>Ga0070741_10000032_pt1 | contig 505297 bp, 442 predicted proteins | sample Coa_R1_4_FD_66440 | JGI IMG/M metagenome (GOLD analysis project Ga0070741, IMG submission 66440) | Surface soil microbial communities from Centralia Pennsylvania, which are recovering from an underground coalmine fire - Coalmine... | ecosystem: Environmental > Terrestrial > Soil >...
ACGACCTCGGCTATGTCGATTTGGAGGAGAAAACCTTGCAGCCCTTGGAAAACCCCTTCGGGCCAAAAGTGTTACCTATGTCTTAGGAACAATCTGTCACCCATGTCTCCGGGCTGGACAAAACCTTCCCTGGTGGACGGCATGGGATTCGAACCCACGACCCCCACGTTGCGAACGTGGTGCTCTCCCAGCTGAGCTAGCCGCCCACTTTGCGCGTTTCCCCCTCACTATAGCATTCCGCCCCCATGTTAGGATGGCTGTTCACGCGCGTCCCTTATGGTTCTTTCCGACGTCGATATACGCCGCTACATGGAATCGGGCAAAATCCGCATCTCGCCCCCGCTTCCACCGGAACAGTTCGGAAGCTGCTCGATCGACCTTCGCCTCGGCCAGGAATTCAGCATTTTCGAGCACAGCCGCTATGCGTATATCGATGTGCGCAACAGAAGCGCCATTCAGGATCTGATGCGGACGATACACGTGAATCCCGGCGAGCCGTTTATTCTGCAGCCGCGTGAATTTGCGCTGGCGATTACAGAAGAAGTGCTGGAACTGGACGACGATGTTCTCGGCCGGCTGGAGGGCCGTTCGAGCCTCGGACGCATCGGCATCATTGTGCATGGAACGGCCGGGCTCTTCGATCCAGGCTGGCGCGGCAAAGCCACGCTGGAACTCAGCAATCTCGGGATCATGCCCGTAGCGCTCTATCCGGGCATGCGGATCTGTTCCTTCACCTTTGAGCAGCTTTCGTCCAAGGTGTCGGTTCCGTATTACAAAAAGGCCGGCAACAAATACGCGGGGCAAACGCAGCCGCTCGCGAGCAAGCTCACCGCCGAAGTCGATAAGGAAGGTTAACGGCCGGAAGACCCAAACCCGCCGGGGCCCCGCACCGACCCGGCTAGCTCTCCTTCTTCCCACTCGACCGACTCGTACTTAGCAATCACCATCTGAGCGACGCGGTCGCCCGCATGAATCTGATAACTGGCCTTGCCCAGGTTCAGAAGAATGACTTTCAATTCGCCGCGATAGCCCGGGTCTATTGTTGCGGGCGAATTGGGAAGCGTAATGGCGTGTTTCAACGCGAGCCCGCTGCGCGGCCGGATCTGTACTTCGTAGCCGGAAGGAATCTCCAGAGCTAAACCGGTTGCGACCGCTTGCGGAATTCCCGGCTCAAGCACGACACCTTCGAGGCAGCGGATATCCATTCCAGCATCTTCAGCGGGGCCGTGAGCATATTGCGGAAGATGGGCGTCCGGATGAAGCTTCTTGATTCGAATGCGCAAACGTTATGATAGCGGCTTCATGCCTGAGGATGCCAAGAGACGCGTCATCACCGTTGCGCCGATGCCGCCCGAGAAGATCGCCTATGCTCTCGCCCGTTACAGCCGTTCGCCGGATTCCATACGTGATTCCATCGAATGGGTGCGCACGCACGATTCAGGCAAGTTTCTGGAGAGCTTTTATTTTCAATACGGCCATGCCTCGATTGCCGATCTCGGGCATCTGACAGTCTGTTTCGAAAACATTTCGGAACTCGCGGCAACGGAAATAGAAGACGAGCAGCTCTGGGACGGGCAGGCCAGAAGCTCGCGCTATCAGGACTTCTCGAAGGCTGGCGTTGTTACTCCTCCGGAACTCAGCGCCGATGAAATGCAAGTTTATGGGAATGCGGCACAAGAGTTGCTAAACGCGTATCGCGATGTGCAGAAGCGAGCCTTCGAATACCTTCAGGAGCAATTGCCGCAGCCGGCGGACATGAAGCCGGAAGCCTACCGGCGCAATTTGAACGCACGAGCGTTCGATGTTGCGCGCTATCTGCTTCCCCTCGGCATTCCGACCGGCGTCGGTCAAGTCACCAGCATCCGAACTCTGGAAAAGCAGATCCGGCGGTTGCAGGCATCGGAATTTCAAGAGCTTCGCGAACTGGCACAGGAAATGGCAAGGGCCTGCGCCGCGCCGCCCGAGTGCGTGTGGACGAGTGGCGAGACCGAGCCGGTCGCTCCAACGCTGGCACGCCATACGGAGGCAGACGATTACGCGAGCACTTTGCGCGCGGACTTGACGGAATGGGCCAAGGATCATCTGCCGCAGGGAAACGGCACAGCACCGGCTGTCGACCTGTTACAGCCTTCAGACCGCATCGCCGAGATGTGCGCGACACTGCTCTATCCGGTAACGGACAGGCCGTTTCGCGAGCTATACGAGGCTGTTTGCGCGTGGCCCGCGGCCCGGCGTAATGACCTGATCGGTCTCGCGCTCGGAAGCCGCACGCGGCGCGACGAACTTCCGCGCCATTTCCGAAGCGCTCCGTATGTTTTCGATTTCGTGATGGACATCGGCGCGTACCGGGACCTGCACCGCCATCGCCGCTGCCACCAATTCCGTCAGCAGTACACAAACCGACTTGGATATGAAACGCCCGAAATGTTGCGGCAATGCGGCGCAGAGGAGCTGTACGCGGAAGCGATTCAATTGGTTGGTGACGCCATCGACAAACTTCCGCAGCCCGCCGCGCAGTACCTGCTGCCGTTTGCGTCGCGATCGCGGTTCCTCTTCAAAATGGATTTCGCGGAACTCGAATACATCTCGCGGCTGCGCAGCGGAGTGAAAGGCCACTTCTCCTATCGAAAAGTCGCTTGGGAAATGAAGCAGGCGCTCGCAAAAGTCGAGCCGGTGCTGGCAGATGCGATCGACGCTACACCGCCCTGGGTGGAAGATCCACTGAAGCGCTAGGCCAGATTAAGAGTCTTTCTGACGGTCCCGCGCTCGTTCTGGATTTTCTTCTGGAGCAGCATGATCGAGTACAGCAGCTGCTCCGGCCGCGGCGGGCAGCCGGGAACATACACATCGACCGGAATCACCTGGTTCACGGGGACTAGCGCGTAATTGCTGAACACGCCCGTCGAAGTCGCGCATGCGCCCATCGAGATCACCCATTTCGGTTCTGGCATTTGGCGATAAAGCTGGCGAATCACCGGAGCCATTTTGTTCGAAACCCGTCCGGCAATAATCATCAGATCCGACTGACGGGGCGATCCGCGGAACACTTCGGCGCCAAAGCGCGCTGCGTCATAACGCGAGCCCATCATCGACATCATTTCGATCGCGCAGCAAGCGAGGCCGAAGGTCATGGGCCAGAGCGAGTTTTTGCGTGCCCAGTTCAGCGCGGAATCCAGAGTCGTGGTGATGATGCTTTCGTTGAAAGCCGCCGCTTCATCCTGATCCATTCGCGCAAACAACTCAGGCGGCTGGCTGATTTCAAACTTTTCTGTATCGTCCACACTCAAATTATCCCATGCAGAGCGGTGTTAAGTTCGAGCGGCGAGATACACTAGCGATTGGCCTCAAACAGCTATGAAGATCCATGAGTATCAGGCGAAGGCGATCCTGGCAAAATACAACGTCCCGGTACCGCGCGGAGAAGTTGCATACACGGTAGAGGAAGCGGAAGCGGCGGCAAAGTCCATTGGCGGGAGCGTGGTGGTTAAAGCGCAAATCCACGCGGGGGGCCGCGGCAAAGGCGGCGGCGTCAAGCTTGCAAAGAACGCTTCCGAAGCCGCTGAGATCGCGAAAAAAATGCTGGGAATGACCCTGATCACGCATCAAACCGGTCCCGAAGGACGCGTCGTCCAGCGTCTGCTCGTTGAAGAAACACTGCCCATCGAGAAGGAATTCTATCTGGGCATTGTTCTGGACCGTTCGCTTGGCAAATCGGTCTTCATGGCATCCAGCGCCGGCGGTATGGAGATCGAGGAAGTTGCGGCATCCACTCCGGAACTGATTCTGAAAGAGCCTCTCATCCCCGGCGTTCCCTTACAACCGTTTCAAGCGCGGAAACTCGCGTTCGGCATGGGCATTCCCGTTCCCAGCGCAAATGCTGCGGTATCAGCCATGATTGCGCTGTCCAAAGCGTACGACGCGATCGATGGTTCGCTCGCCGAAATCAATCCATTCATTCTGACCAAAGACGGCAAGGCCTACGCGCTCGACGCCAAGATCAATCTGGACGACAACGCGCTCTACCGTCACAAAGATCTGCTGGAGCTGCGCGATCTGAATGAGGAAGACCCGCTCGAAGTGGAGGCTTCGCGCTTCGGTTTGAACTACATCAAGCTGGACGGCAACATCGCTTGCATGGTGAACGGGGCCGGCCTCGCAATGGCGACCATGGACATCATTAAGTACGCAGGCGGCCAACCGGCGAACTTTCTTGATGTGGGCGGGGGCGCGAACGCGGAACAAGTGAAGAACGCGTTTCGCATTTTGCTTTCCGATCCGAGCGTGAAAGCGGTGCTGATTAACATCTTCGGCGGCATTCTGCGCTGCGACACGCTGGCGAACGGAGTGGTTTCGGCGGCGCGTGAGCTGGAATTCAAGACTCCCGTGGTAGTGCGGATGGAAGGCACAAACGTGGAACTCGGCCAGAAGATTTTAACGGAATCCGGGTTCAACTTCACCGTCGCCAACGGAATGAAAGACGCGGCAGAGAAAGTGGTGAGGCTTGCACAATGAGCGTACTGGTCGACGAAAACACAAAAGTTCTGTTTCAAGGCTTCACGGGGCGTGAAGGCACATTCCATGCCGAGCAGGCCATCAATTACGGCACGAACGTTATCGGCGGCATAACGCCTGGGAAGGGCGGCCAGAAACATTTAGATCGTCCCGTATTCAACACAGTGGATGAGGCCGTTCGGGCAACCGGAGCAAACGCGTCGGTCATCTTTGTACCGCCTCCGTTTGCAGCCGACGCCATTATGGAAGCGGCCGATGCCGGCCTTCCGCTGGTGGTGTGCATCACGGAAGGGATTCCGGCAAATGACATGGTGCGCGTCTGGGCCTATCTCCAGACGAAGCCCGCCACGCGGCTGATCGGGCCCAATTGCCCGGGTGTCATCACGCCCGGCAAATGCAAAATCGGCATCATGCCGGCGCATATCCACAAGCCGGGTCATGTAGGAATCGTTTCGCGCTCGGGAACCTTGACGTATGAAGCGGTGGGGCAGTTGACGAAGGCGGGTATCGGCCAATCGACATGCATAGGCATTGGCGGCGATCCGATCATCGGGACCAGCTTCACCGACGCAATTAAACTCTTTAACGAAGATACCGATACGCACGCGATCATCATGATCGGCGAGATCGGCGGAAACGCGGAAGAGACCGCAGCCGCATACATCAAGGCGCACGTGCGCAAACCGGTGGTTGGATTCATTGCGGGACAGACTGCGCCTCCGGGACGCCGGATGGGCCATGCGGGTGCGATTATCTCCGGAAGCTCCGGAAAAGCCCAAGACAAGATCGCCGCCATGACGGAGGCCGGCATTCTGGTCTGCCCGTCGCCCGCGCTCATGGGTGAACGGATGCAGGAGGCGCTGAGCGCCGCGCCGCGAAAATAAATAAGATCCTATGGCCTCAGAACGCACATTCGCAATCATCAAACCCGACGCGGTGGCGAAGGGTCAGACCGGCGAGATCCTCGCCATCATCGAGCGGGACGGCTTCCGCATCCTTGGAATGAAAATGCGCCGGCTCTCGAAACGAGAGGCCGAGGGCTTTTACGCGGTTCATCGAGAGCGGCCGTTTTTTTCGGGCCTGGTGACGTTTATGACCGAAGGCCCGGTAGTGGTGATGGTGCTCGAGCGCGAAAACGCTATCGCGCGCTGGCGCGAAGTGATGGGCGCTACGAACCCGGCGAATGCCGCCGAAGGAACGATTCGCAGGCAGTTTGCGGAGAATATTGAGCGGAATTGCGTGCACGGATCGGATTCTCCCGAGACTGCGGCGCAAGAGATTCCGTTTTTTTTCGCCACGGCAGAGCTGATCTGAGCAAATCGGCATCAAAGCGCTGACTGCGCTCGTTGTTCGGATCGAAGCCGGGATTCAGTGTAATCTGAAAGGATCCGAGCGTTTTTTGAACCGGCAAAGGAACTATTTGGCCTTCGAATTCGTAAAAGCTCAAGTAGAACATCAGGCGGTGAACGGAGCAGTACGGGAGACCGTGCCGCCAAACGCATATGAGCGCTGCGCCGAGCAATCAGCCTGCCCCCGCCGGGCGGGAAGTCCGACTATTTCGATTCGGTACGTTTGAAGTTGATTTGGAACAGCGCGAACTCCGCAATCGCGGGGTCAGAGTTCCGCTCCAGCAGAAGCCTTTTTGCGTTCTGGAACTACTTTTGCGCAAGAGCGGCACGCTTGTCACGCGCCAGGAACTCGCTCAATATCTGTGGCCGAACCTGCACGTGAGCTTTGACCGCGGGCTCAACACCGCCATCAATGTCCTGCGTCGCGCCTTGGGTGAATCACACAAGGATAGCGCCTACATTGAGACACGGGCGGGCCTGGGATACCGCTTTATTGCTCCCGTACAAGCGATCTATGCCGGGGCTACGTCCGGCTACGCCCACCAAGCCATTGAATCCGTAGCCGTGCTGCCGTTCGAAAGTGAACAAGCGATTCCGGAGCTAGGGTTGCTTGCCGGCGAAATCACGGATTCGGTGACCGCACAATTATCCAAGATTCGGGAATTGCGAATAATTTCGCAAACAACTAAATTCCATTTCAGCGGCAATTTTCAAGAATTCGACAGCACGGCTGCAAAATCGAACGCGCAAGCGGTGCTTACCGGCCGGGTCTTACAGCGGGGCGATTCGCTGCTCATATCCGCGGCGCTGGTGGAAACGCGGTCGGACCGGAGGCTCTGGGGCGCAGACTACGAGACCGAACGCTCGGGCATTCTTGCCGCTGGACGCAACATCTGCCTGGGCGTAGCGGATGCCCTGGGAGTGCGCGCTGAGGTGCTGGAGATTTTCCAGAACGATCAAGATTCTTTCGAAGCGCATGAGCACTACGCGAAGGGGCGATATTTCTACAAGAGAATGACGGAGGAGGACCTTCGGAAGAGCATTGCCTTTTTCGAGGCTGCGTTGGCCCACAATCCGCAGTATGCGCCGGCGTTTACAGGGCTGGCGGACACCTATACACTGCTTGCGCTGCTTGGGGTCCTGAAACCCGCCACCGCGCGTGCCAGGGCGATGGACCTGGTGTTGACGGCGATCGAGATTCAACCCGATCTGGCGGAGGCGCACGCCTCGCTTGCCGGAATCAAAAAGCTATTCGATTGGGATTGGAGCGGAGCGGAAGCAGAGTATCTCCGTGCGGTGGAACTAAACCCCAATTACGCCGATGCGCATCGCTGGTACTCCGCCCTGCTCTGCTCTTTGGGGCGCATAGAAGACGCAAACCGTGAAATGAGAGCGGCCCAGCGGCTCGACCCAGTATCTCTCGCAATCAGCTCCGATTGCGCCTGGAATCACTTCATGGCCCGTGATTTTCAGTGCGCGGTGGAGCAGGCGTGGAAAACGCTCGTCATGGACGCAAAGTATGCGCCTGCGCAACATACGCTCGGGATGGCCTACGAACACCTCGGCATGGATCAGGAAGCAATCACCGAGTTACAGAATGCCAGGATCTGTTCCGGCGAGCATCCGGTGACAATTGCCTCACTCGCGCACGCGTACGGCGCGCTGGGAATGCGCGACAGGGCGCTGCAAACTGTTAATGAACTCCATGAGATATTGCAGCGGCGCTATGTACCTCCGTACTGTATGAGCATTGCCTATGCGGGTCTGGACGATCATGATGCTGCATTTGCATGGCTGGACAAGGCAGTTGAAGAAAGGGATGTCTGGCTGCTATGGTTGCGGCAGGACCCGCGCTTCGATCCGCTTCGGGCTACTAACAGGTTTAGCCGTCTGATTCGGAATTTACGGCTAAGTGCCGATGCCGCCACCCATCAAACAGGCGGATAAATTCTTTGTAAGGAAAGTGTATTTTACACTTGTAACTTACATAATATCTTGATATTTACAATGTATTTACATAGTTTCTATTGAATAATACGCTGCTTCCATCTCACACTCGGTTAACTGCCGGCCTAACGGCTGTGAGAGAGGGAGTGGGCGCCCATGTTTGGTTGTTTTCCCCGGATCAGGTTTCGGTTCATCACCGTAGTTCCGGTTTCGCTCCTTATGCTGGGTTTGGGCGAGGTAAGCTCTGCGCTCGACAATCCGCAAACACCTTATGAACAACTTCGAACCGAAGCAGCACGCGCTTCGGGCCTGGGGAATTACATGCAAGCCGAAGCGCTGTTACGCTCCGCAGTCGCGCTACCACAGGCTGAAACCGCCGATAGCGCCACACTCGCCTGGAACGAACTCGGACGGGTGCTTCTGTTCCTGCGGCGGTTGGGTGAGGCTGAACAGGCATTTCTGCATGTGGCTAAATACGGCGAAACAGGGACCAGATCCGAACAGATCCAGGCTGCATTCGCACTGAACAATTTAGCCGCTCTGAAAAGGGACCTTGGAAAGCAGGAAGAAGCCGATCGACTCTTTCAGCGCGCGTACGCGCTGCTTGAGAAAAACCACGCCACAGAATTGCCGGCTGCTGGCTCCGTACTGAGCAATTTGGGACTGAATCTCGTGTCACACCGGAAATATCAAGAGGCGCAGCAAATGTATCAGCGCGCCTCGAAATTGATCGCGATGGACGCGGGGGAGAAGAGCGAACCTTTCGCGATGCTGCTCAAAAACGAGGCGCTATTAAGTTTCCAAACTGGAAAGTTCCAGGAAGCACTCGACGAAGACAGGAAGGCTCTCAATATTGAGAACAGTCTGCCTTTTGTGAGCGGCACTGATAAGGCGACAACTCTGAACAATATGGGCCTGGTGCTTGCCAGACTTGGCCGGAATAGTGAAGCGGAATCGGCATATCGCGATTCGATTGCCTTACAGAACAAACAGCCTGGCATTAATCCACTCGATTTTGCGAAATCGCTCAATAATCTGGCACTCACCGAAAGCGAGACCGGCCGCACGGAGGCGGCGAGGGAAGATGTTTCGCGAGCCCTGGCCATTTACAGAAATACGCCATCCGGCCAGAGCCAAGTGGAGGCGACCATCACAAATACACTTGGATTGATCGCGTTGAAGCAGAACAAGCCCGGGGATGCGCGAAAGCTCTTCGAACAAGCCGCCGTCTTGTGGCTTAACGCACGCGGTCCCAATGACCCGGATTATGCAGCGGCGCTTGCTAATGTTGCCTCATCCGAAAGCAGGCAAGGCCATCATAAGGCGGCACTCGCGCTGTATCAGAAGGCCTTGAAAATCAACCAGGCGCATTTCGGTCCGGCCCACCCGGCATCCGGTGAGAATCTCTCCGGAATGGCTGCCGAACTGTTTCATCTAAAGAAATATAGTGAGGCGCTGGAACGCTACTCGGAAGCGCTCAAGATACAAACAACCACGTTCGGGCAGAACAGCGTTCAAACGGCCGCGGTGTGGCGCAATATGGCAATTGTTTCCGCTGCTGCGAAAAAATTCGAAGATGCCTGCGCGGCATACAGGAAAGCCATTCACACTTTCGAGCGTGCAGCCGGAGAAGATGCACCGATCCTTTCTTCCTGGCTCTATGAGTACGCGGCTCTGTTAAAAAAGCAGCAGCACTTTGGCGAGGCTGAAGAAGCTGAGGTGCGCGCGTTGCGGGTGCAGGTCCGGAATACGTTGAAGTCTCAAAGAAATACAACCGATAAGGCGCCTACGTCTTAAGCGAAGATCCGCAAGCACTGCCACCGGATCGCGCTCCAGCACGCAGGCAACAGCAAACGGCCGTGATATAAGGCGCGGCGCAGGATAAAGGCAGGAAAGCTCGCGTCGGTCCGAACCTGGTTTGTGGGCAAGGTTGTCGAATTCAAGGGAATGAAGCGCCGTAGGGCCACGCGAACCCTATCGCGCCGAGTCTTGAGCAAGCACAGATTAAGCCAAACTTCGTCCTTATTCGGAGTAAACAAGTTCGCAACAGGTGAGAAACCGAAGCGCTCAATCCAGAGGATTACCTCACCAGGCAGTTCTTTGGCAAGGTTTGAGACGCAACGCGGCAACTTACATTCGAACCACAAGCGAATCAGTACGAACACGATAACCTGTGTACTCAGGACGGAAGGGGCGTATGATCCCGCCCAGCGATTCCAGAAGTTTTCGTCGGTTGAATGATTCTCCAGAAAAAACGCGATTTCCCAGGCGCGTTGGAGACGCAGATCGCCATGCAACAGATGCATGAGGAGATGGAACGCTGAAAAAGCTACGATATCGGCGTCACCGAGCACCGGCACTCCCTGAGCATCGGGCGAGACGGCGCGTCTGCTCCAGAGCTCGGATTCGTCAGGACCGGAAAAGCGTTCCATTTCGCTATCCCAGAGCCGGTAATGAAGATCTACCGGGATAGGCAGATCGGCTGCGAAGTGATCGCCCCGCCAGTCCCAGTGCGTTTCGCGTATCATCGGAGCTAAATGCCTTCCGCGGGATTTGCCAAACGGCCGGTATCCGAGCGCGCGGAGCGTTTGGCTCGCTCGATCAATGGATTCCGGCAGGCACCAGATGTCGATATCGCCCTGCGCGCGAAGCATGGGATCCGGAGTAAAGAGATCAGCCTGGGCGAACCCCTTCAACAGCACAAATGGAATAGAAGAATCCTCGAATGCTGCGGCTATCTCGCAAACTCTTGCCTGGAGCGTTGCAAAGCGCCGGGAGTAATTAGCGCGATCGCGCGAAATGCGGCCACGGACCCAAGCCGGAAGATGCTCCTGGCAAATATAGCCCAGCAGTAATGTGAGCTGAGCCGCATCGCAGAATTTCAGGAGCTGATGCCATTCTGAAGCAGACAGAGAGCGCAGACGAGCAGAGTCCGGGTTTGTAAAACGCAAGGCCTCGAACAGCGCCAAAGCCCAGGCAGGAACTTTAGGAGGCACGAGTCGCCTGCTCCAGAAAATCAACCGCACGGTCCAGGTCGCTGTAGGTGAACTGATATAACCGCGCGCTCAGCAGTTGCTCGACGGACTTGAGACGCTCTTCGTGAATGGGAAGTTCGCCTGGCCATACTTGCCGGAAGAGCAGCCGGAGCGCCACGCTTTGGCTCATTGGAGTGAGTGAAGCGCCCAAGCCGGGCGCGTCCGAACGATTCAAAAACAGTACGTACTCGGCATTGCAGCCGGGCGCGGTTTGCACATGACGCAAATCTCGCGTTGCGATCTCAATACTCAATTTGCCGTTTCTCGACCGCACGTGTCCCTTCAATTCCGGAAACAAGGCACGAGCCGCGGGGCGGAAGCGCACGACTTGAGGATTTCCCAAGACCAGACGCTCTGCCCTGCGCCGAACGAGCAAACTGGCTTCATCGGAAATGTAAACGTGACCTCGGCGGGCACAAGCGTAAGCCAGGGACGATTTTCCGGCTCCGGATTCGCCAACAAACATCACGCCGCGGCCATTCATTTCTATGCACGCGGCGTGCAGAGCCACCAAGTGCTGTGTGTCCAAGAGCGTACAGACCATCGCTTCGAGAAAGTGATACCGGAAGTAATCCTGATTGGCCAGCGCCGCCTTGGTCAGGCAGGCAAAACCGAAACCGCGCGAAAGATCACAGCAGGCGAAGTTATCGAAGCCGGCAACGATGGCCAGCAGATTCGACTGGGCACGAAAGCGCGGCGGCCGCAGCCTGCGGCGCTCAGTCTCTTCGGAAATAATGAAACGGATCTCAAGCGGTGGCTCACGGAAGCGCTGCTCAAAGGATCCCCAACTAAGTTCGGCGGCCCGGATCACCTCCGGATCAGTGGATTTAATATGCAGTGGAAAGCCGTATGGAAACAAAACGTGCCGCAGCTTCAGCGGCATAGATGCCTCGAGCGGATCGGCCGCCGCGATATCGGGCGATACAAGCATGTTCACGGACGAATCACCTGTTCCACTGAGTACCGAGCATAAATGGAGACTTCGTTGAAATACTGCAAGGAATCGCAACAAAAGTGTAAAAATTGACTCGCAGGTTACCGGCGAACGATCCAGTTGGTCGGGCAGAAAGTGAATTGCAAGCCCGCGGCCAGGTTCTTACGAGGCGCTCCCAGGATGGGAATATCGTAGCGCTCACCTTGAGCAAATGTGTCCATGGACAGATCTGGCCGAAGCTGCCATTGGACTCGCAGCCCAATGTCCGTTTGGGTTCCTCCGCCGGGAAGAAATGCGCCGCTGCTCTTTACCTGACGATATGTCGCCGTGATTTGATTGCGAGGCGAGACTGAATAAGACGCTGAGGCGACATACGCACGCGAATCGCGCCCCACCCAGCTACCCAGGACGAGTTTGTCATTGGTGTAGGCATCGTGATATTGATCGTTCCAATAGATAAAGCGGCCGCCCTCATCCCGTGCGTATAGCCAGGTCGAATACGTTTCGAATTGAAGTTCCACGTTCGGCAGCGACGGAATCTGCGCTATCGAGATGCCAGGACCCCAGGCAGACCGGCGCGGACTAGCAAGCGGACTCGGCTCATCGTCCGCCAGCGAATCCGAGTAGAGTGTTACATAGCGCCGTAACATGGGCAGACGCCATCTGAAATCGAAGCCGCTTCTCCGGTCGCCTGGGTCATTTCGCGAGCCGAATGCAGTACCTCCCGTGCTGGAGGTGCTGAAAAAGCTGCGAAGGAAGCTATCGACCGTTAGCGGATGACCGACGCCCCCGAATATTGCGCTGCGGGCAAAGCCGAGCTCCAAGTTTTCCGTAAGCTGGAGCGTGATCTTTTGGGCGTTGATCCACGGTTCCGGAGGAAAGTCGTGCCCTGACAGCCGGCCGAGCACGAAATAGGTCCGGATCCTACCGAGCAGCCGAAAGGGGCCGGGTAGCAGGATTGGCGTGTTTTGGCTTATTCGCAGCGCATAGATTGGTTCCGCATTGTCACTGAAATGAAACGCGCTATCTTGTCCGGGTCCCCACCAAAAACTTTGCTTTCCGATGGTCACGTCGAATTTTCCAAGTTCCGCGCCGATATACATCTCTAACGGGTCGAGGCGGCCGGTTGCGGATGGATGGATGTTGCTTCCAGCAGGAATGCCATCAGCTTGCGCAATGAAATTCTGCACGCGCGCGCTGTATGGAGCCAATACAGGCGACTGTTGGTACTCTGCTCGTAAGTAACCTGAAAAGCGGTTCCAAAGACCACTCGCGGCAACGCCAGTTACGGTGTTTGCACCCTCGCTGTATGGCCGGCCGTAATCATCAATAATGGTCTGGCCGAAATGGTAGCTGTCCCGCAAAGGTGTTCCGCTGATCTCTGTCAGCCGCGTATAGACCGATTCAATACGCGCCATTTGCCGGGCCTGCTCCGCGGGAGGAAACTCCGCACGCAGCGCAGCGACGATTCCAAGAGCTTCGGAATTAGCGGCTCCAGCGAGCAGTTTCCTGGATCTTCGGGACGCAATATCCTCTGCTTCTTCGATCAACGTCAGGCACTGCTGGCGCGTCCACGGCAAAACCAAAACATCGGCATCCGGCACATAACCTAAAGCCGCAAGCCGCCGCAGAGCCGGATAGACCCAGCTATCCAGGGGCACATACACCGGTCCAGCGGCAATCGCGGAATTCACGTCTGAAGCAGCGTTGAGGCTGGCGGCGAGCCCTAATAGGGCAATGCAGAGGTAATGCGATCCAAATCTTGGCAGACGTGACCTATTGTGGCTGAGATACATATAGGCAGCACACAGGATCTGTAAAAGATTTGTGAAAGCGCGCGACGTTACTTAGCTTTTACAAGAGGACAACAGCATTGGGCCCATTAAAGACTTAGGATTTTGGCGTGGTGTCAAGTTCAACTCATATAAACCGGCGCAATTGGTTCAAAACGACGATTTCGATGCTCAGTTCTTTGGTCGCGGGCGTGCTGGCTGGCTCTGCCGGCACATATTTGCTCGGGACACCGGAAGCAAGTGAACGGGAGTCCTGGTCGGACGCAGGCGATGTCACCAAGCTGCAGGCCGGAGAGCCCGAAGAAATCACCTTTGAGCAGAACCGCGTCGATGCCTGGAAAACCCGGCACGAGAAGGCGAGCGCCTGGGTCATTCTCAACAACGATGGATCGGTCACTGCATATTCCCCGCTCTGCACGCATTTGGGATGCGCATACCACTGGGAAGCCGGTGCACATGCGTTTGTCTGCCCGTGTCACGGCTCTGCCTTTAATATGCAGGGGAACGTCATCGCGGGTCCGGCCCAACGGCCTCTCGACCGGTATGCAGTGAAAATGCAAGGGCCGCGCCTGTGGCTTGGGCCCATTCAGAAATCGCAAGGTGCCTAGGCGCATGCGATCCCGCTTGCTGGCCGCCACTGAATGGTTTGACGATCGTACAGGCGTGCCAACCGCCTGGCGGCATTTTCTCCTGGAGGACATTCCGGATTCTGCAGGGTGGGCGCAGGTATTCGGTAGCGTAGCCCTGTTCCTGTTTCTGGTTCAGGCGCTCACCGGCATTCTGCTGGCGTTCAATTATGCACCCACTCCCGGAGATGCTTACGACAGTTTGCAGTATGTAATCCGAAATGTGGCGGGCGGCCGGCTTGTTCACGGATTGCATCACTGGGGATCGAGCTTGATGGTAATCGTGGTTTTCCTCCACATGGCGCAGGTCTTCCTTTACGGCGCCTATAAGAGGCCGCGTGAAGCGACCTGGATTGCTGGAGCGGTTCTATTGCTGCTGACTCTTGCCTTCGGCTTAACCGGATATCTTCTGCCTTGGGACAATCGAGCCTATTGGGGAACGGTTGTCACCGCCCAGATAGTTGCTTCCGTACCGGTGTTTGGTCCCTTTCTCACGCACTTACTGGGAGCACAGAGCGGGGTCGGCGTGCTGACATTCGCGCGGTTCTATACTCTGCACACGGTATTGCTGCCTCTTGTGATTGTCCTAATGATCGCGTTCCATATCTACATGGTCCGGCGTCACGGAATCACACCGGCGTCCATCGGCGAGCGAAAAAATCAAAGGTTTTATCCGAAACAGGCATTTCGAGATACCGTTGCGATGTTCGCAGCATTTACGATGCTGTTCCTCTGCGCCGCCTTTCTGAACGCGCCGCTGGGCCGCCTGGCAGACCCTACCGATACCACCTATGTGCCCAGGCCCGAATGGTACTTCCTCTTTCTTTTCCAGTTATTGAAGATATTTAGAGGTTCGCTCGAAGTGGTCGGTACCGTTGTACTTCCGACCGCAGCAGTGATTCTTCTGTTCTTAATTCCATTTGTACGCGTTCCGGAGTTTCTGCGCTCTCATCGAAAGCTCGTCGCTGGGGCGTTTGTTCTAGCTGTGTTCGGGATCTGGGCTGGTCTAACGGCCACAGCCATTGTTTCGGAACCGCGGCATACCGGCGTGTCAACTAACGATACTCGGGCCGCAGAATGGGCATCGATTCCGCCGGAGCAGATCGCCGGCATCGGGTATTTCCAGGCGTGGGGCTGCGGAAGCTGTCACAACTTGATCGGCGGGCCCAGGAAAGCCGGACCAAATCTCAGCGCAGCTCGGTTGCACCACAGGAAGGAATGGCTCGTTCACCATTTCAATGAGAACCGACGCTCCGGAGCAAATGAGGAGTCGGCAAGCCGCCCTTCTCTCCCGCAATTGAATGCACTTTCGTTATTTTTGGCGGACTTGAAACCCGATTCAGCAAAACGCCTGCAGCAAATTTCATCGCAATTCACCAGGGGGGCGCAAGTGTACGTGACAGGCGCGTGCGCGAGCTGTCATAAGGTGAACGGAGCGGGTGGGGGCATTGGCCCGCCTCTGAACGGCCTATTCGACCGGAGAACCAAAGACTGGGTGGAAGCGCATTTCGCCAATCCTCAGAAGCTCTCGCCGGGCTCTATTATGCCTCCGTATCGCTTCAGCCCGAAGGATCGAGACGCTCTGATGCGCTATTTGGCAGCTCTTCCGGAATGATACATAGCGGACACGCCAGGCGCAGAGTTTCCGAGTTGTAAAACCGTTGTAAATTCCAGCGAATCGCCGAGGATGATGTGGAAACTAAATGCCCCCAAGTTACACAATGACTAACACGAACGGTCGAATGGTGAAGAGACGGCTCCAGATTCATCGCAACCCGGCGTGGATGGCAATACTTGGTGCAGCGCTGGCCTTGCCTTGCTTCGCGCAGATCCCTACGTCGTCCCCCTCTCAAACCGCAATTCGACCGGACCAGAGTGTGTCCCCGCGCGGCATGGTGTCGAGTCCAGGCGAAGTTTGCGAGTCAGGCAGTTTTGGAGACCCGGCTAGTGGCTGCGTACCTCCCTGGCTTCGATATCAACAAGGATACGCTGCGATGAGCCCGTTCGATTTCGACAATGGGTTTGGCTATCCTGCGAGCGGGGATTTCGGATATCCGATGGGGAGCAGCTTATCGGCTCCTGGAGCCGAGCGCCAGGTTTCCGCACCAGCCTCGCAGCACTACGAGAAAGAGCCGTTGACCGACTTTCAACGATATGCCGCGGCCTCGCTCGGACAAGTGCTTCCTATCTACGGCGCTTCGCTGTTCGAACGGGTTCCTGCCACATTCGCCCCGGTGGATCATGTACCGGTCGGGCCGAATTATGTAATTGCCCCCGGCGACGAACTGCAGGTAGTCATGTGGGGGCAGTTCAATTTTTCGCGCCGGTTCGTGGTCAGCCGTACTGGTGAACTAAACGTCCCCCAAGCGGGACCCGTGATGGTGGCCGGTTTGAACGACGCGCAGGCGACCGCAGCCTTGAAGCAGGCCATGTCGCGCCTGTATCGGAATTTTGATTTAAGTATCACGTTCGGAAGATTGCATGCGATTCAGGTGTTTGTGGTAGGAGAGGCGCGGAGGCCCGGCAGCTATAGCGTCAGTTCCTTAAGCACTCTGGTGAATGCAGTATTTGCATCCGGTGGGCCGTCGGCGCGCGGATCGATGCGCGATATCGAGCTAAAGCGCAATGGAACCGCGGTGTCCAAATTCGATCTTTACGATCTGCTCCTGAACGGCGATAAATCGAGGGATGCGCGGTTAGAACCAGGGGACGTAATTCTGATACGGTCGGCCGGCCCGCGAATCGCCGTCACCGGGAGCATCGAAAGGCCCGGTATATATGAGATACGAGAGGGTGACACGCTCGGTGATGTGTTGAAGGTTGCGGATGGGCTCTCTCCGGTGGCCGCCACGAAGCAAGTCGTACTGGAGCGCGTGGCCGAGGGCTCCGCTCTGACAACTCTCCGAATCGCGCTGGACAAAGCGGGACTTTGTACCGGGTTGCAAGCGGGAGATATTGTACGTGTTCTGCCGATCGTACCTCGCTTCGAGAACACAGTGACGCTGCGCGGGAACGTGGCAGATCCCGGGCGGTTTCCGTGGCATCCGGGCATGCGGCTTAGCGAATTGCTTCCCGAAAAAGAAGCGCTGATCACGCGCGATTACTGGAAGGAACGGAACAAAGCTTTCGCTCTCGCCGAGGAGAGTACGAACGAGGAGAGCACAAAGGAAGACATTTCCGCGCCCGCAGATGCCGCGGGTCAAAAGGGCGCTGCGCAAACCGCTCAGCAAACAACGCTGCAGCATGTGGCCTATCGCGAGGAGACGCGGAACCCGCAGGGAGACACTTCTCTCGGTGCCGCCATGAGCAGTGACGATGTGCCGCCGCTGCGTCAGTTTACGCCGCGCAACACCGTTCAGCCCGCCGCCCCCGATATCGACTGGGAATATGCGTCGATCGAAAGGACCGACCGATCGACCCTCGCAACCCATATCGTTCCGTTTCATCTCGGAAAGCTCGTGCTGAATCATGATCCGACCGAAGATCTGCCGCTGGAGCGCGGCGATGTGGTGACCATCTTCTCAAAAGCCGACTTCTCTGTGCCGCGCGCGCAACAAAGTAAACAGGTACGCCTGGAAGGTGAAATCGCAAGGGCCGGCGTGTACACCGTACGCCCCGGCGAAACGTTACGCGAATTGGTACAGCGCGCGGGCGGCATCACGGGCAATGCTTATTTGTACGGCGCTCAGTTCACCCGGGAGTCCACGCGTCGCGAGCAGCAGAAGCGATATGACGATTTTCTTTCACAGTTTGAGCGAGAGATCAACGAAGCCGGATCCAATTTATCGAGCCGGGTGACTTCGCCCCAACAGGCGGCAACCGCCCAAACCTCGCTAGCCAGCCAACGCGATCTGATTGAACGCCTGCGGAAGGTTTCGATGAACGGCCGCATCGTGCTCGACATGCAGCCGAACAGTCACGGAGAAGCCGCATTGCCGGATCTTCCGCTGGAAAATGGCGACCGGCTTTATATTCCGAGCCGCCCGTCTACCGTGAATGTAATTGGAAACGTATTCGAGCAGGCCTCCTTTCTTTACCAGGAGGACCTTCGAACCGGAGACTACCTGAAGAAGGCAGGGGGACCGGAAAGATCTGCCGACCGCAGCCATATGTTCGTAATTCGCGCGGATGGTTCCGTGGTGAGCCGCAGCGCGGGCAGCGTCCTATTTGGAAAGAGCTTTGATGCGCTACACATGTATCCCGGTGACACGTTGGTCGTGCCGGCCTACATAAACAAGTCGACGTTTGTCCGGAATTTGACGGACTGGTCGCAGATATTCACAAATCTGGCGCTCGGCGCAGCGGCTGTGAATGTATTGCATTAGTATGAGCGGAGGCGATTGTTGAGCGACGAGATCTCTTTTGGCGAGATCGCATCGGCACTGAAACGGCGCAGGAAACCAATCGGCCGCGCCGTTCTGATCACGGCCGTCCTTTCAACTATCCTGGCGTTTGTACTACCCGTGAAGTACACGGCTGAGGCCGTTATTTTGACGCCGCAACAATCGCAATCCTCCCTTTCGACAATGGCCCAGTTGGCAGGTTCCGGCGCGGCGGGAGGGCTTTCCGGCTTAACTCTGCTCGCCGGCCTGGGTTTTCACAGTCAAACCGATCTATATGTTGGCATTCTCGAAAGCCGGTCCATAGCGGATGCTTTAATTACGAAGTTCAACCTTCAAAAGATCTACGGAGACCGGGATCTCTACGGAGCGCGCAAGCGCTTGGCCCGAAACACCACGATCCGAGCCGGCCGTGACACACTCATTCACGTTCGGGTACAAGATGGCAGCGCGAAGCGAGCCGCGCAAATCGCAAATGGTTACGTGGAGGAGCTGGCGCGACAGAATGCGACCGTCGCGTTGACCGAAGCGGCGCAGAGGCGTGTGTTCTTTGAACAGCAGCTTGCGAAGGAAAAGGCGCTGCTCGCGACATCGGAGGCGGCTTTACGAGACACGCAGCAATCGACCGGGTTAGTTGCGCCGGGCGGACAAGCAGACGCACTAATGAGAGCACTTACTCAATTACACACTGAAATTTTGACTCGTGAAGCGCAATTGCAGGCAATCAAGACATATATTACTGATGACAACCCACACTTTCAAGCGCTGCAACGTGAGCTTGCAGCCTTGCGCGGCGAACTGGCCCGGCTCGAACAGGGAAAACATTCGCCTGGAAATCCGGAAGTGCCGGCAGAAGATTTACCACAAGCCGGATTGGAGTATTTGCGGAGCTATCGGGCAGTCAAGTATCACGAAACCCTGTTCGAAATTTTGGCAAAAGAATATGAAGCCGCGCGCTTGGATGAAGCAAGATCAGGATCGCTCGTCCAGGTCATCGACAAAGCCGTTCCGCCGGAACGAAAGAGCTGGCCGCCACGAACTCTCATGGTCCTCATCAGCACGGCCCTTGCGAGTCTCATTTCCGGCTTTTGGGCCGTGACCGCCAGTAATCGCGCGCGGAGCAAGGAGTACGAGCGATACGTCCCCTCGCTATAACCGCTAAGAAAATCGCGCTCGTGACTGCGGTCACGATCATGATCACCAGTTCTTTCGATGTTTTCCTGGTGATCCAGGCGGGAGCAAACTTCCGCTTCTGCCAAATCGCTACGGTCCCGCTGCTCGCTCTCGCGTTCTTACGCATCGGTCGTGAAAAGATTCTTCCAACACTCGGTCTAGGCCCCCTGCTGCTTTGGCTTGCTTTTCAACTGATCTTCTTTCCTATCGCAGACTTTTGGCTGAAAAGTGTCGGGTACTGCTTCTGGTTGATTTTGGATATTGGCTTGATCTTCTCGTTTGTGCAGCTATTTGGAGACGACCGCCGCAGGATTCAAACGCTCATCCGTTGGTATGCAATTTCGTTTGCGATCGTCGCGGCCTTTGCCATTTTGCAGTTTGTTCTTCCGCTGTTCGGCTATCCATCGCCATTTGTAACGGAATGGTGGATCAAAGATCAGTTGGCGCGGGCGAACGGCTTTAGCTACGAACCGTCGTATCTAGGTACTTACCTGCTAATCGGATTCGTTTTCGTCGGAGCTCTCATCAAAAAGCCAGAGGCGGTTCTGAGCCAGCATCTTCTTAGGTCCGTTTATTGGCTATGCGCGCTGGGCATTATCGTTTCATCAAGCCGGATGGCTCTCATCTTTCTGTTTCTCGACATCGCTCTGCGTCATTGCGGCAGGTGGCTCCGTGTAACGCGGGATGTCTTCCACCGGCGCTTGGTAAGGGCGAATATTTTGGCCCTGATCCCCTCGTGCGTTCTGTTTATCGTCGCAGCGGTACTGGTGACTGTGGGGGTGATGGTCTGGGAACGCAACCCTGCGGCAGTACTCCTGTTTTTGAATGGAACCGGCGTGTCCGACACAGCCGCCCATTCCGTGATCCAGCGTGAGAGTGCATTCTCGGATACTCTGACGGTTTTCGCGGAGCATCCCCTAATAGGAGAGAGCCTCGGTGGAGTGTCCTCCGGGATTGCCGCTCTGCACGCCTATACGGTGCACTCGTTTGAAGATTCAAAGCCGTTTGAGGGAATGAATATTTTTGCCGAAGCGCTGGCCGCCAGCGGAGTTATCGGCATCCTACCCTTCATCTGGTTCTTGATCGAAACGACAGCGAAACCACTGAATATTGCGCGGCAAGTATCGCCGTCGGATTCCGTGCTGATCCGCGCATCAGTGCGGGCTTTACTCTTTACTTGGGCGATCTTGCAGTTCAACCAAAACATCCTTCGCCCGTATCTCTGGGTGCATCTCGCCGTGCTGGCGGCTGTATGCGCGGCTGCCCAGCGGTTAGAAACTCCAGAGGATGCTTGTGTAGCCGGTATGCGCTAAATAATTTTCTCCGTGCCAGAACACCTCGTCGTAGCCGTAATATTGGTACCCGGCGTTCCACCGCAGCTTCTCTGTGAGCCGAACGGACAGCCGGGCCGATGGCGATTGGAAGGTCAGTGGAAAGGTCTGTGCGGTCTGGAACGCGGGCAGTCTGGGTCCGACAATCGTGCTGATCGCGCTACTGCGGCCGTCCCCCACGTCCTGAACACGGCTGTAGCCCAAATATAAATCCAGACGTTTGAATCCCAACCGCGTCGCAAGAGTGGCTGAATGAACGTTGCTGACGTAAGACGAGAGCTGGTTCGTAAGAAACTGCGGGCCGGCGAAAAAAGCAATCCCGCCCAATGTATCCAAATGAAGCTTTGAATAAGTCGCATCGATCGAGAACCACGAGCGAGGTGACCATGAGCCCGATCCAGAATACGTTCGCGCGTGAGAGCTGTACGAAGACAGGGAGATCGAATCTGTATTGTACTGGCTGTTCGATAAGGCAGTCAGTTGGAGAGATTTCCATTTGTACTGAATCCGCCCGGAGAGGGTGGTGTAGTCGCGTGGACTTCGCGGTGTGAATGGCCGGTCGGAACGGCCGACCTCTCCCTCCGTGGCGATCGTTAATGACTTCAACGGACGCACTCGGAAACCAAACGCACCCGAATGTAACTGATTCGTTTGAAGGTAGGGGGCGCCGGGAGTGGAACCGGCAAAAGCAACCTGCGGGCTGGCGGCGATCCTCCGGTTGGAGTACCCGTACGTTCCGTAGAGATCCAGCCAGGTCCACGGCCGGTATTGAACATCGAGATCTGTTTCCACAGTTCGAATACGAAGGAATTGAAAATACAACAAATCCGCCGACTTGGTAGCGTTGTCGAACTGAAGAAACGTGCTGTCTCCATCGGTGCGAATGTTATACAGCGATGTGCGGCTGGTAAACGTTAGTTTGCTCGCCGGCAGCAATGCCACATTGAGATTCCCGGTCGTCACCGGACGCCGCGCGCTGCCAAAGGTAAAGATCTGCTGGTTCGCCAATGCTCCGAAGCGATTGGTCCCCACCGCGGATTCGTTGGATAGAAACGCGCGAACCCCAGCAGTATAGGTGAATCTTGCATTTACATCGATCCACCGGCTGTCGCGGAACAAGCCAACCCGCCAGTAGGGACTGGTTCCGTGGTACGGGATGCTTCTCGAAAAGGAATTCAGCGTGCTCGCGTTTTGCCCGTTGTCCCCCGGGTTAAAGCCGCTGAACTGCAACGGCGAGTCGTCCTTGAAATCCTGCCACCCATGCAGAGCGTTCAGCGTGAACCCGAGCCAGTGAATCTCGGCGCCTAGGCGGTACTCGTTCTGTGTGCGCTTGACGTTAGTAAACAGCGGAAACACGTCCCCAGTTGAGTCAAATGGGCCGCTGGTATTGAAGAGCTGAACGCTAGAAATTCCCGGCCCGGATTGTGCGTCCCGCGTGTATCCGAAAAGCACACGCACGGCGCTCTGCGGAAACAGTGTCAGGTCGTGATCCTGAAGAGTGTAGGAAGTGTTTAACAGATGCAGCCCCGCGCCGCCGTCCGTGACTAATCCCGGATTCACGTAGTCGTTCTCGCGCCACAGCAGATTGTAGTTGTAAAGGCGATTCTTTTCGACGCGCACGGAAACACTGCTATAAGGATCCCCGCCCAATCCAGAAGTGGATACGATCATCTGATCCAGAAAGCGGCCGTGGCCGTCTTTCGAATCCATGCTGAAGAAGCTACTCAGCAGCCGCACGCCGCTGCCGAAGTTTTCATCGCTTCGATATTTTCCCTCGTTTCCGCTGACGCTCAGGAATCGATAGCCGGTCTCGAATGAATTCACGAAGTTGTAATCGCTCCAGTTTTCACCGCGTGGCGAACCCACCGCCTCGGGAGTCGGAGCAACCGGCTGCTGTCCAACACAACAGATGGACAATAAGCAAATACCGCTCACGATTAGGAATGCGCGTATCATAGCGGCCTCATCTCAAAAAGAGCGGATCTGAATTCGATCCGTGAATGCGCACGTGGCAATTCGTGCAGTTCTGATATCGGGGGTCGGCCATGTTATGAGATTGAGAAAGGCTTGGCACGCCGGTGCCGGTCCGGCCAAACGTTCCCGCCCCGTTATGGCACTCCAGGCACATCGTGAACACCACTGGCCTCTGCAAAAGCCGCGAATTCGTTGAGCCGTGCGGGACATGGCACATTTCGCATCCCTCTACACGCACTGGCGGATGTTCAAACGCAAACGGTCCGCGCTTATCGGAATGACACTTCAGACAAGCTTCTTCGTTTGCCAGACTCTGTTTCACCAACGCTGGGCGTCCAGCCATGCGCCAGGTTGGCTGGAAGGTTCCGTGCGGATTGTGGCAGTCCGCGCAGCTCATAAACCCTTCATTGACCCGGTGCTTGAACGGCATGGAGAAATCCGCCCGAACGTTTCCGTGACACGTGTAACAGAGCTCGGGCTGCTTCTTTGCCAGAAGCGTTCTTGGCTCGGCGGCCTTATGGATCGAGTGGCATTGCGTACAGGCGACGCCATTTAGCGTGTGCGGAGAGGAATGAATGTTCGCGCGGGCTAGTGAATCGGAGTGGCATCGCAAGCACGCATTGATGGTTTGCTTGGGAGTCAGCGCGAAAAAGGAAATGATCGTCGTTTTTCCGCCATGCGCGGCCACATGGTTTCCTGCCGGCCCGTGACACCCTTCACATCCGGTATTCTCCGGCGTTTCTTTCCCGCTGGCCACGCTTTTAAAGTGAGGATTTTTGTAGAACTTGAACCAGATATCCGAGTGGCATGTCTTGCAAGCCATGCTTCCCACGTACTTCTGCGTGTTGGGCTCGGCCTGGCCCAGAAAGACGACAACAAACAGCAGCAATAACGCTCGTTGCACCAAGCACAGGTTAGGATTTATGACACACTCCTGTCATTTTTCACTTGTGAAGGTTTTGTAAAAGCAGCCCGACTCTGTCGCGGAGACAAATTCCGGGTCCCAAATCAGATCGGACATCTCTCGGAAAAACCGCTTTTCCGAAAATTTTGCGGCGTGAGCCTGAATGCCGGTGGCCGAAATATATGGTTCAACTTTCTCGAACTCCACGACGGCTTCGGTAAGAAAACACTCGCCGGGCTCTTTATAGAGGAAAGCTCCGCGAGAGTAATCAGGGGGCGCGGCTTCGAGGACACCCCCGCGTCCGATAGCAATCAACGGCTTTCCGCTCGCTACGGCCTCCACCGCGACAATGCCGAAATCCTCTTCTCCCGGAATCACGACTGCCCGCGCGTGCGCGTAGAGTTGCCGGAGTTGTTCCTCCGGAACACGCCCGCAAAATTCAATCTCCGGCCCTGCTGCTGCCCGCAATGACCGAAACTCCGGTCCGTCCCCAACAATCTTCAATTTCCGCCCGGACCTTGAAAACGAAGCCACGGCATCGCCGACGCGTTTGTAGGCGACCAACTCGGACACAATTAGGTAATAATCGTCCGGATCGGCACTATAAAAACTGCCTACATCCACCGGTGGATAGATAACGCGGGCTTCTCGCCGGTAGGTTTTCCAAATCCGGCGGCGTACATTTTGGCTATTCGCGACGAACTCGTCTACTCGCGCGGCTGACGCGTAATCCCACAATCGAAGATAATTTGCTAGGGGCGGAATAGCCAGCCGTCTGAAACGAGAGTGCGTCCAATCCCGCGTATAGTTGGGATAAAGGTCCCACAGATAGCGCATCGGCGAATGGCAATAACAGATGTGGCGGGTTCGCGAACTCGTAATCACTCCTTTCGCCGGCCCGGACTCGCTGCTGATTACCAGATCGTAATCCCGTAGATCGAATTGCTCCAGCGCCAGCGGCATTAATGGCAATAACGAGCGGTAATAACGCCGATATCGGTTGAGGAATGAAGAAAACACCCGGTGCGATCGTATTTCTTCAGAAACGCGCTCCGGGTCATAGAAGAGTGTAAATATATCCGCATTTGGCAACAGGCGGCAGAGCGCTTCCACCACTCGTTCTCCGCCGCGCATTCCCAGCAGCCAGTAATGGACAATCGCGGTACGCATTCGTGAAGGGCTCCGCTTCTCACCACGCATTCCGGCCTGTTAGCACCGTGGGTATGGTGGCAAGCAGCGTTTGGAAATAGAGACCTGCCGACCACTTCCGAACCAGAAAAAGGTCCAGCCGGCGACGCTGCCGGTAGGTGAGCCGGCTTCGTCCATTGACCTGCCACAGACCGCTAATTCCCGGTTTTCTGGTGAGGAGTTCGGCGGCGTTGCGTCCGTAATAATGCTCGAGTTCCAGCTTCGTTAGCGGCCGGGGTCCGATAAGACTCATCTGTCCAATCACGACTTGATACAACTGAGGCAGCTCGTCAATGGAATAACGCCGGCACAACGCCGCGAATCGGCTGGTTACTCTAAAATCCTTCTCGCTTTTGCGCACCGGCAATACGTTCCTTGATACCCGCTCAATGAAACAAATTCGCGAACGGCCTTTCCCGTCCCACATGGTTCTTAACTTGTAAACCCAGATTGGGTGCCCGCCCTGCCCGACTCTCCGGTGAGCGATCAAAGGAGAGCGCCGGGAAAGCGCAACAACCGCGAGCGCCGCTACAGCGAGAAGCGGCAGGATGGCGAGCAAAAGAGCAGCCGCGGTAATTCGTTCCAGCACAGATACGAAACGCCAGAAGAATCGCTCGTCCGTTGCATATGGGCGATCCACAGAGAGCGCCGGAGCGGGCGTGCTTCCCACAGGAATCATGCTTCTGAAGCTAAAAGCCGCACAGGACAGGCGTGTTTTGGCGCTGTAAAACTCTTGTAAATCCAAGCGAGTACCAGCGCAAATCCAGACCAGTACCGAGCCTGTAAAAATTTTGTAAAGTGTCAGACGGGCAGTTGGCCGATTTCGCAGACCCGCTGGAAACTGGCTAGAATGTGAACTACGGTGCAGAAGATACTCGTTATTGACGACGATGAAAGCTTGCGTGAAACCATAGGCGTCATGCTCGAGCGCGAAAACTTCGTTCCTCTCTTTGCGGCCGACGGGAAGAGCGGTTTCGAAAAGGCCGTCACGCTCAAACCTCAGCTCTTGCTGGTCGATTTGAGATTGCCCGGCATGAGCGGGACGGAATTATGCCGGCAGCTTCGTGCAGATCGCGTACAGACCCCGATTATAGTTTTGAGCGCCATCGGCGAAGAAGTAGATAAGGTGCTTCTACTGGAGATGGGCGCCGACGACTATATCGTCAAACCCTTCGGCGCTCGCGAACTTCTGGCGCGCATTCGCGCGCTACTGCGGCGCTCCAATCCCGAAACGAAGTCGATCCGGTTTGGGGAAGTGGAAGTCGATTTTGATCGCCGGACCACAACCTTTCGCGGAGCGGAAGTAAAACTTACTCCGGCTGAGTACAACCTGCTTGTCTTCTTTCTCCACAATTCGGACCGGGCTTTGAGCCGTGATGTCATCCTAAATTCCGTCTGGGGGTATGATTCGTACCCAAATACTCGAACCGTGGATGCACACGTCGTCCGGCTGCGCCAGAAACTTGAGCCGGACCCCAGCCTTCCTCGTCACTTCTTAACGGTTCACGGAGTCGGGTATCGGTTTCTTCCCTAGGTGGAGAATGCCGGGCACCGTCCTTATCGTTGAAGACCGGGATAGTGTCGCGCCTCTGGAAATCGCACTCGCCTCCATCAAAGGAATCGCGATTCAAACTGCTTCAAATGGACGCGATGCTCTCAAACTGCTCGCAGCACCCTCTGTCCAACTCGCTGCCGTAGTAACCGATCTGCACCTTCCCTACGTCGATGGTTTTGAGCTGATCGCAACCATACGCACGCATGAACGGTATTCCCGGCTGCCCATAGTCGTTGTAAGCGGGGATGGCCATCCCGATACTCCCGAGCGCGTTCGTCATTTAGGGGCCAATGCGTTCTTCCCCAAACCATACTCGCCTACCGAGATACGTCACATGCTGGAGGGCCTTCTTCATGTATCTTAGAATCCCTATCGTGTTCGCTCTCTGCCTATCAATCACCTATGCTCAGGACAAGCCGGACCCAGCCGTAATCATGAACCGCATTTTGCAACGCCTCGATGCTCTCGAAACAGAAAATCGCCAGCTCGTCGAGGAAGTCCATAGCTTGCGCCAGGAACTCGAAAAAACCAGATCTTCCCCCTCTCCTTCATCCGAAAACGCACAATCGAATGAACAGGCATTGCACGATCGCGTGACCGCGAACGAACATCGCATTGCCGAACAATCGCAGACCAAAGTGGAGACCTCCCAAAAGTTTCCCGTTCAACTTACCGGGATGCTGTTGTTCAACGCTTTTCTCAATGCCGGAGATCGAGAAAATCCCACCAGCTACGGTCTGCTGGCGGGGCCGGACAGGTCCGGCGCAACCGCGCGGCAGACACTGCTCGGTTTCAATTTTCAAGGCCCTCGTTTGCCCGGGGATGGCCGCGTGAATGGAACGCTCATGATGGATTTCTGGTCCGGCCCCTCCCAACCCGGAAATAACTGGCTTCGGCTTCGCCGCGCGAATCTATCGCTGGACTGGGCTCATCGAAGCTTTACCGTCGGGCAGGATAAACCCCTTATTTCGCCCTATGAGCCCACATCTCTTGCCGAAGTGGGCGTTCCGCCGCTTGCTGGAGCTGGGAATCTCTGGCTCTGGTTACCGCAGGCGAAATACGAGGAGCGTTTTCGTTTCACGCAAAACACCGGTATTACTGGACAAATTGCCCTCATTCAAACCGACGAGAGCCGTTCCGCTGTTCCCTCCCCATATGCGAGCACCCTGGATAAAGCCCGTCCTGCTCTCGAAGGCAGGCTGGCGTTTTGGCATAAGTTCGATGATGTGCGGCGCTTCGAAATCGCGCCGGGATTTCACGTAAGCACCACGCATGTGAACGGACAATCGGTCGATTCGCGAATCGGCTCTGTCGATTGGTTATTGACTCCTATTTCGCGGCTCAAAATCACCGGAACCTTTTATCACGGGCAGGATATTAGCGGACTTGGATCGCTCGGCAACGGATTCGCCATCACTGCCAGCGGGCATGTAGTGCCCGTCCATAGCTCCGGCGGATGGATGCAATTTTCCGTTCCAATTACAAACCGGCTGACGTGGAATCTGTTCAGCGGATTGGAAAGCGACCGGTCTGCTGCGCTGAACGGATATAGCACAGTCCGTGGCCTGAGTTACGCGTCGAATCTCATCTACCATTTAGGGCCAAACGTGGTCCTCGGGTTGGAGGCCTTGCAATTACGCACTCGATCATTGTCCGGAGACACTGACCTGCATAATAGTTATGATCTCGCAATTGGATATCTATTTTGAGGAGTAATTAAACTTGCGATCCTTGTGGAATAGGCCTTTGGCCTGCATGCGGATCCTCACCATCGCCGCTCTGTTCTGTTTGTCCTCCGCCCATGCATTCCCCGCCACCATCACCGGACAAATCACACTTGCCGATTCAAAAGACTCGGCGGTGCGCAAACAAAAAGATTTCTCAGGTGTCGCAGTGTGGCTAACTGCCTTAAACGGACGGCTTCTGACTATAGCGCATAGACACGCCCAGATGCTTCAAAAGGATAAAAGATTCATCCCTCACGTACTTGCTATTTCAACCGGAACAACGGTAGATTTCCCGAATCTTGACCCTATTTTCCACAATGCATTCTCGAACTTTGATGGCCAGATCTTCGACGTTGCTCTTTACCCGCCGGGCTCGTCCCGGTCTGTGCTATTTGACCGGCCTGGAATCGTGAGGGTTTTCTGCAATATTCATCCATCCATGTCCGCCGTCATTGTCGTCGCCAATTCGAACCACATTGTCACCACGGAGAGCGATGGGAGCTTCCGGTTTACCAATGTCGAACCTGGCGATTACCGGATTCACTTCTTCCATGAACGGGCAACACCGGAAACACTTGCCCACCTCACCCAACTGATCACTGTACCTGATGAGGGCTATAGTCTCCCGAAGGTCACAATTTCGGAAGCAGGCTACATTCCTGTCGCTCACAAGAACAAATATGGACGAGACTATCCGCCCGATGCCGAAACATCGGACAGCTACTCGCTTCCCATCAAATGAAACTTCCGCGCGTGAAAAGCGGCTCTCTTCTCTGGCGTATTCTGCTTTCTACGTCGCTGGTTATTAGCGTAGTTTTCGCACTTACCGGCTGGCTGATAGAGAAATATGCCGCGAGTGTCAGCCGGCGCAGTATCGAAGAGGAAGTCCAGACCAGCTTGCAGGCCTACGAATCGCTCTGGGCTGCGCGCGTCCACAACTTGGGTTCTCTCAGCCGGATTATCAGTTCCATGTCGGACGTTCGTGCCGCCTTCATGACGCGTGATCGCGCTACTATTCGAGACACAGCCCAGGAGCTGTGGTCGCAAGTATCCGAGCAGGATGCGAGTTTTCTTGTGCTCGATCCCACCGGCGAAGTTATCGCTTCGTTGGGGGGAGATGCTGATATAGCTCTGAGCAAGTCCCTGATGGCAAGTTCGCTCAAGCGCTTCCCCAACCAGGTTTCCGGGTACCTCCGACGCGGCAAACATCTGTATTACATCGTGCTGACGCCCGTCTATGTTCAGACCGCGCACGATCAAGCACTGCTGAACGTATTACTAGTCGCTTTCGATATTGATAACGAGCTCGCGCAAGTACTGAAACATTCGACCCACGGCAGCGATTTTGCCTTCGTGAGTTACAACGATGTCATTGCCTCCACACTGCTGCCGATAACAGCCGAGGACTTGAGATCCGGACGAGAACTTCAAGGACACATCCGAAGCGCCAGACTACATGGTGCGGATTACTTGCTCCTGGGGACGGACCTGAACGATCCGCTTGGAGCCAGGGTAGGGCGGCTCTATATTATCCGCGCCTTTGCCGCTGCCGAAGCCGTTGTTACCGAATTAAAACGCACGGTAGCCATTTTCTGGGGACTCGCGATCTTGATCGCGATTGCCTTCATGTATCTCCTGGCTAGACGCGTTCTGGATCCTGTGAAACGTCTGGATCGTGCCGCGGAGGAGGTGATTCGCCATAACTACGACTATCGCGTCCCCGTGGAGACCGATGATGAACTGGGCCGCCTGGCTCGCACGTTCAATGAGATGTGCGAATCCATCCGCAGCGCCCGCGAAGAGTTGATCCGGCAGGAGCAGATCGCCACCATCGGCCGCCTCTCCAGTTCGATTGTTCATGATTTGAGAAATCCGCTTGCCGCAATCTATGGCGGCGCCGAGATGCTCATCGATGCCGACCTTTCACCCGAGCAGTCCCGTCGCTTGGTGAGCACCATTTACGCCGCTTCGCGGCGCATTCAGGAGCTTCTTCAGGATCTCCTGGACATTTCGCGCTCAAAGACAAAACCAGCCGAACTCTGCAAAATATCTGAGTTAGTTGGAGGGGCTCGCGACACCGTGGCCAATGCCGCTGCTGCTCAATCTGTCACAATTCAGATCGATATTCCCGAGGATATCCAGGTGGTTGTAGATCGGGATCGCCTTGAACGTGTATTCCTGAACCTGATGAATAACGCGCTCGATGTGATGCCCGACGGCGGTACTCTACGTGTCTCCGGGCGATTGGAGGAAGGCGCTGCCATCCTTGAGGTTCAGGACTCCGGCCCTGGCATTCCGGCCCATGCATGGCCGCGCCTGTTCCAACCATTCGCCAGCTTCGGCAAGAAGAACGGGTTAGGCTTGGGCCTGGCGCTATCCAGGCAAACACTGCTCGACCACGGCGGCGATCTCTGGGCGGAAAAAACGAACGGCCCCGGAGCCAGATTCATGATGCGCTTGCCCGTGACCGCGCCAATAACAGTCAATGGCAATGAGAACAAAATCGGAACAGAGCCGCGACCGCTAGGGAGCGGTTTTTGAACGAGTGCCGTTATGATCCCACGGCTCGCGATTTTGAGTTTCGTGCTTTGCTGCGCAATCGAAGTAGACGCGGCTGCAACCTTCGTCGGCTCCGCTGGCTGCAGAACCTGTCATACGGACATCTACGACCGCTGGAAGAAAACACCCATGGCGAACGTGGTGCGCGACCCGCATGAGCACCCCGACGCCATTATTCCGGACTTATCGAAACCAGATCCTTTAGTCACTTTCAAAACAAACGATATAGCGCTTGTATATGGGAGCGTTTGGAAGCAACGCTATTTCAAGAAGGTCGGGAATGATTATTTCGTGCTGCCCGCCCAGTGGGACATCACACACCAGATCTGGAGACCGTATTTTGTCAAGAATGGCACCGACTGGTGGGCGCCGCTCTACCCGCCGGACAACATGAAGCGTCCTACTGGCCCGCTCTGTGACGGATGCCATTCTGTCAATTACGATATTGCGGCTAAGAGCGTTACGGAATGGAATGTCGGGTGCGAGCGCTGCCATGGCCCTGGAAGCGAGCACATCACGCATCCCGCCGCCGGCGCCATCATCAACCCCGCCAGGCTTGGCTACGTCGCCGCAAACGATATCTGCATCCAGTGCCACTCGCAAGGCAAGCCGCTGAAGAATCCGATTCGCGGGCTATATTATGACTGGCCCGTCGGATTTCAGCCGGGTGAGAAATTGCAGGATTTCTGGTCGCTCGAAGAACACAAACTAGGCGAGACGAATTTCATGTACTTCAGCGACGGCACGGCTCATAAGAATCGCATGCAGGGCAACGACTTCGTGCAGAGCGTTATGTACACGCACGGCGTGAAGTGCTTTAGTTGTCACGACGTACATGGCACGTCGAACACGGCGCAACTACTGAAACCACCCGATGTCATCTGTCTGGAATGCCACGGGCCAAGGTCGCCGAATGGACCACACACGAGCACAATCGAAGAACACACGCACCACAAGCCCGGTAGTGCCGGGGGTGAGTGCATCGCCTGTCACATGCCGGCCATCGAGCAAACGATTGCTGACATCAATGTCCATAGCCACACATTTCGCTTCGTTGCGCCCTGGATGACGGATACCTACAAGATTCCGAATCCATGCACAACCTGCCACAAGGACAAGTCCACCGCTTGGGCAACTCAGCAACTGGCGTCCTGGCCCGAGCGATCACCCTGGAGGCTGGCAGCACCCGGCGCGCGCGAGTAATGGCCCTCTCTTTCAGAACCACGCGCGTGAGCAAGTGGCCTGCTAGAGTTCCAGTTCAACGAACACACACACCGGCGGCAAATGGCATCGGTCTCTACATCTAGTTTCTCCCGAAACTGGATCGCCTCAGGACCGTTGATCACTTTTAACAGATTCTGCTCGCGAACGGAACCGATCGGCCGGTGAAAGAAGCACGGCCGGACTGTTCCGTCCGCTTCCACAACCGCCGAGACCCATGGCGCGTTGCAACGAGGCGCAACCGGCTCACATAATCCGAGATGCGCGCGAAAATGCGACACGATTCTTTGCAACTTGTCGCGGCTCTCCACCACAAACGGCCCTTCACTCTGCAGGCTATCCAATTCCGCTTCGAGCCGTTGAATCTGTTCCGAATCAAGGACTAGCTCGTTCTGTCGATCCGGCCCCCAAGGAATCGGACGGTTGAAAGCAGAGGAGCCAACATCGACGGCGAGAAACGAAATCGAGTGCAATCCGAGGCCTTTTGCCGTTCTGGCGGTCGCTGCCAGCGCTGCATGGTTCTCCCGTTGCACAGTGCACCGGGCGGAGATCTTGAATTCTGGAGCTAGCCTCTGCACCGCATGAACACCGCGCTCCAATAGCCAAAAGGCTCCTTGCACCCGGCGAATCCGGTCATGAATCGCGGGTGGACCGTCGAGCGAAACAATGACGTCGTCCACCGTCTCAACCAGCCATTCCGCATTTCGTTCTAGCAATAAGCCGGTGCTCAGAATGGTCGTTCGAATACCGCGGTCCCGAAGCAGGTAACAGAATCGGGACAGGCCCGAGTGCATCAGCGGTTCGCCGCCGGAAAGCACGACCCACTCGACTGCCAGGCTTGCCACTTCATCGATGTAGCGCTCGAGCTGCTCCGTGCTCAGCTCGTTGCCGCTCACATCTTTCCAGATATTGCACATCATGCACCGGCAGTTACACCGGCTATGAGGACAGAGAATCAGAACCGGCAGCGATTCCAAGACAGCCTTCATGCCGCCACCGCTTTCCCCGCCAGACGAATCTCTTGGCCGAGCACCTGTTTTGTTTCTTGGAACAATGCATGGACGTCCAAGGGCAGCAAATACCGGCCGCGATTTTCGACATCGATGGGCTGCAGTCTGGGATTACCGGTGAGCCGCAGGTGGGTAGCCATATCCAAAGAGAGCAGCCGGATGCGGCCGCCTGCGATGACCATTTCCGGATGAGCGCGGAGCAGCGTATCGGCCGGACTCGCTCCAATGTCCCGCAGCACCACTAAGTCGGCAGACGCGCCATTCTGAATCGATCCATACGTGGATGGCAGTTTCAGCACCGCCGCGGCCTCGCTCGTCACCATTCCATAAAGCCGGGCTGGTGAAACCATCCCGCTTGCAATCGATAACTCGTCATACATGTCTCCGGCTGCGGTAATTGCTGCGTCTGTTCCGAGCGCGATCGGAATCCGCGATTTGAAGACCTGCGGATCTACCGTACGGCCCAGCGTGAACAGGTTCGAGCTCGGACACCACACAAGCGATGCCTTCCGCTTCTCCATAAGCGCGATCTCCTCGCGTGAGAACGCAACCCCATGCACAATCACAGTTGTTGGTCCCAGCGCCTCCGAGCACTCGAGAATTTCGAGTTCGTTCTTCGCTTCTTCATCCGTCCCTTCTCCGGCGTGAATGATGAACGGAGCATTTTTGCGGCGTTGCAAATACCGGCTTCTCCAATCCGGAGAGAACCGGATGGAATGCGCCCAGCTCATTCGCCGCACCACTCGCACAGGGAACCCGTTTCCGAACACTTCCGGGCAGTACGGATTGTGATGCCCAACGGTCGTCACTCCGGAGAGCAGGTTCTTGATTCCTCCCCACAGCAGCCGCAGCGGCTTCGGCACCGCCAAATGCTGCTTTACGGGAGGCTCGCTCGGGCGATAGATATCCAATGCCCACTGAGTTGCATTTCGATAAGGACCGTTTCCCAGTCTTGGTAAAAGATTCAATTCGAGATGATCGTGCGTGTTGATCAGACCGGGAAGAATCAGATACCCGCTCAAATCGAGCACGCGGCCCCGGGCCCCGGAGCGCAAGTAAAACGCACAACCTCGCCGGATTTCCAGATCCATCTGAACCGAGTCGGTTGTGCTGAAAGCAACTCTTCCTCCCGTCAGGATCAGTGTTTCTTCCATAAAGCGAGCCAAACCGCGGGCATGCGGGATGCCGCGGCAAACAGATGGGGTTTTCCGGCCCTCTGAAACAGCGGCTGTTCGGGCTCGCCCAGCCAGGCGGCGCGGCACTCGACCAGATCCAGACCCGCTTGCTCCGCGGCATCCATTGCCTCACTGAGTGAGTACCGGAATTGTCGAATCTCGTAGCCTTGATCGCCTAAATGAAAGGATCGCCTCCAACCGGACGAAACCGCTGTTGGATGCATATCGCTGATAGCGACATGTCCTCCAACCGCGCTGACTCTGGCCATTTCAGTGAAAGAGCGCTCGAGGCTGCCGAAATAGCTCAAGCCGAAAGAGCAGATGACCAGACCGGCTACTGCATTCGCAACCGGAAGATTGCCGCTCTCGCCTACCGCTACTCGTCCGGGCAAATCAGCGCTCCGCAGCATTTCCTCAGATGCATCGACACCTGCTGTTGCGCTGCCCGTATCGGCGAAATACTTCATCCAGCGTCCGGTGCCGCAACCGACATCGATCACCTGCGGCGGCGCGTAAGCCGGTAACAAATCGCGCATAACCCGCTCTTCAAGCGCAATCAACGGATTCACGGTCGCGTCGTAGGTAGGCGCCCACATGCGATACCCCTCGGCAGCGGAAACCAGCATTACAAGCTCTCCAGCCGAGGTTTGCGCAACGCGATCAGCCGTTGTGCCCATTGCAGTTCCAGAGGCCAGCCATAAAACCCGAGCCGGTAACGCCAACTGCTGAGCGTCTTCAACAAGGTTCGGCCCCAACTCCGCAAATAGATGTCTTGCACGGTGGGCCAGCGCGAATTCACCACCAGATCGAAATTGTCGATGCGGCGTTTTAAGCGACGCGGCAGCCAGGCCACATGCGGATCGTGACGTGTCGTGAAGTTATACCAGCGTTCAGTGGCCCATTCTTCGGGCGTGCGCGGGAACTCGATTTTGCTTTCGACATCTCCGTACATGCCGTCCGGGTGCGGCGTCGGAATGTAATGCTGGACGATGATCTCCGCGTCCGGATTCAGCCGCTTGATTTTGCGAATGAACCGGATCGTCTCGCGAGTGTCTCTTTCGGGATCTTTGGGATTGCCGACGACAAAAGAAAACTCGGGGACAATGCCAAACTGCCGGATGCGGGCCGCGAGTTCCAGCGTTTGTTCCGCTTTCACGCCTTTGTTCATCTGCTCCAGCACCCAATCCGAACCCGACTCGGCCCCGAAAAAAATCATGGCCGAGCCAGCGCGTTGCAAAGTTCGAAAGGTGTTGTCGGAATACCGCAATACCGTATCGATGCGTCCCTCGCACCACCAGCGCAGCCCCAACGGAACCAGCTTTTCGGCGAGCTCGGTCGTATGCCGTTCGTTCAGGAAGAAGTTGTTGTCGTAAAACTGCACCGCATCGATTTGAAATCGCTGCTGCAAATACTGAAGCACTGCGGCCGTTCGCTCCGGGTCTTCTGTTTTCTGCCGCGCTCGATACACCGGCACCACGCCGCAAAAACTACAGCGAAACGGGCAGCCGATGCTGGCCTGATGGACAGCCGTTCTCTTGCCCAGAAATGTCGGCAGAATGTAATTCCCGGCATTCGGCAGCTTCTCGTAAGGCAACCAGGGAAAATCGTTCGGCGAGCGTAGCGGGCGCTCGGCATTGTGGACGTGGAGTCCAAAATCGTCCTTATAAGAGAGCCCCCGAATGCCTTGGAATTTCTGCTGACTGCGCAGCGCTTGAATTAAATCGACAAGTGTGTCTTCGCCTTGGCCTCGCACCGCAAAGTCGACATACGGCGCGTTCAGCGCCGCATCCGTGTAAAGCGAGGGAAAGTATCCTCCCCACACGATCGGCACGCGTGGATACTTCGCGCGAAACTCGCGGCAGAGCGGAATCGCTGCTTTCATCTGCGGTCCGGGCATCACGGAGACCGCAAGCAAAGTGGCTTTGTGGCGGCTCACAATGCGGTCGATGGTGTCGAGCGGCGCCGGATCGGCGTTGCCGTCGATAATCGCGTAGTCTTCGCGGCCCTCCAGTACGGCCGCTAACGAAAGAACCGCGAGCGGAAAACGCCGGTTCTTCGGCCGTGTGGAGCGCGGATGGAGCAGGATAATCATTTGCTTTCAAATTGGCCCGCAAGAATCCAAAAGCGTGAAGGCGGCCTGCGGCGCTTGAGCCATGCCGCGTAGGGTCGGAGATGCCAGCGCCATCCATACCAGGGCCGCCGCACGCGCCAGCGCACCCCCAAGTCTTCGCTCAACTCACGAAGTGTTCCTAAGTCCAGAAACTCGACACTCGGAATGGCATCTGAGCGGAATCCATAACGCTTTAGAAAATCCGAGTGCCGCTCCTCCACCATCCGCAACCCGTGCTCCCGGCGGCGATAGATCGGCGAATCCAGCACAATCAGCCATCCGGAACTGGACAAGCAGCGCTTCGCCTCAGCGAGGGTCCGGCGGTAGTTCGTCGAATAATGAAGCGAAGAGTTGTAGATCGCCAGATCAAACCGTCCCGAGGGAAACGGAAGATCGTCGAAGTCCGCTTGCAGCACTGGAAACCAATGTCCGTAGTGGTGGGCAGCGCGCAACCCGTCGCGCTCATCATCGAAAATGTCGACGGCCACCGGACGATGCCCGCCGAGCGACAGCCGGTACGACATCCAGCAATTCCCTGCTCCGAGGTCCAAAATGCGAAGCGGCCTGCGCGCTTTTCGTGCGATCGGCCTGAGGATACGCGTTTCGAAGTAGCGGTAGGTTTTGGCGCGCATCGCCCACATAGTAGAGAGCCGGCCGCTTAAATCGCGATACGGCAGCGCACGGTAATAGTCACTGCTGTCCGAGCCGCGCCCCTCTGCGTAGCGGATGTAGCGATATTCGCTCAAGAATTGCTCGCGCGCACTCATACACGTTGAAAAAGGTAAAGCCGGTGATCCGCCAGTCCGCGAAGCAGGAGCCAGTGCGCGATTCGACGGTCGACCTTGGCCAGCCTCAGTACGGTGGCCTCGCTGAGCCCATCTATATAAGACGGGGGAACAAGCAGGCCAATTCCGTACCACCGCACCAGAGAAAAGCCGGTTCGAAAGGCCTGCCGAATGCGCCCGGTAGATGGATACCGAACGTCGATACCGAAAGTCGTGCTGGCGGTGGATGTGCGCCGGAAAGCTTTGCGCAGTTCCTTCCTCCGCAGGAAATGACATGTTTCCCACGCGCAGCAGCGGCCCATGATGCACAGGGCAACATAACCGCCCGGACGTATCAAGCGCCTCAAGTTTGACGCGAGCTGTTCCAGATCTTCAAGGCAATTGAGAACTCCGAAATTTGAGATCGCTCCATCGAAGTTCCCGCTCATGCAATCTAAATCCTCGGCCGTCAATACCTCGGCGCGCACGCCACGTTCGCGAGCATGTTTCACCATCTCCGGCGATGCATCGACTCCATGCACGTGCACGCCGCGAGCCTGTAGATGTACGGCGTCTTCCCCATCGCCGCAGCCGATATCGAGCACAGAATCGCCCGGTAGAAACAGCGGATCGGTCCATCGCCAAACCGCCCTTCGCTGGCTGCTGCCTATGGCAGTCCTGTTCCAGAGATGTCCATAGTCGGCGGCGATCTTGTCGAAGGCGACGGCTGTTCCTTGATACATCAAGCCTCCACTTCGTCCCAGACGGCGCGAAGACCTTCTCGTGCCGCGAGCGTGCTGGCGGGATCCGGCTCGCTCGACAACTCATTTTTCAAAAGCTGATCCGCATATTGATAGAAACGCCGCGAATGCCTGCCTTGAATCCGCAAATCCCGATCGGTGCTCTGTGTCCACGGCTGCAACTGCACGAGCCGCGGAGACATGCGCTCGTAATAAGGAGTTCCTTTGATCGGATAGGAAACGGTTGTAAAACAAACGTCCGGCCTGCATTGCTTCGCGTGTTCGACGGTAGCTTCAATATCCTCGATATCCTCTCCGTCGTAACCCCACATCAGAAACATGCCGGTTTGAATTCCGTTCTGCTTGCAATACCCGACCGCGCGCCGCACCTGTTCCAGGGTGACCCCGCGCTGCATGGCGTCGAGAATTCGTTGCGACCCGCTCTCCGATCCGATCCATACCCGGAAACACGCGAGCCGCGCGAGCGTGTCCGCCACACGCTCGTTCAGCCGGTCCGCCCGGGTGATGCATTCGAACGGAACTTGTAAATGCCGCCGCTCCATTTCCGCGGCGTATTCGAAAAGCCAGCCGTGATGAATCGTGAATACGTCATCGGCAATCCAGAGCATCTCCGGCGAATAACGATCCAAAATCCATTCGACTTCGTCGACCACTGCTTTGGGAGATCGCCGCCGGTGCGTGTTTCCGAACACGGAATGACTGCACCAATTGCACCGGTACGGACATCCGCGCGCAGTAATCACAGAAACGGATCCCTTGCCGTGATGCGTGCGCCAGGTGGCCAGATATCGATGCATGGCAATTCGTTCGCGGTCCGGCCAGGGCTGGGCATCGAGATCCTTTATAAGAGGCGACGGCGAGGTTCGCACAACCTGGCCATCCGCCCCACGAAAGCACAAACCGGTAATCTCGGGCCATGACCGCGAATCAAACTCTGTTTGAAGCAAACGCTCCAGCGCGAGCTCTCCTTCGCCGACCACAATGACTTCGGCGCCGCATTCAAGATACTCGTCCGGATAGTTCGAAGATTCCGGGCCGCCGGCGATCACTTTCCAGCCAGCCTGCTTTGCGCGGCGAATAATCTCGATTACGGTCGGCCGCGTCATGAGGTTGGAATAGACGCCCAGAATTCCCGGTGCGCCGTCGTTTAAGAGTGCGAAGAGTTCATTCTTGGAGCCGAAAGTAGAGTCGTAGATCTCGACGTCAAAGCCTTTCTGCCGCAAGTGCGAAGAGAGATAAAGAATCCCTAGCGGCACGTAGGGCTTCATGATCTGCTGTTCTTTGGGATCTTCGAACAGGAAGTATCCGTGTGTAAGCAGTAGTCTCATTGGCCCCTCAGCCGGTGCACGGTCTGCCATGCATTCTCAATTCCAGAGCGGTTTTCCGGCTCGCGCACCTCCAGATGCAAGGCATGCGACAGCGCGCGATAGAGCTCGCTCGGATAGGTGCCGCGAAACATGATTGCGAGGTCGCCGCTGTGGGACCAGTTCGTCTTCGCCCCAAGCTGTGACGAGACCAGTTGATAGAACTTGGTTCCTGGGAGAGGATACGAAACAGAGACGCCGACATCGTGCGGCTTCGTCTCGCGAACCATATTGACTGTTGCTTCGATGTCCTCCCAGTTCTCGGTTGGATAACCGAACTGCAGAAACCAGGCGGCGCGAATACCGTAGCGCTCCAGGTTTTCACGCGCCTCATAGATATCCGCAACACGGATGCCCTTGTCCATCGCGTCCAGAATGCGCTGCGAACCGGATTCCGCGCCCATCCACACTTCGCAGCAACCCGCCCGCTTCAGCGCGGCGACTCGATCGCGCGTCATCAGGTCGCAGCGCGATTGCATTTTGAACGGGATCTGCGCGTTTAATTCTTCGACGGCCCTTGAGAACTCCAGCGTCCAGCGTGCGGAGAGCGCGAAGATATCGTCGGCGAACCAAATGTGGTCGGGCTGGTAGCGCTGCTTCAGTAACAGCATCTCTTCGGCGACACGGCGCGGAGAGCGGACGTGATAGTTGTTTCCATAAATCGGTTTCGCGCACCAGTTGCAGCGATACGGGCAGCCTCTGCTCGAAGCCATGTTGAGCGAAAAGAAGCCGTGCCGCAGCTTCCACGCCCGCCGATATTGGTCGATATCGACCAGATCCCAGGCCGGCAGCGGAAGTGTATCGAGATTGGTGCGAAGGCTGCGCCGCGCGGTGTAGCGGATCAATCCAGTGCCGGACGGCCGGTACGCTAACCCGGCGATGCTATCGAGCGGATGTCCGCCCGATAGCTCCCGAGCCGTCTCTTCTACTTCTCCGATGAGCACAGTATCGAAACCCGCATCCAGATACTCGGCCACGTGATCCGAGGAGTCGGACCCGTGTACGGCCGTTTTCGCACCGAAGTGCCGCGCGATCGCGGCCGTGCGGAATGCCACCTCGCGATTGTGCTTGAGGCACATCTTGGTGAGGAAGTTGAAATCGTCTTCGCATACGATGACTAACCGTGGCCGCTCGCGTTCCAATATCCGGCTCAGCTTTTCCGCCGGGGAGTCGAACGTGACATCGCATAAACCTACATTCAGGCCGGATTCGCGGAGCACCCCAGCGACCAGCAACGTTTGCAGCGGCGGGTACGGCTGCATCTTCTGCACTTGTTTGCTGTCGTAGAAAAGATGGTTGCTATGCGTGAGCAGCACGTCCATGGTTTTTCACCGCAGGCACAAATTTCCGGCTGAGCGATTCCCCGGTAAGAAGCGAGCGGCGCACGACAAGCCAGCGTTGCGCTCTCGAAGCCCAGAGCTCGATCGGTACTTGGAACCGGTGATTCTTCAATCGCCAGCTCAATGGCCTTCGGAGCATTCGATATCCGGCCCTCATAGCCCCGAAGCGAGCACTTCTTGCGTTCTTAGCAAGCTGGTTGGCAAGAAGAAAATACGACATACTTCGCTCCAGGGCCGTGAGGGCGGCGCTGTCGAGCCACGGAAGCTCGGCTTGCCCGAGCCCGACAGAAGCCCATTCTGAAAGTGACGCGGGTTCGCGTAGCCCCTCCGCGATCAGTTCCGGCCAGATCGGTATACCGGGATAGGGGGTGAACAGGTTTGGCGAGAAGGTCACATTGTCAAACTGCTGGGCGATCAGGCCCATGATGCGCAACGTCTGCTTGCGATGCGTTTCCTCTTCGCCGGGATACCCGAAGATCAGGTTGTATGTGACGCGAATCCCCGCTTGCGAGCACTTACGCGCGGCTTCGAACATGTCCTCGATCTTCTGGTGGCCTTTGTGCATCTTGTGGAGGATCTCCGGCGAGGCGGACTCCGTACCAAAACCGATGTGGCTGACGCCGCTCGCCGCCAGCACACGGACATCTTCGTCGCTCAACCGGCATAGCAGATCCGTAGACGCTTGAAAGGTCCAGCGGAAACGCGCCTGGCTTTCCAAAATTCCGCGTGCAATTGCCATGGCGCGCCGCGTGTCCACGAGGAAATTCGAATCGACTAACGAGATTTCTTCCAGCCGGTATTTCTGGACATGGCGGACGATGTCCTCGACCACGCTCGCTACGGTAAGCGGATTGAAGCGGCGGTTGTAAAACACCATGTCGGTACAGTAATTGCAGGCATACGGACAGCCGATGCTGGTGGCGTACGGCAACTTTCGAGCGCCGGTTGCCGAGGCGTACGCGTCGAAGTTGACCAGATCGTAAGCGGGAGACGGAAGCTCGGTGAGGAGCGAGGTGGGGCGGTCCGAATTGGAAACGATCTTTCCGTTCCGCTTGAACCAGCAGCCCGCCACCATATCGAGAGGAGCCCCGGCACGTTGGCGCTGCAAAAGCTCGAGCAGGGTCTTTTCGCCCTGATGCCGGACAACAATATCGACGAACTCTTCACGCAGCGTCTCGGCGGTTCGCAGGGTCGGATGCCAACCGCCAAAGATGATGGGCAGTTCGGGCCGGAGTTCGCGGACCAATTTACTGGCGGCGATTGCGTCCCGGATCATGGGTCCGGTCAACAGCGAAATACCGAATGCAAGACAGTCCTTTATCTCACGAGCCACCCTATCCAGGAAATGCGCATCGACTGCGCCATCGATGACGACTGGATCGTAACCTGCGCAGCGAAGTGCAGCCGCCAGGCTGAGCACTCCGAGCGGAGGCCCGAAGACTTTGCCTTCGTAAGGAGGCGATAGCAGGACAACTCTCATGGGCACGACACCACTTCCGCCGAGAGTTGGTGAGCATCCACCTTCGATTTCAGAGGCGGAAACCATTTATTGGCTTTCTTGCGCAACCAGAGTTCGACTGGCGCGCCGTAGAAATCGTGATCGAGTCTCCATTGCGCCGGGAGACTGATGAGCCGGTGCACCAAACGGTTGACCGGATGGCGACGTTCGACCGCGATGGGAATTCGCTGGAACGCGATGCGCATGTATTCGCGCATGGTCTGCACGCGTTTGTGCTTCTTGCCTTTCAGCCAGGGGAGAACAGTGTAGCGCGGGAAATAGTCGGCCCAACCCTCAAATGTTTTTGGCACATCAATGCCCAGTTCGAACGCGCGCTTCATGATCGGAGCACCGGGGTACGGAGTAAAGATGTTGGTCCAGAATTCGGCAGTCGGATAGCGGCGGCAAACATTCATGACCAGCCGGATCGATTCACGCCGCTCGACATCGGTTTCGCCGGGGAAGCCGAAGATCATGTTGAACGAGGGGCGGATGCCGGCGCGTGTCAACAGGTCCGCAGCCTGGTAGATGGTCTCGATTTTTTGAAAGTCCTTGTTCATGAGATGCAGGACTTTCGGAGATCCCGATTCCGCACCGTGTGCGATCTGCGAGAGTCCCGCGCGCTTCAGCAGTTTCAGTTCATCCACTGTGAACCGGGTCACGAGGTTGGTGGAGGCTTGAATGCTCCAATCGAACTTCACGCCGCTGCGTACCAGGCCTTCGGCGATTTTGACGGCCCGCTCGCGATCGACGAGAAAGTTGTCGTCCACAACCCACAGCAGAGTCAGGCCGTAACGCGTCACCAGGTCGGTGACTTCTTCTACAACCTGCCCGGCGTCGAGCGCATTCCACTTACGGCCATACAGACCCTCGTTGGTGCAATACGCGCAATTGAACGGACACGCCAAGCTCGACGTGTACATGGCCCAGCGCCGGCCACACACTCGTTCATACGCGTTGAAATCCGCCAAGTGATAGGCTTTGGGCGGAAGATCGCGAATCGGCTTGAGCGGACGCGGCGCGTTGAATAGCAGGCGGCCATCTTCTTTGTAGCCGACGCCGGGAATCCCTTTCAGCGATTCTCCGGCAGAGATGTGTTGGACGATTTCGAGCAGCGCATCCTCACCCTGGCCGTTCACGATGACATCGACGTACGGGTACGCGAGAGTTTGATCCGGCAGCAGCGAAGGATGCCAGCCGCCCAGGATGACAGGCGTCTGCGGGTACGCGGTTTTGACGGCTTTCGCGATCTGTGCGGTCTCGCGAATCATCGGCCCGGTGACGAGCGAAACGGCGAGGCACAACGCATCCCTCATCTCTTCCACGACGCGCTGCTGGAAGTTCGGCGTGATCGTGGAATCGATAATTCTGACTTCGTATCCAGCCCGGAGTAGCGGCGTGGATACCGCGAGGATTCCTAGCGGCGCCGTCGCTTCCTGACTGGAAAACGCCGGGAAAAAGAAAACGACTTTCTTACTCGTTGTTCTGAATTGCACGGGCCCGTTTGCTTCCTACGAAGCTTATAGCCCGAATATAGGAACTGTCAGCGCGACGTATGTCGGGAAGCTGTAAACAAATCGTAAACTAACCCCTTGCTTACGCGCGGGGTTCTGATCTGGGCCCGCCTAGATCGATCTGGTGCGCATTTGCTCCGCAAGATACTCGGAGGCGCGCATCGAGAGCGACAGGATTGTCATGGTCGGGTTCTGCCAACCGCAGGTGACAAAACTGGCGCCGTCCACGACAAAGAGATTCTTGATGTCGTGGCTCTGGCACCATTTGTTCAGCACGCTCTTTTTCGGATTGTTGCCCATGCGGCACGTACCGACTTCGTGGATGCTGTAGCCGGGCGGGTTCACGCGATCGGTTTTGCAGATGACTTCCCAGCCCGCTTCGTGGAACCATTCTTCAATAGTGTCGGCGGCGTCCTTGGTCAGATTGCGCTCATTTTCGGAATCGCGGGCTTCGATGTGCAGAACCGGAATGCCCCAGCGATCGGTGACTTTATCGTCGATGCGGACGTGATTTTCGTAGCGGGCCACGCGCTCGCCGAAGATACCGCCGGAGACGCAGGAGTTGGCGTAGCTATCGAGTTTCGCTTGCAGCTCCGCGCCATAGAGCGGAAAGAAATTCGGGCTGGCGCTGCCGCCGCTATTGATGGTGACGCAATAGCCTTTGATGAAATTGCATTTCTCGCTTTTCTTTAAGTTGCGGAAGCGCGGAATAAAGGCATTGCCGCCCATCAATCCGGGAGGCGCTTTTCCGTCGCGCGCCTCGGGCACGGACGCGACCACACTCACGCCGTACATTTGATCGACCAGATAATGGCCCATCACGCCGCTCGAATTCGCAATCTTGGAATTGAGCAGCAGACGCGTGCTTTCAAGGCACCCCGCAGCAAGCACCACGACGCGCGCTTTGACGTGCATCTCGCGGCCGGAATGGCGATCAAGGAAATGCGCGCCGTTTGCGAGGCCGGTGTTTTTGTCGGTCGTGATCTGACGGACAATGGCGTTCTGAACGATATCGAGCTTGCCTGTAGCGAGCGCATCAGGCAGCAGCAGATTGATGGAACTCGCGAGGCCATCTTTGCCGAGCGCGGAGCGCCACTTCGAGACGCCGACGCCGCGCTTGTTACAGATCTCAGTCAGACGCTTGATAGAATCCGTATCGGGCGGGAATGTACTTTCAACGAAGTCGCCGTCGGGAAACTGCGGCCAGCCTTCCTTGCGGCCAGAGACGCGGAAGATCTGTTCAACGCGGGAATAGTAAGGCGCCAGGTCTGCCAGGCTGATGGGCCAACTGTCGGTGCCGTCGATCTCGCCAGCTTTGAATTCGTAGTCGCTGAGACGGAAGGACTGGCGCGCCCAGAAGAGCGAGCGGCCCCCGAGCAATCGCACGCGCACCCAGTTGTACGGAGCATCCGCCGGATGCGTATAGGGCACTTCCTTTTCGTCCACCCACTGGTTGGCGTTGAACTCGTTGGCTTGAAACACGTGCGGCAAGCGGCCGGGCTTGTTGAATCCACGATAGGGCAGCTCGTACGCGTGCTTGAGGCTGCGGTCCTTTTCGTAATCGGCTTCCGGGCCTGCGTTGAGCATCAGACAGGAGATACCTTTGCCCGTGAGAATGTTCGCGGCCATACCGCCGGAGTGGCCCGATCCTACGATCAGGACGTCATAAGTCTTGATTGGCATTCTTTATCCTTCGTAGATGGGATCGATCGGGGCCCAGTAATAACCGCTGGTGCGGAAGCCGCGCGTGAACAGGTGTCCTGATTTCTCTGACGCAAGCGCCCATTCGCGCGAGTTCATGGTGGCGGTGCGGAGGTCCTCGTGGACTTGCGCAAGGAAGTTCTGCAGCGGGTCGCTGGGAAGATCGGCGGGCCACGGACGGGCCGTCAAAAGCGGGCGGAGAATGGCGTCGGCCTGTTGCGCGTCCAGTTCGCTAAATGGCTTTTGGAACTTATCGCGCGCCTGCGCATCGAGCGCATCGAGGCCGCACAGATAGAGTTTCTGGCGGTCATCGGGTGAGACGCTAATCAGGAAATCGAGAAACTCGGGGGCCTGCGCATCGACAGCGCCGGGATTGCCTTTGAGCGGCGGCAGGAGCAACGCGCCTAGCTTGCAAAGAGTTGCAAACTGAGCTTCGTTGAAGTATCGCGGTGCGGGCTGCGCGCTGAGATCTTCGGCAACGGTTGCCAATTGAGGAACGTTGTGCGGCTCGCGCGGGTTTTGACGGGCGGGCGTGTTCGGTTTTGGATGCGGCTGGGGCTGCGCAGCCTGCTGGCCTAATAGAACGGCAGGAGCCGCGGGCGTGGCGAGCAAGCCACGAACAAAGTTTCTGCGTTTCATACTTCCAGATAGAGTACATTGTTTCACACGGCCGGGGAGCCCCTTGCTTACGCGCGGGGTTCTGTAGCTGCCTGGATAATGGAGGAGTGCGTAGGTTCTTGCTCTGCTCTGTTTGTGTGATTTTCGCTATTCCTGTTTTTGCGGCGACGAAAGCGTCGCAGCTTCCCGATGGACCCGGCAAAGCCGAGGTGCAGAAGATCTGCGGCGGGTGTCATGCTCCCGAAATTGTCTTAGGGCATCGCGACACGAAAGAGGGCTGGGCAGTGATTGTCAGCAACATGGTGGACAAAGGCGCGAACGGGACGGATGCGGAGTTCAACAAGATCATCGACTATCTGGCCGAGCATTTCCCGAAGCAGTGAGTGCGCCAAGGTACCCCCCAATTTTGCGAAACGAGATTTGAGGGGGCCGGCGGAGGGACAGTTCAAAAGTTGCAATAACTTTATCTGGCTTAGAATCAGCTACTTAGATGCAATGGCGGGGCGTGGAGCGATATCAATATCGGGCATGCTGGGGCGATATGAGCAATTCCCGTCTGAATGCGACGAAGCACGGCTGCTGTGCGAAGACGCTGATTTTGCCGGACGAGTGCCAGGAAGATTTCGACCAGATCCACGACGGGTGGATGGCGGAGTTCGAACCCGAGGAGTATCAGGAAATGCGGCTGGTGGAGATTCTGATTTTGAACGACTGGCACTTGCAGCGCGCGCAAATGCGGTTGTGGGAGGCCGAAGCGGCGCTGTGCGCGGGGCCGACAGAACCTCTGCAGGGCGACGACCTGGAGTTGTGGGAAGCGAAGATGCAGCACAATTTGGAGCTGCGACCTTAGTCGCTCATGAGGAAGATGCAGGGGCGTTCGACGACGGATTTGGTGATTTCCCAGTAGTGTTGCAGAATCGAATAGACCATCCAGCCGGTTTCGCCTTCGCCGAACAGGAGATAACGGAAGGATTGCCGCATCAGATTCTGGCGTGTCAGGCGCAAGAAGACGGCCTGCGGATGAAGCAGTTGGCTTAAATAAGCGATGGCATTCGCGCGCGCTACGGCTTGGGAGGCTTCAATCAAATAGTCTCCGTTCTCCTGGTGAACACGGATCTCAATAGGCGACAAAAACTCGCTGCGATTGTCGAGCAGAGTGACACGTACAAATGCCAACGGGCCCTCCATCCGGTAATAGTGCCGGATGCGTTGGGCATATTGCTGGCGGGCTTCCGAAACCAAGGTTCTGACGGGAACGAGATTGACTCGCTTTTCGATCATTTCGTTCCAGAGACGCTCGGATTCCTCGTTGCAGAACTTGTGGCCTTCCACACGCAGCTCCATGGAACGTGCGTAGCGGCTGAAGGCGCTGGTAATCAGGATGAACAGGATGAAGAAACTGGCGATGATGATGCCGTCCGTACGTTCGATCACGTTGACGATGGTGGTATAGACGAGCACGATGAAGACAATCCAGCAGTAGAGGCTTAAGGCGCGGGAGCGTTCCTTCCACAGCGAGATAGAAGAGGCGAAGGCAGCGGACGTAATCAGCACGAGCACGCCGGTTGCGTAGGCGCCGCCTTGCGCTTCGACATTGGCGTGGAAGACGAGCGTGACCAGTACATCGAAAGCGAAGAGGACGAAAACCAGGGGCCGTGTATAGGCTACCCATTGTGGCGCCATGCCTACGCGCGGCAGGTAACGGGGTACCAAATGCAGAAGGCCCGCCATAGCGGATGCGCCGGCAAACCAGAGGATCAGGACGGTGGACAGGTCGTAAATGGAGCCGAAGACATTGCCGAGATACAGATGCGCAATATAGGCGATGGCGCGGCCGCTGGCGGCGCCGCCTTCTTTATAAGCAGCCGGCGGTATCAGCAGGACGGCGATAAAGCTGGAGAGCATGAGCATGACGCTCATGATCACGGCGGCGGTAATCAGGAGATGGCGGGTATTTCGAATGCGGCCGGCGGGTTTGCCTTTGGAGGCGTCGTCCGGATCCCCGGCAATGAGCGGCATCACGGAAACACCGGTTTCAAAACCGCTGAGTCCGAGGGCGAGTTGCGGGAAGACGAGGATTGAGGCGGCGGCGATGTGACTCCAGCTTCCGTGCATTTCCAAAGCGCGCTTCCATTGCAGGAAGGTGGCCGGATGCATGAGGACCACAAACAGAGCGCGGACGAGGACGATTGCGTTCAGGACAAGATAGGGAAGGCAGACGGCGGTGGCGAGCTGGATGGCTTCGCGAAAGCCTTTCAGAAACACAATGGCGAGCAGCGCGAGCAGCAATAACGTGATGCCGACATGAGCGCTGCCGACGAAGGGATGCAAATAGGGATTCTGGGTGGCGTGCGTGGCGGCGTCGGCCGCCGAGAGCGTCATGGTAATGACGAAATCAGTCGCGGCGAAACCGAGCAGAACCAGCACCATGATCCGGCCCCACCAGCCCGGGAGCAAGTTTTCGAGCATGGCAATGGAGCCTTGCCCGACATAAGAGCGCCCGGCGACCTGGGAGTAAACGGGAAGCGCGCCGGCCAAGGTGACGAGCACGAGGACGGCGGTCGCGATGGGAGAGATGAGACCTGCGGCGAGGAGCGCGATGCCGGGCTGGTAGCCCAAGGTGGAAAAGTAGTCGACACCGGTGAGCCAGATGACGAGATACCAGGGCTGCGAGTGTTCTTGAGCGGCGTGCGCGGCGTCGATGGCGCCGGTGCCGCGCAACCATCGGCGCCAACCGGACAAGGCGAAGGTTGGGGCTTGTTCGGAAGGCGTTTGGGAGATGGGCGGAGGGTTCACGGGTTAGTTCGAATTTCACAGAGCAAAATGCCGAACTAAAGTTCGGCACGGCACGCTGAAGCGTGCGCTACAGTTGCATCAGGGTTGTTGCTCCAATTGGTCGTGGCGCTGCTGATCGGTGAGGCAGTAGGGCGTCCAGGGGACGGCTTCGAGGCGGGCGGGCTCGATGGGTTTGCCGCAATCGATGCATGTGCCGTAATCGCCTTCTTCCATGCGGCGCAAGGCAGTGCGCACCTGCTGCAAGGTCTGCATGTTTAATGTGCTCTCGTGGAAGGCGGCGGCCTTGGCTTCCGAGGATATCGCTTCGTCAACCGGGTCTTCTACATCGGCGGAACGGGATTCGCGAGCTTCGGTCTCGATTCGGGCCATGTCTCGAAGAAGTTCCTGCTCTTTGGCGAGCAAACGTTCGCGGTATTTTTGCAGATCTATGGTCATTGCTGAGTATATGATTTCAAAGCCGGGATACGCGCCGCGAGCGGCGGGAGTGCAGGGAAATCGGTAAAGGGCTCGGTTTGATACCAATAGGCGGCGGAGTAGTAGCAATCGGCGCGATCATCTGCGTGCCCGTGCTCGATGGTGTATTTGACATAGCGCTCGAAGGCGATCGGGTTGTCAGCATGCCAGCGGTAGAGACAGTACCTGCCATCCGTATGTTCGGGGAGAGCAATATAAGGGGCGCCGTTATAGAGATTCGCGAACGGGGTACCGCCAAAATCCCAGGCACCGCAGAAGTAGTCTTCGGTTCCCGTTCCGGTGATGATCGGTTTTGATTCATCGTCGATGAAGATCATCTCGTCGCCTTCGCCGAACCAGTGCTCCGAGTTTTGCAGAACGCCGAGAGTCACACCCAGGACGTGTCCTTTCCCGCGCGATTCAAGAAAGACGTAATCGTTACGGCCGTCCAGGTTGAGTTCTTGAGCTCCCGCCGGAAATTCGATTGCTTTGTTGGGCGCGGCCTGGCGGTACTGGGCGTGGAAGTAGAGCGCATCGTCGGGCACGGCCGCAAGCTTGTAATCAATGTTTGAGTAAAAAGAGCGCACGGGCTTTTCACCATCGTTGGTGACGGTGATGCGCGCCGAGCGCCGGAAGGGCATGGCGAAATAGCAATTCAGCGCCTTGATGGAAGAGCAGTTCAGGAACGCGGACTGATAAAGAAAATATTCGCCGAGATTGAGTCCGAAGAAATCGCCGACGGGCACTTCGACGCTCGGTTTGGCGTTGCCGTCCCAGTACATGCGGAGCACCAACTCTTTCAGATGCTGCTGGCTCTGCGCGTTGATGGTGAACCACACGTGGGTGATGATGCCGGGGCCTTCCGACTCAAAGACGGTTCGGGACTGGCCAGGAGAGATTTCCCAAAAATCGTGATTGCCGCCGGTGCGATCGTAACTCGATTGCTTGCGGGTTTGGTAGTTCTGGGCGCGGGCGTAGTCCGGAACGGCGGGAATGGCGCCTGGGGAGGGCGCCGCCGGCTGAGCCATGGATGGTTTTCCCGTAAAGAGCGCCGCGGCTCCGCCGAGCGATGCAAGAAATTTTCGTCTTCGCGAGAGATCGTTCATATTGTGTTTACTCCACCGGAGCGGGGAAGCCGGCCGGCAGGCCGGCTCGTCGCCAGGACTGGCGACCCCACACAAACCTTTCGGATTATATACTTCCAGAGCATGCAGGGGATTCATTCAGTTCGACTCATTCTTCGAGAGACGGTGCTCGAGAACGCCTGGATCACGTTTGAAGACGGCATGATTGCAGGCTTTGGGCAGGGCACGCCGCCCGGCGGAGGCAAATATGTGGACGGGGAGGGTTTGTTCCTCGCGCCAGGATTTATCGACACGCATGTGCATGGGGGAAACGGCGCGGACTTTCTGGACGGCACGGCAGAGGCATTCTTGCGGGTGGCCGATTACCATCTAGCGCACGGGACGACGGCATTGTGCCCGACGCTCGCGACCGCCACTTACGATCACATCAAAGCGGTGGTGGAGACTTGGGAAAGCGCAAAGGGCCGCGCGAAGGGGCGGCTGCTTCCGCTGCATCTGGAAGGGCCGCACCTGGCGCGCACCAAGGCGGGGGCGCAAAACCCGGAACTGATCACGCCTCCCACTTCCGAAAACATCGAGTGGGTGGTGGAGAATGCGGCTGCGATCGCGCAGATGACGGTGGCGCCGGAAATTCCGAATGCTCTGGAGTTGATTGAAAAGGGCTCCGAGGCGGGGATTGTGATGAGCGCCGGGCACACGGAAGCGCGCGAGCAGGAGATGAAGGCGGGTTTAGAACGCGGGATCGCGAAGATCACGCATTTATTCAATGCCATGAGCTATGCGGCGAAAAAAGGAGTGTTTCGGGAGCCGGGGCTGGCGGAATATGCGCTGGTGGAGGACCGGGTGGTTTGTGAATTGATTGCGGACAACTTTCACGTGGCACCGACGCTGATGAAACTGGCTTACCGGGCGAAGGGAGCCGGCCGGCTGACGTTGATCAGCGATGCACTGGCAGGGACGGGATTGCCGGTGGGAACCACGTTCCTGCTGGGCAAATTGCAGTGTAAAGTGGCGGAGGGCGTATGCATGCTGGCGGATGGATCGGCGCTGGCGGGGAGCGCGACGCGATCGATTGACCAGGTGCGCATTCTGACGCAGGTGGTAGGGGCGCCGCTGGCCGAGGCGGTACGGATGGCCACGGAGACGCCGGCCCGGCTGCTGGGGCTGGAGGACCGGTACGGCTCGATTGGCGAAGGGAAGGCGGCGGATTTAGTGCAGTTCGACGCGAAATTCGGGGTACGACGGGTTTGGGTGGGGGGAGAGGTGGCGCATAGCTATGTGTAAGTGGTATGGAATTTAACCCCTTGCTTACGCGCGGGGTTCTGATGCTTACGCGCGGGGTTCTGATGGGCTTACACGCGGGGTTCTGATGGGCTTACGCGCGGGGTTCTGATGGGCAGGCGAAAACGCCTACTCTACACGAGCAACCAGACAAGGTACATTCTTTCCGACCAAATTTTGCTTCGAAATCTGTCAAACAGTCGGAGGCGGATTAAGCGGAATGGTTGATCCTAAATTGAATGAGGCGGCGGAGCCTGGCTCGAGCAAGCAGAACGCCGGCCGGGGAAAAGCGCCGCGGCAGGGGCTCAGCATTAATGACACGATCGCGCGCGACGCCAACTTGTCTGTTGGTTCACGCGGAGCCGATTTCTCCGGAGTGGAATCGGGAGCCGGGGCAGGCGCCGGGATGACGAGTACGACGCCGGGAGCGGCGGGCGAATCACCTGCTCCGAATATTGTTCCGGGAGCACGCGGGGTGGGCACAACACCGCGGAGCGATTCGGGAACGGGGCAGAGCCCCAGTGGCGGTATTGACAGGGCCGGTGAGCCAACGGCAGAAGAGGTCGCACGCAGGGCGTATCAGTGCTGGCATGAACGCGGGTGCCCTGAAGGATCGCCCGAAGTGGATTGGCGCCGCGCCGAACAGGAACTGCGGGCGGAACGGGAAAGAAAGAGGTCGCAAGCAGCGGCGGTGTAAGAATCAAAGCCGGTCAAAAGACCGGCTCGTCGCCAGGACTGGCGACCCGACGGGCGGAAAGGCGGAAGGCAGTTTCCGCTATTCCGCGCCCGCGGCCGCTCGCGCACGTGGAAAAACGGTAACTTTCTCCTCCGGGCGGCGCGTGTACACCACCGTCGGATGCGACTGCCGCGGAATGGCCGAGACCTCGTTCAGGAACACCAGGGAAAGCGGTGTGCTAGCGGCAATTCGCACGCCATGGTGATACATGGACGCCAGAAGATTTCGTCCGGCGCTGTCGTAGCCGGTCAGTCGGGAGATGTCGACAGTGAAGCGCCGGGGCGCGGTCTCCGACAGGGTCGCCCGCCAGGTGGCGGCCACTTCTTCGACGGTAGAATTGGCGAACCGTCCTGCAATCTCGACGCGAACTTCATCCGCACGATCGAAAACCTTTACGATGGCCACGTTTATTGGACGCACGGAAATGGACCCTAGCTACATTTGGCCTATCCGTCCCCCTAAGTAACCGCCGCTAACTATTCAGCATCTCCGAAGAGAATGCCAACCAGAATACTCCCCGGATCTCCCTACCCGCAGGGGGCCACATGGGACGGAACGGGAGTCAATTTTGCCCTTTATTCTGAAAACGCCACCGGAGTGGAGCTGTGCCTCTTCAACGATCTCGACACCGACGAGCACGACACCATCGAGATGATCGAATGCACGGGCTTCGTGTGGCACTGTTACGTACCCGGTCTGACGATCGGACAGCTCTATGGGTACCGGGTCCATGGCCCGTACCAGCCCAATCAAGGCCATCGTTTCAACCCCGCCAAGCTGCTGATCGATCCGTATGCGCGGGCCATCGCCGGCAAGGTGAACTGGGACTACCCGGTCTTCGGGTATCGACTCGGCGATCCGCGGGAGGACCTCAGTTGCGATTCCCAGGACGACGCCGCCGGCATGCCCAAAGGCGTCGTCACGACCTCGCACTTCGACTGGCAGAACGACCGCTCGCCGGAAACTCCGCTCCACGAATCCGTGATTTACGAAGCCCACGTGAAGGGGCTAACGGCGCGGCACCCCGATGTTCCAGAGACTCTGCGCGGCACGTATGCGGGCTTGGTCACTCCGCCGATGTTGGAGTACTTCAAGAAACTCGGAATTACCGCCATCGAGTTAATGCCGGTGCATGATTTCCTGGACGATAAGCACCTGCTGGATAAAGGGCTGCACAATTACTGGGGCTACAACACCACCAATTTCTTCTCGCCGGCGGCGCGCTATTGCAGCTCGGGCGACCGCGGCCAGCAGATTGGCGAATTCAAAAGCATGGTCCGCGAGCTGCATCGCGCCGGTATCGAAGTCATCCTCGACGTGGTGTATAACCACACCTCGGAAGGAAACCAGATGGGGCCGACCCTGAGTTTCCGCGGAATCGATAACGCCACCTACTATCGTCTGGTCAACGACAATCCGCGTTATTACATGGATTACACCGGGACGGGCAACACGCTCAATCTGCGCCAACCGCAGGTTCTCAAGATGGTGATGGACAGCCTGCGCTACTGGGTGCTCGACATGCACGTCGACGGGTTCCGATTTGATTTGGCCTCCGCGCTGGCCCGGGAACTGCACGATGTCGACCGCCTCTCGGCCTTTTTCGATGTGATTAACCAGGACCCGGTCCTTTCCAAAGTAAAGTTGATTGCCGAGCCGTGGGATGTCGGCGAAGGCGGGTACCAGGTCGGTCAATTCCCCGCCTTGTGGGCAGAGTGGAACGGCAAGTTCCGGGATGTGGTCCGGCGCTACTGGAAGGGCGACGACGGGCAGCTCGCCGAACTGGGGTACCGCCTCACCGGAAGCAGCGATCTGTATCAGCGGGACGGCCGGCGTCCCTCGGCCAGTATCAATTTCATTACCGCCCATGATGGCTTCACGCTCAACGACCTAGTCAGTTACAACGAGAAACACAACGAAGCGAATGGCGAGGACAACAAGGACGGGGCGAACGACAATCACTCCTGGAATCTCGGCGCCGAAGGGCCTACCGATGACCCGAACATTATCGATTTGCGCGAGCGCCAGAAAAGAAATCTGCTGGCGACGTTGATGCTTGCCCAAGGCGTCCCCATGCTGTGCGCCGGCGACGAAATTGGGAGAACCCAAAACGGCAACAATAATGCGTATGCGCAGGATAACGAGATAAGCTGGCTCGATTGGAACCTGGACGAGCGTAAGAAAGCGCTCCTGGAATTTACTGCCAATCTGATCGCCCTCCGCAAAGCGCACCCCAACTTCCGCCGCCGCAAATTTTTTCAGGATCGGAAAATCAGTCCGTCGTCGGTCGAAAAACAGCACGTGGACGGCCTGGAGATCCAGGATATCTGTTGGTACCGCCCGGATGGAGAACAAATGACCGAGGAAGAGTGGACCGCCGGCTGGGTCCGCTGTCTCGGGATGCGTTTGAGCGGAAGAACGCTCAGCGACGTGGACCGTTACGGCGATCCCATCCGGGACGACAGCTTTCTGTTCTGCCTGAATCCGCATCACGAACCGATCACGTTCTATCTTCCGCCGTGCAGCGCCACCTGCTCCTGGAGCGTTGTTCTGGACACACGCCAGTCCGATAGCGAGCAGCCCAAGCTCATCGATCCCGGAAAGGGATACGAAATGGCGCCGCACTCCGCAGTGCTCTTCGCCGAGGCTGAGGTGCAAGCGAAAGTGTTCCAGGACGAGGAAAAGGAAGAAGAACGTGTCCGGCAGCGCCGCAGCGCCAGGCTCGAACACGTCATGACAACAAAAAGCTGAAAATTTTTGTCGGGCAGGCGCTTCGACAGCCCTACTTAGTAAGGCTGCAATCCGCGTTTCAGTTCACAGTAGAGTCGCAAACAGGACCGTCTGCGATCCGACAAGGGAAGCGCGTTCCCCTTGCGTGCGCGCTGATTCCGTACGCTGCAGAGGTCTGTACCGTAAAAAAATCAAAAAAATGCCCGTTTTTTGCGATTTGTGCTTTACAAGCGCGCCCGAAGTCCCGTATTATCGAGGTGTCCAAGAAGAGCTCTAAACATTTTGGCAGCGTTCTGTTTGATTCTGGATCTGTGGCAAACAACGGCTGATGCAGAGTTCTCTTTGAAAACCAACTACACTCCAGGAGGTTTTATATGGCCGAAGTGAAAAGAATGACCCAGACCGCGATTGTCAGGGAACTGGCGGAAACGACTGGCGTCAACAACAAGGTCGCCAAGCATTTTATGGAATCGCTGGCGGATCTGGCGATTCGGGAGACGAAGAAGAACGGCGTTTTTGTGCTGCCCGGGATTGGCCGGCTGGTGCGCGCCGAGAGAAAGGCCCGCGTGGGCCGCAACCCAGCAACCGGCGAAGCGATTAAGATTCCGGCCAAGAAAGTGGTGAAATTCCGCGTTGCCAAGTCCGTGAAGGATTCGATCGTGCCGCCGAAAAAGGTGGCTAAGTAGGCGAGCAGCGCTTTTCAATTAAAAAGGCCCCGTGACGTCCTGCATGGGGCCTTTCTTACGTGTCAGAAATTTTCCTCAGGCCTTTTTGTTTTCGTCTTCCCGGTCTTCTTCGCCTTTGATGGAGCTTTTGAAGTTCCGGATGCTTTCGCCTAAACCTTTGGCCAAATCCGGCAGCTTCTTGCCACCGAAAAGTAATAGAAAAACAAGTGCGATGACTAATATTTCCGGCCCGCCCAGCGTTCTCATCGAGCCTCCTTCAGATGTGACACTTCCATTGTAGACATATTGGTTTCGTCTGGAGCGGAGTTGTTACCCACTATTTACAAGCCGCTCCGCTGAAAATCAGCGACCCCTTGCTTACGCTCAGCGTTCCGATCTGGGGTCTTCCGGCTCTGTTACGCGGGCCGCGGCATGCAGGCCAAAGGCCTACTCCACAAATTGTTATCGCTGGAAGACGGCGCCGACCAACCGGAAGATGATACTTAGCAGAATGAGTGGCAGAATCGCCGCGAAGGCTTTCCCCTTGCTGACCCGGAATGCTGTACTAAAAGTGAGAACGGCCATCACAATCCACCACATCTCGAAGACCGAAAAATAGCCGAGCAGGGCCATCACATATTTATTCGTTCCTTCGGCCAGAAAGATGTCTAGCCCGAGTGGCGGGCGCAATTCAGCCATGGTCGAGACGTCTCCCTTGGCTTTCAGAATCACCACCGAGGCAATGGGCGCGAGCAACTGAATCAGGGCGCATCCCGAGACAAAGTTAAACAGCCAGAGGAACCTGGTCCGGATGCTCAAGATGGCGGAGGAGGCCAGCAGAATCACCGCGGAGAGGGCAAACAGGGCCGCCGTCGTAATCGGGGCGCAGAAGATGAGGACCCGCTGGATCAGCATGCCGATTTCGATGTTGCGCTGGTATTGCTCGGGCGAAAGGTTGGGCGGGACCGGCGAGATCTCCAGTACGTGCCGCACCATAGGCATCAGCACATACCCGGCGGTAATGGAGACGATGGAGTAGAGCAGCACAGGTCCAATCCAGAACCATTTACTGAAGAGGCGCTTGGCCGCGCCCGCGGGGTCGATGAAGAAATTGCCCATTCCGGCCAAATCGGCCGCGAAATTTTCGGGCTGCTCTCTTGGCACATCCGGCACTAACGTGGCCATGAGTTCTCCTATTTGGGTAGGTCGCTCCGCATTATATCGAGCCGGATGCCGAACTGAAGTTCGGCACGGCACGCGCGGGTTACCCTGGGGATTGAATCCCGTGCGCCATTTATTCCTTTTGCTGGCAGTGTCGCTATTGTTGTGCGGATGCGGTGGGAACCGGCAACCGACCGGGCCGGAGCGCCACTACCAGCTCACCGGGAGAGTGGTGGCCCTGAATCCGGCAAATCACACTGCGACGATTGACGCCGCCGCGATACCAAATTTCATGGAGGCGATGACCATGGAGTACCCGATCCGGTCGCGGGCGGAGTTCCAAAAACTGCACACGGGCGACAAGATTACGGCGACCGTAAACGTCAGCGACGACGGATATAATTTGTCGAACATCCATACGGACACCGCAGGCAAGTAGTGATCACGGAGAATCTCCCGGCGCCTGCTCCGGTTTGCCCCGCGCGGAAGCTGAATTGGGCGAGCGTCTGGCCATCGCTCCGGTTCCTGTTTCAGACGGAAGTCCACGTCTACTCATTTGCGGTCGCGGCCAACGTGCTCATTTCCTTCTTTCCGTTCCTGGTGGCGATGATTCTGCTTTGCAAATCGCTCTTCCACTGGCAGGCCGCGGTGGAGGTGATCATCCAGACGGTGAACGATTATTTTCCGGACGGCTTTGGCGTCAACTTCAAGGCCTATCTGGTGACCGCCTCGTACCACAAATTCAGTTGGCTCTCGGTATTTCTGTTGCTGTTCACAGCCAACGGAATTTTTGTCCCGCTGGAAGTGGCGTTAAATCGCATCTGGCGGGTCCGGGAGAACCGGAGCTTTCTGCGCAACCAGGTGATCAGCCTGGCTCTCATTTTCGGCTGCGGCATCCTGGTGCTGGCTTCGGTGAGCCTGACTACGTTGAATGTCCAGTTTCTTGCTTCAGAACTCGGGACCAGTCGCGTGGGAGCATTTCTTCAGTCGATCGTTTTCCGGGCGGTTGCTCTTCCGGTGACCGTGCTGATGATTTTCCTGATTTACTGGATGCTTCCGAACGCGAAGATCCCGGTAAGGCGGCTCATCCCGGCTTCCGTTGCGGTTGCGGTGCTGCTGGAGGTGCTGCAATACCTCAACATTCTGACCTGGCCCTGGCTGCGAGCCAAGCTGCGCAATGATGTTCCTCCTTTTGTGCAGTCCATCAGCATCATTCTCTGGTCGTTCATGGGCACGCTCATTGTTCTGGCGGGCGCGGAATGGTCTGCGCGCGCAAACGCCGCTACCGAACAATCTGACTTACACTTAGGTCATCATGGCCCAGTCGAACAGCCCTGAAGAGCGAAGCGAAGTAAGCCGCCGCCAATTGATCAAGCTCGGCGCCGCTGCCGCAGCTACCGGGCCCGCGATTCTGAAAGTAAGGGCAGCAACGGATCAGGTCAAGTTCGGCATGGTGGGCACGGGCAGCCGCGGCACGTACCTGCTACAGCACCTCGCCCGCATGGACAGCGGCCGCTGTGTAGCGCTGTGCGACCTAGATCAGGATGCCCTCGACAACGCCGCCAATATCGTTAAGACGAATCCCAAGAAGTACAAAGATTACCGGGAACTGCTGGCCGATAAAGACGTAGAGGCAGTCCTGATTGCCGTTCCGCTGTATGTGCATTTTCCGGTGACTCGCGATTCGCTGCTCGCCGGAAAACACACGTTCTGCGAAAAGAGCCTGGTGTTCAAGCCCGACGAAGTGCATGCTTTGCGCGCACTGGCGGCGCAACACCCGAAGCAGACCCTGCAAGTCGGTTTGCAGCGCCGGTACAGCGTTTATTTTCAGTCGGTCAAGAACATGATCGACAACGGCATTCTGGGCGATGTGACGCACATGCACGCCCAATGGCACCGCAATCCGGGATGGACGATGAAACCGGGCGGGAAAGGGAATCCGAAGAACTGGCGCTTATTCCGCGACACGTCGGGCGGCTTGACGGCCGAGCTGGCGTCGCATCAGGTTGACGTGGCCAACTGGTATTTCGGCGCTCACCCGGATTTTGTGGTGGGCGTGGGCGGCCTGGATACCTGGCGCGACGGCCGCGACATCTACGACAACATCCAACTTATTTACAGCTTTCCGAAGGGCCGCAAATTGACGTATAGCGCGATCTCGACGTGCCAGCACCTGTCCATGTTGTGCTCCGAGCGCCCGGAATTCGGCATTGTGGTGATGGGCACCGCGGGAGCGGTGGAAATGAATGTAGGCAGCGACAATGCGCTTCCTACGGCGCTCTGGTACCGCGAGCCGAAGCCAACGCTCGTTTCCCCAGCCACGCAGAGGACCGAGACGACGGCAGGCGCGACGTTTGCACTATCCGGCCCGCAAAAGGGCATTCCCATTCTTACGCCGGAAACGCAAGTGGATTGGAAGAAGGATAGTTTTTTCACGCGCGAATCAAAACTGGCCCGGCGCTGGCTCTATAGCAAAGGCATTCTCTTGCCGGAGGAGGAGCGCAATCCGGTGGATACGGAACTGGAAAGCTTCCTCAAGGATTCGAGAACGGGCGCCCGTCCAAAGGCTGATGTAGAGGTCGGGCTGTCGGATTCAACGGCGGTAATTCTCTCCAATATTGCGATGGACGAAGGACGCCGCGTTTACTTCAGCGAGATAGACAATCTGGGCACGGATGTAAACGCGGCGATGAGCAGACAGATTGCGTGAGCGAGGAACCGCTTCCTATGGCGCTGAAGCGTGTGGCGCTGAAGCGTATGGCGCTGAAGCGTATGGCGCTGAAGCGTATGGCGCTGAAGCGTATGGCGCTGAAGCGTATGGCGCTGAAGCGTGTGGCGCTGAGCGTATGGCGCTGAAGCGTATGGCGCTGAAGCGTATGGCGCTGAAGCGTATGGCGCTGAAGCGGGCGTGCCATGCAGGTGTCGGCCGCGGTTCTGTTCCGGCTGGTTTCGCTTCAGAAGATATACGAGTACGGCTTTGGCCGGCTGAGGTACTCCTTGGCGGGAAGTTACTGGGGGCGCCCCGGCCGGAAGCAGTTGCGGTACAGTAGACAGAATGTCATCCAACCCAGTGCAGCTACTTCTGATCGAGGACAACCTCGGCGATATCATGCTGTTCCGCTATGCGCTGGATACCATCGGCGAGCCGTATCAGCTTCATGTGCTCCAAGATGGCGAGGAAGGTCTCGAGTACATCAACCGGCACTGGACCTCTCCGGGCTCGGAACCATGCCTGATCATTATCGATTTACACCTTCCGAAGTGCGGCGGCCTCACGATCGTGAAGAAGCTGCGGGAATCGCCGGCTCTGGCGCACGTTAAACTTGCGGTGGTGACGACGGTTGCCTCGCCTGCCGAAGAAGCTCAACTGGCCTTGCTGAAGGTGGATTTATATCGCCGGAAGCCGGCAGAAATCGAGGAGTTCCTGAAGCTCGCGCAAGAGATTCTGGATGTTTGCCAGAACGAGGCGACGAGTGTAGCGGGATAAGCCGGCGGGGCGCCGGCCGCGGAACAGGGGTTCCGCCTACATTTAGCGGCGGCTGGATTCATCCAAGAGCTGCTGCAAATATTGCCGCCAGACTTTTGCTTGCGTGTGCGTGCCGTGCCCACGCGTCTCATCTGTGATGGGCAAGAGCACAAAGCGGCCCCTTTTCACTCGCTTAATTTCCCGCTGCGCGATTCCCAGCTCAGGCGGATTGATGAAATCGTCAGCGGAGTTGATATACATCACCGGGGCCTGAATCTTTTCGAGATCGCGCGAAGGATCGTAATCGCGCGACGAGGCGACCGCATACAGCAGGTCGTTCGCGTCCTCGATTTTCCGGTATGCGGCAACGCGCGCGGCGAGATACTTGTCGGCAAACTCCGGCGTGGGCGCCGCCTTCTGCATCTGGAGGGGGCTGCTTCCGGCAATAATGAGCAGATAGATCGCGCTGGTGAGACCGGGCGGCTGGCTCCGGTAATCACCGTTATTCCACTGCGGATCGGTCTGAATGGAATCCATCAGCATCTTGCGCCAGATTCGATTGCGCCCGGATATCGGGATTGGCAGACAGGCGAGCGGCATCAGGGCATCCATAAAGTCGGGATTGCGCTCACCCCACATCCAGGTGTGCATACAGCCCATGGAAGTGCCCATCACCAGCCGCAGATGGTTGACTTTCAGACCCTCGGTGACCAGACGATACTCGGCATTGACCATGTCGGCGTAGCCGTAATGCGGGAAGTGGCTGCGCAAGCCGTCGCTCGGCTTCGAAGACTTGCCATGACCGATATCGTCCGGAAGAATGATGAAATACTTAGAAGCGTCCAGCAGCCCTCCGGGCCGGAACAGGACGTCCCGAAATTGGGGCGACAAGAACTGCTTTCCGCTGCCGCCGGTTCCATGCAGAATCAAAACCGCATTCGAGACTTGCCCGTGATTGTTGCGGGCTGGATGGCCCAGCGTGGTTACGTGCAGATTTAGTTTCGGAAGCTGCTCGCCATTGGCAAAGCGGAAATTAGGGATGGCGAAGTCGCTTTCCTGCGGTGTCTGGGCGATGGCACAGGAAGCCGTTACAAAGAGAGCACAACCAAGCGACACGATTGTCGACGCGGCGCCCAACAGTGGCCGCGCCACAGAAGCCATAGTGCAGGAGTGCATTATCGATCTTCCAGAATTTCTAAGATTTCAGTCAGGCCGCGCCGGATCTCTTGATATAGCGCGGAAGCATCAGCGGCGGGCGGACCGGCGCGACGTTTGGATTCGAGTGTCCGCCGCGCGCCTTCAATAGTAAACCGCTCCTCATATAAGAGACGTTTAATCTCCAAGACCAACTCGACGTCCTTCCGGCGATACAGGCGCTGGCCGGTACCCGATTTCTTGGGTCCCAGGTCCGAAAACTCGGATTCCCAGAATCGTAAGACGTAGGGCTTAATTCCGGCGAGCCGGGCGACTTCGCCTATGCGGAAGTAGAGCTTGTCCGGGATTTCAGGACCCGCGTTGGGTTTGGAAGCCAAATCTCCCTCTGGACTGAGCGGTGCCGCCTCTCATTGTAATCGGGAACTTCACGGAGAATTACCAGACCGGACCTATGATGGAGATAGCAGGTGCCGGGGTTGGGAAGACGACGGGTCTCGCAGCCTGCGTCTTTCACATGCGGAAAAGGCTTTGGATCGGTTTAAGCGCGCTGTGCCTGATTCTTGTCATAGCGGGCCTTGCGATTCACGAGTTTATAAACGGCCTGGAACCGAAAGCGCGCGCCCGCGTGGTGCAGGCGATTGCAGATCGTTTTGACGCTGATGTGGAGCTGAAGTCGCTGGATTTGTCGCTGTTCCCGAAGCCAACCGTGCTGGGCGAGGGATTATCCATCCGGCATAAACAGTGGACCGATCCTCAACCGTTGATCTACATCGCCCGCTTTACTGCCTCCACGGATTTTTCGACTATATTGAATCGGAAAAATAATGTGGATCTGCTGAAGCTGGAGGGATTGACGATTCATATTCCGCCGCGCGGCCCTTCGAGCGAAAGAGAGCAGATCGAAGACAACGAACCGGTTGCCTCAGGCGAACCGGGGCATGATACGACGCGCTTGCGCTTTTTGATCGATACGATCATTGCGGATGGAACGGTGCTGGAGATTGCACCCAAAATTTCCGGTCGCGATCCGCTTTTGTTCGATATTGCCAAATTGAGGCTGCATACGGTGGGTCCGGGACAAGCGATGAGTTTTATCGCGAAACTCACTAACGCGAAACCGCCAGGTCTGATCGACACCACCGGCAGTTTCGGCCCGTGGCAGCGGGACGACCCGCGGGCGACTCCCGTTTCCGGAAAATATATATTTCAAAACGCCGATTTAGGCGTGTTCAAGGGGATCAGCGGAACGCTATCTTCCACGGGACGCTACCACGGCGTTTTGCAGCATATCGAGGTGGATGGCGAAACGAAGACTCCGAACTTCAGTCTGAAGCGGGGCGGCGATCCGGTGAACCTGGAGACGACTTTTCATTCCATCGTCAATGGGACCGACGGGGATACCATTTTGGATCCGGTGGACGCCAAGTTTTTGCGATCGGAATTTGTTTGCAAGGGCGGCGTTGTGCATCATCCCGGAGCGAACGGCAAGACGGTAGATCTTCAAGCCTATGCGACTCACGCGCAGATGGAAGACATTCTGAAGCTGGTGGTTGGCGGTGAGCCCGTGGTGACGGGAGCGGTGGATTTCAAGACACACATTCTGATTCCACCGGGACACCAGGACGTGATCGACAAGCTGAATCTTCAAGGCCAATTCACTTTGTTTTCAGCGCAGTTTACGAGCCGCAAAGTGCAGCAGCGGATCGATACGCTGAGTGACCGGGCGCGCGGCATTTCAAAAGACGAACAGGAGAAAGCGCCGCAAGTGACAGTCGCCTCCAACCTGCAAGGCCGGTTTAAGCTTGATAACGGCGTTGCCTCGTTTTCGCGCTTATCGTTTCAGGTCCCCGGCGCTCGAATCCGGCTGGCCGGAACGTACAATCTGCAATCGGGCAAGATCGGCATGCAGGGCACGTTTGCGATGAAGGCAACTCTTTCCGATACGCAATCCGGAATCAAGCACTGGCTGCTCAAGCCGCTGGATCCATTTTTCGAGAAGAACGGCGCCGGTTTTGAAGTGCCGATCAAGATTACCGGGACCAGGGAGCATCCTGAAATCAAGGCGGACGTGTTTCACCGGGAATTCACAATCCATTAAGGAATGCCGCCGCACTGAAGTTCGGCCCGCCATGCTGAAGCGTGCGCCACTGCTACGCTGGTTTTGCTTGCTCCGATGAGTAAACGGATCCTAACATTGACGGTAAATCCCGCGCTTGACCGCATCATCACGGTTGACCGGTTGGTGTTTGAAGACCGGGCGTATATCGAATCTACAACCGAGGCGGCGGGAGGACGGGGGATCAATGCGGCGCGGGTGCTAACCAGTTTTGGCGCGCCTGTCACGGCGATTACGACGACCTCGGCCGAAGAGATCGGCCGCGAGTTCGAGAAGCACCTGGAAGAGGACAGCTTTGAAAAGGAACTGGTCCCCATCCGAAGCCATCTACGGATCAATCTCACCATTTCCGATCACCAGGGGCTCTCGGTAAAGCTGAACGAGCTAGGTCCATCGCTTACAGACACGGAGCAGAACAATATTCTGAAAGCGGTCGAAAAGCTGCTTCCCAGCGCTTCCTGGATCATGCTATGCGGAAGTCTGCCACCTGGCATCGACGCGCATCTCTACACGAAGCTGATCAAGCTGGCGGCGCGGCACAAAGTAGAAACGCTTTTGGATACCGACGGCGATCCGCTTCTCTACGGACTGGAAGCCAAGCCGACGATAGTGAAGCCCAACCAATCCGAGGCCGAGCGACTGCTAAATACAGCCCTGATTACGCGATCTCAATTGATTGAGGCAGTTCAGCAGATCAAGTCCTTGGGTCCGAAGTCGGTTGTTTTATCGCTGGGCAGCCGCGGAGTGATGGCCGCGACGACGAGTGAAGGCATCCTGGAAGTGCTGCCGCCTGTGGTTGATGCGGTGTGTCCGATCGGCGCAGGTGACGCGATGTCGGCCGCGATTGTCTGGTCGCTAGAGCGAGGCGATTCTTTTGGAGAGGCTTTGCGATGGGGCGTGGCGGCGGGGACTGCTTCTTCCAAGCTACCTGGAATCACATTGGCGAATCTGGAGCAAAGCAAGGAAATTTATAATCTGACGCAGATTACGAGGATTGTGGTGTGAATGCCGGCTCGAAAGCCCGCCCCACCGGGCGTTGGTTTAGTCGTACTTTTCGTAGATGATTTGCTTGCGGTCAAAACCGCGGCCCTTCAGTTCCTTGCGCACATCGTCCACCATTTCTTTGAGGCCGCAGATATAGACGTCCAGGGTGCTGAGTTCTTCGGGAGTGTGAAGGGCGAGCGCCTCGTCGATGTGCGCCTGCACTCGTCCGGTTCGCCCTTTCCAGTTGCTGTCCGGACGTGTGATGGTTGGTAAAAAGCGGAAGCTCTCGTACTGAGCTTCGAGTTGTTCGAATTCGGAGCGGTACAGCAGGCCGCGTTCATAACGCACGCCAAACAATAAAGTGATGCGCGGCTGTGTTTTCGGCAGATGATCGAGAAGCATCGAACGGAACGGCGCAATTCCCGTTCCGGTCGCGATGAATACCGCCCGCCGGCCTGGATGCCGCAGAGTGAAGTAGCCGAGGGGCTTATGCATTTCGACTTCATCGCCGGGGCTTAGGGTGAAGAGATAGGACGAAACCAGCCCGTCGGGAACGCGATTCAGGCACAAGGCAAACCGATTTCCATGGCGAGGCGACGCAATTGAATAGGCGCGCGTGATCTCTTTGCCGTCGACATGCTCAATAATTGATACGAATTGGCCAGGCGTGAACTCGAAGGATTCGGGGGCGGGCGCTTCGAATTCGAAATGCCGTACTTCCGGCGCGAGTTCGTTCCAGCTAAGCAATCGGGCTTTCAGAGAAATACCCCCTCATAAAATGATGCTCGGCTGCCGCTCTGGGACGCGCGTGTCGGGAGTCATCTGCCGCAAAACATCCAGGAACATGCGTCCCCGCGGCCGTCCGTTCTGGTTCTGTTGGCCAATCCGGTGGAGAAAGACAAGGATCGCGAGAATGTCTGCATTGCGAACTGGATGTAGTGGCTCCCGTTCGCGCTGGACTTTTTCGTACTCGTCGAGAGAGCTGTTGAAAGCGCGCTGGACTGCAGCAGCGACGGCGCTTTCCGGCCGGGTCTCATAGACCAGACCCGTTTCTCGAGTGCGGTGCGTTTGAATCAGGGCTTCAAGCGCCTGCATGACATCGGTGTCGATCGTGCCTGACGTCGCGATCGCCGCTTGCACGAGCGAATAGATGCAGAAGAGAAGCAGTTCCTCACGCGCAGCGACGAATTCTTCGGTTACACGAATGTCAGGATTGGAGATTTCGTTCGCCGAGAGAGGAACTGGTTTCTCACGGCGGTGCGCTTCCTGCAGGTATTCACAATCGAGCGGGCAAGAGAGGGACACCTCTCGTTCGGCGCCGCAGCAAACGGTACAGATGTCGCCTTGAACGGCGGGACAGGGGCGTCTCGCGCGGCGTTTGCCGCAGATTTTGCAGAGAATGGGTTCGGGCATCGGCTACCTGTATTATCGAATCAGACCGATGCGGAGATTGGATTTGTATATCAAAGTCGAAGTCGAACTGGAGGAGGATGAGAAGCCCGAGCGCGTCGCAAACGAGATTTGCAAGCAGATTGAGAAGATCTATGTGGTTCGTTCGGCAGAGTTGTCGAATGCGGTGGCGCGTGAGTAAAACTGATTTGGTGAACCCACGCTGCACTTCGGGTAGCATGAGGCCATGGAAGCACACACACCCAAACGCGAGGCAATCGAAAAGTTCATCGGGCACGAAAAGGCCGTAGCGAAGCATTGGATTGTCCGTACGGTGGACGAACCTGAAAGCCCGATCGTGACGCTGCGCGCCACTCGCAGCGATGAGGCCGCCGGCGGCCGCGAAAAAACTCTCGAGGTCCACACGCGCCAGGTGCGGCTGGACAGTAACGAATTAGACGAATCGACGAAAACTATGATTCGCCGCTGGCTCGCTTCGCTTTAGCGCGGGAGCCGGATGTGCGCTATGTGCTGCGTACGCTACGTAAGAACCTTCAGCGTGCTGGATGCGGTATTGCAAGCCGCGCAATGAAGGTGGGTGCGGTAGACGCGTTGCGTCAGGAGTGAGCGTAACGAGCCGCGAACCGAGGGAGCAGTTTTCCTTGAATCACCTGCTCCAGAAAATCGATCCGACCGTTGCGCCAAGCGTCCACGTTTGTAGGCGCCAGCAGACCATTCCGCACAGCACATCAATCGCGCTGACGTAGTGCGGCGCGCGAGAGCCGCTTCTGCGGCATGGATCACACGATTTCGTAGCCGGCCTTCGTTATCGGGATGCATCAAGGTTTCCGCTTTATCATGTGCCGCAGCGCATTCCACTCCCGCTGAAACCAACCCGGCTCCCTGCTTGCCTTCTGCACGTTGTTTCCGCCCGGTGCGGCGGGCTTCGATTGCGCAGCACGACGGGGCGGCCAGTCCTCTGTGGCGGTCAGGTGCACGCGCACACCATCGAACAGGTACGTGCGCCGCCGTAACCGGTTGTCGTCATCCCTGGTGATCAGTGCGAACGCCCGAGCGGGGGAACCGGCCTCTGCCGGATCGACATGCACCGGGAAGTAGCCTTCGACATCATGCTCGCGATACGAAGTCTCATATCGATGCCGCCGGCGATTCCAGAGGAAGACGCGCCAACCGTCGAAATCGTACGGTTCCAGAGAGGAAGCCGTCGTCCAGAGCCAGTTGTGCTTGGTCCCCTTCTCCTCGTCGTTTACCGCTCCGAGGTCGAAATACGACGTGATGCGCTTGCCCTCGGCGTACTGAGCTACTTCATCGGGAATGGACATCATCAGATTCCGCGATAAGACCCAGCCGCACTGGTTGTTCTTGGTCCGCACCAGCGTCCAGTCTTCCAGGACCACCGGTTTGGCCGGCTCCTTCTGCACAGCGGCCGGCTTCTGGACGGGCTGCTCGCTTTCCACTCGCTCGCCGAAAAGGTCCTGCCAGTTGGCCGGCGGCTTCGGAGGCGGCGGAGGCGCCGGTAAGCTGAAGCGGCTCTGCGATTGCTTTTCTTTGCGCGGCTTGTGCGCCGGACCTTGCCGGGGTTGCAAGAGGAGAGCAGGCGCGCGCGGCGGGCCATTCGTTCGCGGTGTGAGGCGATGCCCGAGCACCATGACCGAACCGTTTTCCGGAATTTGCGCAAACGCCGGAGACTGGCGGCTTGGATCGATGTGAATGTTGAGCGGCTCGAAAACTGTGGCCCAACCTTCGGAAGGCAGCGCCAGCGCCTGCTGCCGCTCCTTATTGATGCGCGCCATGTCTTCGGAGCTGAGAAGGTCGTAGGAATCCATCCAACCTTCCAGGCCGCGGCTCGTGCGCACTTTTACAAAACGCCGCCGCACGTCGATGATGCTGACGCGCTCGCCGTGTTTCAGCGCCGCCACCGGGCTGTTCTTTTGAGTTAATTGGCGCCGGAGGTTCACCGAAGCAGGCGCGATATAAGCCTGCCCCATTACATCGCTCGCTTGTTTACCGCAGCCGGTTAGCGCCAGTAAGCCAAGTGAGAACGCAAGTGTAGCGGTGAAGCGGCGAAACCACATGGATTTGGGAGAGGTGCTGGAAAGTAGTCCGGCCCGCGAACCGAAATTCGCAGCCAGTTTTAACTTAGCAGCCGGGCCATCTCTTTCAGAATGCACCGGTCCATGACGACCGGAATACCGGCCGCCTCCGCTTTCCGGGCGGCTTCGCGATTGATCACGCCCTCCTGCATCCAAATGCAACGCGGTCGCTTTTCCACGGCATCGTCGATTACTTGTCCGACTTTTTCCGAACGGCGGAAGATGTCGATGATGTCCACCGGCTCGGCCACCTCTTTCAACGAGGCGTATGCGCGCTCGCCCAGCACCTCAGTCTCGTTTGGATTCACCGGAACAATACGATAGCCCTGCCGCTGCAGGAAGCGGGATACGCCGAAACTGGCACGGACCGGACTGCTCGAAAGCCCCACCACCGCGATCGTTTTGGCCTCCTGCAGAAGCTTTGTTATCTCTTGGTCAGTCAGCATGCGCGTTCTCCGGACGGCTCCCCTCCCTTACGGCCGGGGTTCTGTGTTCTGACATCAGCTTGCGGAACCGCGCGACCTCCGCGTTGGTCAGCGTGCGGTACGTTCCGGGTTTCAGGCTGCCCAGTTCGAGAAATCCGATCTTGACGCGTTTCAATTTCTCCACCAGCCGGTCGAAATGCTTGAACATGATCCGGATCTGGTTTTGCCGCCCCTCCACCAGCCGGACCTCATACCATGGATTCGCGCCTTTGCGGATCAGCTTCAGGCCCGCGGGCGCCGTGCGGCGTCCGTGCATCGGAATGCCGTGCCGGAACTGCTCTTCCTGCTCGGGCGTGAGCGCGCCGTTCGCTTTCACCAGGTAGGTTTTGGTGATGTGGCTCGCCGGCGACATCATCCTGTTCGCAAACTCTCCGTCGTTGGTCAACAACAGTAGCCCCTCGCTCGCGTAATCGAGCCGGCCGACGGGGTAAATGCGTTCCTTGAAGCCTTTAAAGAAGGACATTACCGTCTGGCGCCCTTGCGGGTCGTGAACCGTGGTGACGCAATTCTTAGGCTTGTTCAGCGCGATATACAGGTGGTGTTTCGGCTCAGCCAAAACGCGCCCATCCACCTTTACCCGGTCCACCGCTAAATCGGCTTTTGAGCCGAGTTCCGTTATGGTCTGCCCGTTAACGGAGACCCGCCCCTCCCGAATCAGGTCTTCGGCTTTTCTCCGGCTCGCCACGCCCGCGTGGGCGAGAATTTTTTGCAGCCGCTCCTCGGGCATAACTACTGTGCCGGAGCCTCTTGCGGCTGAGGCTGTTCCGCCACAGCTTCCGCCGCTTCTGCCGTCTCGTTCATCGCCAGCCTGCCCAATTCCTCGAACTCCTTGAGGGTGGGCAACTCGGCCAGAGAGCTCAACCCAAATTGCACTAGGAATTCACGGGTTGTCTTGTACATCATCGGCTTCCCAAGCACGTTTTTTCTTCCCGCCGCCGCAATCAACTTGCGATCCAGCAGAGTCTTCAGCACGCCGGTTCCTTGCACGCCGCGAATGTCCATGATCTCCGGCGCCGTGATCGGCTGCTTATAAGCGATCACGGCCAAGGTTTCCAAGGCGGCAAGCGACAGTTTTAGCGGCGGTTGAAGTTTTTTGACGAACCGCCGGATGGCCTCATGATGCTCGGGCTTGGTCGCCATCTTGTAACCGCCGGCCAGCTCGCGAACCGAAAGGCCACGATCCGGAGCTGCATACTCGTTCACGAGCTGCGCCAGAATTTCTTTCACATGGTCGAGCGGTTGCTCGATGGCCGTGGCAATCTGCTCCGCGCTGAGCGGTTCATCCGTAAGATAAATCGCCGCTTCGATCACCGCCTTCAAGGCCCACCGCGTCTCATCCTGCTGCGAAACGGGCTCTGTGATGGCTTCTGCGACGATTTGCTCGGCGAGCGGCTCCGCTTGCATTTCCGGATGCTCTTCTACTTCTTCCATGCTTCCGATCAGTGATATTCCTGTTCTACCGTAGCCAGCTCTTCGGCCGGCAGCTCGGCTTCTTCGAATCCCGTACCGCACCGTAGACCGATGTCGCCGAAGGCTTCGCCTTGCGTCAGTTCGATCACCTGCCGCTTTACCAGCTCCAATATCGCGAGAAACAGAGAGATCATCGCGCGGCGGCTGCGCTGCCGTTCGAATAGCCGTGTCGCCGAAAGCGGCTCCTGACGGCGTGCCCGTGCAAGCTGCTGGCGCAGAAACTGCATCATCTCCGGGACGCTCACGTCTTCTTTACCGATCTCATAGATTGGCCGGTTCTTGGCGCGCTCCAGCACGGTCTGGAACGTCTTCACCAAATCGAAAATCGTAACCGCCAACCCCGGCCCCTCATCGTCGGATTGAAACTGCTGGATCTGCGGGTTCGACCAGATCGCTTCCTCGATGACCAGCTTCTGCTGGAGCATCTCCGCGGCGTTCTTGAAGCGCTCGTGCTCGATCAGGCGCTCCACCAGTTCCTGGCGCGGGTCTCCTTCCGGCGAAATCTTCTCCAGCTCCGGATCTTTCGGAAGCAGCATCCGGCTCTTGATATGGATGAGCGTCGCCGCCATGTAAACGAACTCCGAACTGAGTTCGATATCGAGTTCCATCGCGCGCTGCATGTAATCGAGATACTGCGCGGTAATTTGCGAGATCGGAATATCGTAGATGTTGATTTGCTGCTTGCGAATCAAATCCAACAGCAGGTCCAGCGGCCCTTCATATTGCGCAAGCTGGAAGTTCAAGGGCGACGACACTAGTCACACCATAGCACGCAAAAATCCCTACTCGGCACTCTCTGGCGTGCTATTGCGCCACCGAAAAATGCGCCCGCCGGTTACGCGCGTGACACTCTTCGGTGGAATCCACACAGAGCGGCCGTTCTTTGCCGTAGCTGATGGTGGTGAGCTTGTCTCCAGCCACTCCCAAATTCACCAACGCGCCTTTTACCACCGCCGCCCGGCGGTCCCCAAGCGCCATGTTGTATTCGGCGGAGCCGCGTTCGTCGCAATGGCCTTCGATGATCACCACAACGGCCGGGTCCACGGAAAACAAGTTCTTCAACACGCTCGCATCTTCCTGCAAAACCGTCTGGTCGGCCGGGCGCACATCGCCCGCATTGTAATCGAAGTGCAGGTCCTGTAATTCCGAGGCGAGAATTCCCGCCTTTTCTGCCGGATTCTCCGCAGCGGGGGCCGATGGTGGAGAACTCACCGAAACGGTCACTGCTTTTTGAACCGATCCAGCCGCATTGCTGGCGCGCAACGTGTATGTCGTGGTCTGCTGCGGAGTGATGTCCTGTTTACCATTTGGCTCGACGGACCCAAGATTATTGTCGATTTGAACGCTGGTCGCGTCTTTCACCGACCAGCGCAGAGAGGACGATTGACCTCTGCTTAATGTTTGCGGTTCGGCCGTGAAGTATTCGATGCTCGGCGCTGCCGGCGGCGCATTGGTCGCGGCGGGAACGGACGGCGTTACGGCAGACTTGTGGCACGCAGCGAAAAACAAGCACGCGGTACCTGCCCCGAGGGTCAAGCAGCGTCTGCCGTTCATGGGCGTCGATCCATTGATCGACTATCGTACTACTGTTTTGGGTCCAGGAAAGGTGGATACCTACTACGCCGCTCCAACGGCTTTCGCGAAGGTCGCCCCGGTGCGTTTCTGGTAAATGGACGGATCTTCTGCAAGCGCGGCTTTTAGAGCATACAGGAACAGCCGGTAATCGTGCAGCTTCACTTCGCACTCGCTGCACTGGTTGACGTGAGCCTCTAATACTCGGTTCTCAAGCGCGCTCAGCCGCCGAAAATCGTAGTGTTCAATCATCTCTTCGGTGAGGTGAACGCTGCCCAGTGGCGACTCGGAACAATCGAAGAGCGGATGAGCGGCTTCGAACAATTCGTGAAACCGGTCGCAACCTCCCTCTACCAGAGATTCGCGCTGCCGGCTGATCACGAAAAGGCAATCGAGACATTCGCTTACATGCTCAAACAACTGGCGCTGCGCTTCATCCTGAGGGATGGTTTTCAGCCCGGGATCGGACTCGACCAGAAAGCAACCGGAGTGTTTATGCGAGTGGAGCGAAGCGGCAGTAGGCATGTTCATGGTCCTTCTAGCTGGGAGTTCGCCGATACGTTAAGCAAAGATTAAGCCAAACGGATAGGCTGCGTCAATAGGCGTATAAGTACAAGATAATACGAGGCGAAGTAGATTGCACCTGGCCTCGGAAAAATCCTGGTCTAAGCAGAAACTGCTCAGCCACCCGAATATAGCCCGGAAAGATTTTCTCAGGGATTATCCTTAACCCGTACTAACGGTTAGGGTTACTACTGTGTAAGCCATCCTTTGCCATGAGCGCCGCCAGCGCCTCATATTGATCGGTCGCGATGAAATCCACGCCGGCATCAATGGCAGCTTGCCAGCGCAAGCGAACAGCAGCGAACGAGCCGAAATTATAGCTGGCGTCCCAGCCCTGGCCAGTTCCGGGAGCGAAGCCGTCCAGTGTATAGAAGCGGATCCAGAATCCAAGCTGGTGGGCATGATAGACCAGCGCCCGCAAGCGCGACGCATCGGCTGCAGTCCAGGCTCCTGCCCGGGGCTGGCCCCCTTCCTCTATCTCCACCCAGGAGTTATTCCACCAGCGCCGGTAATCCGTGGGTCTCTCGCTTAAGAGCCGCTCGGGAGGCAACGTCGCCAGCAGATGCAAGCGCTCTTCCTGATTCTTGGTTTCAGGCGCATACGTATGCGCCGAGCCGAACAGCCGCAAGCGCCCGCCAACCGGCACTTCGCTATAGAAGATTTCTTCTTGAGCGTCGGAATCTTCTGTAATGACGAGCAGTGGCTTTGAATCGAACGGAGCTAGTTGGTGAGGGTCCGCCGTCTTGGCCGCTGTCGTAATCCAAGATTCGTATTCGCCCAAAAGCTGCCACACGGCGCGCAGCAGCGGAGCCTCATTGTCCTTGAAGTCGAAATGGAGCACGATCAAAGGCCACTGGCTTCGGTTATCCTCGGCCAGCGCCTTTTCGACAATGGGGCGCACGCGCTCGAAAAAATAGTTCCGCAGCGTGGGTTCCGATCCCGTCGTTTTCGGCGTGTGGCTCACGACGACGCGCCCTTCTCCGGTGGCCGGATCGACATACCAGGCCAGATCCTGCTCGATCGATACCGGAAACCCTGCTTTCAAGGCGCGATCGATGCGATCCGCCCATTTCCCTTCGTAGGGATAGCAGTTGTGCGCATCGGGCACAGGCCGGCCATGATTCAAAAGCTGCAATTGCGGTTGCTGAGCATTCAGGAATAAAACACTCAATCCACAAAAAAGAATTGCCTTGCCGCTGGCCAGTAGCAAAAAGAAAGCTCCTCCCGGATAGATGGTCTCTCATCTATGCTACGGGAGGAGCTGTGGCGGGCTACCGCGGCGCAACCTTGTCGTTGTGCTTCTCGCGGTAGATCTCGCGGCTGGCGCCATTCTGCTCGCGATTGACCTGCCTTCTCTCGGCGGGTGTCAGCGATCCGCCGTTGTTGCGGCGATCGGCATTGATCTGGCGGTTAATGTTCTGCTCGCGATTTTCCGCGCGGGCTGCTTCTCCGGGAGCCATCTGGCCGCTGCGGATGCCTTGTGAAATCCGCTGCTGCTGTTCGTAGCGGCGTTCGCCGGCCGGATTATTACCGTACTGGGCCGTTGCCCCGTTGTGCTTGTCATCGTAGATGGACCGGCTCAGGTTGTTTTGCTGGCGATTCACCTGCTGCCGCTCTTGTGGCGTGAGTCTTCCGCCATTCGCCTGGCGGTCCGCTCGAACTTCGCCATTCAAATTGGCTTCCCGGCGCTCCAGATTCTTCGTTTCGCTTGCCGTGAGCTGACCGGAGGCAACCCCATTGGCAATCCGGCCTTGCTGGTTGTAGCGGCGGCCGTTCACCGAGTCCATAGCCATAACGGCCGGGCGCCCGTGATTGACAGATGCGAGGAAGCTGCGATCCTGGCCGGCCACTTGCCGGTGCATAACTTGCTCGGATGTCGGCTGGAAATGCTGTTCGCGAAGCGCGATCTGCTCCTGCGCGGTCGGGCGCGCCGTGATTCCGCCGGGCCCGTTGAAGCTGACGCGATTGTTGACAATCGTCGTGTTGCGAATCACTGTGCGGTCAACATATACATTGCGGACAACGGTCCGGTTCACATTCACCACTGCCGTGTTATAGCGGAACACGCTGCCGGACCAGAAACCGCCCACGAACCCCACGCCGGTATAACCAAACCCGTAATTCACACCGCCATAGAAACCTACGTGCGGTCCCCAATAACCGGCATGCCAAACATAAATACCGTCCGCAAAGCCCCAGTAGCCGGGGGTCCACAGCACGCCCACGCGCGGCGGCCGCACCCACACGCCGGGCACCCAGTAATAGCCATCCGGCCCCCACGCCCAATAGCCGGGGGTCCAGATGTAGCCCTCGGCAGGGCACGCCGGCTGCACATAAACCGGCAATGCGGGAGGAGCAATGGTGATCGAGATCGCCACGCCCGCCGGCGAACTAGCCGGCACGGAGCACAAAAGAGCCACCAACCCGCACGCTAAGAATAATTTCCGAGCTTTCTTCGCTATTTGCATATATCTCATCTCCTGGCGGAGTGCTGCAAGTGCCACCCCATGCTCTCCAAGACAGAGTTCTGGCGAAAAGGTTTATTTCTCGGGCAATTAAATTGTCTTCAGGTTCTTATGAGCTCGGCAGACGACTCTAACTTGCAACCAGAGCCTCCTACCAACTGCACTCCTGCAATGGATACGGATCAACCGTTTCAGACATGCGGGCGATCATCAATGCCTGCATTTGCTCCCGGAGACCGCGGGCGTTTCCATCATCCCAAAGATTACTAAATTCCCAAGGATCTTTTTCCAGGTCGTAAAGTTCTCCCCAACCTCCGAGGGAATGATAAACGACCAACTTATATCGTTCCGTCCGGACCATGGTGGCCCAGGGCGGTGGCGAGTATTCAAAATTCGAGTTGTAGAACTCACTATAGATTGAGGCGCGATGAGAATCTGTCTCACCCTTCAGCAGCTTCGTCAGCGGCCGTCCCTGCATCCTGAACGGGATGGGAATCCCTGCGGCCTCAAGCAAAGTGGGCGCTAAATCTATCTCTTCCACCAGCGCGTCCATCTTCAAACCTGCCTTGTAGCCACGCGGCCAGCGAATGATCAAGGGCACTCGTATTAGCGGCTCGTAAAAATATGGCCCTTTGAGATAGATTCCGTGATCGCCCAGCATTTCGCCATGATCACTGCTGTAGATGACGATTGTATTCTCGTCCTGCCCGGTCTCTTTGAGAACATCCAGCATGCGGCCGATCGCGTGATCCACTTGCTCGATCATGGCGTAATATGCTGCGGTGATTTTGCGATGTGTCAGGTCATCTGTTTTGGCGAACGAGATGTCCCGGCCTCCGTATGCCCCTTCGTAATCGGTCCTCGCGTAAGGTGATTTGGTTTGTAATTCTCCCTCGCGGTACTTGGGTGAGGGTATCCTCGCCGGATCGTAGCGCCGGAAATACTCTTCTGCCGGCCAGAAAGGATGGTGCGGCTGAAAGATATTCACCGAGATGAGCCAAGGGCGGTAGCCCCGCTCCTGCCGCATCATTTGTATGGCTTTGTCCGCACACCAGGCGGTCTGGGTGTATTTGGGATCGATGGGCACTCCCCACGCCGGAGTATGAGGCGCCTGGCTGGGCCATGCGACACCCTGTTCCCGCAGCCATACGCGCCACATGTTTGCCGTAGGCCATTGATCGCTCAGATCGTGGCTCCACAAGAAAAGATCGTAACCATCGTCGATCCGGTCTTCAATTCGTCCGCCCTCGCAGGGAGACAAATGAAGCTTGCCCACCAAGCCGCATTCGTAGCCGGCATCGGCCAAAATCCTCGGGACCAGCCGTTCATCTGCCCGGATTCTTTGTCCGTTGGCGCGCAGGCCGGTGGTATGAGGGTATCGCCCGGTAAGGAAGGCTGCCCGGGACGGGGAACAAATGGGGCATTGGACCGCGTAATGCGTGAACGTCACTCCTTCGCCCATTAACCGCTTCAAGTTCGGAGTATGGACGTAGGGATTGTTCAGTTCTTCGATCGTGTCAAAACGGGTTTGGTCGGCGCAGATCCAGAGAATGTTCGGCATCGCGCGGCCATCGGCCCCCTTGGGCCGCTGCATCATGTCGACACGCGGAAGCGGAACCGCCCGTTCAGCATCGGATGCCTCGTCTGACGCGGCATCGCCTGCCAGCAGCGGCGCGGCCAGTAGCCCCTTGAACATTTCCCGGCGCCTCATGGACATAGCTTACTGTGACCTTTGCTTGTCCAAATTAGCAGGCACGATGCCATGCTAAGAAAAAGCATTATGGCCGACGCACTGCCCCAACCGGATGATTTAGTGAGCCTGTACCGCCGCGCCTTTACGGAGTATGGAACGCAGGCGCTATGGAACATGCGGCCCATTGACCACCCCACCCCTTCCGATGCTTTAGCGATCACCAGGGCCTTGCGTACTCATGGAGGGATGGAAGGCCGACGGCTTGCCGAACAAATTGAAGAGGCTTGCCGTGCCCCTCACTAAACTCCAGTCGCATGTGCTGCGCCTGCTCGCGGCGGAACGCAGCCCTGACAGCTACATAGCCGGCGGCATCGCCATTAATCGCGAAGGCCCGCGCTTTTCCGGCGACATCGATATTTTTCAGGATACGGAGCAACGGCTGGAAGCTGCCGCTCAAGCCGATGCGAGGGCGCTGATCGATGCCGGACTTAAATTCACATGGAAAAAGATTGTGACCGGCAAACGCGATGCTGAGGTGGAAGGGCTTGGCGACCGTATGCGGCTCGAGTGGGTTCACGACAGTGCCTTTCGTTTTTTTCCCACCCAACGGGATGAGGTCTTTGGTTACGTGCTGCATCCCGTGGATCTCGCGACCAACAAGACATCCGCGGCCGCCGACCGGCGCGAGCCTCGCGACATCGTTGATCTTGTGACTATCCACGAAACCATCCTTCCGCTCGGGGCCGCAATCTGTGCCGCCGTGGGCCGTTTTCCCGGTCAATCCCCGGAAGAGATGCTTGCCGACATCACGCGGCATAGCCGCTTTACCGCGGAGGAATTTCGTGTGCTGGCAACCGAGCGGCCCATTGACGTACCCGATCTTCACCGCCGTATTCGAGGCATGCTCGAAGATGCCGCAGAGTTTATCAGCCGCATCCCGAGCGATGCTGTAGGCGTTGTGTTTCTCGAAAAAGAAAAAGCCGTGCAGCCAGACCTTGGCGCGCTCGAGAAGTACCAGCGCCACTCCGGAGCGCCGGGTGGCGTGTGGCCTTCATCGCCCGAAATAGCAAGCGCAATGCTGGAGCGCTACAAAAAACAGAAAGACAACGGTAGCGAGCCGAAGGCGTAACCGTCCTGCGTGGCAAAACGGTGGTGTACGCTCTTTCCCGAGGCTCAGCGAAGCGCCATCGCGCGAACGCGGCAACTGCGGGTCCCAGGGCATGCCGCGCGGGTTATCGCACGCGTGTAGTGATGACGCTTAGTTAGCCACAGTATCCGGGCTCTTTTCAAACGCGGCATACATCCCGTAAAGAGTCATGACGCCGTGACGTTCCCTACGTGCCAGCAGGCAGCGCGAAACGCGGCCCAAGGGAGCAAGCCAGATAAGCGTCGCAAGCAACAGCTTTAAAATCACAATCGCTATCCTCGTCACCGGAACTTTATTTGACCACCGCGCCTTTGGGGCTCCCTCGACCCCAAATCTTCCGCAAAAAAGGTCGTGCCTCCCGGATCACTTCCGGATTCTCATACAGCTCGCGGGCGTCCTCCGGACGGAAATTCGGTCCCATGACCGCCTGGCAAGCGCTTCTTAATGCTGCAGCGCGGCCGTTGGTAGCACGCCACGCTTTCGGGAACGTCGCGATCGAGGCGAGCATCACGACGAGTAGAATCGCCTGGGCGATTGCAAGCCGCTGGGGCCAGCTCCTACGGACTTGAATGAGAGCCAATCCCGCCAGTCCCGACCAATAGAGCATGGCCGGTGTCTGGTATCGGCTCGCAAACGCCTGGCCAACCCCAAACTGAATCCGTCCAAAAGCGGTTAGCAATGCCGTTGCCAACATCAGCGTACATTCGCCGAGCAAAAACCACTCCAGGTCACTCGTCTTCGAAGCCCAGCGCACGCGGCCGATCAGCAGCGCCGCATAGGCGATCAGCGAAATGCAGGCAATGGTCCGTTCTTTGTGCGGCAGAATTCGGGTCCAGCTTGCGCCAAAATACGTGAGGAAATAGACGAACAGATCCTTTGCATGCGATAGTACGGCGACTGCGGGCAGATCCGTCGCGGAACGACGATACCCGTATAGATAAGCAACGGCGCTTGCCAGAAATGCGCCACTGAGCGCCGCGATATAGCGCCCCGGCAGGCGCTTCGCGGCGGCGAGCACAATGGAAACGGGTGCAATGAGCAATCCTCCGGCTACACCCAGCGCCGCTGTGATTGGGGCCAATACCGCGAGCGTAATGGCCAACGCCGGATGCCGCCAGCGTTCGAAAAAAGCCACGGCAATGAGCGCCAGCGTTGCGAGCAGGAACGGCCATACAAAGCCGATCTGAAATGCCCACGTGAAGTTTTCGATTTGATTCGGGTGGAATACAGCAAACGCAAACAGCCCCTGAAGAGAGCGCTTCAGAGCAACGGGTTCTTCGGTGTATCGTTCAATGACGTGGCCAATCGCCCCAAGGTGGAGCAGTTGCACGAGAAATATCTCGACGAATAGCGATACGTTCCGGCCGCCAAAGCGAAACAAATCCAGCCAGACAGCCAGACGCGGCACGGCCAGCCGGTGCTCATTCTGTTGCGACCAGAGCCAATGGAAGGACAGCGGCCCGTTGCCCTGGCCGATCTGCTTCACCACCGCCCATTCATCCCAGAACGGGCATGGCATGTAGGCTCGGATAACCATCGCGAGACAGAAAAGCACTACACCGGCACTCGCCAATAGCGTGGTGAATCCCAATATATGTCGGATTCGGGATTTTGCCGGCAAGCTCAAAACTGCGAGGCGGGGATCGGGAACAGTCCCCTGCGGTCCGGATCGATCAGATAGGCATGGAAGGATGCGCTTCCCACTCTCAAATTGACAAACCCAATCCAACTCAACGAACGGGGTGTGTTGGGCGCTGGAGAATTGGGAACAGGTCCGGCAGGGAAGCGTTCGCCAAAACCGGCAATTTGGCCGGCATCATTCACCAGAACGATCCAGCGATAGCGAGGAACATCAGGGCGGTCATCCGCCCATCCGAAAACTTCCAGACCACCGGATACCGGTACCGTCTTGGTGACGGCTCCCGAAACGGAGCCGGTGGCGAGAGGGCCATATCGCGATGCAGGTTGACCCAGCCAGCGGGTGCGGCCTTTGTAGTAAATCGAAAGATGATCGCGTCTCAGCAGCGGGAGCCCGGCGCGAATCAGCCGCGGATCCGGGAAGTCCTTCTTCATCAGCTCTGGAACATCCAAATCGTCTTCAATGCTCAGCATGGCGGCTTGGGCGTCTGCGAAATATTCATCGTCCGTGCGCAGCCAGGCACGGAGTTGCAGACATCCGATTGCCAGCAGCACAGCGAAACAGAAGGCCAGCACAGGAGCAGGCGCGATTCGCCAGCGCCGCCGGGAGGCCAGCCAGAGCGTTAGCGAAATGAGCACTGCCCAGTTGACCAGCGGAACCGTCACGTACCGGTCGGCTTTTGCGGCGGTGAACGTGTCATCCGCCACATCCATCCGGCCCGCTGCAGTAATGAGCGCCGTCAGCAGCGTAAAGCAATATGTACCGAACAGAACAACAGATTGCCGCGTAGGAAGCAGCCGCTCGCGCGCTGCATAAGCAAACAGGCCGATCGCAATTGCCAGATTGGCCAGCCCGATATATACGCCGAAGGTTGGCGATTTCATGTTCCCGAACGGCATGCTGAGATACACGCCGATAAACGAAAGGGAATATAGCGGGTGGCGAATAAAATTCGCAAGATTGAGATCGTGCGAGAAACGATAGCCAACGAAGTAGAGGCCCACCGAAACCACGGCACTCGCAATCAGCGCAAGTATCTGCAGCTTTGTCAGCCTCAACAGAAATCCGGCGATGACCAGAACGGGCCAAAGCAGCATTCCGTTTCCTGATGAATAGGTAGCGATCGCCGTTGACGTGATCGCCAAAGTAAGCCAGCGGTTCCGGCCCTTGCTATCCGTAATCAGGAACAACGCAGCAATCGCGCAAAATTGCGTGAGAGTCCACTGCAAAAGGAACGGAAACGGCAGAGCCGAAGCGCTGCCTTTCCATCCAATAACAATGCCGGTGAGGAGGATGGGTAAGGCACGATGGAAACAAGACAGATGGTTATCCGCTGCTAACGTCCAGGCAATGACAACCCAAATGGAAAAATAACAGAGAAAACTAACGGCAAGCGGAAGGTACTCCTTCCCATGCCACACCGACATATCCAACAAAAACACGATTTCCGGAAACAAAATCCGGTGCTCATTGTGCTGGTTCCAAAGGAAGCGGAAGTCGTGCGCCTGCCACTGCGGATAGTCCAGCACCACACGCCAATAATCCATAAATGGCAGCGGCAGGTAGGATGCAATAATCCGCCGGACGGTCTCATACCAGTTGAAGACAAGCCACGCGCTCAGGACAATCAGTGCGAGATGCACGAAGAAGGCGCGGTTGCCGGAGAGAAATGATTTCAGGCGCTGGGCAGCGCTCGAAACCTGGTGCGCCTGCTGCCACGGCGCTGTGGACCGATTCACTAACAAATGCCAGTATGCCATTCGGCCGTTGTCTCGGAGCACCGCCATATAATCGCGGTGATGGCGAATCGCATGACACGCAGGCAGCTTGGATTGGCGGCGCTGGCCACCGCGGCACTTGAATCGGCCCGGCCCGCGACCACTCCGAACAGTAGTTATACAGGCGCGTTGGACGATGTCAAAAACAAAGTAAATATGCAGAATTTCGATCCGGTCTACTGGACCGTGCAGGAGCGCTATCCAACGGCACCGTTGCGGCTGACATTCCGGGCAACCGATAAAGCAGGCGCTGAGGCCTGGCAGCAGGAGCTCCGTGCCAAGCTGAAAGAACTGCTCGGTGGTTTTCCCGAGCCAACGCCTCTTTCTGCCAGCGTACTCGAGACGCGCAACTTTCCAAACTATCGCCGGGAGAAATTGGTGTTCGAAAGCCGGCCGGGTGTATTCGTTTTGGCATATCTCTTGACCCCTTCAAATGGCAAAGCGCCACATCCGGTAGTGGTGTGTGTGCCGGGCCACGGGCGCGGCGTCGATGACATTGTCGGCATCGACGAACACGGAAACGATCGTACGGATAAACCCGGCTATCAGCATGATTTCGCGATCCAGGTAGTGGAGCATGGAATGGCGGCGGTCGCGATCGAGCCGATGGCCTTCGGCTGCCGCCGCGATCCCATCACGCGTGCGAAAGGATTGGGAATCACCGCGTGCCAGCCGTCCGCCGGCTCTGCGCTGTTGTTGGGCGAGACGATGATTGGCTGGCGCATCTGGGATGTGATGCGCACCATTGACTGGATTGAGACCCGGCCTGACTTGGATGCGAAGCGCGTGGGCTGTATGGGGATTTCCGGCGGCGGAACGTGCACGCAATTCTCAACTGCGCTCGAGCCGCGCATCAAAGCTGCGTTCGTCAGCGGTTATCTGAACACGTTTCGCGACAGCATCATGAGCGTCTCGCACTGCATCGATAACTACGTGCCGGGCATTCTCAATTGGGCCGAAAATTATGATGTTGCCTGCCTGATTGCGCCGCGGCCGTTCTTCTCGGAAGGCGGAGACCGCGATCCCATTTTCCCGGTGCATGCGACGCGCGAAGCCTTCGCGCGGGTGAAGAAAGTGTACGGGATTTTCGGCGTTCCCGACCGCGCACAACAGGAGATCTTCGAAGGTGTGCACGAATTTCACGGCGTTCGGGGTCTGCCGTTCCTGCGAGACGCGCTGGCGCGAGAATGAGCGGAACGTGCGAACCACGGCAAGAGTGAAGTTCAGCTCGCGCTGAGTTTTTCTTTCGTTAGGCGATGGACATAGGCCGCCGGAGGATTGTGGCCGCGAACCTCCGCTGCCGCTTTGCGATATGCTTCTTCAGCTTTCGCCTTGTCGCCAAGTTTTTCATAGGTTTGGCCGATCAGAGCCTGGATAAACGGATCGTTCTGGTTGGCCTCTTGGAAGTCTTGCAAGGCGGCTTTGTAATCGCCTCTGTAGAGCGCGACGTAACCAGTGAGATACGGCAGAAAGTTCACCTGCTGCGAGTACAATTGCGGATCTTTTTGCTTCATGTCGTCGAGGATCGATTTCGCGGCGGCGACATGTCGCGCTGCTTCGGCTGTGTTGCCGCGCCGGGCGGCAATGCGCGCTTGTGCATGCTCCCAGCGAAAATCCCAAAGGTCCTTGCGTCCGGCTGAGATGTTGGGTTCTTTTGTTCCAAGGTCGTGACCTTCGTTATAAAGCTTGTAAGCGGCATCCAGATCGCCGGCATCGAGGCACACGCGCGCCGCTTCATCCGCCATCTCGCCTTCCTGATAGAAGGCCCGGTCCGGAGCGGTCTGCTCTTGTGTTTTCCAATAATCGATCACTTTGTCTTCGTACTCCGTGGTCTTCTGACAATTGCCATCGAAGGCCCAGGACATGGCCATGGCGCGCTCGGCGTTCGCTTTGGCGGCCGGAGTAGAGGCGGTGTCGATGGCTTTTTGGAAAGCAGTGCGCGCCTCGGTGGTTTTGCCCTGGATATCGAGCCGGATACCCTCGCGAACGGAAAGCGATTCGTTCACCGGCCTGAATTGCGGGGATTGCGCCGGAAGGCTCAGCGCGAGGAAGCAACAGACTGCTAGTCTCATGCGAGTGATTATGGCAAAGATTTTGCCATCGGTAGCCGCCTCGTCCGCAACGTGCGCACCAAATACGGCGCAAAATGCAACCCATGCCCCGCCAAGCTTGCTATCTTCCCCGATAGGACACCCCGCAACGAGATGGCGTCCTGCTGCTTTTCACAGAAACAGCAGTACTAAACGTACCAGAAAATCGCGCTTGGCGGCAGACGCGACAAAGAGCGCTTAATAACTATATACTAAGCAGCTATGAAGGCTTTCTTATTGACTGCGCTGGTTGTGTGCCTTGGCGCGCTTCCCGTGCGGGCGGACTTTTCGTACCAGGAAGATTCGAAAATTACGGGAGGCGCGCTGGCGGGACTAATGAAGTTCGCCGGGGCGTTTTCGAAACAGGCGCGCGAGCCGATGGTGTCGCATGTTTATGTGAAAGGCCACCGGGTTGCGCATGTGCATACACGTTCTGCCGAAATCATGGATGCGGATAAGGAAACTATCACCCACATCGATTTCGACCACAAGACGTATTCGGTGATGACCTTTGCTCAATTCCGCGAGCAGATGGAACAGATGTCCAAGCAAATGAAGCAAAAGATGGACGAGGAGAAGCAGAAGAACCCGGACGCAGCTAATGTGGACATGCAGGCGAAAGTTTCGGCGAATCCCACCGGCCAGACGAAAGATATCAATGGATTGCCGGCCAAAGAGATTGTCATGACGATGTCGCTGCAGGGGACGGACCCCAAAACGGGCCAGACGGGCAGCATGGACATCAAATCGGATATGTGGATGGCCGCCGTGCCTGGCTATGAACAGGTGCGCGATGTCCATAAGTTGATAGGGGAGAAGCTCGGTTTTGTGCCGGGCGGCAGCGGGCTCTTTACGATGCAGCGTCCCGATCTGGCGAAAGATATGGGCGAACTCTACAAGGAGATGGCGAAGATGGACGGCATGCCCGTCGAAACTGTAGTGCAGATGGGCGGCAGCGGAACCGGCAACAGCGCTGGCACCGGCACGAACAGCACAGCCAGCTCAAATCAATCGCAATCTGCCCCGGCACCGTCTGCTTCCGAAGCAGCGCGCTCGGCTGCTTTGAGCCGCTTGGGCGGGCTCGGCGGGTTCGGAGGATTCGGCCGGCACAAAAAGCACGATCAGGATCAAGATCAACAGCAACAGCAACCGACGGCGAGCCAACCGGCCGCGGATGCAAACGGTTCCCAAGACAGCGGTTTGCTCATGGAAGTGACCACGTTTGCGAGCAATTATTCGACTGGTTCAGTGGACGAGAACAACTTTGCGGTTCCGGCCGGATTTAAACAGGTCGAGCCGGCTATAGAGAGGCAGGCGAAAGGCCGCTGAAGAAACAATAATTTCCAGTTCAATCCTTCGCTGAAAGAGCACTTCTATAGTGAAGGAAAATGGCTGTTTGTAAGTCTCTTTACGCGGGCGCGATTGCGTCCTTGCTTCTCGCATGCCTCGTTGTGTCAGGCTGGGCTGCCTCGCCTGCCCGGAAAGCCGTAGGGTCAACCACCTCCGCCCTGCTTGCTCCGCTCTCGCTGCACGACCGGATTGCGCAGCTCATCGTAGTGCGCGGTTATGGCGACTACCCCCCAACCGATAACGCCGAATATAAGCGGTTTCTACGCTGGATCCGACAGGATCATGTCGGCGGCTTCGTGGTCGCGGGTCGGATTCGCAATGGCAGCGTGATCAGCGCGCAGCCTTTCGAAATGGCGGCGGTCATCAATCACATGCAGAGGCTGGCAAGGGTTCCTCTGCTGGTCGGCTCGGATTTCGAACGCGGCGCTTCGATGCGCGTGGCGGAAACGGCACGATTTCCGTATCTAATGGCCTTTGGAGCCGCGCGCGATCTGACGGCTACACGCGAGCTGGGACGCGAAACTGCGCGCGAAGCACGCGCCATGGGAGTGAATTGGGTGTTCGCGCCGGATGCAGACGTCAATAATAATCCGAACAATCCCATCATTAATATCCGATCGTTTGGGGAAGATCCGCAGGCGGTGGCCGCCGGGGTGGGAGCGTTTATCGACGGCGCGCACTCGGATCCCGCGGATTACGTGCTGGTGACGGCTAAGCATTTTCCGGGGCATGGCGATACGGCGGAAGACAGCCACATGCAAATGGCTCGGCTCGCGGAAACCAGGGAGCGAATCGAATCCGTGGAACTCGTTCCGTTTCGCGCCGCGATTGAACACGGCGTGGACGCGATCATGACGGCGCACATGGCCGTTCCCGCCATCGAACCCGAGGCGGTTCCGGCCACCCTCTCACGCAAAGTCTCGACCGGGCTCCTCCGCGATGAACTGGCGTTCAAAGGCTTGGTAGTGACGGACGCGATGGAGATGCAGGCGATTGCAGGGCTCTATTCGCAAGGCGAGGCGGCGGTCCGTGCCATTGAGGCTGGGGCCGATATGTTGCTGATGCCGAGCGACCCCGAAGCATCCATCGAAGCGATTCTGAAAGCTGTGCGCAGCGGACGCATTTCGCGGCGGAGAATCGATTCGAGCGCCGCGAAAGTGATTGCTGCGAAGCACCGCGTGGGGCTCTACCGCAAGCGCTTTGTCAATCTGGACCAGATCAGTGACCAGATTGAAAGCCCGCAGGCGGACGAGCTGGCGCAGCGGGTAGCCGATCGCGCCGTCACGCTGGTGAAAGATGACAAGCATCTTTTCCCGATACCTCAGACCGAGAATTCCTGCCTGGTAGTGATGGAGGAAAACCAGTTTTCCCAGCGCGGTGAGATTCTGGCAACTCAGCTTCAGCGCCGGATTCTTGGATTGCAGACCTACGTCGTGAACCCCTCCATGACGGACGCCGTGCTGGGCGCAATCGCAAATGATGCTTCACATTGCAAGCAGGTCTATGTAGCGGCATTTGTGACGGTTGCGGCTAACCGGGGCAGCGTAGCGCTTGAAGGCGGGTTGAATGCTTTCCTGAATACGGTCGTGAAAGGGCCTGCTCCGGTGGCGCTGATTTCGCTCGGGAATCCCTACCTCCTTCGTGATTTTCCGAACGTTGCGTCCTACCTGGCGACGTTCAGCACCTCGCAAACTTCCGAACTGGCCGCGGCGGAGGCCATTCTGGGAGACATCGCCGTTACCGGCCGGTTGCCGGTTTCGATTCCCGGTCTCGCCAAAGCCGGCGACGGCCTGGATGTACCAGCGAAGGCAAAGACGGCGTCTATCCGGGCGGAATGACACAGATTACCTGGTTAGGACATGCGACTTTCGAGCTTCGCTTTGATTCCGGCGAAGTGCTGGTAATGGACCCATGGATGGAGGCCAATCCGGCGTCACCCAAGAATTACAAGATGGAGCGGGTGGATGCAATTGCCATCTCGCACGCGCATTTCGACCACATTGGAGACGTAATTCCGCTGGCAAAGAAATTCGAGCCGAAGGTGGTGGCGATCTTCGAGACTGCCGCCTGGCTGGAAAAGAAAGGCGTCAAGAATACGATCGGCATCAACAAGGGCGGGACGCTGGACCTCGGATTTCTCAAGCTGACCATGACCCACGCCCTCCATAGTTGCGCGATCAAAGATGGAGATCAGCTACTCTATGGCGGGGAAGCCGCCGGATACATTCTCACACTGAAGAACGGCGCGCGCGCTTATTTTGCCGGAGACACGGCCGTGTTCTCTGAGATGGATCTGATCCGGCAGATCTATGAGCCGTCCCTGGCGTTTCTCCCGATTGGCGATCACTTCACGATGGGGCCGGAGGAAGCCGCGTTTGCCGCGCGCATCCTGCGAGTGAAACGGGTCATCCCGATGCATTACGGAACCTTTCCGGTACTTACCGGGCGCCCGGAGCAGCTTGCGCAGAAACTGGTCAACGATGGGATTGAAGTCTGGCCGCTGAAGATTGGCCAGCCGGACCGCTGGTAGACGCGGCGCGCACATGCTGGTACCAGCTTTCGAGCGTGAAATGCGATTTCTGTTTCTCCCATTCCGATTCCGGTAAAACGTTCAGTTTGTCGCGCTGAATAAAGGGAACGTTCTTGCCCAGCGCAACTGTTCCACCCTCCCGGAATTCCGTGGCATATAGCTTATCCATCGGGACGTTGTTGGCCTTGGCCCATTCGCTGATTTTCGTTGCATCCCGCGCAATGGCGTCCCAATTCGGGAAATGAAGCTGACGGTCTAACCAAGCAGCAACCGGACGCGTTAAGAAATACGGGCGATGTCCACTCCCTGGCGTAAAGCCATACTCGAATACGTTCTTATCCGAGCCAAGCAGTTGAATGGTTCGCTGGCGCATGGCGCGAAAGAACTCTTCGCCGTGGGTCGGAATCGCGACCATATCGTCCGCGCTGCCATTCCAAATCAAGAGCGGGCCCCGCTCCGCATTTAGCGCGAAGATGGTGGCCGGACGGTCGCCCAGAAACCGGAGCGCCTGGTACGGCAGCGCCTGGCACATCTTTTTATTGCTCGTGTCCCAATAGCCGCCTGGCCCGTCCAGGTCGCCGCCGCCCGCCACGACACACGCGTGCAGGCGCGTTTCCACCGCGCAGCCGATCGAAACAACGAACGATCCCATCGAATAGCCCGCCGCCGCGATCCTAGCGGAATCAACATCCTTCCTGGTTCGCAGGTAACTAACTGCCCCGCGCAAGTCCGTCATCATTAACCCGGCGAGGCGCGGGCCATTTTCGTCAGGCGGTACGTACCGGTCATGCTGGCGCGTCCCCGACTTGTGCTGGCTGTTGCGTTCGCCTTCGCCGATGGCATCGTAGGTCAACACAACCGCGCCTGCTCGCGCAAACAAAACGCCGGCGTAAACCGAATACCACGAGTACTTATCGCCGCCGTGTCCGTTCACAACGATCAAGGTTGGCCGCTCCACTGACTCATCACTTGGGTGATAGGCAATAGCAGGCACGCGCAGGCCGTATTCCGTTGCATACGTCACACGATCGGCGACAATGCCGGGCTCCACTTCGAACGAACCGAATTGCTTGGCGTCAATAATCGGGAGCGGATCGGGCACGAAGAACGCATGTTCCATTTTCTTGCGCAAGGTCCCAGCCAAAGCCAGCGGAAACAGAACCGCGACCGTGAGGGAGCGGCCTTTAGCTATCGTTGTATTCAACATCAAAAAGTCAGTTTCAGCGCGAACTGAAGCTCGCGCGCCGTTCCCGTTGTGGATGTGATTCGGCCCAGGTTCCCTCCGCTCAGAGTATTGGTCGGATTCGAAAACATAGGATGATTGAACACATCGAATGCCCGGCCCGCAATTGCAGATACCTGCTCTCGTTTCTGAACATGGGGAAGTTTTTCATGAGTGCAACATTCGTTGAGTTCTGCCTCGGTCCGATGAGCGCGTTCCTTCCCGGATTGCTATACGTACCGCTCGCGGGGTTCGAGAACACACTTGCATTGAACCATTGCCTTATCTTCGCAGCCGTCGAGCGATCGTTTGGCAGGATCGGATTCCCGTTGAGCTCGGCACCCTGCTGCGGCGTTCCGCTCAACGCCACATCGGAGCCAGTCACGAGGTTGAGGTGAAAGATTCACCACTCCCGCTTCCACTCGCGCCACCAGCCAGTATCACCCAAACCGAGCGCGTTCCAGACCGCATCCATCGAGGCCTTATCTCCGCGCAGAATAGCGTCTCGCGTAACCCCCTGCGGCATGGGCATCAATTGCGCGAGCTGGTCAAAGACTTCCCCGCGTTCCTCTTCGTGCGTCCGCTGCAACAAGTGCCATAGCGTCAGTCCATCGCGTGGCCGCGCTGCGGCTAAAACATCTCGCAGAGCCCGCTCCGTCCCATGCGCATCGAATTCGGTAATCGCATTCTTGAACGTAGGCGATGCGTCCAGAAAATACGGAGTACCCGGCCCGTATCCTGGTCTGGTTCTGCAAGCCGCTTCGGCTGGAATAAAGGATTCAATGCGGTGCCATTGAAACGCGACCCAGCCCAACTCAACCGTAAGCAGACCGGCGCCATTTTTCCCGACCTGCAAAGTATACTTGCAGCCTAAATCAACGGCTTTCGCGGATGGCGTATCCACAACGAATTTGGCGGGAGGCGCCCAGATGAGCGCGTGAATTGTCCCACGGTCGAGCGCCAATCGCTGTTTATCGCCGCTCGCAGCCAGCAGGCGAAGCCGCGAATCAGGCTCAATGTCCACCTTCCCCACGAACTGCGATTCTATGCTCCCGCGCATCTCCCCGGTGGTTTCGACCACCTGTCCTGCGTGCATCGGTTCCGGTTTCTCGCCCGATATTGCTAATTGCCAGGGTGCCGGCGAAGGTGTTTTCACGCGATACACAAAGATCGCGCTTCCAACCACAATCAGGAAAATTGCTGCGGCTGCTATTCGCAGCGCTATGCGCCTGTTTTGAAGTTTTCGCTGCCTGTTGGACCAGCTCAACGTGCCCAGGACTCGTTCGAGATGAACCAACTCTGCATCCGGCTTGCCCGTACGATCCCAGAGATAATCGTCATTCATCGTCTACACCTTCTCACGCTCTTTGAGATAGACACGCAGCAGTTTCACTCCACGGCAAAGGTTCACGCGCACCGAATCGGGCGTCAGGCCCGTGCGTGCGGCGATCTCCGGCCCGGTCATGCCTTCTACGAATCGCAGAATGATTGTTTCGCGGTACGCTTCCGGCAATCGCCGGATAGTGGCAAGCAACGCCAGAGGCTCCGGTTCCGGATCGAGCCTGATGGCCCTTACAGGAACCAAATCAAGCGGCGTTACCGGTTTTCTGCTTCGCCGATGATCTGTTGCAATTCTGCGGGCGATTGCGATCAGCCAGCTGCAAAGAGCCGCCGGTTCGCGCAGGTTCGGGAGTTGCTGTAATGCTTTGACGAACACGTCCTGCATGAGATCTTCCGCGTCCTCATACGCGACATGTGCCAGCAGAATCCCATGTATCAGCCGCTCGTACTGCTCATAGAGCTTGCCGAAAGCCGCGCGATCCCCGCCTTGTGCAGCGCGAATCAGCGCGACTTCCGGCAATGGCGTCTCGATAACTGTGAGCACCCATGCTCCTGGCGTTACCTTAGTGAAGCACAGATGCTAGTTCTTGGCCTGTGGGCTCGTGAAAATAGTGTTTGACCGCGGCCCAATCGATAGAATCGCCCTCGAACGGTATCAGCAGGCCGGTGGCGTAGTTCTTGTATACCGGATTCCGTGCAACGATTCTAACCGCCCATGTTCCGGTGGACGGCCATTCATGAGTAACGACGAATGTTCCCGGCGTCGAGAGTCGAATGACTTTCAGTGGAACGCTACGGTGGATTCCGTTGACGATTCCTTCAGCGGTCGCTGTTATTTCCGTCTTTTCGGGTGACTGGCAAGCGGTAGTTCGCGCGAGTACCGCCGCATGTTTTGACTGAGCTTCTGCGTTCGCCGCCGGGTTCCCGACTTCGAGCGCCAGCGTACCGGCAAAGAGCGGTGCCGCGAGAACCGAGAGAGCCAGGAAGAACTTTATGCCTGTTTGCATATCCTACGTCTCCATTTCCAGAACTTGAAGTTCTGGGGACAAGACGGGTCATGCGGCTCGACTGTTAACACGAGTTGGTCAGGATCAATTTTGCTGACCGCTCCCTCGCGGTCGCGGCTCTGTCGTGCTGATGAAGCTGAACGCTGACAGCCGAAAGCTGAGAGCTTTCTCAGTGTTCTCCAAAGCTCCAGCCGATGGAGCCGGTGTATTCAGGAACCCAGCTACTGCCGAACTGATAGAAGTTGTTGACCCAATGCGCATCCACCTGCGGGCGGATAAAGATGTGGTGCGTCACGTAGAAGCGGATCCCGCCGGCCAGGTGGAGTTGGAAATGATTCGAACTCTCGATGAATTGGTTACTGGTGCTGCACCCGGCGAATTGATCGCAGTAAGCGCTGGAATAGTAAAACTTAAGATTCACCCCGCCGAGTCCGGCTTCCAGTTCAGGCACGACGCGTTTGAAACGGCTGGGGGCAAAGATACCGTTGAAATCCCAAAACGTGGGCCGGTAGTTCAAGCCGGCATAGGAACCCTGCGAGAATTTAAAATCCGCCTGGCCGCCAATGCCAAAGCTCGGCTTGATCATAATGTCCGCTCCGAACTTTCCGAAGGTTCCTCCCATACGCGGCGTTGTGAACGGGTTTCCCGTGCCGAAGGTATCGATTAAATTGTTACTGGAAGGCGCCATGGCAGTACCTACGCCGAAGAAAACCTCTGGACCCTCCTGAGCGCCGGCAAAACCCGCACAGACACATAAAGCCAAGATCAGCGGAACGGTTCCGCGAATAATTTTCAACACGTTTCTCCTCCAGACCCTAAGTTAAGCGCTTTTCTTATGTAATGGTTCGGCGCTCGTTTCGTAACCTTGGACGTGACTTGCGGGCCTGGTGGTTACAAAAGCACTCAGTTTACGCCAGGGCCGGGTCGATACTATCCGGGTTTAAGCCGAGTTCCAGGATGGCTTCCTGAGCTCGCTTGGGATCGAAGCGGCCCCACTTCGCAAGCCGGGAAAGAGCTGCGGCCGCGATGCTTTCGGCATCCACTTCGAAGAACCGGCGCAGATGTTCGCGATTGTCGCTGCGGCCAAAGCCGTCCGTACCGAGGGCTGTTAATCGTCCGCGCAGCCAGGGCGCGACTTGATCCGCGACAATCTTCATATAATCCGTCGCCGCGATGATGGGACCATCGCCGTCGCCCAAAACCTGGGCAATGTACGGCCGGCGCGGTGGCTCGTTCGGGTGCAGCCGGTTCCAGCGATCCACAATGAGGGCTTCGCGGCGAAGCTCCGTGTAGCTGGTCACACTCCACACATCCGAGGCAACCCCGTATTTTTCCGCCAGAAGCGTCTGTGCCCGCAAGGCCTGGTTCAAAATCGGGCCGCTTCCGAAAAGCGTCACCTGCGCGGGCCCGGTCTCCGAGCGCTTATAGGGATAGAGGCCCCGCAGCACGCCTTCCTCCAGGTTCGGAACGTCGGGCTTAGGCGGCTGCACGTAATTTTCATTGCAGACGGTCAGGTAATAGAAGTGATCCTCGTTGTTCTCATACATGCGGCGAATGCCCTCGCGCACGATGATCGCAATTTCGTAAGCGTACGCCGGATCGTAGCTCTTGCAGGTGGGATAAACGCTCGAGAGCACATGGCTGTGACCGTCGTCGTGTTGGAGCCCTTCGCCGAGCAGCGTTGTGCGCCCTGCTGTGCCTCCCACCATGAAGCCCTTGCCGCGTGAATCGCCGAAAGCCCAGATCAGGTCGCCGATACGCTGGAAACCGAACATCGAGTAATAAATGAAAAACGGGATCATCGGAATGCCCACGTTTGCGTAAGCGGTTCCGGCAGCCGTCAGCGAAGCCATCGAACCGGCTTCGGTGATTCCCTCTTCGAGAATCTGGCCGTTCTTGGCTTCTTTGTAGTACATGAGCACGTCGCTATCGACCGGGCGATACAACTGCCCGCTAGCGGCGTAAATTCCGCGCTCGCGGAACATCGATTCCATTCCGAACGTGCGCGCCTCATCAGGGATGATCGGCACGATATATTTGCCGAGATCCGCAGTCTTCAACAAAGCCTTCAACACTGAGACAAAGGCGCTCGTGGTAGACGCTTCACGCCCGCGCGAGCCGCCAAGCGCTTCCTGGAAAATATCGAGCGGCGGGGCTTTTAGTTCAATGCGCTTGGGATGACGGGCCGGGAGATATCCGCCCAGCGCCTCACGGCGCTCCTTGAGGTACTTGATTTCCGGACTGTCCTCCGGAGGCCGAATGAACGCGATCGAATGAATCGTCTCTTTGGGCAGATTCAGATCGAAACGGTTCGAAAGATAAAAAAGTTCTTCTTCGTTCAGCTTTTTCTGCTGGTGCGTGATGTTCTTGCCTTCGCCCGCTTCACCGAGCCCGTAGCCTTTCACGGTCATCGCCAGAATGACGGTGGGCTGGCCTTTGTGCTCGACCGCGCGCTTGTACGCGTTATAGACCTTAACCGGATCGTGGCCGCCGCGATGGAGCCGGGCGAGTTGTTCGTCCGTCTTATCTTCCACCAGCTTGAGCAGCTCCGGATATTTGCCGAAGAACTCTTTACGGACATAGGCGCCGCCGCGCGCCTTGAAATTCTGAAATTCCCCATCGACGCACTCTTCCAGGCGCTTCAGAAGCAGACCGCTCGTGTCCCGGGCGAATAGCTCATCGTAGTCGCTGCCCCAGAGCACCTTGATGACGTTCCAACCGGCGCCGCGGAAGATGCCTTCCAGTTCCTTAATAATGTTGCTGTTGCCACGAACCGGGCCGTCCAACCGCTGCAGGTTGCAATTAACGATAAAAGTCAGATTATCGAGCTTCTCGCGGGAGGCCACATGGAGAGCGCCGGTGGACTCCGGCTCATCCATTTCGCCGTCTCCCAGGAAGGCCCAGACTCGCCGGTTGCTCGGCTGCAGCAGCCCGCGGTTTTCGAGGTATCGCAGGAAACGGGCATTGTAGATGGCGTTAATAGGACCGATGCCCATGGAAACCGTGGGGAACTGCCAGAAATCCGGCATGAGCCAGGGATGCGGGTAAGACGAGAGGCCCGGTTTGTCGCGCAGTTCGTGACGGAAATTCAGCAGGTGCTCTTCTGTGAGCCGGCCCTCCATGAAGGCGCGTGCGTAGACACCTGGCGACGCGTGGCCCTGGTAATAAACCAGATCGCCGGGTTCGCCATCGTAACTGGCGCGAAAGAAATGGTTGAAGCCGACCTCGCTGAGAGTGGCCAGCGAGGCGAACGTGGAGATGTGGCCGCCAATGTTCGGATCGTATTTGTTGGCGCGAACCACCATCGCGGCGGCATTCCAGCGCATCAAGCTCTTAATGCGGCGCTCCAGGGCGCGGTCGCCGGGATATGGAACTTCTTCGTGCGCCGGAATCGTGTTCACGAACGGCGTAGTGATCGATTGCGGAGCGGACACGCCGAAATCGGCGGCGCGGTCGAGCAGCGTTTTCAGCAGGTAGGCAGCGCGCTCGGGACCGGCCTCGTCTATGACTTGGTCCAGGGCCTCCATCCACTCCGAGGTTTCCTGCGGGTTCAGGTCCGTCTGGCGTTCTTCTTTTGTCTTAAGCATTTTCTCGATTCAGCTTGAACAGCGAAGTAAATTTTTCGATACGTTCCCGGCCCCAAGCGCACAACGCTACAGCGGTTACTGCATGGCGCAACTCGGAGCACAACAATGCCTGACGGTCCGGCCGGGTGCCGGAGCCCAGGCTTTTCACACCGGCTTACTCAACAATTATCTCTTATCGCTTGCTTTTCGCCGCTACGTAAGGCAATCTAAAAGGTTTTCGGAGAATACACATTCTTGATGAAGGTGCGCGTCCTCTATCATGACCACTGCTTTGATGGGGCTGCCTCCGCGGCATTTGTTACAAGATTTTTGCAAAGCAAATGCTACCCGGATGCAACGTTCTACTATACTGGGCTCGCGCACCGCGCGGATCAGCTTTTCGAAAATAGCCTGTTTGACGGCGACGCAAACGTCATCGTCGACTTCAAATACGCTACCCACCCCAATCTCACCTGGTGGTTCGACCATCACCAGAGCGCCTTCCTGAGCCCCGAAGACGCCGAGCATTTTCGAAAAGACACCTCGGGGCGCAAGCTCCTCGATCCGAGCTATCGCTCCTGCACGAAGTTCATCTCCACCATCGTGAAGCAACGCTATGGCTTCGAAGCTCCTGATCTGGAAGAGCTTGTGACCTGGGCGGACATCGTGGACGGAGCGCTTTATGAGAGCGCCGAAGCCGCCGTCGAGATGCGGGCCCCCGCCATGAAACTGACGCTGGTGATCGAGGGGAGCCAGGGGCCGGATCTGGTACGAAAGATCATCCGCGCCATGCAGCATCAATGCCTGGAGCAGATTTTGGAAGACCCCGAGATCAAGGCGGAATACGAGCGGCTATACCGCAGCCATCTCCGCAATATCGATATCATTCGCGAGGCGGGCTCCTGTGAGCGCGGGGTCATCTATTTCGATCTGGTCGAGTACGGCATCGAAGGGTACAACAAGTTCATCCCCTATTATTTGTTCCCGGATTCAGCCTATACGGTTTCGGTTTCGACGTCGAGCTTCCGGACGAAGGTCTCGGTCGGGTCGAACCCCTGGGTTCGCGAACCGCTCCGGCACAATCTGGCGACCATTTGCGAGCGCTACGGCGGCGGCGGGCATGCCAAAGTGGGAGCCATCAGCTTCCCGATCGGGGCGATCGCGGAGGCACGTAAGGCGGCCGCCGAGATCCGCGAAGAGCTGAAGTGGTGAGCGACAATCGCTCCCTAGCGGTCGCCGCTCAATAACTTCTCCAAATGTTTTGCCAGGATATCCGCTTCCACATTCACGCGGTTGCCGGGCTTGTAGGCATGCAGTGTTGTGTGCTCATACGTGTGCGGAATGATCGTGAAACCGACGACATCGTCCTCAATTTCCGCAACGGTTAGGCTGATGCCATCGACGGCGAGCGACCCTTTGCTCACGATATAGCGGGTGAGTTCGGCCGGAACGCGAATCCGCAGCCACCAGTTATCCGCCCCGAGCGCCTCCAACGAAACAATCGAAGCAGTCCCATCAACATGCCCCAACACGAAGTGGCCGTCCAGCCGGCTATTCGCGCGTAGCGGACGCTCGAGATTCACTGGAGATCCGGGCCGGAGATCGCCCAGATTGGTGCGCTTCAGCGTCTCCGGAGCAAGATCGGCGGAAAACTTCTCGCCCGCGATTTCCACCGCCGTCACGCAAGCTCCATTCACCGCAATGCTTGCGCCTACGGTGGCGTCGTGCAAAATAGCCGGCGTCTGAATCGTCAGCCGCGCGCCGGTCTGGCCGGGCTGCAATTCGAATACGCGTCCAAGCTCTTCGATAATTCCCGTAAACATTATGCTTTGACGATATATGCTTCCACCGCGAACTCGTCCTTCGAAACCGGATGAACCGTAAGGCGTTCGAGCAAAATCGCGTCAATGCGCCGCTGGCGTCCTTGCCCTCCCGCCACCGGCAGGCTCTTCATGCCGCCGAGTATTTTCGGCGCGTAATAGAACAGGACCTTATCTGCGATTTGCGAATCGAGCATGGTCCAATTCACCTTGCTGCCCGCCTCGATCATGAGTGAAAGGTATCGTTCCTTGGCAAGATACTCGACGACTTTGCGCGGATCGGTGCGGCCGCCCGGTCCGTCGGCAATGAGAACTCGTACGCCTGCCCGCTCCAAGGCGGTCTGCCGTTCCTTGGGCGCAGCGGAGGTTCCTACGACAAGCACATCGTCTTTCACGCTTGTCATCATCTTGGACTGCAACGGAATCCGCAGTTGTGAATCGAGCACAATGCGCAGCAGCGGGCGGCTTCGCTCCAACCCGGAGCGGTCCGTCAATAGGCAGTCGTCTTGCAGTACAGTGCCGATGCCGGTCAAGATCGCATCGGAGAAATGCCGGACTTTCTGAACATCGGCGCGCGCGATTTCGCTCGTAATCCAGCCTAGATTGTCCTGCGGCGCGGCGATCTTACCGTCGAGCGTCAGAGCCGCCTTGATCGTGACGAGCGGCAAACCCGCACGCATGAAATGAACGAACGGCTCATTCAGGCGCTCGGCTTCGGCGGCATGTTCCTCGTCGAAAATCACCTCAATCCCGGCAGCGCGCAAGCGTTCGAAACCTTTTCCGCTCACCAGCGGGTTTGGGTCCTGCATCGCCGCGACCACGCGCCCGACGCCTGCTTCAATGATGGCGTCGGCACATGGCCTAGTCCGGCCATGATGCGAGCAAGGCTCGAGCGTGATGTACAGAGTGGCGCCGCGCGCGGCATCTCCCGCTTGGCGAAGCGCAACAATTTCGGCATGATCCACGCCAGCCCAGGTATGAAACCCCCGGCCCACCACATCTCCGCCGCGCACAAGAACAGCGCCGACCGCGGGATTCGGGCTCGTGCGGCCGCGGCCCTGCCCGGCCAGTTCCAGAGCTTCGCGCATGTAAGAATCGCTCACTAGGCGCGCCTGGCTAATCGAACAGAGACTCGACAAACTTGTCAGGCTCGAACGGAAGCAGATCGTCGATCTTTTCGCCCACGCCGATGAACCGGATCGGCAGATTCAATTCACGCGCGATCGCGACGACAATGCCTCCCTTCGCCGTACCGTCCAGTTTTGTCAGCACGATGCCCGTGACTCCGGCCGATCCGGTGAATTTGCGCGCCTGCTCCAGGCCGTTTTGGCCGGTGGTGGCATCCAGAACGAGCCAGACTTCGTGCGGAGAGCCGGGAACAATACGCTGGCAGGTGCGGCGCATCTTTTCGAGCTCCGCCATCAGGTTCTCTTTCGTATGCAGGCGGCCCGCCGTATCGATAATGACGTAGTCAACGCCACGTGCCTTCGCGGCTTGCAGTCCATCGAACACCACGGCGCTCGGGTCCGCACCGGCTTTCTGGCGGATCATTTCGACACCCGCGCGCTGCGCCCACACTTCGAGCTGTTCGATGGCGGCGGCACGAAATGTGTCGGCCGCGCACAGGAGCACTTTGCGTCCCTCGCCCAGAAAACGATGCGCCAGCTTGCCGATCGTAGTGGTCTTACCCGCGCCATTGACCCCAACCACCATCACTACTGCCGGCGGAGTCGTCACCATCCGGATAGGAGTTTCGGACGCTTGCAGGATTTCCAGCAACTGTTCGCGGATTAGGTTGCGAACTTCGGCGGCGTCGCCGGTCATGCGGCGATCCACCCGCTGGCGAATCCGTTCCAGAATGTCTTCGACGGTGCTTACGCCCAGGTCGGCCGTGATCAGCGTGTATTCCAGCTCTTCCAAAAGATCGGCATCGATCTCTTTCTTACCGGAGAGAACATCTTCCAGCCGGTCCACCAGCCCGGAACGCGTTTTTTGTATTCCGGCCTTCAATCGGTCGAGTAGATCCGGCTCCGTGGGAACTGAGCCAAAAAGGGTCTGAATGGCCATTACAGAGGAATTTTGGCTTCAGTTTAGCAGGAGCAAGAAATAATCCTCGCAGCAGAACCCCAACCGTCAGGGAGGGGACTTCCCGCCGCCGCCAAATTCCGATCACGGCCAGTCTGAAACCTATCGAACAAACCCAAAGTCCACGGTAATAGAGAGGTTGTTAGCACCAGACCGGCAAGACAGAATCGTCCAGATATTGCACATATTTTGAGAGCAGCGGCGTTCCGCATCCTCTGCTTACTATGAGAGAGTGTCTTGATGAGCGTGCCAGTGCAGACCGATCCCAAGCGCCGTTTGGGCATCTTGTTTTCTGTGCCGCTGGCCCTCAGTCTCCTCTTCTTTTTCGTTAACCTCGCAACGGAACGCACCGATACGCGGCTGCTCGAAACGCAGAATCTGTCCTGGAACGTGACGCAACTGAGGTATCTGGCAACCGACGCCAATGCCGCCGAACGCGGGTTCCTGCTGACCGGCGATGACAGCTATCTGCTTCCCTTGAAGCAGGCCAAAGCCGTATTTCCCATCCAGGCGCGGTTCTGTGAATCGTACGCCCGCGAGCGGCCGGACCTGCAACCGCGCCTGCAGCGCCTCGTCGCGCTTGTAAGAACCAGCTTCAACCAAGCGGATCAAGTGCTCGAAACGCAGCGGACCGCCGGTTTCTCCGCGGCCCTGGACCTCATCAAGAGCGGAGCCTCGGAAACGACCATCAACCAGCTCCGTGCAGCCGCCGGGGACCTGCAATCGGCAATCGAACGGGAAGAAGAAGACAGCCTGAACAGGCAGCGCAATTTGAATCGCTGGGCATTCGCTTTCTTCGCCGCCGGTTCGCTGGTGATGGTCGTGGTGCTGGTGTGGCTCTACAATGTGCTGCTCTCGTATCTGCACGGACGCGATTCCGCGCACGCGCAGTTGCAGGCGTTGAATGCCGAACTCGAGGCGCGCATCGAGGAGCGTACGCGCGCCCTTACCCAGGCGAATGAAGAATTGCAGCAGTTCGCTTATGTCGCGAGCCACGACCTGCAGGAACCGCTCCGGACCGTGGTCAGCTTTTCCCAGCTTCTCGCCAACCGCTATCAGGGAAAACTCGACGAAGATGCGGACGAATTCATCGGATATATCGTCAGCTCGTCGCGGCGCATGACGGATCTGATCAATGGCCTGCTCACGCTGGTACGCCTGCGCAAGGCGGGGCAACCCACCGCGCCGGCCTCCTTCGAGGAAATGCTGCAAGAAGCCGAGATCAGCTTGCAAGCGGCGATCCGCGAGCATCACGCGGAAATCCAGCACGGACCGCTTCCGTCCCTGGTGGTGGACCGGGTGCAGTTCTCCCAGGTTTTACAGAACCTGATCTCGAACGCGATTAAATACCGGCGCGAAATCGCGCCAGTGATCCGGATTAAGGCCGAACGCGACTCCAGCAATTGGGTGTTTTCTATATCCGACAACGGCCGTGGCTTCAACCAGGAATTCGCCGAGCGGATCTTCGGGCTCTTTCAGCGTCTGCACACCCGCGATACAGAAGGGACAGGTATGGGCCTATCCATCGCCAGAAAAGTGGTAGAGCGCCACGGAGGCCGGATGTGGGCCCAATCCCAAGAAGGGGTAGGTTCGACTTTCTTCTTCAGCCTGCCGGTTAGCTTGGAAGTCTCGCGTTCGTGCGACATAATACAGAACCCCGCGCGTAAGCAAGGGGCCAGCCTTTATACAGAACCCCGCGCGTGAGCAAGGGGCCGGCCTTTTATACAGAACCCCGCGCGCGAGCAAGGGGTCTCCGGTATAAAGTTATCCGGAGGCTCCGCCGATCAGACCGGCAGATGGATACGAAGCGGATCCCCTATACAGGGTCAGAGTCAAAGCGGGCGGTTTTCAGAGAGCAATTGGAACGGGTGTACGCAGCATCCACCCGTCCGCGAATCCTTTCCATAGGAAATGGACGCGCCGAGGAGGCCGAGGCGCTTCTGTCCTCCCCGCCGGAAAAGACTCGCGGAGAATTTGTCGCGTTCGACGACAACCAGGCGGCGCTGAACTTCCTCGCCCGGAAGTTTGCCGCAAACGGGGCCGTCAAAATCGGTGGAACAGTGCGCTCTCTCGCCGAGCAATCCGCCGACCTGGGCGCCTTCGATTTCATTTATTCCAACACGCTCCTCGAAAGGCTCGAAACGGAGCAGGCGCAAAATGTCGTGGCCGCGCTGGTGCTGATGCTGAAACCCGGTGGAACACTTCTGCTCGCCAACTCTACTCCACGCTACGAATACACGGATAAATTGCCAATCTATCGAAGCGAGTTCGATATGGCACGGCTGACCAATAAGATCTCCGAACACCGCACAGCCGGGCACGCGGTCTTCTGCGACTGTCCGGAAAGCACCGTTTTCCTGGAAGTGCATAGCCGGGCAGCCGCCCGCTCGCGTGCCGCTCGCGCCTAAAATTGAGCCGCTATTTCGCTGTGTGGACAGCGATAGTCAACAGGCTTGTCCCCTCTGCCCGGCCCACAGTCAGTTGCCGGACTGTCTTCGGAACGCCGAAAGCATAGTTCCTACCGGCTAGATCTGAATCGAATTCCCGTACGTAATAGCTATCTCCAATGTGTTCCAGCAGGAGACAGCTCTTCCCTTCGTGATTGATCTGCATTTCCCCCACGAAGGGCACTACGAACTGCGTTCGCCCATTGCCGGTCACGGAAAAGATCTGAAAAGCGGCTCCGGGTGTATCGAAATGAAGTTTGTACTGGCCCGGTTCCAACGTGGCCTGTCCCCAGTGCGCTTTAAATGGGAGGTTGAATGTGCCTTGCGCGGCGTTCGCCTGCCCCGCGCCGAATCCCAGCGCTGCTACCGCCAGCGCGGCGATTGCCGATATCTGACTTAGTCTCGACTTCACGACCACTCTCCTTGTCTCACGAAAACTGGTTCCCAATTTCCGTACAAGGCTTCAGACGAAGGCTGCCGCCGCGAGGGTCCTCAGGAGTAAATCAGGAGATTGTCAGTGCGGAATCAGGTGCTAAATCCAGGGCAGCACGAAGATCTTGAAGCGTAACTACCAGGGTCATGCTATCAGCTCGGCATGGATCGAAACCGAGGGTGAGGTAGAATTTCCGTGCTTTCTCCGAGATGGCGTGCACAACAATGCCACGGATTCCGATGGTATCGGCGGCGTTTATGACGCGCCGGCCGGCATCGCGAAACAGCGCCCGCCCTACTCCTCGACTTTGATAATTCCGATCGACAGCCAACCGGGCCAGCACCACCACTGGAATCGGATTTGGCATGTTTCTGCGGAATCTCCCGGGTACATCTGCTTGGGCGATGGCTCCCGACGCGAGAGCGTAATAGGCGGCGACGCACTTCTCTTCGCATACTACATAGGTCCTCGAAGCTTCGCTTGCCTGGTTCGCTCGCGCACGGCGCCTAAGCCAGTCGTTTAAAGTCTGCTCGCCGCAATCAAAATCGTCTGTGTAATGAGAATCGGCCAGCGGTTTAGGAGCCGAAAGAGACACACTCATTCCCAAGGCGCGGGAGTCTGCATGCTCTTGAACAGCCGTTTATTAGGTTTCGGCGGAGCATCCAGGCGAGCCAGAAACTGACGGTAAGTCTTAGCATCAACGGTAAACACGGTACGCTCCAACAGCGTGTCTTCGGCCGCGCGGCGGGCAGCATCGAGCACGAAGTCCGTCCGGTTCTTGCCAGCGAGATTCGCTGCTTGATCAATCAACTCCCGAAGCTCGGGTTTAATGCGAAGGTTCAGCGCTTCGCGCTTGGTGGTTTCCTGTTGTGCGATACGCATGTGTTGTACCTCGCTTCAGTGTAGCAAATTGTAATGACATCGTCTTTACTAGGGCGTGGAACTCAGGTGCACAGAACCCTGAGGGTCCGCGAGAATCAATGCGCCGCCATCGGCCGCCCCGGCTTCGACTTCTTCATAAAGAACACCAGCGGGACAAGCGCGAAAAACGCCACTCCCAACAGCCAAAAGCAATCGATATAAGAAAGCGTCTCGGCTTGGCGCTGCAGCATGCGCATCACCAGCGCGTACGGCCCATTGCCGCTGTGTCCGGCGCCGAACACCCGGGTCGCGGAGTCGATCACGTGATTGAAAGCAGGATTCAGCGGCGTCGTGTGTTCCGTCAGCCGGACCTGATGAAACTGAGCCCGGCGATCAAGAATCGTCGTAACCAGGGAAATCCCGAGACTTCCTCCTATATTCCGGGCAAGATTGATAAGCCCCGATGCGGCATTGTTCTTAGTCGGAGGAACGAACGCATAAGCGGCCGTATTGATGGGAACAAATAAGAACGCGAACCCGACGGCCTGAAAGCAACGCGCCAGCACCGCGTATTTGAAATCCATCTGAACATCGAAATTGGTCATGTGAATGAGCGCGAGCGAAGTGATCGCCAATCCGACTCCGATTAACCAACGTGCCTCTACCTTACTCAGCAGAAGCCCGACAAACGGCAGCACCGCCATCACCAGCAGCCCTCCAGGCGAGAGGACCAGGCCCGCGTCCGTCGCCGAGTAGCCCATCACCAGTTGCAAATACTGCGGAATCAGCACCGTGCTCCCCAGCAGAATAACCCCGACCATAAACATGAAAAAGGTCGAGATGCCGAAATTCCGGTTCTTCAGGAGACTGAGATCCACCACCGGATCTTTGTGAGTGAGCTCCCAGTACACGGCCAGGATCAGGCCCGCCGCGGCAATCAGCGAGCAATTGCGGATGAAATGCGAAGCCCACCAGTCGTCGCGCTCGCCTTTGTCCAACACGATCTGGAGGAAGCCCAATCCCAGCGCCACGAAAATAATGCCCCAGTAATCCACGCGCAATCCGGATCGGATCTTGCTCGTCCGCTCCTCCACGAAGTACGGCGGGTCCTCCAGCATGAAACTCGTCAGAAGCAACGACAGGATGCCGACCGGAATGTTAATGAAGAAAATCCAGCGCCAGCTAAAGTTGTCGGTAATCCAGCCTCCCAGCGTGGGCCCGATGGCCGGAGCCGTCACCACGGCGACTCCATAAATCGCAAACGCCATACCGCGCTGTTGCGGAAGAAACGTATCGGCCAGAATCGCTTGCTCGCTCGGCTGGAGTCCTCCGCCGCCGACGCCTTGCAGCACCCGGAACAAAACCAGAAGTCCCAGAGTTGGAGCGACACCGCATAAAAAGGAACTGAGCGTAAACATAGCAACACATGCCATGTAGAATCTCTTTCGGCCCATCACCAGCGACAGCCAGCCGCTGAGCGGCAGAACGATCGCGTTCGAGACCAGATAGGAAGTCAGTACCCAGGTGGCTTCGTCTTCGCTCGCCGACATGCCTCCGGCAATATGCGGCAATGCGACATTGGCGATGCTCGTATCGAGCACCTCCATGAAGCTCGCCAGCGTCACCGTCAGCGCGATCAGCCAGGGATTGAAGCGCGGCCGCCAGACAGGTTTGGTGTCGTGATCGAGCATACGAAAGCGATCGGCAATTAGCTTTCAGCTATCAGCCGTCAGCTATCAGCTTGGAACCTTCGGCATTGCGTCTGAAGGCTGACCGCTGATCGCTTGCATTAGCATCTAGTACGCATTATTCGTCCCGCTATTGAGCAGAACAGTAGGCGTCACCGACATTCCCGGCAGCAGCGAGTGGTCGCGATTCTCGCCCGGCTCCAAAACAATCTTCACTGGAACGCGCTGCACCACTTTCACATAGTTGCCCGTGGCGTTTTCAGGCGGGAGCAGGCTGAATTTGGCGCCCGAAGCCGCCGCAATGCTATCGATATGCGCCCGGTATTTCCGGCTGCTGCCGTACGTATCCACCTCGATCTCCACTCTCTGGCCGACACGCATACCCTTCAACTGCGTCTCTTTGAAGTTCGCCGTCACCCAGACATCATCCAGCGGCACCAGCGCCATAATTTGCTGCCCCGGCGCCACCTGCATGCCCGGCTCGGCGTTCTTCCGGCTCACCACTCCGTCAACGGGAGCTCGGATAACCGTGTAACCGACATTCAACTTGGCTTGATCCAGATTGGCCTGGCTCTGCTGCAACTGCGCTTGCGCCTGTTTATACCGGGCGGCGCTAACGGCTTCCTGCTTGGGCCGGAGTTGCTCGCTTTGGCGGCGCTGGACCGTCGCCGTTGCCAGCTTTGCTTTGGCTTCGTTCAACCCCGCCAGGGCCTGATCGACCATGTGCTGTGCCTCCGCGATATCCGCCTTCGCCGAGTCCACCTGCGCCGCATTGGCATCCGCGGCAGCCACGGCCGCATCGTAGTCCTGGCGGGAAATCTCGTCCTTTTCCACCAGATCTTTGAACCGCGCCAAATCCTTTTGCGCTTTCACATAGTTCGCCTGCTTCTGCGCGAGCGCCGCATTCGCGGCATTCAATCGGGCGCGCGCCGCATTCACCGCTTGTTGCGCCGAAGCCACCGCCGCTTGATACTGATCCACCTGCGTAACACTCGTACGGACTTGGCTGCTGGTATTAATTGTGGTCAACGGCACGTTCACGCCGGATTCCAGCGCATTGGCCTGCGCGGTCGCCAGCATGGCCTGCGCCTGCGTTAACGCCACCTGGTAATCCGCCGGGTCCAGCCGTACCAACTCCTGTCCCGCGCGCACCGGCTGATTATCGTTCACCAGTACAGTCAGAATGGTGCCGGCGATCCGCGGGCTGATGGGGATGATGTGCCCATCCACCTGGGCGTCATCTGTCGATTCGCGAACCGAGTAATAGGCGTAAATCGGTATCGCCACAATCGCCGCCACCACAATCAGGGCGAGAATCACGAATCGAATGGTTCGCTTGCGCCGCGGGTTCGCCGGCCTTCTTCTCTTCGGTTCACCATCCGTTCTGCGCTGTTCGTCCTCTCTCGCCGGCTGGTCTTGAACCGCTTGTCGCTCGTGTTGATCGTCCGCCATATCTCTGTCCTAATCTTCCAGGGCCCGCAAACCCGCGGGCTCGTATCCCATGAGCTCTTCCGCATGCGCCTTCAGGCTCATGCGCGTCTTCCGTAGTAGCGTAAGCAGCATCTCTTTTTCTGCGATGGTCAGGTCTTCGAGCAGCACCTTGATATTCCGATAATGCGCCGGCATGAATTGGTCCAGCAGCGCCTCCGCCTTGCTCGTGATGCGCGCATAGCGGGCTCGCCGGTCCTGCTCGTCCACCACCCGCTTGACATAGCCCTTCTGCTCCAGATGATCGATCAGGCCCGTAATATTCGCCCGGCTCACCAAAAGCAGTTCTCCGAGATCGTGGAGCTGCATTCCTTCCGCCGGACCATGCCGTAGCAGCATCAATATATTGAGCGTGGATTTCGAAAGCCCATACTCCGCCATATACCGCGAGGCGAGCTGATGAAAAATATCGTATGTATAGAGAAAACTCAGAACGATTTCGACCGACAGAACGTCGAAGCCTGGATACTGCGGCCCTGCTTCCCGAATGCGGTTGTGGTAGTAGGCTTCGCGGCGGTCTTCAGGCACACTCGTTCGATTCAATGAAAATTAGTAAAGTTCCTAATTATTCTCGCATCTACAGCAAAGGACGGATAACCATGCACAAGACATTGCGAATGGTATGCTTGGCTGCGGCGTTATCAGGAAGCATCTCCGCCGCAGAGCTTCAGGGAACCATTGTCGATTGGGCCTGCGCGAAGGATATGGTCCAGAACGGGCGCGAGAAAACGCTGCACGACAATCGCGCCTGCTCGCTGATGAAGGACTATACCCGGCCGTCTTACGGCTTGATTACCCAGGACAAGAAGTTTTACAAGTTAGACGACCCCGGCAATCAGCACATCCTGGAGCTTTTGAGAAATACTCCGGACAAGGACAACCTCAAGGTTGTCGTGAACGGCGATGTCACCGGCAACGCCATCAAAGTGAACTACATAAGCATGCTGTAACACCCCCTTCCGTGGTGCGCCACAAGGTTCAGTAACCCACCCCTACAGAACCGCGACCGTGAGGGAGCGGCCTGCTACGCCTCATTGCGCAACTTGATACCAGGTGGAAAGGTGGGTTACTGGAGAGCGTGCCGTGCCGAACTTCAGTTCGGGATAAAGCGTATTCTCAAAATGACCAACAATGGAATCGCTCAAAAGTGAACTGAGGTACATTCTTCGCGGCTTTGCCCGCGCCCCGATGTTCGCAGTTGTCGCAGTGATTACGATTGCCATCGGGATTGGCGCGAACACCGCGATTTTCAGCGTGATCGAGGGAGTCCTGCTCAAGCCGCTCCCTTATCCCGATCCCGGTCGCCTCGTGGGTGTCTGGCAGACTGCTCCCGGCATAGGCATTGCGGACTTGAACGCTTCGCCCGCAACGTATTTCACCTATCGCGAACAGAACCGCTCGTTCACGGACATTGGCATGTGGCAAGGCGATTCGGTCAGCGTAACGGGAATCGCCGAGCCGGAACAGGTGGATGCGGTGGATGTGACCGATGGGTTGCTTCCGGTGCTCGGCGTGCAGCCTGTGCTCGGCCGCTGGTTCACCCACAAGGACGATTCGCCGGATGCGCCGCAAACCGTCATGCTGACGTATTCCTATTGGCAACGGCGCTTCGGTGGAGACCGCTCGGTGCTCGGCCGGCGCTTGATGATCGATGGAAAAGCGCGCGAGGTAATCGGAATCATGCCCCGCGATTTTCGCTTCATGGACCGCAAACCGGCTCTGCTCTTGCCGCTGCAGCTTGATGAGAGCAAAACCTTCATCGGCAATTTCAGCTATCAGGCGGTGGCGCGGCTCAAGCCGGGAATCAGCATTCGACAGGCAAATGGCGATATCGCTCGCATGCTGCCTATGATGAGCCGCAAATTTCAGCCCGCTCCGGGCCTTAGCCTGCAAATGCTGAACTCAGCGCGAATCGGTCCGAATGTGAAGCCACTGAAAGACGAGATCGTGGGGGACATCGGCCGAACGCTTTGGCTAGTGATGGCCACTGTGGGCATTGTGCTGCTCATCGCGTGTGCGAATGTAGCAAATCTGTTGCTCGTGCGGGCGGAAGGACGGCAACAGGAACTGGCCATTCGTGCGGCGCTGGGCGCCGGTTGGAGTCAGATCGCCCGCCATCTGTTATTTGAAAGCGTGACGCTTGCCGTCCTGGGCGGTGCAGTAGGACTGGGGCTCGCGTATGCTGCGCTCCGTGGACTAATTGCGATTGCGCCTGCCAATCTGCCGCGGCTCAGCCAGATATCGATCGATTGGCACGTTCTGCTCTTCACGCTCGTTGTGTCGCTGATCGCGGGTTTGATATTCGGGCTGATCCCCGTACTGAAATATGCCGGATCGCAGCTTGCAACCGGTTTGCGCGAGGGTGGCCGCACGCTGAGTGAAAGCCGCGAGCGGAAGCGGGCGCGCCGCGTACTCGTTGTGGTTCAAGTCGGCTTGGCGTTTGTGCTGCTGATCGGTTCCGGCTTGATGATTCGCACGCTCCAAAGTTTGCATCAAGTGCAGCCGGGCTTTACGCGTCCTGATCAGATTCTGAGTCTGCGTATTTCGATTCCCGAAGCACAGGTGAAGGATGCGGAGCGAGTCGCCCGCATGTATTCCGATATGGTGCAGAGTGTCGCCGCAATGCCGGGAGTAACTTCCGTGGGACTCACCAATTCCATCACCATGGATGGACGCAACGACAACGATCCCATTTTTGCCGCCGATAGACCTACCGCCGAAGGGAAGCTGCCGCCGCTGCGCCGTTTCAAGTTCATCGCGCCGGGTTACTTCAAGACGATGGGCAATCCGCTGTTAGCCGGACGCGATCTCACTTGGACCGATATTTATCAAAAGCGGAATGTCGTTTTGATATCGGAAAATTTTGCGCGCGAGTACTGGGGCAATCCGGTTTCCGCGCTCGGAAAACGCATTCGCGAAAGTCCCAATTCGCCTTGGCGCGAAATCATTGGCGTGGTAGGGAACGAACGCGATGACGGGGTGGATAAAAAAGCGCCGGGCATCGTCTATTGGCCGATGCTTCGAACGCAATTCTGGGGAGACGCCATCGGCCTGAACCGCACCCTGGCTTTTGCGATCCGCAGTCCGCGCACTGGCTCGAGCGGATTCCTGAAGCAGGTCCAAAAAGCGATCTGGTCCGTGAACCCGGAGGTTCCCATTGCCGATGTTCACACCGTGCAGGAGATTTACGACAAGTCGCTCGCAAGAACTTCGTTCACACTCATCATGCTGGCGATCGCAGGCGCGATGGCGCTGCTGCTTGGAATCGTGGGCATCTATGGCGTGCTCTCGTATTCGGTTGCGCAGCGAACCCGGGAGATTGGCATCCGGATTGCATTGGGCGCCACGCACGGAGCGGTCCGGCGGATGTTCGTAGGGGAAGGTCTGATTCTGGCCGCGATTGGTATCGCGTTCGGTCTCGCTGCCGCTTTCGCTCTGACACGTTTAATGGCAGTCCTCCTCTTCGGCGTGAGTCCGCTCGACCCAATCACCTACTGCATCGTGCCGCTTGTACTGGGCACAGCCGCATGGATCGCAAGCTACCTCCCGGCCCGCCGCGCCACCGTCGTCGATCCCGTGGAAGCGTTGCGGGTTGAGTGAGGCCGAAACGCAATGATCGGAGGGCTTCACCCTTTGCAATTTGTCCTCGGAGCAGGAATGTTTTGGGCCACGATCCGCTGCCGCAGATCTTGAAAGAGCCGAAATCCTTATACCAGTCACCTTCCGGTACTTCCGGCCGCGTCTCGATCCAAAGGCGAAGTTGGATAGCGGTAAGGATTGCTTCTTATGCTGAGCACGGCATAAGAAGCATTATGCCAAGTTTCGGATTATGCCGAGCGATTTGTTGAACCGGCTGTGATCACGGGGCCGGGATGAATTGTACTTGGCATGATTTTTCAATTGCCTATGCCCCGCACAAGCAGATCTCGCGATCTATGACGGGTATGTTCTGTCTACGGCCCGGTGAACGAATCACCGACCTGAATTAGGGTGCATGGCTATCGGCTTGCTGGCCCGTACTTCAGACCAAACGTCCCGAACAGCATCGATGACAGCGTCTGGACGCTCCAACTGAATCACGTGTCCGCTGTCCTTGAGCACAATCTGTCTTCCTCGCGTTGATAGACGCGCTTCATCAGCCTGAAGAACATTGATCCAAAGGTTCCTCAGTTTCTCCTGAACAACGTCTGTAAACAGAGGGTCGGGGGTGAATTCCATCTTCCCGCCCGTTAGAACAATGGTCGGTCGATCCCCCAGGTTACCAGAGTACTTGGCCATTTTGCCGCTCTCCGGCATAGCGGTGGATTCAGCTAACACCACTTCTCTAGTCTTCGCTTGTTGGTCCAGGTAGTTCATTTCTTCGATGAGGTGCGCCGATAATCCGAACGCCGGTTCTGGTTTGTCAGGATGGAAGGTGGCTTCAAGTCTTTCGATGCCAAGGGGGACAGTGAACTTCGATAGCATCAGTTCCCGCTGTTCCCGTCTTCGCTCGTTGTCCTCCGCCTTCATTCGCGGCTCCTTCGCTGCCGGTACAATTTCGTCGATTCGGTGTTGCTGGTCTTCATGGCTCGCATCGAGGAAAACTAGTCCGGCTACATCGGCGGGATAAAGACCCGTGTAAACGCGGATGATGAAACCCCCGAAAGATGGACCAACTAGAATGTACGGCCCTTTTTCACCTGCACTCTCCAGCAGCGCTTTTAACTCTTTTGCAAGCTGTAAGCTCGTCCGACGACCTTGGGCACGATCGCTCCAGCCATAGCCTGCACGGTCGTAGGAGCAAACACGCGCAAACTTTGCGATCTCGGGTTGAATGCGAACCCAACCAATCGAGGATAGTCCCAAGCCGCTCTCCAGGACAACAGTCGGGCTCCCGGAACCATAGCAGTTGATATTAAACGTCAAGCCCGCGGCTTGAACGAGACAGCCTATGCGGGGAAACCGCTGGGCGTCGCGCGACTCCCCGACTCGTTCGGAAATGGCGCCGCAGAGGGCCAAGGCAGCAGCAGTAAACGCAATGGTGACAGCTACTCGGTGAACCCAATGCGTCGCTCTGAATTGAACTAAGCCCATGCTTCTCCTTGCACATGACCGTCACAGAACCCGGCATGCATTGGCATCGTACCAGGCGTTACCGGTATACGTTGCCGAGTTTTCCACGAATTTCCAGGGTTATCGGAGTGGCTCAGAACCAGAGCTGTGAAGGGAGAATTCGTATTCGAGTCCAACAAAGGAGCGGGCCTGCCCTTCAAGTATTTGTCAAAGAACGTTTTTGAATAGACATTGGCAACTGCTAACGCTATCCGCGCTCCGGCATCGCCGTTCTGGCCGCGTTTCATCGACCAAACAAGCGGACCGTCCGTGAAGTTCTTGTCATCCCAATCAGAACGCAGCAGGGAAACGCGATATGCGCCGCCCGCAAACGAGTTGAGTTCCAAATCGGCCCGAGCTGCACTGGCTTTTACCAAACGCGTGAACTGATCACGAGTGATATGTGCGTAAGTCAGCTCGGCTTCGTCAGGCCGCTTCAATGGCATATCGATCCATAGGAATGGCTGGCGAGGTAGTTTCCCTGGGTTAGCTTCAGTCAGTAGACCGTTTGGCGTCCATCCGTCCTCATCGAGGCAAGCCGAAATGCGCGCATCTGACGTACAAAGCTGTGCCACGGCATTTCCCCCGGATGCATGTCCGAAGGCGCCGACGTGTTCGAGATCGATTCGGCCCGCGAAGGGCGCACTTCGGGAACGATCGGTTGCAATTAGAATCATCCGATTGAATGCGAAGCGCAGCTTGGCCGATTCCATCTTGTCGCGGTTCTGCTCAAAACCCTTCACATGAGCCAAAGCGGTTTCGATGCTCCTATTTTCCGGGAGAAGGAACGCTTGCCGCATGTCTGCTTCGAAAGTAGTCAATCTGGTGTCTTGGAACGAAATCGCATTGACGGCTTCTGAGCTTTGGAGCGATGCCACGATGTAGCCATGGCTAACCAGGTTTTCTATCTGCGAGAGATAAGCGGCGCTTTCATTACCCGCGGCCGGCGAAAAGAGGATCAAGGGAAAGCGACTGTGTCCAGCAGCAATTGCCGCATTTTCTACCGTGTGGGTCTGAACGAACTTGGCCATGGACCGCGAAAAGCTCCAGACGTTGTGAACCGGCAGGGAAGTATCGGGATCGATTGCAGCCGGATACCAAACGAAAAGTTTCAGGGAAGGTGAAAAGGAATAGGAAACTTGTGCGACACCAAAGCGCCCGGAGGGAAATGGTAATTCGTCCAGCCTGGGCTGAACGCCTGGAATTCCGCTATCCGGTACGCCCGCAGCGCGTGCCGATTGTACAGCACAGTCGCCGTTAATTCCAGCGGCGCATTCGTCTGAAACGCTCATGAGGTCGGACGGAGTCAGCGCTCGCACAGGGTTGGCTTGATCCCCATAGATTTGCGGATGCTGCGCTGAATGCACGCGTCCGCCTCCGATCAAAGCGCAAGCAATCGCAAATAGATTGAAAGAGATCGCGCCACCGATAAGGACGCGAGATATTTTCAACCGGCCCGGCTGAGGTGCAACCAGGAAGGAACCGAATATATCCGGACAAGCGGCGGGTTTCTGCGTTGTGCGTTCTGCCAACTGCAATCTGAATACTCGCTGGCGCAGAAGCGATGCCGCGCCGTCCACCACCAGCCGAAATGCTCCTTCCGTTTGGATTGCATCGTCGAAGACGCAAAGCATCTCCGCTCCGAAACGGTCCCGGAACGCCCTCGGGTGGGCTCGCACGATGAGCTGATACAAGCGCCGCACGCGTCATGCTCTCCGGGGCCTTCTGCCCTGCAACCCAAGCTTTGCTTCCCGAAACATATCTTCAAGTCGCGCAATTTCCGCAGCGAGAACTTGCTGCCCGAGGCTTGTAAGCCGGTAGTAACGGCGCCTCGGATCCTCGTCTGTTCCCGATTTTGCAGTTTCGGCAACGAGCCCTTTGTCCAGTAGCCGTTGCAAATTGTCGTAGAGCGTACCAGGCCCCAGGCGGTACTGGCCGTCGGATTGCCTTTCGACCTCGCGCATGATCCCATAACCGTGCCGGTCTTCGCCCGCAAGAGCCAGAAGGATGTGCAAAGCTGCGGGTGACAGCGGAAGGAATTGGCTGGTCAAAGACTTCATGCGCTAATCGGAACTATATCGGATTCCGATTACGCTGTCAACACGACAAAATAACGTTGTTTGGAATGATCTCAGTCGGAATCCGAAATACCGATCTCAACTTCATCCCGTCGGATCCCCATGAATCTCCACCGCCTGCTCATCCTCAGTCACCGCCGGCTCCGGCAATCTTCCCGTCCAATTCGCCCATCCCCAAAAAATCGCCGTTGACGAACTCAGCGCCCCCGAAACCGCTCCAATCGCCCGAATACTGAAATACTGCGAAGCCGTCCCGGCCCCAAGCATGGACATCATCATGGTCGACCAGTTCATCGTCTCGATGGTCGAAAACACACGCCCGCGAAAACGGTCATCCACGTGTTTCAGCAAATTCGACCAGTTCAAAACCGAGCTAACCGCCACGCTTGCCCGCGACATCCCCATGAAAAACAGCGCCCATCCCCAGTGCCTCATCTGGCTGAAAACGATATAGGACCCGCCATGCAGCAGATAACAGAAGAAGACCGTTTTCTTGTAACTCTCGAACGCGATCGTCTTGCCTATCCGGTTTCCAATAAATCCTCCGATCAGAAGACCGATCCCGGCGGTGCCCCATAATTCACCAAGGCCCTGCGGACCGCGCTTAAACACGATCTCGCTGAACAGCGTGAACAGGACTTGGGCTGCGCCTCCGCCGCTGGCCCACCCGACGGCAATCAGCCCGATCCCAAGAATCAGCGGGTTCGTCACCATGTAACCCAAACCCTCGCGGTATTCGCGCCAGGGGCGCGCGACCTTTGTCTCGTTAAGGCTGCGATTCTCCGCGCGGAAATGGCCGTGCACCGAACGTAGGTTCCCAATGCAGAAGGCCGAAACGAAAAACGAAAGCGAATTGAAGATAAAAGCGAGCTCGTATCCGAACTTCGCCACTGCCGTCCCGCCGATGAACGCGCCGATCGTCAGGTTCAGCCAGCCCGTTGTCTGGGTCAGGGAATTGGCGGTATGCAGTTCCTCTTCGGTGGCGATCGAGGGCAGAATCGCCGAGCGGCCGCTCGTGAAGAAGGGCGATGCAATCATCAGCAGCGCGCTCAGCAAATACAGCAGCCAGGTTTGCTGATACCGGATCGCCAGAATGAATCCGATCGCCACCACGCCGCGCACCAGGTCGCTCGTGATCATAATGCGCTGGCGGTCGAACCGGTCAAGCAAGACCCCCGCCAGCGGTCCGGCCAGCACGGCGGGAATCGCACGCGACAGCATCAGGCCGGCGATTACGGCCCCGCTATGGGTCTCGGCAATCGCCAGGCTCAGGACCGCGACATTGTTAAAGTGGTCGCCGATTTCGCTGACAATCTGCCCGGCCCAGGTAAACCGGTAGTTGCGGTTGCGCCGCAGTAACCGGGTGAAATCGGACATTACGGCGTCTGCCGCAACAGCTTCGCCGTGGTGATCGCTTGCCCCAAATGACGCTGGGTGTGTTCGGCCGTGTGAACCAGCAGGCCGAGAACCGTAGTAGGAAGCGCCTTGCGTCCCACGCTTCGCGCTTCGTACATCTTTTCAGCTTCGATCTGGCGCAACCGCCCTTCGGCCGCCGCGAAATGCCGGTCAACCTGCTCCAGCAGTTCGGGGATGCCCTCCTCGCCTTGCGATTCGCCGCGCATCGAGTCAAGCTGTTCCTGGGTTAACTGTTCACCAAAAAGATAAGTGATCAGCCGGTCCACGCTGCCCGCTAAGTGCTTCAGATGGAAGCCGAGCGACGGCAAGTCCCCTATTTTCCGCCAGACTTGCTCGGCTGTCAGTCCGGCGGTGTGCTTCCGCAAATCTTCCCGCACCTGCTCAAAGGTGAAAAAGAGCGGCATCACCAGCGGGTGAACTCCCGCGAGCGGACCCCGCAGCCATGGTTCCGTTGTTTGCGCCATCTATCGCATGTTCCCGGTGTGTCCTAAAGAATAACGCCCCGGCTGCGGGTAAATGCAGAGCCCGTGCGGTCCATCGCCAACTTTGATCTGCGCGCGCAAATGTCCGTCGGACGTATCGAACACATAAACTTTGCCGTCGTAGCGGCCCGACAGCCACAACGACTTACCATCCGCCGAAACGCCGCCCATGTCGGGACTGCCGCCGCCTGGAATGGTCCACTTCTTCGCCACTTCGCGCGTCTTCAGATCGATTAGCGAAACCGATCCTTCCCCGCGGTTCGATACATACAGGTATTTGGCATCGCGGCTGAAGTAAAGCCCGTGCGCTCCCTTGCCCGTGTGAACGAATCCGATCTGTTTAAACCCATCGCCGTCGATCAGATGGACGCCGTCCGCGTCCATATTAGCGACGTAAAAGACTTTGCCGTCGGGCGAGAGGCGGCAGTCCTGCGGCATGCCCTTCGGCGTCAGTTTCAGATGCGCCAGTACCTTTTGCTCCGGAACATCGACCTTGATAATCTCGCTCGAAAATTCGCAGGTGGCAATCATGTACCGGCCGTCGGGCGAAAAATCCGCGTGATTCACACCCGAGCAGTTCACCGGAACCCGGTTCACCACCTGCATCGTGTGCGCATCCCGAAAGTCGATGCGCTTTTCCCGCTCGGCCATCACAATCGCGTACTTGCCATCCGGCGTGTAGTACATGTTATACGGATCGTCCACGTGGATGGTTTTGCCCTCTTTACCGGTAGCCGGATCGATCATGGTCAGTTGATCGCCCAGGTCCTGCGCCACCCACAGCTCTTTCAGATCCCAGGAGGGAACCACGTGCTGCGGTTCCAGCAGCCCCCTGGAGTGCTTGGGCAGCGCAAAATGTCCGATAATCTTATAGGTGTTCGGGTCGATGATATCGACCGTGTCGCTCTTCGAATTGGGTACATAGACCCGCGAGGGAAAGTTCTTCACAGCCGGGCAGAGCATTCCCGGCCCGTCGGCCGAGTAAATGTTATTGGGATCCAACACTGGGGGCATCCCGGGCAGCGCGCTCGATGAAACACTTCGGGCGCTGGCGGCCGCCAAGGCGATGGTCCCCGCCAAGGCGGTCAACTTCTTTGAAAAGCACATAACTCATTCGTAGGGTAGCGCGACAAAACTCCGCTCCCACGCACTCTATTTAAGTACAATCTGAGGTATAAATGTTGCGAACTGACGAAAGCGAAACGGAGATTCTGCTAGGCAACAAGCAACTCTTCGGCATTTTCATTGTGGTTGCGTTGCTGCTCGGGATCGCTTTCACGGGAGGTTACATGGTAGGCCGCGGTTCGGCGCCGAAGAAGGCAACCGAGACGCCGGCCGGACCATCCCAACCTGCGGCCACGAACTCCGCGGCAACTCCCACTGGCGGTGAGACGCATTCGGTCCCGGCCGCAGGCTCCGATACAAACAGCCAGACTCCAGTTCCGGAAGCTGCACCGCAGACTCAGGAACCACCCCTCGGTTCACGCAAACATAAGGCTCTCACCCGGACCCAACCGCCCGAAGACCTGCACACTGCGGCCGCCGAGGAGTACACTCCCCAAGCGGGAAAAACGTATCTGCAGGTCGCCGCTGTGAGCCGCGACGAAGCCTTCGGGATCGCCGATGTCTTACGCCATAAAGGTTTCCGGGCGCATGCCGTTCCGAGTCCGCACAACGCAAAGCTTTACCGCGTGATCGTCGGCCCCATGCGGGACGCCGGCGATCTATCGAACACGCGCGACTCCTTGCGTACGACCGCGGGTTTCCGCGACGTTTTTGTCCAGCGCTATTAGCTGAATTAGATCTGTGGCGCACGCTTCAGCGTGCCGTGCCGACCTTCCGTTCGGCATTCTCAGTGCTTCGCTTCCATCATCGCCGTCATCACAGCATCGGAAATGCCGGCCTTTTTCAGGCTCAGCATGTCATCCGCGCTGGTCCGCCGCCTTTGTTATCCTGCACACCTCGGAGCGCCAACTTGTCCCCGTTCGGCAAACGGACGTAGTCAATATTCACATTCAGCTTGCCTCCTTTTCCCATCCGGCCCTTCGGAACAGCTTCCGTCACCGTGCCCAGAGCCGTGGAGCCGTGCGGGATCACCACTAGGTTGCCGGCTTTCACATCGTCCAACACTTCAAAATCGACCTTGTCCCCTTGGTGTTCCGTAGCTGAGGAAATAGTGCGATTTAGTTTCAGACGGATGGGTGTACCCTCGTGCAGAACATCATCCTGAGCGAACGCTTGCGTCGCGAACAGCACCACCATGGCTACTGTGGGCGACAGAACAGATCTCAAGTTCATGTGCAAAAACATAGGTAATCTCTATAACAAACCGCCGCTAATGCGCGGCAATTTTTGTTCCACTGCGCATTTGACCAGCATGCCCGTACCAGTTCCGGCACCACGCAACCCCGCGAGTTAACTCTCTGATTCCAAGGCCATAAAAAAATCTTCCAAACCCGTCACCGCCCCTCCTCCGAACCCTCCAAATTTCGTTTCGCAAAAACACCCCTGCCTACTTTCTGGTAACCTTTCCCGGATGCCTCAGTATTGATCTGTGAGGGCGGGTGGAGAATCCAAGCGACAGCTCATTGATGAAGCTGGTGCAAGCCGGAGATCCGGCTCAGCTCGGTACGCTGTTCGAGCGCCATCACCTCGGGCTATTTCGATATTTGCTGCACCTCAGCGGGAATCGCGCGCTGAGCGAGGACCTGGTTCAGGAAGTCTTCTTCCGGGTTCTCAAATACGCGCGCAGCTACGATCCCAGTCTGTCTTTTGCGGTGTGGCTGTACGGAATGGCGCGGAACGCGTATTTCGATGCGTTGCAAAAGAGGCGGCCCGAAGTCAGCCATGAAGATTGGAGTGAGTTCCGGAGTCCGGAACCGGCGGTGGAGGACGCGATCGCGCGTAAGCAGGATGCGATGTTTCTACAGGAAGCGCTGCAGCAACTGCCGCCGGAGAAGCGAGAGGTTTTAGTGCTGACCCGTTTCCACAACATGCGCCATGAAGACATTGCGCGTCTTCTGCGCTGCGAGATCGGGACGGTGAAAGTACGGGTATACAGGGCATTGAAGGAGTTGCGCGAGCGATTCTGCGAGCTGCGTGGAGAAAGACTGTATGACGTTTGAAGAGATGCGCGGGCTGATTCCGCAATATCTGTCGGGAGAGCTGTCCCCGGCCGAAAGGAAGGACTTCGAAGCGCAACTGAACACCAGCGCCGAGCTGCGCATCGAAGTGGAAGAGCTGCGGGCCTTATGGAAGGACTTGGGCGCGCTGCCGCAGGAACAACCGAGCGAAGCTCTGCGGGCGCGTTTCTATCAAAAGCTGAACGCAGTGTCCCGAGATCGCCACCGTTCCTGGTCGGGTGAATTCGTCTGGTGGAAGCCTGGCCTGCAAGGCCTGGTGCGGCAGGCTGGGCTAGCGGCTGTGATTTTTGCGCTCGGGCTGTTTGTAGGCCGCGGAAATTTCGGTAGCCATGCCTCGAACAGCGAAGTGAAGCAGCTCGATACGGAAGTGCAGAGCCTGCGCCGGACGGTGGCTTTGTCGCTGCTGGAGCGGCAATCGGCCGCCTCGCGTCTCGAAGGAATTACTTGGACAAGCCGGGTGCAGCGTCCGGATCAGGATCTGATCGACGCGCTGCTCACAACGCTAAACGGCGATCCGAACACGAACGTGCGGCTGGCGGCGCTGGACGCGCTTGAGAAGTTCACAAACGAGGATGGCGTGCGCAAGGCGTTGGTCGAATCGATCCCGCGGCAGGATTCGCCGCTCGTGCAGATCGGGCTGATCGATGCCGTGGTGCACATGCGCGACAGCGCGGCGGGTCCGGAGCTGCAAAAGCTCTCGCACGATGCGCAAGCAAACGCTGCGGTGCGGGAACGGGCGCAGTGGGGCCTCGAAAAACTCAGCTTTCAATAGGAGATTTGCCACATGAAAACCATCGTTTGCCTGGCGCTGCTGGCGGCGGGACAGGCCGGGCTGTGCCTGCCAAACAGAACCCCGACCGTGAGGGAGGGGTCTTCATGGCCCGTCCGCGAAGAAGAGACGTTGCACAAGACATTGACGCTTTCCGGGGAGCCCATGCGATTGATCGCAGACAACCTGGACGGCTACGTTCACGTGACCGCAACCAACGGTTCCCAGGTCCATGTGACCGCGCACAAAACGATTCGGGCCGAGACCGACAGCGATCTGCGCGAAGCGAAGGACGAAGTGAAGCTCGATATGACGGAAAAGCCGGGAACCGTCACCATCTATTACGATGCCCCGTGGCGCTGCGATGGCGGGCGCAGAGGATGCAGTGGCGAGCCGCGGCGGTTCTATACCGTCACGTATGACATCGATATTGAAGCGCCGCGCCAGGCTCGCCTGGTAGTGTCGACCATCAATCACGGAGACATTCAGATCGACGGCAGCTCCGGCGATTTCGACGTGAGCAACATCAATGGTCCGATCCGCATGACCGGAATCGCAGGTTCAGGAGATGCGCACACCATCAACGGCCCGGTCTCGATTCACTTCGCGAAAAATCCGGCCGGGGCGAGTAGCTTCAAAACAATCAATGGACCCCTGGATTTATATTTCCGTCCCGGATTTTCAGCGGATATGCGGTTCAAGACGTTCAATGGCGAGATCTACAGCGATTTCGATGTAACGCCGGAAGTGATTCCCGCAGGCGCTGCCGAGCATCGCGACGGCAAGTTCGTTTATCGCAGCCGCGGACCGAAAGCGGCGCGCGTGGGGCATGGCGGCCCCGAGTTGAATTTTGAAACGCTCAACGGGAGCATTCGGTTGCACCGTGAGCAGTAGTGAAGGAGATGACAATGACTAGAACGATCGGGATGGCGCTGTTTTGCGCGGGAGCGCTCCTGGCGCAGCAGGCAGGACAGAAAGTGAACGTGCCGTTGCGCGATCCGTCGCGTCCGCCGCAGATACACGCCCATGTGCTTATGGGCGGAATTACCGTGCGAGGCGCCGATGTACGGGACGTCGAGGTGAGCACCAGTTCGCGCGGAAACGAGGACGAGGAGGAAGCGCGCGAACGCCACCCGGGGCGGTCTGAGGGCATGAAGCGGCTCAATCTGCCGGGAAATGCCGGCCTCGATATTGTCGAAGACAATAACGTGGTCACGATCAAAACCTCTTCGTGGCGCAGTCCGGCGAACCTGACGATTACGGTTCCGCGGCATTCCTCGCTCGATTTGAAGTGCGTCAACAACGGCGAGATTCGCGTGGAGAATGTGGATGGCGAAATCGACGTCGACAATTTGAATGGCAGAATCGAATTGCACAACGTCGGCGGTTCGGTGGTTGCGCATTCATTAAATGGAGAGGTGCTCGCCACGCTCGACCGCGTGGATCCCTCGAAGCCCATGTCGTTCAGCACCCTCAATGGCAACATCGACGTGACGCTTCCGGCAGATGTAAGGGCTAATGTCCGCATGAAAACAGACAACGGCGATATTTATAGCGACTTCGATATCAAGCTGGGTTCCAGCGGGTCGCGGGAAGTAGAACACGAACGCAATGGAGCCTATCACGTGCGCTTCGACCGCGGGGTGCGCGGAACGATCAACGGCGGTGGCCCGGAGTACCAGTTCACGTCATTTAACGGCCAGATTTACATCCGGAAGAAGAAGTGAACACTCCATGCATGCGTTACCGTATGAGTAATGCATGGCCATCTGGCCGCTCGTCTCAACGCGGACTTCTGACACCAGCGCGGCGGAACTGATCGGCGTTCGCACACGGCGCCGCGTGACCCGCCGGTTGTTGCCGTTCCTGATACTTGCCTATCTGCTTGCGTTCATCGATCGCGCCAACCTGAGCGTCGCCAAACTCGCGATGCAGGGCGATCTGCATTTTACCGATCAGATCATCGGCTTCGGGGCCGGCATTTTCTTCGCCGGCTATTTCTTGCTGGAGATTCCCGGCAGCCTGATCGTCGAGCGCGCGAGCGCCCGCCGCTGGTTCGCGCGCATCATGATCACGTGGGGCGTTGTGGCCGCGCTCACCGGGTTGATTGGGCTCGCCCCGCTAGGCGGCATCAGCACACGGCATCAGTTCTACCTCGCGCGATTTCTGCTGGGCGCCGCCGAAGCCGGATTCTTCCCGGGAGTCATCGTCTATCTTTCGCACTGGTTCCGCTATGAAGATCGCACGCGCGCGAAAGCCTGGTTCATGGTCACGCAGCCGCTGGCCATTGTCGTGGGGACGCCCACTTCCCGCTGGATTCTAGAGAACATTCATTGGGCTGGTTTGTCCGGCTGGCGCTGGGTTTTCCTTTTGGAAGGAGTGCCTTCCATCGCATTTGGCATTATCGCGCTGCTGTATTTAACCGATCGAGTTCCCGAAGCGCATTGGCTGCGCAACGACGAGAAAGAATGGCTGGCGGGCGAACTGGCCAGGGAACAGTCGGAAAAGATCGCAGCCGGACGCGTGCGCATCCGCGATGCTTTTCGTGAGCCGCAAACGTTGCTATTGGTCGCGGTGTTCTTCTTAATCGTGACCAGCAATCAAGCGATTTTATTCTTTCTGCCCTCCATCACCGAACATTTCAAACGCTTGTCGATTACCTGGCGCACGGGAGCAGCGACCTTGCCGTATGTGTTCAGCATGGCCGGCATTTTGCTGAACGGATTCTGGTCGAATCGCACCGGCGAGCGTCGGTGGCACACGGCCGGGCCCATCCTCATTACAAGCGCCGCCCTGGCGTCAGCAATTCTCTCGGGTGATCACGTCGCGCTGGCGATCGCGTCTCTCTGCCTGCTCGGGTTCACATTTCAGGCATATCTCCCGCCGTTCTGGACGCTTCCAACCGCTTTGCTCGGAAAATCGGCCGCGGCCGTTGCGATTGGAACCATCAACTCGATCGGCAACCTGGGAGGCTTCGCCGGGCCGTTCGTGTTCGGCTCTTTGAGAACAATGACCGGAAGCTACGAAGCGGGACTATGGTTTCTTACAGGATGCATGCTGGCATCTGGATTGCTCGCCACGCAAATCCGTGTCCCGCATCGCGCCAAGGCTAAAGAAGAGGCTAGCGTAAGCTGAATTTCATGTGGGGTGGCGCGCTCCTCCTGATCTTGTCTCCTTTGCTCGGTGGCGCCGCCGATCATAGCGGCTACCTTGGGCGCGAGGTTTGCGCAGGATGCCACCGCAGCATCGCCGCTACGCAAGTGAAGACCAACATGGCCCGCACATGGCAGGGTACAGGGCCGAATGCACAACTCCCCGCTAGTTATTCGGAGACGATCGCCGAAGGGCCTGCGCCCGATATCGAATACTCGCTGAAGCGAGTGGGCGACAAGCTGGAATATCGGGTCCAGATGCCGGGGCGGCCCGCGCAGGAGTTTCCCATTGAAAGCGTCGTGGGCGGCACGCGCCACGGACTGAGTTTCCTGCTGCGTGTCCCCGCTATCGAAGGCTCACCGCTGCCGGTCGCCCGTCTCATTGAAGCCCGCTACTTCCACTCCGCTGGGCAGGATCGGCTCGCGTTTTCACTAGGTTTTCCAGTGGACAAGCCCACGACGTATGAGACTGCCTTTGGCCGCGTGCTGACGCCCTACCTCGAACGGAGATGCTTAAGCTGCCACGTTGCGCCGCGAACGCACGGAGGACACGTGGAGACCGGAGTATCCTGCGAGAATTGTCACGGCCCCGGCCAACCGCATCTGGCGGCTCTCAGCAATCACTCGCTCAACCACGGCATCTTGAACCCTGGCAAGCTGCCCGTATCCGAGCGCATGCGGCCCTGCTCCCAATGCCATGCCGGATCAAGCCTGGTGGAAGATCCGATGCCCGACGACCTGTTGATCTCCGACCAGGTCACGGCCCTGAAAAACAGCGAATGCTGGAAGGAAAGCAACGGCGGCTTGGCCTGTACCAATTGCCATAACCCGCACCAGGATGCTCCGCGCGCCGTGCTGGTGGTCCGTGCCGAGAAGACGTGCCTGGGCTGCCACACCGCAAGTATCAAAAATCACGCCGGCTTGTGCCCGGTGAATCGTGTCTCCGGCTGCGTAACGTGCCACATGGCAAATGAGATTCGCGGCGCGTTCACCATCGCCGAACACTGGATTCGCGTTCATCCCGAGCAGAACGTCAAAGTGCCTGCGCCGAATCCAGCGTGGCGAACCACCATCACGCCCAATCATCTGTGGCTCCGCATGATTGTCGTCGATAGCAGCAGCCGGGCGTCGGAGCTGCGACAGCAGCTTCTTTCAGGAGGTTCTTTCTTTGACCTCGCGCGGACCAATTCAATGGACCGGGCCTCGGCCGTCAATGGCGGATTTCTGGGAGATCTCAACGCAGGCGAACTCGATCCGGCCTGGTCCGCCGCAGCTTTGAAGCTCGAGCCTGGCGAATTCTCCGAGGTGTTGCCGGCGAACGGAAAATACGTCCTGCTACAACGCATGCCGCGCACCTTCCGCGTGGATGCCGAGGACGTATTCAACAAGGCACTGGAGCTGCGCAGGCAGGGCGGGCAGCAAGAGTTCGTCAATGAGCTGCTTGCGTCCTTGAAGATCTATCCGCGCCTTCTGCGTGCACTCACCTGGCTGGGCGCGGCGTACGGCGAGGCCGGAAATCCTAACGTCAGCGCCGGCATCCTGAGCATGGCGACCCGGCTTTACCCGCAAGATGCGGGGGCGCACTTCAATCTGGGTATGGCCTACGGCGCTATGGGAAACGCCGGTGAGGAGATCGCAGAATACAAACGGACGATTGAGATCGACCCCGACTATGTACCTGCATACCTAAACTGGGGCGGCGCGCTATACGCAAAGGGCCAAATCGGCGAAGCCATCGAGCTTTACCGCAAAGGCCTAAACGTCAATCCTTTGAATGCATCGCTGCACTACAGCCTGAGCGTGGCGCTCGACCGGCAAGGCAAGCGGCAGGAGGCCGACACCGAGATGACGCTTGCGGCCAAGATTGATCCGAAGTACGCTCGTCATTGATACTTCCGGACAGAAGAAGGGAGGCCTGAATGGCAATCTCGTTCGAAGTAAACGGACAGAAACACTCTGTCGAGGTTGAGCCGCAAACACCGTTACTGTGGGTGCTGCGGGACACGCTGAATCTTACCGGCACGAAATACGGATGCGGCATCGCCGCGTGCGGAGCGTGTACGGTCCACATCAATGGAGAGCCTGCGCGATCGTGTTCCTATCCGGTTTCGGCTGTGGCGGGCAAGAAGATCACCACGATTGAAGGATTGTCAAAAGATCGTAGTCATCCCGTGCAGCAGGCCTGGATTGAGGAACAGGTTCCGCAATGCGGGTACTGCCAATCGGGTCAAATCATGACTGCGGTCGCGTTCCTCAAGAAGAATCCGAAACCCACTGCGGCGGATGTGGATAACGCGATGTCCAACAACATCTGCCGCTGCGGAACCGCGCAGCGCATTCGCGCGGCGGTGCTGAAAGCGGCGGAACTGATCGTGAAGCGAGGAGGTGCGTTATGATCACCCGGCGAACTCTCCTGAAGAAAGCAGCCGCTGGAGCTTCCGTATTGGCGATTGGCTTCGAAATTGAGCCTGTTCAGGCAGCGCAAGGCCCACCAAAGCGTCCCGCAGTGAATCCGCTTGAGGCTTGGGTAAAGATTGATCCGAACGGAACCGTTACGCTCACTTGTGCCAAATCCGAAATGGGCCAGGGCGTTTTCACGTCGCTGCCCATGGTTCTCGCGGACGAACTCTCGGTCGATTGGAACGATGTTCGCGTCGAGCAGGCGATTACCGATCCCACGCGTTTCGGCGATCAGGGCACGGGTGGGAGCAGCAGCGTGCCCAGCATGTTTGTGCCGATGCGGCAGGCGGGAGCAGCGGCTCGCGAGATGTTGATTGCGGCGGCGGCGCAGCGGTGGGGAGTCGATCCGAAGAACTGCCAGGCAAAGAATGGCGCAGTCTGGAACGGCGCTCAGAAGCTGAACTATGGCGAGCTGGTCGAAGCTGCTTCGAAGTTGCCCATACCGCAGATCGACAAAGTTCCGCTGAGAAGACCCGGGGAATTTCAGATCATCGGAAAATCGCTGCCGCGCAAAGATATTCCAGCCAAGGTGGACGGCAGCGCGCAATACGGCATTGACGTAAGGTTGCCGGGAATGCTCTACGCCATGGTAGAGCGCTGCCCCACGTTTGGCGGCAAGCCGAAGAGCTTTGTTGCAACCAAAGCAAAGGCGATGCCCGGCGTGTACGACGTGTTCGAAATTCCCGCGATGCCGGAAGTGCATTCCTGGGGCGGCGTTGTGGTGATTGCCGATAGCACATATCATGCGATGCAGGCGCGCAAACAACTGCAGATCGACTGGGATTACGGCCCACACGCCAACGAAAGCAGCGAAAGTCTACGCCGGGATTTTCGCCGCATCGTCGATTCGAAGCTGAAAGTTGTTTTGAACAACGGCGATACCGAGGCGGCCCTTTCCGCGGCACCATCCGAGAAAAGAATCGAGTGCGATTACGAGCTTCCGTTCGAGGCGCACGCCACGATGGAGCCGATGAACTGTACCATGCACATCCGGAGCGACGGTGCGGAAGCCTGGGCTCCGGCTCAGGGTCCGGGTTGGGTGCTGCAGGTGATTGCGCAAGTCACTAAACTGCCGCCGAGCAAGATCAAAGTGCATACGACCTTCATGGGGGGCGGCTTCGGACGCCGCTATCAGGCCGATTTTGCGATGGAGGCCGCGCAGATCGCAAAGCAGGTCGGAAAGCCGGTCCAGGTCATCTGGTCGCGTGAGGACGATATGACGCACGATTTTTATCGTCCGGCTTCTTATCATCGCCTGGCCGGGTCCGTAGACTCGCAGGGAAATATCACCGCATGGCGTCACAAGAGCACCTCCACCCCGATTTCCGAATGGTGGAACCCTAAGGAAGCTCCGGAATCGAGCGAATTGGGATGCACGCTCCAAATGCCGTATCTGGCTCAGAATTACAAACTGGAATATTTGCCCACCCCTTCCGGTGTGCCGCGGGCATGGTGGCGATCGGTGGAGGCCTCTTCGATCGGATTCGTGATGGAAAGCTTCATGGATGAGCTGGCGCATGCCGCCGGCGTGGATCCGTACGAATTCCGGATGCAAAAACTCGGCGACCAGCGGCTGGTGCAGAATCCGCTAGACGCGAAACAAATTCCGCTCGATACGGCGCGGATGAAAGGCGTGCTGAAACTCGCCGCGGAAAAGGGCGACTGGGGTAAGGCGCTTCCGCGGGGGCACGGCCGAGGAATTGCCTGTCATTTCTCGTTCAACAGTTACGCGGCCAACGTGGTGGAAGTGGCGGTGGAGAAGCGCGCCGTGCAGGTCAAGCGAATCACGTCGGCAGTCGATATCGGAATTGCGATCAATCCGAATGGCGTGAGCGCACAGGTGGAGGGCGCAATCGTTTACGGCTTGACCGCGGCGCTAAAGAGCCAGATCACCATTCAAAACGGCGGCGCCGTGGAGCGCAATTTCAATAAGTTCACAACGCTTCAGATGAAGGAAACACCAAGTATTCAGGTGTATATCGTCCCGAGCGAAGTGGAGCCCACGGGCATCGGCGAACCGGGATTGCCGCCGGTCGCCCCGGCCCTCATGAACGCAATTTTCGCGGCAGCCGGCAAACGAATCCGCCGTCTGCCGATTCAACCACACGATTTGGTTTAAGCCCGCATCAGGGCCTTGCTTTTTCGGAGGCCGATGCAATGTCCGGCGGAAGGGTCCTTAATCTCGAAATGCACCAACCTGTGACAGTCAGGCCGTAGAGATCGAATGCGATCACAAGCACATTCTTCGCCATCTCGTGCAGCAGCGGTCCGGTAAGCGCAAAAAATGAAGCCAGCAACTCCTCTAACAGGATGAGCATGTAGAACGTCATCCAAACCGATGTGTTGTTGGGGAGAGCAATCTTTTCCGCGCGGATGGCGCGCCGCATGAACCAAAGAAAACTCAAACTGGCGGTGCTGGATCCAACCCAAAGCGCCAGCGCCAGGATGCTGACAAACGGCGACTCGCCATTCGAGTCGTCCACGCTCGCTCCCACCAGCAGGCCGAAAACCAACGCCAGCACGATACCGGAGATCAATCTGCCAACTTGCATCCGCCGTAGCTTGGCGGCTTGCGCTTTCGCCTCTTCGAAGACATCCCACGCGATGGCGGGATACACGAAAGCATACAGGAACCAGGAGTAGACAACGACCCGCCCGTTCGCGGTCGATTCCACACCGAGCCACAGCCCCACACCATCAAAGAAGAGCGCAAGCAAGCAACCCAGCGTGATAAATACGTAAATCCGGTGCAGACGCAGCCCGAGCACCCGCAGCAGCAGCAAGCCATCAACTGCCGTCGCAGCGATATCCATCCAATGTACGGCCTGGTTCAACATTCGCTATCCACTATTTGAACGCATCCGCGAACCAGGCCGGAAATTATCTCACTGAATAGACGGTACGGGTTGGATTGTATTGAGATCGATTGGCTGTCCTGCGCTCGCGGACTTGGCCGCCAGCGCCTGGTTCGTCGCATCGATGACGACCAGCGCCAAACCCGAATACGGCTGCGATGGGTCGACGCCCTGCGCAATGGCCGCCGCGATTTCCAGTTCGGTCAGAATGTCCGCGACGCTGGTGTTCGCTCCGGCCGCCTTCCGAATACGGGCGGCTTGCTTGCGGACTGCGAGCGCCTGGGTAGCCGGAACTTGCATGTCCGATTCGACCGCGTGTTCGAGCGCCACGATACTGACGGTCAGATTGCCGATCGCGATGGCAACGTTCGCCTGTGTGCCAGGACTGGTACGAAACAGCGCATAGGCATCATAAGCGACCGAATAAGTAGCCGCGGCCTGGTTGAACACTTGAGTGTACTGTGTGTACTGGCTCGATATCGGCGCCCGCAAGGCTGCCAGCGCTCCACGTGCGAGCGTGAGCGAATCGTACGTGGCGCCATCGAAGGCGTTGATCTGGTTGGGATGTGGCTGGTTACCACAGCTTGAGGTGGCGAGAACGACGCCAATAAGGGATGCGGCAAGCGCCGTGAAGTTGAATTTGGTGAGCATGGTCTCTCGCGCTCAGGCTACGGGCGGCCGTTCTCACGCACGAGTCCACGGCAGGGCTAAATGATTGCAAGGATAGAAGAAAAAATTTGTTCGGTCTGGCGTGAACGGAGACTTGGTCAGACGACGAGAGAGCGCCCAGAAGAGATAAATGACGGTCTCTTGACCAGCACGACGAAATCGAATGTTCCCCCATCAGCATGAGGCCATGCAGGTCAGCGAGCGTCAAGGGATAATCTGCAAACTTCTTCAGCAGAGCGGCCGCGCCGGTCAAGTCTTAAGATGCCATGCCCTTCGGCAATTACCAAGCTGGACGTGATCAACCGAGGAGGCCCGCTGAACGAGCGGCGAAACGGCGTGTGGTAGGAATCGGAGCGGTCTACAAGCTGCCGGGTTCAGAACCGCTGCGGCGCCGCTCTATACGGATGCAACGCCACGGCCCAAAAGCGCACGAGCGATGTATCGTCCATCTCCGCATTCACAAGGACTTCGTAATATCCGGGGGATCCGTTCGCTTTCCAGATCCGCTGCAACTCTAAAAGGCCAGTGCTGGACGTGAGGAATGATACCAGCGCCGCGGTGTGGCGCGAGGTCAGCATCAAAAGGTGGCTGCGGCCATTGCTGCCAGGCATAATTGCAATGACGCCGGGCCAGATGGAACGCGTCTCGGACTCCCGAACCATCTCCACTTTCCGGGGCTCTGTGCTTCGCGGCGCGCGGTTTACAGCAATCCGCTCATGCGAATCCAGCATAAAGCTCATCTGGTCCAGATAAGGCTTCAATGGCGTCAACGTGCCCCAGGTTCCAAGCGCAATCACGTTTTCACGATCGAGTGCCGCAAGCGGTGCATCCGCGCTGCTTAGAACGTTGGCGTCGAGCCCCACGCGGTCCAGATACCGGATGAGGTGAACCGAAGCAAACGTGTCTGAGGTGACCGTGTAATTCTGGGCCAGTTCCGGTTCACCGAGCGATCGTTTCAACAATTGAAAAGGCGCCGAGTTTCTGGTGCTGTCGAAATCGTTCACGTCCGTGTCCCGGAACATCAGGCTTGCGTTCGGATCGCGGTTCGGCACGTGAAACGAAACGAAAATAGGCGTCGGGAGGATAACCCTAGCCGGCAGGCCATTTGCATAGAAAGCGCGCCAGAACGCCGCGGGTGTTTCGCGCGAAATCGGTGTTGCAGACCGGGAGCGAAGCAGCAGTACGGCCAACACGATGCACGCGGTCAACAGGACCGCGCAAGCCGACGCCAGCCACCGCACGAGCCGGGAAGGTCCCTCCGGTAACGCTTCGGGGACGGCCTCCGGAATGGCGCTTGTGCCCACGATCGTAATTTGCAGTTGATGCACCCCGAGCGGAATGACCAGCCGTTCCGGACAGTCCTTTCCTTCGGACGCGTAGAATCGTTCGAGCCGCTGCCGCAGCCGCGAGATCTGTACCCGGACGGTTGCGTCGATCTGCGGATCGAAATCGGAACTGCGCCCGAGCGCCCTGGTCGCAATTGCGTATTCGCTGACCGTTTCCTCGCGGTGCTCCCACAAGAAGACCAGAAGCGACCGCAGCACCGGAGTCTTCTCGAAGGCATGGCTCTCGAGAACGCGCCGGATGCACACCGGGAACGCCGCGAGCCCTCTAATGGTAGCCACCTCCACCGGCGCACCCCGCATAAGCAAAGTAATCATATTGTACAGAATCGGGTAACTTCGTAAATTACTGATCCTGCTGCGTATCATGCGTAACAAAACGGGCTGAAACTTGTTTTCCCAGGCCGGACCTTCGAAAATGCGGGAGCGTAGGAGGCTTTCGATGTCAGGTTTTTCGCGCCGCGGAATCGCTATCTATCTCGCCCTGACTGGCTGCATTTCGACCGCGCCTCTTCTGGCGCAAACCTTCGAAGCGCAGATCACCGGCATTGTGAAGGATCAATCAGGCAGCGTCGTACCAGCGGCCAACCTAACCGCGACCAACATCGCGATCGGGGTGGCGTCAACAACAACGAGCAACGATGCCGGCGTTTACCGCTTCGACGGCTTGAAGCCGGGACAGTACCGGGTCGTTTGCCAAGTGTCTGGATTCAAGCAATTCGAGGAGGGACCGATCACACTGCAGGTGAACCAGGTTTATTCGCTGAACGTCCTGTTGCAGCCTGGCACGCCCACGGAACGAGTGACCGTGAGCGCTGCGCCCGCGGCTCTCGAAACCGAAAGTGCCACGCTCAGCCAAGTAGTAACGACGCGGAGCATTCAGAATCTTCCGCTCAATATTCGTGACCCGTTCGCGCTGGTAGCACTGACGCCGGGCGTCCAGTTGGGCTCGAATTTCGGCGCAGGCGGCGGAAAAGACGTAGGGCGGAATTACTTCAAGTCCGATTTCTACGTGGGCGGCTCCCGCTCCGGCTCGCAGGAAATCCTGATCGACGGCGCTCCCGACACCACGGCCGATGCGAACAAAGGAGTGATCGATCCTCCCATCGACACCGTTCAGGAATTTGCGGTACAAGCCAGCAGCTACGACGCGCAGTTCGGCCGGACCTCCGGAGCGGTGATGAACGTGGTAACGAAATCGGGGACAAACGACATTCACGGCGTGGCATACGACTTCGAGCGGCACAGCGTGCTCGACGCCAACAACTTCTTCAACAATCGCAGCGGAATTGCCAACCCGTCGTTTCAAAGACATCAGTTTGGAGGCGATGCCGGCTTGCCGCTTATCAAGAACAAATGGTTCGCTTTCGGCGACTACGAAGGGCTGCGCCAGGGCTATCCCATCACCTCTGTGGACACAGTACCCACGGCGCTTCAGCGGCAGGGCGACTTTTCTCAAACATTCACCAGCGCCGGGGCTCTGATTCGGATTTACGATCCATCCTCTCTTGTGACACTTTCAGATGGTTCGCGCCGGCGATCCGCATTTCCAGGAAATGTAATCCCAACAACTGCGCTCAACCCGGTTGCGCAGGCCACGGTCAGTTTGTATCCGCTTCCGAACACAGTTGGCGCCGCGGGCACAAACCAAAGCAACTACATCTATTCCGCCAATTCCATCACCAACGGGAATAAATACGACCTGCGCACCGACGCCAACATTTCAGACAGCACGCGCATGTTCGTTCGTTTCTCGCGGCAGAAGGATTTACGCAGCGTTCCGGGTAATATGCCCTTGCCCATCGGCGGCGGCCGAAACACCAGGGACGTTTACACCCAGGCGGTGGCCGATTTGACGCACGTATTCTCGCCGACCACGGTCGCCGATATCAACTTTTCCTTCACGCGGGCGTTAGCAACTCAGTACGGGGCATCGCAGGGGTTTAGTCTGGCATCGATCCATCTGCCGGCTTCTTATGTCGCGCAGACCGCTGCTCAGTTTCCGATCTTCAATATCAGCGACGTAACCGGGACATCCAACACGTCCGATACTGTCGTCCAGTATCAGCCGAGAAACACGTTTGCAACTCTTGGCAGCGTGTCTCACCAGGCTGGCCGCCACAGCCTGAAATTCGGCGGCGATTGGCGTCTGCTGCATTTCAACGAAGGGGCAAACAATGCGCCGGCGGGCACGTACTCCTTCTCGCGCGGATTCACGCAAGGGCCGAATCCGGTTCAGGCCAGCACGACTGCGGGTTACGGCTTCGCATCGTTTTTACTGGGCGATCCCGCCAGCGGCTCGGTGATTCAGATCGATCCCATTTCCACGCAAGGCTCCTACTACGCGGCCTTCCTACAAGACGATTGGAAAGTGACGGATCATCTCACTCTCAATTTGGGGCTTCGTTGGGAAGTAGGTATTGGCAACAAAGAAAAGTACAACCGGCTTGCGTACTTCAGCCCGAGCGCGCCCAATCCGCTGGGGCCGCCGGCAGGGTTACCGAGCTTGACAGGGGAACTGCAATGGATCGGGCAAGGCCATCCGTCCGCCCAGATGCCCACCGACTGGCACACATTCGCGCCGCGCTTTGGTCTCGCGTGGAGCATCGACCGGAAAACCGTCATTCGTGGCGGATACGGTATTTTCTATCTGCCTCAGGTGGTCCAGGGGAACGGCGACGGCGCTATCGAAGCGGTCCGCACGACGACCATGGTGGCCACTGTTGACGGGTTGACGCCCGCCAACACGCTGAACGATCCGTTTCCCGCATCGAACCCGATTCAACCTGCCGCGAACGACAGAAATAATCTGGCGAACATCGGTTCCAGCATCACCGCTCCGCTCCGAAATTATCGCAACGGGTACGCGCAATCCTGGAATTTGGAAATTCAGCGCGAGCTGCCCTGGGGCATCATTGTCAATGGCTATTACTGGGGAAGCAAGGGAACGCGCCTTCTCTCCGACGGCGGCCCGAGCGACATCTCGACATCCCTCGCCTTCAACATCAACCAGCTTCCCGATCGATATCTGGCGCTCGGCTCGCATTTGAATGATTTGGTGCCCAACCCGTTTTATGGAGTGATTGCAACCGGCGCCCTCGCCGGAAAAACGATTTCGCGCCAGCAATCGTTGCTGCCGTATCCGCAATACACCACAGTCAATCAGGTTTTTCAGCCGGCCGGCGATTCTTCTTATCAAGCCGCAACCATCGAAGCTGAGAAACGGCTCTCCACAACATTTACGTTCCTTGCGGAATATACTCGTTCCAAAGCCATCGACGATCTGCGAACACCGCAGGACGTCTACAATCTGCGCGCGGAGCGCGGCCTTTCGTCCTTCGACTCGGCGAATCAGTTCCGATTGAACTTCGTCTATTCGATCCCCTTCGGCCGCGATCGCGCGCACGGGAAAGATCTGAACCGGTTCGTCAATTGGATCGCCGGAGACTGGGACGTGGACGCAATTGTGAATCTCCAAAGCGGATTCCCTATATCGATCAGCAGACCGTCCGTTAATAACGGGCAGAGCGCCGCTCTGGCCAGTCCGTCGATAGCCGAGTGGTTCAACACCAGCGTGTTTTCCGTCGCGCCTGCCTTCACGTTCGGCAATGTCGGTCCCGTTCTTCCCGACGTCCGCGCAGATTGGACTCGCAACATCGATTCCGTGCTCGTCAAGAATTTCGGTTTCAGCGTGACGGACCATTGCGTGACGGCGCAGTTCCGCTTCGAAGTCTACAATCTTTTCAACACCGTCCAATTTGCCGCTCCAAACGGAACGGTTTCTTCGCAAACCTTCGGCCAGATCACTTCGCAGGCGAACGCGCCGCGCGACATCCAGATCGGACTGAAGTTTGCCTTCTAAGAACATGATCAACCGGCGCAACTTTCTTCAGACCGCAGGCTCGCTGGCGGTACTGCCACGCCTGCTGGCCCAAGCGGCCGAACTTTCCTGCGATGTGGCCGTGATCGGTGGAGGAACGGGAGGATTCGCCGCGGCGCTCGCGGCGCTACGTAACGGCATGCGCGTTGTGCTTACCGAAGAAACGGACTGGGTCGGCGGGCAATTGACCGCGCAGGCGGTTCCTCCCGACGAACATCCGTGGATTGAAGAATTCGGCTGTACCCGCAGCTACCGCGATTATCGAAATGCGGTGCGGAATTATTATCGGGAACACTACCCGCTCACGGAGGCTGCTCGCGCGCGAGCCGATCTGAATCCGGGCAACGGGTCAGTCTCACGGCTCACGCATGAGTTTCGCGTCTCGGTCGCCGTGTTGCAATCCATGCTCATGCCTTATCTGGGCAACGGGCAGCTCGCGCTTCTGCTGGAACATATTCCCGTGTCGGCCGAAGCCGATCACGATCGCGTCAGGAGCGTCACGCTACTCGATACCAAGCTCAACCGCAAGCGCACGATTGCGGCGCGGTATTTTATCGATGCGACGGAACTGGGGGATTTGCTGCCGCTCACCAGAACCGAGTTCGTCACCGGAGCGGAGCCGCAAACAAAAACCGGCGAAATGCACGGTGCGGCAACCGCTCAGCCTCAAAATAGCCAATCGTTCACGTTCTGCTTCGCCATGGATTATCTAGCGGGCGAGGATCATACGATCGACAAGCCCGCCGAATACAGCTTCTGGCGGGACTATGTTCCGAAGCTCACGCCGCCGTGGACCGGTCCGCTCCTGAGCTGGACCGTGTGCGATCCAAAAACCCTTTCCAAACGGAACGCATTTTTCCAACCGGAGCCCGAGCCGCCTTTGAGGCCGGGCTTGAACCTGTGGATTTATCGCCGTATTGCCGACCGATCGAATTTTTTGCCCGGCGCGTATCGCAGTTCCATCACACTTGTGAACTGGCCGCAGAATGATTTCTGGTTGGGCGATCTGGTCACCGCAACGCCCGAACAGAAAGAGCAATATCTCGCCCGCGCCAAGCAATTGGCCTTTTCGCTCCTCTATTGGATGCAGACGGACGCGCCGCGGCCCGATGGCGGAACCGGATGGAAAGGACTACGGCTGCGGCGCGACATCGCCGGCACGGAAGACGGCCTTGCCAAGGCTGCGTACGTACGCGAGGCCCGCCGCATTCTAGCCGAGTTCACCATTTTGGAGCAGCACGTGGGCACTGAGATGCGCATGAAACAGACCGGCGAGTCCGAGCGGGCGATTTCGGCCGAACCTTTTTACGACACAGCCGGCCTGGGCTGCTACCGCATCGATCTGCATCCATCCGCAGGCGGCACAAACTACATTGACGTGAGCGCTCTGCCGTTTCAAATCCCCCTCGGCGCGTTGATCCCTGTTCGCATGGAGAACCTGTTGCCCGCGTGCAAGAACATCGGAACCACACACGTCACGAACGGCTGCTATCGTCTGCATCCAGTTGAGTGGAACATCGGCGAAGCAGCGGGGGCAGTGGCGGCCTACGCAATCCGCACGGGACAATCTCCGCGCGGCATCCGCAACAATCGAAAACATTTGGAGCAGTTTCAGGCATCGTTGCGGGCGCAGGGATTCGAACTCGCCTGGCCCCGCATTCATCCGGTCTGATGCGGCGCCTTTCTTGGGTATTTCTTTTTCTCGCAACTGGAGCGCTTGCTGCCAGCGCCGCCCGCTTCAACGACGATGTTGTGATCTATGGCGGAACGCCTTCCGGTCTGGCCGCGGCAGAGGCCGTAATTCGCGCAGGAGCCACCGCCATTGTCGTGGAACCGACGGCACACATTGGCGGAATGATCACCGGCGGCATCGCGATCACGGATACATCCACCCCGCAATTTGTCGGCGGTATCGCAGCGGAATTTTTCGACGACGTTGCCGCAGGGGAACGGAAAGAACATCTGACTCTCGCAACGCCCGTGCTCATTTTTCGCGGCAATCCACTGCCCTGGCGCGCGCCCGCGAACTGGGATCTCGAACCGAAAACCGCGCGCCGCGTGTTCATCGATTGGGTGCGGCGAGGCGGCTACAAGCTAATCCTGAACGAGCGTGTGTCGCAGGTCAACATCGACCGCCGCCAAATTCAATCCATCGTGCTGACCGGCGGCTCGACGATCTCCGGCAAAATGTTCATCGATGCGAGTTACGAAGGCGATCTCATGGCGCGCGCGGGAGTCTCCCACACCTACGGGCGCGAAAGCCAGGCGCAATACGGCGAGAGCTTCGCAGGAATCCGGCCGCCGCACTTTATCAAGAACTACTCCGAGCAGACCTACGATACTCCGGGCATCGAATATATGCACCACGGACAGTTTGGCGCAAACATTGCCGCGCGAACCTCGAATGGCAAGCTGCTCTGGGGAGTGGAACCCGGCCCGCTCGGACAGATAGGAGCGGCCGATAAGCGCATTCAGGCGTATTGCTACCGGCTCATCGCAACTCAGCGAAAAGCTTCGAAGGTTTCCTGGCCGCAACCGCGCCGTTACGATCCCGCGCATTACGAACTCTTGCTACGGTACATTCAGACGCATCCCGGAATCTCCTTTGCCCGGCTGGTTCATTTGGGCGCGATCCCCGGCGGCAAATTCGATCTGAACGCGAGCGGCCCGTTTTCCATTGATTTCATCGGTGGAAACAAGGGCTATCCGGAGGCCAGCTACCCGCGCCGCGACCAGATGCTTCAGGAACACGAAGATTACGAGAAAGGCTTCTTCTGGTTCCTGGCGCACGATCCGCGGATTCCATCAACGCTTCAGGAAGAAGTAAACAGTTGGGGCCTCGCGGCCGATGAATGGACCGACAGCAATCATTGGCCCACGCAGATTTATATGCGCGAAAGCCGGCGCATGCTCGGCGAGTATGTCATGACGCAGAACGACATCCTCGTGAATAAACAAAAGCCGGATTCCGTTGGAATGGGCTCCTTTGTTCTCGATTGTCATTGGGTTCGCCGCTTCGCCAACGCCGGGGGCTTCGTTCGCGTAGAAGGCCACTTGGATGAATCCATCAATCTCGCGCAAAACCCTTACGAAATTCCGTATCGGAGCATTGCGCCGAAAGCGTCCGAGTGCGCGAACCTTCTTGTCCCGGTGTGCCTTTCCGCAACTCACGTTGCCCTCTGCACGATTCGCATGGAGCCGGTCTATATGATACTGGGGCACTCGGCCGGAACCGCGGCCGTACTCGCGATCCGCTCCGGGAAACCAGTTCAGCAGATAGACACGCGGCTTCTGACCCAGCACTTACGAGCGCAGAAGCAGGTGCTGCAAGAGAGCGAGCGGCGGTACTGAACTATCTGGCTAAGCGAGCCCAAAACTCCGCTAAATCCATGGCCAATTCTTTCGAGTTGAGTTTATGGCGGAGGAACCCTTATGGAGCCGGCAGGCGTCTATAGTATGGAGCTTCGGTATGGAGCTTCCGCAGAAAGAACTCCTGAGGAGCCTATGCTAAACAAATTAGGCCTTGGAGCACTCGTGCTGGCAGGGATGCTGATCCTGACGAACCCGCCCCGGGCGCAAGCAGGCGTGATCGGTTTTGGAGTCGCAGTCGCTCCGGCCTACCCGTACCCTGCGTATCCGTATCCTGCATACCCTTACGCGTGCGATCCATACCACGGTTGCTACGGTTATCCTTACGCGTATTACGGAGCGTATGCTTACCCGTATTGGGGTTGGGGCGGATACTGGGGCCGCTACTGGCGTTACCCAAGAGCCCGCTACTACGGTTATCGCGGATACGTTGGCAGGCCGTGGGGTTACGGCTATCGCGGTGGATACGGCTATCGAGGTGGATACGCCTACCGCGGATATGGCGGCAGAGGATTTGTAGGCGGAGGTCGTGGTTTCAGCGGCGGACATTTCGGCGGAGGCTTTGCCCGCGGTGGCGGCCGGCGATAGTCGATCGCCTAACCGGGCCGCAGCCGCCAGGAGCGGTGTGTACCCATCTGAAACCCATTGAATTCTTTAGCTTTTCTGGCTCCGCGTTGAACCTGAATCCAAAACATGATCAAATAAAGTGATCGGCCCTCCGATCCGCTGCATCTTCGTGCAGTGCCCCCATTGATAATAGGAGCTTACTAGTTGGAGCAAGCAGTTCTGGCCCTGGAGGACGGGACGGTCTTCGAGGGGACGAGCTTTGGTGCACCCGTACAACGCACAGGTGAGGTCGTTTTCAACACCGCCATCACCGGATACCAGGAGATCTTCACGGATCCCTCGTATTGCGGCCAAATCGTCGTCCTGACCAATCCCCAAATCGGAAATTACGGCGCGAATAACCCGGATTGCGAAGCCGCTAAGCCGTATATAGAAGGCCTGGTGGTCCGCGAAATTTCGCCGGTTGTCAGCAACTGGCGCGCCGACGATAGCGCCGAGCACTTCCTCGCCAAGCACCACATCCCCGTCATCGCCGAAATCGACACCCGCCGGTTAGTCCGGCGGCTCCGCGACGGCGGCGCCATGCGCGGCATCATTGCGGTGGGCGAACACGATCCCGCCGCACTCGTTGCTGCCGCTCGTAGCGCGCCGGCGATGACCGGTCAGAATCTGGTGTCGCGCGTTTCCACGCCAGACCGCTACTCCTGGACCGAAGGCGTCCCGCCCGTCTCCGCTTCCGATACAGTCGGGTCCGCGGAGCCGCCGCAATTTCACGTGGTCGCCTATGACTACGGAATCAAGCGCAACATTCTGCGGCATCTGGTGCAGATCGGCTCGCGCGTTACTGTGGTTCCGGCCGATACCAGCGCCGAAGACGTGCTCGCTCTCAAGCCGGATGGAGTCTTTCTCTCGAACGGCCCCGGCGATCCCGAACCGCTCGAAAGACAATCCAAAGAAATCAGGAAGATGGTCGGGAAGGCGCCCATTTTCGGTATCTGCCTGGGTCATCAGATTCTCGGCCTGGCGCTCGGCGGAACCACGTACAAGCTCAAATTCGGACATCACGGAGCGAATCACCCGGTGCTGAATCACCGCACCGGCAAAGTCGAAATCACTTCGCAAAACCACGGATTTTGCGTGGACCCCGATACGCTACGCGATTCCGAAATCGAGGTCACGCACGTTAACCTGAACGACCAAACGCTCGAAGGCTTCCGCCACCGCAGCGAACCTGTGTTTTGCGTCCAGTATCATCCCGAAGCCGCTCCCGGCCCTCACGATTCCCATTACCTGTTTCACGATTTCGCCGCCGTCATGAAGGAGAATAAGCGCTAAGATGCCCAAACGGACAGACCTGAAGCGCATTATGATCATCGGCTCCGGGCCGATCGTCATCGGGCAGGCGTGCGAATTCGACTACTCGGGCGCGCAGGCGTGCAAAGCGCTGCGCAGCGAGGGTTACGAGGTCATCCTCATTAACTCGAACCCCGCCACCATCATGACCGATCCCGAGCTTGCGGATCGAACGTATGTCGAACCCCTCAGCCTGGCTTTCGCCGCCGAGGTAATCCGCAAGGAACGTCCCGATGCGGTGCTCTCCACTGTGGGTGGGCAGACGGCTCTCAACCTCGCGGTGGAACTGGCTGAATCGGGCGTGCTCGAAGAATGCGGCGTGGAATTGATCGGCGCGAAAATCGATGCCATCAAAAAAGCCGAAGATCGTCTGCTCTTCAAAGACGCGATGCAGAAGATCGGGCTGGAGACGACGCAATCTCACCTGGTCAACAACGTCGAGGATGGCCTCAAATTCGCCGACCGCATGGGTTATCCCATCATTCTGCGCCCCAGTTTCACGCTGGGCGGGACCGGCGGCGGCATCGCATACAACCGCGAAGATCTGATCGAAATCCTCGAACGCGGGCTCGATCTTTCGCCTGTCCACGAAGTTCTGGTCGAAGAAAGCGTCCTCGGTTGGAAAGAGTACGAGCTGGAAGTCATGCGCGATCTTGCCGGCAACGGCATCATCGTCTGCTCCATTGAAAACTTCGATCCCATGGGCGTACACACCGGCGACTCCATCACCGTGGCTCCGGCCCAGACGCTCACCGACCGCGAATATCAACTCATGCGCGATGCGGCGCTGCGTTGTCTAAACGAAATCGGCGTCGATACCGGTGGCTCGAACGTGCAGTTCGCCATCAATCCGGAGAACGGCCGCATGGTGATCGTGGAGATGAACCCGCGCGTCTCGCGCAGTTCTGCGCTCGCTTCGAAGGCCACCGGATTCCCCATCGCTAAAATCGCAGCCAAGCTCGCGGTCGGCTATCGATTGGACGAGATCGCGAACGACATCACGCGCGCCACGCCGGCATGCTTCGAGCCCACCATCGATTACGTGGTGGTCAAAATTCCGCGCTGGCAGTTCGAAAAGTTCCCGGGCGCGGAGCCCGTATTGGGAACCCAAATGAAGTCCGTGGGCGAGGTGATGGCCATCGGCCGCACCTTTAAGCAGGCTCTGGGCAAAGGTCTGCGCAGCCTCGAAACCGGAAAGTCCGCAACTGCCAAATCGTTCGATCCGGAGCTGATTCCGAAACGCCTCATCACGCCCAACCCGGAGCGCTTAGACTACATTCGTTTCGCATTCGCGCAAGGCTACACCGTCGATCAAGTCTTCGAGATGACCAGCATCGATCGCTGGTTCCTGCGGCAGGTGTGGGAACTGGTTACGCTCGAACAGAGCTTCGCGGGCCGCAGCCTGGAGTCGATCACGGCGCGCGAGTTCCGCAAGCTCAAGCGCGACGGCCTGGGCGATTCGGATATTGCTCGTGCGGTGGGTTCCGATTCTCTATCCGTTCGCGAAGCGCGCAAGAAACTCGGTGTGCGCGCTGTGTTCAATCGCGTCGATACGTGCGCCGCTGAATTCGAAAGCTTCACTCCGTATCTCTATTCCAGCTACGAGTCCGAAGACGAAGCGGCTCCGTCCAATCGAAAGAAAGTCATGATTCTCGGCAGCGGGCCGAATCGCATCGGGCAGGGAATCGAGTTCGATTACTGTTGCTGCCACGCCTCGTTTGCGCTGCAGGATTTCGATTACGAGTCGATCATGGTGAACTGTAATCCCGAAACGGTCTCGACCGATTACGACACCAGCGACCGTCTGTATTTCGAGCCGCTCACACAAGAGGAAGTTCTCAACATTTACGACGTTGAAAAGCCGGATGGCCTGATTGTTCAATTCGGCGGCCAAACTCCGCTGAATCTCGCGATGCCATTGAAGACGCTCGGTCTGCCGATCATCGGTACTGACCCCAGCAACATTGATCTTGCCGAAGACCGTAAGCTCTTCGGCAAGCTCTTACATGATCTCGGAATTCCTTCTCCCGCTCATGGAACAGCCACGAGCGTCGAAGAAGCATGCGAAGTAGCGCGCAAGCTGGGCTTCCCGGTGCTCGTTCGTCCAAGCTACGTCCTGGGCGGCCGCGCCATGGTGATCGCCTACAACGAAGACACGGTGCGCCGTTACATGCAGGAGGCGACCAGCTTTTCGGTGAAGCGTCCGGTGCTGATCGATCGCTTCCTCGAGGATGCTACGGAAGTGGACGTCGATACGTTGTGCGATGGCGAAAACGTGCTGATCGCCGGAATCATGGAGCACATCGAAGAGGCCGGCGTGCATTCGGGCGACAGCTCCTGCGTGCTGCCCGCGATCTCCATCCCGCCCGATACGCTAAGAACCATCGAACAATACACGGCGAAGCTGGCTCGGGCGTTGAACGTGATCGGCCTGATGAACGTGCAATATGCGCTGAAGAACGGTACGGTATATGTGCTCGAAGTGAATCCGCGCGCTTCTCGTACGGTTCCGTTCGTCAGCAAAGCGACGGGTGTGCCGCTGCCGAAAATCGCGGTCGGGCTGATGCTCGGGAAGAAATTGCACAATTTCACTCATCTCACCGGCGGCGTGGTGAACGGCACGCTTCCGGTTCCCAATTACTTCGTAAAAAGCCCGGTGTTTCCCTTTGCAAAATTCCCGGGCGTGGACCCGGCGCTCGGGCCGGAGATGCGGTCGACGGGTGAAGTGATGGGCGTCGGCGAGAGTTTCGGCGAGGCGTTTGCGAAAGCGCAACTTGCCGCCGGTACGCCCATTCCGGACTCCGGAGCGCTCTTCATCAGCGTTAACGATCGCGACAAACCGGTTGCCGTAGAGCTCGCCCGAAAATTTTGCGACTTTGGATTCGAACTGTTCGCTACGCGAGGAACCGCCGCCGCCCTGAAGGCCGCCGGACTCCCCTCCAAAACCGTATTTAAAGTCAACGAAGGCCGGCCCAATGCGGTGGACTTATTCAAAGCCGGGAGAATCAATCTGGTCATCTACACGACGACAGGTAGTCACACTTTCCCGGACGAACAAACCATCCGCCGTAATGCCGTGGTGTATCGAACGCCGTGCATCACAACGATGAGCGGCGCTAAAGCCGCCGCCGAAGCGATTGCCGCCCGCCGCCGCGACCCGATTCGCGTCTGGAGTCTGCAGGAACTGCACGAGCGGATCGCGCAAGTCACCCGGGCTTAGCCAACTGAGGCGGCGCGGCCTTTAGGCTGCCGCGCCTCCACTTTTCCGGAAGCATGGCCTGTCAATTCATCCAAACGGATGATTCGGGTTAGCCGTAGACGAAAAAAAAGCTATTGAAAACCAGCGAGTAACAGTTCCTGCGAAGAGCATACCGGTTACCAAGAGAATCCAGCGGTAACGGAGCCAAGTGAACCGACATGCCGACAGTTGCGCGAAAACGTCCGCCACGTACGCCGCACAGTAAGCAATATTGGCTAAGACGGCCAGAATGAAAATAAGCAGAAGGCTGTCTACAGACAGCATTCTCTTCGATACAGGGTAGTTCAGGCCAAAATACGTCAGGACAATCCCTGTGAGGATGCCGTTATACAGGATGCGGCGGGGTTCCCAGTATCGAATGGCATTAGTGAGAGCGTCCCGCACGTGTAGCGCATTCATTTTGATATTGCTCCAGCTTACATAGAGTGGTCTTCGGCCTCCGCTGTTCGCAGTCACACCATATTGTTTGCCGCAACAACAATTTACGGGCGCTCCTCAGCCGAACCATCTACATTCCTAGTACTATCTCACCTATCCGCCCATTTTCGGTCTTGACAGACAACCCTGAAACGCCATATAGTTCGAGACACGGACAAATGTGGCCGGGAAACGCAAAATCTCGCGCCGCCAGGGGGTTCTCATGTCTATCACATTGCAAGCCGCATTCCCACACCCGCGTCGAACTCTCACCAAAAGCCTGGCCGCGCTACTCGGATTAGTTGTCCTGGCCGCGGCCGCTTACGCACAAGGCGGCGGCAACGCCGCGATCACCGGAACTGTTACCGACCCGAGTGGCGCCGTCGTCGCTGGAGCCACCGTCACCGCGACGCAGGTAGGAACCGAGGTCAAGCGCTCGGCCGAAACCAATTCGAACGGCCAGTTCAACATTCCTTCACTGTTGCCCGCCGCCTACCGCGTCTCGGTAGAAGCCAAAGGATTCAAGAGCTACGTGCAGGACCTCACGCTGCTCGCCGACCAGGCCGCGAATCTTCAGGTTTCGCTCCAGTTGGGCCAAGCCACCGAAACAGTCACGGTCGAAGCGGCCAGCGCGCTCGTCGATACCGTCACACCGGTGCTGAACCAGGTGATCGATCGCGCTCGCGTGGTGGATCTCCCGTTGAACGGCCGCAATGCCGCGGATCTGACGTTATTAGTTCCCGGCGCTGTCAACGCGAACGGGCACGGTGTGCAGCAGGGCGCTACGAAGCAGATTCCCGGCGCCGAATCCATCTCGGTCAACGGAGCGCGCCCCGATCAGATCAGCTATAACCTCGACGGCGCCAATAACGAAGACCTGATGAGTAATACCAATAACCCGTTTCCGTTTCCCGATGCCGTGCAGGAATTCAGCGTGCAAACCAACAGTTTCGATGCGCAGTACGGAACCAATGCGGGCGCGGTCGTCAATGTCGTGACGAAATCCGGTACGAACGAGTGGCATGGCGATGCCTTCGAATTCCTCCGCAACCGGGCGTTCAATGCGCGCAACTTCTTCGCGAATCAAAAAGACCCGTTGAAGCGGAATCAGTTCGGCGGCACACTCGGCGGGCCCATTCGGAAGGATACAACCTTTATTTTTGTTGGCTACCAGGGGACTCGCATCCGCACCCAGAACAACGCCCAGAATACGATTCTGCCCACCGCCGCCAACATGACGGGCGATTTTTCCAATTACCTGAGCTCGAATCCTGCCATCAATCCGAAAGGAAAACCCGTTCAGATCTTCGATCCAACCACGGGGCTGCCGTTTCCGGGCGATGTCGGCATTCCAGTCAGCCCGGTGGCCGCAGCCATGGCCAAATATCTTCCCATCTCGCAAGCCGCTGCTAACGGCCGCATCACCTACGGAACCGCAAACAACCAGAATTTCAACGAAGTTGTGACCCGGCTCGATCGCGTGGTTCGCGGACAGGATAAGCTGTACGCCCGCTTCTATCTGGACCGTTACGAAGCCGTGCCCCCATACGACGGGAAAAATCTGCTGACCGATGGCACCGGGTCCACCGTCCAGACACAGAATTACGCTGTCGGTTATACCTGGCTGGTGGGACCTCAATTTGTGAATGACACGGTGCTGAGCGTCGTGCGCGCCGCGTCCATCCGCACCCAGGGCGGAAACGTGCCGCAGTTTACCGACTTCGGCGCAACTATCTCGCAGCTCCCCAGATCAGAAGGCGGAATTCGCGGCTTTGGCATCGCGGGCGGATATTTCGGAGTCGGAAACTTCACTGACGGCAAGTTCATCCGCAACATCGGAGAAATTCGCGATCAGGCTATCTGGACGCATGACGAACACGCCGTCAGCTTCGGCGGCAATTTCGAGCGCGACCAATCCAACATTCGCAATACCGATTTTGAAAACGGGAACTGGCAGTTCACCGACGATCTCACCAATCTGGCCCTTGCAAGCTTCGTGATGGGCCATTTGCATTCGTTCAGCCAGACCTCCGGGAACTATTCGGACCAGCGCCAGAACGTCTTCGGCCTCTACATCGAAGATCGGTGGAGAGCCCGCCCGAACTTCACGTTGACCCTAGGTCTACGCTGGGAGCCGCAAGGCGTCATGAAGGAAATCTACGGCCGTACCGAGCAGTTCCGGCCCGATGCCTACGCTGCCGGCGTGCATTCAAAAATCATTCCGAGCGCCCCGGCCGGCCTCTTCTTTGTTAGTGATTCCTATAACGGCGTCAGCATGCCGTCTTCCGGCGAGAAGCCCGATTTGAACAACTTCGCGCCGCGCGCCGGGTTCGCCTGGACGCCCTTCGGAGGCGGGAAAACCGTGATCCGGTCTGGTGGCGGCGTCTTCTATTCGTCGCGTCTCCCCGGCTTGTTCCTGAATGACGGATCCATTATCCAACCGTTTAGTCTGCGTGCCGATTTGACCGAGCCCGCCGCTCCCAATAAGCTCATTCCATTCAATAACCCGGTCCAGAGCATTCCGTCTTTTGCGGCTGCCTTTCCGGAGCGCTATGTCCTTTGGAATGTCCCGCCGAACGTTCATTTCACGCCACCCGTGTCCGTCTTTGGCTTGGAGCCGGGAAGGAAATGGGTGACGCCTGTCCTGTACGACTGGAATCTCACCATCGAACATCAATTGCGGCCGGACACACTCGTACGCGCCTCGTACGTGGGAACACGAGGAACGCATCTCCGCGAAGACGTGGACCTGAATCCGCGCGCTGCCGGAATCGGAACCGAAGCCAGCCGCCCCTACCAGCCCTTCTCGGACATTCTCGAAAACCAGAACAACGGCATGTCGAATTACAACGCGCTGCAAGTGGATCTCGAAAAACGTCCGGCCGGGAACAACGCCATTCTGAAGAACCTCACCTTGCTCGCGAATTACACATTTTCAAAAGCCATGGACATCGCGCTAGCGAGCAACGGGGGTACCACCGACGTCGGCTCCAGCAAGGGGTCCGGCATGCCCTACGGCAATCCTTTCCAGGGCCACTTCGATACCGGCCCGTCCGATTTTGACCGGACTCACCGGTTCGTCGCGTCTTTCGTTTGGGACCTTCCGCGGCTGACCGATAGGAACCGCGCCGTGCGCGCGGTGCTCGGTGGGTGGCAGTGGACCGGAATCCTCACGCATATGTCCGGTGATGCGATGACCATTCTGGCGGGCACCGACCAGTCCAAAACCAATTTGGGCGGCGACCGCGCTGTGTTCGTCGGCCCCCTGAACCTGTATGGCGGAGTCGCTCCTGCGAACCTGCGTAGCGGATGCGGTACCGGAGCTTGCGTGCCCTGGCTCGATACTTCGTTGTTTGCATTGCCGGCGGTTGGAACCTTCGGAAATGTAGGAAAGGGAGCCTTTCGCGGGCCAAGCATCACCAATCTCGACACCGGGCTCATCAAGAATTTTTACCCGATGCAAGCCCACGAAAGCTTCCGCGTGCAGCTTCGCGGCGAATTCTTCAATGTCCTGAATCACTCACAGTTCATGGACCCGGAAATAAACCGCAACAGCGGAAACTTTGGCGGGATTCGCTCCGCGTACGATCCGAGAATTATTCAGTTGGCAGTAAAGTTGTTCTTCTAGCGCTACACCCAAATGGTGCCGCGCAAAAACAGCTTTGCGTACCCGGCGATCTCCACTCGATCGCCCATGAGTTTGCAAAATAGTTCGCCCCCGCGGCGGCCGATCTGCCGGGCATGCAACGAGGTCTTGTTGAGTTCCCGGGCCCAGTACGGAATCAGCGTGCAATGCGCCGAGCCGGTAACCGGGTCTTCGGGCACCCCCTTCGCCGGAGCAAAAAACCGCGAAACAAAATCGCAATCGGTGCCCGGTGCCGTCACGATGAACGCAAACCTGTCAATCTGGGTGAGCAGTTCCATATTGGGCGCGAGCTGCCGCACTTCTTCTGCCGTCTTATATCGAACCAGGTAGTCGCGGGCCACAAGAATCTCAGTTGGGGTGCCCCCAAGCGCCTTCACCAAGCGAGAATCGGGCTCAACGGGCTGCGGAGGCCGGGCAGGAAAATCCATCGCCAGGCGGTCGCCGTCGCGGTGCACGGCAAGCTCTCCTGACTTCGTCTCGAACCGCAGCGTGTCACCCGGCTCGTGCAGCTCGTGGAACAAGACATAGGCCGAAGCCAGCGTGGCATGCCCGCACAAATCCACTTCGCACCCCGGCGTGAACCAGCGAAGCTGAAACCTGTGACTATTACGAACAAAGAAGGCCGTTTCGGAGAGGTTATTCTCGGTCGCGATCGCCTGCAGCGTGGCATCCGGAAGCCAATTTTCCAACGGGCAAATAGCGGCTGGGTTGCCGGAAAAGAGACTATCTGTGAAGGCGTCGACCTGGAAAAGCGGCAACTCCATCACTACATTATCTGCAACAGCACCGCGGGCTGAAAGCTGAAAGCTTTCTAATTGATTCGGATACGGCGTTTTTCGCTGAGTACCAACTCGTCGAAGATAGCCAGCACCTTCTTTCGATAGGTGTACATGCGCTTCAGCGAGTCGCGAAAACCGTCTTCATAACGCTGTGGCTGCAGCCACTTGTTGAGGAGCGGCCGTGGCACGTCGATGTCCCGCCGTAGCGCATCCGGGGAATGGCCTCGCAAGAAAAGCCCATAAAACATAGCTGCTTCGCGCTGTGGGGCGAGCGGATCTAACTCTTCGCGACCATTCATACTGCCATCTACTAAGTCCGTATCGTACTACTAAACCGGGGCGTTTGGAAGCTCCTACGTCAACAGTCTAACAACGCTGTCAAGTCTCTCAAAATCTTTGCTAGAGTGAGACCATCTATGTACACTCGTCGCCGGTTTCCTGTTTTTTTCACGTTCTTGTGCGCGGTCCTGCTGGCCGCGTGCAGCATGGCCTGGGCGCAATCGAGCTCTGCCCTCGCCGGCAAATGGAAGATGACCTCCGTTACCTCGGATGGCAATGACATTGCGTGGACGCTCTCCATCACCAATACCGATGGCAAGTACGCGGCCACCGTCGCGAGCGCCGACGGCGAAACCTCCGTCAAGGATCTCCGCGTAAACGGAAACAAGATCCATTTCCGCACGCCCTACCAGGGGGAGGAATACGATATCGATCTGACACTCCAGGGAGACAAGCTCAATGGTACTTGGTCCGGCAATGGGGATTCCGGCCAGACCAAAGGCGAAAAAGCCGGAGCCTAATCCACCATCAGAACCCCCGGCCGTCAGGGAGGGGTCTCCGGCTCTTACCCCGCTTACCGCCATTCCCGGGCTGCCACGTAAGCGGGTCACCTGAAAGCAAAAAAGGTCAAAAAAATCAAGAGAAATCGTGAGACTCGGAGTTCTCCGGCCTCACTAACTGGTTGAATATGACCTACCGCTCGCTGCTGCGAAAGTTTTCTCCGGATCTGGCAATCGATCTCGGAACCGCCAACACGCTGGTTTATGTCGCCGGCAAAGGCATTGTATTGAATGAGCCTTCCATGCTGGCGGTCGACCGCCGCAGCGGAGACGTCGTGGGTTGCGGGACGGCCGCCCGCGATATGCTGGGCCGCACGCCCGGCAACATCGTGGCCATCCGGCCCCTGCGCGAAGGCGTGATCGCCGATTTCAAAATGGCGGAGCGCATGCTGAATTACTTCATCCAGAAGGCGCACCGCCGCCGGACTCTCATGCGTCCGCGCGTGGTGATCGGCGTGCCCAGCGAAACCACCGAAGTCGAGAAGCGCGCCGTTTTGGATTCCACTTACCGCGCCAAGGCGAGCGAGGTTCACCTCGTGGAGCAGCCCGTCGTCGCGGCCCTCGGCGCCGGACTCCCGGTCACCGAGCCGAGCGGCAACATGGTCGTTGACATTGGCGGCGGAACCACCGACATTGCCATTATTTCGCTTTCCGGCGTGGTCTATTCCCGCTCGCTGCGCGTTGCCGGCAACCACATGGACGACGCGATCATGGAGTACATCAAAAAGAAATACAACCTCTTGATCGGCGAACGTTCCGCTGAAAGAATCAAGATTGACGTAGGGTCGGCCCACCCCTTGAGCAAGACCATCAGCACCGAAGTCAAGGGCCGCGACCTGATCCACGGGCTTCCCAAAACTATTACGGTCAAAGACGATGAGATTCGCGAGTCGCTATCCGACGCGGTCGGCGCAATTGTGGCGGCCGTTCGAGTTGCTTTGGAGCACACGCCGCCAGAGCTCACCGGCGACATCAGCGAACGCGGCATCATTCTGACCGGCGGCGGCTCCCTGCTGCGCAACTTCGATGAGCGTCTGAAGGTCGAAACCGGCATCCCGATTCTCATGGCCGACGAGCCCCTGGCCTCAGCGGTTCTGGGCACAGGGAAAATGCTTAGCGATACCAAGCTCCTCAAGAAAATGGCGCTGAATTAGTCAGCGCGCATTGCTGGCGCCTCGGCCTGTGTGGAATCCTGGTTTTGATTCCAACAGACGAGGTGACCCGTGTCGTGTAACCCCGAAGTGCTGAGGCATGTCCCGCTCTTCGCTCTGCTCGATCAAGACGAAAGCGCCATTCTCGCCGGGCAAGTTGAACTGAAGAACTTCGCTGCCCGGCAGCGAATCTATAAAATCGGCGATGCCGGCGGACGCGCTTACGTCATGGTCTCCGGACGAGTGCGAGTCACGACTGTTGACGAAGATCACCAGGAGGTCGTCGTCGACGAGCCGGAGCCCGGAGCATTCTTCGGATTTGCCTCCATGCTGGATGGCACCCCGCACCAGACCGAAGCCTTGGCGCTCGAAGATTCCGTCTGCATCGAGGTGGACCGCAACGACATCGCCATCCTGCTACAGCGCAAGCCCATGGCGGGAATGGATATGTTGTCTGTGCTTGGCAAGCAGTTCCATGCGGCGCAACAGCTTGTTCGGATTCGAAGCATGCGCAATCCGAACGATGTTATCGAGCAGCAGACCACTTTCGGCGATCGCGTGGCCGACGCCGTGGCGCACTTCGGCGGCTCGTGGTCCTTTATTCTTTCGTGCGGTGTTGTGTTAGCCATTTACACAACCCTCAATATCGTGCTCGGAAAACGCGCCTGGGACCCGTATCCCTTCATCCTGCTGAATCTGTTTCTCTCGATGCTCGCGGCCGTACAGGCTCCCATCATCATGATGAGTCAGAACCGGCAGGACGAAAAGGACCGGCTGCGCGGCGAACTCGATTACCAGGTCAATCGGCGCGCGGAGGCCGAAATTCAGGGACTGGCCCGCCGCTTGAACCTCATTTCCGAAAAGATAGGTGACGTCGAAGATCTTCTCCGCACCGGACGCTAACCGGTGTGCTTACGCCTTCTGCCTCTCCATGCTCTGCGACGGTTGCTTCGACTTCCCGCGCCGCACCCACTTTAAAATCGAAAACACGCTACCTACCAGGCACAAGACGATGAACCCGATCATCGTCCATCGGAACGGCGCCGATCGCGCAATGTTCATGATCCCGTGCCCGAACCGGATCGCCAGATAGCCAATGATGAGAAACCGGGCTCCGCGGCTCGCCGCTACCAGCAGGAGCAAGCGCCGCCGCGGATAGCCCAGTGCGCTATTGGTTGCTACTACCATCGTGAACGGAAATGGAGGCGGCGCCAGACAACCTACCACAATGGCTCTCCCGCCCTTCTCCCCAATTTTGCGCTTCAGGTATTCAAACCGTTTCTGTCCGGCGACGCGCTGCACACCCTCCTCGCCCAGCTTCCGGGCGATTAAGTCCAGCAGAAACACTCCCGTGGTCGATCCGCAAATAGCCGACAGCACATAGAGCAGATATCCCTGATGGTGCTGCGCTACCAGGCCCACAATGAGCAGATCGTTGCCGAAAGGCAGGAACAGAAAGGACGAATCCAGAATTCCCATCACGAACGGACCGAAATATCCCAGGTGAAACAAAATCCGCAGCAGGTGGTGGAAAAAGCTGGACAAAGCGATCTTCGTTGGTGAGATGCTATCTCACCTCGAATGTTGCTGATGATAAGAATGTGCCGCCGCGGGCTTCAGCCGGCGGACCCAATCTCCACTAAATCCGCCGTCACTCGCTTCAACTGCCCGCAGGCCGCAAAAATATCCCGGCCCCGCGGCTTTCTCACAAAGCACGGCACGGCCCTGCGAAGAATTTGCTGGAAACTATGCACGCGTTCCGGATCGGGCGTTTCAAACGGAATGCCCGGCCCCGGATTCAGCGCAATCAGATTCACTTTGCAGTTCAGGTGCGCAAGCAAACGCACCACGCGTTTCGCATCGGCATCTGTATCGTTCACGCCGCGCAGCAGAACGTATTCAAACGTCAGCTTCTCCCACGGCCGTAGCGGATACGCCTTGCACGCTTTCATCAAATCCGCCAGATGATATTTCCGCGTGATCGGCATCAACTCGCGCCGCTGTTCCTCTGTCGACGCATTCAGCGAAATTGCTAATTTCGGCCGTACGGCCGCGCGGCCCAATTCCCCGATTTTCGGGATAATGCCCGATGTCGAAACCGTAATTCGCTTTTGCGAGAGCCCGATCCCTTGCGGATCGCACAGGAGCCGCGTCGCCTTCAACACGTTTTCCAGGTTCAGCAGCGGCTCGCCCATCCCCATCATTACTACGTTCATGCGCGAGTCCGCCGCTTTCAAACCGTTGTCGCGCGCAACATACAGCACCTGACCGACAATTTCGCCGGCCGTCAGATTACGCTCCAGGCCCATCAGCGCGGTCAAACAGAATTTGCAATCCACCGGACAACCAACCTGGCTCGAAATGCAGATCGTGTCCCGTTCGCCTTCCGGCATCAGCACCGCTTCCACCGTTCGGTTGTCTGCAAGGCGAAGCAGATACCGCCGAGTTCCGTCGCTCGAATCGAAACGCCGCTCGATTTCCGGAAATCCCAGCCGGCTTCTGGCAACCAATTCATTTCTAAGGGCTTGCGGTAAACTGGATATTTCCGACAAATCCGCCACCTGCTTTCGGTACAGTGCGTCATATAGCTGGCGGGCGCGGTAAGTAGGCTGAGCTGGGGTTAGGAGTTTTTCTAGGTCGGCCAACTCCATTCCGACCAGGACCCGGTCCCCAAGTACTTGCAGCATCTGATTTTAGTGTATCGTCGTACACCTGGAAAGGTATAACTGTAATGGTCATCGCACTCCCCCAAGTTCGCGAAATCGAACGAGCCACGTTACCCAACGGGCTTCGGATCGTAACCGAAGCGATGCCCTACGTCCGTTCGGTTTCCTTGGGTGTCTGGGTCGCCAGCGGCTCGCGCAGTGAACAGGGGTCCGAAAACGGCCTTTCCCATTTCATCGAGCACATGGTCTTCAAGGGAACCAAGAACCGCTCCGCCGAAGACATCGCTCGTTCGGTCGATTCAGTAGGCGGCGGTCTCGATGCCTTTACCAGCAAGGAACTGGTCAGCTTCAATGCCAAGGTGCTTGACGAGCATCTGCCCATCGCGCTCGATATTCTCGCCGATCTGGCCCTCAATCCCGTTTTCCGGGAAGAAGACATCGAGAAGGAAAAAGGCGTCATTCTCGAAGAAATTAAAATGGAAGCCGATCAGCCGGAATTCGTGCTGCATGAAATGTTCATCAGCAACTTCTGGAAAGGCCAGGCGTTGGGAAAACCGATTCTGGGCACCAGGGAAACGGTCAAGAAGTTTACGCAGCAGATGCTGTTCGAATATTACAGCCGTGTCTATACGCCCAAGAACATCCTGATCACCGCGGCCGGCAATCTGGACCACGAAAACATCGTCCGCCTCGTCCAGGAAAAATTCGCGGGTGTACCCGAATCGGCCGGCCCTGCCGCGCACGCCCTGCCCAAATCGCACGCGCCCATCATCCTGAAGAAAAAAGAATCGCTGGAGCAGGTTCACATCGCGATCGGCGTTCCAGCGTATCCGCTCGCGCACGAATTGCGGTTTCCTCTCTACGTGCTGAACACGGTCCTCGGCGGCGGCATGAGTTCCCGGTTATTTCAGGACATCCGCGAAAAGCAGGGCCTCGCGTATGCGGTCTATTCCGAGCTGAATCTCTTCAGCGATACGGGTTGCCTTACGGTTTATGCCGGAACGGCCGTCGAAACCGCCAAACAGGTAGTGTCCTCGGTCATTCAGGAGTTCCGCCGGTTGAAGCTCGATCTGATCGGCGAAGACGAACTCCGGCGCGCGAAGGACCACTTGAAAGGTTCACTCATGCTGGGTCTCGAATCCACCTCCAGCCGCATGTCCAACCTCGCGCGTCAGGAGATTTATTTCGATCGTTTCATGACGCTCGACGAAATGCTCGAAAGCATCGAAGCAGTGGGGCGGGAACAAGTAAGAGACATCGCGGAAGAATTCTTCAAAACCGAAAATGTAGCTCTTGCCATGCTCGGCCGCGTTGGCGGCATTGAGATCACCCGCGATGACCTAACCTGCTAACACGTGCATCGTCACATCTGCCGCGTCACCGGCCCCTGGACCACACTCCGTTTGGTCCTTGTCGCGCTGTATAGGGTCAGGCAAAACACCACAAAGCCGACACACAGGCTATTGATATATCTGCCCGTATTGTTGGTGTATATGTAGATCCACGGCGAAAGAAAAACGTAAATACCGAGCAGCATACTGAACCAGCTCAGGCCCGGCATGCTAGCCGGAAAAGCGATTCGGATCCACGCGAGAACGACGATTAGCGCCCCCACCAGCCAGGAATTCCAGGCAGTGATATTCGTAAACGCTCCATACACCCATGGAGACACAAAGAACCAGATGCCCACCAGCAGCGTGATGCTGCTCGCCATCTTTATGGAACTCAAAGCTGCTTTGTTCGGCTGCTCATCCAGGCTCACGATCGGTTCATCTGGGGACATATTTGCTTCACCTCCCATATAAGAGACGCGGCGAATTAGCGGACGCTTGCCAGCATTCTTTCCAGATTGCGCAAATTGGGCTGCTCGCCCAGAACAATCAGGACATCTCCAGCCGAGACCGGCGTTTCGGGCGTCGGCCTGAACAGCATGTCTCCGCTGGCCTTGCGGATCGCGACCAAAATCACTCCCAGGTCGCGTCCGGCTTGCGTATCTCGAACCAGCTCGGAGGCGAACTCGGCATTCGATCCCACGCGTACCTGCTCCATCAGGATTCCTGCGTTGGGGCCGGTAATCGCAAAATCCAGGAACTCGACGACATGCGGACGGATGGCCGCGTGCGCCAGCCGGTGGCCGGCCATGGTGTAGGGCGTGAGCACCGTGTCGGCTCCGGCCCGCCGCAGTTTCTTCTCTGCTTCTTCTTCGGAAGCCCGCGTGACCACGTTCAACTTCGGATTCAACGTCTTCGCCGAGAGAATGATAAACGTGTTTTCGGCATCGCTGGGAAGCGCGGCAATCAATCCCTTCGCCCGCATCACGCCTGCCTCGCGTAGCGTTTCGTCACGACTCGCATCCGCCGCAATCACCATCATGTTCGCGTCTGCCGCTCTCTGCACGCGGTCGGGATTGCGATCCACCACCACAAACGGAACCTTCTCGCGTTGGAGCTCGTAAGATGCATTGCGCCCCACGCGTCCGAACCCGCACACGATGAAGTGATCGTTCAATTGGGCAATCATGCGCCTTCTCCTGCGCTTCCCAAAGATGTCCTGAAGCTGCAATTCGATTATCGTTTGCGTGATTACGCCGATGGCGAAAAACATCGAACTCACGCCAAACAGAATCAGGAATGAGTTGAAGACCCTCCCCGACGGGCTCAGCGGATGAAGTTCCTGATACCCCACGGTCGTAATCGTCGTGAGTGTCATGTAGAAGGCATCGAAAAACGAATAGCCGTCCACCACATGGAAGCCCACCGTTCCGATGCAAAGCGTCAGCACTAACAATCCGGCGATCAGAACGGTGCGCCGGAGCAGTCTGGGACCCATGGGACTAACAGTATAAACGGACCTTTCGAAAATCTTTGAGCTGTTTTCGATCCCGATCGCGCGTATAGAGCAGGAGACAAACATGACCCTGCTTGAGCAACAAACAACCGGGACGCCCGCCGCCTTCGAATCGCTGATCCAGTTACTCTTCGGGAAACACATCACTTACGCCATCTCCGCCGTCGCGCGGCTGGGCGTTCCCGACCACATGGCGGAAGCCCCAGTATCCGTCGAGGATCTGGCCCGGCGCACCGGCGCGCACGCTCCATCTCTTTACCGCGTCATGCGGGCGCTGACCACGGTCGGTGTTTTTGAAGAAAGATCAGGTCAACGTTTCTGCCTCACCGAAGTAAGCCGGCTCCTGAAGACCGATGTCCCCGGCTCCGCGCGTTTCTTCGCAATCCAATTGGGCGATTCCTGGAGCGCGCGCTCCTGGGAACGCTTCACCGAGACCGTTCAGACCGGAGAAGACTGCGTAACGAAGGCGTTTGGCAAGAACGTATTCGAACTGTTTGCCGAGCAGCCGGAAGAAGCCGCGACCTTCCAGCGTTCTATGACGAATCTATCGGCGGCAGTTGTGGATTCGATTGTCGACGGTTATGACTTCAGCCCCATTCGCAGGCTCGCGGATGTAGGCGGCGGCCACGGACTGCTGCTTGGCTCCATTTTGAACCGCTATCCGGCAATGCAAGGCGTGCTCTACGATCTTCCGGAAGTCATTGCGGGCGCCCCCAGGCAAGATCGCGTTCAGTTACAGGCGGGCAGTTTCTTTGAGCGGGTGCCTTCCGGCTGCGACGCCTACATTATTAAGTTCATCCTTCACGATTGGGATGACGATCATTGCCGGAAAATCCTGCAACTCATGCGGCAGCAGCTTCCCGAACACGGCCGCGTGCTGATCTGCGAACAAGTCGTCACCAATGGCCCGGACGCGGCATTTGCAAAATTTCTCGATCTTGAGATGTTGGCCATGACCGCGGGCGGCCGCGAGCGCACTGCGGCAGAATTCCGCGATCTGCTCGCCTCGGCGGGCCTCCGGCTGGTCGAAGTGGTTCGCACCAACGGCCCGCTCTGCATTCTCGACGCCCGCCCGGAATAACTCAGGGTCAGGCGTTAGCATGTGGTTGTGGAGCCCGCTCCCGCCCGCGCGTATTTTCGCTTTTACGCCGAACTGAACGACCATCTGCCGGCCGATCGCCAATATCAAACCGTCGAGAAGACCTTCTTCGTACCTGGTGCGGTGAAAGACGCGATCGAGAGTTTTGGCATCCCGCATACCGAAGTCGAATTGATCCTCGCCAACGGCCAGTCAGTCGATTTCAATTACGTCGTGCTGAATGGCGATCGCATCAGCGTGTATCCAGTCTTTGAATGTTTCGATATTTCGGGGGAGCTTCGCGTCCGCCCGGAACCGCTGCGCGAATCCCGTTTCGTTCTGGACGTGCATCTGGGCAAACTGGCGGCGTATTTGCGCATGCTCGGCTTCGATACGTTGTACCGGAACTGTTTCACGGATCCCGAACTGACGGAGGCTTCGCGCCGCCAGCATCGCATTCTGCTGACCCGCGATCGCGGTCTGCTGAAACACGCCGCTGTGGCACACGGTTACTGGTTGCGGGAAACCGACAGCCGCCGCCAAATCGCTGAAATCGTTCAGCGCTTTGACTTGGCGAACAGCATTCAACCCTTCACGCGGTGCATGGCTTGCAATGGCATTTTGCGCGATGTTTCCAAAGAGCAGATCCGCCACAAACTGCCCTCCCGCACCGCAGAGCTGTACGACGAATTCCGCGAATGCCCAAACTGCGGGCGCGTCTACTGGAAGGGGTCGCACTCCCAGCGTATGCAGCGGTGGATTGCAGAGTTAACCGCCTCGGAGCCCTCTTGGAACGCGCAATCATAGGTTTTCATCAGGACGAGGAAGATCATTGGGTGGCCGACCTCGAATGCGGCCACACGCGCCACGTTCGCCACGATCCCCCGTGGCAAAGCCGGCCCTGGGTGACGACTGAAGAAGGCCGCACGCGCTTTCTCGGCACCAAGCTCCGGTGTGTCAAGTGCGAACGAGGGGAACCTATCGCCGCCGCATCAAGCGCGCCGCATACACCAACAAGTTAAACGCGCACACGACGACTCCTGCATAAACCAGCACCGATTCCGGCACATTCGGATACACAATCGCATCCAGATAATGCACCAGAAATCCGCCTTGATACGGCTGAATTCCGGCTCTGCTTTCGAAGAATTGCTCTGCCAAGGTGAGCGGGCACGGCCACGGGCCGATCTCAACGAGGATTCCCCAAATCAGCGATGCGATGTGAAAGGCCGTCAAAAACGGCCGGCCTCGGGTAAAGAGCGCGCCGAAGATCGCCCACAATATCCAGGCAAGATGAGCTACAAGGATTGTGGCCGCGGCGGCTTGCAAATATGTCTTAACCCTCTGGAAGGCCCGCTTTGCGGAACACCCGGAGCGAATATTCCAATCCCATCTTCGCGGCCTGTTCCGGCGGCACATCTTTCAACCGGCCGAAGACCTCCACACTCAGCGCATCGTCGTACCCAATCTTCTGAAGCGCTCGCAGAAAGCCTACTAAGTCGATCACGCCTTCACCGGGAAGCAATCGCTGGTTGTCGCGAATCTGTTCGGGCGGAAGATTCGGGGCGTCGTTGAAGTGAACATGTACGATTCGCGCGCGCCCGGCGTCGATAATGTTTTGGGTGGTCGCGCCCGCATGATGCCAATGCCAGGAATCGAGCAGCAAGCCCACATTCGGGCCGCACTCTTTCGCAAACTCCAGCATGTCCGGCATCCGCCAGATGAATTCGTATTTGAACTGCTTCCTCAAATGCAGCGGCCCTAAGAACTCCAGCCCGAGCCTGACGTTGTGTGGCGCCATGATTCGCGCGCATTCGGTGAAACGCTGCTTGTAAACGCGGCGCAACTCCTCCTTTGGTGTATTGCTGGAAGGCATGATCCAGGTGATCATGCGGGGGCAGTGAATCGCGGCCGCAAATTCGCACGCCGGTTGCAATTTGGGCAGCGACGCGCGAAACGCTGCATCGTCTTTTCGGAATTCCACCGGAAAGTCCACGACAGCCGGCAACAGTTTCAGCTCATTGAGGAGCTGGTTTGTGGCAGTTGCGCCTGCCTGCATCGCCGGCGCGAGCATGATATCGGTTCCGGGAAAGCCCACTTTTGCCGCCAATCGCGCGAACTCCGGCCACTTGACGCGTCCGGAGAGCAGCACGCTGTTGAGCGCCAGAAACATGTGATGGCCCGGATACGAACGCTTGAGAGAATGAGAAAAGGCCAGTAGTTTCAGCGATTGCCGTCTGGTGATCATTTCGCCTTCGATCATACATGCTGCTTCCGCACCGAAAAAATTTCATCCGCAAGAACCGGATAGCAGCCATCTCCGAAAAGGCCCAACCTGGAAATCGGAGGTAAGAAATGTTAGACGAAGAAAAATGCTGGAGCGCGGTTCTCGCTAAAGATAAAAGCCAGGACGGCCGTTTCTTCTTTGGCGTTACCACGACCGGTGTTTATTGCCGGCCCTCGTGTCCCGCCCGTGCTCCGCTTCGTAAGAACGTACGCTTTTACGCGAGCCGCGCGGAGGCGGAAAACGACGGACTGCGTCCCTGTCTGCGCTGCCGGCCTTCAGCCATTACGCAAGTCGACACAAACCGCGTCCGCGTTCGCCGGCTTTGTGAATACATCCGCGCGAATTGCCGCAGCGGCGCTCCCCTGAATTTGGAGGACTTGGCGAAACAGGTCGGCCTCAGTCCATTTCACTTGCAGCGAACGTTCAAAGCGATTATCGGCGTAACTCCAAAAGAGTACGTGGAATCCTGCCGGATCGAGGCACTAAAGGGCGAATTGCGCGATGGCGAATCGATCACGGCGGCGATTTACGACGCCGGCTTCGGCTCAAACAGCCGTGTCTACGAACGAGTGGACAGGCGGCTCGGAATGACGCCTTCGCAATACCGCGCCGGCGGCCAAGGCGTTGCGATTTCGTATGCCGCCGTCGAGAGCCCGCTCGGACCGATGATGATCGGGGCCACAGATCGCGGCCTCTGTTTCCTGCAATTCGGCGATTCCTATGATGCTTTACTCGACAATCTTCGCAACGAATATCCCGCAGCGGAGATCCAGAAGCTCGCGGAACCGTATCCGGAACAATTGAACGCCTGGATGAACTCTCTGTGGCAATATCTGCGCCGCGAAAAGATCCGGTTGGATTTGCCGATCGACGTCCATGCAACGGCCTTCCAACTGAAAGTCTGGAAATATCTGCAATCGATCCCATACGGGGAGGTCCAATCGTACGCCGAAGTGGCCCAGGCAATCGGCCAGCCGCGAGCGATCCGAGCCGTAGCGCGCGCCTGCTCGGCCAATCGAGTAGCGCTTGTGATCCCTTGCCATCGCGTGATTCGCGGCACTGGCGAACTCGGCGGATACCGCTGGGGCGTGGAGCGCAAACGCATTCTGCTCGACCAGGAGCGCGCGGTGCTGGGGCAGTCCCGCTCGTCTTTACGCAGTAAAGAACTTGCTTGATTGTACTTACCAGAAGTATACTCGCCGTAGGATCTATATTCTGACCCGGATATGATCTGACTGATATGGCACTGGCGCAAAGAGCTCGCGTTCTGCACGAACCGGTCCCGATTGACCGGCGGGCTGCCGACAATCTGCGTTTCATTCGGGACACGATGGAACGCGCCGGGTCCTTTACCGCTGTTCCGGGGTGGGGTGGCGTTGCGATCGGCATTACGGCTCTCGCAGCCGGAGCGTTTGCGTTCGAGCGGCCATTCCACCAGCAGTTCTTCATCTGGGTGGGCGAAGCAGTTCTGGCTCTGGTTTTGGCCTTCATCGCGGTGCGCCAGAAATCGAGACGCCTTTCGCTCTCTCTCAAATCGCGTCCAGCGCGCCGCGCGCTTCTCAGCTTTACGCCTCCCCTACTCGTGGGAGCGGTGCTGACCGTCGCGCTCTATCACTTGAACGTGCTCGGCGTGCTGGCCGGCTTGTGGCTCCTGATGTATGGCGCGGCCGTTGTTACCGGCGGCGCGTTTTCGGTGCGCATTGTCCCGTTCATGGGCCTGTGCTTCATGTTGCTGGGCGCAATCTCTCTATCGGCGCCCGCAACCTGGGCGGATGCGTTTCTGACTTCGGGTTTCGGAGGACTACATATCGCTTTCGGCATTGTTATTGCGAGGAGGCATGGTGGCTAGACCGGCAATGGTTCGTTCCGCCGAAGTGGCGGCTTCCAAAACACGCTTACCCAAGATTTCCAAACCGCTCTGCGAGCAGGAAACCGTCGAGAACGCTCTTCCCAATCTCGACCGCATCATTCACGAACGGATGCGGCTCGGCATTGTGAGCGCGCTCGCCGTCAACGAAACTCTCACATTCAACGAACTGAAGAAACTTCTGCAAACCACGGACGGAAATTTGAGCGTCCACGCGCGGCGCCTGGAAGAAGTGAATTACGTGGAGTGCACGAAGAGTTTCGAAGGGCGTATGCCGAAAACGGAGTACCGCCTGACCCCCGCCGGGCGCAAAGCATTCGAGCGCTATCTCGATCACATGGAAGCGCTGATTCAGGCTATGCGCGATCATTAGGCATGAACCGCCGCCAAATGCTTGCGGGGCTTGCCTCCACTGCTGCGCTGAGTCATTTCGAAAGCCGGGCCGCCAACGTGAACAATGCATATCTCGAACTGATCGTCTGGCGCTTTCACAACAGCGAAGAAAACCAGGCCTCCCGCACTTCCGAATTTCTACAGAACGGACTTCAGCCGGCGCTTTCGCGGGCGGGCGCGCGTCTCATTGGCGCATTCTCAAACGTGATTGCAACAGATGGACCGTACTACGTCACGCTCTCGCAATACGCTTCGCTCGCCAATTTGCAAGAGGTACGAGAAAAGCTCGCCGGCGATGACGCGTATCAACAAGCGGTGAAGACTCTGAGTTCCGGCCCGGGCCTGCCGTTCGTGCGAGTGGAAAGCAATCTGCTGCGCTGCTTCGACGGAATGCCGCAACCCGCCGTATCCGCGGATGGACATCGCATTTTCGAGTGGCGCACGTACGAATCGCAATCGTTCACCACGCTTGCGCGGAAAATCCGCATGTTCAATCACGGCGAGATGCAAATTTTCGAGCGCCTGGGCATGCGGCCTGTGTTTTTCGGGGAGACGATCATCGGCCCGAAGCAGCCGAATCTGATGTACATGCTGTCTTACGACGACCTGGCCGCGCGCGAGAAACTGTGGCGCGCTTTCGGCTCCGATCCGGAGTGGCAAAAGCTACGCTCGCATCCGGAGCTGGCGGACGCCCAGATCGTCGCGAACATCAGCAACGTCATCCTTCAACCCCTGAAATTCTCGGCGATCCGCTAGCCGGCGTCGAGATGAGTCTCGACGCGGCGGACCGAGAGTCCGCGCCAGGTGAGCTGTAGTAGCACAGGGAAATGAAACAATCATGTGGCTGCTCCAGCTTTCACGGACTGAGCAGGCGACACTCATCGCCACGTGGACCGGTTGGACGCTCGACGGTCTAGATGTGATGGTGTATAGCTTCGTGATCCCCAGCCTGATCGCCGCATGGCACATCACACCGGCGCAGGCCGGGCTGCTCGGCACATCCGCGCTGCTGATCTCCGCGGCAGGCGGATGGCTCGCGGGTTTGGCGGCAGACCGTTACGGCCGCGTTCGCGTGCTACAAATCACCATTGCCTGGTTCGCGCTCTTCACCTTTCTCAGCGGCTTCACCAATGGCTTCCTGGAACTCCTGATCGTTCGTGGTCTGCAAGGGCTCGGCTTTGGCGGCGAGTGGGCGGTGGGCTCCGTGCTGATGGGAGAAACGATCCGGTCGGAATACCGGGGCAGAGTCGTCGGCACGGTGCAAGGCGGCTGGGCGGTTGGCTGGGCGCTCGCGGCCGCGTTCTATAGCCTATTCTTCTCTGTACTTCCGCATGAGATCGCGTGGCGCACCATGTTCTGGATCGGCATCCTTCCCGCACTGCTGCTGTTCTATATCCAGCGCCGCGTCCCCGAGCCGGCACTCTTTAAGCCGAGCGGCGGCGGGCTCCAAATATTCAGCCCCGCGATTATGCGTATCACTGTCCTGGCCTCGCTCGTCGCGTTAGGCGCACAGGGCGGATATTACGCGATTACCACCTGGCTTCCGCTGTATCTCAAGACCGAGCGCGGCCTGTCTGTCTTGAATACGGCAGGCTATCTGTTTGTCGTGATCGCCGGATCCTTCACCGGGTATCTGATCAGCGCCGCTCTCACGGACCGCCTTGGCCGTCGCCGCACACTTCTGGTGTTTGCCGTTTGCTCGCTCGCTACCGTGTGGCTGTATATGGCGCTGCCTATCGGCAACACGGTCATGCTCGCGCTGGGATTTCCGCTCGGCTTTTTTGCATCCGGCGTCTTCAGCCCGTTGGGTGCCTTCTTTACCGAACTCTTTCCTACGCGCCTGCGCGGTTCGGGACAAGGCTTTTCCTACAATGCCGGGCGCGGAATCGGCGCGCTATTCCCAACACTGGTCGGCGTTCTAAGCGCACGCGCTTCGCTCGGTTCGGCGATCGCAATCTTCTCGGCCTGCGCCTATCTGCTGATGATCCTCGGCGTGTTTCTTCTGCCCGAAACCCGGGGCAAAGAACTTCGGTAAGGAAACGCGCGCCTATACGGGGTCAAATTTTACGAAACGAAATTTGAGGGGTCTCCAAAACCGGCGGTGACAAAAATCAGAAAATCTTTATCTAGCCTGGAATCAGAGACTTAGCTTGCGCGAACGGGCCCTTTCTGCACGTTCTTAGGCACATGCTGAGGCGGAAGGATCGGAATGTCATTTGTTTCCAAATTGCCGGAAGAAGCCAGGCAACGTTATGACGCGATTGCGGCCGGATGGCGGGCCGAGTTTGAGCCCGAGGGGTATCAGGAAACGCGGCTGGTCGACATTCTGATTCAGAACGACTGGTTACTTCAACAGAGCGACCAGCGGCTGCTCGAAGCCGAAACAGCGCTGTGCAACGGAGCTGGCGATGAGCAGGAGATTGAGAATAAACAGCGCCGGAAGGCCGCGGCCGAGCGATCGTTTTACCGGGCTTGGAATGCTTTGCAAGGACTACGAAAGGAACTGATGCGATACGAATGGATGCTGACGAAGATGGAGCACAAGCTGTTCCAATCCGAGCAAGAAAACACGAAGCTGCGCGCGGAAAACAACGCGCTGCGGAAGGGGCAAGAGAGCCAGGAACCGCAGGCCAAGGCGCGAGCGGCGAAGAAGAGCACACCGGCTGTGCAGCCTGAGACGAAAGCGCAGCGGCTGTTTCAGGGCCAGAATGCGCCGAAGAAGCAGCGCAAGATTCAGATTCTGGAGCAGTGGGTGGAGGTCGAGGTGGAAGATGGCGTGACCAAAACGACGCTGCTGCCTTCGAACGAAGAATTGATTGAGGTGGGTAAAACCATGGACCCGCCGCCCGAGTATGTTTACCGGCGCTTTCATTTTCAGAACGGAGTGCCGGAGGAGTATGCGTGGGCAGGCGGCACGGCGGAGATTCGAGAGCGCGGCGGGGCCGGCGTGCAGCGCATGCTGGTGGATACGTGGCTGGATGTGATTGAGCGGGAGAAAGAGCGCGGGGACGGGCATATTGGGCCTTGCGGCGGAAATCTGCCGCGGCCGAAAGAACGCGGCGGATGCGATTGCGAAGTGTGTACGAAGAATGCCGCGATTTTGGAGGGAAGGGCGTAGGCAAGGTACGCAGACGACAACATCGTCTGCGCCACCTGGCGCTGGTTTCACTGAACCGTGCCGGCGGACGCCTGTTTGGAAACAACCGTGTATCCAGGCGGAACAGTAAAGAGATTCGGGTCGGGCTCCGTCTGCTGGATGTTCTGGTATTGCTTCGTTACAGAACTTCCATCGGGCATTGTCTGCTTTAAAAGAACGACAAACAGCAGGTCGGTAGCCGTCCAGACCTCGGTAACTTGTCCCGGTGATGAATCAAACGTAATGCGCGTCATCGTGACCGGATGTCCTTCGACGGTGGTTGTACCTAAAGGCGTTACGGTCGGTGTAGAAGGCGGCGGGTTCGGAGGCAGATAGCGTCCCTTCGGACCTGGCGTAGAAGCCACCACCGCCTGCATCGTGCGCGGATTGAGCGTTGTGATCGTCGCAGACTGGAAGTTTGTTATTACCGAACCCGCCGGCGAGTCCTGCCGGATATTTCCGTTGGTGGCGCGATAATACTGCCCTGTGACGCTCTGGCCGGGGCCGTTTGGGTTGACAGTCGCTATCGTTATATCGGCAATGACCGGTGCGACAGTGTGCGCCGGAACCATTTTGGAGTGGGTTGCAGCCGCCTCTCCAGCCGATGCATCAGTCCGGGTTGACGTCTGATTTTGCGCCCACGCAATCGCGGCGGTGACCGCCAAAACGGACAAGTACCGGATAAGTTGTTTTACCATTTATCTACCCTCCTGAAGAAAATAGTTCTCCTTGCAAATAACCTCTAATAGAGCACTGTCAATGGCTTGCGAACCCATATTGGTCACGCGGCCGAAGGCGGTACCCGCGACGCGAAAGCACATGAGCGCCAGGGTAACGTTCGCACCCCCGCGGGGATAACTGAACGTCAATTTTTTGCAGCTCGCCCACTTTGCCGTCGGGCAGTTTGTAATACAACGTGTAGCGATTGCGAATGCGGCGCATCATTTCCGGAAAACTCGTACTCAGGTCGTCCGAGCGAATCATGTCACCCCCGGTCTGCTCGACAAAGTCCTCCACTCCACCGGAGCGCGTAGCGTGCAGCCGCTCCTTAAGCGCCGCTCGATTGGGCGTTATTAAGCCGCTCACCAGACAATCGGCTTCCCATAATGCAGAGAGGATCGCATTTTTGTGGCGGTCCGGAATGCCCAAATCGTCGCTCACGACCAATATTGCGCGACGCTGGGCATTATCACTCGGTCCAGAAGCGCCGAAATAATTTGCGGCATCACGAACGGCCGCCTGAATCTTGGTTCTGCCCCCGAAACCTAAGCTCAGCATTTCACGGATTGCCTGCTGGACCGCGTCCAACTCACTTGTAAAAGGAGAGATAATCTGCGATTGGCTGTTGAAAACAACGACAGCCACCCGATCCCCGGGGTGCAGCTCTCGTAATGCCAAGTCGGCGACCCGCCAGACCTTTTGTAGCTGTCGGCGCATACTGCCGCTAGTATCGAATAGCAGGATCAAGTCCAGCGGTTGCTCACCCCTTGAGAGCGCAGTTACTACCTGTTCCCGACCACCATCGAATACACGGAAGTCATCCTTATCGAGGTCCATAATCGGGCGATTGTCTTGCCCGAGAACTTCGACATCAACATGGACAATAAAGACCCCAGTCCGGAATGTAGGAACGTTCTGCCCGTGAAGCGGACCGAGCAACAGGAGCCCGGAGCACACCAATTTAGCCCATAACGAGAACGGCGTACGAATAGGAAAGTTAAACCCAGCCACGCATCACCTCGTGTTCTGGCCGCGAGTTCCTAGTACGGGGAAAGTCCGCAATCGTAGGAAATAGAAGGCCACCAATCAGCCGTGTGCAAATCGGAATGACTCGGATTTAAATAGAGGACGTTGTAGGCGCCCACAGCGAGCTTGGCGCTCATCCACCACCCGGAGGCGTTCGCTTGCCAAAACGCAATCTCTTCGGCATCGCTCAGAGCTTGGTTGTAATCTCCGTTGTATATGTCCAAGCCTTCGTTATAGCTATAAATTCCTGCCTCTGTTTGAGCATAGCCATAGGCGCCGATCTGCACGGGCGAGGAGCCCGCAAATTGCACATAATCTATCAGCGAGGATACCTGGCAGTAGTTTCCCACCGCAGCCAAGTTTATCTCCGGTAAGTCCCAATTCTGGGGTGTGCCCAGATTCACGAGATAGTCTATTCTATGCGAAATGCTATAGGACGCAATCTTGACCACATTGCCGCCGTGGCTATGCGCAACGATACTGAGCGGCTGATTAGCGGGAATATTCAAGCTATTGATAAAGTTGGCGAGCGCGGAACCACCGTTGTAGATATCCGGATAATCCGGCCAATAGATTGCGCCATTCGGGTTCCACTGGTAATCGATTGGCGCATCGCCAAGATAGCTGCAATCGCCTGATACTCCGGGTCGGAAGACTGAATCCAGCTTGGGTCGTCATCGAAGGAACCATTGACAAGGATAGTCACACCGCCTGAAGGGGGATAGTTCGACTGCCCGGTATTCTGTTGTATAAACAGGCACTGCTGCTGCGGTCCGCCATTCGAGTCCCACTGTTGCAGATTACAGCCATCGAGCCCGGCGCATTGAGTAGGATTGTCGATCACTTTCCCGCTCAAGCGGTTTGCCAAGGTGAACGTCCAGCCTGTGTCAGTGGGGATTGGAGTCCACTGCTGCTGCCATGAGCCGTTGGATTCCCACTGCTGTATCCGGCAACCATTGTTCTGATAGCATTCCGGTGTGGGGACATCCAGAACTATGCCGCTCGTCTGATTCACAATGTTGTAGAATCCTTGTGTGCCGGTTGGCGCCAGACTCCAGAGTTGCTCGGTAACACCTTCCCACGTCTGGCTCTGAACAGGGCAGGTGTTCCAAATACAGGACTCAGGGACACCCATTACTCCGGAAAGAACATTCCAGATTGAATATGGAACGCCTGTCTGCTGAGAGTGCGCAGCGGACGTGAATAAACAAAAGACGCCAACAGCGACGCATCGCCGTATGGTCCCGAAAAGCCGGTCCGACATAGCCAGCCTCCTAGGTAATTGATTCGTACTGGTTGACCCAGAATACGCGTGGTTACTTGAAGTGTCAAGAACAATTTTCAAAAACAATTTTCAAAAATATTTCAAATGACTTTTAGGAGTTAGATGACCTGTTGCGATGACTTACACCGAGCCCGCCCGAGTATGTTTACCGGCGCTTTCATTTTCAGAACGGTGTTCCGGAGGAGTATGCGTGGGCAAGCGGCACGGCGGACATTCGGGAGCGCGGCGGGGCGGGCGTGCAGCGCATGCTGGTGGATACGTGGCTGGATGTGATTGAGCGGGAGAAAGAGCGCGGAGACGGGCACATTGGGCCTTGCGGCGGGAATCTGCCGAGACCGAAAGAGCGCGGCGGGTGCGATTGCGAAGTGTGTACGAAGAACGCGGAGATTTTGGAGGGAAGAGCGTAGGGTACACAGAGCAGTAGAGCCGCGCAACCGTGATCGCGCCGCAAGTTCGGTGCATAGCCCGACAACTACCTGTGTGCTCCAAGGGAGGCCCCCTTGCTGACGCGCGGGGTTCTGCAGTTGCAGAGATTCCGGTTGCGCAAAGAACGGGGCGTGAGGCCCCGACACCCCGACCGCTTCACCGCCCATCCGATATAACAGTCTGGTGACACGCCTTCCGCTTCTCGCCGCCTTTTCCTCAATTCTTCTCTGCGGTGCGACCTCCCCGAACGTTGTTCACATCGACACCGGCAATATCGAAGGGACTCGCAGCGCCGATTCGAAGGTCCGCATCTTCGAAGGAATTCCCTTCGCCGCCGCGCCAGTCGGCGCATTGCGCTGGAAAGCTCCGCAACCCGCCGCAGCTTGGAGCGGGATCCGTAAGGCGGTCGAATTCGGGCCGCGCTGTATGCAAGGCCGCATCTACACCGACATGGTTTTTCGCGACAATGGCCCCAGCGAAGATTGCCTGTATCTCAACGTCTGGACGCCTGCGCGGGCGGACAATGCGCGCCTGCCGGTGATGGTCTGGATCTACGGCGGGGGTTTCGCCGCGGGCGCTTCCTCCGAACCGCGGCAGGATGGCGAACATCTCGCCGAAAAGGGCGTCGTGGTGGTCAGCTTCAATTACCGGCTGAACATCTTTGGCTTTTTCTCCAGTCCGGAACTGGCGAAGGAATCCGGCCACGATTCAGCAGGCAATTACGGCTTGCTCGATCAACTTGCCGCATTGCAATGGGTTCACCGCAACATCGCAGCCTTTGGCGGCGATCCGGACAACGTCACCATCTTCGGCGAATCGGCCGGGTCATTATCGGTGAGCGCCCTAATGGCCTCGCCACTGTCGAAAAATTTATTCCGCCGCGCCATCGGGGAAAGCGGGGCGTTCTTCGGCCCGACGCTTCCTCTGAAGCCGCTCAAAGAAAGCGAAGAAGCGGACCAGAAATTTGCCACGACGAAGCTCGGCACCGATTCGATCGAAGCACTCCGCGCCAAGCCCGCCAGCGAAATTCTGGAAGCCGCGCTGAAAGAAAGACCGCAGGTCCGCTTTGCGCCTAATATCGATGGCTACTTCCTCCCGGAAAGCGTTTCGGCCATCTTTGAGGCGGGCAAGCAAGCTCATGTTCCGCTTCTGGCCGGTTTCAATCATGATGAGGGCAGCTACCACATGATCTTTGGAAAGGAGCCGGTTTCTGTCCAAAATTACGAAAGCCGCATCCACGCCATGTTCGGCAGCAACGCCGACGAAATTCTAAAGCTCTACCCCGCCAAGAATGACGAGCAAGCCAAGCGCTCGGCGCAGGACCTCGCGGGCGACCGCTTCATTGCCTTCGCCACATGGAAATGGATTCAGACCCAATGCGAAACCGGCGGCTCGCCCGTGTATCGCTACGAATTTGACGATGCGCCGCCAACGCTTCCCGAGCAGGGCGAATCGCGCGGCGCGTATCATTCCTCGGAAATCGAATTTGTGTTCGGCAATCTCGCCTCGAAGAAACTGCCTTGGAAACCGGCCGACTACAAGCTGTCGGAGTTAATGTCCACTTACTGGACTAACTTCGCCAAAGGCGGAAACCCAAACGGGCCGGACCTTGTCAAGTGGCCTGTCTACGACAAAAAAGATGACTGGGAAGTCATGTACCTGAGTACCGACCCGCACGCCGCCCCGGCCGCTCATCGGGCGCGCTACGAATTTCTGGACCACCTGAAGTCGTTCGAAGCCAGGCCCTGATTTCACCGGAGGTCGAACTGAAGTTCGGCACGGCACGCTGAAGGCGTGCGCCACACTGAAGGTGTGGTTCGGGAACGCCGGAATCTGGCCTCACTTATAGACGATTTTCAACGGCACAGCCAGGAAATTGCCATTGTCAACCGGCGCGGTTTGCGGTTGACGCGCACGAGTTACGGAGAACTGGGCCAGCTTGCGGGGCGGTTTGCGGCCGAGCTGCGCAACCGCAGCGCGCAAAAAGGAGACCGGGTGCTCCTTTGGGGCGAGAACAGCGCGACTTGGGTCGGCGCGTTTTTTGGCTGTGTGCTGCGAGGGGTGCTTCCGGTGCCGCTCGATTTTGCGAGCACGGTGGAGTTCGCCCGGAGCGTGGAGCGCGAAGTTTCGCCGGTCCTGATTCTGGGAGATGGCGAGAAGCTCAAGGCGCTTGAAAGTAGGCGTCCCTCGATGGCGATCGAGCAATTCGATGACATTGTTACGCGGGATAGCGCCGGGCCGATTCCGGATCTGGCGGAGAGCGATGCGCTGCAAATCGTGTTTACTTCGGGAACAACGGGCGAGCCGAAAGGTGTGGTGCATACGCATGAGAACGTGCTGGCGAGTCTGCGGCCGATCGAAACCGAGATGCAAAAGTACCTGAAATACGAGCGGCTGGTGCATCCGGTCCGCATTCTGCACACGCTGCCGCTCAGTCACGTGTTCGGGCAGTTTATGGGGCTGTGGATTCCGCCGCTGCTCGCGGCCGAGCTTCACTTCGAAAGCCGCTTGGTGGCCGCCGAACTGATCGAGCGCATTCACAACGAACGCATTTCGGCGCTGGCTGCGGTGCCGCGTGTTCTGGAACTGCTGCAGAGTCACGCGATGGACCGGTTTCCGGAACTGGCGGGCCGGGTCGCGGAAGCCGAGCGGATTAGTGCATGGCGGCGCTGGTGGCGATTTCGCAAAATCCACCGCTTGTTCGGTCTGAAGTTCTGGGCGTTTATTTGCGGCGGGGCGTCGCTCTCGCAAGCGAGCGAGCGCTTCTGGACGTCGTTGGGATTTGCAGTGGTTCAAGGCTACGGGATGACCGAGACCACGGCGCTGGTGAGTTTGAACCATCCGTTCCGACCCGCGCAGGGCACGATTGGACAGGTGCTGCCGGGGCGCGAAGTGCGCCTGACAGACGAAGGCGAAGTGCTGGTGCGCGGAGCGACCATTTCCAATGCGACATGGCAGGGCGGGCAGATCCGCCGCGAGGATTCGGAATGGCTGGCGACCGGCGATCTGGCTGAATTTGACGAAAACGGCAATCTTCGATTTCGCGGGCGGAAGAAGGATGTGATTGTGACGTCGTCCGGTCTCAACATTTACCCGGACGATTTAGAAGCGGCCCTGCAGCAGCAGGCGGGAGTGAAGGGTTCGGCGGTGATCGAGACGGATACGGAGCAGGGCCCGGAGCCATTGGCAGCGCTGGTGATGACGGGCGATGCCGACCCGGACGCGGCGGTGGCGAGCGCGAACAAACGGCTGGCGGAGTTTCAACGGATCCGGCACTGGATTGTGTGGCCGGAGGCGGATTTGCCGCGGACGTCCACTGGAAAGGTGCTGCGGCGGGAGGTGGCGCGGCGAATCGCGAGCGGTGAAGTGGCGGCAGGCACGAGGGCGGTTTCCGAACCAGCCGAGTTGAACCTGGATAGTCTCGGGCGAGTGCAATTGCAGGCGCAGTTGGAAGAGAAATACGGCGTGTCCTTGGACGATGCGGCGTTGCAGCAGGTGAAGACGCAGCAGGACGTTCAGAAATTACTGCAACAACCTGCGTCCGCAATGGCGCGCCCGCAGGAACGAGCGCCGCGGCATATCTATCCGCGGTGGCCGTGGAATCCGGTGATGTGGGCCATTCGCAGCGTGTTTCTGGAGGCGATTGCGATGCCGGTGCTGCGGTTTCTGGCGAAGCCGAAACGTTTGCGGCGAGTGACTGGAGAACTGCCCCGTTCGCCGATGCTGATTGTCAGCAATCATGTGAGTTCGTACGATCCGGCGTTTGTGTTGTATGCACTGCCGGGTCGGATGCGACGGCGGGTGGCGATTGCGATGTCGGGGGAAATGCTGCTCGATTTCCGGCGAGGCCGGAATCAGGGGAACTGGTTTCTGAACCTGATGGCTCCGGTTGCTTATCTGCTGATCACGGGGCTGTTCAATGTGTTTCCGCTGCCCCAGGTGAGCGGGTTTCGGCGCAGCTTCCGGCACGCGGGCGAGGCGATTGATCGCGGCTACAACGTTCTGGTGTTTCCAGAGGGACAGCGGTCGGCCAATGAAAATCCGCTGCCGTATAAGAGCGGTTCAGGGCTGCTGTGGAAAGAGCTGAACGTACCGTTGCTGCCGGTACGGCTGCACGGGCTTGGGGCGTTGAAGGAGAGCGGGGAGAGATGGTTCCGGTCGGGAAAGATTTCGGTTTCGGTGGGAGATATTTTGTGGCCGGAACCCGGGCAACCGGCAGAGGAGTTAACCGAGCGGCTAAGGGAAGCGGTGTTGAGGCAATAGAAACCGCTCCCTGGCGGTCGCGGCTCGGTAAAGAGTCGCGGCCACTAGGGAGACCAATATTATGCGTGCGGGAGCGGCACGGCGTGGGTTTTGGTTGCCATCCTGTGACTGAGCACCGCAAACACAAATACCACGACACCAACACATAAGCTGTTAATGAAGCGTCCCGTGTTGCCGGTGTAGCCGTAGATCCAGGGCGAACAAAACGCCCAGATACCCAGCACCATATTCCACCAGCTCAGCGCGCTAGAGTATACGGGCCGCGACAATCTTGTCAACGCAAGCAGGAACATGGCAGCTCCGATAATCCAGGAGTTCCATGCATTTCCTGACGTGTACGCACCATAGACCCAAGGCGATACAAAGAACCAGATTCCAGCTAGCAGAACGATGGTACTCGCGGATCGCACTCCGACCAGGCTTCCGGTCGTATTCGCTCTGATGCTGGTGTTCACTTCCTCATTCGGCGTCATACTCAACCTCCATTTATTAGACGTTCGGAGTGCGATTCGTGTGATGAAATAACAGTCTGTAACTATGGCGAAAACCGGATACCTTCTTGCTTTGCTTTCGATCAGCGCCCTGGCAGCGGATCTTACACCAGTTGCAAACTTTTCAACGCCCGTCGGCGGACCACAGATTCTCTCGCCTGCCATTCCCGATCACCCCTGGACCGTTGCGGGCGAACATGGAGCGCTATTGGGGCGGCAGGACGGAACATTCGAGGCATGGTTGTGGCCCGTGAAGATTCTGAGTCATTTCCGGATCTCGGCGGAGCTTGCGGATTACGCAGTTCCGATCGATGTCAACGGGCTAGCGGCTGAGATAAAAGTCACAGGGCCGGAAACTGTGATTACTTACTCACACGCGGCATTTACGATCCGGCAGCATATGTTCGCTCCGCGCGCTGAGGCTACACCTGCGACGGGCGCCGTGGTGTTTTTTGAAATTCATTCGGTTCGCCCATTGCGGTTAACCCTTTCTTTTACTCCGGAGATGTTACGCATGTGGCCTGCTCCGAATTTCGGGCGGCCGAACGGCGAATGGGTACAGCAAGGGAGCATTGGCGCTTACGTTCTGCATACGGACAATCCTGCGTTTTCCGCAATCGTGGCGATGCCGCGCACACGGCCCGGCATCATGGTGCCGTATCAGGAGCATCCGCAGACTTACCCGCTTCAGTTCCAGCTTTCTTTTAATCCAGTGCGGGATGCCGGCCTGGTCTTTCCTCTTATCCTGACGATGAATAACGGCACCAGCGTTTTCGATCAGGCCACAAAAGTTAATTCGGCTATTCCGGACTTATATAAACAAACGAAAGATTACTATTCGCATTTCTTCGAGACGCGGCTGACGATTGATACTCCAGATAACCACTTAAATGAAGCGCTTCAATGGGCCGAGCTGGCGATTGACGAGATGCAGGTTCGTTATGGCGACGAAACGGGGTTAGTGGCTGGATATTATGAATCCGCCGCATCTGCGCGTCCCGGATTTGGGTGGTTTTTCGGACGCGATACGCTCTGGACTACATACGCGATCAACAGCTATGGCGATTTCGCCCTAACCCGCCGCGGTCTGGATTTTCTGATTCAACGCCAGCGCGAGGACGGGAAGATCATGCACGAGTTTTCGCAAGCCGCCGGGCTGGTGAACTGGAAGGCTACGCCGTACTTTTATGCGTCCGCCGATGCGACCCCGCTGCTGGTGATGGCGATGTGGGACTATGTGCGAACGAGCGGCGATATATCGTATTTACAAAGTAACTGGAACGCAGTAAAGAAAGCATACGGGTTTACGCGGACGCACGAGGGAAGCGACGGTATTTACACTAATGCCGAAGGAACGGGGTGGGTGGAATCGTGGCCGCCGGGAATGCCACATCAGGAAATCTATTTGGCTTCGCTCGATCAGCAATCGTGTCAGGCGATGGGACATCTTGCGGCGCTCGCGGGGGATGCGGTGCTCGCTTCCGAGGCGCGCAAGAGAGCGGAGGCGATTGCGAATACGATTCAGTCGTCGTTTTATGAGCCCGGGGCGAAATTTTATGCGTTTAGTCACAATACGAACGGGTCGCTGGATCAAACAGCCACGATTTATCCGGCGGTGGCGTGGTGGGATGGCGACTGGGCGTTGAAGAACGCTGGCGAGATGTTGACACGCTGGGCTTCAAAAGAGTTCTCGACGGATTGGGGCACGCGCGATCTCAGCGATAACGCTTTGTTCTACGACCCGATCAGTTACCATCAAGGCTCTGTTTGGCCATTGTTCACGGGTTGGGTGTCACTGGCAGAGTATCGGGCCGGACGGCCGCTTTCCGGCTACGCGCATCTGATGCAGAATGCGAATTTGACGTGGGCCCAGGATTTGGGTTCTGTCACGGAGCTTCTTTCCGGGGAATTTTTTCAGCCGCTGGGGCGAAGCAGCTCGCACCAGATGTGGTCCTCCGCGATGATTATTACACCGCTGCTGCGCGGGTTGTTCGGGCTGGACTGGGATGCTCCGAATCATACATTGCGCGTGTCGCCGCATTTACCGGCGAACTGGAATCGAGCGACGTTGCGAAATGTGCATCTGGGTTCGAGCACCTTTACGGTTGAATATGTGAGGAACGGAGGGCAATTGACAGTTGGGGCGAGGACGCAGACGCCGGAGGTGTTGTGTGTTGTGGCGAGTAGTGGGCCGGAAAGGCCGTGCCAGGCGGAGAAGTCGACGATGCACGTGGTAACGGCGCCGGTACCCGCGGTGGAGTTGGCGATGCCGAGCGAGCTGCCGACGCCGGGGTCGTGGACGACACGGTTGAAGGCGCTGGATGAGAAGGTGACGGATCGGGGTGAGAGTTTCACGTTTGAAGCTTTGGGAGGGAGTAGTTATGATCTGCCGGTGAGGATCAATCGGGCGCATATGAGTGTGGAAGGCGCGGAGATGCGGAACGGGAGCGTGCATGTGGAGTTTCCAGCGGGGAGCGGCTATGAGAAGAAGACGGTGCGGTTTGAGTGGTAATGCCGGCTCGAAAGCCGGCATGGCAGGCCAAAAGGCCTGCTCCACTTTGCTCTTGTTCGTGGCGGTTGCGCTTTTTGCGCAGACGCAGCGGCCGTCCATTCTGGAGTACATCCAGCAGACCTGGGCGGTTCTCACGCGCTCGAATAAGGACCTTGCAAAGGCTGCAGTCGACCCGAAATTCCATCCGGGGCCGGATGGGCGCTGGCCGGTGTACATTTCGCGCACGGAGGATGCGCAGCTTGTAGAAGAATCGCTGCGGCGGGAGATGCCCGCCGCCGGGTTCAAGACCATTGATGTGCGTCCGCTTCCAGCCGATCTCGATTCGCTGCAGGCACAGGGACTGCTCTACTTGCCGCATCCTTACGTGGTGCCGGGCGGCCGGTTCAATGAGATGTACGGCTGGGACAGCTACTTCATCCAGGTTGGATTACTGCGAGATGCGGATTTGGAACTCGCCAAGGACATGGCCGATAACTTTCTGTATGAAGTAAAGAACTACGGAAAGGTGCTGAATGCGAACCGCACTTACTATCTGACGCGCTCGCAGCCGCCGTTTCTTACCGAGATGGTTCTGGGTGTTTACCGGAAAACACACGACCGCAAGTGGCTGGCGGATGCTCTTCCGATGATCGAGCAGTATTACAAGGTCTGGAATACCGAGCCGCATCTTACGCCGGAAACCGGGCTTTCGCGTTATTTCGATATGGGCGAAGGGCCCGCGCCGGAGGTCGTGTCAGCCGAGCGCAACGCGGCGGGCGAGACACATTATCAACTGGTCAAACAGTATTTCCGGACTCACACGATTACGGATTATGACGTGAGTCAATACTACGATCGGGTAACGGATCAGCTCACGCCGCTGTTTTACAAAGGTGACCGCTCGATGCGCGAGTCCGGTTTCGACCCGTCCAATCGCTTCGGAGCATTCAATATCGATATCATTCACTACGATCCGGTATGTCTGAACGCGCTCCTGTATTTGATGGAGACGCAGACGGCGGAGATTTTGACGACGCTTGGACGGGCGGAGGGGGCGGCGACGTGGAAGAAGCGCGCCGACGATCGCGCAGAGCGGATTAACCGCCTCATGTGGGATGAGAAAGATGGACTTTATTACGACTACGATTTCGTTCACAAGCGCGTGCGGCGGTACCCGTTTTTGACGACGTTTTATCCTCTGTGGGCGGGGTTTGCGTCGAAGGAGCAGGCTGCGCGTGTCGAAAAGAATTTATCGCTTTTCGAGCGAGTGGGAGGACTTCAGACCAGTACGTACGTGAGCGGGAATCAGTGGGATGCGCCGTTTGGCTGGGCGCCGCTGCAGATGATCGCGGCGGATGGTTTGCGCCGTTACGGATACAAGGCCGATGCGGAGCGTATTTCGATGAAATTTCTTTCGCTGGTCCGGCGCGAGTTTCTGCGGCAGGGGTACATTGTCGAAAAATACGACGTGGTGCATGGCGGGTCGAATGTAAGCGCCAATATTCATTTTGGGTACCGTGCGAATCAAGCCGGATTCGGCTGGACAAACGCAGTGTTTACCGAGCTATATGATCAGCTCACACCGGAGGACCGGGAGAGGTTGATGGCCGCTCCCTAGCGGTCGCGGTTCTGAACGACTTGTTCCCTGGCTTCAATTTCGACGCGTTCCTTTTTGATATCCAAGCGCACGCGCGCGTAGATGTTCATATAGACGTTCGCCACCCAGACGAGGGCGAAAAAGGAAATCAAATAGCCGCGCCAATCCATGTACAGCAGCTTGAATTGCGTAATGGCTAAGAAAACGACTACGACGTAATGGCTAAAGCAGTATTCGCACGTAAATAGATAAAAGAATTTGCGCTGATAGAGCCGGTTGCAGACTTCGCATTTCTTCTTGCACCATTCGCGGGGCTCGCGGAAGACCTCTTCGTGGGTTACGGTCCATGCGATCGAGGCAATGGGAAGCCCCAGGATGAATAGGAATGCGAGCTGTTCGCCGATGCTCATGTGTTCTCTTCTACTATCGTCGAATATCTATGCAAGGAAGAAAACCGTTGCTGATTGCCGCTTTTCTGACATGGAACGCCGGCTTCGTGGATGCCGTCGGGTTCGTTTCGCTGGGTCACATTTACACAGCAAACATGAGCGGCAACAGCATCGCGGTGGGGATACAGTCGGCTTCGCAGGACTGGCCCGAAACTATCCGGCGCTTCTGGCCGGTGCTGCTTTACGTCGTGGGGCTACTGTTTTGCCGGCTGCTCATCGAATTTGGAGCGCGGGAGCGCATTCGCTCCATCGCGGCGGTCAGTTTCCTGTGCGAAATCGTGCTGCTGCTGCCGGTTTTCTTATCGCCCGTCGCAAGTCCGCCGACTTTATTGGCGTTTGGCTTCGTTGCACTGCTCGCGGCGGCAATGGGCGTGCAGAATGCGGCCGTGACGCACTTCAGTACGATTACGCTGCACACTGGTTTTGTTACGGGAACGCTGGTGAAATTTGCCGAATATGGCGCCAAATACCTGGGCTGGTTGTTCGACCAGACTCGTTTGCCGGGACACTCCCTGCTTGGGGTGCTGCAAGCTTCTGCGCGGCAGGAGCACTTCCGATTGACGCTGTATCTGGGGGGAATCTGGATTTGCTATGTGGCCGGAGCGTCCTGCGGGGCGCTAGGAGATCACAGCTTTCAATTCAAATCGCTCGTCGTGCCCATTGCCGGGTTGGCGCTGCTCACGGTTCTGGATCTGTATGCGCCATTTGCGCAGCGGGAAGAAGAAATCCCCAAGCGACAATAAAGCGATGCCCAACCAAAGAGCAAGCCGAGCAACCCCGGCGGGCCCCTGTTGCATGGTTATTTTTGGGGCCGCCGGCGATTTGACCAAGCGCCTGATTGTTCCGGCGCTCTACAATCTCGCCGCGGCGCGGCTTCTTCCCAAAGAGTTCGCCATTACCGGCGTGGACCTGGCGCAGGAATCCGACGAAGACTGGCATGCGTCGCTCAAGGAGATGACGCAAGAGTTCATCCAGGCGGGGCGCGACGGCGCCGAGCTCGATGAAAACATCTGGCAATGGCTGGTGGGCCGGATGTCTTACGTACAGGGGGATTTGAACAATCCGCAGACGTATGAGGATCTGAAGGGCAGATTAAAGCAGCTTGACGCCAAGTTTGGTACAGCGGGCAATTACGTTTTTTACCTGGCGGTGGCTGATCGGTTTTTTGCAACTGTGGTGGAGCACCTGGGGCAGAGCGAACTCGGCTGCGAAAAAGATGGATACTGGCGGCGCGTGGTGATCGAGAAGCCGTTCGGGCACGACCTGGAATCGGCGAGAGAACTGAATCGCAAGGTGCTCTCGACCTTGACGGAAAGTCAGGTTTTCCGGATCGACCACTTCCTCGGCAAAGAGACGGTGCAGAACATCATGATGTTTCGGTTTGCGAACGGACTCTTCGAGCCGGTCTGGAATCGGGATCGTATCGATCATGTGCAGATTACGGTTGCGGAGACGGTGGGAGTCGAAAAACGCGGGCGTTTTTATGAGCGAACGGGCGCGCTGCGCGACATGGTTCCGAATCACGTGTTTCAGCTTGTGGCGATGACGGCGATGGAGGCGCCCAACTCGTTTCATGCGGACGCGGTTCGCTCGGAAAAGGCGAAGGTGATTGAGGCAGTTCATATCTGTACTCCCGAAGAGGTGCGTTGTTCAGCGGTGCGCGGGCAGTATGACCGCGGCGAGTTGGATGGAGAGCCGGTGCTGGCTTACCGGCATGAGCCGGATGTGTCTGCGGGGTCGGATGTGGAGACGTACGTAGCGCTGAAACTCGCGATCGAAAACTGGCGCTGGTCCGGCGTACCGTTTTATATCCGCACGGGAAAACGCCTGGCCGCGCGGAAGACGCAGATTGCGATCCGGTTCAAGGAGACACCCGCGGCGCTGTTTCGGGATACTCCGGTGCGAAGCCCGGCGCCGAACTGGCTGCTGTTGCGCATTCAGCCGGATGAAGGGATTGCGTTTGAATTCGGAGCGAAGATTCCGGGGCCGACGATGAAGCTCGGCGACGTGCGCATGGATTTCAAATACCGGGATTATTTTGGAACCGCGCCGTCGACGGGTTATGAAACGCTGATCTACGACGTGATGATCGGCGATGCCACGCTGTTTCAACGCGCGGATAACATCGAGGCCGGATGGCGTGTGGTGCAGCCGGTGCTGGATGTCTGGAGCGCGGAGCCGCCGAACGATTTTCCGAATTATGAGGCCGGGAGCCAGGGGCCGAAAGAAGCCGATGAACTACTCGCGCGTGACGGACGGGCGTGGCGGGGGATTAATTAGGGATTGCGGTGTAAGGTTCGGTATTTGCGCAGGAGTTCGTACATGACAATCGCGCCGGCGCTGGCGACGTTGAGGGAATGCTTCAGGCCGAGCATGGGGATGCGGACGTGGGCGTCGCAGAGTTCGAGCAGCGCGGGAGCGAGGCCGTCCACTTCGTGGCCGAAGAGCACGCAAACGGGGAAATGCGGCTGCCAGTCGAAAATGTCGAGCGCGCGGTCGCTGGTTTCGATCGCTGCGATTTCGTAGCCGTGCTTACGCAAGTTGTTCACGGCGGCGACGGGGTCGTCTACCGATTCCCAGGCAACACGCTCTTCGGCGCCTAAGGCCGTCTTGCTGATGGCGCTTTTGGGAGGACGGGCGGTAATCCCGCTCAGTAGCAAACGTTCGATACCGGCTCCGTCTGCCGTCCGGAAGAAAGCACCGACGTTATACATGCTGCGCACGTTGTCGAGAAGGATCGAGACGGGCAGGCGCCGGAACTCGTAGGCCGCAGCGGCCGTGGTCGCGCGGTAAGGAACACGCTCCATCAACCCTATTTACGATCCAGGCCGGCGCGCTTCCACAGTTCGCCGACGCGTTGTTTGACCTCCGGAGACATCTCGATTACGTTCGGCCAGCGCCGCGTAAAGCCTTCGGATTTCCATTTCGTCGTTGCATCGATGCCCATTTTGGAGCCGTAATTCGGCAGGCGGCTGGCGTGGTCGAGCGAATCGATGGGACCCAGGGAGAATTCGATATCGCGCTCGGGATCGATATTGTTGAGCGCTTTCCAGGCGACTTCGGCGGAATTCTGAACGTCAACGTCTTCATCCACCACGACGATGCACTTGCTGAACATCGCCTGACCCAAACCCCAGATGGCGTGCATGACTTTACGCGCCTGGCCCGGATACGATTTGCGGATGGAGATCAGAATGAGGTTGTGAAAGACGCCTTCGGCGGGCATGGCGATATCGCGCACTTCGGGCAACTGCGTGCGCATGAGCGGCAGGAAGATGCGTTCGATGGCCTTGCCCATGTAGAAATCTTCCATGGGCGGCGGGCCTACGATAGTGGCGGCATAAATGGGATTCTTGCGATGCGTGATGCACTCGATGTGAAAGACCGGGTAGTCGTCGTCGAGAGAGTAAAAGCCAGTGTGATCGCCGAACGGGCCTTCGCGGCGTAGCTCGCCGAGATTCAGATAGCCTTCCAGAACGATTTCTGCATTGGCCGGGACTTCGAGATCACTGGTTTCGCATTTCACCATTTCGACTGCCCTGCCCCGCAGAAAACCCGCGAACATCATTTCGTCGATATTGGGCGGCAACGGCAGAACGGCCGAAAACATAGTCGCGGGATCGGCGCCGACGGCAACTGCGACCGGCATTCGGGTTTCCTGGCCGCGTTCCAGCAGACGGCGATAGTGCTCGGCGCCTTGCTTGTGCTTTTGCCAGTGCATTCCGGTGGTCTGGCCGTCGAAGACCTGCATGCGGTACATGCCGCAGTTGCGCTTTCCGGTGTTCGGGTCAGTTGAAAATACCAGAGGAAGCGTGATGAAGCGGCCGCCGTCACCGGGCCAGCAATGGAGGATGGGAAAGTAATTGAGTGAAAAGTCGGAGCGGCGGATGACCTCTTTGCACGGGCCGTTCGATACGGTTTTGGGGAAGGCTGCGTTTAGTTCCGCGAGTTTGGGAAGTAGCTTGAGCTTGTCGAGTAGTCCTTCGGGCTTTTGCATTTCGAGAAAGCCGGTGATGCGCTCCGCGATTTCTTGGATGTTTTCAACGCCGAGCGCGAGTTCCATGCGGCGCATGCTGGCGAATACGTTGATCAACAGCGGCACGCTCGACCCCTTCGGGTTTTGAAACAGGAGTGCGGGGCCGCCGGATTTCACGGCGCGATCCGCAAACTCTGTGATTTCAAGATAAGGATCTATTTCGAGTGAGATTCGCTTCAGCTCGCCCGCCTTTTCCAAGGCTCGCAGGAAATCGCGCAGATCGTCGAAAGCCATGTGAATACGCTTCACCCATTATGATGAGAGTGAATCATGAGCAGACGAACTGCTTTAGTCACCGGCGCAAGCCGCGGTATTGGAAAGGCGTGCGCACACGCGCTGGCGCAGGCCGGATATCGTGTGGCTCTTGCGGCGCGCTCGCTGGAGAAGCTGGAAGAAACGGCCAGCGCGATTCGTCAAAATAACACCGAAGCGTTCAGCGTGGAGATGGATCTGGCAAGCCGTGAATCGATTGTCAATGCGGCGGGCAGGGTCGCGAAAGAGTTCGGGCGGATCGATGTTTTGGTAAATAACGCCGGAATTACCAAAGACGGTCTGGCGGTTCGGATGAAGGAAGCGGATTGGGAAGCGGTGCTGCAGACGAATTTGAGTGGTTCTTTTTTCCTGATTCAGCAAGTGCTTCCCGGGATGATGCGCGAGCGCTGGGGCCGTATCGTCAACATATCGTCAGTGGTGGGAGAGCGCGGCAATCCAGGCCAGGCGAACTATGTGGCATCGAAGGCCGGGTTGATTGGTTTGACGAAATCGCTGGCGCAGGAGGTCGGGAGCCGGAATATCACGGTGAACGCGGTAGCGCCCGGGTTTATTGGAACGGATATGACGGAGCAACTCAGCGCCGAATTGAAGCAGAAGATGATTGACGAAACTCCGTTGAAACGGATCGGAACGCCGGAAGATGTTGCACACGCGGTGCGATTTCTGGTCAGCGACGAGGCCAGCTTTATCACCGGACACGTACTCGACGTGAACGGTGGGATTTACATGTAGTTTGGAGATGCAGAAAAACAGTCCTTTCAAAATCGGCCTGGTCCAGATGAGCTGCTCGACGGATCCCGATCGGAATCTCGCAAAGGCGATTGACGGTATCCGCGAGGCGGCGCGGAAAGGCGCGGAGATTGTCTGCTTGCAGGAATTGTTTCGAAGCCAGTATTTCTGCCGCGAAGAGAAGGCTGAGTTGTTTAACCTGGCGGAGACGATTCCGGGTCCTTCGACCGAGGCGATTGGGGCGGTGGCGAAAGAACTGCAGGTTTCGGTAGTTGCGTCGTTGTTTGAGAAGCGGGCGCAGGGGCTGTATCACAACACGGCTGCCATCCTCGATGCGGATGGGAAATTGGTCGGGCTGTATCGCAAGATGCACATTCCGGACGATCCGCTGTATTACGAGAAGTTTTATTTCACGCCAGGAGATTTGGGGTTCCAGAATTTCGAGACACGGTATTCGCGGATCGGCGTGCTGGTGTGTTGGGACCAATGGTATCCGGAAGGAGCGCGCATCACCAGTTTGCAGGGCGCCAATGTATTGTTCTATCCGACGGCGATCGGGTGGCATCCGGCGGAGAAGGCGCAGTATGGCGAAGCGCAGCTCGATGCGTGGCGCACGATTCAGCGTGCGCATGCAATTGCGAATGGTGTTTTTGTGGCGGCAGTAAATCGAACCGGCTACGAGGGTTCGCCGGAGAGTGGTTTGGAGTTCTGGGGAAACTCGTTTGTGGCCGATCCGTTCGGGCGCGTCATTGCCCAGGCATCGACGAGCGAAGAGCAGGTACTTGTGGCGGAGTGCGATCCGCAGCAGATGGATGAAGTGCGAAGGAACTGGCCGTTTCTGCGGGACCGGCGGATCGATGCGTATGCGCCGATTACGCAGAGGTGGCTGGGGTGAGAAGCGCCACTATGCCGGCCGAATGGGAGCCGCACGAAGCGACGTGGCTGGCATGGCCGCACGAAATTACCGACTGGCCCGGAAAGTTTGCGCCGATTCCATGGGTATACGGCGAAATCGTCAGGCATCTTTCGCGCGTGGAGAAGGTGCGGATTCTGGTTCAGGATGCTGAAGGGGAGCAGAAGGCGCGCCGGGTGCTCCAGAAGTGCCATGTAGACATGCCCGCGGTCGAGTTTTTTCAGATTCCGACGGATCGAAGCTGGACGCGCGATTACTGTCCAATCTTCGTGAAGAGCAGCAGCGGTGAGCGCGCGATGCTGAACTGGCATTTCAATGGTTGGGCGAAGTACGGGAACTGGAAGCACGACGATGCGGTGACGGAATGCCTCGCGCAGCGGCTCGGAATACGGATGTTGACGCCGATGTGGAATGGTAAGCGGGTGGTTCTGGAAGGAGGCAGCATCGATGTGAATGGCGCCGGGTCGATCCTGACCACCGAGGAGTGTTTATTGAGCAGTGTGCAGGCGCGGAATCCGGGGCTGCCGCGTTCCGATATGGAGGCAGTGTTTCGGGAGTATCTCGGAGCAGATAAGACGATCTGGCTTCGCAATGGGATTACGGGGGATGACACGCACGGGCACGTGGACGATCTGGCACGTTTCACGGACGAGCAGACGATTGTGATTGCGGCGGAGGACGATCCCGCGGAAGCGAATTATGAGCCGCTGAAGGAGAATCTTGCGCTGTTGCAGAAGACGGCGGCATTTCGGATTGAGATGCTGCCGATGCCGGAACCGGTCTACTTCGATGGACAGCGGCTGCCGGCGAGTTACGCGAATTTTTATATTGCGAATGGTCTGGTGCTGGCGCCGACGTTTAACGATCCGAAGGATCGAGTGGCCTTGAATAAAATTGCTGAGCTTTTTCCGGATCGAAAAGTCATTGGGATTGCGGCGAGGGATCTCGTGCTGGGACTGGGGACTTTGCATTGCATGACGCAGCAGCAGCCCGCCTGATTCCTGCCGGCATTCCGCTGGCGATCTGGGTTTATCTTTTGCTTGGGCGGGGCGGGTTTTGGAGGGAACCAAGCGTCGCGAAGAGTCGCGACGCGGCACGCACGAGTGCGTGCGCCACGGTTGTTGCGGTGGTGCCGGCGAGGAATGAGGCAGAAGTCATTGGGCGGGCGGTTGGCTCACTGGTCAGGCAGGGTTTGCAGGTAATTGTTGTCGATGACGGGAGCACGGACGGCACGGCAGAGATTGCGGCGAGCTTGGGAGTAACCGTTATTCACGGAAAGCCGTTAGCACCGGGCTGGACGGGCAAACTCTGGGCGATGTCCCAAGGGGTGACACACGCGATGCAGTTTGAGCCCGAATATTTGCTGTTCACCGACGCCGATATCCGGCATGGCGCGCAGACTGTAGCGGAACTGTTGCAGATTGCGGAATCGTATGACTTGGCGTCGTACATGGTGAAGCTCGCGTGCACAACAACGGCGGAGAAGGCGCTGATTCCGGCGTTTGTGTTTTTCTTTTTGAAGCTGTATCCGCCGGCGTGGATCCGGTCACCGGGATTCAAAACTGCCGGAGCTGCTGGTGGATGCATTCTGATCCGGACCGCGGCGCTGAGGAAGATTGGCGGCCTGCAATCGATAGCGGGTGAGGTGATCGACGATTGCGCGCTGGCGCACGCGGTGAAGCGGAGCGGCGGGCGGGTGTGGATGGGCCTTACCGAAGACGCCGAAAGCATTCGATCCTACGGAGGGTTCGGCGACATCGGACGCATGATTTCGCGTACGGCATTCAACCAGTTGCATCATTCCCCATTGCTGCTGATTGGAACGGTGATCGGGTTGTTCTTTACGTATCTATGGCCGCCGCTGCTGGTATTCAGCGGCAACACGGCGCCAATGGCTCTGGGCGGTACGGCGTGGGCCCTGATGACGCTGGCGTATCTTCCCATGGTTCGGTTTTACCGGCTATCCTGGGCCTGGAGTCTAACGCTGCCGCTGGTTGCATTGTTCTATGCGGGGGCGACAGTCTATTCAGCTATCCAATACTGGCGGGGGAAAGGCGGCGAATGGAAAGGCCGCGCGCAGGATGCCAGGGGAAGGTAGGCCCGTCCCTCACGCGCTAAAGCGGACGTGCCTTGCACGCCAGGCCGGGGTTCTGTTATTTCAAGCCGGCCATGGTGGGGAGCAGGTTTTTGAATAACTGGAGGAAGCCGGGGCCGGCGACAATGATGGTCAGAGCCGGCATACAGAAAAAGAAGATGGGGAAGATAAGTTTTACACCGACTTTCCCGGCGCGTTCTTCCGCTTCCTGCCGGCGGCGGACTCGAAGAAATTCCGATTGGGTGCGGAGCGCTTCGGCCACGCTGGTTCCGAAGCGGTCGGTTTGCACAAGAATTGCAACGAGTTTCTTGAGCTGATCTTCGCCGGTACGGCGCGCCAGGTTGCGAAGCGCGTCGATACGGCTGCCGCCAGCGAGCATTTCCATATTGACGAGCGCGAGTTCTTCGCTGATTGCCGGATGGAAGGTTTTGAATTCGCGGCTAACGTTCAGGATGGCTTTATCGAGCGCGCAGCCAGCTTCGCTAGAAATCACAAGAAGATCGAGTACGTCGGGCAGCGCCAGCCGGATCTGCTCCTGACGGCGGGCCGATAGGCGGCTCAGAACTAAACCGGGGCCAAAAAATCCAATACCGGCGCCCGCGATTGGGAAGACCAGGCGAAGGATGGGATTCTCGGTCACCCGCTCGCGCGTGGTGAAGGCAAGCAGGCCAAGCACGGCGCACAGGACGATTTTGATTCCGATATATACCGAGACTGAATACCCGGTGCGGAATCCGGCGCTGACCAGCTCCCGCTTCATCATTCCGACATCGGCGGGCGAATAGGGAAACATGCCGCCGATCGTGACCAGCAGCTTCGCCAGCGCGTTCGGCGGCTTTGCTTGCATGGTGGGATCGAGGTAAGCGGGATTTTCCACAGTTGCCGAGGCGGTGGACAGTTGATCGAGAATGCTGGCCGGACGAACGAAATGCGAATAGCCAAACGCGGTAATCACCGCGGCGATGATGACAAAGAAAGCGATGCAAGCGGCGAGGACCATGTGGTTAGACCTTAATGTTTACGATTTTGCGGATGCAGAGATATCCGAGGATCTGGCCCGCGATGGCGCCCAGGATCATCAAGCGCCCGTCGTGGTCTCTGACCAGCACCATGAAATACGCCGGAGAAATGAAGAAGAGCAGTATACCCACGATCATGGGCATAACGGCGAGGATTAAGCCCGTGATGCGACCGTGGGCGCTCGCGGCTTTCACCTGCCCTTTGAGGCGGAAGCGCTCGCGAATGATCTGCGCCATGTTGTTCAGGACTTCGCTCAGATTTCCGCCGGTTTCCTGCTGGAGCAAAACAGCCGAGACAAAAAACCGGACATCAATCAGCGGAACCAAGATCGTCAGTTTGCCGAGGGCGATTTCGAGGCTGGAACCCAAGTGAAGGTCGGCTAAGACGCGGCGGAAACAGGAGACTAGCGGCTCGGGGGAATCGGCGACGAGCATCTCCAGCCCGATCGAAAAGCCGTGCCCGGCGCGCATCGAACGCGCCAGAAAATCGAGCGCCTCGGGGAATTGTTCTTCGAATTCCGCGATCCGCTTGGAGCGTTTCCACAACACGATGAGAAGCGGGATGGAGCTGGTGACGAGCGCAAGAATGGAGCCGGCGATGGCGGGGCGAAAGACATCCGGCAGGCACATTCCGAGGACCAGTCCGACCAGGGCCGCCGAAATGGAGGCCATGACGAGCTTGCCGGTGGTCCAGCCAAGACCTGCCTGATCGATGAGCAAATTCAGGCGCGCGAAGAGGCCAAGCTTGCCCAACGCGCGGGTCAACGGATCTTCGACGTTTTCCGGCCGCAAGAGCTCTAATTCCTGCTGTTGCTTCGGCCGCGATTCCGCGCGCCGCAACATGGCGCGTACCTGTTGCTTCTGCCGCGACTGGAGAAAAGCTTGCCCTAATCCCACCGCAAGGAGCACGACCAGAAACAGGCAGATGAAGACGGGAATAAAGAGTGTCATCGTATGTCAAATCAGCGAATATCAACCGAGCATTGGAACAGGGCAGCCGGGAGTTCCAGGCCCGCGGCTTTCAGGCGTTCACTGAATTTCGGCCGAACCCCGGTGGCGCGGAAGCGACCCATGACGCGTCCTTCGCGGGAGAGGCCTAATTTCTCAAACGTGAAGATGTCTTGCGTGGTGACCTGATCGCCTTCCAGACCAACGCACTCGGTGATATGGGTCACGCGGCGCGAGCCATCGGTCATTCGGGATACCTGCACGAACAGATCGACCGCGGAGGCCACCTGCTGACGGATGGAGCGCACTCCGATGTTTGCGTTGGACATACTGATCATCACTTCGAGGCGGCTGATCGCATCGCGCGGGCTGTTGGCATGGATCGTGGTGAGAGAACCGTCGTGTCCGGTGTTCATGGCCTGCAACATGTCGAGCGCTTCTTCACCGCGGACCTCGCCGATGATGATGCGGTCGGGTCGCATACGCAGGGCGTTGATCAGCAGTTGGCGCTGCATGATAGCGCCTTTGCCCTCGATGTTGGGCGGGCGGGTTTCGAGACGGGCAACGTGCGGCTGGCGTAGTTGCAACTCGGCCGCGTCTTCGATGGTGACAATTCGCTCATCGGCCGGGATGAAACCGGAGAGCATGTTGAGAAACGTGGTTTTGCCGGCGCCGGTGCCCCCGCAAATGATGATGTTGAGCCGGGCTTTGACGCAATTCCGGACCAGCTCGAGCATGGGCTCGATGATGGATTGCTTTTTCAGGAGATCGGCCGGTTCGAGCGGCGCGCCGCCGAAGCGGCGGATGGAGAGGAGTGGTCCGTCCACGGCGAGCGGCGGAATAACGGCATTGACACGGGAGCCGTCCGGCAAGCGCGCATCCACCATCGGAGACGATTCATCGACGCGGCGGCCGACGCGCGAGACCACACGCTCGATGATCCGTAGAAGATGCGCGTCGTCCTTGAATTCGATGCTGGTGCGCTCCAGTTTGCCGCCGCGTTCGACATAGACCATGCGCGGCGTGGTGACCAGGATGTCGGATACGGTGCGGTCACGGAGCAATGGCTCGAGCGGACCGAGTCCGAAGACTTCATCGAGCACTTCTTCGATGAGCTGGTCCTTTTCCAAGAGGCTGAGCGGGGTCTTCTCTTCCCCGACGAGTTTGGCAATGGCAGGCCGGATCTCCTGACGGGCCTTTTCTCCGGAGCGAGCGGCCAGAGCTTCCAGGTTGATACGATCGAGCAGCTTGCGGTGAACGCCGAACTTCAGTTCCTGATAGTTCGAGGTCACGGGCGACGGCGGAGGTGTGTCGATGGTGCGAGATTGCAGACGCTGAGTTTCCATTTAGAGGATCCGGTTAGCGGAAGAGGGCGAAGCGTTTCTTCTGGGTTTTGATTTGAATGTCGGCGATGCGGGCCGTTAGCACGGCGAACTGCTGGGCCAAGCGATTGTTAGGGGGCAGCAGGTTGCCGGCTGAATAGGATTGATACAGACTTGGATAATCGTTCGGCAGCATCGCGTAGAGCGGACGTCCCAAAATCTTTTGCAAGTCCTCGCTGGTGACATCCATCATCTTCGGCGTGCGGTTCAGGATGAGCTGAACTTTATCGAGATTGGCTCCCCGGTCTTGCAGCCGCTGGATGATGGCCTTCAAACCGTGCAGGGCTGTCACTTCGAGCACGGAGACGATCAAAAGCTGATCGAGTTCTTCGTATATGCCGGAGAGGGTTTCGTTAAAGCTGCGGCCGAGATCCAGCACCACCCAAGGATGCTGCGATTGCATGAAGCGAACCACCTGACGGAGTTCATCCCCGCTGGGTGCGTGCTCGTGCGAGAACGCTTCGGGGCTCGGGACAACGAAGATGCCCGGCTTCCATTCGGATATCAGCGCTTTCCACAGGCTGTGGTCCAGGCGGGAAAGGTTCTTGACGGCATCGAGCACGGAATAGGAGCTCGCGACTTTCATCAGGAACCCGATCATGCCGGAGGTCAAATCGAAATCCGCCAGTAGGACGTCTTTCCCGGTCTGTCGTTTCAGGTCCGCGCCGATGTGGCAAGCCAGGGTGGTCGCACCGCATCCGCCTTTTGCAGAAACGAAGCCAATCACCTTTCCGTCCGGCAGGGGGCCTTCGTCTGAGTCGAGCGACGAGGCCATGCGCTCCAAGGCCGGACCGAGGGTTTCCTCGAACGGAGGATGGATGAATTCATTGGCGCCGGCGCGCATCGCGGCCAGAATGGTCTTCGGGTCATCGCTCTCATGTACGGCGATGATTTTGGTTTTCGGAGCAGAGCTTCTGATTTCGCTCAGCGCTTTGTCGAGATCGGCGCGAATGGCGGATAACTCCACCAGCAGGATTTCGGGACGGGTCTCGCTGACGCGCCTGACAACGCTCGACCAATCCGAGGGGATTTGTTCCTGGACAGATGAAGCGGTATCGAGTTGCCCGAGCAAATAACGGGCATCCTGCCGCAGCAGTTCATTTTCCAGGGCCATCAGAACGTTGGCGGTTTTCATATTAGTTGTGCGAGTTAAGGCCGCTCCCTTGCGGTCGCGGTTCTGTTTCAGTATTGCCAGTATCCGGAGCCGGTTGGGTCAAGCTTCGGATGACTTCCACAGGCAGTGTGTCGGATTTTGAGAGTTTTGCGGCCGGATCGTTCGGCGGAAGGGCCGGATTCTGCGGCGCGGCCGACGCGCTTTCCTTCAGGAATTTTTGCGGCATTTTGACCTGCGGCGTTTTCACACCGGCTGGGATGGGCGCGACGAGCACGGGCGTGACGAGCACCATCAGTTCGCTGTTGTTCTTCTGCAGGGAGCGCGATTCAAAAAGTTTGCCCAGAACCGGGATGTTGGAAAGACCCGGGATCTTGTTCAGGTTTTCCGTCATGGTGTTATCGAGTAATCCGGCGATGGCGAAGCTCTGTCCGTTCTCTAACTCAACCTCCGTTTGCACGCGCCGTGTCGCGAGGCCGGGCACGGTGTACCCGCCTACTGTCAAGCCGTTGGCGAAGTCGAGCGAGCTCACTTCGGGCGTGACGGCCAACCGGATGGTTCCGCGCGGGGTGACGGTCGGGAGGAAATGCAATCGTATACCGAACTCGCGGAATTGAATGGTGATCTGGCCGATACCAGCCGCGCCGCCCTGCAGTGTCGGGTACGGGAATTCGCCGCCGGCGAGAAAGCTGGCCGGTTTACCGCTGACGGTGAGCAGGTTGGGCTCCGCCAGGATCTGGACGAGCTGCTTTGTTTCGAGAGCTTGAATGGTGCCCGCAAGATTCAAATCGCGCCGGAAGAAAAAGATGTTCAGCAGGTCGTTGAAGGTGACCTTGAAAGGATCTTGCGTGAAATCGAAGGTCGGCTGCTGCCCGAATTGCCCGGTGGAGATGGTGCCGATGGTATTCGTCGCGCCGGTGCTCATCAGGTTGGCTCCAAGCTGCTGAAGCGCCGTGCGCTCTACGTTGGCGAAGCGGACTCTCAGTAGAATCTGCGGCTCGGCTTGCGGGACTTTCACATGCAGCAGGTTGACGACTTTTCCGGCAGTCCCGGCGATGGCGGCAGCCCGGTCAGCGGCGGTGAGATCGTCGACTGTTCCGGTCAGGAAGACGTTACCGCCGGAAAACTTGAGCGTGATGTTCTGGCCAGGGACTTCGCGTTGCAGCTCGGCTTTGGCAGCTTCCAGCTTGGAGGTGTCAGCCGAGACGTGCACATCGAACATTGTTTTTTGATCGTTTTGGTCCCAGAGCACCATGCTGGTGTCGCCCTGGGCTTTGCCGTTCACGAGCACTTCGGTTCTACTGACGGCGACGGCTTCGGCCACCTCCGTATTGGCGATGGAGATTCGCTTCACACCCGCTGCATTTTCGAGAATGGTGGAGCGATTGATGCCGACCAGGAGGTCGGTTGCCGGCGGAGCTTGCGTTGCGATATTGGCTCCGAACGAAAGGGCCGCGAAGAAAGTGGTAAGTAATGAAATTTTCATGGTGCCGCTCCTAGTGGTCAAGCCTTTGCTCGGATCGCTTGGTGCCACTGAAGACCTCCACTGTTTCGAGCTTGGGTTCTTTGGCTGGTTTCGGTTGCGGCTTTGCTGCGGCCGCATGTTGAGCAACCGGCGCTGGATGGGTTGGAAGCGCCGTAGCAGCTACTCCGAATAACGAAGCGAGGGAGACTCCCTGGGTCTTGTCTTCCTGCGTATCGAGCGGGTTCCGGAGGACCAGTTGCACTTTGGCCTCGCTGCTGGCCAGATTCAGGATTTCGGCCTGCTCGGGGGTGACCAAGAGATTCACAACCTCGGCGTCCTCGGGTTTGCCGTCAACACGTCTTTCAATTTTTTGACCGGCAGAGAGGACTTCAATGTTTTGCAGGATGGTTCGCGACCAGGTGTTCTGATTAGCGGTTTGCAGTCCTGGATTGCCGGCGATCAGGACGTCGACGCGCATGCCGGGCACGACGAAACCGGCCAGACCAACCACTTCATTCACCTTTAAGGCCACAGCCCGCTTCCCTACGGGGATCAAGGTGGCGAGTCCGGCTCCAGCGCCTTTCGGAGCCAGCCGGCCGTTCAGGATCGGCTCACCTTCGTAGATGGTGCTGACGACGCCACGGCCAATGATTTCCTGGGGATCTTTTAGAGCCTGGGAGGGGATTGAGCCGGACCAGTCAGCCGACTGAAGATCGGCTTCGCGAATAAGCGCGCCGGATTGTAAATCGTGGGCGGCGACGACGAGACGGCTTTTAGAAACGGCTTTTGCCGGCCCGGATTGGACGTGGGCCAGAATGAACCGGTAGACGAGGAAACTGGCAGCTCCTGAAACGATTAACGCGAACAGGAGTACGGAAATGAAGCGGCGATGCATGGAATAAGCCTTCGACCGCTTATGTAGTGGCTATTGCGAGGAGATCTAAGCATCAGAGAGTTCCTACGGAATTCGGTGCCAGATCAAGATAGGGAGCGGCAATAGCGCTGCCGCTCCCCGTGAGGTTAGCTGGCCGTTTTAGCAGCGGTCATCTGGGTGTTAATGTTGGTCCAAATGGTTGTCAGGCTGCTGTGTATGGTGCTGAGCACGGCAGTTGCCGCCAGCCCAATAAAGGCCATCAGCAGCGAATACTCCACCAGATCCTGCCCATCTTCTTCCTTCAAAAACGCATTTACAAAGTTATGAACCATAGTGTCTCCTTTCGAATCGTGCAATCCTGTCGTATCCCAAGTAACCGAATATGGTTCACGTTTCCTGGGAACGCATATTGTCAGTGCCTCGCGGCCTTCAGAATCTCTACAGACTTATCGGGAGCATGGGGGAAAAACATTAGGGGAATTTGAGACACAAATCCAGAATGCCGAACTGAAGTTCGGCACGGCAGCCTGAAGGCTGCGCCACTGCGAGGTACATGCCTTAACTGAGGCGCAGGGGACTAATGGGGATGGAGAGGACCACGAGGGTGCCGAGACCGATAATGACGGCGTGCGGCATGCGCAGCGCTTCGGCGTTGCGTACATCCACTTGGGAGTTGGTTTTATAAGGTGCGCGCAGCCGCAGGAAGTCGTGCAGGAGCGCGTACATATTGATGCAGGTTTCGGTGAAGCGCTTTTTGCAGAGTGCGAGCAATACGGCCGCAACTCCGCCGAGAATGGCCGTCGCCAGAAAAATCTGAAACCAAGGCCAGGGGCCGACCAGGGAACCGATGGCCGCCATCAGCTTCACGTCGCCCGCTCCCATTCCGCGCAGCAGATAGAACGGCAGATATATGGCGGCTGCCAACAGGAGCCCTTCGCCTGCGACCGCCAGACCGTGCCATTGTGAAAACAGCAGGTTGAGGCCGAACCCCAAAACTAGTCCAGAGGCGTTGAGCCAGTTGGGGATGCGGCGGAAACGGAAGTCGTAGACGGCGGCGATGAGCACGAGCGATAGCACGGCAATGCGAATGGGAATGGCAACGTTATCCACAGGCAATCACCGAAAACTTCAAGCGATCGCCGAGGCTGGTTGCCGAGCGCGCGACGGCGCCGGCCGCTAACTCCAGAACGGAATCGGCTCGCAGACAGACGGCCAGGCGGCGCGGCTTGAGAGCGTAGCGGACTTTCCTGACCCGGAACTCGCGATCCAGAAATAAAACATCGATGGGCATGCGCATCCCAAAGGTGTGAACGGCTTCGCAGGGGGCGATCCACAGACCGGCTTCGGCATCCAGTTCGGAGACGTTCAGAAGTCCGTCGCGGCGGGCGCGGCTGGTCCCGGCGATGCGAACCCGTTTGGCAACGGCGGAGCCGCGGTCCTGGTTCAACACCGTGTATTCGCGCGCAGGTTCCATTTCTTGAAGTGGAAGAATGAAAAGCGATTTCTCAGATATGGATAAAGACAACAAAATCGCAATCGTGACGGGCGCGGGGAGCGGGATTGGCCGGGCCGTCAGTGTCGCGCTTTCAGCGGCGGGTTACTCCGTGGTGCTGGCCGGACGGCGCGCGGCGGAACTGAAACAGACCGCGGGGTTGGCTCAAGCGGGAAGGCTGGTTCCTTTTCCGACCGATGTCACGGACCCGGAATCCGTTCACGCGCTCTTTGCAAAGACAAAGGAGCTATTCGGACGCCTGGATCTTCTGTTCAATAACGCCGGGACGGGCGCGCCCGCGGTTCCCTTCGAGAATCTGAGCTTTGCGCAATGGACCGCGGTGGTGAATGTAAATCTGACGGGAGCGTTTCTCTGCGCGCAGCAGGCGGTGAAGATGATGAAGGAGCAGAAGCCGCGCGGCGGGCGGATCATCAATAACGGCTCGATTTCGGCACATGCGCCACGGCCCAACTCTGCGCCGTATACAGCCACCAAGCATGCAATCACGGGATTGACGAAATCTTTGTCGCTCGATGGGCGCGCATTCGATATTGCGTGCGGCCAGATCGATATCGGCAACGCCGCGACTGAGATGACAGAGCGCATGCAGCAGGGAGTACCGCAGGCAGATGGGCGGATTCTAGTGGAGCCCCGGATGGATGTGCGGTACGTCGCCGAGGCAGTGGTTTACATGGCGAGCTTGCCGTTGGAGGCGAATGTGCAGTTTATGACCGTGATGGCGACGAAGATGCCGTATGTGGGGAGAGGGTGAATACGCGCGCGTCTCTAGGAAAAAAGAGCAAGCTGGCGGGGAGGGTCGTCGAAAACAGAGCGGCCGTTCAGATCCTTTGAGATTGAATGTTCGCGCGCTAGCGTCTGTTCGAAATCCGCCACCGGCTCAAATTGCCGTTCCACGTTCCACACGAGGCGATCGAGGCGCTTCAAACCGTCGGTTTTCTCGGTGTTTCCTAGTTTCGCTGTATCGAGCGAGCGCCGTAATACAGAGATCGATTCATCGTAGGTCTTCAACGGCACGGGAAAGGGGTGGCCGTCTTTGCCGCCCAATGCAAACGAAAAGCGCGCCGGATCGGAAAAGCGGCTGGGCGCTCCATGGATTACTTCCGCGACAAGGGCCAGCGTCTGCAACGTGCGCGGGCCGAGATTCTCAGTGAGAAGAAGCTCGGCAAAGTTGTGGACCTGCCGTTCGTAGCTCGTCATGAGAACGGCGCCGAGCCGCTTGAGATCAACGTTTTCGGCACGGACATCGTGATGCCGCGGCATGGCGAGATGCCGGAGTTCGACCAGCGTTTTCTCCGGTTTCTCTCGCGCGATGGCGAGGAGGGCCTCTTGCGCGGGCTTCGCGCGGCGGTCCACCAGATTGAGAATGAGCCCTTCGTGCTCGCCGACGATGGCGGCGTGCGGTTCGCAGACGAAATCGCGGATTGCAGGCGAGTGCCAGTGGTAGCGGCGCGCGAGTTTCGTGCGCTCGTTCATGCCCTGCTGCACGATGGCCCAGTCCCCCGTGCTGGTCACGACGAAGGAGTGCAGGTAAAGCTGGAATCCGTCGCCGATGGCGTTGTTGTCGATTCTGGCAGCGAGCCGACTGGCGCGAACGAGCCCGTCGCCATCGAAACCTCTGCGATCGGCGAGCGCCAGGAGTTCAACGGGTGTTTTGCGGGACTGCTTGCCGCGTCCACCGCATATGTAAATACCCAATTCGTGGGCGCGCGGATTGAGGCCGCGCTTCAGTGCGCCCAGTACGGAGGTGGTTATGCCGGAAGAGTGCCAGTCCATGCCCATGACTGCGCCGAGGGCTTGGAACCAGAACGGATCGCTGAGCCGCGCGAGGAATTCGGCGGCGCCGTAGTGATGGACGATGCTCTCGACAATTGCCGTGCCGAGCCTTTGCATTCGCGAGGCGAGCCACTCGGGAACACGTCCGCCGTGCAGCGGCAAATCGGCGGTTCCAGAGCGATTCATGGCACCTTAAGGTTAGCGTGGAACCGCTCAACGAATACACATCCCGGCGAGGTCGCTGGCGCGCCGAACAGGAATTTCTACAGCAGCGCTTTATCCGCATCGGGAACTGGCGGCTGGTGGTTGGAATTGCAGCAGCCGTACTGGCGTGGTTTATCTTTGCTCAGCATGCCATTCCGCTGTGGACGTTGCTTGTTACGGTTGTAATCTTCATCGGGCTCGCAGTGTGGCATCAACGGGTTATTCGCCGCCGGACGATGGCGACGCGAGCCATTCAGTACTACGAACGCGGGTTGGCGCGTCTTGCCGATCGCTGGCAAGGCACCGGTAGCTCCGGGGATGGTTTTCGGAGTGAGGCGCATGTCTATGCAGACGATCTGGATGTGTTCGGGAAGGGCTCGCTGTTCGAACTGATCTCGACGGCGCGCACGACGATGGGCGAGCAGACACTTTCGAGCTGGCTGCTGCATGCGGCAGGTTGTGAAGACGTGCGCGCGCGGCATGCCTCAGTCCGTGAACTTAGCGGCCGTTTGGATCTTCGCGAAGATTTGGCGCTGCTTGGGGAGGATATTCGCGCGGAATTGCAGCCGGACATGCTCGTCCGTTGGGCGTCCGGACCTCCGGTGAATTTTCATCCGGTATTGCGGCCGTTGCTGTTGGCTTTGGCCATTGCAGGGATCGGAAGCATCGTAGCGTTTTTCGCTCAGGTGTTGCCGATCAGCGTGGTGATCGGGATTCTGGTCTGCGACTTTTTTCTGAAATTCCTGTTGCGGCAGCGCGCAGCGCAAGTGACCGAAGGCGTACATGCGCCAGCTGAGGAGCTGAACGTGCTCTCCTTATTGCTTCGGCGTTTGGAGAAAGAGACGTTTGAGTCGCAGCGGCTCAGTCAGTTGCGCTCTGCGCTGGAAATTCGCGGATTGCCGGCGTCGAAACGCATCGCCAAGCTCGAACGCTGGATCGAGTGGCTCGATTCTGGCGATCACGTTCTGATTCGTATTCTGCGGCCGATTCTTTTGTGGGAAGAGCAGATCGCCATGGGGCTGGAGGCGTGGCGGCGCGCTAACGGACCGCACATTGGCCGGTGGCTGTCCGCGGTGGGCGAGTTTGAGGCGCTGTCTTCGTTGGCGGCGCTTTTGTTCGAGCGCCCGCAATGGGTGTTTCCGGAATTGCACTCAGGCGGCGGCTCGCAGTTTGAGGCGGAAGCCTTGCAGCATCCGCTGATGCCGGCGGGCAAGTGCGTTCCGAACGATGTCCGGCTGGATGCGAAGCGGCAATTGCTCATTGTGAGCGGCTCGAACATGTCCGGTAAGAGCACCTTGCTGCGCTCGGTTGGGCTGGCGACCGTGCTGGCGTGGGCGGGCGCTCCGGTGGCGGCCGCGCGTTTGCGGATCTCGCCGCTTCAACCCGGAGCTTCCATTCGAGTCACGGATTCATTGCAGGACAACCGGTCGCGGTTTTTCGCCGAGATTACAAGGATTCGCGAAATAGTCGATCTGACAAGAAACGGGCGGCCGGTTCTGTTTCTGCTGGATGAGTTGCTGAGCGGGACGAATTCGCATGACCGGCGAATTGGGGCGGCCGGCATTGTGCGGGGATTGGTGCATTCGGGCGCGATCGGGCTGATTACAACGCATGATCTGGCGCTGGCGGACATCGAGCAGGATCTTGGGCCAGCCGCCGCGAACGTGCACTTTGAAGATCAGATGGTGGATGGCCAGATGGTGTTCGATTACCGGCTGCGGCCCGGCGTGGTGGCGCACAGTAATGCGCTGGAGTTGATGCGGGCGGTGGGGCTGGAGGTGTGAAACTACCGCTCCGTTGCGGTCGCGGCTCGGCTAGGCGCGGGCGGCGAGAAAGCGTTTTCGCAACTCTTCGGGATGCAAATCCTGGATATGGGTTGCGATCCACCAGGTGTTCCCGGCGGGATCTTTGACACTGGCGACACGGTCACCATAGAACTGGTCTTTCGGCTCATTTACCGAAACTCCGCCTGCGTCTATCGCATTGTGATACACGTAATCGACATCCTCTACGTACATGTAGAGCGCGGCTGGGGCCGGCTTCATCTCGCCGCGGACCTGCCCCATCATCACTTTGGAATCACCAATCTGCACTTCGGCATGCGACACCGTGCCATCCGGCAGCGTAAAGCGCTCGGTCTCTTTGGCGTGAAGCGCACGTTTCAGGAAATCGATCAGAGCCGCTGCATTTTCAACAAGCAGGTAAGGCGTGATGGTGTGATAGCCGTCCGGGATCGGTTTGGTGCTGTGCATGGTTCTCTTTCAGAGTCTACAGCGCAATGAACGAGCAGTGGCGATACACTTGCAATGGAGAGTCGGCAAAGCTTATGGGTTTACCTGCCGCACGATTAACGGATCCGACAGTTCACGGTGGAGTGATTGTCGCGCCCGGCTGTCCGCTGGTGCTGATCGGAGGGATGCCGGCCGCTCGTATTACAGATCTCCACACGTGTCCGATGGTTAACGGTGTTGTGCCCCACGTGGGCGGACCCATCATTCTGGGCGCTTTTACCGTGCTGGTGGGCGGAATGCCACAGGCGCGGCAGACCGACATGCTCACCTGCGTTGGACCACCCGACTCGATTCTGATGGGCTGCCCGACGGTTCTGGTGGGAATGGTGGGGGGCGGCGCGGGCTTCGCTTCCATGGGATCGGGAATCAGTAGCGGGATGGGAAATCCAGCGATGCAGGAGCCGCCGCCCACGCCTGAAGAGCTACAGAAGCAGGGCGACGAAATGAAAGCCGAGCTTGCAAAATTCCAATAGCCAGCGCATATGCCGTTGCACGTGGAAGTAGTTGAAGGTCCAACCAAGGGGCGGAAAATTGAAGTGCCCATCGGAAAGGCAGTCACCGTGGGGCGCACTTCAAAATCGATGCAGAGTTTCCCCGAGGACGACTGCATGTCCGGCCTGCACTTCGCGATCGGGCTTGCAAACGGATCGCTTCGCCTGACAAATCTGAGTAAGACGAATGGCACGGAAGTGAATGGCCAGAAGCTGGATTCGATTTTTCTCAAGCCGGGAGACCAGATCAAGGCCGGGCAGACTATCTTTTCGGTGATCGGGCCGCCGCCGAGCCCTTATCCGGTTCAACTGCGAATCGGCGGCTGGGGGTTTGAGGCGCTGCCGGAAGGATGGGAGGCCGTGGAAGGCTCCGGATTTCGCCACAGCATTGCGACACCTTTTCGGCCGAACATGTCCGCAGTGGAGGAGCAGTTGCCGAAAGGCCAGACGCTCGCGGATTATGTGAAACTGCAGATGGATCTAGCCCGGAAATACATTGAGGGAGTGGAGCTGAGCGATCCGGTGGAGGCGAAGATCAAGGGCGCCGAGCAAGCGATGGGGCTAACTATCCGAACGCCGGTCCGCGAGAAAGGAATTGCGATTCAGCATCAAGTCTACGCGGTCCACGCGGGAATTGTGGGCGTGTTTACAGCAACGGCGCTCGAGAGCCAGGCGCAGATTCTGCGGCAAGGACTAGGCGCAGTGCTGAAGGGGATTAGTTTTTTTCAGACGTAAGAAGAGAGCATCAGCTCTCAGCCGTCAGCTTTCAGCTTTTTGAAGTGAGTCCAAAAGCTCGTTGCCCAGCGGATCGCTGAAGGCTGATGGCTGGCAGCTTTCCTACACCCACTCGCCGGAGCGCATTAACGGCTCTTCGGAACGGTCTGCTGTGATGCCGTCGAGGTTCATTTCGCCGGAACCGATCATCCAATCGACATGGATGAGGCTTTCGTTCGCGCCTTTGGCTGCGAGCTGTGCTGCATCCAGATTGTCGCTGCCGCGGATACAGGTGCTGTAAGCCTGGCCAAGCGCGATATGGCTCGCCGCGTTCTCATCGAAAAGTGTGTTCCAGAACAGCATCCCGCTCTGCGCGATCGGCGACGAGTGAGGCACGAGCGCCACTTCGCCCAAGCGCCGCGCACCCTCGTCGGCTTCGAGCATGCGGCGCAGTGTGGCCTCTCCGCGCTCGGCGGAAGCTTCTTCAATGCGGCCGTTGCGGAAGGTCACGCGAATTTTGTCAATGAGCACTCCCTGGTAAGAAAGCGGCTTGGAGCTAGTCACAGTGCCTTCGGTGCGGTCTTTGTGCGGCGTGGTGAACACTTCTTCTGTGGGCAGATTCGGAATGCAGTGAATGCCATTGAGCGCCGTGGTGCCGCCTCCGAGCCATTGATGATCGTCGGCCAAGCCGACTTTCAGGTCGGTGCCAGGGCCGCGGAAATGCAATCCGGCAAAGCGTTTCGTGTTCAACAGGCGGACACGCTCGTCCAGTTGCGCGGCGTGCTTGCGCCAAGCGGCCACGGGGTCCGGAACATCGATGCGCGTTGTCCGGAAGATCGCGTCCCACAAGCGCGCCACGGCGATATCTTCGGGCTCATCGGGAAACACAACGCGAGCCCAGGCTGGTGTCGCGGAGGCCACAATCGTCCAGTTGATTTCGTGGCGCGTGATCAGCTCGAGGGCGGGCCGGTAAGCCTTCGAATAGGCCAGATTGGCTCGCGCGACTTTGTCGGGGTCCTCACGGGCTAGCAGGGCCGGGTTGCCTCCGGTAATCGCGAGGCGCGCGGCGCCGGAGCGGTAGGCTACCGCCATGCCTTGGAGCAGCCATTCCGGGGCTTTGTCGAACGTCTCGTCGGGGCCGTAATGAAATCGGGACAGGGTTGCGTCTTCGTCCATGAAGAGCGTCGTGACGAGCGAGGCTCCGGCTTTGTAGGCCCGCTCCGTAATCTTTCGCGCGAGCGGAGCGGCTTCGAGCGGAGCAGTCATGACGAGTTCCTGACCGGGCGCTAGTCCCAGCCCGACACGGACGGCAACATCGGCCAGGCGTTCGAGTTTTTCTTGATCTACCAGGTCTGCCGTGGCGAGGCTTCCGGTGTCGGTGGTTTTTGGAATGTGCATGGGTCTTGATTTTATTATCGGAGGTTTGTAAGGCCGCTCCCTCGGTCGCGGTTCTGTTAGCGGCGGCTGAGGCACGGGTGGCCGGACCAAATGAACCGCAGCGGCCAATCGGCGCATTGAGTGATTCCGATGCGCGGGGTAACGGCGATCTCAAATTTCGGAGGCTCTTTCCATCGGCGGATGGTCAGTTCGCCTTTGTCGAGGCGCTCGCCGTATTGCGCGCGCGTGATCGACAATGCTTGCGTAAGCTTTCCGGGACCATTGGTGAGCCCGATGACAGGGCCATGCCAGTTTCGCCGCTCGTACATTTGTGCTAGCCCACAAAGCGGTTCCACGGCGCGGATGAGGACGCACCCCGGTACCCCATCGCGATCGGCGACGACGTTCAGGCATTCGTGCGCTCCATAGATGAAATATACGTAGGCGCGGCCAGCGGGGCCGAACAGGACTTTGGTGCGCTCGGTTATGCCCCGCGAGGCATGGGCCGCAAGATCGTTCAAACCGAGGTAAGCTTCCGTTTCCACGAGCATGCCGGCGGTTTCACCGTGCAGGAGCACATGTCCGAGTAAATCGCGCGCGACATCGGTGGCAGGACGGCTGAAGAAATCGAGATCGACCGGATCGGTGGCGCGCAGCAGACGGCGCAGAGGCCAGGGATCCTGGAGCGGCGATTGTACTTGAGATTTCCCCGCCATCAAAGTACGCTAGAACATTAGCACGGGTGTTTTTCTTTGCGACTGTTTACCGCCATCGATTTACCCCCGGACGTGCTGCTGCGGCTTGAGCGTCTTCTCATCGCACTACGTCCCGAGGCGTTGATCAAGTGGAGCCCGCTCGATAATCTGCACGTCACCACGAAGTTTATCGGCGAAGTGGCCGAAGCCAGGCTGCCGGAACTGCACAACGCGCTTTCCTGTGTCGGCCCGTGCGATCCGTTTCAGGTGGAGCTTCGCCAGCTTGGGTGGTTTCCGAACGAGCGCTCGCCGCGTGTGCTTTGGGTAGGAGTTCACGACAGCGAAGCGCTGAACAACTTGGTGCGCGCGACGGAAGAACAGTTGGAGAAGATTGGAATCAAGAAAGACGACCGGCCGTTTTCGCCGCATTTGACATTGGCGCGCATCAAGAACCCGGTGCCACTGCGACGTTTGCGGCAGAAGGTGCAGGAGTTGCAGCCCGCGGCTCTCGGGAGTTTTCGAGTGTCAAGCTTTGCGCTCTTTCGGAGCGATCCCGGCTCGAACGCCAGCATTTACCGGAAACTGCGCGAATATCGTTTTCAATCAGCGCTGGCTGCTTCGTAATATCGAAAAGTGATCTTAAGCCCTGCTTCCGTTTCGATAGCCGCTTCGACCGTACTGGCATATTTCATCGGTGGTCTGCCGTTCGGTTACTGGTTTGTACTGCTGACCGCCGGGAAAGACATCCGGACGATGGGCAGCGGAAATATCGGCGCAACCAATGTTCACCGGACGCTAGGCGGCAAGGCCGGAGCGATCGTGCTGGTTCTCGATATCTGCAAAGGCTTGCTCGCGGTGTGGCTTGCGGCGATGTTGACAAGGAACGATCCGCTGGGACTTGCTTTGAGCGCGTGCGCTGTGATGGTAGGGCACTGTTACCCGGTTTTGCTGCATTTCAAAGGCGGGAAGGCTGTGGCTTGCTTTATCGGCGCGTTCGCCTACATTGCTCCGCTGGCGCTGGCGGTAGTCCTGGTGATCTTTCTGGTGGTGGTTGCGCTCAGCAGGCACATTTCGCTTGGCTCCATTGTCGGCGCGCTGCTTTTTCCGATTGCGGTGTGGTTGATTTATCATCCAGCGCCGCCGATTTTGGCGGCATCGGTGTTTGCCGCGCTGCTGATTGTGTACCGGCACAGAGGGAACATTACGCGTCTGCGGCAGGGCAACGAACACGTCTTTTCGCTTAAAGGCAAGACGGCGTGAGCCGGCTGGCGGTTCTGGGAGCTGGAAGCTGGGGAACTGCTCTTGCGATTGCGCTAGCGACGCGTTTCGATTCCGTCGGCCTGTGGGCGCGCGATCCTGAACGGGCCGTCCAAATTTCGAATGCGCGCGAGAACCGGCGCTATCTTCCTGGATTCCGATTGCCGGCAAATGTCGGAATCAGTTGCGTCATCGATGAGGCGATTCCGGCAGCCGATATTCTCCTGATCGCGATTCCGGCGGCGCATCTGCGGCATGTTCTCGAGCGAGTACAGCCGTATCTGGCCGGTAACACGCATCTGGTGAGCGCTACGAAGGGTATCGAAGAGCAGACGCTATGCCGAATGTCGGAGGTGATCCGGCATTGTCTCGGCAACCGCCCGGTAGCCGCATTATCGGGGCCGACGTTTGCCAAAGAGATTGCCGCGGGAGAACCGGCCGCGGTCGTGATTGCGTCCGAAGACATCCGCATTGCCGAAGACATCCAACGTGCGTTTGCAACGCCGGCGTTTCGTTTTTACACGAGTGCCGATGTAATTGGCGTCGAGTTGGGCGCCGCGCTGAAGAACGTGATTGCGATTGGAGCGGGCATCTGCCGCGGCCTGGGACTCGGCAGCAATAGCGTCGCGGCGCTGGTGACGCGCGGGCTTGCCGAGATTACGAGACTGGCCGTGACTCTGGGCGGGAACCCCAGGACGCTGAGCGGGCTGGCGGGGTTGGGCGATCTGGTTCTCACGGCGACCGGCGACCTCTCGCGCAATCGCTTTGTCGGGATGCGCCTCGGGCAGGGGCATGCTCTGGGCGAAATTCTGGGGGGGATGACGATGGTGGCGGAAGGCGTCGGGACATGTCGCGCCGCTCACCAGTTGGGGATTCGCGAAGGCGTGGATCTGCCGATCATCAACAAGATGTACGAGGTGCTGTATGAACAAAAAGACCCGCGCGCCGCGATTCGCGAGCTGATGGAGCGGCCGCTTACAAACGAGTAGTTTGGGGGCGCTTACGCTTCCGGTTTCCGCGCCACCGGTGTATGCGGGGTTGCGCCCCGCGATGCCTCGGTGTCAAGATTTAGCTTTGCGGGCGACTCGCTTGCGGTCCATCCACATGAAGTAGCCGATCATGGTTTTGCCATCCATGATCTTGCCGTCGCGGATCATGCGGGCGATTTCGCGGGCTGGGAACCATTGAATCTCGATGCGCTCGTCTTCCATCTGTTCCTGTTCGCCTGCGGTCAGATCCGAGGCGAGAAAGATTGTCATCTTTTCCGAGACGTAACCCGGACTGGGCCAGAACGAGGCGAGCTTCGTCCAGGTTTTTGCTTTGTATCCGGTCTCTTCGCGCAACTCGCGCTTGGCTGCCTGGAGCGGAGATTCGCCCGGATCCAGACGGCCCGCCGGCAGCTCCCACATCTCTTTTTCGGCGGGAAGGCGGAACTGGCGGACGAGCAGGATCCGGTCTTTTTCATCGACTGCCATCATGACCGCCGAACCAGGGTGGCGCACGATGGAACGTTTGATTTCGAACCCGCTCGGGTCGTGCGCGACCTCCTCTACAATCGTGAACAGCTTGTTTTTGAGTTGTTCTTTCGAAGAGATGATCTTCATGTTTCTACGGTAAAGGAGGGCGTCAGTGATAACTCCGTATGCACCCCGGCCGGTGCGGAATCCGGTGATGTTTCAGAGCTGGCGGCGGCTCACATTTCTGCATTGGCGTTACCCGGCGGATGCGATTCGCAAGCTGCTGCCGCAGCAAGTGGCACTCGATACCTTCGATGGCGCCGCTTGGGTGGGGCTGACGCCGTTTCTGCTGGCAAATCTTCATCCGCCTTTCCTAGCGCCGTTTCCGTGGATTTCGCATTTTCCGGAGACGAATGTTCGCACTTACGTGACGGGGCCGGATGGGGAACCTGGTGTGTGGTTCTTTACGCTCGAAGCGGGGCGTCTCGCAGCGGTGTTGGGAGCGCGTACGCTCTACAGATTGCCCTATCGGTGGTCCGATATGCGCGTAAGCGTACGAGGACGAGAGACGAGATATTGGAGCGCTCGGAAATGGCCGTTTGGCTGCGGCGCGACCGATATTGTGGTCGAGTCCGGCGACCCAATCGCCCCGGGTGAGTTCGATCATTTTCTGACGGCACGGTACAGGCTGTATACGAACATCGGGACCAAATTGGCTTTCGCGCAGATTGAGCATGCGCCTTGGCCGCTCCGTAGCGCTAGGGTTCTTCGGTTAGGGCAGACGTTAGTAGAGGAATCCGGTGTGCCGAGGCCGTGTGGCGAACCCGTGGTGCATTATTCGGAGGATATTCGGGTGAGGATTGGGACACTGGAGATCCCTTAGGCTTCTGGTCCGGCGTGATCGGATTCGAGCAGGCGCATGGCGCGTACAAGGCTTCGCTGCATACGATTGAAGGAGGCAGCAAGCACCGAGATCTCGTCGCGCCCTTTGACGGGCAGGTCTTCGACATCCAACTTGCCCTGGCTGATCTCGTCGGCCATGCGCGAGAGCTTTGCCACAGGGCGGATGACGGTGAAAATCAGCACGATGTCCAGAACGATGAGCGTAGTCACTCCGACGCCGACCAGATAGAGAACGAATGTTCTAAGAGCTCTATCGGCAATTTGGATGGGAAGCGACTCGGGAACGGATACGATTTGCGCGCCGATAATCTCATGGAGCTTCCAGCCGAACCCATTGTCCGGACCATACTGGCGGAGCATGGAGGCAGGCGCTCGCTGCGGCATACTGTGGCATTCGAGGCACGCTTCTTCCGTTACCTGCAAAGGGCGCGCCATGAACAGGGATTGACCGGCCGGCGTCCAGCGCTCTCCGATAAACTCTGTCTGTTTGGGATTCGCGCGGAACGTATTGACAACGTCTGCTTCCCAATCGGCGGCGCGGTCGACAGGATCGGTGGGATTCAGGGTCGCTTCTTTATAGGAGTAATCGGGATTGCGCTTGTGCAGGTAGTCGAAAACCTGCGTGGCTGCATAAGCAGGCACCGTCTGGGCAAGAAACGTCGGATCGTGGCGCTGGAGTTTCGTTAAGAGCGGCTTGATTTGATCCGTTGTGTAGGAACGGGTCGCGAGCGTCGTCTCCATCATCAGGCGCGCCTGGTCAATCACCCGTTCCTTTGCATCTTTTCGCAAGAACCCATAGGCCAGCCATACGGCCAGCGCCAAACCGGCGCCAAAAACGATGATGAAGATGAGGTTGAACCGTGCAAGCAATCGCATAGAGGCGGGAACTATTATGGTAAGCAACTTTTCTTGAGGGTTTCCCCTCAGCAAAAAAGGCCAAGCGGTGCTTGCCGCTTGGCCCTTTGCTTTGTTGTGACTGGCGAGCCGGCTATTTCGGGCAGCCGAGAGCCTTTACCTCATCCTGAGGCAAGGGCTTCACGTTCTGCACAGCCGGCGGCATGGTGTTACTGCCGTGCGGCACCAGGTACACTTCTACGCGCCGGTTCTTGTCGGCTTCCGATGTCGTGGAGCCTTTGCGCTCCTTGATGTTGGAAGTTCCGCACAGGCCGGGCCGCGGATCGGAGGTCTGGGTCGTGCCAACCCAATCCACGCGGATGCGGGACGGATCGACATGGCCGCAAGTGGCCGTACCGCCGCTGAGAACGGCTGCCGCGTTCAACACGCGCTGCTCATCGAGCGGAACCGGGGGCTGTCTGCGGCCTCGGCGTCCGCGCGTCCGAGTGGGCGCGGCGTTTTCGCGCTCATCGTTGTCGCGATGGCCGACCAGCACGATGTCGTAATCGCCGCTTGACAGCCGCGGAGCCGTATCGTCGATGAGGATACGCTTGCCGCAGTTGTTTACGCGGGCGTTGTTCTTGGCGAAGATCACGTCATCGAGCCGTACAAACGGCGGTGTGTAGTTGACCGTGATCGTGGTTGTCTTCGTGGCCGTCTTGCCGTTCTCATCCGTGACCGTGAGCGTTGCCGTTACCGTCTTGGTCTGATTCTGGCCGCCTTCGAAGTTCAGAGTCGAAGCATCGAAGGTTGCGTTCGGCGTCGTGTCGTTGGTCAGGCTGCCTTCGCTGACCGTCCACTTATAAGTCAGGTTGGTGCTGCACGGACCGCCCTGCGCCGTGGCGCTGAGTTGCGACGTGTGCGGACCCTGATCCACCGAAGCGACTAACGTATCCGGCGTAGCCGAAATGTTGGTAATCGTCGGAGCGGTCTCATTGACGGTCACGCTGGTGCTAGCAGTGACCGGCGGGGGCGCTTGCGGAGCAGGCGGCTGCACCCAGCAACGGACCGGGAACTTCTTCGGCCGCTCCAGCGGAGCCGGCAGCGGCGTTACATCGGTGACAGTGACCCCAATATTAAACGTGCCCACGTTATTCGGGGTAAAGGTGAAGTCCGGTCCGGTTGCGCTCTGCGCCGCTCCATTGAGCGTCCAGGCGTATTTCAACTGACGGCCCGGAGCGCTGATCTCGGCGTGCAGCGTAACTGGCTTACCCTGGCAAATCGTGGCGCCTTCTGCACCCGTAATAGTGGGAGTCGGGAGAGGAGCCGGCGCGGGCGGAGCAGGCGGCATGGGCGGGCACTTACTCTGACCCAGGTAGAACACGAGACCCACCGTTCCCTGGAAGCTGTTCAGCTTGTCGTGGGCTGGAATATAGATGCCACCGGTAGGATAGTTCGGCAGACCGTAAGTTGGATTCCGCGACCAGAAGCCGCGTGCGTCCAGGCGCAATCCGAAATGATCACTGAGGTGAAACTTCACGCCGCCGCCATAATTCAGAGCAACCTGCAAGTTGTCATTGAGGTTGGCTGAGTAATAGGCGTTGTTGATGGCGGTGGAGCGCGCCAAGCCTTTGGCCGTGTCGGTGGGTGTGAACTGAATTCCGCCGACACCAACTGTCAGATATGGCTGAACCTTTGAGCCTCGCGGCCGCAAATTGAAGATCGGGTTCAGCGCCCAATAGTAATTGCGGCTGCCGAAGCTGTAAGTAGGAATCGGCGTGCCGGCCAGTGGTTTACCGGCAGTGGCCGGATAGACGCCGCCATTGCTTGGGACCCGGAACTCGACATTGGCCTGGGCATAATCGAACATCAGTTCGAAGCCGATCCATTTACTTGGATTCACGGCCAGGCGGATGCCGGCCACGCCCCCATCCACCAATTTGGTATCGAGGCCGCGCATGACCTGCCCATTCGTTTGAATGCCGCCGAACGGGTCCAATTCCACGATATCCGGATATTCATCCGCGCTGGAGCCGCCACCGGCGGCTTTCTGCGAATTGGCTTGATTGTTCGGCGGGTTATTTGAAGCATTGGTTGTGTTCTGGCCGTAGGCAACTGCGCCAAAGCACAGCACCGAAAAAATGAGTCCAGAACTTATCGGCTTGAAGCTGAGCCGAGCTTTCATTCTCCTCCTCCAAAACGAGATTCTTGCCCGCATCGTTGTATTGATGTGGGTCGAGCAACTTTTATTACGCTTACAGTGCAATGCACCGCAATTGTTTGTTATTCAGAAAACAGATACAGGAATTTACCTGTGATCTGCAATTCCACCTACTTAGCTGACCCCTCGCTTACGCTCAGGGTTCCGCTTATGCTCCCGGTTTTCGGGGCCACCGAAGTATCCGGGGCCGCGCCCCGCGATGGCTCGATTTGATATTCCGTAGATTCTAAAGCAACACCAATAATCGATCTTAGCGAAACTGCGCTAATCGCGAAAGAGAATTCCTAAATCGCTGGTAATTCCGAAAACCCGATTTGAGTCCCCAGCCATCGTCCAGAGCTGTTTGATGCGAAGCGAGGGCAACGAAGTCGGCACGAGCGTCCACGAAGCTCCGGCATCAGTGCTTTGATAGAGTTGACCGTATTCCACTGCAAACGCCGATCCCGGCGCACCGCCATAGATGACGGAACTGACAGTGGACGGCGGCATGCCTGTCGTGTTCTTCTGCCAGGTTGCGCCCCAATCCGGCGATGAATACAAACCGACACGCGTGGCCACAAGCAGAGGCGCATTCGCCGCATCCGGAATGGCGATACCGTTCACATCGGCGGACAGCAGCGGGAATGAAAGCGCAGACCAGTGATCTCCACAATCCTTCGAGATGTAGAGTCCCGCCAGCGTCTTGGCGATGAGCGCACTCTCGGGATTCGATCCGAAATAGAGCGCCGCCACGGCGGGGGAACCGGGAATCTCGACCAGCGTCCAACGGTCTCCGGCATCTGTGCTCTTGAGAAGTCCTTGCGAGGTGGCGGCATAGATCACATCCTGCGCGCCCATTTTTCTTGCATAGAGCGCGGTGATTTCGCTTGGATTGACATCGCGAATGACCACTCGCGGTTTAGCCGGAGACGCGGCCCGCGCGCGAACAGTTGACCGGCCGCGTACGGGCGCCCGCCGCGCGCTGGTCCTCGTCTTCGGCGCAGGCGGTGGAGGCAAGGTCACCATGAGCTTCAGCGGGAGCGGCTTCCAGGTCAACCCGGAGTCGATCGATTTGTACATCTCATTCGAGGTAGACGCCAGCAACGTACGGTCATTGCCCGGCATTCCGGTGATGGTCCGCATATGGACACCTGTCAATCCGCGGATGTTGCGTAGTTGTGACCAGGACTGCCCGTTATCCGAACTGGCGAACAGGGCGCTGCCCTCCCCATTTTGGGGCTCTACAGCGACGAGCCGGGTGCCGGACTGACTAACGGAGCTGATAGCGCGGTCGACGAATCCTTTGTTCACCAGGTCGATTGCTTCGCCCTGATCCGCACTTTTACCGATGCCGTCGTACTCCATCGCCAGATACAGGCTGCCCGGGCGCGAGGGATCGAACGCGATGGCGTTCACTTGAGTGTCGGTCAAGGTCTTCCAGGTGGCGCCGCTGTTCGCCGATTTGAACAGCCCGGTAGTGGTGCCGGCGTAAATAACGCTGGCATTGGATGGATCTTCCCGAATGACGTGGGTGCGGCGGGAAGTATTGGGGATGCCCATCAACTTACGCCAGAGATCTCCCCGGTTGGCGCTGGCGTAGATTCCACTGCAAGCGCTGGCGAGGATTTCAGTGGGACTCGCCGGGTTTATGTAGATCGAAAACACATCGGAGTCGTCGATCATCCCGGTGTGAATCGATTCCCAGGTCTTGCCACCGTCAAGCGTTTTCCAGGGCAGGTGCGGGGTTCCGGCATAGATGATATTGGGCGCCTTCGGGTCGACCGCGACCGCGGTGATTCCCTGCATTTCCATATTTTGAGGGTCGGAGATGCGCGTCCAGGTCTTGCCGGAATCGTCGCTGAGCATCACACCGCGAAGGGTGCCGGCCACAAAGCGCGAAGGCTTGCTCGCGGAGGCGGCAATCGAGCGTACACCGAAATCGCGGATATCGTTTACCGGCGTCCAAGTTTCACCCGAGTTATGGCTTTCCAGCATGCCGCCGCCATCGGCGGAGATGACACCCGCCAGATAGTGTTTCGAATCGACTGGATCCACCAGAATGGAGGAGATCTCACTGAGGTTCCGCCGCGGGAAGTTCATCAGTTCCCAGTCGCCGCCGGAATTGCGGCTGCGATAGAGAAGAGAATCCATGCCTCCGGCCAAAACGAGGGAAGGCATTTCCGGATCGACCGCGATAGCTGTGGCGGTCCCGCCAAAGGGACCCGCAATGTGCCAGTCGTTCACCGGGGCCCCAACGGCCCAGGCAGTCCATGCGATCGCGCCCAAGGCTGCCACCGTGGCAGCGGGCAGAAGCAAACGTCTAATCATTTCTACGTAGATCTGTTTTGCGCAGACACTCTATTGTCGGTTGAAACGAGAGGAAAATCTCAAGAGATAGATAGGGAGCGGACGAAAATGCATTTTTTCGGGAAGAAAAGCGCAGGCGAAAACGCCTGCTTCACAGTTTTGGTCGCCTTGGTATGCTAAGAAGGTAACTTTCAATAGACTAGGCTAGTAGGTTCATGGCAAATACAGTTTCTGCGTTGAAGCGCGTCCGCATGACAGAGCGGCGGACGGCGATCAACCGCATGCGCAAGTCCCGGCTCCGGCATCAAATTCGCGCGATGCGCCGCCTGCTCGATCACAAAGACAGCGAAGGGGCAACGAAGGCGCTCCCGGCGACGTTTTCGCTGGTGGATCGCGCGGCGAAGTGGGGCATTATCAAGAAGAATACGGCGGCACGGTACAAAAGCCGTTTGACGCTGCGATTGAAGAAGTTGACCACGGCGGCCGCGTAAGATTGGCGGCGGTTAGCGACTGCCGCGCAGGATTCCATCCTGCCCCACAATGCGTCTCTCCTGTTAGACTGGCTTCCATATGAAGCGCACGGTAATCGTGTGTCTAGCCGTCGTCCCGTTATTTCTCTCAGTTTCGAGCGCGAAAGAACCCGTACAAGCTAAACACGGAATGGTGGTGGCGCAGGAACCGATCGCGGCGGACGTCGGCCTTGCGGTACTGAAGAGCGGCGGCAACGCCGTGGATGCGGCGGTCGCAGTGGGCTTTGCGCTGGCCGTGACGCACCCGGTGGCCGGCAATTTGGGCGGCGGCGGTTTCCTGCTGGTCCGGATGGCCAACGGCAAGGCGACCTTTTTCGATTTCCGTGAACGCGCTCCCGGGAAAGCAAGCCGGGACATGTATCTCGGGCCTGATGGGAATGCGACAAAGGACAGTGTCTTTGGGTGGCGTTCTTCCGGCGTTCCGGGCTCGGTTGCCGGGTTTCAAGCCGCTTACAAAGAATTCGGGACGAAGCCATGGGCCGAGTTAGTTGCTCCAGCCGTGAAACTGGCCAGAGATGGGTTTACCGTGACGGCGCCTTTTGCAGCTTCGCTTCAAAACGCGCAGAACCTGCTCGGTTCCGACCCAGAATCGAAACGCATCTTTTTGCGCGATGGCGATTCATACAAAGCAGGCGAGACATTTAAACAACCCGAACTCGCGGATACGCTGCAGCGGATTCAGGCAAACGGAGCCAGGGGTTTTTACGAGGGCGAGACAGCCAAACGTCTGGCCGATGCGATGGCGGCGCATGGCGGACTGATTACGCTGGACGACCTGAAGCAGTACAAAGTGATGGAACGGCTCCCGTTGGAGGGCGATTACAAGGGATATCGCGTCATCACGGCTCCTCCGCCCAGCGCCGGCGGAATCGGCTTGCTGCAAATTATGGGTATTCTGAACGGCACCGGTTACGACAGCGACGGCCCGGACTCGCCCAAGGCCATTCATTATGAAGCCGAAGCGATGCGCCGCTTTTATGCGGATCGAAGCCAATATCTGGGCGATCCCGATTTCTACACGGTTCCAGTAAAGGACCTCTTGAATCCGGCCTATCTGGCTTGGCGGCGCAAGTCGATTTTACCGGAACAGGCGACGCCCAGCGACGCCGTGGCTCCCGGCCTGCCTAAAGCAGTCACTGCGCACGTCTCCTGGTACGAGAGCAGCGAAACCACTCACTACAACGTGGTGGATAGTAGCGGCAATGCGGTTGCGGTCACTTATACGCTGAATAACTCATACGGAAACGGGATTACTGCTCCGGGGCTTGGCTTTTTATTGAACGACGAGATGGACGATTTCGTGGCGAAACCGGGCACGCCGAATATGTTTGGCATGGTGGGCGGCGAAGCGAACTCCATCGAGCCTGGAAAGCGGCCGCTTTCTTCAATGACCCCGGCGATTGTCATGAAAAATGGGAAGCTGTTTATGGTGGCGGGCGCGCCGGGCGGGTCGCGAATCACGACCGGTGTGACGGAAGTCGTGCTGGACGCGATCGACTTTCATATGAATCCGCAGAATGCCGTGGATCTGCCCCGCTTTCATGAGCAATGGAAGCCGGACTTCTTATATCTGGAGAAGGGATTCCCGCCTCAAACTGAGGAAGCACTCCGGAAGATGGGCTATGAGCTCAGGCCGATTGAGTCGGTCGCACGCGTAGAAGCGATCGTTGTGAAGAATGGCGTTCTCGAGGGCGGCACGGAATCGAAGCTGCACGGCAAGGTGGCGGGATACTGATTCCTGACACATGGAGATTGCACTCTCTACTCACCTTTTTGTCCGCCACAGGTTAACAACCGTTTGGTTGGATCGCGTCTGGCACGCCGGCTTTCCGGCAGTCGAGATCTTTTGCGCGCGGCAGCACATCGATTACCAGGACAAGGCGCAGATCACGGAATTGGGGCATTGGTTTCGGGATGCGCAGTTAACAGTGCGATCCCTGCATGCCCCGATGTACACCGATGAAGTCTGGGGCCGCTCCGGACCACACGCCATTATCGACATCACGGAACCTACAAAAGGCAAGCGCATCGCGATGGTGGATGAAATCAAGCGCGCGCTGGAGATCGCGGAGTATGTGCCGTTTCGCTATCTGATCCAGCATCTCGGGGTGAGAAGCCAAGAATGGGACGAGCGGCGGGTCGACTCCGCTTTCACTTCGCTCGATGAACTTCGCGTCTTTGCGCAGCAACGGGGAGTGGAACTGCTGCTCGAAAACACGCCCAACGAACTTTCCTCGGCAACCCGGCTTAACGAGTTCCTAAACATGACGCATTTGAAGCTGGGCTACTGCTTCGATGCCGGACACGCCCACATGGCGACCGGAGTGGAGAGCGAATTCGAACTGATGGCCGACCGGATTCGTTCGACACACCTGCACGACAATCAGGGCCAAGACGACGACCATTTATTTCCGGGAAAGGGCACGATTGACTGGCGGAAGACGATGCGGCTGCTGGCGCGGCGGAATGACCAGTATCCTTTGCTGCTTGAATTGCGGGAGGTGCCGGAAATGGCGCACCCCATCGAAGAAGCTAAACGCACGATGGACCAGTTGATCAAATACACAACAGAGGAATATGAGCAGTAATTCTCCCGCAAGCACCGCTGAGGCACAGAAGATCCGGATTGCGGATGCGCGCCACCATGAGGGCGAGCGCGTCGAGATACAGGGCTGGCTGTACAATCTCCGCAAATCGGGCAAGATTGTCTTTCCGATTATTCGCGATGGAAGCGGCTTGATGCAGTGCGTCGCCGTGAAGAACAATCTGCCCGAGGATGTCTTTAACGAGCTGAAAGGGCTCACGCAGGAGAGTTCGTTCTCGGTCACGGGGACGATCCGCGCCGAAGCCCGGGCGATCGGAGGGTATGAGCTGGATGTGAGCGATGCGCGCGTCTTTCACCGCGTCAGCGAAGAACATCCGTACCCGATCACGCCCAAAGAGCACGGCGTAGACTTCCTGATGGACCACCGGCACTTGTGGCTACGGAGCCGGAGGCAGCACGCCGCTATTCGCGTCCGGCATGAAGTCATCCGGGCGAGCCGCGATTATCTGGATTCTAACGGCTTCACGCTGGTGGACACGCCGATCTTTACTCCCGCGGCGTGCGAAGGAACGACCACACTGTTCGAGGTCGACTACTTCGGCGATGAAAAGGTATATCTGACCCAATCGGGCCAGCTTTATAACGAAGCCAATGCCATGGCGTTCGGGAAAGTTTATTGCTTCGGCCCGACGTTTCGCGCTGAAAAATCGAAGACCCGCCGCCACCTCACTGAATTCTGGATGGTGGAGCCCGAGATGGCATATGCGGACCTGGAAGACGTGAAGCGTGTGGCCGAAGAGCTGATCGTGTATGTCGCCGGCAGAGTGCTCGAAAACCGCCAGGAGGAATTGAAGGATCTGGAACGGGACACGAGCAAGCTCCAAAATGTGAAGGCGCCGTTTCCGCGCATGAGCTACGACGAAGCGGTGAAGATTCTGCAATCGAAGGGGAGCGAGATTCAGTGGGGCGGCGATTTTGGAAACACCGATGAGACGCTGCTTACTCAGGATTTCGATAGGCCCGTGATTGTGGACCGGTACCCCACCGAAATCAAGGGCTTCTATTTTCAACCGGACGAGCAACGGCCCGAGCTGGCGCTCGGAGTAGATATCATCGCGCCCGAAGGGTACGGCGAGATTGTGGGCGGAGGACAACGCATTCACGATCTGGCTCTGCTCGAAAAACGGCTGGACGAGCATCATCTTCCGCGCGAAGCATTCGAATGGTATCTGGATCTGCGGCGCTTCGGAACCGTGCCGCATAGCGGCTTCGGCATGGGCGTGGAGCGGTTTGTCGCCTGGATGTGCGGCCTGGAACACGTGCGCGAAACAATTCCGTATCCGCGCATGTTGTATCGCACGCGGCCGTAACAAATCGAGCCATGCGTCGAGATGAGTCTCGACGCGGCACGCATGGTGCGTGCGCCACGTGAATATATGCGTCATTCGAATATTGCCATTCTGGGCGCGCCGCTGGATTTGGGCGCAGGCCGGCGCGGTGTGGATATGGGTCCGTCTGCGTTGCGGCTGGCGGGACTGAATCCGAAACTGGAAACGCTCGGGTACGAGATTGAAGACCTGGGCAATGTCTCTGTCGCGCAGCAGGAGAGCACACCGTTAGGGCCGGAAAACGCCAAGTATCTCTCGCAAATTGCCAAAACCTGCGCGAAGCTGGCCGAGACAGTAGAGAGTGTTGTGGAAGGCGGTAAGTTCCCGCTCGTGCTTGGAGGAGATCACTCGGTAGCTGTAGGAACCATTTCGGGCATCGGCAACGCTTTTCAACAGCGTGGCGAAAGCATTGGTTTGATCTGGATCGACGCTCATGCGGATATGAATACGCCCGAATCGAGCCCCAGCGGTAATGTGCACGGGATGCCGCTGGCCTGCGTGCTCGGTTATGGCCCGCGCGAGCTCACACATATTTTCGACTACGCTCCGAAAGTTTCCGGGCGCAATGTGGCGCTGATCGGGGTGCGCGATGTGGATGTGCGGGAACGCCAGATCGTTCGGGAATCCGGCGTGACCGCGTTTACGATGCGCGATATCGACGAACGCGGGTTGCGCAGCATTATGGAAGAGGCCATCGCGCGAGCTTTAGAGGGCACGGCCGGATTTCACCTGTCGCTCGATATGGACGCCGTAGATCCGGATGAGGCGCCCGGCGTCGGAACGCCAGTCCGCGGCGGCATCACCTATCGCGAAGCGCATCTCGCGATGGAGACCATCTGCGATTGCAGCCGCATGCTTGGAATGGAAGTAGTGGAAGTCAATCCAGTTTTGGACGAAGCAAACCGGACCGCGCTGCTCGGCGTAGAGCTAGTGATGTCCGCGATGGGCAAGAAGATTCTGTGACTGTTACAATACGTGTGCTCTAAGCGCCCGGCCCATGGTGGAGGAGATTTTTGCTTCTTAAGGCTCTTGGATTCTTGCTGCGGATCTACAGTTATTTGTTCCATTTAGCCTTGAGCCTGTTTTTTCTGGGAGTAGCGGCCATCGCGGCCAGCTCGCACCAACCGCTGAATTTGACGATGCTGCCGTTCTCGCGCGAAAAGCTGCTGGAAGGCGTGTTTCTTCTGGGAAGCGTGGGGCTGATTTGTACTCTGCTTGCGATCACGCGCATTTTCAAGTACCTGTTCCCGATCTGGGCTGGTTATCTGGTTTACGTCGCCGTGAACGGGTTCTTCTTTACGGGATACCGGTTTGCGGGCGAAAAAGCTTTTGAATCGGCGTGCTGGCTGACGCTGGCGCTCATCGCAGCGTTTGTTGGAGCGGTGTGGACGCTTAAGCCGAGACGGGGAAGGCTTTATCGCTAGCCGGCCCGCAGATTCTCGCGCAACGTTCTCAAGAACACCTCCACGTCGCCTTCATTGTTGTAGAAGTGCGGCGAAACGCGTAGATAGCCCTTGCGTGCGGAGACGAGGATATTATCCCGTTTGAGAGCTTTCGCCAGAGCGGATGGATCGCGGCCCGGGAAATGCGCCGCTACGATCTGAGATGGCAAGCCGTCTTTCGATGAATAGAACCCGGCGCCGAAACCGGCGAGTTCGTCCCGAAGGATTCCAGCCAAGTGTAAAACCTGCTGCTCGATAGCAACTGGGCCAATGCTCTGCAGTAACTCCAAGGCGGCCTGCATCGCGTACAACGAAGGAAACGGCAGCATTCCACCTTCGTATTTCTCTGCCGATGTCCCGAAGCGCGGCGCGCCGTGATGCAAGCAATCCACCGATTTCCATTCAGAATCGCTGCGCCAGCCGATGAGTTGGGGACGAAGCCATTTTCGAACCTCGGGATCGATGTAGACGAACCCGGCGCCGTTCGGCGAAATCATCCACTTATACGCATCCACGGCCAAAAAATGGGGCCGGATCCGGCCGCAATCGAATTCCAGCGCTCCAATGCTCTGCGTTCCATCGACATAGACCAGGATGCCGCGTTCCCGTAAATGCCTAATCTTATCGGTAAGATCCGGGCGAAACCCGGTGACGTAATTTACAGTGCTCAGCAGAACCAGGCGCGTGCGGGCGGTGATGTGCTGCTCTAATTCATCCCAGCGGCATTCCACTCCACGCACGCCCGATTCCACTTGCGCGGCATATAACTGGTTGGGAAATTCATCTTCGAGCGTCAGGATTTCATCTCCCGCTTGCCAGTCGAAGCCGCTCATCGCGAGGGCCAGCGCGCTGCAGGCATTCGGCACAAACGCAATATCGCTGGCTGTGGCGTGGATGAACCGGCCGATTGCGGCGCGTAATGGATCGAGATCGTCGAACCATTCGAGGAAGTCGGCGCAGGCCTGAGCATCGCGGCGCTGGAAGTGTTGAACGGCTCGTTCGACCGCAGCACGCGGTAACTGGCCGTAGGTTGCGGTATTGAGGTACGTGCGCCCCGCGAGAGCCGGAAATTCCGCTCGGATTGCATCCCAATCCGGCTTCATTGGGTTTGAAAGCGAAAAACCGGTTGCTCGACTTGGCAATCCACGCGGCCGTAATACACCGTTTTGCTCCGTAATCCGGTCAAGGAGATCGTGCGCGCTCGGGAGCCGCCATGGTCCGGGAACCGCGTGAATTGGCTAATGACATTCGGATCGCTGGCGGAAATATCGACCGCACAACCTGCGGCGTCCGGAGCCATAAATTTTACTTGCGCGGTAGTCTGCGTGACGGCGGATACGCCCTGCGACGCGACCTTGCCTTCCGCCGCTTCCAATTGATCCATATTCGCGCCTATGCTGACGTGCTCGGCCCCCGGTAATTCGAGCCGAAAGTTTGTGCCTGCATCGCCGGATCGAAACGAATTGAAAGCCGCCGTAGGAACGCTAAACCATCCCTGATTGGCAAGGGTTCCATTCTTTGGGATGTAATTGTGATTGGCTTGCGGAGCCTTATTCGGCCACCAGTCCGAAACATCTTGGCGGCTGGTCCCAAAGCCGGGAAGCATGAGATTGTTATGCCACCGGTAATCGGGGAAGATGCAATCCGCGGTGGCTTGTCCTCCGCCGTTATACGGCGCTGTGCAGTTCGGCGGTACGATGGCTGCCGCGCTAGGCCCGCTGATGAATATAACGCCTCCATTGGTTAACCCACATTTGCTGAAGCCGCCGCGCGGAGGCGGATTCGGACAATTCCCGGTTCCGTTCACCTGAAAAATATTGTTTGTAACTTGAACTCCTTCTACAAAAGTATCGTCGCCCTGGATAACAACGCCCACCAAACCCGTGTTCTCAATAATGCTGTTGTGATCGATAATACGGTCTTCTGCCCCATTCGCTCCCTGGAACAAGCTGCCCTGCACGGTCGGGTAATTGTAGGTGTTGTACAGCCATCCGTTCAAGTCCCAGGCTAAATTATTTCGAAATAAGAAACGAAGGCTGGGAGTTACTTCGTGACTTCCCCCATCGACATATGCAGGGCCGTAAATCAGGCCTGGACCATGTTCGAAGGTATTATTTTCGATATCCACGTCCTGAATGCCCCAGCCTTGCCGCGATTCAGTGCCTTCCGCGCGCGCGGTCATCGTGATAAACACGCCATCCGGATTGTCCTCCGCCCAGTTGCCATCGAAGATGTTTCCGTCGATATGAATTCGCCAGCCGGATTTCCATTCGAGCGGCTGCCGCGTGTAGTAGCGCATTCCGTTTGAGACAGGACTTCCCCACATATGCTCGAAGGGAGCCCGGAAGTAATTTCGGCGATACGTGTAATCATGCCGGTAATAGCGGAGACCCCCGCCATCGTCGTGATGAATGACAATGCCCGTTCCTTCGACGTAGTTGTTGGAGAAGAGATAAGGACCCGGCCCAAGGCCGCCGAGCGTACACGCGCAGCCCTCGGCGTCATATTGTGAGGCGGAGCCATTCGCGGGCGCGTTTTGAAGCGCCGTAATTTTTCCATTCGTAATAGTGCCGCAGGCGACAGCGCCGCCGGCAATATCGCCCGCCCAGTTTTTCGGGAAGCTATCGTTGGGCTCGCAGCTCCCTTTTGCGGCTACATAGTGGGCGACCGTCGCGAGCGAACCCGCTGCAAGCGAATAGTTCTGCCACAAAGCTGGATGGACATAGAAATGCCCGCCGCTTTCAAAATAAGAGACACGATAGGTTCCAGGTTTGGCGGGCACGGGATTGGCAAACCGGACTGTCTGCCAGCCGGATTGACTCTCGGCTCGGGAGCTTGCCGACGCGAGTCTGCCGCCGCGATCGTCCCATAGCGAGATTTTATGAACCGTTTGGGGATCTCCGGCGGGTTTTAGGAATCGCACACCGCAAAAATAGCCGCCGGCTGAAACAGTAAAACGCGTTCCAAGCTCAACATCCGATTTTCCGTTGGCTTCAAATTTGTAACCAGGTTGGTTTTGGCCGAAGAACGTGACTGGATTGGCGCAGCTCGCGGAACTTGAATAGAGAGGATCGACGTAGAATCCGTTACCGCGAGTGATATTGGGAAAGCCGCCCGTGCCGTCGTTCTCAACGCCTGAGCCAAGTTCATCACCGGTGTACGCGCGGCAGTTATCAGCTCCTCTGCAGACGCCGGTTACTCCCGGAGGCAAGGCGATATGGAAGTGGCCGCCCATATCGAAATAATTAAAGAACGAGCCGGAGCCGGTACCCGAAAGCGAGATGGAAACGGGCGGCGTCAGCTTGGCGGTATCGCGAGTGGTTCCCAATACGAACGATCCTGCCCCAATTATGTATTCCTCTGTGGTTTTCCGCGTGACGGCGAGCCCGGTAAAAGCAGCGTGGTAGTAGTTGAGGTTATCCCAGTAACTATCGATCCAGGCGATATTTTTGCCATCCCATAGATTGACTTCCGAATAACGGTTCGGCTCCGGCTGCCCATGCAGCCAGCAGCGGTCAAAAACGATGTTCTGGTCCTGCGGATATTGGTAAATGAGAGTTCCCCACGGCTGCGGGTCCGAACTTGTATGAGCTTCGGTGGAGTCGTCTGTGGTGAACTCGATACCAACAAACCGGAGATTTGCGATCGGCACACGCTCATTGCCATCCGAGATAACAAGCAATGGCTGGGTTATCATGCCGCCGGTCGCGTGATCGATCATCGGCTTGACTAAGTAAGCCATCTTGGAAGCCCACTGCGGTCCGATGCGCGTGCCGGGAGGAGGCAGCTCGTGATCCGGAGTGGAGGTGCGCACGATGATGTTGTGCAGCCGCCGCGGCCATGGCACAACATAGAACTGGCCCTTGCCGGAAGCTCCCGCATTTAGAAACGCGACTGGCGTTTTGACGGCCGGATCGGGCGCGCCGCATCGCAACTGAATAGTGTTCGCGTCGATTACATGCGCATAGTAGTAATCTTCCCCCGGTATGATCTCGCCGGCCAATGAACAGGCATCGTTCGGGTTAGCGGTCTTAATGGATGGCAGCTTCGCGTAAGTCGAGCTGAAGATCAGTTGCTGGCCTTCCTTGAAACCGTGATTCGGAAGGCGAATGGTGTTATTGCTCATTGAGATTGCGCTGGAGTCAAATACGAAGCCATCCGGCGGACCTTTTCGGGTGTCGCCGTTGAACGAGTAATTTCCACGGCAGGTTTCGCCCGCCGGAATCAAAATGAGTGAATCTTTCGTGCGTTGCTCCGCCAGGGCCTGATCGATGCGCCCCTGCAAGCCTGTTTTCGGATCGTTGCAGTTTTTTGGATCGACAGGCAACTGCTGGTAAGTGGTTGTATTTGGATAAGACGTATCAAAGGTCTCTGCTGGAACCGGCAAGGCAGGATGAACGGCCGGTAGCGGCAGAGTGTGGATGGTCGCGCTGGCTCCCGAGCTCCAACTCTTGCCATCGGCCGAAACCTGCGGGCACAACACGTATTCCGTGTTTGCTTGCAATCCACCGACAACGATGCGCATATCGGTGGTCCACGGAGTAAACGGGGCAATCGGCTGAATCCAGGCTGCTTTGCCTGCCCGGCGCGGCAAGCCGCCGTTCGCGCAAGATCCCAGGGCAAGGGGCGTGATCAGAGTCCGTGCAAACTTATAAGGACCGCTGACGTTGAATCTGATTCGGGCCACCGAATGGGAAATACTATCGGTTCCGGTAATGGTGACGGTTGGAGCTTGAGCGTGCAATAGGAACGGAGATAGGGTAAGGAGAAGCAGGGAGCGCAATATGACGACTCCTAAGTCACTGGTAAATTGAGTTTCTTTTGAAGGTGCGGCACCGCGCCGTGGAGCAACACGTCTTCTGAGAAACGCGAGCGGCGCTCGAAAAACTCCACATTTCCCTGGCTCAGCTTTTTGCCGATGGTAATGCGATACGGAATGCCGATCAGGTCGGCATCTTTGAACTTTACCCCGGGCCGCTCGTCGCGGTCATCCAGCAACGCGTCGATTCCAGCGGCGGCGCACTCCTTATAGAGTAAGTCGGCGGCTTCCTTTTGCAGCGCTTCAGCGTAATTCGCCGGAGTGATCACGACTGTGAACGGAGCAATGGGAGGCGGCAGCGCCATGCCATCTTTATCGTGATAGAGCTCGATCGCACACGTGAGGATGCGTTCGATCCCGATGCCGTAGGAGCCCATAATCGGCGTGATCTCTTTGCCATCGGCGCCAAGCACGCGCAAGCCCATTGACTCGGAGTACTTATAGCCGAGCTTGAAAATGTGCCCGATCTCGATGGCTTTCACGATCTCGAGCGCCGAACCGCAGTTGCTGCAGGCGTCTCCCTGCGCAACTTGGCGCAGATCGAAGTACTCCGGCTCGAAGTCTTCGCCGGGAGTCACGTTCTTCAGATGGTAGTCGTCCTTGTTCGCTCCAGTGATCAGGTTGCGCCGGCATTGCAGCGCATTATCCGCAAGCACGCGCATGTTTCGGATACCCACCGGACCGAGCGAGCCGGCATTCGCCCCGAACCACTTCAAAATTTCCTGCGGGTGCGCGGGCCGCACCTCGCCCACATTCAACACGCCGGCCAGCTTGGTTTCACTCAGCTGATGGTCACCGCGGAGCAGGATCAGAACCGGCTTTTCGCCCGCGACCATCACCAGGCTTTTCATTTGAGAGGTCTCGGGCAATTTTGTGAACTGCGCGATGTCGGTGATGGTCTTCATTCCGGGCGTATGAAATTCTTCGGGAGAAAGATCCCCTACTGGATCGGCCGCGGCAGGAGCAGCGGCGCGCGAAACGGCTTTCTCCAGATTTGCGGCATAGCGGCAGTTCGGACATCGCACCACGAAGTCTTCGCCGGCATCAGAGCGCACCATGAACTCGTGAGACTGGCTTCCACCCATTGCGCCCGAATGTGCCTCTACGACCATGTATTCGAGACCGCACCGATTGAAGATCGCACAGTACGCGTCATAGTGTTTGTCGTACGCGACGTCCAGCCCGCTTGCGTCCAGATCGAACGTATAGGAGTCTTTCATGATGAACTGGCGAACACGCAGCAGTCCGGATTTGGGACGCGGCTCGTCGCGAAATTTGGTTTGAATCTGATACCAGATCTGGGGAAGCTGCTTATAACTGCGAAGCTCTCCGCGTGCAATGGATGTGACGATCTCTTCGTGCGTCATGCCGAGGCAGAGATCGCGCCCGAAGCGGTCTTTCAGGCGAAACATATTATCGCCCATCACGTCCCACCGGCCTGATTCCTGCCAGATTTCCGCCGGGTTTAGCGCGGGAAGCAGCATCTCCTGGCCACCGATGGCGTTCATCTCTTCGCGCACAATCTGCTCGATTTTCAGAAGCGAGCGTTGCGCGAGCAGCAAGTAACTATAGATTCCGGCAGAGAGCTGGCGTACATATCCGGCCCGCAGAAGCAGTTGATGGCTTATGACTTCCGCTTCGGCCGGATGCTCTCGCAGTGTTGGTATAAAAAGAGTGCTCCAACGCATTCAGGGTCTATTAGACAATTAGAACAGACCCCTGGAACACATCATGACCGAACAACAGCGCATGGCGCGGCCCCTGTCACAGGTTGATCCGGAAATCTATGAGGCGATTCAGCACGAAGTGGATCGCCAGAATACGCGACTGGAATTGATCGCGAGCGAAAACTTCACGTCCGAAGCGGTACTCGAAGCAACCGGCAGCGTGTTCACCAACAAATACGCTGAAGGGTATCCCGGAAAGCGTTATTACGGCGGATGCGAATTCGTGGATGTGGTGGAGAACCTGGCCCGAGAGCGCGCCAAAAAATTGTTCAAGGCCGAGCATGTCAATGTTCAGCCGCACTCGGGGTCGCAAGCCAATGAAGCGGCTTATGCGTCCGTGCTACATCCGGGCGACACGATTCTCGGCATGAATCTGGCGCATGGCGGTCACCTGACGCACGGGCATCCGCTCAATTTTTCCGGCAAGCTCTACCACGTGGTTGCGTATGGCGTGCGCCGCGAGGACGAACTGATCGACTATGACGAAGTGGCGCGTCTAGCGGAAGAGCACAAGCCGAAAGCCATCATGGCGGGCGCGAGCGCCTATTCGCGCGTGATCGATTTTGCGCGATTCCGCCAAATCGCGGATGCGGTTGGCGCTGTCTTTATAGTGGATATGGCGCATTATTCGGGGCTGATCGCGGCCGGCATTTACCCGAACCCCTGCGAGCACGCGGACATCGTGACGTCGACCACTCACAAGACGCTGCGCGGCCCGCGCGCCGGGTTGATTCTGTGCAAAGAAAAATTCGGCCAGGCGATCGATAAAGCCGTGTTCCCAGGAGCGCAGGGCGGCCCGCTGGTCCATGTGATCGCAGCCAAGGCGGTCTGCTTCCTGGAGGCGCTTTCCGAGATTTTCCGCGCCTATCAGCAGGCGGTGCTCGCAAATGCCCGCGCTCTGGCCAAGTCGCTCCAAGACGAAGGCTTCCGCGTGGTGAGCGGCGGGACGGATTCCCACATGTTCCTGGTCGACGTGTTCTCGAAGGGCATAAAGGGGAAGGAAGCGGAAAAGGCGCTGGACGAGGCATTCATCACGGCCAATAAGAACGCGATTCCGTTCGATACGAATCCACCGTTGAACCCCAGCGGTATCCGGCTCGGTAGCCCGGCCGTAACCACACGCGGATTCCGCGAAGCGGAGATGACGGAAGTGGGACGGTTGATTGCGCGTGTTCTGAGCGATGTGAAATCGGAGCAGGCGATTGCCGAAGCGCGCCGGGGCGTGACGGCGCTCACCGAAAAATTTCCGCTCTACGATTGGAAGCGGGAGTCCGTAGGTGCGGCAAGATAGATAAGCGGACGAAGATGGTCTGCGCCACCCCATGCGAGCTCATGTAGCGCGGCACTATAGAAGCTACATCTTTCTAGTTCCTCTGTTTGCGCTGGTACTGCTGTACCAGATTACATACACAATCGAAGTAATCCGCTTGGGCCTGGCGGGAACACGCATCGCAGCCGTTCCGTTCACGTTCGATGGCACTGTCGTACAGGCAATGAGCACAGACGCTGCGAATGCAGGTTTGCACACCGGCGATCGCATTCTGACCGTCGATGGCAGGCCGCTTACGAGTGAGCGAGTCCTGCACGAAGTGATTCGTACGCACAAGCCTCACGAACTGCTACGCCTGACTGTAACTCCGAAAGCCGCCGGCGCACCCCGCAGTGTCCAGATCCCGCTACCCGCAAAAGATGGCCATCCCATGTCTTTACAGGACTGGGCAGCTACGCTCGCCATTAACTTAGCGCTGCTGTTTTGCGCGTTGATGGGCATCTACGTAGCAGCCATTCTGCCGTACGATCTTAAAGCACTGATCTTTTTCGGGCTCATGACGGCAACGTCGCAAATTGTGACATCTGCCCGATGGTACGACTTTCCCCGCCCTCTTTGGAGCTTTGCATTGATCTTTAATTTGGCGGGTATTTTTAGCTGGCCGGTTTGGATGGTCTCGTTCGCTTTATATCTGCCGCACCGGTTTCGGTGGGATGTGCAGCGCCCCTGGATTAAATGGACCTTTCTTGGACCGCTCATCGCCTGGTCTCTCCTTTACACCGCTGGCGCAAGCAGCGGGTACTATGCATATCACGCGCTTCCGTGGCTCGGTCCGATTTCTGAGGTCCTGAACGGCAACATCATTCTAGCCGCCGGTATTACTTTCTTCTTCGCTGCGATCGGCACGAAAGCAGGCCACGCGAAGAATAAAGATGAACGCCGCCGCCTGCAGATCCTTATGGCCGGCTCCCTAGCGGGACTTATCCCTGTGGGTCTGCTAGTGTTCTATCTTTCGTTTACTCGGGCAAATCAATTCAACCAGCCCTCGCAAGCGATATTCATTCCGGTTTGCCTCCTCTTCTGTCTGTTTCCGGCAACGCTCGCTTATGTAGTGGTTGCCGAGCGCGCCATGAGCCTGGGCATGGTGATCCGCCAGAGCGTTCGCTACGGATTAGCGCGAGGTGGAGCCGCGATCGTGCCGGGGTTGCTGGCGCTCGTGATCCTCATCGCGCTGAGTCCCGTCGTCTTCGGGTCCCGGTACGGTAACGCAGTAAAGATTCCCGTCTATATCGCAGCGGTGATACTGGTCACGGCCATAGCGAGACGAAGCCGCGAACGGCTTATGAAATGGGTGGATCGCCGCTTTTTCCGCGAAGCCTACAACGCGCAAATGCTGCTTGAAGATCTTAGCGAAAGCGTGCGTTCGATTGTAGATGAAGAGAATCTGCTGGACACCGTGGCGCGGCGCATTTCGGAATCGCTGCATGTCTCGCATTTCGCAGTGCTGTTGAATGGAGAGGGCACACTGCGCCCGGTTTACTGCCTGGGACTGGACCCTGCGCCGCAAGTGGCCCTTCCGGAAAATTCAAAGGTTGTGGAAGTGGTAAAGCAAGCCAAGCAGCCGCCGCAGATTTACTTCGACCACAAAGACAATTGGATCCATTCCACTCCGGAATCCGAACTGGTGACGCTCAAAGCGATTGGCGCGCAATTATTGCTGCCGATCGGCACCAAAGAAAAGCTGATGGGACTATTCAGCCTCGGCCCAAAGCTGTCGGAGGCTCCGTACTCGCTGAGTGACGTACATCTGTTGCGCTCGGTGGCATTGCAGACGGGGCTAGCGCTAGAGAACAGCCGGTTGACGAAAACGATCGCGCAGGAGATGGCGCAGCGGGAAAAGCTGAATCGCGAGATTGAAATTGCGCGCGAAGTGCAAGAGCGCCTGTTTCCACAGCGGTTGCCGGTAATCGCCGGAATCGATTGTTTTGGAGCCTGCCGGCCGGCGTTAGGGGTGGGCGGCGATTATTACGATTTTTTGACTCTGCCGAACGGGGATCTGGGCATTGCGATCGGTGATGTATCGGGCAAGGGAATTGCGGCGGCGCTGCTAATGGCGTCGCTGCAAGCATCTCTGCGCGGGCAGGCGCTGATGGGCCACGGTGACCTGGCGCGCCTTATGGCTAATGTCAACCAGCTTGTTTACGACGCAACGCCCATTAATCGCTACGCGACTTTCTTTTACGGCCAATATCATCGCGAGAGTCACGTTTTTATATACGTAAACGCGGGACACAATCCGCCCATCGTGTTGCGCCGCACCAAAGACGGAACGGTGCATGTCATCCGGTTGGAGACGGGCGGCCCGGTAGTTGGGTTGTTTCCCAATGCGCCGTATCAGCAGGGCTCGCTCATCATGGAGCCGGGCGATATCTTTGTCGGGTTCACGGACGGGATTAGCGAAGCCATGAACAACGCGGAAGAGGAGTGGGGGGAGGAACGCCTGATTCCGGCAATTGCTGAGCAAGCGGACAAGACGGCTTGCGAAATGATTCCGGCGTTGATGGCGGAAGCGGATAAGTTTGTATCCGGAGCGCCGCAGCATGATGACATGACGCTGGTGGTTATGAAGATGTGCGGGGGGTGATTTGTTCGCGATCCATTCTTGCTGCGATAGCAGGGCTCAAGAATCGCTCTCGCTTCGCGGCGGCTCGTACAGCAGGAAGCAGGTCCGATTGGGCCGAATCTCCGGTGACGTAGCCATGGGCTCCCAATTTGAGCGCTTCGATCACGTATTCATCGGCGGTGAGGGCGCTAATGAAAACGATGCTTAAGGCAGAGTTTTTCTTGAGCATCTCGCGCGCTGTCTGAACCCCGCTAACGTTTTGCACTTTGGTGTCCAGCAGCACGATATCCGGCTTTTGGTAGTCGGCCAGAAGCACGGCTTCGCGAGCATTGGCTGCTTCGCCCACCACCCGCACATCGGATTCACGCTCGAGTAACATTCTGAGGTTGCTTCGGACGATCGGGTGATCGTTCACGATAACGACGCGGATGACTTGCATATCGGAAAGCGCGGGAAAGGGTACTTTGCCGAAGGATAGCGGTCTAGAGAAACCCGGTCCATAGTGCCGGGAGGGTATTCTCGCCATTTCTATTCAGTAGAGGCTCCGGCGGCGTCTACGGTTATCCTAAATGAAAAACTACTGCCCGGACGGGATGGAAAGCGGCCGCCACAATGGCGATACTGGCAGTAAGTGTAGGCACGTCTCGACCCGTCTACACATGCAATCCAAACATGTTATTGCGTTTCACCGGTCCCCTCCGCCGCGCCGCGATCGCATTTCTGGGCGTGGCGTGTCTCTTGCTTGCCGCTTCCTGTGGCCGCAAAACAAGCTCGACAGCCGAGGCAGCGAGTGATCCCGGTTCCTCCCGATCCACCGTAACTGTGGGTGTTGCCAAGGTTACCAAACGACCCTTGCAGCGTGAACTGACGGTCTCTTCCGAGCTGGTCCCTTTTCAAGAAATCGATGTCTATGCCAAGGAGGCAGGCTACGTGAAACAGCTCCTCGTCGACTATGGCTCGCATGTGAAACAGGGACAGCTTATGGCTGTGCTCGAAATTCCGGAACTGGAAGCGCTGCTGCGTCAGGATGAAGCGGCCGTGAAGAGCATGGAAGATCAGGTGACCAATGCCACTCATCAATTGGGCCGGATCGAAGCGCAGCATAAAGTGGTCCATCTTCAATATCAACGCTTGAACGGGGTCGCGCAAAAGCAGCCGGGGCTGGTGGCGCAACAGGAAGTCGATGACGTTCAGGGCCGCGATCTGGCCGCCGAGGCGCAAGTGGAAGCAGCTAAATCCGCCCTTGAAGCGGCTAAGAGCAACTTAGCGGAATCGGAGGCGAAGCTGACACACGATCAGGCGATTTACTCTTATACGCGCATCACCGCGCCTTTCGCCGGCGTGGTTACGCAGCGATACGCCAATCTCGGGACGCTGATGCAAGCCGGCACGAACTCCAGTACGTCTGTGCTTCCGCTGGTGAAATTGTCGGAAGAGAGCAAATACCGGCTGGTAATCCCAATTCCCGAGTCGTATGTTGCCTATATCAAAGTCGGCGACCCGGTGAATGTGCGGGTGCCTTCTTTGGGGAAGAGCTTTCCTGGAAAAGTGGCCCGCTTTGCCGAGGAGGTGCGCGACGCCACACGCACCATGCACACCGAAGTGGATGTGCCGAATCCGACCGGCGAGCTGATTCCCGGCCTTTATGCCAGCGCTACGTTGACCTTGAACCGAACCGGAGAAGCGCTAGCGGTTCCAGTACAAGCTGTCGACCGCGAAAGCGAGCCCCCCACGGTGCTGATTGTGGATCCGTCGAATCAGATCCAGCGGCGCGAAATTTTGCTTGGAGTCGAGACCGAGAACTACGCCGAAGTCTTGTCGGGGTTGAAAGTAGGGGATGAGGTGGTGGTTGGAGATCGGGCCGGATTAAATCCGGGGCTCACGGTTCATCCGCAGGTGGTGGCTCCAGCAGCTTATTAGATTCCCCAGACTTTCATGTCGCGCTTTTCCATTCGCAACCCGTATTTCATTGTTGTTATCTGCCTGGTGATTTGCGTGATCGGCGTTACCAGCCTGGTGCGCATGCCGGTCGACTTGTTTCCCACCATCAATCTTCCGGAAGCGGTAGTTGCCACGTTCTATTCGGGCATGCCTCCAGGAGACATCGAACTCGATATCACGAATCCTCTGGAACGCTTTTTCACGATGGGCGCCGGAATCGATCACATGGAATCGCGTTCCATGCTGGGCGTCAGCATCATCAAGATTTACTTCCAGCCGGGAACAAATGCCGATACAGACGTAACGGAAATCTCCAATCTTGCGCTGGCCGATCTCAAACGCCTTCCGCCGGGTACGCTGCCGCCCGTTGTCTTGAAGTTCGATGCTTCGAGCCAGCCGGTTTGCCTGGTGGCTGTACACGGCCAAGGGCTTAGCGAGACGCAGCTTCACGATCAGGCGCAGTTCAATATTCGCAACCAGATCGCGGTGGTCAAGGGCGCGGAAATTCCTCCGCCGTTCGGCGGCAAGTACCGGCAGATCATGGTGTACGTCGACCCGTACAAGCTTGCATCCCGCCAGATGAGCCCGATGGACGTGGTCAATGCGGTGAATAGCCAGAATCTCATTCTGCCCGCGGGCGATGTAAAGATGGGGCCGTACGACTATTACGTCTATTCGAACAGCCTGGCGGCGAACATGCAGGAGATGAATGACATCCCCATTAAGACGGTGAAAAACTCGTGGGTTTCGGTTCGCGATGTGGGCCGCGCGGAGGACGCAAGCCAGGTTCAGTACAACATCGTCCGCGTCGATGGCCAGAAATCGACCTACGTGCCGATTATGAAGCAGGGCGGCAATACGAACACGATTTCGGTTGTCGACGGCGTCCGTGATTTGCTGAAGCGATTGGTGGATCTTCCGGCGAATCTCAAGACAGACGTTCTGTTCGATCAGTCTGTTTTCGTCAGAGAAGCAATCAAGACGGTGCTGCACGAAGGGCTCATCGGACTGGTGCTCACCAGCGTCATGATTCTGCTCTTCCTCGGGAGCGTACGGGCCACGGGTGCTGTGCTCTTGTCGATTCCGCTTTCGGCGCTGGCGACGTTCGTGGTGCTTTCGTTCATGGGAAGCACGGTAAACACGATGATTCTGGGCGGTTTGGCGCTGGCGTTCTCGCGCGTGATCGATAACTCCGTCATTTCGCTCGAAAACATTTACCGGCACATGGAATTGGGTGAATTGCCGCGGCTCGCGTCCGAGCTGGGCGGATCGGAAGTGACTCTTGCTGTACTGGCTGCAACCCTGGTCAACGTTGTCACGTTCTTTCCGGTGACGTTTCTCTATGGCGTGAGCAAGTTTCTCTTCTCGGCTCTCGCCCTGGCGTTTTGTATTTCGCTGCTCATCTCCTTCCTGGTTGCGATGACCGTAATCCCGTTGTTCTGCTCGCGGTTTTTGAAAATTTCCCATCCGGTGCACGGTCCGGAAGCAGGCATCGGCGAGCACGATCTAGGTGAATGGCACCGCGAACATGCTCGTATTCCCGTCAGCCCGAGGATGTCTTGGTGGGATCGCTTCAACGCGTGGTTTAACAACGGGTTCAACCGGATGCTCGATTTCTATGAGAACTGGGTCCGGCGGTCATTGCAGCGTCCAGTGCTCACAGTTGGTGCGCTCATGTTGATCTTCGTGCTGAGCTTTGCCATTTATCCATACGTTGGAGTCGCGTTCTTCCCGCGCACCGATGCCGGCCAGTTCACCATCAACATGAAGGCGCCCACGGGATCGCGGATCGAACTGACCAACGATTATGTGGGGCAGGTTGAAAAGCTCATCCGCCAAAGCGTCCGGCCGGGCGATTTCAAAATGACCGTTTCGAACATTGGCGTGGTGGACGACTTCTCGTCGTTGTATACGGCAAACTCAGGAGCTTATACGGCAACAATTCAAACCGCGCTTCAGGAGGATCACGAAATCAGCAGCTTCGACTATATGGACCGGGTGCGGGCCGCAATCGAGCGGAACTTTCCGGAAATCCGAACGTTCTTCTCCACTGGTTCCATGCAGGATGCGATCCTGAACTCCGGTATGCCTGCGCCGATCGATGTCCAGGTCACCGGACGTAATTATCCGAACGACTATCGCATGGCACAGGACTTAGCGAGACGCATCCGTCAATTGCCCGGCGTGAATGAGGTCTACATTCCGCAAGATCTCGATTACCCGGCTCTACGAATGCAAGTGGACCGGGTTCACGCGGGAGAACTGGGGTTAACGCAGAAAGCGATCGTCGATAACGTCATTACTGCGCTGAATTCGAACGCTATGATCGCTCCCAATTACTGGGTCGATTATGCGACGGGAAACGACTACTATCTGACCGTTCAGTATTTCGAGCGCGGGCTGGGAGCGATCCACAACACGATTGACTTCAACAATATTCCGCTGAAGGCTCCGAATCTGAGCCAGCCGACGACGCTGGGCAGCGTTGTGAAACTGGTGCACACCAGAACTCCGACCGAAATCGATCACTACCAGATCCAGAGAGTCATTGACGTTTACGTGACCCCCGAAGGGGAGGACCTGGGGCGGCTTTCAAAGCAGATCAATCAGATTCTGTCCGGCATGAAGGCGCCCAAGAACACGCGCGTGTTCCTGCGCGGAATGGTGGAGGGCATGAACGAATCGTTCAGGAGCTTCGCGTTCGGCTTCATTCTGGCATTCGTCCTTTTGTATTTGATCTTGGTGGCTCAGTTCCGATCCTTTATGGACCCGGTGCTGATCATGCTGGCGATTCCGATGGGCTTCATCGGCGTGCTGATTATTTTGCCGCTGACCGGAACGACCTTGAATGTAATGTCGCTGATGGGCGTTCTGATGTTGATCGGCGTGGCGGGTTCGAACAGTATTTTGATTGTCGATTTCGCCCATAAGCTGCAGGAAGAAGAGAACCTGACTGCCGCGGAAGCAGTGATTAAGGCCTGCCGCTTGAGGCTGCGCCCGATTCTGATGACTTCACTCGCGACCATCATTGGAATGATTCCGATGGCGCTGAAGATGGGAACGGGCTCCGAACAGTATGCTCCGATGGCGCGGGCGATCATTGGCGGATTGACTACGTCGGTGATCTTCACCGTGTTTATTGTGCCGGCCGCCTATCTTCTGGCGTATCGCAGGAAGGACCGGCAGCCGGAAGCGACAGCCTGACTTTGGCATGAAGAAAAAGAGAACTCTTGTAATAGCCTCTTTAGGGGCCGGCCTGACTGCGCTCCTGCATGCGCAAGCCGCGCCGCCTGAGCTTACGTTCGACCAGGCTAAAGCTCTGGCGCTGAAGAACCATCCTCAGGTGTTGGCCGCGCAAGCCACTTATCGGCGCTCCGATCAACTGATCCGGGAAGCACGTGCAGCGTATTTTCCGACGATTACAGGCAATATCACCGGCGCGCAGGCTCAACTGAATTCTCGTATCGGCGCAGGCGTTCTCAATGATCCGCGGCTGTTCAATCACGCTGGGGCCGGATTGACGGCGTCTCAGTTGATCAGCGACTTCGGCCGAACCTCCAACCTGGTTTCGAACGCGAAATTCAACGCGCAGGCCGGGCGGGCCGATTACGAGGCCACGCGTTATGACGTGATTCTCGCAGCCGGCCAGGCGTATTACGAAGTGCTGCTCTCTCAGCAACTAGTGAAAGTAGCGCAGCAAACGGTGGCGACGCGCCAGACCGTGGTCAATCAGATTTCCGAGCTGGCCAAAAACAAGCTGCGGTCCGATGTCGACTTAAGCTTCGCGCAAGTGAATCTGGCCGATGCCAAACTGATGCTGCTGCGCGCGCAGGACCGGCTGGGAGCGGCGTATGCGAGTCTGGCCGAGGCGCTTGGCACAGACACCGTGGTCCGTTACCGGCTGGTGGATCAGCCGGTACCGCCGAATCCGCCCGAGACCCCGGATGCGCTGATTACGCAAGCTTTCCAAAACCGCCCGGAACTGGCAAGCTTGCGCTTACAAGTGGAAGCCGCGCAGAAGTTCGTGTATGCGGAGCGGGATTTGAAGAGGCCAACGGTGGAGTTTTTGGGAGTTGGCGGAGCCCTGCCGTATATCAATCAGGGCAACACCGCCGCAATTCCGAACACGTACGAAGCAGCCGCGATCAACGTGCAGATACCCGTCTTCAACGGGTTTCAGTTTACGGCGCGGCAGGAAGCCGCGGAATACCAGCTTCAGGCTACACTGCAGCGGACGCGGGATCTGCAAGACCGGATCGCGCGCGATGTGCGAACCTCCTGGGAGCGCGCCCGGACGGCATTCGAGGCAATCGGTGCAACTCAGACGATGCTCGACCAGGCGAATCTTGCTCTCAAACTCGCGCAAGGCCGGTATGATCTCGGGCTGGCGTCGATTGTGGAGCTGACGCAAGGACAACTCGGTCAAACGCAAGCCGAGGTGGAGAATCTCAACGCCAAGTATGAGTATCAGGAGGCGTATGCGGCGTTGCAGTACACGCTTGGGTTGCTGCACTAATTAAGGCTGTGTACGGCCAGCGTTATCTTGGGAGCGAGGCAAACATGGCTCGACGGCAGACTAGCCAGACGCAGCGTCTCCTCTTTATCGGTTTCGGCGGGCTGCTACTGCTGCTTGCATTTTCGGGCCTGAACGCCCTCTCCGTCCTTCGGAAAATCCAAACCCAAAACGATACCATCCGGCGGGACTATTTCCACCGGGACCATATTCTGGAGCAGTTGCGCACCGATATTTATTTGTCCGGGACGCATGTCCGCGATTTGCTGCTGGAGCAGGATCCGGCGCGTGCCGACACGCATCGCAAAGAACTAGACGATACCCGAGCGCGGATCGAGTCCAATGTCGCAGCTTACGAGAAGATCCTTCGGCCGAGCGAGGTGACGCCGTTCCGGCAATTTACAAAGGAGCTGCAGGCTTATTTTGCATCGTTGAATCCGGCGCTTCAATGGAATGCCGCTGAGCGCAAACGGTTCGGATATGCGTTCATGAAGAACTCGCTGCTGCCTCGCCGGATGACGATTGTCCACCTCGCCGATCAGATCGGGCAGGTGAACCAGAAGCAGATGGGGGCTGCGAGCCGGCAGGTGAACGTCCTGTTTTCGAACTTCCGGCGTGCGCTGATCGCTTTACTGATCCTGACGCTCGTCTGCGGGGGTGTTCTCGCCGGAGGCAGTATGTACCGGATTATGCGGTTGGATCGCCTGTCCGCGCAACGCTTTGAAGAAGTGGAGCAGGCGCGCGGTGCACTGCGGGACCTCTCGGCACGGCTGATTGCGGTACAGGAATCAGAGCGGCGCGCGCTTTCGCGGGAATTGCACGATGAAGTCGGCCAATCCCTATCGGCACTGCTGTTGGGCCTGGGGAATGTCGCGGCGCTTCTGCGGGATTCTAACGAGGACGCGAGAGCGCAGTTGCAGGATCTCCGACGCTTGGCGGAAAGAACTGTCGCGGTCGTGCGCGATATGTCTCTGTTGCTTCGCCCGTCCATGCTCGACGATTTGGGCTTGATCCCGGCCGTACAGTGGCAAGCTCGCGAAGTATCCCGGACGAAAAATCTGCGCGTGCAGGTGCAAGCGGGCTCGATATCGGAGGATCTGTCCGATGAGCAGCGGACCTGCGTGTATCGGGTAGTGCAGGAGGCGTTGCACAATATCACGCGTCATGCTAAGGCCAAGTCGGTGCGCATTGAACTTCAACAAGAGAAGGACCGATTGATTCTCACAATTGAGGATGACGGGCAAGGGTTTGTTCCCGAGCGCGAAAAAGGGGTGGGCTTGCTCGGTATGGAGGAGCGCGTCACGCATCTGCACGGCTCGTTCCGGGTCGATTCGGCTCCGGGCAAGGGCACGGCGATCCGAGTGGAGTTGCCGGTTTCCGAGAAGCGCCACCCCGTATTGGTATGAGTTCTATACGCATTCTGCTGGCCGACGACCACACGATTCTTCGACACGGCCTGCGGCTCATGCTCGAACGGCAGCCGGATTTCACGGTGGTGGCAGAGGCGGAGAACGGGAGAGAAGCCGTGGAGTTGACACTTCGCGAGAACCCCGATGTGGTTATCCTCGATATCGCAATGCCGCTGCTGAATGGGATCGAAGCGGCAAAGAGAATTACGGAAGAACAACCGAAAAGTGCCGTCATGATCCTGAGTATGCATTCCGATGAAGCATACATTTTGAAGGCGCTACGGGCGGGGGCGCGTGGTTATCTCCTGAAGGACTCCGCAGAGGCGGATCTGATTCATGCGATTCGCGCGGTTTCGGCAGGGAAGGCGTTCTTCAGTCCCGCAGTCAGTAAGGTACTGGCGGATGACTATCTGCGCCAGGTGCAGCAACAGGGCGCGGACGACCCGTATGAACTCCTGACGGCGCGGGAAAGGGAACTGCTGCAACTGATCGTCGAGTTGAAGTCGACTAAGGACATCGCAGGGCTGCTAAATTTGAGCCCGCATACGGTGGATACGCATCGCGGGAATCTGATGCAGAAGCTCAATGTGCATAGTATTCCTGAGTTGATTTTGTATGCGATGCGGAAGGGGATTATCCGGTGACCTGGGCGGCGATGGTAAGCTGACCGCCGCGCGATTGGAACTCGGCGAAAAACTTCTGCTCTTCGGTGGGGTTCAGTCTCTTGATGGCGTCACTTACAAGTTCCACGCGGGCTCCGGTTTCGAGTAGGCCGAGCGAGGCGCAGCGCACGCACAGCTCGGTCACGACGCCGTAGACGACGTATCGGTCGGCGTTCAACAATTCCAGAAGAGGGCGGAGCTTCGGGTTGCTAAAGCAATCGAGTTTTTGTTTTTCGACGACGATCTGGGGAGCCTCAAGCGCCTCGCGCGGATTCTGGAGGATGATCGGCTTGCTCAGCAACGTCGCGGCGGCTTTTTGCTGACCCGTTGTTCCGGCCACGCAATGCGGTTTCCACATCTTGAACTCGGGATCATCTTCGGTGTGGGCGTCGGCAGTGGAGACGATTTGGATGCCGTTCGAGGCAGCAAAGCGCGTCAACTCGGCAAGCGATTTCACGATGCCGTCCGCCCCGGGTACAAACAAAGCGCCCGCCGGATAAAGAAAGTCGAGCTGCGTATCGACATCGAAGAAAACCGTCTTCACAAGCTTATTGTCTGACGCTCGTGGCGGACGGTTTCAGCGAGTTCCACTAGGCGCGGGCTGATCTTCACTTCATAGGGCGCTGCCGTTTCTTCGAGCGAATGCAGACGCTCGGGAAGCGCGGCGACTCGGGATCTCGCGGCATCACGAATCTTCGATATCGACGGCAGTTTTTCGACCAGCTCGCCGCGGCTGATCACCGGGCGCACAAGTGGTTCTCCCTGGAGTGCGCTATTGCATTCGCTATAAAGCGACACTATATCGCAATCCGGGTAGCGGTAGATCTGCTTGGCTGCAGGAAGCGTGCTCTTCGCGTCGCTGAATTTGGCTACGTACTGGATGCCATCGCCGCGCTGGAACTCGACTAACTTGTAGACCACTGATAGCGTGGGAGCGTCGTAGGAGGTGGCGAGATGGGTTCCTATGCCGAAGGCGTCGATCGGCGCTCCGGAGTTGAGCAGTTCCGAAACGCGGTACTCGTTCAGATCGTTGGTCACAAAAATTTTCGCGTCTTTGAGTCCGGCATCATCGAGGATGCGGCGCACCTGGCGGGAGAGATCCACGAGATCGCCGCTATCGAGGCGCACGCCCCAGAGCGGGCGTCCCAAGCGCGCAGCGAGACGGGCCCCTTCGATCGTGTCGTACGTGTCGACGAGAAACACCGTGCCTTCGCCGAGTAGTTGCTGGAGCGTTCGGAACGATTGTTCCTCGCTTTCGAACGACATGGTCCAGGAATGCGCGGCCGTGCCAAATACAGGGATTCCGAAGCGCATGCCTGCCTCGGTGTTGCTGGTTCCCGCGCAGCCCGCAATGTAGGCGGCTCGCGCGGCAAGCACACCCGCGGCGGGAGAATGGGCGCGGCGGGTCCCGAATTCCACGATAGGCCGGCCGCGAGCGGCAAACACGCAGCGTGCTCCTTTCGAAGCGATGGCGGTCTGGAATGCAAACGTGGAGAGCAGGTAAGTTTCGACGAGCTGCGCCTCTATCATGGGGGCGCGCACGATAGCGATCGGCTCGTTTGCGAAAATCGGCGTACCTTCCGGCACGGCAAATAAGTCGCCGGTAAAACGAAGTTTACCGAGGCTGTCGAAGAACTCGGGCGGCGTATTTCCGAAGGCCTCAAGCGAGCGAAGATATTCGATCTCGTCGTGGCGGAAACGCAAATTCAGCAGGTACTCGACCGCTTGCTCAAGGCCCGCGGCGAGCAGAAAATTACGGCCTGGAGGCAGGCGGCGGACGGAAAGCTCGAAGGTCGCGAGATCATTCGTCTTTCCGGCGAGAAAGTATCCCGCTGCCATCGTCAGTTGATAGAGGTCAGTGTTGAGAGCAGACATGCGGCCATTCCGCCCAAGCTTGCTACTTCTTCTTTTGAGGAGTAGCCGGTTTGATCGCGTTGCCTGCTTCCAGCATATCGTTCACAGCTTTCGCATCGAGCTGGTAGAGCGAAGGCTCGTTGGCGCGGCGAGCGATATAGCCGTTCGCCGTTTTGGCGAATTCCGCCCTTTCGACGCGCTTGCCGTCGTTGGAAGTCACAGTAATAGTGTCTTCCGGCGTGGTAAAGCCGCTGGTTACGAACTTGGCTGCTGAGAGGTCGCGGAGTTTGTCGATGAACGCCTGTACGGCGCCGGCATCCATGGTCTTGCCGTTCAGGTTCCAATCCGTGCCGCTGCGGACATACGTCTTGGTGTTTCCGCCTTGCTGCACTTCGATCTTCGTCGGGTCGCTGAATCCGAAATCAAAGATTTTCTTGTTACGGAAATCGTCGAGCGATTTTCCAAGTTCCTTGCCCAAATCGGCTGTGATCTTGTAGTCGCCTTTCACTACGCTGCTCTTGGCGTAGTAATCGTCTTTGTTCTTGCGGATGTCCAGAGTCTGGGTTCCGGCCGCATCGGTGACCTTGGCCACACCGGCGGGCTGACCCGAGGCATACGCCGCATCGACCTTTTTCGCATCGTCGGCGCTCCCCGAAAGATCCATTTTCGCGTCGGACAGCTTTCGGAGCAGCTCTTCTACCTGGAAGTTGTCAGCCCGGTAAGGCTGAGGCTTGAGGATTTGCCAGTCGTTCTGATTGTTCTTACCAAACTCGATGTCGGACTTGCCGTCGACCAGCTCGATACGGGTGACTTTGTTCGAATCGAAGGTGAGCAGACGCTTGTCGCGCAAATCGTTGGCCGTTTTATCGAACGAACTCTTGACTGAAGACGAAACTGCGTAGACCTTCGGCTGATTTCCCACGCGCGCATAGACAAGCGATCCGGCGGGAACATCATCGCCGAATTCAATCTCTTGCGTTTTGCCGCCCTTTTCGTGAACGGTGACGACGAGACTTGGGTGGTTCAGGCCATAGGTATTGAAATTCGTCGCGTTGTCCTCGACTACGCTGTCGGCAGAAACAGGGCCTAACGAAGAGACCAAGCTGGAAGCGGCGTCCTGATCGGCGGGCCAGGATTCCGGTACAGTAATTTGCCATCTGCCGTCATGGCGCGCGAGATCGACCGTTGCCCCGCCCTTTTTCTGGATATCGACAGACTGAATTTGCGACTCGGGAATATCGACCAGCTTTGGGCTGGTGGAGGTAGCGCCCGTGCTACTCGGTTCCGGGTGGCGCTTCGCCCACCACACGCCTCCGCTGAGAGCAGCGAGAATGATCGCCGCAATCAGGAGATTTCGTGGTTTCATCCTGTCTTATGCAGCCCTCCGTTTCAGGAAGATCACGACACCGCCAACGATGATGATGAGCGGGATGGCAATCAGGTCGGTATAGGCGAAGACGTTCATCTGGCGCTGGTTGACGTTGAGCGTCCGGTTTTCGGCTTCCTTCGGCCGGATGGAGATCAGGTCTTCATCGGACGAGAGCCAGTTGACGGCGTTCAACGCCAGATCGCGATTGGACTGGAACGCAATCATGCCGTTATCGAGAAATCCGGAGCTGCCAATGACGACAAACCGGCCCGGACTGTTCGGCTTCCCGGTGTTATAGGTTCCGGCCGCCCCGAGGACGAACGGTCCCTTCAGGTTCTTGGGATCGGAGGGATTGACCTCGTTCGAAGTGAGATTGGTGGTTGCGATGGCGCGGTCAGAGGTGGAGAACAGCTTATCGACAGTGGTCTTATCGGTATTCTTGACCTCCATGGAGCGGGCGACGGGAAAGCCAGTGAAGGTGTTTTTCAGGTCGCTCACAATCGCATGCGATTCGTAATTGCTGACCAGCGGAATTTCCGGTCCGAAACCGAAAAGCTGGCCCATCGGGTTCTGTTCGAGAACCAGATCGTTCTGCTCGGTGACGCCCCAGCTCTTGAGCAGATTCGCAAGGCCCGTGTTTTCGGCGATGTGCTCTTTACCAAAATCCAGCGGAGGATCGAGCAGGAACATGGCGCGGCCGCCGTTCTCGACGTAGGTCTTAATAGCGTTAACCTCGTTCGCCGTGTAGTCCGTCTGCGGTCCGGCGATGACGAGAACCGTGCAATCGCTGGGCACGGCGGTTTTATCGACCAGAGTGATGGGTTCGGCCTGATAGTTATCGCGTTCCAGCATGGTCTTGAATTGCGACAGACCGTTGCTGTCGGTTGCATCAAGTGAATGTTCGCGGCTGCCGCTGACGACGCATACTTTACGCACACCTTTCAGGTCTTTGAGAAATGCGCCCGTGATGCCCTCTTCTGTAAGCGATTTGGCCTCTTCGCGGCGCGGGCCGATCTCGACGAAAGCCGTCCCGGGGAAGCGCATGCCGTAGCCGCGCGCGACGGTCGGGTTCTTCAAATAATCGATGTATTGGATATGAATCTTCGGAGAGAGATTCTTGTATCGGTCAAGAATCCCTTTCGCCTGATCGAAGTTACTGGCCTTGTCTATGTAGGTGATGGTCGCGTCCTGTTTCAGACCTTTGACGATTTTTTGCGTTTCCTGCGAAAGTGTAAACCGCTTGTTACTGGTGGTGTCGAAGCTCTTGTTGTAGCGGTTTCCCAACCAGTTGACGAGCACCAGGGCAGCAATCACGACAATCGTGTAAAGAGCTGCCATCGAACCGTAACGCGCCTGGCGCTGCGCGAGCGTATCATGGCGCGGATGTGGATGCTTTAGTACCGATGTAGCCATTTATGCCCTCCACCGAATCGATTCGAGCGAACGGGATGTCAGGAACAACCCAAGGAAAATCATAGAGACGTAATACACCAGATCTTTTGTATCGATCACGCCGCGCGAAAAGCTATCCATGTGGCTGACAATCGATAGATAGTTCAGAACTTGAATCGTGGCGGAGTTACCAAACGAAGTGGTCCAGTTCAAAATCCACAGAATCAGCGCGAGGGCGAATCCCACCGCTCCGGCGACAATCTGATTGCGAGTCAGCGTCGAGATAAACGTCCCGAACGCCAGCAGACAACCGCCTTGCAGCAGGATGCCGAGAAAGCCCGTTGCAACCGGTTTCCAGTCTGGATTGCCATAGAGGAACAGGAACGAATAATCGGCCAGCAGCACCACAAGGAGAGCGCCGTACATGAGAACTGCGGCGAGCCATTTGCCAAGGATCATCTCCATATCGTGAACCGGAGACGTGGCCAGCAATTCGATGGTGCCTTGGCGCCGCTCTTCAGCGAACAGGCGCATGCTGATGAGCGGAATGAGAAACAGCCCGACCACCGCCATGTTGGAAAAGAGCGGCGCGATGACCTGCTCATTCACGTTCATGGGGAAGCTCTGCCCGCTCATCTGGCCTTCAATGGAGGCGCGCACGAAGCTGGCGCTGATGATGTACGTGAAGGCTCCGCTGAGGAAGCCAAAGATGGTTAACAGCACCCAAGCGATCGGCGAAACAAAATACGCGTAGAGTTCGCGGCGGCAAATCGTCCAGATATTTCTCATTGAACACCTCCGCCCACCGGAGTGGGAACGGGCGCCGGTTCCGTATGCGGCGCAACGCCTCCGGTAAGTTCGAGGAAGACTTCTTCCAGCGTGAGCACGCTCGATTTCAGCTCCAATAAATTCCAGCCGGCATGCACAACGGCGCGAGCCACATCAGGACGAACGTTCCGGCCTTGCAATCCTTCTACTTCGAAGACCAGGCGGTTGCCGGCGACGACGCGGTCGAGCACCTTGCTCACACCAGGTACCTGTTCGAGCTTCTGACGGACGGCGAGCGCGTCCGCAGTTCCATCAGTATCCACCTGAACTTGAATAGCTCCACCGATACTCGCGCGGTTTTTCAGATTCTCTACGGAATCGGTGGCAACCACACGGCCTTTATTGATGATGATGACGTCGCGGCAGACGGCCTCCACTTCGGGAAGGATATGGGTGCTGAGAATGATAGTGTGCTCGCCGGCAAGGTTCTTGATAAGCTCGCGGGTCTCGTTGATCTGTTTGGGATCGAGGCCGGAGGTCGGCTCGTCCAGGATAAGCACGTCGGGATTGTGGATGATGGCCTGAGCGAGACCGACGCGCTGGCGATAGCCTTTCGACAGCTTGCCGATGAGCTTGGATTTCACATCGGCAATAGCGCAGCGCTCCATCACCTGTTCGGTTCTGGTTTTGATTTCGGCGCCGGGCACATGTTTCAGGCGCGCGACAAACGTGAGGTAATCGCTCACGCTCATTTCGGGATACACGGGTGGAGCTTCCGGAAGATAGCCGATGCGCTTTTTCACTTCATACGGCTGATCGAAGACGTCGTATCCGGCGACGGACGCTTTACCGGCGGTTGGCGGCATAAAGCACGTCAGGATGCGCATGGTCGTCGTCTTTCCCGCTCCGTTGGGACCGAGGAAGCCCACAATGTCGCCTTTCTCGACGGAGAAAGAAATGTTATTCACCGCGACGTGACGTGCGTATTTCTTGGTGAGACCTTCTACCTGAATCATATGGTTTTTAGAGATGGGAGACTAACTCAGCGGAGATGAGCGAGCAGGTCTCCGGGCTGCTGTTACGGTTGCGCTTGAAAACACTAGGATAGATAGCCGGGGAATGGCTGTCAATTCAGACGAGTGAGTAGACCTATAGTTAGGGCGCGGGTTTTGACGGGTTTGACGCCTGCGGCGATTACATGCCCAGGCCAATGATTTGAAATCCGGAATCAACAAATACTACGTTTCCAGTAACTCCGCGGGCGAGATCGCTTGCCAAAAAGACAGCGGTATCTGCAACTTCGGCGGGATCGGTATTTCGGCGGAGCGGGGCGTGAGCCGCCACACCATCCAGAACTTTCGAAAAATCTTTGATGGCCCGCGCGGAAGCGGTTTTGATGGGTCCGGCGGAAATTGCATTCACCCGTATATTTGAGGGACCGAGATCGCTCGCCAAATAACGGACCGATGCTTCGAGCGCCGCCTTCGCCACGCCCATAACGTTGTAATTTTGCACTACCCGCGTGGAACCAAGATAAGTCAGCGCCATGATAGATCCGCCTTTTGTCATCAGCGGAGCGATGGCGCGGCTGACCGCAACCAGCGAATAGGCGCTGACTTCCTGCGCCAAGAGATAACCATCGCGGCTGGTTTCCACAAACGGTCGGCGCAAATCTTCTGTGTTGGCGAAGGCGATGCTGTGGACGAGCACGTCGACCACGGGCGATTCCTGTTTCAAAGCAGAGACGAGTTGATCGAGCTCCTCCTGCTTGGTCACATCACAGGGAAGTACATGCGCGGCCTTGAGTTCGGAACCCAGTTCTTCCACGGTTTGCCGCTGCCGCTCGCCTTGGTAGGTGAGAATAAGCCGGGCCTCTTCACGCACGAAGGCCCAAGCGATTGCGTAAGCAATGCTCCACTTGTTAGCCACCCCGAGCACCAGGGCCGTCTTGCCGGCGAGCAACTGTGGCATGAAGTTGCCATTGTAGCGTGGCGGCTTGGAGGCCCGCTCGACTTGACTAAGAGGGGAGGTATTGCTTCAGGGGCTGGAAGATGGCCTGTACAAAAGAGATAGCAGTATTGAGCGCGCTCTGGGTGTCGCCGTTATCCACGCCGACCACCACACGGACGAGCGACGTATCGCTGCGGTTGTAGCGGATGGAGTCCGCGACGGTGTATATTTTCGCGTAATATTCGCTCGCGATCACCCGGTTTCTGGCCTGATACCAATAAAGAACAACGCTCTGGTTCTGCCCGCGCGAGACCACGTAGCGATTTACCGGTATCGGCTTCGCTCGGTCGGGGACTGAAATGTCGATAATGCCTGATTGCGAAGGCGTCCAACCAGTCCCCGGAAGACAGTTCTTGGGAGAGTGCGGCGTTTTGCCGGTACGCTGCGTCTCGAAGTAGGCGACAAACAGCGTGGCGGCTTGACCGTTCTGATTATCCCGGTAGATTCGGGACAGGATGTCGTCCGCCTTCAATACCTCCAGCGTCTCTTTATCGAGTTGTGAGTCCTGGAGCATCGTCCAGTTGGGGTTGTTTAAATAGAAATCCGAGAGGGGCCGATGCGATGGGATGTTTTCGTTGCGCGAAAAGCCGTAAAAGACCCCGGCCTGCGCCAGTAGGACGACGGTCAGTATCCGGGAACTTCGGGACGATAAGAACCCTGCCACTTTCAAGCCCTCTTCCAGCGTTTTGCAGCCAGGCTGATCAGCCGGTGGACAATTACCAGGGCGATGAGCGCGACTATGAAAACGATATAGCCTTCGCTCTCATGATAGATCCCAGAGGCCAGTTTCGGATTGACTTCGGACAGCAACCCGGTGAGAGCGACCCGGACGCCGTTCGCTCCGATCGCGATGGGAATCGTTGCGATAAGCAAGGCCCAGCGCATCCAGATCCGCTTGTCCGTGAAATAGGCATAGACCAGGGACAAAAAGGCCAGCGAAAGAAGCGAGCGGATGCCGCTACAAGCTTCGGCGATATCCAGCGTCTGACTGGGTAGTACAAGCGTATTGCCGTTCCGGAGAACGGGAATGTTCATCCAGGTGATTAGCACTTCTCCGAGTTCGCTCGCCAGCATCTGGAGCTTCAGCGTGAGCTGCGCGTAAATGATGGCGGGGATCGGAATCATAAACAGCAGCAGGAAGAGCGGGAACAGGAGCGCCTTTACCCAGGCTTTTCCGCCGAGATAGAGGATTACGCCGAACAGCGCGATGACGAAGGCGAGGCGCGCGGTGAACAGTTCAGCGCCCAGGGTCGCGACTGTCGCTTCCAGCGCGGCAAAAATGACCAGAAACAACCCCCAGCCATTCGGCTGGCGGGGTGTGGCGAGCAGGATGTGGCGCCTTTGCCAGGCGATAAAGCCGGCCACCACGGGCACGAAAAACCCGTGGCCCATGTCCTCGTTGGTGGCCCACTGGACCGCCATCCGGTACAGAATCGGGGCGTAGCAGAGGATTAACAGCGCACCAAACCAGGCTATGGGACGCCAAGACACTTTCGCACCCGACGCCGGAACCTGCGTCGGGGGAGCAACGGGCACGCTTACCATCGATGGTCCTCTTTAGTTAATCACAGAACCGTTCTCAGAGCCACAGTACTCGGCCGGCCGAAGTACTCGAACAGAGTTGGACGTACAAGGCAATTGTATGGTCACCCATCGCACTGGATCTTCTCTTCTTATCGACAGATCGGGAACCGGTTCGAGTTACCTTCGGTAGGAAATTCCGGACGCCTATTCGCAATCGACGTGCAGGTTCAGCAACCTGCCCCACAGTCGTTGCGTCGTTGAGAATTTGGCGGAGCTTGGATTACTAAGTTCCTGCGCTGATTCGGAGGCGTTCGATGCTGTTGTTTTCCTTCTTTCATTGGGTCACTCGTAAAGTGCTGCGGTTCATTTCGGTGGACCCCGTATACCCGATAATTCACTAGTAATAGGACGAGGCGTACTTGGAACGCGGTCCACAACGTTACTCTGTTTAGCGGCAGGAAACCGTACCCTGTTGGCTTCAACGCCCAATCACCTGGAAAATCAAACACTTCAGATAATGCGTTTCGGGTACAGTGAGCAGAATCGGGTGGTCGCGGGCCTGCGTTCGGCGCTCGAGCACTCGTAAAAGTTTGCCACAATCGAGCGCCGCCGCCGCGATGACCTCCAACAGGCGCGCCTCGCTCATGTGGTGAGAACAGGAGCAACTGATCAGGATCCCGCCGCGGTCCAACAGCCGCAGGGCCCGAAGGTTGATCTCTTTATAACCACGGGCGGCACCCTCCAGCCCCGCCCGGGATTTCGTGAAGGCGGGAGGATCCACGATCACCATGTCGAATTTGCGTCCGGCCGATACCAGGCCGGGAAGGTAATCGAGGACGTCCGCTTCGCGAAACTCCACATTGGTAATTCCGTTGGCGGCACTGTTTTTCTGAGCGGCTTGGAGGCTGGCGCCGGAACTGTCCACCGCTTCCACTCCCTCGCACACCCCGGCAAGATGCAAGGCAAATCCGCCGGTTCCGGTGAAGCAATCGAGGACGCGGCCGCGGGCGTACCGGTGCGCGGCGAGGTAATTTTCACGCTGATCGAGAAAGATGCCGGTCTTTTGGCCACTCATCAGGTCCACATGCCAGGTCAAGCCGTTCATACGAACTTCCACGGGACCGGACGCTTCGCCTGACAATATGCTGGTTTGCTGCGGCAGGTTCTCCTTTGCGCGAACCGGAACATCGTTGCGTGACACGATGGCTTTGGGATGGAAGAGATCGCGGAGCGCCGCCGCGACTTGGGCGGCGATGCGATCCATGCCCTGATCGAGAAGCTGTACGGCGAAAAAGTCTGCGTAGCGGTCCACGATTAAACCAGGCAGCAGATCGCCCTCCGCATGCACGAGCCGGTACGCATCCGAATCGCGGACCACGCGGCTGCGGTACTGGCAGGCGGCTTCGAGCCGCTTCCGAAGAAAGTGTTCGTCAATGGGTTCGGTGTGGCGGCTGAGCAGGCGCAAGGCGATTTGCGAAGTGGAGCTGTAATGCGCGGTGCCTAAGACCTGCGCTTTGCCGGTGATGACGCGGACGGCATCGCCGGGCTGCGCAGCGCCAGCGTCGATGACGTCGCTTGCGAAAATCCAGAGATGGCCGGAGTGAATCCGATCGGCTGCCTTGCGGTTTACGCGTACGCTTGGCATTGGCGACATGGGGTTATTTAAGCAGATGCGGGGAAAAAACCGCTCCCTCGCCGTCGCGGCTCTGATAAGCGGCATTTTGCTGCTGTATGTGCTCTTCCTTACCCGCACGTATTACTGGGATGGCGTGTTGTTTTCGCTGTATATCGAGGGCGTGCAGCGAGGACAGCTTCCGGCGGCTATTCTGTTCCATCCGAACCATCTGCTGTACTCGGCGCTGGGATATGGGGTGTTCCAGGTGGGCCTGTGGTGCGGTTTCCCTGTGCGGGCGATCACGGTGTTGCAGGTTCTGAATGCCGTATTGAGCGCGGTGGCGGGATGGGTTGTGTTCCGTTTTGCTTTGCGGCTCACGGCTTCAGCGCGCACGGCGTTCTTCTGCTCGACCTTGTTTGCGTTCGGCGCGACCTGGTGGAAGTTTTCCACAGACGCCGATGCGTATGTCATTGCCGTATTGCTGCTGCTGCTCGCGGTCCGCCTTGCGCTCGATACACGGTTGCTGGCCGCGGGTGTTTGCCACGCGTTCGCGATGCTGTTTCATGAGCTGGCCGTGTTTGCTTACGTGCCACTGGTACTTGCAATCCTGGTGCGCGGGAAGAGCAAGCCGGCGGCACTGTATGTCGTGGTAACTGGCGGTTGCGTTGCGGCGGTGTATTGGGCCGCTTACCAGTTCAGCGATCATTCCGTTTATCCGAGCCTGTTCTCGTGGGTGACGAGCCGTTCGGCCACATCGCAGGTGACGCACTCGGCGCGGCAGATCTTTGTCGGATATCTGGCGAGTTACGGAAAACTCTTCGTGGGTGGAAAGCTGGCGTTTATTCGCGAGTATTTTTCGGTCGCGGTTGTGTTAGCCCTGGCCGTGTGTATGGCGTGCCTGGCTGGGTTCGTTCTGTTATTGCGGAGGCGAATCGTCGCGAAGCCGCTGTCCAGGGTTAACTCAGGCGTTTTGTGGGCGTGGGTGCTCGTTTATGGGTTGTTTCTCGTGTGGTGGGAGCCGGCGAGCGCATTCTATAAGCTGTTTCTCTGGCCACCGCTTGTGCTTTTAATTGGCGTATGGATGCGTGGGCGTGCGCCGGCGTTTCTGGCGCTCGCGGGCGCGATTGCAGCGTGGAATTTCGGCGTCTTCGTTTTTCCGCATTCTCATGTGAGCGCTGACCCCGTGCTGGCGCTGGCGAAAGTGATTGACCGGGAAATGCCGAAAGATGCGACTGTGTATTACAGCGTGCTCAGTCCGGACGACTGGTATTTGGAATACTTTGCGCCTGGGCGGAAATGGGTGCACTTACCGATCAAGCCGGCGCAAGCTGGTTCGGTGTGTCTGGAGACGACCGCGTTGGATGAGTTAAGGGCGAATTCGGGAACATCGGAGCAGCGCTGGGAGTTGGTGAACTCCCAGCATCGCGTCATTGTGGAGTGTTTGAAGCACTAAACGTCGAGGTTGCGGACGTCTAGCGCGTTGTCTTCGATGAATTTGCGGCGGCTTTCCACGTCTTCTCCCATCAAAGTAGAGAAGATCGGCTCGGTTTCGGCGAAGTCCTTCAGATCGACTTGCAGCAGCGTGCGGGTTTCCGCGTTCATGGTCGTATCCCATAACTGCTCGGCATTCATTTCGCCGAGACCCTTGTAGCGCTGCACCGTGACTTCGCGCGTGCCCTCGTTTTTCACAGTGCTCAACAGATCGCGCCAGTTCTGGAGCGTATCGCGGCGGCCATCCTTCACAATCACGAACGGAGGAGTATTCAGCCGCGCCACCTGCTTGATCAGAGCGCGCGTTCGCCGAAACTCCGGAAGAGCCAGAAATTCAGTGTTGATATACCGAGTGGCGTTGGTGGGGTCGCGATAGCCGATCATCCAGGCCGAATGCTCTTCTTCGTGCTCCACCGTGACATCCAGCTTCGCTTGCCGTAAGCGATCCGCAACGACTTTGACACTGGCTTCGTTTTGCAGATCCGCTTTGGAATCGAGCGGCAAACCGACATCGGTGAAAACATCCACCACGCGCGGATCGCGAACCTTGCGTTCCAGACGCCGCGTGATTTGCGCGAGTTCGTCCAGCAAGGTGAGGAAATTGCGAAGCTCGGTGCCGTCGATCTTATTGTCGGTCCCAATCTCAACCGACAGATTCTCGGTAGCCCGGCGCAGAATTTCCCGCGTGAACTCTTTGTCGTCTTTGATGTACTTCTCGCTTTTGCCTTTCTTGATGCGATAGAGCGGCGGCTGCGCGACGAAGACCTTGCCGCGCGTAATCAGCTCCTGCATGTGCCGGAAGAAAAAAGTCAATAGCAACGTGCGGATGTGCGAGCCGTCCACATCGGCGTCGGTCATGATGATGATCTTGCCGTAGCGAAGCTTCGAGAGATCGAAATCATCGCCTTTGCCGATGCCGGTGCCGATGGCCGTAATCATAGCCCGGATCTCTTCGTGCGAGAGCATCTTGTCGTACCGGGCCTTCTCCACATTGAGGATCTTGCCCTTGAGCGGAAGAATCGCCTGGTAACGGCGGTCGCGGCCGGATTTGGCGGTACCTCCGGCCGATTCGCCTTCCACCAGGAACAACTCGCAGCGGTCGGGGTCGCGCTCCTGACAATCAGCCAGCTTTCCCGGCAGCCCGCCGGAATCAAGCGCACCTTTACGCCGTGTCAGATCGCGAGCCTTCCGAGCCGCTTCGCGTGCGCGGGCAGCATCAATCGCTTTGCCGATAATCTTCTTGGCGACAGCAGGATTCTTATCGAAGAATTCGCCCAGCTTCTCGTTCACGAGCTGGACGACATAGCCCTGGATGTCGGAGTTCAGCTTGCCCTTGGTCTGACCTTCAAATTGCGGCTGGGGCAGTTTCACGCTGATGACAGCAGTCAGCCCTTCGCGCACGTCGTCGCCGGTCAGGTTCTCCTTCGCGTCTTTGATAAGGCCGGTCTGCTGCGCCGCAAAGTTGATGGTGCGGGTCAGCGCGCTGCGGAATCCGCTGAGATGCGACCCGCCATCAACGGTATTGATGTTATTGGCAAAGCTGAATACGTTTTCCGAATAAGCGTCGTTGTATTGCAAGGCGACTTCGATGGTGAGCTTGCCGCCGTTCGGTAACTCGCGCTCGCCTTCAAAATGAATCGGCTTATCGTGCAGCGTGGATTTGCCGCGGTTCAGATGTTTAATAAACTCCGCGATGCCGCCGCTGTAATAGAACTCTTCGGAACGGATATTTTCGCCGCGCTCATCGGTAAGCGTAATCTTCAGACCGCGATTGAGGAACGCAAGCTGGCGCAGCCGGCCGGCCAGAGTATCGAAATTGAACTCGGTGGCGTCCATGATCGCCGGATCAGCCTTGAACGTGATTTTCGTGCCGGTCTTGGAGGCTTTACCCGTTTTAGTAAGGGGTCCTTTGGGGATGCCGCGTTCATAATCCTGTTCCCAGGTGGATTTGTCGCGCCAGATCTCGAGGTGCAGCGTCTCGGCCAGAGCGTTCACGCAGCTTACACCGACGCCATGGAGTCCGCCGGAGACTTTGTACGTGTTCGAATCGAACTTGCCGCCGGCATGCAATTTGGTAAGCACCACTTGCGCGGCCGAAACGCCCTCGTCGGGGTGAATATCCACCGGAATGCCACGGCCGTTATCGACGATGGTGATGGAGTTGTCGATGTGAATCGTGACGTTGATTTCCGTACAGTAGCCCGCTAACGCCTCATCGACGGAGTTATCTACTACTTCATACACGAGGTGATGGAGTCCCATTTCACCGGTAGAACCGATGTACATGGCGGGACGCAAACGGACCGCCTCCAGCCCCTCCAAAACTTTGATACTGCTCGAATCGTAATTCTCGTTGTTTCCGTTTTGAGGCACAGTAGCCATACTTTCAGAACCTGTCTCGCAAAACTCATCGTCCACGGAATTCCTCCGGGCGCCTGGATTGCGCTGAATAAACTTAGTTGTGTTGTCCCCACGCGCATCTCAAATGCGCATCGGCATTACCACGTAGCGGTAAACCGTATCGGATGGCGCGGCGTGGGGACGCATCTCGCCCGCGCTGTTGGAATCTTTGAAGAGAAACTCGATCTCTTCCTGGTTGACCGAGCGCAAGAAATCCAGCAGATACTGCGCATTGAAGCCGATCTCCAGGTCAGGCCCGCTGTAATCGGCCGGAAGGGTCTCCTCGCTCTCTCCGGTTTCGGAAATGGAGGAGTGAATTTTGATCTCGCCTTTGAGGATTTGCAACCGGATGGCGCGCGAACGCTCGTCGGCAAACTGGGCTACGCGCTCAATCGCTGATTTGAGTTCGTCGCGCTGCAGGACGAGCGTGAACGGGTGCTCCTTGGGCAGCACGCGCTCGAAATCCGGGAAGTTGCCGCTGAGCTTACGGCTCAACAGTAGACGCCGGTCGATGCGGAAGAACAGATGATTGTCATTGCCCGAGAATTCGATTTGCTTTTCCGGATCATCGCTTGCGAGCTTCTGAATCTCGCTCATGGCTTTCTTGGGCAACAACGCCCGGTAGCCGCCATCGAGGCCCGGCAGGCTGAGTTGTTTTTCGATCATGGCGAGACGATGCCCGTCGGTCGCCACCATCACTAGGCCGTTTTCTCGTAGAATCAGCAGTGCGCCATTCAGGGTGAAGCGCGACTCCTCGGCCGAGATGGCAAAGATGGTGCTACCGATCATCTGCGCCAATACTGCCAGCGGAATCTGCGCCAGCGCGTCGGGCATTTCGGGCAGTTCGGGAAAACTTTCGCGGGACATGCCGGCGATGCGGGTGCGCGACCGGCCGCACACGAAGCTGGCCCACTGGTTTTCGGCCAGTTTCACCTGTACATCGGCATCCGGCAGCAGCCGCACGTAATCCAGCAGGCGCCGCGCCGGAATGGTCCCGGCCCCCTCTTTCTTGATGCGGGCGGGACAGGCGCACCGGATGCCCAGTTCGAGGTCGGTTGCGGTCAGCCACACTTGATCGTGATCGGTCTCGAGCAGAATGTTCGAGAGGATCGGGATCGTCGTCTTTTTTTCCACGACTCCCTGTGTCAGTCCCAGTTCCCGGACCAGATCGGACTTGCTAACTGAGAATTCCATATCGATTCTTGAGAGAGCTCCTTAGCCCTGGGCGAACTCTTATTCTTCTCCCGGACAGGTCTTGAATAAGTACTAAAGAGAACCGTCTTAATAGGGGGCTGTGGAAATGTTGATTTCTTCCTAAATTATAGCAAAAACTAACGCTTCCGTCTCCCGAGGGATGTGGATTACGTCTAGGACTTTTCTGATAATCCACCCTCCACAGCGACCTTGAACAGCCTTCAACAACCCCGCTGGACGCGTGTCTGTGGAAAACCGTCATAAGCCTATTGAAGTGAATCCATTAGCGAATGGATAAGATTGTTCAAACCTTCGTCGCGCTGCCGCTCCTCCTCGATTTTCTGAATCGAGTGCAGGACCGTGGTGTGGTGTTTGCCGCCGAAATAGCGCCCGATTTCGGGTAGCGAAGCGTGCGTCAGCTCCTTCACCAGATACATGGCAATCTGCCGCGGGTACGCGATCTGGCGCGTGTTGCTCTTCATTTTGAGTTGGGCGGGCTGTAGCGAAAAGCGCTCGCCCACGGCGCGCAGGACGGACTCCATGGAGATTTTTCGTTCGGGGGCCGTGTTCAGATGTTTCAGCGTCTGCTGCGCCATCGCCAAGGTGATGGGCTGGCCGGTGACGGACGAAACAGCGATGAGCTTGGTCAAAGCGCCTTCGAGTTCGCGGACGTTCGACTTGGTCTTCGTTGCGATGAAAATCCGCACATCTTGCGGCAGGATGACGCCTTCCGACTCGGCCTTCTTGTCCAGAATGGCCATTTTGGTTTCGAGGTCGGGCGGCTGGACATCAACCAGCAATCCCCATTCGAAGCGGGAACGGAGACGTTCGACCAGACCGGGCAGTTGATTCGGCGCCGAATCGCTGGATATGACGATTTGCTTTTGATGATCGTAAAGCTCGTTGAAGGTGTGGAAGAACTCTTCCTGTGTACGTTCCTTGCCGGCGATGATCTGAATGTCGTCAACGAGCAACACGTCGGCCGAGCGGTAATGCCGGTGAAACAGCGGCATGCGGTCGAGCTTGATGGACGTGATCATCTCGTTCATAAACCGCTCGCTGGAAGTGTAAACAACGTTGAGGCCCGTGAAGTTATCGAGCAGGCTGCGCCCGATGGCGTGCATCAGGTGAGTTTTGCCGATGCCGACTCCGCCGTAAATAAACAGCGGGTTGTAGCTGCGGGACGGCATTTTCGCAACGGCCTGGGCAGCGGCGTGCGCGAGCTGGTTTGAAGAGCCGACAACGTAGGTTTCAAACGTCAGCCGCGGGTTAAGCCAGGTTGCGGTGTTTTCAAATACCAGTTCCGCCGGATACGAACGGCCGTTGGTGCCGGTAGCCGGTCCGGCAGTCTCTCCGGCTGCCGCTGCCATAGCGTGCATGGCCTGAACCTCATACAGGACTTTTCGTATAGGCAGGTTCAATTCCTGAATGGCAGTCCGGATCAAAGGCGTGTATTCCTGGCGGATCCACGCTTCGGTGATCTCATTCGAGACCCGGACTGTTAACTCGCCCTCATGGAATCCCGCCAGGGCGGTCTGGGAAATCCAGTTTTGATAGGCGCCTGGGCTGAGTTTGCCAGCCAACCATGCTTTGATTTGTTCCCATACGTCACCCAACCGGAGCACTCCTGTTTTCGATGGCTTCGACGAACGGCAAAGGTTTTCCCACACCTTTTCCACTTCTGTGGAAAAGGTTCAAGTACGCTCAATTTTGGAGGCTTACTTGCCGCTCTCACTAGCGGGCAAATTAGGTCGGGGGAAAACCGTCTCCGCTCGTTCGGAAACCTCAGTCTATCACAGCAACGAGTTTTTTAAACCGAAATTTAACAATCTTTAAGCGCTTAAAAATCAGGCAGTTAGGAGAGGGATTCGGGTGCCGGAAAGAGGCGGAGAGGCGATTGTTTAGGCACCGCTACGCTCGTAAATTCCGAGGTTGCAATCACATGAATTGACTTTTCAACATGATCACGGGAGAATGTCGGTTGGACTTTCCCAAGCGGGAGTAACTCAGCTGGTAGAGTGCAACCTTGCCAAGGTTGATGTCGCGGGTTCGAATCCCGTCTCCCGCTCCAAGCAGATTCCCAATCGAAGCACAGGCGAAAACGCCTACTCCACTCAAGCACCGATCTGCCGAAGCCGATAGTTATTCATGGCGTAGCGCGGCTGCGGGGTCCACTTGCGCGGCGCGAGCAGCGGGAATGTAGGCTGCGAGCAGGGCGACTGCGACCAGAATGCAAGTCGTTCCCGCGATCGTCAGCGGGTCCATGGCGGTAATTCCATACAGTTGCGTTGCGCTGTCGACGTGCTCGTAACGAGCGAGAGACCAGCGCGGCCCGGTTGAGGCGACGCCATACAATTGCGCGGCAAGCAAACGAGCGGCGGCTGCGGCAGCAATCCAGCCCGCCATCAGGCCCGCAGCAATCATCAATCCGGTCTCCTTGAGAATCATCCCGATGAGCCGGGTCGTTTCTGCGCCCAGAGCCATACGAATGCCGAACTCGTTTGTTCGTCGAGCGACATTGTAAGAAAGCACGGCGTAGATACCGAGGGCCGCCAGAAAGAGGGCGATGACTCCGAATGTCGTGCACACATCCGCGATGAGTCCGGGCTGCGCATTCTGCTCATCGATTTTCTGCTCCAGCGTTTGCGCATCCGAAATAAAAAGGTTTTGATCGACGCCTAAAATGCTTCTGCGCACGGCATTCGCCAGGCGCTTGGGATCGCCAGCCGTGCGGATCTCGAAAGAGGAAGCGCCGGAGTTCTGGTCGGCAGCGGCATAGAATTTCGGCTCAATCGCGCCCCGAAGTGAATTGATGCGAGCATCCTTTGCGATGCCGACAATCTCCACGAAGGCGGAATTGATCGTCAGATGTTTGCCGATTGGATTGCGTCCGGCGAAAAAATGCTTTGCGAACGCTTCGTTGATCACACAGACCCGCGGTGCAGTCGCCTCGTCGCGCGGTCCAATTCCACGGCCCACGAGTATCGGAATCCCAATGGTCGAAAAATATTCCGGACCAACGAAGCTCCCGGCGGATCCGCGGTCTTGTTCGCGTGTTGACGTGAACCCTTCCACTCCGATCGCAAAGGCGCCATCAAATCCCGTTGAACAAGGGGCGGTCGGAGTAGGTCACGCCGCGAACACCTGGAATCTCGCGGATTCGCGCGACCAATTCACGGTCAAGACTGACAGGCCGTCGTGGAACGCCCGAATAATCGACATCGACAAGCAATAGATTTTCTCTTGGATAGCCGAGCGAAATGGTCTGCAAATTCCGGACCGTTTGCAAAAAGAGGCCTGCGCCTGAAACGAGCAGAAACGAAAGTGCCACTTGTGAGATCACCAGTGCCCAGGCAAACCTGCTGCGTTGCCGGGAAGCAGTGCCGCTGCGGCCGCTCTCTTTCAGGCTTTCGGAAAGGGCAGTATTCGTGGCGCGCAAGGCGGGAGCGAGTCCAAAGAAAATACCGACAAAAAGAACAGTGCTTGCAGTGAATGCGAGTACACGCAGATCGATCTCTGCAGCGAGTTCAAATTCCCTACTGCCCTGTGCCAGGAGGAACGTTAGAAGATGACAGGCGATGGCGGCCACGAAGATGCCGGCGACGCCGCCGAGAGTGGCTAAAAGCAGACTTTCCATCAGAAACTGACGAATGATGCGTGCTCTCCTGGCTCCCATTGCCAGGCGAATTGCGACTTCCCGAGCGCGCCCGGCCGCGCGAGCCAGGAGCAGGTTTGCGATGTTGGCGCATACAATCAGCAAAACCAAGCCGGCCAGGGCCAACAGGATGGTCCATTGTTCCGAAAATTCCTCGCGGCCGTGAAATGCTCCCGATCGGACCGGCCGCACGCGAACGCGCTGATCGAGCGCTTTCTTCCGAGCGAGCGGCGCCATCGAGGTGGGGTATCCGGCTTCAAGAATTTGCCGGAATAGAACGTTTACCTCGGTCTGAACCTGAGGAATGGTTACTCCAGCCTTCCGCCGTCCAAAAACGTGGAGCCACATCAGCTTGTCTTGCGACTGGTCCATGAAATCGTGCAGCCCGTCCCAACCCGGCAATACGAGCGGCTGCATGAGCATCGGAAGCCATAGGTCGGGATCTTGGCCCGCTGTTTCGCCGCGGAATCCGCGCGCAGCCACGCCGATGATGACGAGCGCAGCTTCACGAATGCGAATGGTTGTCCCGACTGCCGAAGGACTTCCGCCGAACCTCCGCTGCCAATACGCATAACTGATCACCGCGTAGGGGTCTTTCCCTGTCGCTTTCGCGTCGCTCTGCAGGAACAGGCGTCCAATTGCAGACTGCACCCCGAAGACCGTGAAATAGTTTTCGCTGACCAGGCGTCCACGGGCTGATTCTTGCGAACCTCCGGTTATGCGAACCGGCAAGCGCTCCAGGGATAGCTGCGATGCACACAGGCCGGACATTGTTTTCAAATGATCGCGTAAGTATGCGAACTCCTCGTACCCCAGCAGGCTCCGCTCTCCGCGAAGCATGCCGCCCAGGACCATGGAGGCATTTGGATCGGTGAGCATCACCAGTTCGTTTGGCTTACGGACTGGCAGGACTTTGAGGAGCGCACTATTCACCACGCTGAAAATCGCGGTGTTTGCGCCGATCGCAATGGCCAAAGTGCCGATTGCAATAACGGTCGAGCTTCGGTTAATAGCCACTAATCGGAGAGCTAAGCGGAGATCGTGTAGCACGCGCGAGTTATTTCTTAGCCGAACATATGGACTCCGGCTCCCATGCGAGAGTTCCCGGACAGCCCGCACAACTGTTGAAAACCGCTCCTCGCCGCCGCCGCCCGACCAGTGAGAAGCTGAAGAGCCATTCCCCACTAAGACCAAGAGTTGATTTGAACTTTGCGATCCAGATTTGGAATAGTCCTACTCCTGGCCTTGACGTCGCTCCGGAGTTTCGGCCAAAGCTACCGGTTTGAGGCATTTGGCACTGAGGACGGGCTGGGAAACCTTGCTGTTCTGTGCTTGGCACAGGACAAGCAAGGATACATCTGGGTCGGTACGCTCAACGGGCTATACCGCTACGACGGCAACCGATTTCAGTATTTCAGCGCGGCCGAAGGACTGCCGGACCCCGGAGTGCATTCGTTAGCGGTCACAAAAAACGGCAGTTTGTGGGTTGGGACGGGTAAAGGAGTCGCGGTCTTCCGTAACGGCAGGCTTCGCCCGGTCGATTTTGGCGAGGCCGTCGGAGTTCAATATGAATCTTCTCTGGCGGTCGACCCTCAATCCGGCGAGCTTTGGCTAGCTACCACGAGAGGAGCGGCGAAGGTCGATTCCGATCAGGCAGGGGCGCCCGTTCCTCACGCGCGCTTTCTCGAAGGAGTTCCCCGCAAAGAACTCAACTCCGTCGGTATCGCCAGGGACGGTGCCGTGTGGTTCGGAGATTCCGAAAAGCTGTACCGGTGCAAAGCAGGAGACATCCGGGCGTATGGTCCGGAAGATGGCGTCCCCAAAGATAGCTGGCAGGCAATTCTTTCCGACCGCGAAGGCACCCTTTGGGCGCGGAGCGCAACCCATCTTATGGCGTTGAAACCTCACGGACGGCAGTTCCTCAGGCAGGATCAGGGTCTTCCTTCCGCCGATTTTGGGGCGCTCGCTCTGGACCGCGATGGCGAGATTGCCGTTCCGACTGTTCTGGGGCTTGGACTGCGCGCAGGCGGCAGGTGGCGAGTCCTGGGTACGGCGGCCGGTTTGCCGATGGATTCGGTCTCGTCCATGATCGTGGATCGGGAGGGCTCGCCCTGGATCGGGACCAATGGCGGCGGCGTCTCTCGTTGGGTGGGTTTCGGGGCGTGGGAGAACTGGACGGCCCCCCACTGGCTCGAAAATGATGCCGTATGGGCGATCGCTGAGGATGCGAAGGGCGCGATTTGGATAGGTACCGATGCAGGCGTCGTAAATCTATCGTCCGGGTCCACCGCTGGACATTTCCCGCTATCGCGCTATTTCAATCCGGCAATGGCGGTTAGAACTCTGGTAGCGGGCCGGCACGGGGAGATCTGGGGAAGCACCCGCCACGATCTGTTTCGTTGCGCGATCGATTCCCGCCAATGCCAAATCTACGATTCCAAAGTGGGCCTTCCGGCGAGCGATGTTCAACACCTGGCAATCGACGACTCCGGCGTGCTTTGGGTGGCAACGTCCAAAGGACTCTACACAGCGCGAACCGATCGGTTTCCGGTTGAATTCAAGATAATCTCGGAAGCCGGAGGACCACAACAAGACGTAGTTTCGAAAGTAGTCTTTGGACCCCGCCATGAGATTGTGGCGGTCGGTTCGCGAGGGCTATGGATTCGGAGCTCGGGCAGATGGCAATGCATCGGCAGCGTCGATGGACTCTTAGATTCGGATCTCAGCCAAGTGGCGGTTGACAGCCGGGGACAGATCTGGATTGGGTACTCGAGGAGTCTCGGCGTTTCCCGTGTGCGCTTATCGCCGTCCGGAAAACCCGAGTTCGCGCATTTCACACAGAACAATGGTCTCCACTCGACTTTCGTTTATTGTATGACGGTCGACGGGCGTGATCGGGTTTGGGTCGGCACGGACACGGGTGTCGAAGTTTTCTCAAACGGACAGTGGGGCTACTATGCCATGCCCAATGGCCTGGTTTGGAACGACTTCAATACCGACGCCATCCTGGCCGATTCCAAAGGGGGCCTTTGGTTCGGCACAAGCAAAGGGCTTTCCCATTTCGAACCGGAAAAGGAAAGTTACTCCGTTGCCGGCGCCGATCCACTGATTACCGGCATTCGAGTCAACGGTCACGCCAGAGATTTCTCCCGCCCGGTCGCGATCCCGTATGGGAACGGAGATGTGACCATACGATTCTCGAGCCTTTCGTTTGCGAATGAAAAGCAGATCCAATTTCGCTACCGGATTTTGGGGCTCGATCCGGAATGGCGCATGAGCGATCAGCGGGAGATCCATCTTGTGAATCTTCCACCCGGCGATTATACGTTTGAATTGCTTGCTCGCGCCGGACGCGGCGTCAGCAACGGCCACACGGCGCAGGTCCGGCTCATGGTAAGCACGCCTTGGTGGAGGACGCGATTCTTCTACATCGGTCTCGTTGTGGTTCTTTTGGCCGCCCTGAGGGCCATCTGGTCGTGGCGCATCCGAAGCCTGATTACCCACCGTAAACAATTGGAGCAAATGGTTCTTGATCGCACGAGCGAGCTGGAAACCGAGCGCCAACAGCTTTTACTGGCGCGAGAGACTTTGCAGGAAAAGCTGACCGCGGAAGAAACACTCAAGCGCGCCGCCGAGCAGGCAAATCGCGCTAAAAGCGAATTTCTGGCGCACATGAGCCATGAGATCCGAACACCCATGAATGCGGTTCTTGGAATGACGGACCTGGTGCTCGATTCCGCGCTTGCACCAGAGCAGCGGGAATCCCTGCAAATGGTGAAAGAATCGGCCGATTCCCTGCTGGCGATCCTCAATGACATTCTGGATTTTTCGAAGATCGAAGCGGGCAAGCTCAACATCGAACGTATCGAGTTCGACCTGCGCGAAACAGTGCGGGGTGCCGCGGAGACATTGGCCGTCGTGGCTCGATCCAAGGGGCTGCAGCTCGAGTGCGACATTGCCTCTGATGTGCCTGTAGCGGTGGCTGGCGATCCCACGCGTCTCCGGCAGGTGCTAACGAACCTGCTCGGCAACGCGATCAAATTCACGGAAACCGGCGGGGTTACTTTGCGGGTGAGGCTGGATTCAAGCAACCCGCAAAACGCGACGGTTCACTTCGCCGTCCAGGACACCGGGATTGGAATCGCGAAGCAGAATCTGCATCAGATTTTCGAAGCCTTCGCCCAAGCCGACAGCTCGACAACCCGGCGCTACGGCGGCACAGGGTTAGGTCTCAGCATTTGTTCCCGCCTGGTAAAACTGATGGGCGGCAGAATCTGGGTTGAAAGTGAACCGGGGCGCGGGAGCACGTTTCAATTCACGGCATGCTTCGGTGCGGTCGCGAATCGCGAACCGCACCACGCGGAATACTTGGGGGCAAAGCGAACACCCATTCCGTCGATCGGGCCGCTAAAAATCCTGTTGGCCGAGGACAACAGAGTAAACCAGGTGCTGGTTGAAAAGGTACTCGGCAAGCAAGGACATCGCGTGACTGTGGCGAACAACGGCCGAGAGGCCTTGCAGATTCTCGCGACAAATGCGTTCGACATCCTGCTCACAGATATTCAGATGCCGGAAATGGACGGATACGAGCTCACTGCGGCGATTCGAGCTAACGAACAGAGGACCGGCGGCCACCTTCCAATCATTGCGCTAACCGCAAACGCGATGAACGGCGACGAGCAGAAATGCCTCAGCGCCGGGATCGACAGCTACCTTGCGAAGCCCATCTCGCCGGCCGCTCTCATACGCGCGACCGCAGCGTTATCCTCGCGATCCGAAGTCGTAGACGCAGTCTGATTGTTGCTTACGCACGGGGTTCTGAAAGGAGGACGCAACGTCCTTTCCCAACCGATTTAGCGCGCGAAGCTAGCCGCGCATCGAACGTGATAATGGTTCCGCTGTGGCTCTCTGCCATAGCAAGGAGCCAGCAGTCTGCCCAGACCTTAGGCGAAGGGACATCGTCCGATGCGCAGCGGCGAAAGTAGCGGTCGACATCCGGGCCTTCCGGAATGTAGGAAACCCGATCGTCGACAAATAAACGGTCGTACGTTTTCCAAGCCGTTTTCATGGTGAGAGGTTTGCCATTCATTACGGATGATGTGGTGAGCAGCCGCAGAACGCTGATCTGTGTAACACGTGTAAAACACATAGAATCGGAATCGTCCGAGTTCCACCACAATTTCGCCACGTCGCGGTGAATATGTTCGGGCAGCAACACTGCCATCCAGACATTGACGTCAGGGAAACTCAATCCCGGCATAAATTTGCTCGTCCGTCAAATTGATGGGCTTCCCCGTGGGAGGAACCAGTGGAGTGTCCAGGCTCAGACGTCTTTTCGGCCTTTGCCGCTCGGAGGACGAGACAGCGTTTTCGATGCTTTGCAGGATCAACTGGCGTGCCGAGCAGCCGCGCCGGGCCGCGATTTCGTGCAAGCGTCTGTGCAGGTCTCGAGGCAAGTCGATGCTCGTACGAACACAATCCGGATGCATGATTCATTTTACAGTGTGTGACTTAAATAAGTCAAACATTGGGCGCAGACTCGGTTCAGGTGAAAAGGTAAACGATTTTCCTGCACTCTCGTTTAGGAGAGTTGTGGGCGCATCTACAAGGCGAAAATGGCTGGCTGGCGCGGCGCCGCTGTTTTTGGCCGGTGTTTGCGCCTATGCCGGGGGGGATAGCCCCAAAAAGATCAAACCCGGGGCTAATCCGCCGCAATACCTTGCGTTTAGTAAGCCACTTCCCAAAACGGATCGGCCCCTCCATGCCTTAGACCGCCTGACGTTTGGACCCCGGTCGGGTGATCTGGAAACCATCCAGCGGATCGGAATTTCCAAGTGGGTGGACCTTCAACTACATCCCGATCGGCTCCCCGAAAATCCGGTCCTGGCCTCGAAACTGGCTCCGCTTGCCTCCCTCAATATGTCGAGCCGGGAGGCGATTCTACGATATCCGCCGCCCCAGATGATCGTCGCGGTGGCGCGCGGGCGCACAGCGCCTCCGGATGACCCGGAGTTGCGGGCCGTAGTTTTGGGGTTGGCCGACCGTTATCTGGAAAAGCATCCGGGAGTAGCGCCGGCGGGAACCGACGAGGACGTCGATTCCAAAGTGAAGTTAAGCGATGTTCTGAGCCGGGATCAGATTGAGATTCTTCGGTCGGGCAAGCCCGACGAGAAGCGGCAGGTGCTGGCTTCGATACCGCCCGGGAAGCGTCTGGATTTCGTCTGGGCATTGAAGCCTGAGCAACGGCGTAAGTTGTTTATCTTTGCTCCGGTCGATCTCCGGCGCGAGCTGATGCTTTCTGTGAGCCCGCAGAATGTCGTGGCCAGCGATTTGACCGAAGGCAAGCTTTTGCGAGCGGTCTATAGCAATCGGCAACTCGAAGAGTTGCTCGTCGATTTCTGGTACAACCACTTCAACGTTTTCTTCGGCAAAGGCGCGGATCGCTACCTGGTTCCTACGTATGAGCGCGAAGTAATCCGGCCGCACGTTCTGGGAAAGTTCTATGACCTGCTGCTTGCGACGGCGGAAAGTCCGGCGATGCTGTTCTATCTGGACAACTGGCAGTCGGTGGGCGCAAATACTCCGGCTGCGCAAAGGCGGCAGCGCGGGCTCAATGAGAACTATGGCCGCGAGCTGATGGAGCTGCACACCTTAGGCGTGAACGGCGGTTACACGCAGAAGGACGTGATCGAAGTGGCGCGCTGCTTTACCGGATGGACCATTGCGGCTCCACGCAAGGGCGGCGGTTTTGAATACAACGACCGGATGCACGATAAAGGGCAGAAGGTGGTGCTAGGTCACGTAATTCCGGCTGGGGGCGGGATGAATGATGGCCTGGAGGTGCTGAAAATCCTGGCGCACCATCCGTCCACCGCGCATTTCATCTCGCTGGAACTCGCGCAGCGATTTGTGGCCGACAACCCCCCGCCCTCGCTGGTGAACCGCATGGCGCACACGTTCCTTTCGACGGACGGCGATTTGCGCAAAGTGATGCGCACGATGCTGACGTCTCCGGAGTTCTGGTCCCAAGGCGCCTTTCAGGCGAAGATCAAAACGCCGTTTGAGATGATTGCGAGCTCGTTACGGGCTACGAACGCCGATGTCGAATCTGCGTTCCTGCTTGGGAATCAGCTCCAGAAGCTGGGCGAGCCGCTGTACCGGAAAATCGAACCCACCGGCTATTCCAATTTGAATGCCGAATGGGTGAGCTCTTCGGCGCTGCTCGACCGCATGAACTTCGGGCTCGCGCTGGCGCAAAATCACATTCCCGGCGTCGTGGTGAAGTTTGGCGAGCAAGATCCCCGGCTGCTCGTGCAATCCATTTTGGAGCGCGAGCCGGGCGAACAGACGAAGACAGCGATTGAGCAAGGCTTAAGCAATGTCGCCGGGAAGCCGCTACAAGCAGAAGCAATGGCGGCCGGGTTGGCGATTGGTTCGCCAGAGTTTCAGAGACGATAATTCGGAAGGAAGGTGCTTGATGACGTCCCGCAGAGTGTTCTTAAAGAATTCCGCGCTGGCGATGTTCGGGCTCGGTTCGGCGCCGCTTTGGTTGTCGCGCGCGGTGTATGCGCAGGATGCGCCCGGCACGCGCAAGAAGATTTTGATCGCCATTTTCCAGCGGGGCGCAGTGGACGGCTTGAACGTTGTCGTACCCCATGGCGAGCCGAACTACTACGCGCTGCGGCCCACGATTGCGATCCCGCGGCCGAACGGAACCGAGGGCGGGGCTATCGATCTGGACGGCCACTTCGGGCTGAATCCGGCGCTGCGGTCACTCAAGCCGCTCTGGGATGCCCAGCAACTGGCGATTGTCGAAGCGGTTGGGTCGCCCGATCCGACGCGGTCGCATTTCGATGCCCAGGATTACATGGAATCCGGCACGCCCGGCCTGAAGGCAACCAGCGATGGTTGGCTGAATCGCGCTCTTACGGTAGAACCGCGCCCCTCGCCTGTGCGGGCCGTGAGCTTGAGTCCGGATCTGCCGCGAACGTTGCGCGGCCGGCAGGAAGCGCTCGCCATTGGGAACATCCAGGATTTCCAGGTGCGCGATCGGCGGCTGGCGGCGAGTTTCGAAAGCATGTACGGCGGCACTCCGGATCGCGTTCTGAATGGCACAGCGCGCGAGACCTTCAATGCGGTGAATATTGTGCAGTCGATTCAGAACACGCCGTACACTCCGGCGAACGGCGCCCATTATCCAGGCGGCCGGCTCGGCCAGAGCTTGCAGCAGATTGCGCGCATTATCAAAGCGGACGTCGGCATGGAGGTCGCATTCACGGATGTGGGCGGCTGGGATACCCATGTGAACGAAGTGGGTGCGCAGCCGCACGTTGGGCAGCTTGCGAATCTGCTGCGCGAGTTCGGCGATGCCCTCGCGGCGTTTTCACAGGACATGGGCGATCGCATGGCGGATATTACGGTGGTGACGATGTCCGAGTTCGGCCGAACCGTGAAAGAGAACGGTGATCGCGGAACCGACCATGGACATGCGAACGTGATGTTTGTTCTCGGAGGAAGCGTGCGGGGCGGAAAAGTATACGGGCAATGGCCCGGCCTCGCACGCGAACAGCTTTACGAAGGACGCGATTTGAACGTGACAACGGATTTCCGTGCGGTGCTTTCGGAACTGGTGATGAGGCAGATGGGCAATCGCCCAATCGGAATGGTTTTCCCGGGCTTTCAGCCACCCCCGGCGCTGGGTTTGCTGGCGGCGTGAGTCCCGCGCCCGCGATAGGATTGTGACATGCCCTTAGACTTTGCCTGGCAAACATTCTTTGCCGCAATCCGGGAGGCAGTCGCCAGTTATGAGCAGCCTCGTCAAAGGCTTGCCGAACTTTATGCCGCGACGCTGGACAAGTTGAGCGGAAACGAACCACTGCGCGAGGACATCGCACAGCGGATTGCCCGCCTTCGGGAAGTGCGGGCACGCATTCCGGAGTTAAGCGAACGAGAGGTCGGAAATCTGCTGCGGGAGTTTGTCTCGGTTTACGATGCAATCTCAGCGGATCTGTACGGTAGAGGGATGACGAAATCAACTGCGCGCGTGTGAGGCGTCCCTAGATTTTATAGACGAGGCTCACGCCGTCGAAGACGGGCAGCAATGCCGCAATGACGCGCCTATCTGAATGGATTTTTTCGTTGAGTTCGCGGATGCTCCGCACGCCTGCTTCCTTATTCCCGGGGTCAACCACGTGCCCGCGCCAGAGCATGTTATCGAGGGCAATTAATCCGCCGGTCCGCACGAGCTTTAATGTCAGCTCGTAATACCTGTCGTATTCGGTTTTGGCCGCATCGATGAAAGCGAAGTCGAATGTTCCGGCATGCCCTTCGGCGAGCAGGCGTTCGAGTGTTTGGATCGCAGGGCCGAGCCGGAGATCGATTTTGTTTGCGACCCCCGCTTCTTTCCAATAGCGCCGGGCGATCGCCGTAAACTCTTCGCTGATATCGCAGGCAATCAATTGTCCGTCGGCGGGCAGCGCCATGGCGGTGACGAGTCCGCTGTAGCCGGTGAAAACTCCAATCTCCAGAGTTTTCTTCGCTTGAATGCTCTTGAGCAGCACGCGGAAGAATTGGCCCTGATCGGGCGAGATCTGCATTTCCGCTTCGGGGAGCCGTGCGGTTTCTTCGCGCAGACGCCGCAAACAATCGGTCTCCTGAGCGCTGACTCCGCGCACGTAATTTGCTACTTCTTCGCCTATCAGGTAGGTATCTCTGGCTATCATCTCCGAAGAACTGTAGCATGAAACAGAGCCCGGAACTCCACTAAGTAAGTGAATATGATCAACTGCATCGAAGAAGGCACGCTGGCCGAACGCCTCAAGCCGCGCATCGCGGTGGAACAACATTTTGCCCGAAGCGGGCGGACCAACCGGCACGGCCGTTTAGAGCGCGTCATGGAGCGGCGCATCGCGATGCCCTTGCTCAGGCTGGGTCTGCAAGCTGCCGGCGTCTATTCGCGTGGAGTTCGCAATGCCCTCGCACCGGTGGTCCGGGTCCTCCCGCTCCGGTTTCCGAATCTGCCGCCGGCCTTCGAAGGTTTTCAGGTGCTGCATCTTTCGGATTTCCACATCGATTGCAGCCCGGATCTGGCCGAAGCGTTGGCGAACACGTTGAGGCAACTGCGGCCGGATCTCTGTCTGATGACTGGAGATTACCGCTACGAAGATTATGGGCCCTGCGACCAGGTCTATCCTCTGATGCGGCGCGTGATTTCGAGTATTTCGGCCCGGCACGGAATTCTGGGAGTCCTGGGCAACCACGATCACTCGGAGATTGCGTTCGGGCTGGAAGAGCTAGGTGTTCGGATGTTGGTGAATCAAGCGGTTCCGGTGACCCGTCGAGACGAGTCGATTTGGATTTGCGGGCTGGATGATCCGTTCGATTATCAATGCCACGATTTGCCTGGAACGCTGGACCAAACGCCGGCGGGCAGCTTCAGGATTTTACTCGCGCATTGCCCTGAGCTCTATCGGGAGGCCGCCAAGTCCGGAGTCGCTTTATACTTGACCGGACACACGCACGCGGGCCAGATCCGGTTTCCGGGTTTAGGAGCGCTGCGGCACAACGCGAAATGCCCGAGATCCTTTGCGTACGGGCACTGGCTATATAAGCACATGCATGGATATACGAGTGCGGGGTTGGGATGTTCCAGCCTCCCTATCCGGTACAACTGCCCGCCGGAAGCCGTTTTGATTGAGTTGAGAAGAGGATAGCTGCGGCTTCAGTGCCCCGCGGCGGCTTTGCGCTTGGCCTCGTGTTCTTCTTCCTGCTTGCGGTCGCGCGCTTCCTGTTCGCTCGCGCGGCGCTCGCGTTCAGCGATAAGCTGCTCATAGGCGGGCACTTGTTGCAGAGTGAGAATGGCCTTTACGCGGCCGATCTGCTCGTTTCTGATCTTGAGCATGGCCGGGCGATACTCGTCGCGCACCGCCTTGTATTGGGCTTTGGTCTCGTCGAGGATCGTTTCGAGCTGATCGACCTGAGCCGGCGTCAGCTTTAGGCGCGATTGCATCTCCGAGACATAGCGCTCGCGGAAATCCGCGGCCGTTTTCGCACTGACCACAGTGGCGGCGTAGTAGCGGTGAGCGAGCACTCCTACGGCAACGCCCGAAAGAAACAGCAGCAGCGAGAGAAAGGCTGCGGTCCACTGATTGCGTTTCATATCGATCAGGCGGGCTCCTTAACGATCATCCGTCCAGAACCCGTCCGGGAGCTGGTTCTCGGCTGGAGAGGTTCTGATGGCTTCCGTATAGTAGGTCTTTTCCGCCGTGTGATCGGCCATGAGCGCATCCATATAAGTCGGAGCCATCAGGTGCGCGGAAGATCCCGAGAGCAGGTTCAACACCAACAGAAGCAGGCATAGAGCCGCGGAAACTGCCATAACGCTCCGGCCTAAGCGCTCGAACACGAACCGGAAGCTATGGCGCGCTTCGATTCTTCTCCATACTTCCGGCATGAAGTTCGCGCCCGGCTCCACATCGGGGCAGGCAGCGCGATAGCGCTGAAACAGGGCATCCAAGCCGCCTTCATCGTCCATTACCATATGCACTCCCTCGATCCCCTGTTCTCCACAATCGCCTACAATTTACCATCTACAACCGCTGCATTGTACGCCTTGAGTACTCTCTGGCGCGCGCGAAACAGGCGTACCTTTACTACGTTCTCGTTCACGCCGTAAATCTGCTCCAGCTCTTTTAAGGAGAGCCCCTCCACTTCCTTAAGCGTCAGCAGCAGCCGGTCCTCTTCGGACACATGCCGGAACAGCGCGTCGACAAACTCGCGAACCTCGGCTTTTTGACGTTCTTCGACCTGTTGCTTGCCGCCGGCCGCGGAATCCGCCATCATCACCTGCTGCTCGCTCAGGTCGGCCATGCGCGATTCGTTTCGCCGCTTGGCCCGGCGCAGATAATCGTAACAAGCGTTTACCGTCAACCGGTACAGCCATGGCTCGAACACCTCCGCGGTGCGAAGCTGGTCGAGCGAATAATACAACCGGACAAATACCTCCTGGGCGACATCCTCAACGTCTTCGGGACGCCCAATCAGCCTGGAAATGGTGCCTAGAATACGTTTCCGGTAGGCTAGAACGACCTGATTGAACGCTGCCGCTTCGCCCGCCCGCGCTCTTTCAATAACTTCCTGGTCGACAAGCATACCGGCTTCAGTGCCGGACCTGTCGGCCCTTCGTTTGTTCTAGGCGCTCCGGCAATTTGTTAGGTTACAAGGCTTTGAGGAAAACTCCAAGCGGCTGCCCCGGGCGGCTGTGTCACGTTGCGGTGCCCGGGTTGCGCGCAGAAGTTCAAGTTGGCGAATCGCGCTATCTATGGAGGAAAGCTCAGCGTAAAGATGCTGAAGCTCGAGGCGTACCAAAACAGGGTACCGCCCCCGGCAAGAGGTCCTTCGATGGGGCATAGCCCCGTTGTACCTCTAAAACTCCTAGTACTTCAATAAAGTTTTATTCATGACAGATATACGTCAGGCTTGTTGACACATATTGCAATTTGTGATATTCGATTAGCAGATTGCTATATGAGCGTCGCCGAGAAAATCCGCTACCTCCGTATGGTGGAGGGCCACCTCCGCGGATTGAACCGCGAGATGACTCAAAAAGAGGTGGTCGCGGCCATACGGGATGAGCTGAAACGAACCATCAGCCAGCCGTACCTCTCGCAGCTTGAAAGCGGCCGGCGCAAGCACCTGACCAATACCAGCCGCCTGCTGCTCGCCAAGTTTTTCCGAGTGCATCCCGGATATCTGGTCGACGATCCCGAGGGGTTCCAGACCGAGCTGATCACGGATCTGGCCGAACAGGAAAACAAACTCGATTTGTGGCTGATCCAGGGCGCGGAGCGGTTCCGTCGTGACCCGTCACTCGCGCAGGCCTTGTTGCGGATTGCCGAACACGATCAGACACGGAAATGCGTTTTGCTGCTGGCCGCCATTCTGGACACGCCCGATCTGATTGACCGGCTCTGGGAAGTGCTGAGACCGAAGGAGGAATTGCGTCATGAGTTGGTCTGACATTTACCTGCTCTGTTTCGCGATCGGTAGTTTGTGGAGCTTAGCGGCTCTGCTGCTGGGCAGAGCGCACTCGAGTCACGGAGGCCACGCCCACTTAGGACATGGCCATGCGCATGTCGGACACGGTCACGGAGCGCACCTGCACAGTCATGCGCAGGCGGGACACGATTTCGGATGGTTCACGAGCATGCTCAATCCAAGCTGCTTCGCCATCTTTCTGGCCTGGGCCGGCGGCGTGGGTTATCTGCTAACGCGGCATAGCGGGCTGGCGTTCTGGGTGGATTTGGCGCTTGCGCTGATTGTCGGGCTGGCAGGCGCCTGGTTTTTGGGCTCCTTCCTGCACTTTCTGCAGAGCCGCGAAAAACCCATGGACCCGACCGATTACGAAATGATCGGAACGCTCGGACGGGTTTCGAGCCGCATCCGGCCCGGCGGCGTCGGTGAAGTCATTTACACGCAGGATGGAGCGCGCAGGCTCGTGCCGGCACGCTCGGAAGACGGAATCGAAATCCGGGCGGACGAAGAGGTCGTAGTCGTCCGCTACGAAAAAGGAATTGCGTATGTACGTACCTGGGATGCAATGACCCGGTTGGGCAGCGTGGCAAGCCCCGAAGCATTGCAAAAGGAGACTAGAAATGTCGAATGAAATTGTGTTTATCGCCGTCATCGCGGTACTCACGTTACTGGCGTTGATGATGTCGATGGCGACTCTGTATCGCAAGGCCGGTCCGCACGAGGCTCTCATTGTGTATGGATTGCGCGGGACCCGCATCGTGAAGGGGCGCGGCACAGTTATTTTCCCGATGGTCGAAAACGTCCGGCAGCTCTCGCTGCAGTTGATGTCGTTCGACGTCGCGCCGCAGCAGAACCTTTACACGAAGCAAGGCGTGGCGGTGACGGTGGAAGCGGTGGCGCAAATCAAGGTGAAAAGCGATCCCGAATCCATCCAAACCGCAGCCGAGCAGTTTCTCACCAAGAGCGATGAGAATCGCGAAGGGCTGATTCGCCTGGTGATGGAAGGACATCTGCGCGGCATTATCGGCCAGCTTTCGGTGGAGCAGATCGTGAAGGAGCCGGAGATGGTCGGGGACCGTATGCGCGCGACCTGCGCGGGCGACATGAGCAAGATGGGTCTCGAAGTGGTTTCGTTCACGATTAAAGAAGTCCGCGATCAGAACGAGTACATCACCAACATGGGCCGGCCGGACATTGCGCGGATCAAGCGCGATGCCGACGTTGCCGCCGCGGAAGCCGAGCGAGATACGGCGATCCGGCGCGCCGAAGCTATGCGCGCCGCGGCTGTGGCCAAAGCGCAAGCTGACCAGGAGCGCGTGTTGGCCGAAGCGCTTTCGCTCGCCGCGCAGGCCGAAGCCCAGCGCGACCTAGAGATTAAACGGGCCCAGTATGTCGAGACCGTGAAGCGGCAACAAGCGCAAGCCGATAAAGCGTATGAAATTCAAACCAACGTGATGCAGCAGCAAGTAACCGCCGAAGCGGTCAAGGTCCGCCAGATCGAAAAAGAACAGGAAGTGAAGGTGCAAGAGGCCGAAATCCTGCGCCACGAAAAAGAGCTGATCGCGACGGTGCTGAAGCAGGCCGAAGTGGAGCGGCAGCGGATCGAAACCCTGGCCGAAGCGGCGCGCCGGAAAGCGATGATCGAGGCCGAGGGCAACGCCGCTGCCACGCGCTTGCAGGGCGAGGCGGATGCCGAAATCATCCTCAAGAAAGGCGAATCGGAAGCAAAGGCCATGAACGTGAAGGCCGAAGCCTATCAGGAGTGGAACCAGGCCGCGGTCGTCGACAAACTGATTACCGGTTTGCCGGAAGTTGTTAGAGCGCTCGCCGCGCCGCTGGCCAATATCGACAAGATCACCATCGTTTCGACCGGAGACGGAGAGGCGGCCGGCATGAACAAGATCACCGGCGATATGACGAAGATCGCAGCCCAGATACCAGCGTTGTTCGAGAGCCTTTCGGGCATGCAGATGTCCGATCTGCTGTCGAAGATCAAGACGATTAACGACCGCAACGTTCTGGATGGCAAAGTGACGGTTCACACCAAGGTGGAGGAGTAAGTTATGCCGCTTTTGGATCGCGTGCTGATGCTGGTTCGCGCCAACATCAACGATCTGGTGGATAAGGCCGAAGATCCGGAGAAGCTGCTCAAGCAGCTTCTCCTCGACATGCAGAACCAGTTTTTGCAGGTGAAGACTCAGTTGGCCATTGCCATCGCGAACCAGCATCTGCTGGAGAAGAAGCAGCGCGAGAATCTGGACGCGCAGGCCGAGTGGGTGCGGAAGGCAGAGCTAGCTGTGCAAAAAGGTGAGGAGGATCTGGCGCGTACGGCGCTCGAACGTTCGCTCTCGTATGAAAGCGCCGCGCGGAATTACGCGGAGCAGATTGAGGATCAAGCGCAACAGGTCCAGCTTCTGCGGGATGCGCTACACCGGTTGGAGCAAAAGATGACGGAGACGCGCTCGAAAACCGATCTGCTGATTGCGCAACACCGTAGAGCGCGCCTCGCAGCCCGCTCGGGTTCGGAAGCCATGCGGCAGCTTGAATCGGATGGAGTATTCGAGCGGTTGCGGCAGAAGGTTTCGGCCGAAGACGCCGATGCGTTTGGTCAGGCTGCGGCGAACGAACCGAATGCCGAACAGCGGCTCGCGCAATTGGAGAAATCGGATCGCGTGGAGCAGTTGCTGCAGGAATTGAAGAGCCGAGTGCAGGTGGGGTAGCCAAAACTTGATCTTGCGTCGCGTGCTGTTTGATGAAGCTGCGGCGTTCGGATATCCTCAGCCAAATCTCTCAACTTCCGGATCGCTCGTGACACAGGAGTTATCCGGAAACAAAGTCCGTCAGACGCATATCGGATTTCGCCGCTCACAGCTTTGAGCAAATCGAGGACTCAGTAGATCGAATTGGACGGTATCCGAACATGAGCTAAGTCGAACAGGAGCATCAGACCTAGCACACGAACTGGGTTGTTGTTCGGAGCAGTATAGGCAGTGACTACTTTGTAAGCTCCGCGGTTGGCCCCCTCCAGAATCCATTCTGATCCGTCCGGGCCGCCGAGGTCACGGTTGGGCGAGGGAATACTCCAGAAATGAACTTCGGCCACTCTCTTCAGGAATGCGTTGACTTGTTCTCGCGAAACCCGTGTGGTCCTGGTTCGTAACAATCTGCCGGGTTCTCCCGCGCCGTGAAACGCACCCTCTTTGAAGGTTATTGACGCGGAATCGCTATGAATAGCAAGGCAAACGCAAATAGGAGGGTGGAAGGCTCTCAACCACAGGAAGCGATACACCGTCTTTTTAGGACGTCGAGATTCCCGCCAGAGCGAGGGCTCATGCAGGAATCTTAATTCTTGCGAGTACCAATCGGACCTGATGGTGTCCATCTTTGTGTCTGAACTCAAAGCACCGACGGGGTAGTACCGCTGGGCGGACATGCAGATCGTCAACAATCCGCTTGCCAAGGCGCCAATCAACGACCTTCGCATTTTCGTCCACCACTTATCCGCATTAAGATTTTCAGAGGGTGATGCCGTACACGAGGCGTCGACCATCCGGATAACGAAGGCCACGAACGGCCCTCGCCGAGCGATTCGCTACCATGCGAAAGATGCGAGCGTTGCTGCTTTCTCAGTATGGCCAGCTAGACACGGTAGATCTTCCGATGCCGCGGCCGGGACCGGAAGATGTTCTGGTCCGGGTGGAGGCATGCGGGATTTGTGGAAGCGATGTGCACGGTTATGACGGCAGCTCCGGCCGGCGCATTCCTCCGATTGTGATGGGTCACGAGGCGGCGGGAACGGTTGCGGCGGTAGGCTCCGATGTTTCGGGACTTCGCGACGGCGACCGGGTCACGTTCGACTCCACGATTTACTGCGGAGAATGTGAGTATTGCCGCCGCGGTGAAATGAACCTGTGCGAGCGGCGCGAGGTGCTGGGCGTATCCACGCCGGAGTACCGGCGGCAAGGCGCGTTTGCGGAGTACGTGGTGGTGCCCAAGCGCGTTGTTCATCCGGTACCGGCGAACATTCAATTTCCCGAGGCGGCCATGGTGGAGCCGCTGGCTGTTGCCGTCCATGCGGTTGCACTGACGGAGGTTCGAGAGAACGGATCGGCGCTGGTGGTGGGCGCAGGAATGATTGGGTTGCTGGTGCTGCAAGCGCTGCGCGAAGCCAACTGCACGCGCATTTACGTGACCGATATCGATGAGCGGCGTTTGGAGCTGGCCAAGCAGTTAGGTGCGACCGCTACCATCAACGCAAAGACTGCCGATACTGTGACTGAGGTCTTACGGCTGACTTCCGGTGCGGGAGTGGATGTGGCGCTGGAGGCGGTCGGAAGCACGCCCACCATCAAGACGGCAATCCAGAGCGTGCGCAAAGGCGGGACGGTGACTCTGATCGGTAATATCTCGCCCACTGCCGAGATTCCGCTACAGGCAGTGGTCAGCCGTCAAATCCGGCTGCAAGGTTCAGCGGCATCTTCCGGCGAATATCCGCAGTGTATCGATCTGCTGGCCCGCGGACGAATTCAGTTAAAGCCGCTGATTAGCGTGGTGGCTCCGCTCGAAGAAGGACCGCAGTGGTTTGAACGGCTCCATGCCCGAGAGGCGAATTTGATGAAGGTGGTATTGACACCGGGGAGCGGACAGTGAACTGCCCGCCAGCACGCTAAAAGCGTGCGCCACCCACGTTACCGGGTGGGACGTTGTAGCCAGTGTACGGATTGCGGCGGAGTGTTCTGGCACTCCACCGTATCGGTGACGCCGGAGGAAATGTCGGCGCAGGCATTTTCGGTTGCGGAGCGCAGCGCGGCCTGCTCGCTCTTGGCATTAACCGTCTTGCAGGCCGAATTGCCTTTAAAGCTCATACAGACTTCCACGCGGTAGCGCGGGCCGTGCAGGGTTGAGTACAAGAGCAGTAGCAGGAAGCCAACAACAAAGATCGTGATCAGGATTCCGATTTTGTTCAGACCGGGGCCTCACTGAAGAAATTGCCCATCTGGCGGAATTTTTCGTAACGCTGCTCGATGACTTGTTCCGGAGTGAGGCCGGAAAGCTCGTCGAGCGCCTGCTTCAGAGTGGTGCGAACGGCCGCTATTGTGGCCTCGGGATCCAGATGGGCGCCGCCGGGCGGTTCGGGCACAATGCCGTCGATCATCTTCATTTCAAAAAGGTCGGAAGCGGTCATGCGCAGCGCCGCGGCCGCAAGCGGAGCTTTGCCCGAATCGCGCCAGATGATGGCGGCGCAGCTTTCGGGCGCGATCACGCTGTAGTAGGCATTCTCCAGCATATAGACGCGATTGCCCACGCCCAACGCGAGCGCTCCGCCGCTGCCGCCTTCGCCGATCACGACCGTGATCACGGGACTCATGAGCCGCGCCATCTCGCGCAGGTTATAGGCGATCGCTTCGGCCTGGCCTCGTTCTTCGGCATCGATTCCGGGATAGGCGCCGGGTGTGTCCACCAGTGTGATGATGGGGCGCCGGAACTTGGCCGCAAGCTGCATAATGCGCAGCGCTTTCCGGTAGCCTTCCGGTTTGGGCATTCCGAAATTTCGCAGCAGCTTTTCTTTCGTGTCCCGGCCTTTTTGCTGCGCCACGATCATCACCGGCCGGCCCTCGAAGAAGCCCATCCCGGCAATCACGGATTTATCGTCCCCGAAAAACCGGTCTCCATGCAGTTCTTGAAAACCGGTGGTCAAGCCATGAATGTAATCGATGGAATGAGGCCGCTTCGGGTGGCGCGCGATTTGCACGCGCTCCCAGCTTGGATTCGTGGCGGGTGGCTCGGGGGTGGCTTCCGGCTCCCCCGGCTTAGGGTCGGGCTCTTGTTCCGCCATGATCAGTTCGCGAGGACCTCCATGGATTCGGGTCCGCAAATCTTTTCTAATTCGGCGCAGAATTCACGATCCGGGCGGACTTTTGAAGTGACATCCATCACGACCGAGAAATCGCGCGGCTTTTCGAGGCGCAGGCGCACCTCCGTGGCGCCGCGTTTGCGATTAAAAAGTTCGCTCAAGAGATTGGCCTTCTCGGTGGACGCTTCATCCTTCAACCAGATGCGGATAGAAATGAGCGATGGTAAATTCACGCGCGCCTCTTCCAGGTTGACCAATTCCTGAATGGAAAGTTTCGGCGGACCGCCCTCTTCCGGCAGCACGGCGGCGCGGATAAACACAGCGGCATCTTCTTTGAGCGCGGGCAAAAGCTCATCATAGCGGTTGGCGAACACCATCGCATCCACCGTCCCGCGCCGGTCGTCGATCTTCAGAGCCGCCCAGTATTTCCCCTCCCGGTTCGTCTTACGGACGATATTCGTTAGAATTCCGCACAGCGCGACGGGAGTGTTCTTTTCCAGGTCTTCCAGCTTGTCTGTGAAATGGGTGGCGAGATCAACGACTTTTTCCTGATAGCGGTCGAGCGGATGGCCGGAGACATAGATGCCAAGGACTTCTTTTTCCCCGGCGAGCTTCTGTTCCATGCTCCAGTCGGGCAGGTTGGCAAGGGGATGCTCGGTCTTGTGGCTGTCGTCCAGATCTCCGAACAAACCGTGCTGGCCCATGGCGCGATCTCGCGAGGTCCGCAGACCCGATTCGAGAGCGCGATCGAGCGCTTCGGTGAGCTGGGCCCGGTTCGCGCCGGTGGAGTCGAGAGCGCCCGCCTTAATCAGGCTTTCGATAACGCGCCGGTTTACGCTCGCGAGATTCACTCGCTCGCAGAAGTTGTAAATCGACGAAAACGCGCCGCCTTCATTGCGTGCCGTGACAATCGCTTCCACCGCTCCTTGTCCGACGTTCTTCACCGCTCCCAGCCCGAAGCGGATCGAGTCCCCGGCTGGGGTGAAATGCAGATCGCTTTGATTTACATCGGGCGGGAGGACGGGAATGCCCATTTCGCGGCATTCGTTAATGTACTTGACGATCTTGTCCATGTTGCCGGCTTCGGAAGTGAGAAGCGCGGACATGAACTCGACCGAATAGTGCGCTTTGAGGTACGCCGTCACGTACGCGAGATAGGCGTAAGCGGCAGAATGGGACTTATTGAAGCCGTACCCGGCGAACTGCTCCATCAGGTCGAAAATCTTGGCAATCTTTTTGGCGGGGAAGCCTTTGGCGGTCGCTCCGGTAATGAAGCGTTCACGCTGCTTCGCCATTTCCTCGGCCTTCTTCTTCCCCATCGCCCGGCGCAGAATGTCGGCGTCTCCGAGCGAATAGCCGGCGAGCTTGTTCGAGATCTGCATCACCTGCTCCTGGTAGAGGATGACGCCATAGGTTTCGGCGAGAATCTCTTCGAGCTCGGGAACGTCGTAGACGATCGGCTTGCGGCCGTGCTTGCGGTCGATAAAGTCCGGAATCATGCCGCCCTGGATCGGGCCGGGGCGGTACAGCGCGTTGAGAGCGCAAAGATCTTCGATGCGGTTGGGCTGATAGCGCCGCAGGATGTCTTGCATCCCGTTCGATTCGAACTGGAAGACGCCGCTTGTGAAACCAGTGCTAAAGATTTTTTGGTAGGTCTCGGCGTCATCGAGCGGAAGATCTTCCAAAACGATCTTTGTACCTCGGTATTTTTCGATGAGCCGCATGGCGTCGTTCACGATGGTCAGCGTCGTGAGGCCCAGAAAGTCCATTTTCAGCAGGCCGAGTTTTTCGAGACCCACCATGTCGTACTGCGTCACAATTTCGTTTTTGTTTGTGACATACAGCGGAACGAGTTCTTTGAGAGGGACGGAGGAAATAACGACGCCGGCTGCATGCATTCCGGCGTTGCGGCAGACGCCCTCCAGCTTCAAGCTCACATCGAGTACGTCCTTGACGCGCTGATCCCGGGCGGCGGCCTCCTTCAGATCGGGATCTTCCATCGCCTTTTCGAGCTTGATGTTCAGTTGCTTGGGGACCAGCTTCGAAATTCTATCGACGTCGGCGAAGCTCATGTCGAGCACGCGGCCAACATCTTTGATGGCCGCTTTCGCCCCCAGCGTCCCGAAGGTGATGATCTGGGCCACCTGCTCCCGGCCGTACTTTTCGGTGACGTATTGAATCACTTCGCCGCGCCGGTTCGTGCAGAAATCGATATCGATATCGGGCATGCTGATGCGCTCGGGGTTCAGGAACCGCTCAAAGAGCAGGCCGTATTCGAGCGGGTCGACGTCGGTGATCTCCATGGCATACCCGACCAGGCTCCCGGCAGCCGAACCGCGGCCCGGTCCCACCGGGATACCCTGCTGTTTTGCGAAACGGATGAAATCCCAGACGATCAGGAAGTACCCGGAGAACTTCATCTGCTGGATCATCTGAAGCTCGCGCTCCAGGCGCTCCACGTATTCTGGAAGGTCGTGTTTGAGCCGGCCCTGGTTCCGAAGCGCTTCGAGTCGCGGCCGCCGTTTCTCGAAACCTTCGCGCGCTACATAGCAAAAGTAGCTATCGATCGTGTGTCCCTGGGGGACCTCGAAGCGCGGGAAGGGGTCTTTTACTCTTTCGAGTTTCACGTGGCAGCGCTGGGCGATATCCCACGTGCGGTCCAGGGCGTCTTCCACCTCGCCGAATAGCTTCATCATTTCCGACCGGGATTTCAGATAAAAGTCGGGCGTGGTGAAGCGCATCCGGTTCGGGTCCGACATGGTTTTGCCGGTCTGAATGCAAAGAAGGATTTCGTGCGCGCGCACGTCATCGCTGCCGATATAGTGCGCATCGTTGGTAACCACTAATGGAATGCCGGTCTCCGCGGACAGGCGGCGGATCTGCGGCATCGCGATGCGGTCCTGATCGAGGCCGTGATCCTGCATCTCCAGGAAGAAATTGCGGGTTCCGAAGATGTCCGTGTATTCGTTGGCGAGCCGCCGCGCTTCCGCGTAACGGTCCGCCAGAATCGTTTCGTTGATATCGCCGCGCAGGCAGGCGGACATCGCGATCAATCCCTTGGAGTGCCGGGCAAGCAGATCCTTATCGACGCGTGGTTTGTAGTAGAAGCCATCGAGATACCCGGTGGATACCAGGTTGATGAGATTCTTGTAGCCTTCCTGGTTTTCGCACAGGAGGACGAGGTGGTTATAGCGGTCCGAGTCCGAGCGAACCTTGTGGCCCTGCTGCGAAACGTACACTTCGCAGCCGATAACCGGATGAATTCCGTGGCTCGCAGCCTCGTTATAGAACTCGACGGCTCCAAACAGGTTGCCGTGATCGGTCATCGCCACGGCGGGCATGTTCTGTTTCTCGACGGTGGACATCAGGCGCTTGATGTCGCAGGCTCCGTCCAGGAGAGAGTAATCGGTGTGACAGTGAAGGTGAACGAACGGGCGTTCGGGCATGCAGTTCAATTCCAGTGTAGCGGGCAAATCGGTGTGTCACGGAATCTTAATCGCGCTGTAACAGTGCTCCCGTAACTTGAGGACGACTTACAGCATGAACAAACAACGTATTGTGACTGTGCTCGGCATGTGCCTGTTGGGTGCGCAGGTATTGGCGGCGGACGATCTTCAGCAACTTCGCGAGCGGATAAGAGCCCAGGAAGAGCAAATCAAGCAATTGCAGCACGCGGTGGCCGAGCAGAAGCAGATTCTGGACCAGGCGATAAGCACGGCCGGCAAACCCGCGTTTCTAGAAAAAACCGGTACGCGCGGGTCCAGGGGGACCCGCGCAGACGAGGCGTCTGCCCAGCGAGAAGCATCTTCACCGCTTTCGATCAGCATTGGAAACACGACCTTTACTCCGCTCGGGTTTGTCGACGCTACGTTCTTCGGGCGATCCACGAACGTGGGCAGCGGCATCGGGACGAATTTCGCCAGCGCTCCGTACAACACCTCGGCCACGAATCATTTGTCGGAGACGAACTTCAGCACTCAGAACTCGCGGATCGGGTTCCGGGTGGATTCAAATATTCGAGGCGCGAAAGTCCTCGGGTATTTCGAGGCGGACTTCCTCGGCAATCAACCGGCGAATGTGTTCGTGACCAGCAATTCGGACACGTTCCGGATGCGCAACGTTTTCGTGGATGTCCAAAAGCATGGCTTCGAAGTTCTCGCGGGCCAGGACTGGAGCATGGCGACTCCGAATCGCAAGGGCCTCTCTCCGCTGCCCAGCGATATATTCTACACGCAGAACATGGATACCAATTACCAAGCCGGCCTGGTGTGGTCCCGCCAAACGCAGTTCCGGTTCATTGCACACCCGACCGAGAATTTCGCGCTCGGCGTTTCGCTGGAAAATCCCCAGCAGTACGCCGGCGGTTCGGGCGGGGCTGGAACCATCACGCCGCCTTCGGCCTTTGCTTCCGCGATCGGGACGCAGGTCAATAACGGGTCCACCAACTACACGGCAGCGAACCTGCACCCCGACATCATCTTCAAAGGAGCGTACGACGGGCGCCTCGGCGACAAGGTGATGCATGTGGAAGCAGGCGCGATCGTCCGGAGTTTCAAATTTGCAGCGGGAACCGGCTCGAAGCCGGTGGTGTACAACACTTATTCGGCGACGGCGGCTTCGGGTGAGGTGAACGCGAATCTCCAGTTGGCGAAGAATTTTGGGCTGATCGCGAATACTCTCTTCGGCTCGGGCAACGGCCGTTACGTGTTCGGCCTTGCGCCCGACTTCATCATTCGGGCAGATGGAAGCATCTCGCCGATCCATACCTACTCGACTGTTTCCGGGTTCGAAGCTAACATCACGAAGAACACGCTGCTCTACTCCTACTACGGCGGAGTTTACGTGAAACGGAACACGGCCCTCGACGCAAATGCGGCCGTGATCGGATACGGCGGTCCCACCACATCGGCGAGCGTGGCGCAGAGCCAGAATCGAGCGATTCAGGAAGCTACCTTCGGGGTGGTTCAAACATTTTGGAAGAATCCGAATTACGGGGCGCTCTCGCTGATCACTCAGTACTCCTATCTCACTCGCGATCCGTGGTATCTCGTCCCGGGGAGCCCGAAGGCAACCCACACGAACATGTATTGGGTGGATCTGCGGTATACGCTGCCGTAAGAAGCAAGCCGGCGAGAACGCCCGCTCGTCGCCAGGACTGGCGACCCTACAAAAACAAAAACGCCCCCGGCAGAACCGGGGGCGAGGTGTTTTAGGTTGAGCATCCCGCTAACGCGGGAGAGCTTTTACTTCTTCTTCTTGGCTGGGGCCTTTTTTGCGGCCTTTTTCGCGCCAGCCTTCTTGGTTGCGTTCTTCATCAATCGATTCTCCCTAACGTAAATTTGCAATCCATTACAGATCGCAGTGTGATTCATATATAAATTTGTTCGCAACAGAAGTCAAGAAAAAAATTCATAAGACCCCACTTCCAGGTCATCGGGGACGCTGAAAGGGGTCCGAAACGTAAATTTGGATTTTGTTTTACTCCCCGGAGCGCAGATTTGCGTCTTTAGATCGAGTGCGGGTAGGATCGTTGACGGAATGGGACAGAAAAGAGTGAGAGGAACGGCGGTGCTGGCAGTCGCGGCCTGCATTCTCGTATCCGCGAGCTGCGGCAAGAAGCACAACCGAGTGGCTCGCGTGCCGTCCATGCCTTCGCCCCGCACTGCTCCATCGCCTCGTCCCGCCATTTCTCCCGGCTACACAGAGGAAGGAATCGCAAGCTGGTACGGCATTCCCTTCAACGGCCGGCCTGCGGCGGATGGGGAGATCTACAACATGGAAACGTTGGTGGCCGCGCACCGGTTGATGCCCTTCAACACGTGGCTGCGCGTCACTAATCTGAACAATGGAAAGACGGTGGATGTCCGCGTAATCGATCGGGGACCGTTCGTCGAAGGCAGGATCATCGATCTTTCGAAAGCGGCGGCGCGGCAGATCGATCTGATCGGTCCCGGTACCGCACGGGTTCGATTGGAGGTGATCTCCGCGCCCGCCGATGTTCCGATAAACGACTTCTATTCCGTTCAGGTTGCCGCGCTTTCCGTCTATCAGAATGCGGAGCGCCTGCGAGACGAGTATGCGCGGCGGTTCGGAACGGCTCAGTTGGCGATCAAGCAAGGAAAGACTCCGCTGTGGCGGGTTCTGGTGGGCAAGGAACCTTCGATTGAGGCCGCGCGGCAGCTTGCGAGCTTGTTGGCCGTCGAGGACAAAAGTGTTTTCGTAGTGCGGTTGGATCCCTCAGCGATCGTACCCGCGAGCGAACCGGCCCGGACGGAGCAGCCGTAGCCCGCGGGCTCTCGTCGGAAGTGAGAGTTTCCTGGCAGGTCTCCACTAAACATACGAGGGACTCGTGCGTCCCGCCGGAGATCTGTCTTGACAGCGCAGACCGCATTCGATGCTTCGCCGCTCTCCACCCTGGTAGGAAACTCACCAGCGATGAAGCAGGTGCATCGTCTGGTGTCGCGCATGGGCAAGTCGCGCTTCCCGGCATTGATCCTGGGCGAAACCGGAACCGGCAAGGAACTGGTGGCGCGCGCCATCCACAACATAGAAGGTCGCGGGCCGTTCGTGGTCGTCGATTGCTCCTCCCTCGTGGGACCGCTGATGGAGAGCGAACTCTTCGGATACGCCAAAGGCGCCTTTACCGGCGCCCACAACCAGAAGTTGGGACTTCTGGATTCGGCGAACGGAGGTACGGCTTTCTTCGATGAGATCGGCGAGCTCCCCCTCGACATGCAGATGAAGCTGCTGCGCGTGCTTCAGGAGAAAGAGTTTCGGGCCGTAGGTGGATTGTCACAGCGCAGCTCCAATTTTCGTGTGATTGCGGCGACCAATCGCGATCTGGCTGCGGAGGTGGAAGCGAAGCGGTTCCGCCAGGATCTGTATTACCGGCTCAATGTGATGCGCGTCCGCATTCCTCCCCTGCGCGAGCGCAAAGAAGATCTCCCTCTGCTGATCTCACATTTTCTGGATCGATACGGAAACGGCCACCAGTTGCCGGAGGACGTCCTGAACGCGTTGGCCGAGTACGATTGGCCCGGCAATGTGCGCGAGCTTGAACATACGTTGCAACAGATGGTCGCGATGAATTCGGGTCCTTGGCTCAGTCTCGGCGATCTTCCATCCACTGTCGTGAACCGCGCGCTGGAACGGAGAGCGAGCGGCGGAAGTCCGGGCCCCGTCATCGGACCTGCCCGCGCGGGCTCCAATGGGATCGTTCCGCTCGCGGAAGTAGAACGGCGCGCCATTCTGGACGCTCTGGACTATACCAAGGGCGATCGCACGGTAGCGGCGGCCATGCTCGGAATTGGACGGACCACTCTCTATCGCAAGCTCAAGGAATACGGGCTGTAAGATTGGGAGCGTGCGAATCGCGCTCGATGCCACTTACAGCGTAGACCCGCAGCCTTCCGGCATCGCGATTTACTCACGCGAAATTCTTTGCGGCCTCGCTGCCGCGCACCCGGAGGTTCCGTTCGTACATTGCTACCGTCCCAAGCAGTTTCGGCGAGTGCGGTCTTCTCCATTCCCGAATGTCCGCCGCCGTTTGCTGCAGCCGCCCCTTCCCACGTTTCGGGCCGATCTCTTTCACGCGCTCAATCAAAGGCTCGATACTCGCCTGGCCGCCCGAACTATCACGACCTTTCACGATCTCTTCGTCATGACCGGCGTGTACTCGTCTCCGGAATTCCGATCCCGGTTCGCGGAGCACGCCCGGCGGGCGGCCGGGAATTCCGATCTCATCATCACTGTCTCGGAGTTCACCGCAAATCAGGTAAGTAGCTTGCTGGGCTTTGATCGCAGCCGCATCCGGGTCGTGCCTCACGGAGTGCATGCCCCGCAAGTTGCGCCGTCTGCTAAGCGGGAAAAATCGATTCTTTTTGTAGGCGCTTTGCAGGTCCGAAAAAATGTGGCAGCGTTGGTGGAAGCTTTTGAGGAACTCCCGGAAGGCTGGCGGCTTGTTTTGGCGGGAGCGCCGGCAGGCTACGGATCCGCCGATATTCTGAAGCGTATTGAGCAGAGCAGATGCCGGGAGCGGATCGAGGTAACCGGCTATGTCTCACCAGAGCAGCTCCAGCAACTCTACGGACAGGCATCTATTTTCGCGTTCCCATCGCTCGATGAAGGATTCGGGATTCCGGTGCTCGAAGCGATGGCATACGGAGTTCCTGTGGTTACTTCCAATGGGTCCGCTTTGGTTGAGGTCGCAGGTGATGCGGCGTTGCTGATCAACCCGCGCAGTAAGGACCAAATCGCCGGGGCCCTGTTACGGCTGATCGGGAATCCTGATCTGTGCGCGGAGTTGGCGGACCGCGGGCGTCGACGTGTCAAAGAATTTAGTTGGGAACGGTCGGTAAGGGAGACGTTTAAGGTCTATTCGGAACTGGCGAGCTGACCGGCTATTTCTGGTCTTCCTCGACGGAGATTTTAAGAGCGCGCAAAAATTTATGATCCTGGGAGGTCAGTTTGATGTTCCCTGTGGATTCGTGTTTGGGTAAATTGCCGGAATCCGGTTCGAGCGATTCCAGATCCGAGTCTTCTTCGGCATCTTCGCGTTTGTTGAAACCGATCGTCGCCTCGAGGACCAGGAACACGTCATATCCGGCACGCCTGATCTCGCCGATCGCTCCCGCAATGCGGTCGGAATCAGACAAGGATTCGTTGATTGCGTTGCCCAGTTCTTGCATCAACTCCTTTAATCTGTCGTCCAAAATCTCCCCTTTCTCGGGCACCTTCAGGTTAGCACCTATTCTGAACTGCCAAAGCAGCCATAGATAAATGTCGAAGTTTCTCGTCAAGAAGTCTGAACACTAGTGCGTTCAGAGGTCACGCCACTTCAATTTATTTGATGCAAATGGCTATAGGATTTAACCCGCCATCTGCGCCTGAATCGGATTTACCCGGTTTTGGCGGACAAGTATGTCAGTACTAGTGCTTAGTTGCGCAAACAGATATGCGAGCAGAACCCCGACCGTGAGGGAGGGGATTCATGCGCCTTCTTCCGCAACTTGGCACTAGGTCTCGGAATTCTTCTGTTCGTAAGGTTTCGCGCTGTACCGGGCGGCTTCTTCCTGGGCGCCGGCGGTGTTGTCGTGGGTCCGAATCGCCTGTTTGTACTCGTTCACCGCCCGGTCCCGCTGGCCGGTGATATCGAAAATTTTGCCGAGATTCACATGTGACCAGACCTCGGTCCACTTCGGCTCCAGATCGCCGTTGATCGCCGCTCGAAACTCGTTCGCGGCTGACTGGAAGTTATTCTGCTTGAAGAACAATTCGCCGATGCGGTAGTGCGCCAGCGAACTGTTCCGGTTTACCTCGAGCGCTTTCTGGTATTCCCGCAGGGCGTTCGCATAATCGTTGATTTCGACGAATTGTTCGCCGCGGCGGATGGCAACCGCCACCTGCATAGCCGGATCGAAGCGGAGCAGGACATGGTTCGGATCGAGCGTGACTTTTCGCGGTTTACCGAACGTGTCCACACTGAACTCAGAAGAGGTACCAGTCACTTCCACCTTTTTGTCTTCCGGATTGCCTTCGGTCTCGATTCGCAAATCGACGGGCATCCGGAAAGTGTCGAGGTCCTGGTTGATCTTCCCGACCACACGGAACCCTTGTTGTGTACGAAGTACCGTGTACTGGAGCTTAAATTCCGGCGAGCCGCTCGATTCCAGCCACTGAATGAAAAAGTACCGAAGATCCTGGTTCGAGGCTTGTTCCATCACCTTGCGGAAATCTTCGCTCGAAGCCGATTGCCAGCTGTATTTATCCATGAAGGCATGCAAACCGTTCTTGAAAGCGGTATCGCCGACCACATTACGCAACATATTCAGTACGGCCGCGCCTTTCGCAGCCGTCAGCGCCCAATACTCGGGTGAATAATCGTCCAGCCGAGCGGCTTGCAGAACGGGCGGGTCCTTCACAGTGAGTGCCTCGATGTAAGTTGATTTCAGATCCGCATCCATGGCGCTCGGACCGGCAGTGTGCCCGGTATACAACAACTCGGAATAACGCGCCGGACCGTTTTCGAGCCAGAGATAATTCCGGTTCGAAGGCGAGACCAGCACTCCCCACCATTGCCGGGATAACTGGTTCGCGAGCACTCGTGCGTTGACTGTTCTAGTAATGGAGCCGGGCGACAGAAACACGAGGCCCGGAGCGGAATAGCCATTTACTGCGCCCGCTTCGGTTTCGACCAGCGCGAGATTCGCCTGGGGCGCAAGGCCGTACTCCGAGGTGAAAAAGCTCATGATCTTGCCGGTTTCGTCGCCATAGGGCTGCGCATCGGCCGCCAGTTGATCGCGGAAGAACACGTTCGTGTTGATTCCCTGCGAGGTGACACGCACTGGATTCCCCTTCACGATTGCGATGCTTCCCGGGAAGCTGGCCTTTTCGTAATGAAAAGAGTAGATGGTGCCGCCATCGGCAGCGCGGTCCGTTTTGAGGTCGCCGCTGGCCACCACCTGATAATCGGCCGGAGTCGTGATGTGCAGGTCGGCGGCAAACCGGTCGACTGTGTATCCATTTATCGGAAACCAGCGCGCCGGATACAACAGGTAACCGTAATCCGGGTGCAGCGCGGCGAACCGCAGTCCGTACACCGGCGAATCCTCATTGCCGGTCAGCTTTCCATCGTAGCTGATCGAAAGCTCGCAAGGCTGGCTCTTCTGGAGCTGCGTCGGGAAAGTAACGTGAACCGTGAAGTCCTGGGCATTTCGTGAAGTCTGGAGCGATTTGCCGCTGGCATCCACCGCTTTCGAGATGGTCAGCGCGTTGTTCAGCTCGAAGACCGCGTCCGAAGTATTTTCCAGCGGGACGAAGTCGATCTTCGCCGTGGCAACGAGAGACTGGGTGCGCGGATTGACATTCGCATCAATCACATACTTCTGGACGTCGATGCGTGGACGCCCTTCCTGTGCCCGGGAGAGAGCCCCCAGGGCGCACAGCAAAACTATCCAACGAAAACCGCGCATCATTAATTTATTGTCTCCCGGATTGGTTGAAGGCTGGCAGCCGTAAGTGCCCGTTCAGTCGCGCACGCTTGCGCGATGAGATCCGCAGCCCTGTGGAGCGGATCGCCTTCCTTCGTCAAAACTTTTCGCACCGCCGCCAGGTCGGCTCGCATGCGATCAGCCCGGCTGGTTTGCGTCAGCAATTCCTCGGAAGCTTTCGCCAGATTGCCGGGCGTCATGTCGTGCTGAATCAGCTCAGGAACAATCTGGCGCTCGGCAATTAGATTCACCATGGAAAGAAAGGGAACTTTCACGAGACGCCGTCCCGCCCACCAGCTCAGCGGATTGACCTTATAAAAGGTCACCATCGGAGTCCCCAAAACGGCTGCCTCCATAGTGACCGTACCGCTTGCGGCGAGAGCAAGATCTGCATGGCCGATACAGTCCCAAGTCTCGTCTTCTACTACTTTGATGGACAGCGCGTGAACGCGTTCCCGAAAAGTTTGAAACGCCGGCAGCTTATAGAGCCCTTTGGGCGTGGCGAGTATTGCCGCGGCCGGGAAGCGCTCCCGAAGGAGAGCAATGGTATCGAGAAGCACCGGCAGATGTCGGCTCACTTCGCCTGCGCGGCTTCCCGGCAAAAGCACAATCAGCCGCTTGTCCCGATCCAGCCCGTGGCGATCCAGAAATCCCTCCCGCGGCATGCTGGTCTGCGCCCGCACGGCGAGCGGGTGGCCGATATAGGTGGCGTCTACGCCACGCGCGCGAAACCATTCTTCTTCGAACGGAAACAAGCAAAATAACTTATCGACCAAATTCCGGATAATAGAGACCCGCTTTGGCCGCCAGGCCCAAACTTGCGGCGCGACTAAATAGTACACGGGCACGCCCATTCGTTTGAGATGGCGCGCCACACGCAAATGAAAATCAGGGCTGTCGGTCAGGATCGCCGCATCCGGGCGGTGCTCCCTCGCGAAGCGTAGCAGCTTTCGGTACTCCCCATAAATGCGCGGAAGATGCCTTACTACTTCGGCAAGCCCGACTACGGCCAAATTTGCGGAGTCGATGACTGGCTGAACCCCGGCATTGCGAAGTTTCGGACCTGCGCAGCCATAGAAGTGCGCGGATGGGAAGCTCTGACTCAGGCGCTGAACAACTCCGGCTGCGTACATATCGCCGGATGCCTCGCCCGCGGATACCAAAAACTGCACGGGGGTTTGTCTCAAGTGTAGCAATGAAGGGCGGGAGCAGCCGCTGCGCGGCCTCTGGCGATCCGGGTTGAAATAAGTCTTTTTGCTAGAATCGAGGTCGAAAAACCAGATGTCCAGTCAAGGAGAGTCGAGTCCCGTGAGTACGGCCCAAAGCAGCCTCTCGAGAGTGAGCGTCGGCCAATTTGCGGAGCGCTTCCGGGGCGAAGTGATTCCCTTGAGCAACACGTTCGGATACTTCTGTGCATCGGTGCCCATGACGGAAGATGTCGTTAAGGAATATCTGGAAGAGCCAGTTGCTGCGCTGCCGCCTACCATTGCGGCAATGCTGCCGCGCATTTCCATTCTGTTGGTTCCGTACCTGGAGCGCTGCAACGAACGCGGATCCAAGACGAAGCGGAAGACCCGCGCCCTGCTCGAGAAGACATCGGATTTCGTGGTTGCGGAACGGCCGGCGAACGGAAGGCAATCCTGGGCTTCGCAGGTCAGCTTCGAGAACGAAACCGTTTTGGTGTTCGCTCTGAAAGAACAGGATGTCGCCGAATATCATTACCGGTTTTACCGGCGGCTCGCGGCGTTGGTGGCTGACAACTGGTCTAGTGAAGCGGCTGGCGCGTATAAGGCGGCGATTCGGGAAGAACTCGCGGCCAGCGTTCATGGAGAAGTCGATGACGAGAGCTGGCAGGCAAAACAAGCTCTGTTGCGCCGGCAGGCGAATGTGAAGCGGGATAGCCCGCTGTTCGCAGGCTACCTGCGCCAATCGTTCATCGATACGCTCACGTTATACCTGCACGGGATCTGCTGCGATATCGACGTCGAGACCGGCCCGAGACAGTTGCCCAGCCGGTTTTTGCGGAAGCGATTGAATCTGCTGAAAGCGCTGTACCCTCCTCCGGGCGGGTACTCCGTGTTTCCGGAGGACAGTGAGAACGGCAAGGGATAGCGTGTCAGTCTTTGAGGTCGCAAACTGCGGCCTCAAGAGCCCCGAGATACGCTGCGAGAAAATCAAATTGAGCCACGGATGCACACAGATGGACACAGATAAATTTTTTCTTTTCTGTACTTTCCATCTGTGTGTATCTGTGTCCATCTGTGGCTAACTACTCATACCGCCGAGCTTGGAGTCGATCAATTAACGTGGCCCGGCGAGCGGGATCCAAATCGCAACCAGAGCCACTGCAGACAACAGACAGAAACGAACACAACCGGATCCCAAGTTTTCACGCCGAAGAGTGCTTCAGGTCCTTCAAAAAGTCGTCCATCTGTGTTGGGGTTAAACGGCTGAACGCGCGGAAACTTCCCCGGATCGCCGTGTCGAACAGAAACAACCGGAGTAGAGCCTCGGTCTATAGTAAGCAGAACTCGCGACGCATAGGAGCGCACGCATGCAGCGTCCCGTGCATTTTCGCCGTGCACTTGCGATTGGCGGAATTATGGTGGCCGCCGTTCTCGCCGCAGATGGCATTATCATCGCGACGCACTGGCCATTCAGCCGCCCGGCTGCCGCCTTGGCGCTCGAACGGGCCGCCGCCAGCCGGGTCACCTTCGGGCATTTCGATCCGGCATTTTTCCCGCGGGTTGGCTATGTCGCCGAAAACGTCACGTTCGAGCGGAACGGATTACCGCTCGCCACCATCCGTGTGATTCGCTGCATGACGAGCTGGCCGATGCTGCTTTCGTTGACGCACCGGGTCGAGCACATGCAGCTTGAAGGAGTGCACGTTCAAATTCCGGCGCACGTGCCTTCACCCATTCAAACCGGCAGCCCGGCTATCGAGACCACCGTCACCGAGCTGGTAGCCGACGGCACAATCCTCGAGGTTACGCCTCGCGAGGATGGCGGTCCGGGGTTGCGCTTTGAACTCCCGCGTTTAAGAGTCACAAATCTGGCTAAGGACAAGGCGCTGCGCTTTGAGACGGTGCTGCACAATCCGAAGCCGAACGCGACCATTGTGGCGAATGGTGCATTTGGACCGCTGAAGAAAAGCGATCCAAAGCAAACACCTCTTTCCGGCTCGTTTCGGATCGCGCGCGCGAATTTGGACGAAGGCGGTTCCATCGCCGGCCTGCTCGCGGCAACTGGCGAGTTCCGAGGAGTGTTGGGCCGCGTCGATGTGCACGGAAAAGCGGAAGTCCCGAATTTTGAGGTGAAGAGCAGCCATCATCCCATTGATCTGAAGACGAACTACAGAGCGGTTGTGGATGGCGCCCATGGCAATATTTCGATACAGGCCCTGACGGCAAGCTGGATGCAGATTACTCTCACCGCGCACGGCGACATCTCCGGCCAGCCCGGACAAAACGGGAAGACAATCGCGTTGTACTTTGAAGCAAGCCATGCGCCGGTCGAAGACCTGTTTCATATCTTCGTAAGCGGCGATCCATCGCCGCTGGAAGGCCCCATTACGTTTCATGCGCGCGTGGTGCTTCCCCCCGGAAAGCAAAAGTTTCTGCGCAGAGTCCGGCTCGACGGTGCATTCCATATCGATCACGCGAGCTTTGGTCATCCCAATAGCCAGGAGAGAGTGGATGAACTTAGCGCGCGAACGCGCCGCGGTCACAATGATCCGGTGAAAGATCCACAGAAGGTAACTGCGGACCTGAGCGGGGATGTGAAGCTGCGCGGCGGGACAGCAGAATTTTCAAACAGCACATTCGATGTTCCGGGCGCGAAGGCGCACTTAAGCGGCACCTACGACTTGATCTCGGAAGCGGTCGATCTCAACGGAAAACTGGCGATGCAGGCGAGTCTATCGCGCGCCGCCGGCGGGATGAAGTCGATCTTCTTGTTGCCTCTCGACCCGTTCTTCAAAACCCGGGATGCCGGGGCGGTCGTAGCGGTCCATATTGGAGGAACCTACGCCCACCCCGTATTTAAGGCTTCACTGAGGAAGCACTAATTAAGCGGCTTACCGATGGTCGCGACGATCCTCGTGGCGCTCGTGCTCATACTCGCGCCGGATCTCGTGGTGTTCGACGCGCGGACCCGGAGCATAGGGGTGCACAAACTGCTGGCGATTGGCCCAGGTGTGCCCCCACGGGCGGTGATCAACCAGGATGACATGGTCACGCCATCCGAATCCGCCGGCCCCCCAGCCCCAAGGCGCGAACGCTCCAATCGTAATCCCAGGGCCGAACCGGATCGCTCCGCTCACCACGAAACCGGGCCGCGGCCGCGCAAAGACCACATATGGATTGTAGTAAGGCACGTAGTACATGCCAGGACTGACCGGAACGATTTCGATATCGCCGGGGCCCGCCACCTCCACGCGTTGATACGGACTGCTCCGCAGATAGCCGTAATCATAGGCCTGCTGGCGCATGCGCTGAACAGCATCCATCACAGCCGGACGCTCGGCGAGCACAGCATTCCCGAGTTCCTGTGTCCATCCCATGTACCGCGCCATGTAACTCAACACGTTCGGGAATGGAAGCAGCGCGATCACGCTTTGGTCCCAGGGAAGACTATCGTCCTGAATGGCCCGCGCCAGCGCATCTCCTCTCAGGTATGCATGTGCATTGGCCCAACCCGCCGCATCCGGAATTTCGTTGTAAAACGTCGCAGCCGTTAACACTTCTGCGAGCAAGCCGTCGGGATACAAAGCGATCGGCTCTACCATTTGATCCAACTGCTGAGGCGGGTACATCGGCGGTTGCGCATATTGCGGCGGTGGATACTGCCCCTGCTGCGCCGGATACTGCGCTTGTGGGGGCGGATATTGCCCCTGCTGCGGGTACTGTGGATACTGGCCTGGCGGAGCGGGCTCCTGGGAATATTGGGTCTGTTGATTATTATCGGGAGGATATTGCGGAGGCGGATATTGGCCCTGCGCAAAGCCGGGAATCACTGCACATCCTGCAATAAGAACGATTCCCAAGGCATTCGAGACAGCTTTTCTGACTTGCATCTAACGGCTCCTACGGCGGGCTCTGCAACTTCTGAGCGGCCCACCTGTTTACATGGACGCGCAGGAGCGCCGGAAAGATACCCACGACGGCGGCGTCGCGGATTAATCCTATTTAAGCGAGCAGGGCACGAATTCCGCGCCGCCAGGCGGAAGGAAAATACATATGGATTTGTGCCGGCGCGTCCAGCCCCGGGCCCGTTGTGCGCGCGTCCGGGAGCACCGAACGCTACGATAACGAAGAGGGTTTGCTATTCTACGGCATTTGCCGGATTTCGTGAGCATAATCGTGGCGCATAGACAAATTGGAAGTCGTTTTGTATTCCGAGGCGGAATTCTGGGGGTTTTGGCGGTGCTGGTGGCGGCGGCTATCTGGGCAGGCACACCGGAGGAGACACCGCAACAACTCGCAAGCATCGACCCCAGTGCCATGCCTATCGATCTGAATCGCGGGGCGGCGGGATTATCGCGGTGGCTGAACGCGCTTCGCACGCGCGCAAGCATCCTGATGGTCACGGCGCATCCGGACGACGAAGACGGCGGCATGCTCGCCTATCAAACTCGTGGCCTCGGCGCGCGCGGCGCCTTGCTCACGCTTACGCGAGGCGAAGGCGGACAGAACGCCATGTCGATGGATCTTTACGATGAACTCGGGCTGGTGCGGACGCAAGAGCTTCTCACGGCAGACCGCTACTACGGAGTTGACCAATATTGGGGCCGCGTGATCGATTACGGTTTCTCAAAGACCCGCGAAGAAGCGCTCGACAAGTGGGGCTATGAGCGTGTCCTCTCCGATGTTGTGCGCGTGGTCCGCATGACGCGCCCGCTCGTGATCACATCTGTTTTTGTCGGCGCATCCACCGATGGGCATGGCAATCACCAAGTGGCTGGCCAAATGGCGCAGGAGGCGTATGTCGCGGCGGGAGATCCGAACCGCTTTCCCGAGCAGATTCGCGAAGGCTTGCGGCCCTGGAAGCCATTGAAGGTATATGAGCGCGTGCCGTTCTTCGCACCCACCAAGGAAGACAAGATCTACGATTACGCGACAGACAAATATGTGCCTGTCCGCTTCCGCGATTACGTAAACAATACCTGGATCACGAAGCGCCCCAGCACGAACCTCGAAATCCCCGAAGGCAGTCCGGACCGCCCCGCCGGATTGACATTCCTGCAGATTGGCCGCGACGGGTGGGGCTATCAAAAGAGCCAGAACGGCGGCGGCACCATTCCGCAACCGTCCTTATATACGGCTCCATATCACCGCTATGGTTCGCGCGTGGAGACAAGCGACAAAGAGAAGTCTTTCTACGATGGGATCGACGTGTCGTTGATGGGCATTGCCAGTCTCGCGACGGGCGGCGACACGGGGTTTCTGAAGCAGGGCCTGGAGCAAATTTCAAAGCTCGCAGAGGATGCGTTCGCGCATTACCGGCTGGACGACCCTTCGAGCATTGCGCCGGCACTGGCCGGCGGGCTCAAAACGACTCGCGCTTTGATAGAGCAAGTCCAGACGAGCAGCCTGGCGGAGCCGGGCAGGAGCGATATCGCGTTTGAATTGCATGCAAAGGAAAAACAGTTTGAACACGCGTTGATGCTCGCTCTCGGTTTGTCTTTTGATGCGCAAGTTGCGCCGCAGAACGAGGGCAGAAGTCCGTTCGGCCGCGGCCAGCCAGTCACGTTCATGATCGCCATTCCCGGGCAATCGTTCCACGTGAATGCGCACCTGATGAACATGAGCTCGCAGCCGGTTCAGGTGAAAGGCGTTGATGTCGCCGCTACGGATGGGAAGAACTGGAGCATTCAACGCGCTGCGCCGGCCAAGAATTCCGATGACGACGACCCGCCACCACCTGCGAACGGAACTCTCGCGCCGGGTAAGGACATAAGGCTCAAGTTTGCCGCGACGGCGCCACGCGATGCCACGCTGACACGCGCCTATTTTACCCGTCCGAATCTGGAGCAGCCTTACTATGATCTGACCGACGAACGCTTCCGGAATTTGTCGCTCGCGCCGTATCCACTGGCTGCCACCGTGCACGTGAGCTTTCAGGGAGTTGAGTTTCCGATTCAGAAGCTGGTGCAAACCGGCCAGCGCATCGAAGGCATTGGCGTTCTGGAGAACCCGATGATCATGGGGCCCGCGATTTCGGTTACGACGTCGCCCGCGGCGGGAGCGATCCCGCTCACGGCGAAATCGCTCACCTTCACGTGTACGCTGCAGAGCAACGTGAAAGGGCCAGCGAAGGGTCTTCTGCGGCTCAGCTTGCCGGAAGGATGGCAATCGACTCCAGAAGAGCATCCATTTTCCTTCGCACGCGATGGCGACGGTGAAACGGTGACTTTCGAAGTGAAGCCACACTCTATCGAGCAGCGTAGCTATGAGATCCGCGCGGTCGCTGAATACGACGGCAAGAAGTATTCCGAAGGTTACCGGCTGGTCGGATACCCCGGTTTGCGCCCGTATCCCTATTACCGGCCCGCTGCATACAAGGCAGTCGGGGTCAATGTGAAGACTGCGCCGGGCCTGCATGTCGGCTTCTTCCCCGGAACCGGGGACGATGTTCCGCGCGCGCTCGATGATCTGGGCATTCCGGTGCAAATTCTGGGAGCCGGCGATCTGGAAAGCGGCAATCTGAGCAGCTTTGACGCGATTGTGCTGGGCGTTCGCGCCTATGCGGTCCGCCCGGAACTGCGCGCTAATAACTACCGCCTTCTCGATTACGTGAAGAATGGCGGTGTGCTGCTGGTGCAATACAATCTACAGAACTTCGACCGCGATTACGGTCCGTATCCGTTCACGCTCGGATCGAATCCCCAGAAAGTGGTGGACGAGAATTCGTTCATCAAGTTTCTGCAACCGGATAATCCGGCGCTAACCTGGCCGAACCATATTACAGAGTCCGATTTTCAGGGCTGGCAGGAAGAGCGCGGCCATGGGTTTATGCAGAAGTGGGACCCGCGCTATACGGCCGTCGTGGAAACGCACGATCCGGATCAGGATCCGCAAGCGGGCGGGCTGCTGATCGCGCAGTATGGGCGCGGATTTTATATTTATGATGCGTTTGCTCTCTATCGCGAGTTGCCGGCCGGCGTGCCGGGAGCGTATCGAATTCTGGCGAATCTGGTTAGTTTAGGGAAGAACCCGGCGAACCGGTGAGCGCGAGTGCGCTGCAAAGACTTCACGTGGCGCGCGCACTCTTGCGTGCCGCGGTTGAAACTCGCGAAACGTTCCCGTGAGGTCAGCCAATCTTGGCTGCGTTTGGCTGCGGCTCCGCTGCCCTGCGGGGCGGGCGCAAGCCGGCGCTGGGCGTGAGCCCGGCTCGTCGGCATTTCAAAACAAACAATCCTAAGATCCCCAGCGCTGCCAAACCCCACGCTGCCGGTTCCGGCGTGGATTCGATTGCGCCAAACAGGCCGTCGTTTCCTCCATTGGGCCCGGCAGTAAAGAACAGCTCATTCGGATTCAACGCGCCGGGAGCTCCGTTGGGAAGATCGAAGGCGAGGGCCCACAGGCCGCTGTTGACGAACGGCGTTCCGTGTGCGTCCACCAGTGTGCCTAAGAATGCGCCAGTCGCCGGATCAAACGCATTAATCTCGCCGTTGACGAAATTGCCGACCAGGAGATCCCCTCCAAACATGCCAAACCCGGAGGGTGCCAGCGTGATGCCCCAGGGCCCGCTCAGCGGTCCGTTGGATACCAGGCGCTGTAACAAATTGCCGTTGCCATCGAAGACATCCACGTATCCACTGCCGCCCGTGGCGACGGGAACGCCCGGTGTCACTTGCGCATACTCTACATACAGCTTCCCGCCAATCGCTTGTACGTTGAACGGCGCGTATCCCGAGGGGAGACTCGAATCAGTGAATCCTCCGGGCACGGTGGTCGGAGCAAAACTTGAATCGAACACCTTAATTCCACCGCCGCTCGTGAAGTCCGCAGCGTAGAGCGTATTGTTCAAGAGAGCGAGGCCGGTGTAACTGGCGCCGGAAGTGGTGTTCATGACGGCTGCCGTGGTCCCGGCCGTGCTATTCCAGGCATCGATGGTGCCGCCCAATGTAGAGAAAATGAAATTGACTGGACTACCACCCAGACGAAAGGCCGTTCCGCCGGCGAAGACCTGGCCGGTTGGACCTGCCGGAGCACCTGGAGGCACGGCTACAACCAGAGGCGTGATCGCACCGAGGCCGTTGTAGAGCGTGGATACGCCGGTTGCCCGGTCGGACACCCAGATTGGACTGGTTGGGCTGAAGGACATGCCCCATGGATCTTTCAAATTGGGATCAGTCACCGCGGCCATCCCTGGAATATCCGAAACAAGATTCAATTGGCTGTAGTTATCGGCAAATGATGGACTTGCGGCGACAAGCAAAAGTGTAAGCGTGGATACCAGACAAAGCGGCTTCATAGATACCCTGATAAAACCTCCCGAATCCGGTGTACTACAACTGGGACTGGGTGAGAAGAGCAAACTAGAGCGTTCTAGTACTCGGGCAAACCGGCAGTACTTCGATCCCGCCGCCGTTACTTTTCCGCCATACTAGACGTACACATATACGTCATGCTCAACCGATCTTTCCTGATTGTTCTTCCAGCGCTCCTGGTGACAACATTCTGGGCGGATGCCCGTGTGAAGGTTCCGTTTCCCGATCCTGCCATTGACATCCCCGCGGGCCCCTCGGCAGGCCAACAGACTGCGGTGCTTGCAGGCGGCTGTTTCTGGGGAATGGAGGGATTGTTTGAAAGGGTGAAGGGAGTGACCGAAGTGGTTTCCGGGTTTGCGGGAGGTGCGGCCAAGACTGCTCACTACGACATGGTCAGCGAAGGCAATACCGGACACGCCGAGTCGGTCAAAATCACTTTCGACCCTTCCCAGATCACGTTCGGGCAATTGTTGAAAATCTATTTTTCCGTGGCGCATGACCCGACGGAACTGAACCGCCAGGGTCCCGACGTGGGAACGCAATACCGCTCCGCTATCTTCTATATGAATGATGACCAGAAGCGTGTAGCCGAAGCCTACATTCAGCAACTTGATCAAGCGCGCGTGTTTTCTCATCGCATTGTGACGCAGGTCGTGCCCTACCACGGCTTTTATGCCGCCGAGAAATATCATCAGCATTACCTGGATCACAACATGACCCAACCGTATATTGTGTATAACGATTTGCCGAAGCTGGCAGCATTAAAGAAGCAATATCCGGCGTTGTGCAAGCGGCGCTAACTCAATGAGCGTTGCCTTTCCTGACTATTTCTTCGGCGCTGCAGCCGTTTGTTCGGGCTTTGAGTCGGAATCCCCTACTTCCAATATGCGCACTACATTTGCCATGCGATCGTACTGGCTGAGCTTTCGCGCCTCGCTCTGCTGGTCCTTGTAGCGCGCCCGCACTTCGTAATCGATGGAAAAGCTCAGATCTTCGAAGTTGTACCGCCCGTCTTTCTTCGTAAAGAACGTGCGCTTCTCACCGGTTTTTCCATTGGTCAGTGTGACCACCGCGTTGGCTAGCGGCTGGCCGGAGTCATCCACCACCTTCCCGCTTAACGTGCGGGACGTCGGTGCCTTCTGTTTCTTCTGGATCAGGGGACGGTGATTATCGAGAAAGACGTTCGGATCATGTCCCGGATTGGTGTCACCACTTTGGGCGCCTAGCGTGGCAGCCATGGCTACCCCCAGAAGACCTGTCAAAAGCGGGACCTTACTCATGCTCGTATCCTAGCAAGCGGCTGCGCTACGATTCGTGATCATGTCCTTCGCTCACGCCCGAGTCCTTTCGTTTGAAAGCCGCCGCGCCAAGGAAATGGCCGAGTTGATTCGGATTAATGGCGGCCAACCGCTGGTTGCTCCCGCCGTAATGGAAATTCCCCTGGAACACAACGAAACCGCGTTCCAGTTCGCCGGTCGCTTGTACGCCGGCGAATTCGATATGGTGATCTTTCTTACGGGCGTCGGGGCCCGGCTGCTGCACCGGATTTTAGCGACACGCGATCCCGAAGAGCGGTTTCTCGAAGCCTTGCGGCGGGTGGCTACTGTGGTTCGCGGGCCAAAGCCGGCAGCGGTCCTGCGCGAATGGCAGGTTCCAGTCACCGTAAACATTCCCGAACCCAATACCTGGCGCGAACTCTTGGCCTCCATCGGCGGCCGGACGGAAAAGTCGGTAGCGCTTCAGGAGTACGGACGTACGAACCGCGAGTTGATCGAGGGCCTGGAGAAACAGCAGCGGAGCGTGTTTCGCGTCCCGGTCTATCAATGGAAGTTGCCGGAAGATACGGGCCCGCTCCGGCAAGCCGTCGATGATCTGCTGGCCGGAAAGATTGATGTCACTCTGTTCACGACCGGCGTGCAGATTGAGCATGTTCTCGATTTTGCCGCCGAACAGCAGCAGCGTGACGCGGTGCTCGAAGCTTTGCGCAAAACGTTTGTGGCTTCGATCGGCCCTACGTGTAGCGAATCGCTCCAAGCGTGCGGCGTAACGCCTGCCATGGAACCCAGTCATCCGAAAATGGGAATTCTGGTGCGCGAAGCCGCCACCCAATATAAAAGGACCGCATGAAACGTACTTGCCTGGCAGTAGCTCTTCTGTTTGTGGCGCTATCTTCATCAGCTCGCGCGCAGGAAGAAACCATTCGCATTGACGCGAATGCTGCGTCTCATCCTTTCCCGCACTTTTGGGAGCAGATGTTTGGCTCAGGACGCGCGGTTCTTAGTTTGCGCGACGATTATCGCCGCGATCTCAAAACCGTGAAAGACGGCACGGGCTTCCGCTACATCCGCTTTCACGGCATTCTGGATAACGAGGTTGGAGTCTATGACGAGGACGCTCAGGGCAACCCGATCTATAACTTCTCCTATGTGGACCAGATCTACGATGGATTGCTCGAGGCTGGCGTCCGGCCTTTTGTCGAGATCAGCTTCATGCCGCCGAAGCTGGCCGCGAACCTGACCCCGCATCCATTCTGGTACAAGCCGCTCCCGTCCCCTCCGAAAGACCCGCAGAAATGGTCGGCGCTGATGCAAGCGTTCATCCGGCACTTACTCGACCGCTATGGCAAGGGCGAAGTGGAGCAATGGTATTTCGAGGTTTGGAACGAGCCGAATATCGATTTCTGGGATGGCGTCCCAAAGGAACCGACTTATTTCACCTTCTATGACGAGACGGCACGGGCAGTGAAAAGCGTCGATCCAAATCTGCGAGTGGGCGGTCCGGCCACGGCGCAGGCGGCTTGGGTAGACGCCTTCATCGCGCATTGTACCCAGAATCGCGTGCCGTTCGATTTCGTTTCAACGCACGTCTACGGCAACGATACGTCACAGGATGTCTTCGGGAAGGATCTTTCGATTCCACGTCGCGATATGGTGGCTCGCGCCGTCAAGAAAGTCTACGACCAGGTGAAGGCATCCGCCGCTCCCGATACGCCGATTATCTGGTCCGAGTACAACGCCACCTATATGACGCAGCAGGAGGTCACCGACAGCGCCTTCATGGGCCCGTGGCTCGCGAATAACATCCGCGAATGCGATGGGCTCGCGGCCATCATGTCTTACTGGGATTTCTCGGACGTGTTCGAGGAGCAAGGCGTCGTCAAAACGCCGTTCTATGGCGGATATGGCCTGATTGCCGAGCGCGGCATTCCGAAGGCCGCATTTCGTGCCTTTGAATTGCTCCATCGCTTAGGCGACCGCCGCATCGCGAATCGTTCCGAAAACGCGCTGGTTACGCAACGCGCCGATGGACAACTCGTGATTGCACTTTGGAATTATGCGGAACCCGGCGAGAACGTGCCGCCCAAAACGTTCCGCCTTAACGTAACGAACACCCGGGCAAAGCGCTACGTGGTGCAGTTTGTCGATCCCGACCATGGCTCGGGATTAAAAGCGTGGCAGGATAACGGGAGTCCGGTTTCTCCGACTCTGGAGCAGATTGCGAAAATCCGCGCGGCGTCCGAGCTACCGCCGCCCGAAACGCACGCCATCGGCGACCCACTTACGGTCAACCGGCAAGGACTGGCTGTTGTCGAGCTGCTTCCCTGACGTCTAGTTCATTGCGAAGCCGGACGACTTGGCCGATCACGAAAACGGCCGGGCTCGCTACTTCGACTTCATCGCGCGCCACTGCGCCTAACGTGCTTTCGACGATCGTTTCTGTCGCGAGCGTTCCGCGTTCGATGAAGGCTACCGGCTCTTCCGGCCGGCGGCCCGCGTCGATTAACGATCGCGCAATGAAAGAACGGTTCGTCACACCCATTAACACCACGAGGGTGTCGATCGCGCCATATTTTGACCAATCCTGCGCCAGTCCTTCGCGGCAATGGCCCGTGACTACGGCGAAGCTTTGCGAAACGCCGCGGTAGGTGAGCGGAATTCCGGCCAAAGCAGGAACGGAAATGGCAGACGTAATGCCGGGAATGAGTTCGACCGGAATGCCGTGCTCGGCCGCGCGCGCCCATTCTTCGGCGCCCCGGCCAAATACCACCGGATCGCCGCCCTTAAGACGAGCAACTGTCTTTCCTTCGCCCGCATGCGTCCGGATCAACTCAAAAATCCGGTTTTGTACCGGTTCCTGCTCTCCTTCGTGCTTGCCCACGTAGATAAGTTCGGCACCGGGGCGAGCCAATGCGAGGACTTGCGGGCTGACGAGCCGGTCGTAAAGAACGACATGGCATTCGCCCAACACGCGAACAGCCTTGACGGTCAGCAGTTCCGGATCGCCCGGACCTGCGCCGATCAGGTAGAGTTTGCCTGTGGTTTGCGAACGCTCCAACTACCAGTTTAGCGGCCGCGTTGCTGATTGGCCAGTTCTTGCCGGAAAGCCTGTTCCCGTTCCGCAACGTAAGCCCGATAGCCTTGCGGATCGACAAACGGGTTAGCGCCGCCGGCTTTCGCGCGCTTGAGTTTGGCGTCCATATCGTAGTAAACGCCGTGCGCGCCTAGAAAAATATCGCACGGCAGACTGCGAAGGATCTGAAATGTTTTCTCGTAATCGGCTGCGATTTGCGGGTATTGCTTGTTGTCAACCAGCTTGTAGCCGGGATTCACGTTCGGGCTTCCCACGATCACAACGTGATACAGATGCCCATGCTCGTTCAATTCGGTGGTCCAGGTGGTGCATCCTTTCGTGTGCCCGGGTGTGAGGCGCGCGGTGAGCGTGATGCCGCCAAGCTGCACTTTATCTCCGTCGTGCAGGACGCGATCTACTTTGACCGGTGTCCAGTGCTGGTGATATTGGAAGTCGCCGGCGCCGCCGCTCTCGATGATGGGCGCATCGGCATCCATCACCATCAGCTTGGCGCCGCTTAATCTCTTTGCCAGAGCGCAACCAGCGGCGTGATCGTCGTGCGCGTGGCTGATCAGAATGATTTTGATATCGGAGAAATGGAACCCGAGTTTTTCGACGCTCGCGCGGATCAGCGGCACTGACTCTTCGTAGTCCGGGTTGATGAGGATATCGCCCTGCGGCGTGGCCAATAGAAACGAAGCCAGGTAATTCGTGCCGACGTAATACAGATTCCCGGCTATTCGATAAGGCGCCATGGGCCGGTTCCACTGGGGCGTGTAGTCGGCGCCGAGGATCGACGCGAAGAACAAAAACAGGAAAGTGCAAATCCGCATACGTGATGTTACCAGCCCATCTGACGCATGCGGACGAGAATGCGCGCGCCGTACGGGGTGATGCGGTTCGGTTTGCGATGCAGAGGCGACGGAATTACCTCCGCCAGTTCGACAGCCTGCTCGCGCGTGAGTCTCTCGGCAGGGATGCCGAAGTAATAGCGCGATGCGGCTTCCGCGCCGTAAATGCCGGGCCCCCATTCGATGATGTTCAAATACAGTTCGAGAATGCGTTGCTTTGAAAGGAGGAGTTCGGCGATCGGGACAATCGAGAATTCCAGGCCCTTCCGCAATACCGAACGGTTGGTGCTCAGGAAGAGATTTCGCACCAATTGCTGATCGATGGTGGAGGCTCCCCGCACGCGGCCGTCTTCCAGGTCGTCGCGTACGGCGCTACCGATCTCTTTCCAATCGAATCCATGATGTTTAAAGAACCGGGCATCTTCGGCCGCAATCACGGCGTGTTGCAGTTGCGGCGAAATGCGTTCGAGCGGAACAAACAAATAGCGCTTCTTGTATGAAATATGAGACTGCCAGGCTGCAATTCGGCGCTCGGCCTGAACGGCCGTGAAAGGCGGGTCCATCCAGCGGAGTAGGAGGAGGCTGGCGGCCATCCAGAGATAAAAGGCGGCGATGGCTGCCGCGATCCAATACAGGGCATACCGGAGGAACGGCCTTTTCCGAACGCGCCGGGCGGGCGCGGAACGTTTTGCGGCGGTCGGCAAGTTCTCATGATAGACGGCTTCCAGCCCACCGGGAATCCATGTCACCGAATTACGCTAGAGGCATCTCATTAGTAGATCGCACTATGAAATCAGCAGCTTTTCTTTTCGCACTCCTCTTTGCAGGCGCAACCATCGTTCCCGCCTATTCCCAAGTCGGGCAGGACCTGAAAGGCGCTGGGCAGAATACTACAGACGCCGCCAAAACCGGCGCCAAGAAAACCAAGAAAGGCGCTGAAAAAGCAACCAGCGCCACGAAGAAAGGCGTGAAGAAGGGAACTCACAAAGCCGCTTCGGAAACCGAAAAGGGTGCCTCGAAGGTTAAAGACAAAACCAGCGACAACAACCCGCAATAATTACCGCAATTCCCGCTTCTCTTTTTTTTAATAGGCGGTAAAAACCCCTCCCGCCGCCCCGTCCGGCCAGCCGCCGCATATATACTCGGAATGTTGCCCTTTTGTAACCTTCCATGCCTGAATACGATTTACTTGTGATCGGTTCCGGCCCCGCCGGCCAGCGTGCAGCAATCCAGGGAGCGAAAACCGGTAAGAAAGTAGCTCTGGTGGAACGGCGGGAAGTGATTGGCGGTGTCTGCATTAACACCGGCACCATCCCCAGCAAGACCATGCGCGAAGCGGTCTTGCACTTATCCGGCTACAATTACCAGAACATCTACGGCGTTAGCTATCGCGTGAAGGAAAAGATCACCATGGCCGATCTGGCCTTCCGCGTGCAACACGTCATCAAGACCGAGATTGACGTAACGCAGGCGCAGTTAGCCCGAAACGGCATCGAGGTCCTTTCCGGAATCGCCAGCTTCAAAAGTCCCAACGTCGTCTCAGTGACGAACTCGAGAGGCTCGTCCGATATGACCGTCGAGAAAGTGGTCATTGCGACCGGAACCAAACCGGCCTCTTCGGCGAAAGTTCCCATCAACGCGCGGACCATCATCAATAGCGATCAGATACTGGACCTCACGGCCGTGCCGCGCACGCTCATTGTAGTCGGCGGTGGCGTGATCGGTGTGGAATACACTTGCATGTTCGCCGCGCTCGGAGTGCGCGTAACTCTCATCGAAAAACGCCCGCGCCTGCTGGAATTTGCCGATTCCGAAATCGTCGAGGCACTCTCGTATCACTTGCGCGATCATCGCGTCACCATGCGGCTGAATGAAGAAGTGCATAGCGTCGAAGAAAGCGGCGGCGGATCGGGCGTGGTAGCCCTGCTCGAAAGTAACAAAAAAGTTGCCGGAGATTCGCTGTTATACGCGGTGGGACGGCAGGGAAACATCGATGAATTGAATCTGGCTGCGGCGGGTTTGCAAGCCGATGCCCGCGGCCGCATTCCCGTCAACGAGTATTATCAAACCACGCAGGAAAATATTTACGCGGTCGGCGATGTGATCGGCTTTCCCAGTCTCGCTTCGGTATCGATGGAGCAGGGAAGGCTTGCAGTGGCGCACGCCTTCGGTATACCCGTCAAATCCAATCCAAACTATTTCCCGTTCGGCATTTACACCATTCCTGAGATCTCGTTTATCGGCAAGACCGAAGAGCAGCTTACCGACGAGGATGTGCCGTATGAAGTCGGGGTCGCTTACTATCGCGAGATTGCGCGCGGGCAGATCCGCGGCGACACCACTGGCCGGCTGAAATTGATTTTCCACCGCGAGACGCTGGACCTCTTAGGAGTTCACATCATCGGAGAAGGCGCTTCCGAGTTGTTGCACATCGGCCAGGCTGTTCTGATCTTAAAGGGCAAGGTGGATTATTTCGTTGATACAGTGTTTAATTACCCGACATTGGCTGAATGCTACAAGGCCGCTGCCTTCAACGGTCTGAACAAACTGTCGCGTATTTAAATACAGGACCCCCATGGCACACGGCATTGGTATCGTTCTCACGGAAAGAATCGCGGTCGCCGCGATCACGGATAACAGCATCGCGGACCAGTTGCAGGTCTACCCGGTGGACCGCTCGTCTGCCGACCCTTTGCGCGGCGTTCCTGCCGAAATCGTCGTGCAAAACATGGTCGAGGTCACGCGCTTAATCGGCTTGAAGGAGCCGCCCACGCATATCGGCGTGGGCATGCCGGGAATTATCCGCAACGGCATTGTCGAAGACTCGCCCAATCTGATCCAATTCAAGGGCACCCGCATGCAGGAGTTAGTGGCGGAAGCGTTTGCGCCGCTGTTCGGCAGAGTTCCGGTTGCCATCTTTAACGATGCCGACGTCATCGCGGCGGGAATTGCCGCCAAACGCGGCCATCTCGACCGCCTGGTTCGCGTCTGGATGCTGGGCACCGGCATCGGTTACGGACGCTATCCGTTCCGCGACGGCATCTGGGAAGCAGGACATTCCATCGTGTCGCTCGATCCGAAAGAGCAGTTTTGCGGCTGCGGGGGCAAGGGACATTTGGAAGGCATCATGGGCCACCGCGCCATGCGTCTTCGCTTCATGGACCTGGAACCGGAAGAGATCTTTCAACAGGCGGAGCTGGGGGAAAGCCGCTGTGTGGAGTTTGTCAAACTGTGGCATCGCGCGCTTGCCGCCGCCACCGCCACCAGCGTCCATATGGACGGACCGGGCAAATTCTTCATTACCGGCCGCAATGCGCATTTCGTAAATCTGAACCTGCTCAGCGAATACATGCACGAAATGGTAAAGCTCAGCCCGCTCCAAGGCTATTCTCTGGAGATTGTGCCCGGCGGAGAAGAAGTCGCGGTGATCGGCGCCTCGGTAAACGCCGAACAAGCCGCAGCGGAACGCGGCGAATCGTAGCCGTTACTCGCTGGCCAGTGCCGTCCGGTGCTGCTCGGCTAACTGGTCCACCGGCACTTGTTGCATGCCCACCTCCAGCTTCGGAGGACGCAATCCTGGAAACATCGGTTTGACCTTCTGCCAGGCTGCGTAGAGCGCGGCCGCAGCCGAAAGGAATGCCGTTGCATTCTGCAGCAGTTGCGTCCCTACTTGAAGGACGCTCATCACCTCGGCTGGGCCGATCGCTTGAAATTCCTGCCCGCTTGTTTCGGCGGATTCCACGCCGGGCACGCTCTCTAACGCTTCCTGCAATGCCCGGGAAGCGGCACTCAAATCCGTCCCTGGCTCGGCTTCAAAGTGGAGCGTTAGTTGTTCGGTCTCCAAGTTTCCTCTCCTCTCTTCTTATTCCGAGTGAGCTTATAAAGAACGGCGCCCAATAGAACACCTGATGTGCTACCGAGCCATTCTCCAAATACGCTTTCAGTGATTTTTGCAGAGCAAAGTCGGCCCGTTCCCCAGCCGCATAATGCCGGTGAAATTCTCGTGTGATCAGGGAAGCGCTGTCCACCTGCACAATCCAAAGACTACCTAAAATCGACCGCGCGCCAGCCTTAAACAGCGCCGACTGCAAGCCGAATATATCATCGCCCGGCGCTTCGCCCAGATTCCGGAGCTGAATGGCTCGCTGCCCTGAATTACAGGCGCTCAGCACGACTAAATCCGCGCTGAGTTGCAGATTCGCAATGTCCATGGCATCGAATCGTCCGTTCTGAAGTTGGAGACTCGATTCCAGCGGCTCGTTCGGTGTCTCGAACACACTCCTGCCATGCGTCCCCAGATGAAGGCAACGGAATTTGGAAAGCTCGCCCGTGTCCCGCAAGGAGCCAATTCGCGCGCGGCTCGCCTCCGGTCCCAGCAGCACATCCACCTTCGTCCCGGCCGCCTCATAGTAGCCGCGAATTGTCTGTACGTCCGCCTCTACATTTCGCAGAGCAGGAACGCTTGGATCCGTAAACCGGCTGATCCCGATCGCCAGCATGCGGTCCTCAGACCGCTTGTTCCAGGGCAGCAAAAGACTGCTGAAATTCGGCGTATAGGAAACGGCAAATTCCGTCCCCACGAAACCTTGCTCCCAGCGCGCCGCATGGAACGGAAATAAGTGCAGGGAGTGATGCGGCGAGAAGATCACCCGCTTCTTGCCTCGCATCAATTCGCGCGCAAACTCCGGTAAAAGAATCTCGCCAAGCTTGGCCACCGCTTTATCCATACTGAGTTGCGGGCCTCTGAGAGTTCGCACGCACTCGATAAACGCCTGTAGCCGCTCTGCCTCGGCTGGCTTCAGAATGATCCGCTCGGCATGGAAGTTCACCGAATCGATCACCACGGTCAGGAGCACCGTTTCGTTCAGCCAAAAGTAAGAAATGAAGACATCTTGGCTGGACAGGGCGGATTGCAAAGCCTGCACGCTCAATTCCGGAAACTTCGCTCCATCCGCGGACGCCGCCTGCGAAACAGACAATAACTCCCATAACTGCCGCCGCTTGTCTTCGAGCTGTTTTTTTGCGGGCTCGTCTGCCGCTGCAAGCTCGTCGCTCACCTCTCTGAACTGGCGGGCGATATCGGAATTCACGCTGCCGTCCTGTCGTGGTGTCAGATACGTTCGAATTGCCGATCGAGCCTTGATCAGGTCGATAGCGGCCAACATGCTGTCCCACTTTTTTGCTTTAAAGGCGCCCAGCGCGGCCCACTTGTAGAAATCCACGACGTAGCTGAGCAGTGCGGCCTGCCGGAACTCGTCTTGCACGCGATACCGCTCGGTTTCAAAGTCCCGAATAGTGGATTCGGCCATTGCAAGTCCGCCTTCCAGATCGCCGCTCATCATGCGAGCCTGCAATTCGCGCGCGCGTGAGTCCAGGTACAGGTATCGTTGGTGCGACTGTGCCAAGGATCCAATTCTGTCGGCACGGCCAGCCAAAAGCCGGCGCCGCGCCTCTTGCGCAATCGGGATCATCTCGGCGCTGCGCCCCAGATGCCCCAGTACATACACTTCTTCGAGCCTCGTTTTCGCCTCGTATTCCGGACTGTTTAGCCCGTCGGCTTGTGCCTGAAGCGCATGCAATTGGGCCAGCAGATCGTCCATACCGCCGCCCGTCCCTGCGCGCTGATTGCAGCTCTGCCGGATGGCGAAGAGCGCGTTGTCAATGGCCGTGCATTTTTCCAGGAACTCGCTGAAATCATCTTTGGCCGGTTCGTCCTTCGCGGCCGCATCCGGAAAATACCGCTTCATGAGGACATTCTGCTCGGCTGCCGCGGCTTTCGCCTCCCGGGCGAACTGTGCAATCATTTTGTGCAGTTCGCATTGCATGGCGTAGATGCGGTCCGACTCGGACTTGTCTTCGGCCACCGCAACCGCAAACTCCGCCCCCGCGATGCTGTCGTACCACGTTCCGATTTGGCTCAGTCTCCCCAGCAGCGGCACGCCCCGAAGGGCCACCGCTGCCTTGTCGATCCAGGTATCGACAGCTTCGGCCAAGCCGCACTCCAGAGGATTCGGATATCCCAGCTCTATCAGCGCGCGAGCCGCTGCTCTGGCGTTCTGTTGAGCTTCGAAGGTATCGCCCGCCGAGGACGCCACATCGACTAACTGCATCAGCGGCTTCACGCGTTCTAACGGGTCTTCTTGCTTTCCGGTTGCATTGAGCCGCGCCAGCGCCGCCGCCACAGCCGCGTCCAGATCGCCAGTCAGCTTTTGCTGAAGATCCCGCGCGCGATTCTTACAATCCTCTACTTGCGGAACTTCTCCCGCCTGCTCGAAATACCCGGCTGCATCGGCGTACGCGTTGAGCGCATCCTCGTTACGCCCCGCCAGCGCGTAGCAACCCGCCAGCATGCGAGCCGTGGACCCGGTCATGTAAAACACGTACGGGAGCGCTTCGTTCTTGGAGTCTGTCTCTCGAATCAACGCCTGCGCGTCCGCCAGAACGCTCTGTAACTGCTCGATCGAGGACACGGTAACTCCACCGGGCCCCGTCTGCCCCTCCACTTTGTCCAGCCGCGCGAAAATGGCGAGCGCTGACTGCATGACCTTCGTCTTTCCCAGTTCGCCCGAAGAAGGCCCTTGGGCAACAGACGAGTCCCTCTGCGTGATTTCCCCCGCCGCTTCCCACAAGATGAACAGGCGGTTCGCAATCGCCACGCCTTCCGGAGCCGCCTGGCCCCCCTGAACTTCCTGAACGAGCTTTTGAAGCTGTATATTCGCGTCGGGTCCCGGCGTGATCCCGGCGCTGCGCTGGATCGCGAAGTTCAGAACAACAAGATTGCGGTACAGATCCTGCGCCGGGGTTGCCTCAATTTCCTTCTGGAACGCTGCTTTGGCCTGCTCGGGCGGAAGGTCGAGCAGTTTCTCCAACCGCTGCAACTCCTCTAACCTTGTCTCGTTGGGTAAGCCGGCGCGATAAGCGCTGCGCAGCTTGGTCCAGTCCGGCATTCAGACCAGCATACGCGCTTTCAGCCACGCCTTGGCCAGCCGCAATTCCCTACGCACCATGTGAACCGACTTCGATAACGCCATCGAGATCTCTTCCGCGGTAAAGCCGCCGAAGTAGCTCATTTCGATCATCATTGCCTTGGCAGGATCAGCCTGTTCGAGCTGTTTCAAAGCGCTGTTCATCGCCAGCACGGGCCGGTTCGGTTGCGGCGGCCAATCTGGAAACTCAGAAAGCGCCACCTCATGCACTGCATCGCGTTTTTCGGCCGTTCTGTGGCGGGCCGTGTCGACCGGAATCTGCCGCATCAATCTGGAGACGATTCCGTAAAAGTGTGCCCGGTTCTTGTAGGAGGGATGCCGCCCGCTGAATTTGCTCACTTACGGAGCGACTTGGCGGTTCTCCTGGCCCTCGCCAGCAACCTGCGATCATGCGCGATTTGCGCGGACCTCAAAAGCGCCCTCTGGTTGTCAGGATTTCGAAGCAGCGCCATGTGCAGAAGTCTTTCGGCCGTTCGAAGACTCTGCTCCGCTTTGTCCGCTTGGCCGAGATTCTCTGAGAGCGGCACTCCTTGCACACGCGCAATGCGCAGATAGGCGTCAGCCATATCGAGCGCGAGCTCGGGGTCTCCATCCGCTTCGGCAGATAAGCGCTGCAGGTAATCGAGCGACGCGTCCACAATTAACTGGCGTGTCCTGGCGCTCCCGGCCAGCTTGCTGACTTCGGTATCGATATCGAATAGCCTGTTGGAGAGTTGACGCACAGCAACCAGCCGCCGCTGCCCAACCGCGCGCTGATAATTTGCAACCGCCACGCCGCTTGTGAGGCCACTTACCGATAGCGTCACCGCCGCAACAGGCAGCCAATGCCGTTTCACAAACTGTCGTGCCCGATGGTACGCATCTCCCTTGCGGGCGCGAAGCGGCCGGGATTGCAGGAAGTTCTCCAAGTCCTCCGCAAACTGCTCCACGCTGCTGTACCTCTGCTGAGGGTCCCGGTGCAACGCCTTCATGAGCACGCTGTCTAGATCTCTGGGTAAGGAGGGCAGCAGGCTGGAGGGTGGCTTGACACGTCCATTGGAGATAGCAGACGTAATTCCTGCAACGGAATCCGTGTCGAATTGATGGGGAGACGAGCCTGTTAAGAGCTTATAAAGCACAGCACCGAGCGAATAGATGTCCGAAGCTGTCGTAATCGGCTCCCCGGTCACCTGTTCGGGACTGGCGTATTCGGGTGTTAGCAACCGCATGCTCGTTTGCGTGAAATCTGTTGTGGCATCCAGAATTTTCGCGATGCCGAAATCCAGAAGTTTCGGTTCGCCGTTCACGGTCACCAGAATATTGGCCGGTTTCAGATCGCGATGCACCACCAGGTTCCGGTGTAGATAAGCAACAGCCGCGCAGACCTTGAGAAACAATCTCACGGTCTGCCGGATATTGAGGTCGACGGTAAAGGTGTCAATCGGCTGCCCTTCCACGTGTTCCATTACGAGATACGGTTGACCGTCTTCCCGATGACCTGCATCCAGCAGCATGGCAATATTTGGATGAGACAGGCTGGCTAAAACTTGTCGTTCCGCCAGAAATCGCTGGCGCGCTTTCAGATCGTCCGATCCGGAGCGGAGTAGCTTCACTGCGACTCGGTGGGATATCTCACCATCGACACGCTCACCGAGATAAACTGTGCCCATGCCGCCGCGCCCAACCATCTCGCGCAGCCTGTAAGGTCCACACAATAAGGGGTGGACATCGAGCCTTTCGATGGCCCACTCCGCCAGCTCAGCAATGTCGCTATCCAGTGAATCGGTCATGCCCGGATCGAACCGCAGAAGACCCGCCACTTCCTGCAGCGTGTCTCTATCGGAATTATGTTCTTGAAAGTAGCGAGCCTGAGCTTCCTGCGATAGATCCGCAAGACTGTGAAAGAGATCCTCCACGTGGTTTTTCATCGAAGCGATTACCCATCTGTAAGTTTGCTTTCGAAAACTTTGTCCCGAAACAAACCTCTTCGGCAAGTGGATTCAGCACTCTCTCGGCGAGATGCGGGATTGCGTTAAAACTTTTGTCCATAAATTGTAAATAGTGTCAGTCCGGAAGAGTTATACGCATAATTTGCCCGGCGCCCTCGCCAAACCCGAAACCGAAATTCGAAACGTACAGTTGACCATCCGGGCCTACGGCCATCCCTGTCGGAAAAGTGAGGCCGGATGCAATTTCAATCGTGTGACCCGTTGAATCTGCGCGCAGAACCTTGCCCTGCCCGGGAGTAGGCATGCCGTTTGCGGCACTTGTCTCCAAAATGTACATCCGTCCTCCTGCATCAAATGCAATAGCCAACACGGTTGCCAGCAGCGGAACAGCGACTCGAATCCGCCGTTCGTGCTGGATTTCAAAAACGTTTGCTGCCTCTATATTGATCGGAAACAGGTGCAGATTTCCGAAATAGAGCCTCTCATGGAAAGCCAGCGCTGTCGGCACAATATGTCCATGCGTGGCCGATATGTCCACCAGCCGATGAACGCTCCCGTCCAGGTGAACTTCATCGATTTCTCCATGATTCGGTTCGGTTGTGTAAAGCTGATCATCCACCGCGATCAGATTCCACCAGGTCCCATCCGGTTCGAAGTCGTCTGGATTCGGATAAGCAACCGGATGATCCGCTATAAACGCGCTGAGGTCGGCAACCGGCGTTGATGTCCCGCGGCGCGGGTCAATTTGAATCACCTGATTGCTGGTGTTCAGCAGCCCATGCGAACAGCCGGCGCCCGCCAATAACGCGTACATTCGATGGTGCAGGAAGGCAACATCCGCAGCGCCACTCACAAACGACCCGCTAGCCGGGGCAGTCTGGCTGGAGGGAAGTCCGTCAATCACCGTGCTCCTATTGCCTTGAGGGTCGATCCTCGAGATTCTCGCCGTAAACCCGCCTGTATAAGGACCAACCGGCGCTGGCACCTGGTCGCAAACCCCGACGGTAGTTGACGCGCCGCCCAAGCCGCCTTCAGCCACATAGAGAAAGCCATCCGGGCCAAATTTCAACCCTCGCGGATTGTTCAGCCCCGTCACAAACACCGAAACATTGGGCGATAGCTGCGCCTGCGCGATGCTCGCGGCCAGGAATGCCCCGAGCCCCACTACTAACAGTCTGCTTTTCATATACGCCTCCTTGTGCAAAATGGCTGGAATCGAGCTTAGGACCGAACGAAGTGCGTTACAAGGAGGTGAATATGAGCAGCGGCTGAGTTTTATATGAGTTCACAGCCGCGAAGCGCGTGCCTCAAGAGGCCGGGGGCAAGCCGATCCGCTCCAAGAACCATCGGTAGCGTGGATCGCTGCGCAAGGACCGGAACGCATCATCGATCCGCACCAGATATAGCGGGCCAGCCTGGTTCTGTAATGCACGTTCTAGCCACCCGAACGCCTCATTGGCATCTCCGAGCGCGCTGCAAATGGCGGCGCACAGCAGTGACGGTTCGAAGTAATCCTCCGTAGCGCGAACCTTGTGCAACAACTCCAAAGCTGAGCCGCGCTGTCCCGCCATCGCGAATTCACAGGCCAGGAAGGCCAAAGCCTCCAGGCTCTCGGGGTTGCGCTGAAGGGCTTTTTTGTAGCTTTCAATAGCTTCCGATCGCCGCCCGAGCCTGGAAAAGACCTTGCCAAGAAACATGTGCAAACGATAGTAGTAAGGATCGAATTCTATCGCCTGCAGAAGTTGTCGCAATGCGAAATCCAGCTGGCCCAAATGCAAATAAATTACGCCAACATAAGTGTTAACCACGGCCGAGAGAGGATCCAATTCGCGTGCGCGTGTGATGGTCCGCAGCGCATCCTGTGGTTGACCGATGGCGCTGAGGTACAGAGCGTACCAGATGAGTGCCGTTATGTTATTGGCATCGCCCTGTAATGCCCGCTGGAACTCTGCGCCCGCGCCTCTCCAGTCCAGCTCATACCAGCTTTTCAGCATTCCAAGAGTACAGTGCGCCTCCGCCAGGCTCTCATTCAATTCCAGGGCTCGACGAAGCAAAGGTTGCGCATTCGCAAGAGCTTCGCTTGGCTTCATCAATGCGACCCGCAAGGATCCCATTTGCGCGTAGCAATCTGCTAATCCAGCGTAGGGCGCCGCGAAATGCGGATCTGCCGCAGTCGCTTCCTGGAAGTACCGCATGCTGAGCCGTATGGACTCACCCGTCATCTTGTGCCAAAAGAACCTGGCTTTCAGGTAGGCGTCGTGAGCTGCCGGCGTCGGCACATGCTTTTGCTGGACGAGCGTCGTGGAAGGCACAAGTTCAATCGCAAACCATTGGGCGATTTGCTTCGCAAGCTCCTCCTGTACCGTAAAAAGATCTTTGGCTTCACGCTCGTATGTTTCCGACCGAAGCAGGCCCCCATCGCTGAGATCGAGCAACTGTACGGCGATTCGAATTCGCCCATCAGAGCGCCGAACCGACCCTGTTAGCGCGTAGTCAATGTTTAACTCGCGCCGCAGCCGGGGCAAATCCATCCGAGCATGCTGGCGGGCGCCCCTGATTCTGGTACTGACAACTCGGAGTTGCTCAGGATTCAATCGTGAAAGAATGCTGACGACCTCCTCGGCAAGTCCGGCGCCAAAATAGTCTTGCTTAGCTCCGGTGCCGAATTCTTCCAGCGGTATGACCGCGAGTCGAATGGGCCGGCGAACAGAAGGCAGTTCCTCTTCCGAAATTCGAGAGACGCAAGCCATGAACCGATAACCACGGCGAGGAAGCGTCTCGATAAATCGGGGTTGTTCCGCGTCATCACCGAGCACTGCACGGATCCGGCGAATGCAGAAATTAAGACTCTGCTCGAAATCTACGAACGTGTCGTCACCCCACAAGTTCTTTCGGATTTCCTCGCGCGTCACCAGCCTTCCGGGATTCATCGCGAGCAGGGCGAGCACCTTTGCCGGTTGCAGTTGCAGCTTCCTTGGATCGCCTCGCTCGTGCAATTCGTAGCTGTGTAGGTCCAGCTCGAAGTCAGCAAATCGAATCACAGCCATCATCCGGCCCTTTTATTACAATTACTGGCCGCCGCTCACGCCGCTCTGCTCCCGCGCTCTCAAAAACTCATCGCCCGGTTTCCAGGTAGGCAACTTAGGGAGATTGGCAATATCTAACCCGAGTGTTAAACCGAAATTCGCCATTTGCTCCATGCCCGCAAAATCCCAGTCCTCGTGATACTCGTCCGAAGGCTGATGATAGTGCTTTGAGTTGTACTCCTCGAAGACAGTACTGCCGAAGTTAGCTGGTTTGCCGGGATAGTTCGTGCCTTGCGAGATGGAGAAAGCGGGAATGCCTACGCGGGCCAGCGAGAAATGATCGGAGCGATAATAATGCCCCTGTTCCGGCTCGGGATCGGGCGCGATTTCTAAACCGGAGCGCTTCGCATCGCGTTCCACGAGCGGCCACAAAGTCGTCCGCTCCGCGCCCGTGACCGAAACGTCGCGAGTCTTGCCAAATGGATACAACGCGTCGTAATTCAGATCCACGGCCGTCTGTCCGGCCGGCACTTCCGGATGCTCGCCATAGTATTCGGAACCGAGCAGTCCCGATTCTTCGGCGGTCACGAACAGGAAAAGCGCGCTGCGCTTCGGCTTTTGCGGCAGTGCCGCCCAGATGCGCGCGAGTTCCAAAACCACGGCACAGCCAGTGGCATTATCCACGGCGCCGTTGTAGATCTTGTCTCCGTTCACCGGAACGCCAGTTCCCAAATGGTCCCAGTGCGCGGAATACAACACCACCTGCGATTTCAACTGCGGACTGGAGCCCTCCACCCGTCCAATCACGTTTCTGCTCTCAATTGCGCGCAGCCTCACAGGAATGTGCCCAACGATGTGTACGCCCAGCGGTATGGGACGAAAGCTCTTCTGATTGGCCGTCGCCAGCAGTTGATTGAGCGTTTTGCCGGTTCTTGCAACCAGCTTCGCGCCGGCCTCTTGCGAAAGCCATGCCGCCAGTTCCAAACCTTTTTGACCTGGCGCCAGCTTCAGTTCCGGATGCTCCTGACTCCACGATCCGCTCACCACGCCCCATCCGTAGCCGGCGGTCGGCGTCGTGTGGATAATGAGCGCTGCAACGGCCCCACGCCGCGCGGCTTCTTCAAATTTGTACGTCCAGCGGCCGTAGTAAGTGAGCGCGCGCCCGCCGAAAAAGTTCGGATCGTCCGAAGGCGGCTCATTGGTGAAGAACACGAGCACTTTGCCTTTGAGATCGGCGCCTTTGTAGTCGTCCCAGCCGTATTCAGGAGCGGAAATGCCGTGCCCGACGAACACCGCTTCAGCGTTGAAATCGTTCCGTGGCTGCTGCGATAGCGCAGTGCCGACATAATCCTTCACGAAATGCAACGGAATTCTCCGGTTCTTTCCCGCAATGGTCAGGGTGGCCGAGGGCAGCGTGGTGCAGCCGATCAGCGGAACGCGCTGGAAGTACGTTCCGTTGTCGCCGCCGGGCTTCACGCCTTCGGCTTGCAGTTGAGCCGCGATGTAATCGGTCGCCAGTTTCCCCCCCGGAGTTCCCACTCCGCGCCCCTGCAATTCATCACTCGCCAAATACTTGACATGCGCGCGCAGCTTATCACCGGAGACATGCAGGCTCTGCGCCCATGTCGAAGCCACCACACACGCCCCGGCGAAGAGAATGCGGAAGAACATGGTTCCAGTCTAACGGCCACTGGTTGAGCATTCCCGGTACACTGTATCTGTTATGCATCCCACCCTCCGGCGCCTGCGCTCCATGCTGGCCGCATCGCTTGCTGTGTTGGGAGCCGGTCTGCTCTGCACTCGCGTTCTGCACGCGGATTCCACGGTGGCGGCTATTGTGTTGTTTCTCGCTGTGTTGCTGGTCAGCGGCTACTCCAGAATGTTGGAGGCCGTAATCGCCGACATAATTGCCGCCTTTTGGCTGGACTATTACCACATACCGCCCGTAGGCTCCATCACGATCGGCGATGTACAGGGTTGGTTTGCATTGCTTGTCTTTTTGGCTGTGTCACTCATCGCAACAAACCTTTCTGCTCGACTCAGGCGCCAGCGCGACCAGTTGATCCTGCAGCAAACCGAATCCGAGAAGCTGCATGCGCTGAGCCGTACGATGCTGCTCGCGAGCGGCGCCGAGGATGGGCGGCGGCTGCTGATCAACAAGTGCATGGAACTGTTCGGATTCAACGAAGTAGTTCTTTTTGAGAGTGCCACGTCTCAATTTCATCGCTCCCAGATACACACGGAAATTCCCGACGAGAAGCTGCAGCGCGCAGCCTTGCATCGGTCCGTCGAAGAGAGTGCAGATCTGACCATCATTCCAGTGGAACTTGGTAACAAGAGCTTCGGCAGTCTGGCGTTTCGCGGAGCATCGCTCGCTCGGCCCATGCTACAGGCGATTGGAAACACAATCGCGGTTGGACTGGCTCAAGCCCAAGCCCGCGAAGCGGCCGGCCGGGCCGAGGCGGTGCGCCGCAGCGAGGAGTTGAAATCGGTTCTCATCGACGCCCTCGCGCATGATCTAAAAACGCCGCTCACGGCCATTGAGGCCGCGACCGATATTCTTCTGAGCCCCTCCGGCGCATCGGCCAGCCAACGCTATGATTTGCTGCAGGTAGTTCGGGAGGAAACACTACGCCTGAAGCGCTTAGTCGGCGAGGCGATTCACCTTTCCCGCATTGATGCCAAAAAGCTGAAGCTCGAATATGAAACCGTTCGCGTGCCAGAGTTGATCGACGGAGCGGTCGAGTCCTTGGGCGGCCGGCTTTCCACTCATCAGATCTCGATCGAAGTGCCGCCTGACCTGCCGGCGGTGTTCGCCGACCGGGAGCTCATTCTACAATCGTTGAAACAGCTCCTGGACAACGCCATCAAGTACAGCCCGCCGCGGTCGGTGGTTACCATTTCAGCCGGTGAGGCCAACGGTTTCGTGTCTATCTCCGTCCGGGATCAGGGGCAGGGATTGACGGAGCTTGAGCAGACGCGCGTGTTCGATAAGTTCTATCGCGGCCGCTATGATGGCTCGGCCATTCAAGGCACCGGCATGGGGTTGGCGATCGCACGTGAAATATCCGAGGCGCACGGGGGCTCGATTGGAGTGGAAAGCGAAATTGGAAAAGGATCCAGATTCACGATTACGTTACGCCCCGCAGGCACGCGCTCGGACCTTCAGGATAAGCGGTCATGAGCTCGGGAGCTCGCATCCTGGTTGTCGACGACGAGCCGCAGATCCAGCGGGTCATGAGAACAGCTTTGGTAGCGAACGGATACCAGTTCTATGAGGCCCGGACCGGCGAAGAGGCATTGGAAGCTTTGCGCGAGCACAATCCGGAATTAGTTTTGCTGGACATGAACATGCCAGGCATGGGTGGTATGGCGGCCTGCCGCGAGATCCGGGCCGTGTCCGATGTCGCCATCATCGTCGTTTCCGTACGGGACAGCGAGCGGGATAAAATCGCGGCTCTCGATGCTGGAGCGGATGATTACATTACGAAACCATTTAGCGTGAACGAATTGATGGCGCGCATTCGAGCCAATCTGCGCAGGCTGCCCACTCAAGCCGAGCACAGCCAGCCCATCGTTGTTTCCGCCGATCTAACCATCGATCTTTCCGCCCGTCAGGTGATTGCGCACGGACAACCCGTCCGCCTCACGCCCAAGGAGTTCGATTTGTTGCAGTATCTGCTGTCGAATGCGAATAAGCCGGTGGCTCACCGCAAGCTCTTGCAAACATTATGGGGGCCGGACTACGGCGATGAAGTGGAGTACTTACGTGTGTTTGTAAGTCAGTTGCGAAAGAAAATTGAGGCCGATCCGGCCCACCCGCGTTACATTCTGACCGAGCCGTGGATCGGATACCGTTTCGCCCTGCCAGGGAAAGCATGAGCGCGCGCGGGAAATTGAAAATCTTTCTCGGCTATGCCGCGGGAGTAGGCAAAACGTATCAGATGCTCGAAGAAGCGCAGCTTCTGCGGGCGAAGGGCGTGGATGTCGTCATCGGCTACTTCGAGCCGCACGGGCGCAAGGACACGATTGCCAAAACAGAGGGTTTGGAGATGATTCCGCGCAAGATCGTGGAGTATCGCGGGTCGGCATTTGAAGAGATGGATACGGATGCCATCGTGTCGCGTCATCCGCAGGTGGCCGTAGTCGACGAGTTCCCGCATACCAACGTCCCTGGATCGCCTCGCGAGAAGCGCTGGGAAGATGTACTCGTCATTCTGGAGCAAGGCATCGATGTGCTGACCACCATGAACGTCCAGCATCTCGAAAGTTTGAACGATCAAATGGCGCAGATTACCGGCGTGAAAGTCCGCGAAACGATTCCTGACTGGGTGGTGAAGCAGGCCGACGAGGTGATCATGGTGGATCTCACGCCTCGCGCTTTGCTGAATCGCCTGGAGCGCGGAGTGGTTTACCCGCCGGAAAAGGCCCAACGCGCGCTACAGAATTTTTTTAAGGAATCGACCCTGGTTGCGTTGCGGGAAATGGCCCTCCGCCAGACCGCGCACGAAGTGGAGGAGCGTCTTGAGCAGAGCGATGGCAATCTAGAAGCAGTCTTACGGCCCGAGTCCCCGATCCCCCACGCCCCACGCATGCCGCGCCTGGACGATGCGGTCGTGATTTACATCAGCGACGATCCATCCACCGCGATGCTCATTCGCCGGGGCAAGCGCGTCGCGGATATTACACATGCCGATTGCTTCGCAATCTTCGTGACCGAACAGCCAGACCTTCAGAGTTTGCCTCCGGCCAAGCGGGACGCGGTCGAGCGGCATCTCAATTTTGCCCGGAACCTTCATATAGAAACACGTGTGCTGGTGGGAGGCGACCACGCCCGCGCCTTGGTGGATTTCGCCAGGGTTCACAATGCCCGCCAAATTTTCCTGCCGCGGGTCATTGGAAAAGGCGTGGACCGGCTGCGCGGCAAGAGCCTGGTTAATCAAGTGGTCAGCCTCGCAGACGATATGGAAGTGACCATTGTGGCCGATCGCAAACTGGCAGCCCGATAGCGCACGCTGCGCTAGACTGGAGTCTTCGGGCCGTGGCGCAGCCTGGCTAGCGCGCTTGCTTGGGGTGCAAGAGGTCCCGGGTTCAAATCCCGGCGGCCCGACCAGTTAAGTCGTTCAAATCACTTCGTTAGTGCCTCCCGCATCATTCCGAGCTCGGAAACAGATATTCGCTTCCCGGCGTTTTCTCAATTTGACGCTGGAACGCCTCTTTTGCGGCCTCGGTAACGTGAAATTTGCTCTACTAGTGCTTAATTGCGGAAATTCACGTACTGCCAACTACGCCGAATATGCGAGCAGAACCCCGACCTGGCGTGCGGCGCACGTCCGCTTTAGCGCGTGAGGGAGGGGAGTTCATACGCTTTCTTCCGCAACTTAGAACTAGCTAGCGTGTGCCGCGTAATGATCGAACCATCCCGAATCGAGGCGAGTCCCGATAAACTGCTTATCTGATTCGGATGTATTCTTTGACCTTCGGCCACCACCATCTGACGCTTATCAGTGCAAAGCCGCCGGCAAGCAGTGCTGCTGGTGTCGGCTCGGGGACGGCCGGGGCATCGAGAGTCCCACTTCCCGAGACAGTGAAGCTGGTGCTTCCTAAGAACCCGGTGCCCGAAACAGATCCTGTCGCCCCGGCAAATTCGCCCGTTCCTCCGCTAAAAATTAAAGTCTGAGGGAAGGGGCCTGTTCCGTCTGGGCTGTATCGGGCGCGGTTTGATCCTCCGATACATTGCCGAACAATGCATCGCCATCGGCAACAACGAGGCTAAATGTTCCGTTCAGCAGGTTCGTGGTGAGATCCAGCACGCTATTGTCTGAGTACGAAACGGGGTCCCAAGCAGCATTTAGAACTGGATCTCCTGATATTTACAGAACCCCGCGCGTAAGCAAAGGGTCCGCAACCAGTCCCTCAACTTGGCAACCGTCACTATGAATACCCAAAATCAGGACCAGATGCCAAAACAAGCAGTTGTTGCAACAAATCTTTTATATATGAATCAAAACTCTTAAGAGGCAAACCAAATGAGTGCATCCGCTACACCGCAACCCACTGTCAGCACCTGGAATATCGACCCCGTTCACTCCGTTGCCGAGTTCAAAGTAAGGCACATGATGATTGCCAACGCGAAAGGACAGTTCACCGGAATTAAAGGCGTCCTCACTCTAGATGAAGCGGATGTGACGAACTCACGTGTTGAGGCAACGATCCAAGCAGCCTCTATCAGTACCAGCGACTCCGAGCGGGACACTCACCTGAAGAGCCCCGATTTCCTGGACGTGGTCAGTTTTCCAACCCTGTCTTTCAAATCGACCCGGATATCTCGTGCGACGAACGGAGAGCTAACCGTGGCGGGCGACCTGACCATTCACGGCGTCACGCGGCCGGTTGTGTTCAATGTAGAAGGACCGACCCCACCGGCCAAGGATCCTTGGGGTAACAGCCGGGTGGGAGTCTCGGCCACCACGAAGATTAGCCGCAAGGAGTTCGGCTTGACGTGGAACGCCGCGCTCGAAACCGGCGGCATCATTCTTGGGGACGAGGTCACCATCTCGCTCGAAGTTGAGTTCGTCAAGGCGTAAATGCTCCATTAGCAATGGACAAGACTTGATCCCGCCGCACGGAATAGCTCTTTGTATTTCCGCCGCGCCGAATCCTCACGTTTACCGTTCCCGGGCCCGTACCCACTGCGCGTAAAGGCATTCCGCTTTGCGTACAAATCAGCCGGACTTCGCCTTGTATTTCGAGTGCGCGCCGGGCTCCGATGAAAAGTTCCGAGCGGCCGGGCTGATTGCGCAGTTCGATAGCGCCCGCTTTCGAAACACAACGTGTCGAACCGGCCGGCACGCGGCAGTTGCATTCGATTTCCTCGCCCGTAACACGCAGTCCATAGAGCCTCCTCACAAATTCTAAAAGGACCAGCGCGGCCGGCGAGTATCCTGCAGCGGCCGGAGTAAATTCGCCGGTTTCAGGGTCCATCTGCTGTAAAAACGCTCGGGCGCGTACGATTGCGTTCACCCATTGCTCCATAAGATGGCGGAAATCGGAGTACTTCCCATAATGCTCCATCCAGCGCGGAGTTCGCAGCGCGGTCAGTGCCTGACTCGCCCCGCCCCAGGAATTCCGCGGAATCGGCCTCACAAACGTAGGATCATCAATCGCGATGGACGGAATCGGGTAAGGCGGCCAGAACGCGTGCGGATTGCCGATCTGTAGCCGGTAAATATGCTCAAAAGTTGCTTGGTCCGGCACATGCTCGCCCAGCACGCGCGTAATCACCACGCTCCGGATCTTCACGAAATTGCCGTCCGAATCCCGGTCGTAGAACGCGCCTGTTTCGGGATCGTACAGTTTCGAAAGAATGGCGTGGCGGATCTGTTCGGCCTTTTCCTGCCAGCGCGCTTCTTCGCTCCGCCGTCCCATGGTTCGCGCCATCTGCGCCAGCGCGATTCTGCCTCCGTAAACCGTGGCGGAAAGATCGGGAGCCAGATAGGGCAGGCCGTTCACCTTCGGGCAAAGGCGCGCGTCGTTATTCGGGCAGCGATTGGGCTTGCCTGCAAATCGCGGGCTGCGATCCTGGCCCGTATCGTACGTGCAGAAGGCTTCGCATAATCCCGTGCCGCGCGTATTCCGGTACCGCATCAGCCAGTCGTCCCACCGGCTGCACGCACGGTAAGCGCGATCCAAGAAGCCCGTATTGCGATTCCTGTGGTACAGATCCCATGCTGTGGCGGTAATCGGAACCACCATCTGAATCTGGCCCGTACCGGTGCTGGTCTTCTTGACAGAACACGGCAGATATCCGTCCTCGCGCTGCAACTCAAAGAAGACATCGTGATTATTCAGCGCGATCTGTGGAGCGTACGGCTCGTACGCCAATCCTTCGAGCGGAGCGCACTCCAGCCAGACGCCCGGATATTCGGCGCCTTCGAGCAACACCGGACGCGGAAATCGTTCCACCATCTGGATATTGTGCTGAAGCGTATCGAGCGCCGCGCGGTAGGTCGCATCGAGGCCCTCATTTCCGAAGGAGATCTGCGGCGGCTCGCTGTCGCACCACGCTTTCATCGCAAGCGCGCCGGAAATGGACGCCTGAAGCAGGCTCCTGCGAGTTAGCATGATTACTTGGTTACGAGCATTCTTGCACACGCCTGGCGTGCGATTCCGGCGATATTGCTATTGTTGGTGGCCGGCACTACGTACGGACAGAACCCCGGCCGTGAGGGAGGGGCGAGCGGCCGCGTTCTGGTTGTCTACAATGCCGGTTCTAAAGAATCCCGGGATGTGGCCCGTTATTACATGCTCAAGCGCGGTATTCCCGAAAGTAACGTCTGCAAAATTAAGCCGCTTTCTCCCGATTCGGTCGATGAAGGCGAGTACAAATCCCACGTACAGGCGCCCATTCGTAAATGTCTCGACGCGGTAGGCAAAGACAAAATTCTCTACATCGTCTTTTCCTACCAGACTCCCTTCACAGTGGTTCTGCACGACAATGTATATGCCCTCGATTCATTCGTAGAGGATGTCTGGGACGAGTTTTTGCCTCTCCGGCCTGCTACCCAGGCCGACGTGCAACCCTACTTCGGCAATGCTCAAAGTCAAGCTGACTACTACGAACCCTATGTCCCGCTCGCCACCTATCGCGAAAAATCTGGAGCGCATCGGATCTATTCGGTGTGGCGGTTGGATGCAGCGGATCCGGCGCTGGCGAAGGGTCTCGTCGACAAAGCACTGTATGCCGAATCGCACGGGCTCTCCGGGCGTGGCTGTTTTGACTGGCGGATTGCCGATATCGCGCATGTCGCAGACCGTGGCTATGGTGCCGGCGATTGGGACGTATATCGGGCCGCTCAGTTCACGCGTAAAGCCGGATTTCCTGTTCTGGAAGACGGGAGCGAACAGGAATTCGGAACGCCTCCGGCGCCGCTCCGCTGTGATGGGGCCGCGCTATATGCCGGATGGTACAGTCTCAACCACTACAATGACGCCTTCTCCTGGAACGCTGGCGCAATTGGAATACACCTGGACAGCGCCTCTGCGGTAAACCCCCGCAGCGGTCCGAATTGGGCCGCGAACGCATTGAAGAGGGGCATCACTGTTACCAGCGGCGCGGTCACAGAACCCTACCTTGAAAATCTTCCCCATCCCGACCAGGTGTTCCTCTACCTGTTTCAAGGCGCGAACGTCGGCGATGCGTTCGTGCGCGGTACACGGCTCCTGAAATGGATGATCCTCAATATCGGTGATCCGCTATACCGTCCCTTCCCCAACGGCATTCATACGCAAACCGCTCATGGCAGCGATCGGTGATATACTGCCGCTCGCATACTAAAACGACCTTCCCTTTAGTCATTCTGGAAAGGAGATTTGCATGCGTGAGCAATTTCGCCCCCGCCGTTTTGTCTTGTGGATCGCATTCCTGCTCCTCTTCGCGATCCTCTTTGTCTCGCTTCCTTTGCTCGCTCAGGTCTACACAGGTTCTTTGACAGGCATTGTCACGGATCCCAGCGGGGCCGTCGTGCCCGGAGCGAAAATTGCCGTCGTAGATCAGGACAAAGGCTATACCTACAATGCCGTATCCGCGAACGACGGACGCTATGACATCCGCAGCTTGCCGCCTGGCCGCTATCAACTAACCGCGGAGGCGCCTGGGCTGCAAAAAACGACACGAACAGGGATCGTTCTCAATGTAGGGCAGAATGCGGAAGTAAATGTTACCCTTCAGGTCAGCACGGCCTCGCAGACGGTCGAAGTATCCGCTGCCGCGGAACAGCTTGGCACCCAGGACGCGACCACAGGACAGGTTGTCAACCGTACATTCATCAACGATCTTCCGCTCGTCAGCCGCGGTGTCTTTAATCTGGCTCAACTCGCGCCCGGAGTCACGCAACCGCCCGGCAGCAGCTTTGGTCTGAATCAGAGCCCGGTAAACTTCGTCTCGAATGGCGGCCGTAATTCCACTTCCGACATTATCATCGACGGTATTAGTGAGACTAACTACGAAAACAATAGCGGCATCACCAATGCACTGTATACTCCCTCCATCGATGCTGTCCAGGAATTCAAACTTCAACAGAATAACTACAGCGCCGACCAGGGATTCAGCGGAAACACCGTACTGAATGTGATTCTCCGCTCCGGAACAAACCAGTTTCACGGCAGCGCCTATGAGTTCTTTCAGAACTCGGCGCTGAACTCGAATAACTGGTTCAACAACCAGAACGGAATTCGCATTGCTCCTGGCGGGCAGAATCAGTTTGGCGGCACGCTGGGCGGCCCCATCAAGCGCGACAAACTATTCTTTTTTGTGGATTATCAGGGCACGCGAACGCGCAGCAGCGGCACGGCCCGGGCGGGCGTTCCCAGCGCGGCAGAACGGCAAGGCGATTTTGGAGAGATCTGTGCGCAGAAAGGCGGCACGTTCAACAGCGCGGGAATGTGCTCCGCCGCGGCCGGGCAACTCTGGGATCCCATGACCAGCGTTTATAGCGCCGCGCAAGGCGGCCCGGTGCGCCAGCAGTTTATTCCGTTCAATAATCTGGCGGCTTATGTGAGCCCGGGCAATCCCAAGCTGGCAGGAACGCCGTATCAACTCATGCCTGTGCCCGGTAACTTGATCGACCCGGTTGCTTATAAAATGATGCAGTATTATCCGCTGCCGAACGTCGCGGTGGGCACTTCCGCCTATAATCCCTATAACAACTGGATCGGCACCAACGGGTCGCGCAGTCAGGACGACCGCTTCGATATCAAGATCGACGAGCGCTTCAACGACAAAAGCTCGCTGAGCGCGCGTTATTCACAATCGCTTGGCAACAGCGAAGGCAAGAACTGCTTCGGTAACGTCGCGGACCCATGCACGCAAGGACCGAATACTTCAGCCTCGCACTCCGTCGCCCTTAACTACACAAATGCGCTGACGCCCACCACAGTTCTCAACGTAACTTATGGTTTCGCGCGCAGCTTTTCGCATACCGCCGGGGTTGCGGCCGATTTTCCAAGCTTTAATCCTGTAACCACGCTCGGCATGCCCGGTTACATCACTGCGGCCGGTTACACGGCCACGCCCGCCATCGTCGTTCAGGGCGGCTATACGCAAGTGGGCGGCAACACATCCGTCGGCTCCCAGCAGTACTCGATTCTGCAATATCCCCTCGATACGCACGACTTGATCGGCAGCCTCGACAAGATCGTCGGCAATCACGAGTTCAAATTCGGCTATGAGGGACGCTTCCACCGGATCAGCTTTCTCCAGGTGGGCGGTCCGGAAGGCCAGTTTACATACGGATTCCAGGGTACGTCCGAATTTCCCTCCTCCGGCGGAGGCGATGCCCTGGCTTCCATGCTCATCGGCTTCCCGACTATTGGACAAACCAGCAACTACATCATTCCGGTTGCGATCACAACTCAGAACTTTCAACACTCCTGGTTCTTTCAGGACAATTGGCGAGCCACCAGCAAACTCACGGTGAATCTCGGTCTTCGTTATGAACTGACGCTGCCGCGCACCGAACGCTACAACCGGATGAGCTATGTCGATCCGAGCGCGGTCAATCCCTTACAGGTTCCTGGGCTCCCCACTCTCTATGGTGGACTGCGCTTCGTCACCCCCGGCGATCCATACCCATATAACACCGATCCCTGGAACTTTGGCCCCCGCGTCGGCCTCGCTTACCGCGTCATTGAAAAGACTGTGATTCGCTCCGGCTACGGTATCTTCTTTGAACCGATTAAGGGCGGCGCGTCTGGAACCGGAGGCGGCGGGTTCCAAGGGTTCAATTACACGACCAACGTTTTGACCACCTATCAGGGCGACGGCGCGACACCCTATGGACGTATCTCGAACCCATTTCCAGGCACCGGGCCGCAATTGCCGCCCGGCAGTTCCCAAGGTCTTCTCACTGCCGTCGGCCAGGGCATCAGCGGGCCGATCAAATATTGGAATGCTACGCCCTACATGCAAACCTGGAGCTTTGAAATCGAGCATCAGTTTCCGGGGAGCGTGTTATTCGATGTCGGCTATGTTGGAACCAAAGGAACACATCTCTATTTCGGCGGCGCTGGGAACATCAATTATCTGCCAATCGGGATCGAAAGTTTGTCTTCATCCCAGATCACGGCGCTCAACACAAACGTTGCGAATCCGTTCCGTGGCTACATTACCGACCCCACCAGTTCGCTCAGCGGCTTAACGATACCGGCCTATCAATTAGTTCGCCCGTATCCGGAGTTCACTGGCGTCTCCGGAAACGACCCACCATGGGCTAACTCCATTTACAACGCGCTGCAGGTCCGTGTGGAAAAGCGCTTTTCGCATGGATTGCAGTTTCTCGGGACTTACACCTGGTCGAAGTCCATCGATGATTCCTCGGTTGCCTGCGGCTGTACTACCTGGCTGGGCGGCTTCACAAGCGTGCAGGATCCCAATCGCCTTTACCTGGAGCGCTCCGTGTCCGAGTTCGACATTCCGCACGTTCTGCAGTTGTCGTATGTGTATCAGTTACCCTTCGGCAAGGGCAAGCCATTCGGCAGTAACTGGAACTGGTTTATGGATGCGGTCCTCGGCGGCTGGCAAACGAACGGAATCTGGCGATTCGATGACGGCTTGCCCATTCAACTTACATTGAACGGCGGCCAATCTCTGCCGACGTACGGCGCTCAACGCCCCAACGTGGTTGGCCCGCTGACGCGAAACAATGGCTCCAATTGGATGCAGCAGTATTTCGCGCAGCCCAACGATGTCGTGAAACCGGCGCCATTTACGGTAGGCGATGCGCCGCGCGAGTTATCCAGTGTCCGCGCTCCCGGAACGGCTACGGCCGCCCTCTCGCTGTTCAAGCAGTTCCACTATATGGCCCGCGAGTCGTCGTTCGCGGAGATCCGGTTGGAGGCATTCAACGCGCTGAACCATCCGCAATTCGGGGCTCCCAATGCGCAGTTGAACTCGGGTCAGTTCGGGAAGGTGACAAGCCAAGCCAACATACCGCGCACCGTGCAACTCGCGCTGAAGATCTATTTTTAACGCGCCGGAGCACGCGTAATCTGCTCGCGCATGGCGAAGTAAGCAGACGTAGGCTTCAGATCGGCATCGAAAGGTAAGGGACGCACTGGTTGTCCGTCCTTGCGCCGTGCGAATTTATTTAACCACGAGTCGCGATCCGTTAATCCCCAGGTGAGGACGGCTTTCACCGCTGGATGCATAAGCACGTTGTGCAGATACTCCCTATATAAGTCGGCGACAGCGCGGTCGCGTTCCGCAACATCGCCCGGCAAGGCCGAATCGTTCACGTCTAATTCAGTTACGAACACCTGCAAGTTAAGCGGTTCAAGCGCGGTAAGAAAACGATGCAGTCCGGCCCATTCATACGGCTGATTCGATGCGTGCAGATGGGACTGAATACCCAGCGCATCGATCGGGATATTGCGCGCCCGCATGGAACGCAGCAGTCCCAGCACGGCTTGACGCTTTGATTCGGCTTTTGGAGAATCCTGCTCCAGACCGTAATCGTTGTAAGTGAGCAGCGCGTGTGGATCGACTTGCCGCGCTGCACGAAAAGCAATGTCGATATATTGCGGCCCGAGCAACTGGTACCAGATCGACTTGCGAAAACCGCCGGGAACGCCATCGTCTACATGAATCGCCTCATTCACCACGTCCCAGGACTGAATTTTGCCCGCGTAGTGCCCGGCAACGGTTGCGATATGGCTGTGCAGCAAATCCGCTGCATTTTGTGGCGTTGCGGTTTGAGGAAACCAGGCGGGAATCGCCTGGTGCCAGCATAAATTGTGGCCGCGGACAAGCTGCCCGTGCGCCGTAGCAAAGGCAACCAGGGCATCCCCGGGCGCAAAATCATAACGGTCCCGAGCCGGATGGATCGTTTGCCACTTCATGTCGTTTTCCGCGACGACGATGTTAGCTTCTTTCGCAAGCAGCTCGGTGAATTCCGGCCAGTGCAGCTCTCGAAATGAGACGGCGCTGCCCACCAGCAGATTCTTCTTCGCCGCGACGCGCCGCAGGTCGACATCAGGCGGGTTACGGGCCAGCATCGCGACACCGCTCGCAAGAAATGTACGCCGGTTCACGACATCAAGCTTAACAACTTACGAACCTCATCGGTGATATACTTTCGCTCACTCGAACACACCCGCCACACATGACCGATAACGAAGCTCCAACTCAACCCACCACGTGCCAAGCCGTTTCACGCTGGGACGAACCGTGCGAAGCCCCTGCCGAGGAACTTTGTGGCGAATGCGGGCTCTGGTTCTGCGAAGAACATTTTTCCAATCCCGATTGGCACCCGTGTATGGCGGAGAATTAGCTACTTCCTGCTCTCTTCCGCCAACAACACATTCTCCCGCATCGCCTTGACCGCTGCCTGCACCTGCGGGTCGTACTTCGCTTGAATCTCGTCTCCCTTATCCACACCGCGTGCCTGCGTGACGATCTCCTCTTTCAACCGCCGGGTAATCCACGATCGTTCTGTGGCCCATTCCGCAACACTCGGCTGAATCTGCCGCTGAGCCACATACACTTTGAAATCATCCATTACATCCGGCGTAACTTCGAAGGAATCCGGCAACGGAGAATGTTGCGACAAATACTGCGTTGCAAACGAAGTGACCACGCCACTTCCGTCAAGAACAGCTTCTAACCGCGTCAAACCCGGGGGATCGACTCGGATATCGGGAATAATTCCGCCTCCACCTGTAACCACTCTTCCTTTGTCAGTCTTATAAGTGGGCAAGTTGGCCCCAGGTTGATCGCTGAACGTATTCGACAAAGCGGAGTCCCGCAAAGGCCGCTGAATCGATCGGCCGCTCGGAGTGTAATAAAAAGCGGTAGTAATCGCCAGCCCGGCGCCATCGGAAAGCGGCAAGACGCTCTGCACGAGTCCTTTCCCGTAACTCGGATCGCCTACAATCACAGCGCGGTCGTGATCCTGCAGCGCTCCGGTAAAAATCTCGGAGGCGCTCGCCGTTTTTTCATTAATCAAAACCGCCAATTTGAATCCATACGGCGTTGCATTCTTCGGCACGTCCGCCGAAGCAACCTCGCGCGTGCGCCCTTTTGCGGTGAGAATGCGCTGCCCTGGTTGCAAAAACATGCTCGCGACCTCCAGCGCCGCCTGCACCACGCCGCCCGGATTATTTCGCAAATCGAGGATCAGCGCCTGCAACTTACTTCCGCCTAACTTCTCAATGGCATTCTTTAACTGTGCGGCGGTTTGCAGGTCCCAGCTCGCCACGCGAATATAACCGTATCCGGGTTGTAGCAGAAACGCGCGGTCCACGCTGGGAGCATCCACCAGTTCCGGTGTAAGCACAAATTGCAGCAGCTTCGGCGCGCCCTGCCGCCGCACATAGATCGTGATCTTCTGCTGCCGAGCCTCAGTCAGCAATTGAATAATCTGCTGCGGCTCCAGTCTCCGGATCGCGATATTATTTACCGCGATCAGTTCATCGCCGGCTTGAATTCCCGCGCGATTGGAAGGCGTACCAGGCAATGTCTGCAAAAAAATTACCTGCCCCGGCAATACCGACACGATGCTTCCAAAGCCCTTCTGCTCCGAGTCCTGCATCTGTTTCAACTGCTGGAATTGGGCTGGGTCGAAAAACTGCGTGTGCGGATCAAGCTGCCGCAGCATCGACGGAATCGCGCCCTCGAAGATCAGTTTATCGATGGGGGCCTTTTCCGCCCCTTCGTTCTGGACAACCGACAAAACGTTTGTGAATCGTTTGAGCTGCCGGGCCAGATCCGGCGCTGGATCGGTATCGAGCGGCGGCGCAGCCGGCGGAGCGGGCGCTTTGGAAGGGGTCTGCGTCCATGCGGCCAAAGCGAGCGCGAGCCCGAGCGCGCATTGCCGTCTGATTCCTCTGAGCATCTCTATTTCATTTCGGACGTATGGACCGCGCGTTCGATTGCTTAATTATCGCGAGTACCGGATTGCGCGCCGGGCCGCGGCGCGCGCTAACGCCAGATCGATGAGTCTGTCCAGCAGCTCCGAATACGCGATTCCGGAATGCGCCCACATCTTGGGATACATGCTGATCGAAGTAAAACCGGGAATCGTATTGATCTCGTTGATGTAAAACTCGCCCGTCTTTCCATCCATCAGGAAATCGACTCGCGCCATCCCTTCGCAATCGACTGCTTCAAAACACGCAACCGCCAGTTGCTGCATCCGGGAAGTCTGTTTCGCATCCAGATCAGCCGGCAGATCGATCCGCGCGGTGTCCAGCAGATATTTATCTTCGTACGTGTAAAACTCCTGCGACGGCTTGATCTCGCAGGGAACCGATGCGGAAGGCGGCGCGCCGTCCAGCACGGCGCACTCAAACTCGCGCCCGATAATTCCCTTCTCCACGATGATCTTGCGATCGTACTGTGCCGCGCACTCCAGCGCGGTTTTGAGCTCCGTGCAATTCTTCGCTTTCGAAATCCCAACCGAAGATCCCAAATTCGCCGGCTTCACAAACACCGGAAATTCGAACGGAAGGCGGAGACACTGCGGATCGAACTGTCCCCGGTTCAGAACCACATACTCAGCCACGGGCAGACCTGCCTGTTTACACAGCCGCTTGGTCATGCCCTTGTCCATCGAAATCGCCGACGCCATCACGCCCGCTCCGACATAGGGAAGCTCCGCCATTTCCAACAAGCCTTGGATCGTGCCGTCCTCGCCAAAAGTGCCGTGCAGCACCGGAAACACCACATCGATTTCCGGATTCCCGCCCGGCTCCGGCGACAACGGCCGGGGTTCCCACTTCCCTTCCTTGGAAATGAAGAAGTCTGCGATCTCATACCGGTCGCGGTTCAGGGCTTTCCTCACCGATTCGGCCGAACGCAGAGAAACCTCGTGTTCGCCGGAGCGGCCTCCATAAACAAGGGCCACCCGAATGCGCTGATCTGATTTCTGAGGCAACCTTTATTCTCGCAATCGTGGATTAGCCTCCGTGCTGCTCCAGCGCGCTCCGCATCACCGCCACCGGAGCCGCTTCTCCTGTCCAGATCTCGAACTGCGCCGCCGCCTGTTCGATAAACATCTCCGATCCGTAAATCACCGAACAGCCCTGCTCCTTCGCGCGCCGGATCAGCAGCGTCTCGTGCGGGTTGTAGACCATATCGAACACCGTGCCCGCCGGGATGCAATCCCGAAACAGGCACTCCTCCGTTTTCGGAAACATCCCAATCGGCGTCGCGTGGACGAGCGCAGCGTAAGGCTGCGCCGCCGCTTCGCGAAGGCTCACCGCCGCAGCCCGCACCGCTTTTGCCAAAGCCTGAGCCTTCCGCGGATCCCGGCCCGTAATGGTCACGTTTGCGCCTGCATCGCTTAGCGCAAACGCTGCGGCACGCGCTGCTCCTCCATACCCCGCGATCAGAATTCTCGCGTGTGCCAACCGCAGGTTGCGGCTCAGCGGCTCGACCACCCCGCGCACATCCGTATTGGTCCCGCGCCACTTCCCCGCTTTGCGCCACACCGTATTCACCGCGCCGATTCGCTTTGCCAGCGGATCGATCGTATCCAGATAGCGCATAATCTTTTGCTTGTGCGGAATGGTGACGCTGAATCCCATCACCGGAAGACCCGCCGCCAGTTCCATCCAATCGCGCAATTGCGTCCCCGGCACCAGGAACGGCAGGTAAACGGCATCGATGCGACGCGCCTGCAGCGCCCGGTTGTGAATCAGCGGCGATTTCGAATGCCCCACCGGGTCCGCAATCACTCCATACACCTGGCTGCGCTTCGTCAGCTTTTCGCAGCGATATAGATTCCGCATCACTCTCGCCGGAATTTGCCCCGGCGCCGTTCCCTCTTGCCCGTCCGGAGCCGCATATGTGTAAAGACACCCCGCCGAAGGAGCCAGCACCCGGCTCGCAACGCCCATCTCCGACATCGCCAGTGCAACCAGCGGAAGCTCGCGATGTTCCCGCGCGAATTGCAACAGCCGAAGATTATGGCTGGGCTTGCAGGCAGTGATGGCCACTTTGTATGCGTCGGCTGGAATACGCCGCAGTCTTCGCAGCACGGGATCGAGTGCCGGGGTGCCCTGAAAATTGTGATACGAAACGAGCAGCGGAGCCGCATCCCGCATCCCGCGAATGGCCGCCTTCGCTTTTTCCGCCGATTCAATCTCCAGATCGAGCGCCGCCGCGCCATTCCGGGCCGCGCCCTCCAGAATCTTTATTTGCTCGTCAATGCTGCCCTTGAAATACCCCGTGTTCTGCTTGTGCCGGCACGTCGCCAGAATGAAACTGTCCGGGTAATTTCGCCGGAAGCTACGCATCACCTCGATGCCGCTCGCCGGGTCCGTCAAATAATCCAGCCGGAATTCCAGAAATTTGCTGCCGTCTTTAAATTCCCGTTCCGCCGCAGCACACAATTGTTCGGGCGTTTGGAAGCCCAGCGCCACGCAAATACGAGGAAGCGATTCGGGGAGAGAAGCCATTCGTGCCGGTGAGTGCATAGGATAGCAAGTGGCTCCGGTTCCGTCATTTGGTACAACGTTGTTCGAGGTTCCGGCTTTCTCTTGTTCCACAAAGTACTAGTAGCGAATCGCGGTGAAATCGCCGTCCGGGTTATTCGCGCGCTGCACGAAATGGGCATTCGCGCCGTCGCCGTCTTTTCCGAAGTGGATCGCGGCGCGCTCCACGTGCAACTGGCGGATGAGGCAGTCTGCATCGGTCCTGCGCCGTCTTCCGAAAGTTACCTTTCCGGCGCCAACATCCTTTCAGCCGCCCGCAAGACCGGTGCTGAAGCTATTCATCCCGGTTATGGCTTCCTCAGCGAGAACGCCGAGTTCGCGAAATCCTGCGCCGAAGCCGGCATTAAGTTCATCGGGCCGCCTTGGCAAGCGATCGAGCAGATGGGCTCGAAGACCATGGCCCGGCGGATCGCCATCGAGGTCGGCGCTCCCATCGTTCCCGGAACGGATTCCGGAATTCAGGATTACGAACAGGCGTGCCAAGCCGCCGCGAAGATCGGCTACCCGGTTCTGCTGAAGGCGTCGGCGGGCGGCGGCGGAAAAGGCATGCGCCGCGTGGATAACGAATCGGAATTGCAATCCGCCATGCGAGCCGCATCGAGCGAAGCCGAGCGCGCCTTCGGTTCCGGCGAAATCTATCTGGAAAAACTCATCGAGCTGCCGCGTCACATCGAAGTGCAAGTGTTGGGCGATGAACACGGTCATCTCATCCATCTCGGAGAACGCGAGTGCTCCTTGCAGCGCCGGCATCAAAAAGTGTTGGAAGAGTCCCCTTCCCCCTTGGTCCTGGCGAATCCTGATTTACGCGCGCGAATTGGTGAAGCGGCCTTGCGCATTGCCCGCGCCGCAAACTACGCCAGCGCCGGAACCCTGGAGTTCCTCGCCGACCAGCAAGGCAATTTCTATTTCCTGGAGATGAATACGCGCTTACAGGTGGAGCATCCCGTCACCGAACTGGTCACAGGCATCGACCTAGTGCGCTGGCAAGTTCGCATCGCCGCGGGCGAGCCGTTAACCATCCAACAAGAGGACGTGCATTGGACCGGATCGGCCATCGAGTGCCGCGTCTACGCCGAAGATCCGGAGAATAACTTCTTTCCGAGTCCCGGCCGGATCGCACAATACGCTGAGCCCTCTGGGCCAGGCATTCGCCTGGACGGTGGTGTCTACCCGGGATGGACCGTTCCCATCGAATACGATCCGCTGCTGGCGAAACTCTGTGTCTGGGCCGAAAATCGCCCGGCTGCGATCGGCCGGATGCGGCGCGCCGTTTCCGAATACCGCGTCCTCGGAATCACCACCAATCTCCAACTCTTCGATCGTCTGATGCGCAATGAAGAGTTTGCGAAGGGCGACCTGCACACCGGGTTCTTAGATCAGTTCATGACGCGCACTAAATCAACTGCTGACGGGCAGTCGGCCCTGGTCGCTGGAATCATCGCCGCTGCTCACGCGCAAGCGAAAACACAAGCGGCGCCTTCAGAAGCCGCCCCCCGGAGCTTCTGGCAACTGGAAGGCCGCCGGAGGATGCTGCGTTGAAGTTGCAAGTCGAGGTCGATAGCGACGAATACCTGCTGGTGCTCGAACGGAATGGCGAGCGCTCCGAATACCGCTTGCAAGGCGCGCAGGAGGCTTCAGGGACCGCTTCCGTAGCCGAGGTCATGCCGGGCATCTTCTCCGTCCTGCTCGGCGAGCAAAGCTTTCGCGTTTACGTCACCCCCAACGGCGACGGCCTGGAAGTCTGGACCGGAGGGACCCGCCATAACATCGCCATTTCCGATCCCCGCGATCGCTCCGGAGCGGGCCGGAAGCGCGCCGCGGCCGGCCCCGTCGAAGTCCGTTCGCAGATGCCGGGTAAGATCGTCAAAGTGCTCATAGAACCCGGTGCCGCCGTGACCGTCGGGCAAGGTTTGATCGTGGTCGAAGCGATGAAAATGCAGAACGAGCTGAAATCGCCCAAAGACGGCCGGGTCGCGCGCATTCTTGCGGTCGAAGGCGGAACCGTCGGAGCCGGCGAAACATTAGTGGTCGTGGAATAGTTTTCGAGTTGTATGGCAAAAGCGGATTGCAAGATGTGCGGCGGCACCGGGTGGATTGTGACGGAACGCGAGGGAATCTCCTCCGCGGATCGGTGCCAGTGTGTCGCCGAAGCGCGTGTCGACGAAATCGAAGAACAGTCCCAGATTCCGCCCAACTACCGCCGTGCTTCCTTTGAGACCTTTCATTTGCCGCAGGACAATCCCACCGCGCAACGGAGCTTGGCGGACGTCATGCTCAGCGTGAACTCCTATACGCGCAACTTCCCGAACAATCCCAAACCTGGTCTGCTGCTGTTAGGACCGCCCGGAACCGGCAAAACGCATTTGGCCGTGGCCGCTCTGAAACTGCTGATCTCGCGCGGGCACGAAGGGATTTTCTTCGATTACCAAAACCTGCTGGAACGGATTCGCGCGGGCTACAGCGAAGCGCTGGGAACCAGCAGCCGGGAAGCCTATCGCGCCGCGCTCGAAACCGAGATCCTGCTGCTCGACGATTTAGGCGCGCACCGCGTCACCGACTGGGTGGAGGATACCGTCACCTCAATCGTGACCTACCGCTGCAATCACCGTCTGCCGCTGATCGCGACCACGAATCTTCCCGATCCGGATGCCGGTGGCGGAGGGTTGATCGAGAAATCGGCATTACCCGGCGGGCATTCCTACCGGACCACGCTCGAAGAGCGGGTAGGCGAGCGCGCCCGCTCCCGCTTATTCGAGATGTGTCGCGTGATCCGGATGCCGAACGTGAACGATTACCGCGTCCGCCCCTACCGCAATTAACCTACGCCTGGGCCGTAGCTCCCGCTCCAAAGCTCGAAACCGCCGCCTTCTCATCGTCAAAAGCCGGAAAAATGGTATGCAGTTTGGTGATTTGCATCAAATCCCTCATCTTTCCTTGTAAATGCAGCAATTTCACGGAGCCGCCCTGGTTCGTCGCGGTTGTGTAAGCGCCCACCAGTTCGCCCAGCCCGGCGCTGTCCACATAACTGACGTCCTTCATATTGATGATGATATTTTTATGCCCTTGGGAAAGCAGCGACCGTAATTCATCGCGCAGAATGCCCGTGTTTTCTCCCAGGGTTACTTTCCCGTTGAGATCCACGATGGCTACGTTTCCGACTTGACGCGTCTTTGCAGTGAGTGCCATGTTGAAGTTCCTTTGATGACCTTGCCCTTAACAACCGGACCGTAATGAAAGCGTTTCATTGTAACCTAGCCGATGTCAAGAGCGAATTCGCCACTCCGGTTTAGACCAACTCCACTTCCAGCTTCGTCACCGATGCCGCCGGAAACGTAAACCACAAAACCTGGCCTTCCAGTCGAATTTGAGCTTGCTTCGGGACCACCGCATCCTGCTGCTCATACGTATTGTGCGCGTGAATATCATCGCTGCTCAAAACCGTAGCCTTTGCCGAACTCACATTCGCTCCACGCACTCGCACGCGCGCTTCTCTCGGCGTATCCGTGCTGGGATTTACCGCAGTGATGGTCAGCGACTTGCCTTTCAAGGACGCCGAGCCCTTCAAGCCCCAAAACCCTTTGCTGAATCCCGTAACCGACGGCGGAATTCTCGGAGCCGCAAACGCCGCGCGTACCGCTTGCGCATCCTGATGCGCCGCGTACATTTCGAACACATAGAAATTTGGCGTTGCCCAGAACTTCTCCTCATGCGCCAAAAACAGCGCATTCAGGTTATTCACCAACTGAGCGCAATTGGCCATGTCTACTTTTTCAGCATGCCGGTTGAAGCAATCGAGAGTCAGCGCCGTCAGCAGGGCATCGCGAATCGTAATCTGCTCCCCAAAGATGTGGGTCGGGTCGATCTCCGTTCCTTCCGGGTGCCATGAGCCATATTCATCCACCACAAGCTTGACGCGGTGCTCGCGGTCATACTCTCCCATCACGGCCCATTGATCGACAAGGATCTGCTCCATCTCGTATCCGCTCCGAAGGAGCGCGTACCAGTCCTCGCGGCCGAAGTGAAGCGCATCTCCGTGCGGAGCATGCGAATAATGATGCACCGACCAGCCCCTAAAATGAGGATTTCGATAAGCATGCGGACCGCTAAAGATCTGATCGAAAAAGCGCCGCGTCCAGTCCAGATCGTTATCGGCCGGCCCCGCCCCGACGAAATACAGATCCTGCCCAAACAGCGGAACCCACGTCGTAAAGCGGCGAAACTCGGAAGCATAATCTTCCGGCTTGAAATTGCCGCCGCAACCCCAGCTCTCATTCCCCACACCCCAGAACCTCACGTTGAACGGTTCGCGCGCGCCGTCCGCCTCCCGCATGTTGGCGAAGGTTGTCGATCCCGCCGGCGAATTGCAATAGGCTACCCAATGGTCGAAATCGAGCGCCGTCAGGCTGCGCACATTCCCCGCGACATACGGCTCGGCCTGGCTTAATTTGCAGAACTGCATGAATTCGTTCGTGCCGAACGCGTTCGTATCGAACAATTGCACCCCTTTTTCATGCAGCCGTCTCGCATCCGGGTCGACTTCCCAGAAATTGGTTCGCGTCGGCCTCCGGTCCGTAGGTCCGATGCCGTCTCGCCAGTCATAGCTATCGGCAAAACATCCTCCTGGCCAGCGAATCACGGGCGCTTTGATCCGCCGGAGCGCCTCGACGAGCGCCTTGCGAATACCACCGATATTCGGAACCTTGGAGTCCTTTCCCACCCACACGCCGTCATAAATCACTCCGCCGATATGTTCCGTGAAGTGGCCGTAGATGTTGCGCGAAATCGTCCCGATCGGCTCGTCTACAAACACTTCCACTAAACTGTCGGCGTTTTGTCCGAATGCAGAAACACGCGGATACAGCGCCAATCCGGCCGCTGCGGCGCTTGTCAGAAAGTCTCTTCTTCGCATGCCAGTTATCTATAATCGAGGGCGCTGCTTATGAACATTTCCCTTGCGGGCAAAACTGCAATTGTAACGGGCGCTGCCTCTGGAATCGGACTGGCCATCACACGCCAATTCCTCGAATGCGATGCCGCCGGAGTTGTTGCGGTAGACCGGAGCAGCGAAATTCCCGCGTTCAGTGGCAACCTAGTCACCGTACGCGGGGATGTAGCCGAAGAAAACACGGCCGTCGAGTTCACGAAAGCCGCCATGGATCACTTCGGTCGAATCGACATACTCGTATGCAACGCTGGCGTCAGCGTTGTCCGCGCCATCCATGAGCATACGCCGCAAGAATGGGATTCCGTCATGAATTCCAACGTGAAGGCCCTCTACTGGGCCGCTCGCCATGTGATTCCCGTCATGATCAAGCAGCGCGGCGGCCTCATCCTCATCACGGGCTCGATTTCGGGTGAAGTCGGTATCCCCACGCAAGGCGCTTATGCTCCGTCCAAGGGAGCGCTTCACCAGATGACGCGCCAAATGGCCGTCGAGTATGCCAAGCACCACATTCGCGTCAACGCGATTGCGTGCGGCACCGTCGATACACCGATCGTGCACAACTCCGCCAAAGCCTCGGGAGACGAAGAAGGCTATTGGGACATGCTTCGCCGCAACCATCCCATCGGGCGAGTCGCCACCGCCGACGAAGTGGCCGCGTTTTTCGCCTTTATGGCGAGCGATTACGCCACGTTCTTCACCGGCTCGATCCTCATGATGGACGGCGGCTACACCGCGCAATAGCGCCTCTGTTGTGGGGCGGGTTGGCCGAAGGCAACCTGCGGGCCGATTGCTAATCGGCCCCCGGGGTCTTATGCCCGATGCTCATGCACCAACGCTTCCAACGTGGCTTCGACCCCAACCCGATCATCACCGCTCAACGTAAGCTTCGATTCCATCCGGCTCAGGATCTCGCCCGCCATCCGTCGGCGAACCTCATCCGCTAATTGATAGCGCCGCGCCAGAAACGCTTCAATCAATGCGATATCCTCGGCGCTCAATCGCTTGCCTCCAAGCGGCGCTCTGTGTGCCGCCCCGGCCGATGGCCGTTCCCAGGACTTTTGCGCTTGCCCAACCAGCGGCTCGTGAATGACAATGGATCCCGCCAGAAAATCTCCCAAGCGCTTACTCTCCGCGTTCAGCGCGGCCGTCAACACCGCGACTCCATAAAATCCAGGCAGTTGATCGATGATTCGCAATAGATTTCTGCCGATCGCTTCGGAAGCGGTTAACGGCCTCCCCGAGTCCTTCACCACCCGAATGCCGACCCTGCGCTTCCCAGGTGTTTGCCCGTTCCAGGCAATCTCAAACCACGCAAAATAGCCGAAATGCAGCAAGAATAACGCAAGAACGATCCCCGCAGCCATCCAGAGCGAAGACTCGCGAAATTTCGAGAGAAATCCGGGCAGCCCCACCGCGATTAGAATGACCACCACGACGGCCACCGCAATCGCCTGAATCAACGTATCGAGCGCGAGAGCGAGAAACCGGCTCCCCACCCCGGCAATCTCAAACTGGAGCTGGATCTGTTCCGGCGTCTCGATGCTGAAGCGATCGGCGAACGGGGTAGGCTGATGAGAAGACATGGTTTCAAACCGCTGGATCGAGAGCCGGCGCGTTCATTGGGCGCGCCTCGAAGCCCTGCTAGGAAGTGGCCGGCGCGGGCTCGATCGTCTCAGCGGAACGGAGCTGCAGGAGCTCGGGCTGTTGTACCGGCAGACAGCCGCCGATCTTTCAGCGGTCATAGAGGATCGATCCAGCGCGCAATTAGCAGCTTACCTGAATAGCCTGCTCGCGAGAAGCCACAATCTGCTCTATAGCGGCCATCGCCCGAGCCGCAACAGCGTGGTTGGTTTTTATCGCAATACCTATCCGCGCGTGTTTCGCGAAACTCTGCCCTTGACCGCCGCCGCGAGCGGCCTTTTCTTAGTCTCCGCAGTAATCGGTTGGGCGGTAACGCTGCGCGATCCCGGTCTTGCGCACCATCTGCTCGGGCCGCAAATTATCGACTCCATCGAACGCCACCGGATGTGGACCGAATCCGTGATCGCCATCAAGCCGGTCGCATCCTCGTTTATTGCAACCAATAACCTCACTGTTGCGTTCAGCACGTTTGCCCTGGGCATCACCGGTATCGGCACCGTTTGGATGATGGTTTTCAATGGCCTGCTGCTCGGTACTGTGGGCGCGGCCACCTGGCAGGCGGGAATGGCGCTGCCGCTCTGGAGCTTTGTCGCGCCGCATGGCGTCTTAGAACTTCCGGCCATCTGCATCGCGGGAGGCGCTGGTCTCGAAATCGCTCGTGGCCTCTTTTTCCCGGGCGTTTTACCGCGTCGCGAATCGTTGGCCCGCGCCGGAAAACGAGCCGTGCAGTTGCTGCTCGGAACAATTCCGCTCCTGCTCATCGCGGGGACCATCGAAGGCTTCTTCTCACCAGCCCAAGCACCGGCCCTGCTAAAATTCGTTCTCGCCGCCGTCCTGTTCTTCGCGCTCTTGTTCTATTTGTTCTCTCCTGCAGCACCCCTTTCAGAACCCCGCGCGTAAGCAAGGGGCTTCGACGAACCCTCCCCGGCACTCAACTTCCAATTACTGGTTTGCCGACTGGCTCACCTCGCGCAATAGCACCACATCCGCTTGCGACGCCTCGCGAATCACCGCGAGCCACTTTCCATCCGGCGACCAACTGAAGTTCCGAAACGTCCCGGATGTGAAATTTGTGATCTGGCGTCCCGGCGAGCCATCAAGCGGCTGGACCCATATATTCGAGACACGGTTTTCCAGGATCGGATAGGCTACCGCTTTTCGGTCCGGGGTGAACACGACCGCTCCGGAAACGCGCGAATCGGGACTCAAGGTGCGGCGCGTGGGGTGGGGACCCGCGTCGAGATTCACAATCTGAAGGTGCTTATGAAGGAAAGCGCTGTCACTGAAAAATGGCATTTGCTTCCCGTCCGGCGAAAGGCCGCCCAGGGGCGCAGACATACCCGCGTTGGAAACCGCTGTTCCAGGTACGATCTCTGGCCTGCCTCCCTCAATGGAAACTCGCAAGATGTGGTCTGTGGCCGGTTCCCGGTAATACACCCATTTCCCATCGGGAGAACAAACCGGATCGAAATCCCCTTTCCCGTCCGTGAGCTGCGTGGCGCCCGAGCCATCCGCATTCAATCGCCAGATTCTCGCTCCATTGGTGCCGCCGTGAAAGGACCATGAGAGCGCCACATACTGTTCACCACAGCGAGTCGCCGCGTTGATGTTTCCTTCCGGATCGCTCACCAGAGTCCTGCGTTTCGTACCGTCCGTGCTCACCTCAATCAGATCTGGTCCATTACTGACGAGCAACTGTTTATCCCCGGCCCAACTCAACGCGAAGGCATCGGGAATCCCGGAGAGCGCTGGCGCTGGCGAACTCTCCTTTGTTCCAGTGCCGGAAACAATATCTACTGTATGCGTCGTTCTGACTTGCACTGTTGTTGCGATCCTGCCGTCGGACGACAGCGTAAGCGTTCTGTAGCTGTTCGTGTCTCGCGTGATGGTGCGGAATGCCCCGCCGGGGTACGCGACAAACCCGATCTGCCTCTGAAAGACTGTGGGCCGGTCGCCGTAGGCCACTGCCAGGCCTCGCCCGTTCGGGAGCCAGTGTAGTTCAAACAGCCTCTTGTCCTGGAACGCCACCAGCGTCGTGTTCTTCCCGCTCGCGAGACCGAACAAGCCGATTCCGCCCACTCCGCGCGTGCCGGGCTGCCCTGGCCTGAATACGTAAGCGATTTGCTTTCCATCCGGCGACCAGGACAGCCACAGCGGAGGAGCCGCGGTCTTCTGTACCAGCAACACCTTCTCATCTGTTCCATCCGGATTCGCGCTGAGCAGCCGCGATTCCCCTGCAACTGGATCATTGCCCCGGAAATAGGCCATGCGGTTCCCACCCGGTGAAAACGCAATATCGCTGTCGACATCGCGCGCGACTTTCCGCGGCTCGCCCCCCAGCACCGGCGTGCAATAGAGGTTGCGATTGTTGCCCGTCTTGTCAGCGGCCTCCAGAAAATAAATATAATTGCCGTCGGGCGAAAACGCCAGATGAGTGTAAGTCGCGCCCGATGGTTCGACGACCCGCGCATCGCTGCTAGTCGGCACATTCCGGAGCCAGAGCGCCTCCTTCCCGTTTTCGTTCTGCACACTGAGGATGAACTTCCCGTCGGGCGAAATTGCGGCCTGCTCCGCATTGCCTGTATTTGTGACCTGGGTGATCGAAAAATTGTCGAATGGAGCCGCGCCGCGGCGATTCACGAAGGAATAGAGGCCGTAACTCGCGGCCGCCACAAAAATCAGGACAGCGATTGCCGTGACTGCACCCGCGCCCCATCGATGCTTGCGCGCCACGCCGGCGGCGGACGATATCCCGGATAGGTGCGCGGCCGCCGAATCCGTGTCCCGCTTCAGCCGCTTCAAATCCGCTCGCATGTCACTTGCGTGCTGGTAACGCACATCGCGGTCCTTTTCCAGCGCCTTGTTGATGATCTCTTCAAGCTGCGGCGGGACTTTCGGATTCAGCCGCGCGGACGGCACCGGCAATCGGTTCAGAATCGCATCATGCAGTAGCGCCGCTGTGCTTCCATTGAACGGCATCCGGCCCGTGGCCATCTCATACAGCACCGATCCAAAGGAAAACAGATCGGTTCGCGTATCCAATTCTTCCCCACGCGCCTGCTCGGGCGACATATAGGCGAGAGTGCCCATAACGGTTCCCACAAACGACGTAATTTGCGTAGTCTGTGTCGCCGTTACGTCTGGAGACGCGGCGCCTGCGAACTTCGCCAGCCCGAAATCGAGGATCTTGGCGTGCCCGCTGCGGGTTACGAAAATGTTCGCAGGCTTGATGTCGCGGTGAATAATCTCTTTGGCATGGGCGGCATCCAGCCCATCGGCAATCTCGATGCCCAGATTCAGTGAGGTGCTAGGATCGAGCCCCTTATCGATATGGTGCCTGAGTGTGGCGCCATCCAGAAACTCCATCGCGATAAAAGGCTTGTTTTCGTGTGTTCCGATTTCATAGATGGTGCAGATATTGGGATGGTTCAGGGCCGAAGCGGCGCGAGCCTCCCTGCGGAATCGCTCCAGGGCTTGTGGATTCTGCGCCAGCGCGTCGGGAAGGAACTTCAACGCAACAAAGCGGTCAAGCTCCGCGTCCACTGCCTTATACACCACGCCCATACCACCGCCGCCGATTTTCTCAACGATGCGGTAGCGCGAAATAGTCGTGGAGGTCATCCTGCCATGCTGTTGGGGACTGACCCTATCCTAAGGCCCCCTTTCTCGCAAGTCAATGCGCCCGCTTTCGCCCTCGCCGCCGTCCTCTTCTTCGCGCTCTTGTTCTATTTGTTCTCTCCTGCAGCACCCCCTTTCAGAACCCCGCGCGTAAGCAAGGGGCCTACAACAGCCCCCGATCCTTTATCTCCAAATACTGATTCAACACCGCCGTCGTAAAACCACTCGGATTCAAATCCATTGCCAGCACTCCCGTCTGCCGCAAATTCCGAAGCAGCAGTTCCCGTCGATCCACAATCTCCAGCGCCGCGGCTTGCCGGAACATCGCCGTTTCAGAGTCTGGAACCGAATGTGCCACCTGCGCCAGATCCGGCTGGCTGATTGCAGCGAACAGAACCAAGTGACGACGCCCCGCGTGCGCAGCGTACTCGATCACGTCCGGCACAGCAGGCGTCTCCGCAAAATCCGTAATCCAAACAATCAGCGACCGCCGTGTCTGCCTATGAAGAAGCGTGCTGGCCGCGCGCGCATGGTCTGCTTCCACCGGCTCGGCACGTACTTTCGCAAGCGCGTCCACAAAGGCGCGCAGTTGTTGCGGACCTCGGGCGGGCGCAACCGAAGTTCGTATCGATCTTCCATACACGAGCAGCCCCACGCGGTCCCCATACTGCAGGGCAACCTGCCCGACGCACAGCGCCGCATTGACCCCATAATCAAGCTTGGTAAACGACGATCCGCCGCTGCGAATCTGGGCCCGCATCAGCCGCCCGGCGTCCACCACAATCCAAACCGTTTGGCTTCGTTCCACGTTATAAGTGCGCGTCACTAATTGACAGCGCCGCGCCGTCGCCGTCCAGGAGACATCGCGCAGTTCGTCGCCTTCACGGTACTCGCGCAGGCTCTCGAACTCGCGGCCCAACCCGCGATACCGGTGCTGTCGCTTCTCGATCTGCTGTTGGCGGCTGCGGATTAAATGCAGAGCGTGATCTTTCGCCTCCACCAGATCGGGATACACCACAACGGTTTGGGCCAGTGGAGCCACGCACCACCGCTCCGCAAATCCAAGCTCGCTTCGATAACGAAGGAATACACTGCCGAAATTCGCATTCCCCCGCTCGCGCGGAGTGACTTCGTACGTCTGCGCCATGCCGCCCTTGAATACCGGAGGTTCATCGCGCAGAACAGTAGATGTTTCGTCCAAGAGATGCGCGAAAACACTGCGCCCGCTCCGGTTGCGAATGGAAATTGTGACGTCAGCCGGACGCCCAATCACAAGCGGACCCGAAAACGACCGGCTCACCGTGAATTCAGACGGCCTTGGCAAAAGGCGCAAATCGATGGCCCAGACCGCCAGCACGCAGGCATCCCACACAAACATCGCCGCGATCAGCCCCGTCGACCACCACGCCGGAATGAGCCAAACGAACCCAACCACTAACATCCAAAAGAAGCGCGGTCCAAACCCAACCGGTAGAAGCGTTCGCGTCCGCAGCGTTGCTTCCACTGGCGGCGGTGTGAGCGAGGTCATTGTGTCGCCGGCTGCATCACGCGCGGCACTTCCACCGTCGCCAGCACTTGCTCAATCACCTGATCCGTATTGAGTCCTTCGAGTTCCGCTTCCGGCTTCAACAAAAGGCGATGCCGGAGCACCGGACCCGCCGCGGCTTTGACATCGTCTGGCAGCAAATAATCCCGGCCATCCATCGCTGCCAAAGCGCGAGCAGCAAAAAACAACCCCACGGCAGCCCGCGGACTTGCCCCCGTCGAGAGCGCCGGCCAATCGCGTGTCCGCCGCACCACAGCGACCATATAGGGATAAAGCGACGGCTCCACCTTCACGCGCTCCACTTCGCCGCGCGCCGCCGCCAGCACTCCCGGCTCTAACGGAATCAATCCCATTTCATCCAGCCGGTGCGGATCGAAGCCCGCGCCATAACGCGCCAGAATCTCCGCTTCTGCTTCAGCCGGCGGATACGAAATCCCAATCTTCAGCAGAAATCGATCCAGTTGCGCCTCGGGTAGCGGATACGTCCCTTCGAACTCGATCGGGTTCTGCGTCGCGAGCACCGTAAAGTTCTCCGGCAGCGGATACCGAAGGCCATCAACCGTGACCTGCCGCTCTTCCATCGCTTCAAGTAGCGCCGATTGCGTGCGCGGCGGCGTCCGGTTAATCTCATCCACCAGCAGCAGGTCCGTGAACACCGGCCCGCGGTGAAACTGAAACCCGTTCTCGGCCAAATTAAAAACGTTCGTTCCGGTAATGTCGGCGGGCATCAGGTCCGGCGTGCACTGCACGCGATGAAAACCAAGCCCGCATACGCGCGCCAGGCTCTTCACGATCAACGTCTTCGCCAATCCGGGTACGCCCTCGATGACCGCATGGCCGCCGCACGCGAGCAGCACCAGAAGCTGATCGATCACCTCCTGCTGCCCCACAATCACCCTTGAAAGTTCGCCGCGAACATGCGCAGCGAGCGCCGGAAAGTGTTCCAATGTCTATCTGTTCTCCCGATCTCTCCGATAATCGACAAGTCGGCCGGTGTAGCGCGCCATATCCTGCGCGACTGGCAAAATCTCGCCCGCGCGGGGTTTCCGGCTCTGCGCCTCGGCGGCCTTTTGCAGAGTAGCCGAAAAATGCGCCGTATCCCATCCCAGGCGCTCGCCCGCCGCGCGCGCCAGCTCCGCATCCGTGATGCCGGCCGGCAATCTCAGCCTGTGCGCGGCCGCCACCCGCAGATGACGATATCCAACCGCTGCCGGAACCGAAGCCGCTCCGGCGCTTTCATATAACGCGCCGAGCGTGTCTACAAATTCTAGCGGCGAGAGCCGCGATTCCACTCGCGCAGCAATCACCGGTCCCCACCGTCTACTGTAGGCAAACAACACCGCAGCACACAGTAGCGCAAACTGTACCAATCCCCACTTAACGGGTGTGCCCCCGATGTAGCTCCACAGCGAGCGGCGCTGGCCATGAAAATACTCGTCCCAGTAAATCTTGCGCTCGGGCTCGTTGCCCGCTGCCGATACCGCGTCCAGAAACAGCAGCAGGTTATCTGCTTTGTCCAATCCTGCATTCGTGAGCGGTGTCGCGGCTGCCCACCACAGCAATTCGCCTTTGCCCATTTGCCAGGAAACCGCGACTGGCTTATCGCCGCCATACAGCCCAAGTTGGCTCACCCCCAATTGCTTCCATGACGTACGCGGCTCCATGCTGATGCGGGTCGCCCCGCGAGTAAACGGCGAAGGCAGGTCGGAGGAAAACTGCCTCCACTCCTGTCCCGGCTCGGGATCGGAAACGTTGGCGCCTGCAAAAAACCGGCCCAGCCGTTCCCCGCAAAACAGCACGCGGCCTCCGTTCCGCACAAATCGCAGCAGCGCCGCGCGTTCGGCATTTTCAGGCATCTCGGTCGGTTCCGCCAAAATCAGAACCGCGCGCGGAGCCGCCTCTCGCAATCGCAGCGGCGATTCCTCCCAGCGGCGCACCGGATACCGAAGTTGTTCCAGCAGCAGATACGCCGCGCGCGCTCCGCCTGACCCCGAGTCATACGACGACGGCACCGTGCTCTCGACGCCATTCGCGGGCGCAAACGCAATCGTCGCCGCGGCCATCAAAATGGCGAGCGCTCCGGCCCCCATCAGCAGCCGCCGGTCGGCTCGGCTCAATTCACCTGGCAACCGAGCGCCTCCAGCGATTGCAAGCAACGCGAAAAATCTTCCGGTGTCGCGGGAATGTAAGCATACCAGCAGCGCTCTAGTGCTTGAGCGAGCGCGCGGAACGGTCCCGCCGTTTCGCTGGCCGCAAGCGCCCGGAGATACTCGCGCGGCGTCCGCGTGCGGTCGGGAGGAAGCATGCCTTTTGCTTGCAAACGTGTAACGCCCGCCCAGTACGCGCATTGGACCGCCGCGCGTAAATCGCCCGCCTGCGCCGCTGTCTGCGCGGCCGCGATCCACTCATCCCAACTGCGAACCGGCACATCGTGCGGAGCGCCTGACAATTGCAATCCGGCGGTGCTCCGCGCGCGTTGCACCAACCAGAACGCAAGCAAGCCAGCCGCACCGATCAAAACCAGCCAGAACACCAGCCACGCTCCGGTGGAGTGTCCCCCCATTGCTGTGAAAAAGCGCGCCAACCAGCGTCCAAACCACGCGAACACGCGTTGCCGGAACCGTTCCCAAGCGCTCGGTGGACCATTGCCCGCAAATTCTGGCCGCGCCAGAATCCGCTTCAACACGGAACGCGCCTCCGCTCTCGAAGCAGGCGAATCGTATTCTTCGAGTTGCCGTGCCAGGTGATCGAGCCACCTTTGAGCCCCCGCCCGATGTTTCGCGGGTGCAGTCGAAATCGAGAACACGCCGTCTGCGCTTTGCACCCGCCACACATCCGGGAGTTTTGGCGAATTGCCCGATTGCAACGAACGCGACAGTTCGCGTATCCTGCTGGCCAGCGCGCCGGGGCTCGTAAACTCGACCGTGCTTGCTGCTTGAAGCGAAGCCGCTGTCAGCACGCCCCACAACAGGACTACTCTCATCGCATCGTCAGGAGAGAATCGACGGAACCGTGGAGGAACCGCCCTGTACCCTTCGCTCACTCGTCGGGTCCATCATGAACTGCAAATCGAACGCTTCTTTGCGCACCCGTAGGTCGAAATAGAAAACGGAGGTGCCAATGAGAATAACCGGCGTGATCAGTACGTTGATCGCCACACTGACCACCTGGTTCAAAGCCAGATAGAAACGCAGCATGGCTGGATCGTGCCTTGCCGATACGATCGCTACCTGTAGCGGCGCTCCGGCGAGTCCGCCGATCGCAATCGTCAGGACAAAATACAAGATGTACAGGACGAACGCTCGTCCCGCGCAGCCTCGAGTGAGATTCCAACTGCGCGAGAGCGATTCGCTCGGCCCTCGCCCTTCAATCAATGCGGCCGGCACACAAACCAGCAGCCGGCAGGCCACGTAAATGCCCGGAATGATCAGCGCCAGAAAGGCTCCCAACGTGGCGAGCCCGTTCAGAACCACCACCCCGAATAGCGACCCGATCTCGTCCCACACGCGCCGGAGCGAGACGGAAATCGAAGTCGATCGCCCAAGATAGATCTCGGTCACCGCGAATATGGTTCCGCCTTGCGAGAGGAGATAGACGACGATCCCCACCACGACTTCCACTAGCCCGATGACAATCGCTATCCAGGCGACCCGCCACAGCATCACAGCCGCCGCCGTTCCGTGCCCGCTGCGCAGGGCCGGATACTGGATGAGATAAATCTGCACGAGCCCAATGGCCAGCGTGAGTAAGTGCGGAATGCCGCAGATTCCAATAAACAAGAGAAAATTGCGGCGATAAAGAGAAAATGTTCGATCCAGAATCTCGCCGAGTCTAAGCGGGCGAAGATCGAAAGCCGTCATGAGTCACCTGCCTTGCAGTGGAATTCATAATAGCAGCGGAGATGGGAGCGTGAGTCCCTGACTGAGCCGCGACCGCCAGGGAGCGGTATTAGCCCTAAACCGCCGCAATCAGCGCTTTCGTGTATCGCAGGCTCTCTTCTAACGCCTGCCGCTCGCGCACTGCTTCGTCCGGCGTGGTCCACGGCTCATCTTGATAAGGTTTGCCCCGCTCGGCGATTTCCAGATACCGCTCGAATTCCCAGGCCGGCGTGTTTCGGTAAGCATCCCAGAACTTGCGGTCACGGTAGGGCAAAATCCGCGGCCCGAACACGATAGATTCGAGCGACAGCGCTTTGCCCGGACACCATTCGATGTACTTCCGCACGTACGAATCGATATCCACGTTGCCGCGGCCCATTTGTACCCACGTCACTGCCGCTCCCTGCGGTACTCTCCAAACCGCGCTGTCGCGCACATGACTCGTCAGCACGTAAGGATGAAGCGTATCAAGGGTCAAGTGGGGGTCCTCGATTGTCCACAACGGGTTTCCCGAATCGAGACAGACCCCCACGAAGTCGCGGCCGGCTTCTTCCACGAGCATTTTTAGTTCGCGGGCCTGCATATCGCCGGCGTGGTTTTCAATGGCGATCTTGATGTTCGAATCTACTGCTTTCGGCCGGACACGATGGAGCACTCGAACCGTATCTTCTATATGCGCTTCGATAGGACCGGGCCGCCGGTCGTCCGCGCTCCCCAGCACTGCCCGCACGATCTTTGAACCGACGATATGCGCCGACTCGATCATGCCCTCAAGCTGCTGCTCCGCCGTGCCCTGCGAGGCATCGAACATCTTGGAGGTCGGGCAGATCGACTTCATCCCGATCTCCACTTCCAGCCCAAGCCTCGCCGCCTGCTCTCGAACAGTCCGCAAATTCTGCGGATCCAGACTCCCGATAAATCGGATCTCGGAGAAATGCACCACCTGAACCTGCCGCGCGGCGCAATAGTCCAGATACTGCGTCGGCGTCCAGTTCTGGCCGCGAAGACTGAAGAGATCGATTCCGAGCTTGACCTTGGACTGATTAGACATGGCTGCGAGCGGCGTTGCGGCGGCAACTCCGAGAAACGAGCGGCGATCCACTATTTCTCGACTGTATCAGCCGCCTCGCTATCGGACTTGCAAAGCGCCCGCGGGATTAAAATCTCCACTCGCCGAGGCTTGACAAACCGCCTCGGATTCACGGGTTCGTACCCTTGTGCGTCTATGTATGTTTGACTAAAATGACGCATAGAAGCTGGGAAGTCTGCCACACGTCGTCCAGTCGGCGCGTGCCGCGGGCATCGCGGCACATCTCTTTCACTTGTTCAGAACCCCCCAGCGCCAGCCGGACTTCGCGCCGTGCTTCCTCCGTCCTTCCGCCAGCGCGAGAAACAGCAGTGCGGTCAGCCCGAACGTCGCAAAATGAACCGCCCTGTGCTGAAAGCTGACCGCGTGTAAGGGCGTGTACGGCTGCGTCCCCAACTCCCGCTTCCACGAACCGGGCAAAAACGATCCAATCACCACACCGCACACCCAAAACGGAGCAACTCGCCGCAACACAGATCGGAATCGCCGGGCGCGGACGGCCGGCCCACCATTTTGGACCCTCACCACTCCCCGGGCTTCCTGCTCACGTAACCTCGCCGCGTCGCGGACGTCCTACCAGATCGCATTCGAATAGTGTTCCCGGATCCGCCGGTCCGAAGTGATAAGCGGAGCCTCGTTGCGAGCCATGGCATTCGCCACAATCAATCGGTCTCCCGGTTCCCGAGTCCAGTTCACCGAAATCGCTTGATCGACAATCGCGGCCATTGGCAACTGGCACACTCCCAATCCAATCCGCTGAGCCATGTGAGCTAGAATCTCGTTCGCCCCCTGCGCAAGCCCGCCTGCCTTGTGCAGCATTTCCAGTTCGAGGAGCACCATCGCGGAGATCAACAAATCACTCGTTTCGAGCAATTTCGCAGCTCGCGGTGAAAGGCTGGCCGTCCTTCCGGCAGCTAGCCAAATAACGGCGTTTGTATCGAGATAAGCGATTAGGGGAGGCGCCACTTTCGCCCCCACTCCGTCTTCGCCTCATTCCAAATCCCTTCCAGTGCATGCTCGATCTCTTCCGGATCGACTCCCTTCAGAATCGGATCCTGGGCCAATCGAGCCAACTTGGAGGGTGCGTCCTGCGGGAGAAGCCGAAGAGTTCGCCCCTTGTGAACGATCTCGATCAGCTGCCCTTCTAACGCCCGGTCCGCAAGCGAGAAAAGATTCTTTCGAAATTCCGTGGCCGAGACCTTCATATCCACAATGTACCAGTTGCAAGTACATCCTGTACATCCGTTACGCACGCAGCGCTGTGTTTCTTCTCAACCTGGGTTAAACGATCCGCCCATCCCCCCGCGGCCCTCCCGGCCTCCGCATCGCAAACGCCTCCGCCACAAAATACCCCAGCGCATCGCTCAGGTGCGTCCGCTTCCGGTCCGATTTATCCAACTCGCTCGTCGCCTGCCCGCTCTCATCTAACCGCCATCGCACTTGCTCGAAATCCCGAATCAACTCCTTACACCGCGGATCAATAAACAACCTCCGCTCGCCAATAGCGCTGCACAACCGGCTGTTCATCACATTCACCCGATCCCGCACGCTCGGGTTCGATGTCGCCGCCCGCACCGTCATCCGCACCTGCGGCACGCGCGCAAAAAACTCACGAATCAAACCCCAGTCCGTATCCGTCCCGCTTGTCCTCCGTTGGTGCCCGCTCGCGTCGCCATAGACATCCACCAGCAGCGTCCGCCCGCCTCCCAGCCTCCGCGCTTGCTCCAGAAACGCTTCGCACGCCATCGGCGTATTCGCGTTCTCGATCGCCATTTCGTCCAGCACGTAAACGCTCTCGCCCGCGCGCTGCACAAGCACCGAACACATCGGATGCACATTGAAATCGAGCGACCACACCAGCCTTTCTCGCGAATCGAACTCGCACGCCCGCACATTCTCCGCCCGCGAGAACGCATGATATGCCAGCCCCACGGCTGCATGCTCGAAGCTCGCCTCGAACTCCTGCCGGTACAGCCGTTCGTCCAGTTCACGGGCCGCGCTCGCCAGCTCCTCGGGGCTCACATTTCCGCCTTCCGCGGTCGAAAACCGGAACGCCTCCCATTCCGGATCTTGCTGCGCGTGTTCGAATCGCTCGAACAAATGATTCGATCCTTGCGGCGTTCCGATAAACAGCGCCCCGCCCCGCCGGTCGCTCAATGCCGGTCGCAGCACTTCCGTCCAACACTCCGGACGCATCGACGCATACTCGTCCAGCACCACGAAATCCAGTCCATGCCCGCGCAGCGATTCGTACTGATCCGCTCCGCGCAGCGCGATCGTGCCGCCGCGCTTTAGCCGTACGCTCAAGTCGCTCTCATTCGGCTTCGCTGCCCAATACTCCCGCGTCAACTGTTTTAATCGGCTCCACGCAATTCGCTTCGCCTGCACTGCCGTCGGAGCCACATACCACGCCATCCCCTCCCGGCCCCACACCGCCCGCATCAATTCCACCAGGGCCAAGTGCGTCTTCCCGAATCGCCGCCCCGCCACCAACACGCGGAATCGCTTCGGAGACTGGTACACCTCCATCTGCGCCCGCCGCAGCCGGATCTTCATCGCCTACTCCACCTCCACCACAAACGGCGCCGGCGCCGCTTCCCGGCTGGATTCGCGGCGCTCCTGCTCGCGCGCCCCGCACCGCGTCTTCACCCAGAAAATCGTCGCCGCCGTATTCTTCCCCGAAGTCGCCATTTGGAACAGCGACTCCAACACCTTCGCATTCGCCTCAATCGCCCCCAAATCCAATTCGCTGCGAAAATGTTTGCGCAGCGTCTTGGGTGTCATACCCAGCAGCTTTGCAATGTCCTCCTGGCGTGTCCCCAACGCCGCCATCGCTTTTACCTGCCCCCGCTTCTCGTCCGTCGCTATGAAAGTTGGCCGTGCCATTAACCCTGTTATTACCGTCCGTTTCGCCGTAATTACTGCACACGAAGGCTAACTGAAGCCGCTCTTCTCCCAACCCCAATTACGGTCCAACTTGTTGAAAATAAAGGAAATAAATAGATAGGCCCGGTTTGTGACCGGGCGCCGGAGAGCTCTTCTTTTTTATAGACGGGAAAAACCCCGGTAACTCTATGTCGCCTTCAACCGCTCGGCAATCTCTTTCGTCGAAATCGCGCCTTCGCGAATCACTTTCCAGTACGGCTCCGTGATGTCAATCGTCGTCGCGCCGGTTCCGCTGCATCGTCCGCCATCGAGCACCAGATCCACGCGCCCGTCCATCTTCGCGAACAGATCGATGCCGCTCGAAATCGTCGGTTGCCCGGACATGTTCGCGCTCGTCGCAATCAGCGCGTGTCCGGTCTTCTCCACTATCGCATTCAGCACGGGCGAGTTGGCATGCCGCATCGCGAGCCGTCCGGTGTTCCCTGTGACCTTGAGCGGCACCTTGGCCGAAGCCGGCACAATCATCGTCAGCGGTCCAGGCCAGAAGTGGCGCGCCAGAATGTAGAAGCGGCTGTTCAGCTCCTTCGCCAGATCCTCTGCCATCAGCACATCGGTGATCGCGAGCGGTAGCGAGCGGACAGTCTCTCGTCCCTTCGCAGCAAACACGCGGCCCACCGTATGCAGATTCAGCGGATCGGCCGCCAGCACGTACAGCGCATCCGTGGGAACACCGACGATATTCCCGCGCGCAATCTCCTGCACGGCACGATCGATCGCGTTCGCCTCGGGATTTTCGACATCGACTTCAATCAGATCCGTTGCCACGTCTAACGTTCACCAAGCGCCTGGGCGACCTGCACCGCCATGTCATAGCGGCCGAACGGCGCGCTCAACTGCGCGCCCTGCACCAGCGTGCGTGCGCGCTCCGCCATCTCCTGCGCGATCAAAATTCCTTCCGCCCTCGCTTTATCGGCGCTATCGGCGTGCCGCATCCTCTCCATGTATTGCGGTGGAACGGGAACGCGTAGCTCGTTCACCATAAACTCCGCATTCCGATAACTCGTCAGCGGCCAGATCCCGGCAATCACCGGAATCTGAAACTGCTCGGTGCGCCGCAAAAAATATTCCAACAATTCCAGATCGAACACCGGCTGCGTCACCACATACTCGGCGCCGGCTTCTATCTTCCATTCAAAGCGCCGCAGCTCTTCGTCCATGTTCACCGCGCCGGGATTCGCTCCCACGCCGATCAGCAGCGCCGCCTGCGAACCCATCGGATTGCCGCCAATGTCTAATCCCTGATTCAAATTGTTCACGATATTCGTGAGCCCGATCGAATCGACATCGAACACTGCGGTCGCATCCGGATACGTTCCCATGCGCGGCGGGTCGCCGGTAATGCAGATCAGGTTCCGCACGCCCGCCGCATGCGCGCCCAGCAGCTCGGACTGCATGCCCAGGATATTGCGGTCGCGGCAGCAGAAATGGAGTACCGCCTCGATCCCAGCTTGCTGTTGAATGAGCTGGCACGTAACCTGAGCGCTCATGCGAGCGCTCGCCCGCGGCCCGTCCGGTACGTTGATGCAGTCGATTCCGTTCTCTTTGCACAGCCGCGCGCCCGCAATCTCCTTGGAAGCATCCACCCCGCGCGGCGGAAGAATCTCGACAAACGCGACAAACTTTCCAGCCGCCAGCTTCGCGCCGAGTTGCGATTTCTCGGCCATCGGAACCTTGCTCAGCTTCTTTACATCGGGTTTTTGCCTGGCTTCGACAATCACGTTAGCTGTCCGGTATTGCACCGGTTGCATGGAACGGATCTCGCTGCAAATCTGCTTGATGTGCTCCGGCGATGTGCCGCAACAGCCGCCGATCACGCGCACGCCCGCCTGCAAAAAGCGCCGCGAATATTGGGCCATATATTCGGGCGAGCACAGATAGATATTGCGCCCTTCCACTCTCGCCGGCAGGCCCGCGTTCGGCATGGCGCTGAGCGGCTTCGACGTGAACGCGCCCATCTTCTCGATCGTTTCGAGCGCCACTTTCGGACCCGCGGAACAATTAACGCCCGCTACATCCACCGGCCAATCGTCGAAACTATGCGTAAACGTCTCAATGCTGGTTCCGTCGCGCAAGTTACCGTCGTCGCCGACCGTGACCTGCGCGATAATCACCATCTCCGGTCCGGCCGCTTCTCTGGCCGCGAAGATCGCTTCCCGCAGCTCGCTCAAATCGTAAAACGTTTCGAGCACCAACAAGTCAACTCCAGCGCCCACCAGCGCTTCCGCCTGCTCCTGGAAAACGGCGCGCGCTTCTGCAAACGACATCGGACCCAACGGCTCAATCGGCGCTCCCAGGGGCCCGATCGCTCCGGCCACAAACGCGCGTTCGCCCGCGGCCTCCCGCGCCAGCCGCACGCCCGCTTCGTTGATGGCCCGTAGTTTTTCTGATAAACCAAAACCCGCCAACCGCACGCGATTCGCGCCGAATGTGTTCGTCTCCAGCACTTCGGATCCGGCCCTGACGTACTCCTGGTGAACTTCTTTCACCAGCAGCGGGGCGGACAAATTCAATTCGTCGAAGCAGCGGTTAATAAAGATGCCTTTGGAATAAAGCATCGTTCCCATCGCGCCGTCCGCAATAATGACCTTTGAATGCAGCTTTTCTCGAAACTCGGCAGCGCGAGTTTGGGTAATTGGGTCGATGGTGGTCACCGGGGAATTAGCTAAATTGTAGCGCGACTAACGTGCTCGCCTTAGAGGCTCAACGTGATCCCTTCCCCCGGTTTGGCGTTTAAAAACCGCGCTGCGCTCTCCTGGTTCATGCCGATTTCGAGGTACCCGGAACTACCCGCGTAGACAAAGCATTCGTCGCGCGACCCGTTTCCGAAGGTCTCCTGAAAACTGGTAATCCGGTGAAAGTTCACGGTCAGCGTAAAGCCCCCCGCGCGCACATCGGCGAACTCAGCAATTTTGAAGTTAGTGACAGCGTTCCCGAAGCGATCGACACTCAGCAATTTCCCCTGCCATACTCGTTCTTTTACCTGCTTCGATTCCAGGTCCGGCAGCAGTTCCATTTCCTCTAGAACAGGGCCAATCTCGCTTTCGTGGGCCGCTCCGCTGGCGAGCGCCGCCGCAGTCGGCGCAAAGATATCCCGCCCGTGAAATGTGCTGGAGGGCGAATCGAGCCAGAACTTCGGATTCTTAATTTCCCAGACCTGCCGCGCGCCGCCTCTTGCCGCAACCAGGCTGAGCACTCCATTATCCGGCGCAATAAAGTACTGCCCGAGCGATTTCATCAGAATGGGTTTGCGGGACGTGCCGACGCCTGGATCGACCACAATTACGTGGACCGTACCGGCCGGAAAATACGGCGCCGCCTGGTCAATTGTGTAAGCGCCCGAATAGATCGAGAAGGCCGTGATCTCATGGCAGATGTCCACCAGCCTCGCCTGCGGGCACCGGTTCAGAATCACGCCTTTCATGGTCCCCACGTAGTGGTCTGCCAGTCCGAAATCGGTGGTCAGAGTTATAAGCGGTAATGCCAAGCTGGACTGCATACACTGTTAAAATTTTATTGAACCCCCCCGCTTGCTTTATTTCGATCACAATGCAACTACGCCCGTTGCGCCTGAAGTTGCGGAAACCATGCGCGACGCCCTTTGCCGTGTGTTCGGTAACCCTTCGAGCACGCACCGGGAAGGGCAGTTAGCGCGGCAGCAGCTTGAAGATGCCCGGCGCGCGATTGCCGGTTTTCTCCACGCCTCCGCGCCCGAGCTTGTGTTCACCAGCGGCGGCACCGAAGCCAACAATTTAGCGATTCTCGGCCTGCCCACCGATCGTAAGCACGTTATCACAACCGCGCTGGAACATCCATCCGTGCTGGAGCCTTTTCGCCGGCTCGAACAGAAAGGCATCGGCGTAACCTATCTTGGCCCCAATCGCGACGGAATCATCGAAGCCGAAGGCGTCCGGCAAAATCTTCGCCCCGAAACCATCCTGGTCTCGGTCATGCATGCCAACAACGAAACGGGCGTGATTCAGCCCATTTCCGAAATCGCCGCATCCCTGCGCGCGGCGGGACAGCGCATCTATTTCCATTCGGATGGCGTGCAGGCCTTCGGCAAAATTCCCGTCGATGTCGAGGAACTCGGCGTCGACCTCTACTCCATCAGCGCGCACAAGGTTTATGCGCCCAAGGGCGCCGGCGCTTTGTTTGTGCGTAAGGGCACGCCGCTGCACGCGATTCAGCATGGCGGCCGTCATGAGCGCGAGCGCCGCGCCGGAACCGAAAATGTCCCCGCCGCCATGTGCTTTGCCCGCGCCCTCGAGCTTTGTGGCGCGGACATATCCGCGCTCCGCGACCAGTTCGAGTCCGAAGTCCTTTCGGCGCTCGATGATGTCGAACTCAACGGCGTTCGCGAACCACGTCTTCCCAACACCAGCAATCTCCTCTTTCGAGGCATCCCCGCTCAGCCGTTGTTGATTGCTCTCGATATGCGGGGAATCGCCGTGTCCACCGGGTCTGCGTGCAGCAGCGGCTCCATCGAGCCATCGCCTGTGCTGCTCGCCATGGGCCGCAGCCGCGAGGAAGCCAAATCCAGCGTCCGTTTTTCCTTCGGCCGCTACAACACTGCTGATGATGTTCGCGTGCTCACCGAGGCAGTCATCGCTTGTGCTCGTCAGTTGCGGGAGAAACAGCTTGCCGGCTGAGCGCAATCTCATCGCCGTGGCCATGTCCGGCGGGGTCGACAGCTCCGTGGTGGCCGGATTGCTTCACCGGCAAGGCCCGGTCGTCGGACTCACCATGCAGTTGTGGAATCAGCGGCGACTGCCGGAGCTTACACCCGAAGGCGGTGCTACGGGCCGCTGCTGCTCGCTCGACGACGTTTACGACGCGCGTTTTGTCGCCTCGGTGCTCGGCATCCCTTATTACGTGGTCAATTTCGAGGAGCAATTCGAGCGGCAGGTCGTGAAGCCGTTTGTGGAGGATTACCTCGCAGGCCGTACGCCGATTCCTTGCACGCTCTGTAATAACTTCATCAAGTTCGATCAGTTTCTCGAAATGGCCGATGGCGTCGGCGCCGAAAAGATAGCGACCGGCCACTATGCGCGTTTGAGCGTCGATGAAGAAACCGGGCGCTACGCGATGCGAACCGGCGTCGATTCCGCGAAAGACCAGACCTATTTTCTCTTTGGTCTGACCCAAGCCCAGTTGGCGCGGACGTTGTTTCCTCTGGGCGGAATGCAGAAACAGCAGGTCCGCGCGCTCGCTGCGGAGCTCGGACTTCCGGTAGCCGCAAAGAACGACAGCCAGGAAATCTGTTTCGTTCCGAACGGCGATTACGCGGCTTTCATCGATGCCTACTTTCGGGAGCAGGGAATTGATCCCGCCGTCACGCAGGGCGAAATCGTAGACACTTCCGGCCGTGTACTCGGAGAGCATCACGGAACGCATCATTTCACCGTCGGCCAGCGCCGTGGGTTACGCATCGCCGCGGGCGAACCCTTATACGTGATTGCCACCGAACCAGCCACCCAGCGCGTCCTCGTTGGCCGGAATGAAGAACTGCTGCGGCCTTCGCTCATCGCCAGAGACGTAAACTGGCTCTCCATCTCTGCGCCCGAGGAGCCCCGCCGTGCTCAGGTCAAAATTCGCAACAAACATGTTGCGGCTGCTGCCACACTTGTACCTCTGGAACACGCTTCGCGCGTCGAAGTAGTTTTCGATCAGCCGCAGCGGGCGGTGACTCCCGGTCAAGCCGCTGTCTTCTACGACGGCGATCTCGTGCTCGGCGGCGGCTGGATCGACTGACTCTCAAATTGGCCCGGAACAAAGGTTGGCTCCAAACCCGTGCTGAGTATGCGTTTGCCGCAACTCTTCTTTACGAGCTCGAACACCTGCCGCTACCGCTTGCGCGGCGGCTAGCGAATGGCGCGGCCGGGTTTCTGGATCGAGCCATGCCCAAACTCCGCCGCGTCGGCCTTACAAACCTGCGTTTCGCCTTTCCGGACCTCGATCCCGCGCAACACAACCGGATCCTCGATGGCGTATTTCAGAGCATTGCGCGCCTGCTGCTCGCGACGGCGCGTTTTCCCCAACTCAACGCCTCAAATATCAATGACTGGATTGAGTACGAGGGTCTGGAACACTATCACCAAGCAAAGCAAAACGGCCGCGGCGTTTTGGTCGCCACCGCCCATCTCGGCAATTGGGAGCTGAGCGCCTTTGCCCACGCGCTGATGTGCGAACCGATGAACGTTTTGGTCCGGCCTCTCGATAATCCGCACGTCGACAGGTTAGTCGAGCAGCGCCGTACGCTATCTGGCAATCGTCTGATCTACAAATGGGACGCCGCTCGCGCCATCCTGAAAGCGCTGAAAAACAACGAAGCGGTCGGCATTCTGATCGATCAGAACACCACGCCGGCCGAGGGCGTTTTCGTAAACTTCTTCGGCAAGCTCGCCTGTGCCGGGTCGGTGTTCGTCAAGCTCGCACATCATTCCGGCGCTCCGGTCATCCCAGGCTTCGCGCTCTGGGACAAATCGCGCAAGCGCTATGTTCTCCGCTTCTACCCGGCCATCCCCATGACCGGCGATGTTCAGGAAGATACCCAGAGAATCCATAGTATCTTCGAGGGCATCATCCGTGAACACCCCGATCAATGGATGTGGATTCACCGGCGTTGGAAAACCCGTCCGCCCGGCGAACCCACGCTGTACTGATCGATCAGAATTGAATCTCTGCTGAGATCTGTAGAATGCGCGGATCGCGCGCGCCACTCACCGTTCCGAATCCGTTGATGTTGTTAATCGTTCCATCCGGATTCAAGTACGCGTTTTTCACACCGCCATTGATTCCCGCGTAATTGATGGTGCTGAAGATCCCGCTGTTATTCGAGACTCCGTTTCCGCCCACGCCGCCGAATTGCGGATGGTTGAAGGCATTGAACGCGTCGAGGCGCAGCACGATGTTGTACCGCTCACGCATGGCAAACGTCTTCTGAAGGCTCAAATCGGTGTCGTTGATACCAGGGCCGTAGAACGGATAACGTCCTTCGCCCAATCCGATGTTGCCCACCGGCGGCGGCGCAAATGCACTCGCATTCAGCCAACTGTACGGCCCGCTCTGGTTGTATCCCTTTAGCGGATCGCCAACCACTTGGATCCGGCCGCCTTCAGTATATGAACCGGTGATGTTTTCATTGTTGTATCCCGGGATGCTGAAGCTCACCTCATACGGCGACCCGCTTTGGAGCCGCGTCAGGCCGGAAATTTGCCATCCATCGAGCAACGCGTGCGCAAACGCATGACTGGTGAACAGGCTGGGAATCGGGTAAATGTAATCGATCGCGAGCGTGTGCCGCCGGTCAAAAGTGAGCGGCCCGTAATTGGCGAATCGCGTCAGGTTGTCGATGCGCACGTAATCTCCATCTCCGCTGGTTACGCCCAGCGCTTTGCTATACGTATACGCAACTCCGAGGAACAGCCCTTTGACAAACCGCCGGTTCAGGCTCACCTGGAGCGAGTTGAAATTCGACGTGCTGTCGAATTCGTGTATTGCGATATCGCCGAATCCCGGATAGGGGCGGATGAAATCGCGTGGCAGAGCGCCCGCCCCGAGCGGCTTCGCCCCTAATTTGGTCGGGTCCTGATTTTGCGGCAGGAACGTCGCGCCGTACGGGATTCCGTTCAGATTGCGCTGGTCCAGCAAATGCCAGGATTTCGACCCAACATACGCAGTGTCCAGCACGAGTTCGAACGGAAGCTTCGTCTGGATTCCCATGCTGTAGCTGGCTGTGGTCGGAACGTTGCCCGAGTACTCGAGCGCATGCAGACTGCTCGGCCCGAAAATGATGCTCTGCGGGCTGATCTGGTTCATCAGCCCGTAGTACAGATTCGGAGTAAACGAAGAAGGCGGGTTCGTGATTTCATCGAAAATCTCATTGCCTTGGAAGCGGTCGTAGAAAATACCGCCGCCGCCACGCAGAACAAAGCGCTGCGCTCCGGTAATGTCCCAGGCAAAACCCAGGCGTGGCGAATACAGGATTCCTCGATCCTGCACCAGGTATTTGTTAATCCCGCGCCCTGCCTGACGAATGCCGTTTAGCAGATCGCCCGAGCCCTGAACAATATCGCCAATCGCGTAACTCGGCAAGCAGGGCACCAGCGGGCCAGGTGTCGCAGACGTGCAAGCCGATGCCGAACCGGGCATTGGAGCGGCACGATCCACTGCTACTTTCGTGCTTCCGATTAAGGCCGGATAGTACAACCGCGGCGCGGCGGCTGGATTGTAGTCCCAGGGCAGAAAATTCGACGTCTGCAAGCCCGCGTCGAACTGCGGCTGGATCCAGTAGAAACGGATCCCGTAATCGAGAGTAAAGTTGGACTTGATCTTCCAGGTATCCTGTGCGTACCACTCAATGTTCGAGTAACGATATTTGCCCAACAGGTAAGCAGAGGCCTGATTGAAGTTCCGGTAAATTCCCAGCGCGGCATTGGCAAAGCCGAAGCCGGAATCGTATGGATTGCTGGAGTCGTCCGAAAAATCGTAGCTTCCGTTCGCATTCGCAAACGAAGTTTGATCCTTCCGGCTGCGCTGCGCGTAGAAGCCGATCTTGAATAGATGCTGGTTCCAGACCTTACTGAAATTGTCGATGAACTCGATGCTTGTGTTGTAGTTGAAGAATGGCGCGTTATTGGTGCCGAAAGATCCGGTCCCATTCAACCGCGTTCCGTTGAACGCGAACGTTGGAATAAAGTCATCCTGGATCGCGTTTGGATACAGCACCGGCAAATTATTCAACCCGTTTGCGGCACGCGTGAGTCCGTTTGTGGTTGGCGTGATGTTGATGATGTTCTTGCCGAAACCCCAGGTAAATTCATTCACAACCGTCGGCGTCAGGTTGGATGTCAAACTGACCGCCCAGGCTCTGCCAGGCCGGGCATCGGTAATCGGCACCTTCGGAATATTGGTGCCCAGCACAAAACTTCCATATGCCGACGTCACCGCATCGTAGTTGTTAATGTACCGGACAAAAAGATGGTTCTTGTCGCTGAGGTTGAAATCGAGGCGGCCTAAATCCTCCCGCCGCGGATATGGTCCGGAGATCGCCGTCTGCAGATTGAACCCCTTATTGGCGGCCGATTGTGCATTCGGCAGCGGATACACATTCAAGATCGCGAGACCGGTCGGAGACAAGCGGCTCGTTGGTATGCGGTTGCCCGGAAAACATGCGTTGCTCGTATAGTCGCGAATGCACGTAATCGGATTGCCGTTCTTATCCACCGACTGTGAAAAGTCCCCCTGCCTCTCCAGCGCGGTGGGAACCGTGTTCTGATGAATTCCCTGCGGCTGTAGTTGGTTTTGAAACTCTTCGCTGGTGAAGAAATAGACTCTGTTCTTCAGCTTCTCGAGAAAGCCCGGACCATAGATCGGACCGCCAAAGGTATAACCTGCATCGTTGTAACGAAAGCGGTTGCGCGGCACGCCCTGGCGGTTGTTGTACCAGTTATTCGCGTTCAGACTTTCATGGCGGTGCAGGATATACCCGGAGCCATGAAACTGATTGGTTCCGCTCTTGGTCACCACGCTGATTTGTGAGCCGGAGGAGCGGCCGTATTGCGCCTGATAGTTGCTGGTCAAAATTCGAAACTCCTGGACAGAATTCAGGCTGACGGTGGCTAGTTGATCTCCGTTATTGCCGGTATCTACGTTGCCAACTCCATCGAGAGTCAAATTGTTCTGATTACTTCTCGATCCGTTGGCGGTAATCGAGCCGACTCCGCCGTGGCTAGCCGTCTGGATGCTCGGCCAGGTGGTGATCCCTGGCACCAGCGCAACCAGCGGCAGATAGCTCCGGCTGTTCAGCGCGATGTTCGTGATCTGTTTGTTCGTGAGCGATTCCGAACGCTCTCCGCTTTCCGTCTGGAGCTGCAAGCCTTGTGCCGTCACTTCGATCGATTCGTTTACCTGGCCCACTTGCAGCTTGAGAGTGCCGACGTTCAGGTTTTCGTTCGCCTGATGGTTAATGTCGGTTTTCTCGAATTTCTTGAAGCCCGGCGCTTCGGCCGAGATGTTGTAAATGCCGGGAGGCATTTGCGGAAACACGAAACGCCCGGCGTTATCGGTAGCGGTATTCACCGCGTAATTCTTCGTGGTCTCGGTTGCGGTCACTTTCGCGTTGACGATCGCAGCGCCCGATGGATCGATCACCGTCCCGGCGATGGAACCGGTTGTCGTCTGCGCCCCAAGCCGGACGATGTATGCACACACGAAGATCCAGAGTAGAGAAATTTTTCTCGACACGATACTCCCTCTTAGCTTTTTGCAACTTCCCCGGCATGAAGTTATATCACAGCGTAGGAGAGAGAGGTCAACTGTTACGCTTACGCGTGTTGTCCTGTCGTCAGGTGTTCCACTTCCAGCAAATTCTTCAACTCAGTTTCATCGAGAGTTTCTTTTTCGATCAACCTCTGAACAATCTGTTCGAGCGCAGCGCGGCGTTCCCGCAAAATACTTTTCACCCGGTTGTACAGAGAATCGATCAGATTGCGGACCTCTTCGTCGATGAGCTGCGCGGTTTGTTCGCTGTAATTACGTTCCTCCATTCCGGCCAGCGTCTTTAAGAAACGCTGATTGGGCGGCAATCCGTAGGTCATGTTTCCCAGCCGCTCGCTCATTCCGAAGCGCGTGACCATCTGGCGCGCCAGCTCCGTTGCCCGCTCCAGATCATCGGAGGCCCCGGTGGAAACCACGCCGTTATAGACCAGGTCTTCTGCACCGCGGCCTCCAAGCATTACCGAAATCTGATCCTCGAGTTGCGGTCGCGTCATCAAATAACGCTCCTGAGTTGGCAACTGCAGCATGTGACCCAGCGCGCCCTGCGTACGCGGGATGATCGAGACCCGGTGAACCGGATCGGCATGCGGCAGCGAAATGGCCGTCAACGCGTGGCCCGATTCGTGATAAGCCACCCGCCGCTTCTCCTCCGGCGTCATGACGCGGCTCTTCTTTTCGAGGCCAAGCATCACGCGATCCGTCGCTTCCTCCAGGTCGCGTTCCGCCACCTGCGAAGCGCCCCGCCGGGCGGCGAGCAGCGCCGCTTCGTTCACCAGATTGGCAAGGTCGGCCCCCACCATGCCGGGCGTGCGGCTTGCAATCGTGCGCAGATCGACGCTCGGATCCAGCGTGATCTTCTGGGCGTGAACTTGCAAAATAGCAATCCGTCCTTCCAGATCCGGGCGGTCCACCACCACCTGGCGATCGAAGCGTCCCGGCCGCAGCAAGGCCGGATCGAGAACCTCCGGCGTGTTGGTTGCCGCCATGATGATCAAATCTGTATTCGGGTCAAAACCGTCCATCTCCACCAGAAGCTGATTGAGCGTCTGTTCACGTTCGTCGTTGCTCATGATCATGCCGCGGCCGGACGAGCGCGATTTTCCGATCGCATCCAACTCATCGATGAAGACGATACAGGGCGCCCGTTTCTTTGCGCCTTCAAATAGTTCTCGCACGCGGGCCGCTCCCACCCCGACGAACATTTCGACAAACTCCGATCCGGAAATGGAGAAGAACGGAACCTGGGCCTCTCCGGCAACGGCGCGCGCGAGCAGCGTTTTTCCAGTCCCGGGCGGCCCGATCAGCAGTACGCCCTTCGGAATCCGGCCGCCCAGCCGGCGATACTTGCCCGGATGCTTCAGGAAATCGACCACCTCCTGCAGTTCCGCCTTGGCTTCATCGATTCCCGCGACATCGGCAAAGGTCACGCGGGTTTTGCTCGTCTGGTCGTAGATCTTCGCGCGGTTCTTGCCGAACTGAATCTGGCCCATCGCCTGCCTGCTCCGCCACATCCCCCAACCCATCAGTCCAATAAGCAAAAGGAACGGAAGCCAGGCGACCATCAGCGACAGAAACGGATGGGATGTCTGCATTTTGCCCACGATTTTCACTTGGTGCGTTTCCAAGTCCTTCAGCAGCGGCGTTTCATCAATTCCGGGAAGGCGCGTCGCGGTAATGAACTGCGGCTGGGCGTTCTTTTTTCCCGCCGGCGGTTTCACCATTCCGACGAGTTCACTCGGAGTAATCTCCACCTGACTGAGATGGCCGGCATTGATTTCGGACAGAAAATCGCTGAAGGAGACCGTTCGCGCCGGGGAAGAGTGCGGTACCAGATAGGGAAGAAGCAGGAAGATCAGCAGCCCGATGAAGTACGCGATCATCGAAAACCGCGAAGTCCGGCGAGGCGGCCGGGGCGTGCCGGTATCGTTGCGAGGGCTGTCGGGCATGGTCTCTCCACTGTGTAGATGACAAGGCGGCAGCCGGTATTTCCCACGCGCGCAAGCGCCCTGAGAATATGGCCTTTTAGCCCGGCTACGGAGCGATATCTTTGGTCAACGTGGAGCGATATCTTTGCTTAACATATTGAAGGTGCTGTTGATATCGCTGGCGACTGCTCCCATGCTTGCCGCTACACCCAAAGCGATTAACGCGAGCAACAACGCATATTCAAGCAGGTCTTGCCCGCTCTCATCGGCGAGAAAGCGCGTCCAGATATACAGCATTCGTCGTGGATTCTGCATCGACGCAGTGTCTTCTCCGGTTTAAAACAGCCGTTTGCCGCTGACCCAGCGGCACGCACTCTGGTTCACTTGCATCTGAAGGACCGAATGCTATTTCATCTATACTCAACGCATTATAAGCACACGAAGGTGAGGGACCGGCGTCACCGTAAGTTTACGCTTGCAAGTTTTACAGGTATCGGTGCGTAAACGCCGGTAGACATATACCCTTCAGACGGGCGGATACTGGAACCATGCGCATCGGGATCACCTGCTACCCCACCTACGGGGGCAGCGGCATTGTCGCGACCGAACTGGGGCTGGAACTGGCCCATCGCGGGCACGAGGTTCATTTCATCAGCTATGCCAATCCCATACGGCTCGATCCCGGCACGCCGGGCATCTATTACCACGAAGTGGAAGTCTCCACCTACCCGCTGTTCCAATACCCGCCGTACACGCTGGCGTTAGCCTCCCGGATGAGCGAAGTCGCGGAGCGCCACCGGCTGGATCTGCTGCACGTGCATTATGCAATTCCGCATTCCATTGCCGCCCTGCTGGCGCAGCAAATGACCACCGCGCGCCGCTTACCCTTCATCACCACGCTGCATGGCACCGATATCACCCTCGTAGGTACCGACCGGTCCTATTTCCCGATCACCAAGTTTTCGATTGAGCGCTCGGACGGCATTACGACCATCAGCGAGTATATGCGGCGGCGGACAGTCGATGTGTTCGGCATCCAGAACCCGATCCGGGTGATCCATAACTTTGTGAACTGCGAGCTGTACCGGCCGTCGGAAGAGGCGCGAGCGGACGGACGCAAACGCATTCTGCACATCTCCAATTTCCGGCCGGTGAAGCGTGTTTTAGACTGCATCTCCGCTTTCGCCAAGGTGCGCAAGGAAGTGGATGCCGAGCTCGTAATGGCGGGGGACGGGCCGGAACGCGGACCCGTGGAGCAACTGGCCCGGCAGCTCGGGGTCGACCGGGAGGTCCGCTTTCTGGGCAAGCAGGATCATATGGAGCGCCTGATTCCGCGCATGCACGCCCTGCATTTGCCGAGCGAAATGGAAGCATTCGGCCTGGCGGCCCTGGAAGCCATGGCGTGCGGTGTGCCGCCGGTCGCCACCCGGACCGGAGGAGTGCCCGATTTGATCACCCATGGAGTGGACGGCTTCACCGAACCGGTGGGCGATACGGACGCCCAAGCCGGACGCTTGATTCAGCTCCTCACCGACTCGAAACTGCATGCCGAAATGGCAGCTCAGGCCCGAAAAACCGCCCAGACCCGGTTCAGCAGCGATCTAATTATTCCGCAGTACGAGGCCTACTATGAACAGGTGTGTGGGGTGCGCGGAACTTCACGGGCGGCCGCGGTGTCTAATCAGGTAGCTGGCAATTGAGAAGCCAGTAGGGGTAAAATTCAGGCGATGGCGCAACCCTTATTGGGCAATTCGGGCAGTCTGTCCATTCTGGCAGGCGCCCAGACTGGAGTGTCCGAAGAAGATTCCCGCATCCTTCGTGGGCTTCGTGCAGGAATTGAGAGTGCGTACGAGGAACTGATTGACCGGTATGAGCAGCCGGTCTATGGCATGGTGTACCGTCTGCTTGGCAATTCCAGCGATGCCAGCGACGTGGTTCAGGAGGTGTTTCTGAAAGTGTTCCGCGGCATCAACTCATTTCGCGAGCAGAGCAGCTTGAGGACGTGGATTTACCGGATCGCCGTGAACGAAGCGCATAATCACCGCCGCTGGTTTGCGAGGCACTGCCAGCGTGAAGTTCCTTTTCCCTATGAGCGGGACGAGCCAACGTGTTCTGTCGAATACGCCGCCGATCCGGGCCGCTCGCCTTATGAACAGGTGCTGGATAGCGAGCACCGCAGCCTGATTGAGCGCGCTTTGACACGAATAAACCCGGTGTTCCGGACGGCGGTGGTTCTTCGCGACATTCAAAATCTCAGCTACGAAGAAATCGCCGAAATTTTGCAGGTGTCGATAGGGACTGTGAAGTCGAGGATTCTGCGCGGACGCGAAGCGCTTCGTAGGGAACTGACCGAGCGGCCCGATCGGAGCCTGGCAGAGGCAATGGCCTAGGGTCAGCGGGAAACGTGAATTACTAATGATGTGTTCGAGCGTTAAGCGTCAGAGTACCGATTACATCGACGGACGGCTGCGCGCCAGTGAGCGGTCCCGGGTGGAAGCTCACCTCCGCGAGTGTGAGGAATGCGCGCTCGAGATCGATCAACTGGCCTCCGTCCGCTCCAGTTTGAGAGAACTGGCGCAGCCCGTTCCGCCCGCCGGCTTGCGGACGAAACTCCAGGTTCAGGCTTCACGGGAGCGGCAGGCCCTGCTGGAGAGTAACTGGTCCATTTTGCAGCGCGTGTGGAATCGCTGGATGTTCCGGCTCGACCAAGCCATGCGCCCCATTACTCTTCCGGCTACGGGCGGCCTGCTGGCGAGCATCATCCTATTTGCCGGCTTGGCAAACATGATTTCGACCACGACGCGAGGCGTCACCTATGAAGTCCCGGTCGTGTATGCGGATCATACAGACCCGAACCTGGTTCCGGTGGAGTTGCGCTCGGCTGTGGTCTTAACCCTGAGTCTGGACAGCACCGGCCGCATTCGCGACTACGCCGTTCAGGACGGCTCAGCCTCGTTCGTGGGGGACCCGACCCGGTTGCAGGCCGACAACATCTCCATGCCCGAGTTTCCAGGCGTCCTCGCGCTCGCCCAGCCAACCAATCGCGACATCAGCATTTCGTTTATCCCCATCCTTTTCCGCCATTAAACACGCCCAAACGGAGCGTCAGCGACCCTGACCGAGCCGCGACCGCAAGGGAGCGGTGTTTCTCGGAAATGGCGCTATCATCCTTACGTGACCATCGGCGAGGGCCTGGATTTCCTCTTCGACGCCGAGAACATCCGCACTCTGGCGCATATCGCCGAAATCCATGGAGGATGAAGCTACGAAGACACTCCCTGTCTCAACGCTTCCGTTTCCTCCGGCTCCGCGAAATACTCGTTATACACGTCCTCATTAAAGAACCCGGCAATCTTCACATCCTTCAGCGGCAGCGTGATCACGAATTCACTTGCATCGAACTCCCGGTTCTGAAGCACATCCTCGTAAAACACCGTCCGGAAGGTCTCAAGCGTTTGTGAATCGCGGTAGCCGCTCATAAACGGCAAGAGCCGGAAATAGAGCTCCTGCGGGTCCAGGCTCGGCAGTTCCGCGACCCAGCCTACATACCACTTACGGCTGTCCAGCGTGACCGAAATCAGCAGCTTTTCCCGCTCAGCCCGGTGCAGAAGCTGCATCAGTGGGTTGCCGTGACGGCGGATCTCGATGTCCTTGGCTTCCTGTTTGCCGATAAAGAAGTTCAGAATGACCGCCAGAATCGGCCCGAGTACTAGTGCCAAAGCGCTGGTTGCGGAGTACGGAAATGGCGAGAATGTGTGCCATATTTCCCGACTGCGCGCCGCGGGCCCGAATGCTGCAAACGTAAGCACCAGCAGTCGGGCCAACGTAGCCAAACAAGTCCCCGCGATCGCCGATTGAAACAGCAGCCGATACCCATCCAGCCGCTGGGCCCCGAACCGGAACACGTGCGCCAGATGGAAGAACAGGAACCCGCCCAGTAAAGGGAGCAGGAGCAGGTTATACGGCATTCACGAACAACTTACTGGTTTAATCTTCGGATTTGATGGGCCGCAGGAAGGTGATGCCCCGGCGTTGTGGGGCCGTTCGGAGCAATTTGGACAGCTTTTCGATGGTTCTGCGCACTTTTGGATCGCGAAGCAAAGCTCGCGTGTTCACAATGGTTCTACCGTCGAAAGTGACCTGCGAATAGTCTTCGTTGGGATGGGCCATTGGCAGCTTCCACCCTTAGATTACCGTTTTTCGCAACTAATTGCGAGTTCTGAGCGAGTAATCCTCGTCGTTCCGGGTAAGGTTCGGGTTATAGTTCGGGTCCCAGGCAATGATCCCGTCCCACTTAGAACGCATCTCGGCGACTTCCTCGGGGTGTGGAACCAGGTCTTTCGACGTCTTCGAGAACGCTTCGTGATGATAGAGCAGTGCGTGCGGCGTGCAGAGGACCCGGTACCCCAGTTTGCCAATTTTCAAGCACAGATCGATGTCGTTGAAGGCCACAGCGAATTTCGTTTCGTCGAAGCCGCCGGCCGCCCAAAACACTTCCGCCCTGGTCATGAGACAGGCGCCTGTAACGGCGCTCACGTTTCGGATGACATCGGGAAAGTCGAAATAGTGACTCACGCTGCTATCCAGCCCCTTGAATGCGTGGCCGCAGTTGTCATAAATGCCCATCACCACGCCGGCATGCTGGATACGGCCGTCGGGATAGAGGAGCTTCGCTCCCACCGCTCCCACTTCCGGCCGCGCCGCCAATTCCACCATCGATGTCAGCCAATCGGCGGAAATGACGGAAGTGTCGTCATTCAGGAACAACAAAATGGGCGAGCTGCACTGCCGTGCCGCAACGTTATTGATCTCCGAATAGTTGAACGGCTTGTTGCGCCAATCGATATAGCGTAGCGCCTGCGGGCCGCCCTGCAGATCGCGGACCAGCTTGTCAATCCCGTTGTGCTTCGAGTTGTCGATGACCACCACTTCGTAATCGCGATACGTGGTCTTCCCAAACAACGTCTCCAGATTGGTCCGGAGCACGTCAATTTTGCCGCCGGAAGCGATGATGATGCTCACCCGGCTGCCTTCCGGGACGGGGTAATGAACGCGCCAGCGTCCGGTGGCTACGCCCGGTTCCACCGTCATCTGCCGGCCCAGACGATCGCAGTGCGCCTGCAACGCGCGCCGGGCTGCTTCGAGCGCATACTCCTTATTCGCTATAGTGCTGGCGGTGGAAGCATCGCCCGCTCTCCAGTGATAGAGAACTTTGGGAATATGCTCAATGCGCTCTGTCTGTTCGGTGGCGCGCAGGATCAGATCGTAGTCCTGGCTGCCGTCGCAATCGGGATTGAGATGGCCGATCTTCTGCGCCAAGTCCCGGCGAAGCACTAGAAAGTGGCAAATGTAGTTTTCCGACAGAAGTAAATCGGGGGACCAATCGGGCTTGAAGAACGGCTCAAAGCGTTTGCCTTTGGCGTCGATCTTGTCCTCATCGCTGTAAAAAAGATCCGCTTCCGGGGATCGATCCAGCGCTTCGCAAATGTAGGCTAGCGCGTGCGGAGCGAGCGTGTCGTCATGATCGAGAAAGCAGATATACTCGCCATTCGCGAGTTCCCAGGCCGAATTGCAGGCTCTTGAAATTCCTCCGCGCTCGGCGCGAAACACCACCTGGATGCGGCTGTCCCGGCGCGCAAATTCGTCCAGAATTTCGCGGACTTCCGGTTTTGAGGAGCAGTCGTCGGCGATGCAAAGCTGCCAGTTGCCATACGATTGGTCCAGCACCGACTGTATGGCCGCATTCAGCTCTTCCGGTCTTGTGTTGTATGCAGGCATCAGAATGCTGAAGAGCGGTTGGTGCTCGAAGCTGCTCAGTTTGAGTTGAATCAGATCGTCGTCCGGGCGCTCGAACTCGTGGATCCAGCGGTAATAATCGGACGCAAATCCCTTTTCATGATCGATCTCGACGGCCGTCTTGGTTTCCCTCACAACGTCGCCTTTCGAGATTAATTTGAGAGTGATTGGGAAGCGCCCTTTCGGGAGCTGCAACGAATCGAATTCGGCGGCAAAACCGGCGCGTCCAGTGCGATCCAGATCCGGATGCGATTTCTTGACGTCAGGCCGCATGATCGAGGGCGTAGTTTCGAGCACCGGCAGCCCCGGTACGAATATCCGGACGGCATCGACTCCGTCTTCCGCCAAACACCAGCCGCGAACCGTAACATTCCCGCTGCGCGGCTTGCGATCGCTCGCTTTGGGCTCATCGCAAACCAGATAGGATTGCTTGCGGCTGAACGAAATCGACGGTCCATCCAGCCCCGCGGATGCCGCGCGGCGTGGCAAAAACCGCTTCGCCAATTTTCCGGCGCTGTTGAGGGTCCGCCACACCCGGCCTGTCAACATCTCCATCAAAATGCGGTCAAGCCGCGCGATGGAGCTTTCATGTGAAGCGAGTTGCGTCTGCTGCTGCTCGACCAAGTCGACCAGCCGCGCAAGCTGGCGCTGCGACGTTCTTAATTCGGATTGAAGCTGTCGTATTGCTTCGTTTGCGGCGTCAAGATCGGCCTCACGAAGGTCCTGCTGGTTCATTCTGCTCTAACTACTAGAACGATACCAAGTCACAGAACCAGATGCTTTTCAAACCACTCCCGCGCAAAATCGGCTACCTGTTCCAGCGTTCCCGGCTCTTCGAACAGATGGGTCGCTCCCGGAACGATCTCCAGCTTTTTCTCGCAACGCAGTTCGCGCAGTGCTTTCTCGTTCAACTCAATCACCTGCCTGTCCTCGCCGCCCACGATAAGCAGCGTCGGCGCTTGCACCTCTGGCAGCGCCGCTCCGGCCAGATCGGGCCGGCCGCCGCGAGACACAACCGCGCGCACCGCCTCGGGTATCTTCGCCGCCGCCATCAATGCCGCGGCCGCTCCTGTGCTTGCGCCAAAATAGCCGACCGCCAAGTGGCGGGTCGAAGAATGGTCCGCAAGCCACTGCCGCGCCTCCACCAGCCGCGCCGCCAGCAGATCGACATCGAACCGCAGGCGCCGCGTTCGCAAATCGACTTGTTCTTCTTCGGCTGTGAGTAAATCGAGCAGCAGAGTGGCCAGGTTCACATCCTGCAAAACACTGGCCACAAACTGGTTGCGCGGGCTCAAACGGCTGCTCCCGCTGCCATGCGCAAAAACGACAATGCCTCGCGCATTGGCCGGAATCACCAGATCGCCCATCACGCCCGAAGGCGGGATTTGAACAGCCACCCTCGCTAATTTTACCCCCTGCGTGTTGCTCTGCTGCTTTGTGGGGCGGGTTGGCCGAAGGCAGGGGCGCCCTCTGGGCCCGCGGCGGTTGCCAACCGCCGCTTAGAGTCCGCTCCGTCTGGGTTTACTGCCCTGCGGGAATCGTCAACGTCGCCGTAGCGGTCGCGCCATTCACCGTGCTTGCCGCCTGAATAACTACAGTTTGCGGCGAACTCCCCGCACTCGACGGAGCAGTATACAATCCGTTCTGGTCGATACTGCCCGGCCCGGAAGCAATCGACCAATTCACGGAGTTACTCATGTACCACCCCACCGCGTAAAGCTGCAGCGTGCTGCCGGCCGCGACGCTAGTCGTCTGCTGCGTATCGATCGTGAGATAGGGAGCCGAGCTGTCGGGAATGATTTCCAGGCCGTTCAATAGCGGCGAGGGATGAACTCCGGGAACCGCGTTCGCATCAGGCACATTCGCGCGCAACGCCACATACAGCGTGCCATTAGTAACCTGCACCGGAATGAATGCGTCGACCGGTGTTGCGTACTTATATCCGATCGGCTTCCCAAAGTCGTAGTTATGAGCCCCGATCTGGCCGTTCGCTTCAAGGAAAAGCGGAGCGTGCCAGGTCGGATTAAACGTCGTACACGGGTTGCAGCCGTTGTAAGGCTCGCCGAACATCAGGCGCACTTTGTAGTTACCGTTTGGAACCGCAAATGAATAAAGAAGATCCCCGCCGTACGTATACGTGGAAGTCTGATAGATCTTGATTTCCGGGTTGGATTGATCCGGCCAGTTCGGATAATCGTAACTGACCTGATGCTCCGCTTCGGCTTCAAAGGCTTGATCGCCAAGCCAGGTGTTTCCGTTCGCATCCACGATAGAACCTGTGTGCCCCACGTCGATGCGAATGCTGCCGTCTGGATTGACGCCCTTAGGCAGCACCATAATATATACGGAAGTGACTTCGTCCGCATTACTGCCTGTTTCCTGAACTTCCGCCGGAGTCGGCGCGCTCACGGAAGAAGGTGGCGTGTAGATACCGTTGGTGGTTATGCTGCCGGGCCCTGAAACCAGGCTCCAATGCGTGCCCGGATAATGCCCGGCCCGGAATCCGGATGGAATCGTATGACCGGGCGTGCCCGCCACGATATACATCGTCGGCGAATTGACAGTTGGATAGTTTGCCTCTACGGCAATCGGCACCAGCGTCTTGCTGTTTGGATTCGAGACGTCCGTGGCGGTCACCACCGCATATCCATCGGGCGTCTCGATGCCGTTCGCGGGGTTCACTTCTGCCGAGTTGGGATTGACCATAAAGCTGCTCTCATCGACGGCTTCAAAGTTCGAGAAACCAATTTTGGCGTTCGCGATCTGGTTGATTGCGGTTTGTACATCCGCATCCTCGCGCAGGTCGCTATCCGTATAAATTTGCCCGTCGATCCCCGCGTCCGTCAGAAACATCCCATACTGCTTCAGCGCGGCCAAAATGGTCTGCGCGGCTAAGTTGAACTGCTGGGTGTTGATCACAAATGACGATTTCAGGCGAAAACGGGCTCCATAAGGAGGCGCGCTGGCCCGCGTGCCGCACGATCCGTATGTGTTGTTTGAAGGCCAATAGCTGGTTGGATTATTGCCGGCGCTGATCCGGCAGTTTCCTAAATCGAACGCCAGCGCGTGGTTGATGGCCTGCGCTTTTATTTCCGATAAGTGCAGCACCAGGGGAGTGTACGGAACGTTCCCCGCAGCCGTCGAACCGGTAGGTAATGCGTAAGTGCTCCAGTTGTACTGTAACCCGCTTGTGGCCGTACAGGTTCCGCTGCCGCAGCTCCGCGGGCTGAAATAGTTGTTGTATATCTCGGTAATGGCGCAACTGTCCGAGTTGATCGACATAATGTGATGGTCGCTGCCATTCTTGTCCGATACGAATACTCCGCTTTCCCGCTTGAGCGCGGGCCAGGCCGGAACCGTAAAAAGTCCGTTGTGGTTCGGAGTGTATACAAAAGTCTCGTTCACCTTAGGTGTGAGATTGTTGACCACGTTCGTCCCCCACGCGGGAGCCAGCGAAATCGAATACGGACTCATCGTTTGGATCCACGCGGCCGAATTCGGGTCGAGCGGAAGACTGTCTATGGGGACGTTCCATACAGCATCGTTCGGCGCTGTCTGGCACCCGCGAAATACGTTGTTTGCCGTAACCGATGAGGGCGCCTGGTAGGTGGCGGAAGTGCTCGAATTGATAGTCAGAGTTCCATAGCTGCCGGCAGCCAAAGCCCACGTGACCGGTTTCTGCGACGTGAGCGTGATGGTTCCGCCCTCAAACACCGCTCCGGTTGCAGGCGTGACCACTGGCCCTCCCGTGGACTGACCATGCGAAGGTTCTGAAAACAACAACGCGCACAGCACAGCGGCGTGCACAGCTTTCCAGCAAGACTGCTGGGTTCCCTGTCTCGAATTGCTTACAGACATATAATTACACCGTGGCGCACGCTTCAGCGTGCCGTGCCGAACTTCAGTTCGGCATCCGTTAACTTCAAAACATCAGCCGCGCAGCATACTGAATACTTCGCCCCACATTACTTTGCACCAGGTTCATTTGTCCGAACGTGGAGCTCCCATACCCGGCATTCGCCGCCTGCCACATAATGCTATTGGTCAAGTTGTACGCTTCCATGCGGAATTGAAGATGAAGCCGCTCGCTCAGCGAAAACGTCTTGGATAAATTCGCGTCGATATTCCAGCTCTGGGGAGCCGTGACTCCCGGAAACGTCTTGGGCGCCGTCCGTTCCGTGTACGGCGGAAGAGTGGCGAACGCTTTCGGATTAAACGCGTAACCGGACGGTACGTTCTCCGCCGGATCGCTCACTACCTCATACGCGTTACCGAATGCAATTCTTCCGCCGCCGTTGATACTGAATATCGAGCCCAAGGACCATCCGCCCAAAATTCCATCGACGATTCGATTCGAGCCTGTCAGGAAACGGCGCCCGCGGCCGGCCGGAAGATCGTAGATGCCGGAAATGATCGCTCGATGCCGTGGATACGGCGTCCCCGCTCCGTCCGTCCACGCCGGAGTGCGATTGTAGTAATACAATCCGCCGGTCGGATCTCCGGCCGGCCACCACGTGCTCCATTCCCGGTTGTACAAGTAAGATCCCAAAATGCTGAGGCCGTTCGCGTAAGCCCGCTGGACCTGAATTTCAAAGTTTCGAACCACATCCTGCTCAATCGGTACGCTGGTCAGGCTGATCGATTGATACTGCGGATACGGCGAAAGTATTTGCGCGAGGGATACCGTCTTCTGATTCCGCAGCGAGCCCGGAAATTGCGAAGGCGTCAGATACTGATAAAACGGATTGGGAACGGAATCGTAGTAATGAGGTCCGCTCTGTGGATTGTAATAGACCGTGGGATTGACTTGGTTCAGTGGAAACGAGTCATACCAGCCGTTTGAATCGAGGTTACGTCCGTTAATCGCAATAAACGAAGCGTCCAGGCGGAAGCCGGCCGGCAGCTCGCGCTCAATGGTCACGTTAAACCGGTCCATGGAGCCGTCTTGATAATCTTGCTGGCGGAAGCTGACCGAATTTCCTAACCCTTCGTTGATTCCCAGGCTTTTGCCTCTTACCGGCTGGAGCGGATTGTTGCTTGGATACGGATCGTATAAATGGGTAGCCGGAACTCCTTGTATCGCCGGCAGCACGCTTGAACTTACGCTGTACCCGGTAAAGTTCGGCCGCGCCAGCAATCCGTCTTGCACTTCTGAATTGAGCACCAAAAACCGGCCCCATCCCGCTTGCAGCACCGTCTTCGCATTCAATTGGAAAGTGCCGCCCACGCGCGGAGCGAAATTGAACAGCGGCGCAATAAACGACGCGCGGTTGTGCGCGTCGGCAAAAATCCATTGGCCGTTCGGCGGCGGTGCGCCGCTGCCTAAATACTGCGAACGCGCCGCCAGCTCGGAGGCCGTGTATGGCGGAGGATTATTGACCAGCGTCGGGTTGGCAGCGCTTAGATCCAGATAGCGCGTATACTGATTCTGATCCGCAACCGGCGCGCTCTCAAATTCGTATCGCAGCCCCAGGTTCAACGTGATTCGCCGGCTTAGCTTGTAATCGTCCTGAATGTATCCGGCCAAGTAATGCAGGGAAACAGTGGCCGGTGTTGTAAACGAGGCGCTGGAAGCGTTGTCGGGAATGCCTAAGAGAAAAGTCGCGTAAGGATCGCCGCTCAGGTTCACATTCGGAGAGATAAACGTGCTGGCAGTCGTCGCCGATGTGAACTGAAAGGCAAGCGTTCCGGGATAGGAAAGGTGAGCCGTGGCGTGCCTGGTCTCGAAACCTGTTTTCAAGCTGTGCGGGCCCCAAACCTTTTCCAGCTTCGCCGTAAAGTTATAACTGTGTGGTTCCTGGAAATAAAGGTTGCCGATACCGAACGTGCTTAAGCTGCCCGAAGTCGGCCCAATGTTGAGTGTTGGAAAGTAAACTTTTCCGCCGTACTGGCCCAAATAGGATTGATACCAGTCGTTGTTTGGCCACAAGCTGGCAAGCCCCTCAGCCCCAATCTCATTTTGCGGCGCTGCCGCATTGTCATTGAAACTTGCATAACTGAAACGGAGGTCCGCCACCATCGTGGAATTAAACGTATAAACGCCATCCGCGGATATATTGCGCGCAAACATAACACCGCCCTGGCCGTTGGCGGCCGCCGGCGATTTGATGCCCGTATAATCCGGCAGGGTGTTGACTGCATTAAAATCGCTATAACGTCCAAATACTCTGAGCCGCTCGTTGACATTCCAGTCGGTTCGGTCCGAAACGTTCCAATAGCTCGTGGCCAGGCCCACCGTGCTCCGGAAATTATTCGCCCCTGCAATATTGGATGGCGCGGAGTTCGGTTGCCAGAAATAGGACATCAGTTTCACTGCTGTCGGGTCCAGATTCGTCGCGGGTATCTTATTGCCAGGAAACGGCGTCCTGGTTGCAACCCCTGTGTTCGAATTGTATTTCGTAGAGTAAGGATCGTAAATAACTCGCAATCCGCCGTTGATATTCGGAGATTGCGAGTAATCTCCCGTTCGCTCCAGCGCCGTGGGCAGCGTCAAAGCGCCCGAATAAGGACTATACGGGCTGGTCTGCTTCCATCCTTCGTAGCTCCCGAAAGTGAAGAGCCTGTTCCGTAGAATCGGCCCGCCCAGCGCGCCGCCCCAGATGTTGTTCTTCACTACGCTTTTCGTGTGATGGAGCGCGTTCGTAGACGCGTTGAGAACAGGGTTTCTTCCGTAATAGTAAGCCGTCCCGTGAAAGTCGTTTGTCCCCTGCCGCGTCGAGATATTGGTCACGCCTCCCGCCGTATGGCCGTATTCGGCATCGATGGCCACCTGCTCCACCACGATCTCCTGCGTAGCATCCATAGTTGGCGTATAGGATCCTTTCGGGCCGATCTGCACCGGCGAGCCATCGATCAGCACATCGTTTTCGCGCGACGTGCGCCCGCCGAAGTCGAGCTGCGATGCCTGCCACATATGAAACGGCGTGGCGCTCGCTGGATAGTTGTTCTGTACCACCGGATCCAGCAAAGTCAAAGAAAACGGGCTTCGGTCCTGGACCGGTAAGTTCGCAATTTGTTCGCGTGTCACCGTGAGCGACCGGGAACTGGTGTTTAATTGCAGTTCGACAGGATTGGCGCTGACCACAACCGACTGCGATAATTTGCCCGGCTGTAGAGTCAGGTTCACCGTGACATCTCCCGAAGTCTCGACCCGAACCCCTTCCGCAATGACCTTTTCAAATCCCGGAAGCGTGCCGCTCACCCGGTACGTGCCGGGTTCCACCAGCGTGAACCGGTAGAGTCCTTCCGAGCCGGATGAGGTCGTTTGCGCCACCCCCGTGTTCGTGTTTAGCAGAGTGACCTGTGCCCCGGCTACCGGCGCATTGGTCGAATCGGTTACCAGACCCTGCACCGTACCCCGGTAGTCCTGGCCAAAGGACAACACTGCCAGGCAAACCCCTGCAGCCAGCGAAATCACCCTGCGTAACATGCTTCCCTCCATCCCGCGTCGGAAGCAGTTTGGCAGGTTCACGCGCATTCCGGCAAGCAAGCTAACCGTAAGTACACGCGTAAGCAGCCCGTAAACACCCTCGTAACCGAGCCGCGACCTGCGTGCAGGGCACGTCCGCTTTAGCGCGCCAGGGAGCGGTTGGTATATGCTAGACAGCACATAGGTTCTCTGGCTCGTATGAAAGTCCTGGATTCGGAATCCGTTGGACCCAATTCCGCCCTCGATCCGCTCGATCCAAGATGGCAGCTTGTACAGCGCATCGCCGCCAGCCGTTTTTTTTCCAAAGGCCCCAAGCTCCGGGCCTTCTTTTTATATATCTGTGAAAACTCGCTCCTGGGCAGGCAGGAGAATCTTACGTCCCAGCTCATTGGAACCCGGGTCTTCGGCCGGGAGCCGGATTACATCCCGAGCGAAGACAACATCGTTCGCGTGGAGGCACGAGAGCTGCGGAAACGGCTTGCCGCCTATTTCGAGTCGGAGGGACGCAGCGAGCCATTCGTCATTGAGATTCCCAAAGGAAGCTATTCACCAATCTTCGTCCCGCGCGGCGCAGCCATTTCCACCTCCAGCCCTCCGCCTGCGCCCGCCAAGCGAACCAATTTCTTCATTCTGGCGTTATCCGCGGCTCTCGCAATTGCGCTGGCGTTCATTCTCTGGAGTTTGGAAAACGCCTTTGCCCGCGGGCGCCAGGAGGCATTCCTGGACAGCCTGCACCAGCCGGTCTCGTCGAAATCCAACTTCTCCATTTACCGCGACCTTCTAGGCCCGCTTGGGGTTCATTCCGAACGCGGCGCTTTATTGGTTCTCAGCAATCCTCGCGTCATTACGTATTCGGTCTCGCGCACCGGCGCACCGCCCGGCCGCTCCAGCATCTCAATCCCGGTCCCCGCGGCAGTGAAACCGGCTTTGGCGCCCCTCCTGAAAGAGTCGGATCGCCAAGCCCCTTTCCAATTTCTTGATTTGAACCACGAGGGCTACACGGGAATGGGCGAGGCTGCCGCCGCATTCCACATCGGCCGCCTCATGGATCTGCTGGGGCGGCGCGTGCAGCTCACGCAGGGACGCTTTCTCAATTGGGATCACATTGACAGGCAGGATCTGATTCTGCTGGGCGGCCCCCAAAGTAACGATTGGAGCTACGAAAAGGACGCCAAGGCGGTCTTCAGCATCGTGGGAGGCTGTATTGAAAATGCCCGGCCACTACCTGGCGAGCAGTCTCGCTATTGCGGCGACCAGCTCACGGATTATGCCCTCATCGAGAAGCTCACCACGCCCTACAATTTCGAGACTCTTCTGCTGGCTGGGATCTCGAATGCCGGAACTGCGGCAGCCGGCGAGTTTCTGGCCAACCCAAACACGATGGATTCTGTCTACCGGCGAATCCGCACCGCTAACGCGGGTAAAGGGTTTCCCGCCGATTGGGAAATCCTGTTGCGCGTAGCAGTACGCGATGGGCTGCCCCTAAAAACAGCCGTTGTAACTACGCGTCCATACGGGAAAGGAACGCCGTAAGCTGGCTACCGCCCATCTCCTTGCAGTGCTTCTCTATGTCGGGGCCGAAACGTGTGCGCTCTGTCATAAAGACATCGCACGCACCCAGGAGAAGACCGCCATGGCTAACACCTGGAACCCTGCGTTGGAATCCGGCCTCAATGCCCGAATCCCTGCGTCCGGTTGGAACTACCAAGTTTTCAATCAAAACGGCAAGTTTACTTACTCCATTCAAACCGCAAATACTGGCGTGACGTTGCCCGTGGAAGTTGTCATGGGAGGCGAACGCCACGGGCTGGGTTTTCTGGCGAAGATCGATCGGATTGCTGACCTTCCGCTCGCTCGCCCGGCCCTCGTCCAAGCCCGCTATTTCTGGAGTTTCAAACAAGGCGCGCTCGTCGAAGCTCCCGGCCTGCCCGAGCATCAGCCGCACTCGTTCGAGAGTGCCTTGGGTCTCGTGCTCAGCCCCGCATTTGAAAAGCGATGCTTGGCATGCCATGGTGAGCCACAGCGAGGAGTGCGCTGCGAGAGTTGCCACGGTCCCGGCTCGCAGCACGTAGCAGGCAGAGCTATTCTCAACGAGAGCACCGCCATCTGCGCCCAATGCCATGCAGGTTTTGGGCGGCATATCGATCCCGAACCGGACGACCTTCTCATCGCCAACCAGGTTCAGGCTCTACAAACATCTGAATGTTTCATCCAAACAAGAGGCGCATTCTCTTGCACCGCTTGCCACAACCCGCACAAAGACGCGGGCGGAGACGATAGCGCCGCCATACGTACATGCCTGAATTGTCATTCGGTATCCATGGCTCGCCACGCCGCGATTTGTCCCGTGAACGCAAATTCCGGTTGCATCGGATGCCACATGCCGTCCGTGAATGTGGGGCCGCTTCGTCTGGTGGATCATCAAATTCGCGGCCATCCCGAACAGAACGTCACAGCCCGCAGTGCGGCTCTTCCTTCGACCATAACGCCTGTTCGCGAATTTCTGCGCATCATCCGCACGACGCAGCGCGAAAAGATTCTCGAAGCGCAACGCGAGCTGAAGAGCGGCAAGTCTTTCTACGATGTGGCGCGCGCATTTTCAGACGATGAGACGGCCGCAATCGGAGGCTATTGGGGCGAAAAGAATGTAGCGGATCTCGACCCCGCCCTCGCGAAGCTCGATTATGGTGAACTGAGCGGTATCGTGCAGGCCGGAGGACAATACTACCTCGTTCAGCGCTTGCCGCGAGACTTCAAGTGGCAGGCCGCGCAACTCCAACGCGAAGCGGAAGCGCTGCACTCCATCGAAAAGTCTCAGGAAGCGCTCCGCATCTATCCCCACTACCTGCGCGCGTTGCGCTTTATCGGAACCACTCTGGCGCAAAATGGAAATCCACAACGCGCGGCAGCCGTTCTAAGCTTGACCAATCGCCTCTATCCCGACGACGCCGTTACGCTCTTCGCTTTGGGCGTAGTGCTCGGCCAACTGCACCAGCCGCGCGAAGAAATCGACACGTACCGCCGCGTTCTCAAACTGGAGCCCGACTTCGTCGCGGCGTATTCCCGTCTCGGCATTGCCCTGGATGCCGTCGGTGATTACACTGCCTCAGTCGATATCCTGCGCCAGGGCCTACAAATCGATCCGCTCTCCGCAGAGTTATATCGCGATCTAAGCATTTCGCTCGCCCATCAAGGCAAGTCAGCCGAAGCAAAGCAATCCGCCGCACTCGCTGCCCGCCTCCGGTTGCAATAAGTCGCTTATTTGTATTACATTCGGTAATACGGAGATTGGATGGCGATACGAACCGTGAGACTCGACGACGAAGCCGAAGCGACATTGAGGCAAATCCGCGAAGCTACCGGCTTGCCGATTTCCGAAGCGCTGAAGCAGGGGCTCCGTTCTCTTAAACAGCAGGTCCAAAACACATCGCGGCAGCGCCCCTATGATCTCTATGAGCGGCTCCATCTGGGTCCTGGTGGATATGCGAGCGCACCCTCTACCGAGACGCGGCGCGGCGTGACTTCGGCGATTCGTAAGAAGCTGCGGAAATGATTCTAGTCGATACAGGACCGTTGGTGGCCCTCTTCGATCCGCACGACGACAGCACAATCGGTGCCGCAAGATCCTGAAGGAAATCCGTGAGCCCATTCTGACAACAACCCCCGTGCTCACGGAGGCGTTTCACATGCTCGGACCGGCCAGCATCGGTTCCGATCGGCTGAGGGAGTTCGTGGAAGACGGCGGGTTGTCCGTGTGGTTCCTGGATCGAGCGTGGTTAACTCGCGCCTTCGAACTGATCGAGCTATACGCCGATCATCCGATGGACTTGGCGGACGCATCGCTGGTGGCCGCCGCTGAAGCTCTGGGCACGCGGAGAGTCTTCACTATCGATCGGAAGGACTTCGAGACATATCGCGTGCGTCGCGGGCATCGCCACTACCCGGTGGAGATTGTCTTATAACACATCATTCGTTGTGGTTCCGTCCCTACTCGCTGCGTCTCTTGGCCCTCTCCTGCTCTACTCCGGCAATTTGGAAACAAATGACACTCCGATCCTTTTGCACCAGCATGCGCCTAAGGACTTTTGCCATCGACCCCTTCTCGAGACCCCTCACATTTCGTTTCGCAAAATTGCCCTATGCTGTCCGTTTCCACTCCACAATCGAATAAGGCTTGTTTGGTATTAGCGGCCCACGGTACCACGTGCCAGCTTTCTGGCCGGGCTCCCAAAGCAAATCCAGGCGTGTAATCTTGGCCGGTATGCCTCCATCCTCTTCGAACAACTCCGCCGACAAAGAACCGCTCCCATATCCATGCGCCGTGATCTTCCAAGCGTCAGGCTCGCCCGTATGTGACGTAATCTCGGCCAGCGGCAAAATCGTCCCGCTCTTCACAAACAGCGGGATCTGCTCTAGCGGAACATCCATCGAAACGTGTTGCTTTCCCGTGTACCGCTCGCCGGTCCAGAAGCTATACCAATCGCCTTCCGGCAGATAGACGGATCGCTGCCGTTCGCCCGCCACGACGGGCGCCACCAGCAGCGAATCTCCGAACAGATATTGATTGTCAATGCCGTAGGTGTTCGCGTCCTGCGGATAATCGACCACCAGCGCGCGAACCGGCGGAATGCCTTCCAGGTGGTAGCGCACAAACGCCGCATGCACATACGGCACAAGCTGCATGCGCAGATTCAAAATCGAGCGGCAGCGGCTTTCAAACTGCTGCCAGTCGGGGGCAAGCTGGCCGGCATTATTTTTCTTACTATCGATCTGTTTCCAGGGCGGATTCTTGATGTACCAGGCGTTAATCAACGCGAGCGGCGAAAGCACCGTGGTTTGAATGCGGCGAATCAGGTCTTCTTCGCTCTCCGCATCGCGGACTTCCGGCGTCCACAACACTCCTGAAAAGCCGGAATTGACAAGCGCTCGTATGAATTGAGAATGATCGTAGAGATCGCTGTAGAGCACATACGGATACGGAGCCGCCAACGCTCCCGATGATCGCACCAGTCCGTACGTACGCTGCTTGCGCCGCTCGAAAATCGATTGAATCGTGTCCTGATAGCGCTGGCCGAACACGCTATGCATCTGCTCGCCATCCGCTCCGGATGGAAACGAACCAATCTCCGGAAACGACCAGTTCCCCGTGAAATCGGAGTTATCGCACTCATCCAGTTTGTAGCCGGATACTCCCAGCGCCACATGCGCCTTCTCGTGATACGCAGCGAACGGCTTACGCGCATCAGCGGAAAGAAAATCCGGAACCAGGCCTCCCCAAACCTCACACTCGCCCGAATACGGATACAACGGTTCATAGATGGGCGATGCCGGATTGGTAAACGCGTGCTCCCATAGATTCAGCCGGTAGCCCTTCCCGGCAAGCTCGCCGATCATCTTGCGCGAATCGGGAAATTTGTCGCTCCACACATACGTGCACGAGTACGCGTGCGTCTGCCAGCCGGGCTCCAGCCCGAGCACGTCGCACGGAATCTTGCTCTCCCGGAACTCCGCCGCGCGCTGTAGCACTTCGTCTTGCGTATACGTCGTCGAGCAGCGATACCAGACGCCCAATCCCCAGCGCGGCGGCAGCGCTCCGCCGCCCGAGTACAAGTTGTACCGCTGAATTGCTTCCCGCATGGTCGGCCCGCCGAATACATAAACATCGATGCCAGGCGCTCGCGGAATCTCGATCAGCACGCGGCTGCGCTCGCCGTAGCCGAACTTGCGATACGCGGCAGGCAACGCATTCTCCACCGCCGCGTTTGCAGTTTGCTGGTGCGTGCGCTCTTTTCGGTGCTTGTTGCCGCAGTAGAAGGTCGGATAACGCGCCGTATCCACCAGCACTCCGTAGCCCCGCGTTGTGACATAGAACGGAACCGGTGCGTGTGAGTCGCCTGAATCCATCTTGGGATCGGCATTCACGCGCAGTAATTTTTTCAACCCGCGCTGCGCGAACGACATGAATTGCAAGCCGAGCCCATACACCATTTCGTCCGGTTCGAGCGGCAGCGTCACTAAATAGCCGCCACGGGAAGGACGGCCCGTCACGGTCACCGGGCACGACGGAACCGGCGGCAAAGAAGGACTCGGCGAGGGTTGATAATGTCTGGTCTTCACCGGCGTGATGCTCTCGGGCCGGCCAAACGAGAACTTCCAAATACCCGGACCAACTTGCTCTGTTTGAGCAGCCGAAGATGTTTGCAGAAGCCGGCCGCCGCGGTCAGCGATAAGAAATTGCGTCGATGCATAATCGGATAGCATGACAGAACCCAGGAGGCTCAACAAATGAATCGATGGACTCTCGCGTTTCTTCTGCTCGCCGGCACGTGCCGGGCTGCCATCGTGATCGACGCTAACACAACGATTTTGCAAGCTCCAAACGAACCGGAGCCGGTGCAACATGCCGTGGAAGATCTCGCGAACGACTTTCAACGTGTGATGGGCAAGCGCCCAAAAATCATCACACGTACGGAAGACGCCGGACCCGTCACATTGTTGATCGGTGAGGTCGCGAAGCTGCCCGAAGCTCTGCGCCCGTCCGGCCTCACCGCGCCCGAATCGTTCTCCATCTCCGCGCACACGCAGCCGAAACAGACGGTTGTGCTGGCCGGCGCCGACATGCGCGGCACGATGTATGCCGTCTATGACTTTTCCGAAAAGTATCTCGGCATCGATTCGCTGTACTACTGGACCGATCGCGAACCCGCTCATCGTGCCTCCGTTGAGGTACCCGCTTCGCTCAACGAAACCGCGCCGCCGCCCGTGTTCAAATTTCGCGGCTTCTTCCCCAATGACGAAGACCTCCTCACCGGCTGGGCTCCCGGAGAAAAGAAGGACAAAACGGGGATCTCTCTGGACGCCTGGAACAAGATCTACGAAACCATCCTGCGGCTGAAAGGCAACATGGTTGCGCCTGGAACCTGGATTTTTCCGGATGATCCGCAGGTCCGTCTCGCCGCACGGCGCGGGCTCATCGTCACGCAGCACCACGCGATCCCGCTCGGGCTCAACGTCGCGCGCTGGCCCAAAGACGTTCCCTACAACTACACCACGCATCCGGAAATTCTGGAGCGCGCCTGGCGCGATGCCGTCCGCGAGTATCTGCCCGATCAGGAAGTGCTCTGGTCCGTCGGCCTGCGCGGGTTGTCGGATGTGACCTACGCCTCCATGGACCCGAGCGTCCGCAATGACAACAAGGCCCTCGGCCAGTTAATCAGCAAGGCGATCGCCGATCAAGTGCAGATCGTGCGCGCCGTCCGTCCCGACGCCAAATTTGTCACGAACTTGTGGCAGGAAGGCGCGCGCCTCGTGCAACAGGGCGATCTCAAGATTCCTGCCGGCGTCTCCACCGTATGGGCCGATGATGGATACGGTTATCTTCAGGACCACGGCGAAGTCGCGGCCGGGCAGGGCGCTTACGACCACGTCGCTATGATGAACGGGCGCGCCAATCAGCTCACCGAAATGGTGCCCATCGAGCGCAGTTTTTCAGAGATGGGCCGCTACATCAAAGCCGGAGCCACCGAATACTTCCTGGTGAACACGAGCGACATCCGCCCCGTTGTGATGTCGATTCGAGCCGTCATGGATTTGGCCTGGAACGGCAAAGACGATACGGACCAGTTCTACAACCGCTGGTCCACCGAGGAGTTCGGCGAAAAGGCCGCTCCGAAGCTGGCCGAACTCTATAAAGAGTATTTCAATGCCCCCGCACATTTCGGCAATCCCGTCCACGAGTACGGCGATCAGCTTTACCACACGGAAGCGCGCCGCATGCTGTTGACCTACATGATCGACCACCCGCTGTATTCGATACCGGGCCAGTCGCCGAAATGGGAACCGCCGCGGCTATTGCAGGGCGTTGGGAAAGATTGGCTCCATGACGCCACGGCCCGGGAAATCCAGCAATGCGGGGATGCGCAGGCGCGCTGGGATGCACTCTGGGAAAAAGCAGTTGCCATCGAGCCGCTCATCCCCGTTTCGCGCCGGCCTTTCTATCGCTTTCAGGTTCTGACGATGATTGCGATCAATCGCGACAGCAACCGGATTCTCTACCTGGTCTCGAAAGCCATCGACGACGCGCAAAGCGGCAACAAGGCGCAAGCCCACGCGGAAGTGAACGAGGCCTTACGCGCCTTCGATGAGATCAACAATCTGGAAACTGCCGCGGAATACGGCAAGTGGAAAAACTGGTATCGCGGCGACTGGTTAACGGGAATTTACCGGACTCGGGAACTCGTCCAGATCTTTTCAAAGTTTCTGGACGATCCCGAAACCCACATCGCTCCTCCCGTCGTTTGGGACGGCTGGGAAGCGTATTACCACATCATGCACTACGAAGGAGACCGCTCCGCGGACGTGAATTAATAGCCCGTGGCCGGAGTTTTTACCGCCTATAAAAAAGGAGGGCGGTCCCCGCGGTCTTTATCGCGCGGCCGCCTTAGCCTTTGGCGCTACAGTTGGCCGGGTTACCTTAGCCGGACGGGTGGTTTTTGCCTTATGAGTGGCACTAGAACCGTTGTGACTCACTCCATTGACGCTGGCAGAGGTAGCATTTCCGTTCCGGGAGGAAGGCGTACCGTTCTGGGTGATCTTGCCCAGCACGACAGGCCGCTTCGCGCCGGTCGCCATGGGAACGTTCGAGGGCCGGCAATGAGCCGTCTCATACGCGAGCACGGCGAACGCGATGGCTTCCTTAGCATCCACGTCGAGCCCGACTTCCGTCGTTTCCATGACGGGGATGGGGTCCATCGCCTTGCGCAGCATCCGCATCAGCGTCGGATTGTGGGTGCCGCCGCCCGAAACGAAGATTTCGTCCACCCGCATTTCGGGCAACACGAAATTCCGCACGCCGAGAGCGATGCTCTCCGCGGTCAGGGCGGTCGCCGTCGCAATCAGATCTTCGCTGCTCAGTTCGGTATCGAGCAGCTTCGAAACGAACTCGGAGCCGTACTGTTCGCGCCCTGCTGTTTTCGGAGGCCGGGCACGAAAGTATTTATCCCGAAGCAGTTTCGCCAAAAGCTTGGCGTCCACATCGCCCGAAGCCGCGATCACACCGTCGCGGTCGTAGGTCTGGGCTCCCGTGGTGATACGTGAAACCAGTTGGTCGATCACCATATTGCCGGGACCGGTGTCGAAAGCAATCACGCGATCGGTATTTGTGTTCGGAGGTATCGCAGTCAAGTTGGCGATTCCGCCAATGTTGATGGCCACCCGGCCACGCCCGCGGTGCCGCATCAGCATGTAGTCGAGATACGGCACGAGAGGCGCGCCCTTACCGCCGGCCGCCACATCGCGCTCGCGGAAATTCGAGATCACGTCGATGCCGGTCCGCTCGCTGATAACGCTGGATTCGCCAATTTGAAACGTGCTCGCCACCTTCTTGCCCAGAAATGGCGCGCCTTGCCCCTCGTGAAAGATCGTCTGCCCATGGCACCCGATCAATTTGATCGAGTCCAATGGAATCTGGGCACGTTCGACCGTTTCTTCCAGGGCCTCGGCATATAGCTCGCCGAGGAGGAAATTCAGGCGCGAAATATCTCCGGTTTGCGCGTTCGTATTGGACACTTCGAGAAGCGCTTCTCGAATTTTTCTGGGATAAGGGACCGAATGGCTTGTGACGACGTTGATCTTCGCCTTAAAGCCCGAACCGGTGATATCGATGATCGCTACATCGATCCCGTCGAGCGAAGTCCCACTCATGATACCTGCTATTCTCATGTCTTTAGCAACTCTTGCTGCAAATCTTGCAGAATCTGCAAAGCTTCGACCGGCCGGAGTTCGTTTATATTAAGAGCCCGAATCCGATCGGCCAGCCCCTGGTTCACGGGCTCAAAAAGTTTAATCTGGAACGGCGCGTCAGCGTCGCTCGGGGTCAACTCCTCACGTACGGAGTGTTCCCTTACTTCATGATGCAATAAAACTGACCTCGCGCGCTCGATTACTTGCAAGGGTAAACCCGCCAAACGGGCCACTTCGATGCCGTAACTACGGTCCGCCGCGCCCGGTTCTACCTTTCTTATGAATAAGATCTGGTCATTTGTCTCTTTTACGGCGACGTGTAAATTTCTTACGCCGGAAAGTTGTTCGGCCAGCTCTGTGAGCTCGTGATAATGGGTTGCGAACAGGGTTTTGGCCTTTATGCGCTCGTGAATGTACTCGACAATCGCCCAAGCTAATGCCAAGCCGTCATAGGTTGACGTGCCGCGTCCAATCTCATCCAATACTATGAAGCTATTAACAGTGGCGCTATTGAGGATGGCGGCGGCCTCTGTCATCTCCACCATAAAGGTCGACCGGCCGCGCGCCAGGTTATCCGCCGCGCCGATCCGGGTAAATACCCGGTCTACCACTGGCAAGAGCGCCGCATCGGCGGGTACAAAGGATCCAATTTGGGCCAGGATCAAAATCAGAGCTGCCTGGCGCAAATAGGTGGATTTTCCGCCCATATTCGGGCCGGTAATCACGCCGATAAATTTCTTGGAAGAATTCAGGTACAGATCGTTAGCGATAAAGCGCCCGGCATCCCGCTCGGCCAGCTTTTCGATCACGGGATGCCGGCCGGCCTCGATTCGCATCTCTCCCGAATTCGAAAAGCGCGGACGGCGGTAGCGATTTTCCACAGCCACCTGGGCCAGGCTGGCGGCGACATCCAGTTCCGCCACGGCCTGAGCCGCGGCTTTGATCCGTTGCGCCTGCGCGGCGGCAGCCGACCGCACCTCCTGGAAGATCTCTCGTTCCAGGGCCAGGATCTGGTCTTCCGCGGCCAGCACCTTGGCTTCGAGTTCCTTCAGCTCCGGGGTGGTGAAGCGCTCGGCGTTCGCGAGCGTCTGTTTCCGTTCGTAACTAGCGGGGACCAGCGGAAGGTTTGGCTTCGAAATTTCGATGTAATAGCCGAAAACGTTATTAAAGCGGACTTTCAGCGACGGAATACCCGTCGCGCTTCGTTCCCGGTTCTCAATAGCGGCGATATATTGCCGACTATTCCGGCTAATATCGCGCAATTCATCGAGCCCGGCATGAAAACCGTCGCGAATGGTTCCGCCGTCGGCCAGAGTGACCGGCGGCTCGCCGGAGATCGCGCTCAAGATCTTTTCGCAAACATCGGGTACGGTGTCGATCTCCCGATGTAACTCTGGGCAGTCGAATTGCGCGGCCAGCTTGGCGATGGCCGGTAACTGCGCCAGCGATTTGCCGAGCCCTAACAGCTCCCGCGGACCGGCTGTTCCGAGCGTCACCTTCGCCAGCAGCCGTTCCAGGTCCTGGACGCCGCCCAGCGCTTTCCGCAGATCGCCGCGTAAGATGACCTTTCCGCTCAATTCCGCAAGAGCATCCAGCCGCCCCTCAATCTCGGCCTGATTGCACGACGGATTCAGCAGCCTGCGGCGCAGCAGACGTCCGCCCATTCCGGTGCAGGTTTTATCGATGACGTGAATCAGCGTCGCCTCGCGGCTTTCACCGGCGAATAACGGCTCCAGCAGTTCCAGATTCCGAACCGTCGCCGCGTCGAGCACGAGATGGTCCGTCCGCTGATAAAACGCCGGACGGTTCAAATGATTTAAGGCCGATTTCTGCGTCTCGCGTAAATAATGGAGGACTGCGCCGGCTGCGGAAACCGCGAGCGGCTTATCGCCCAGCCCGCAGCCGTCGAGCGACAGGAGACGGAAGTTTTCAAGGATTTGCCTTCCGGCGTAGTCTCCGCCGAACACCCATGGATCGAGCGGCGTTTCGAGACACGGCGCGCCCACCGGAAAGCCTTCCGGATGGAGCACCTCCCGCACATTTAGCGTTTGCAGCGCAGGCAGCAGTTCGGCGGCTTCCAATTCGGTGGTTCGAAATTCGCCGGTCGAGAGATCCGCATAGGCGAGACCACTGCGTCCGTTCTTCGGAAACACCGCCGCAAGGTAGTTGTTCTCACGGGATTGCAGCAGATTCGAATCCGTAGCCGTTCCGGGCGTAATCATCCGCGTGATCTCGCGGCGCACGAGCTTCTTGCCCGGCCCGGCCTCCTCCATCTGCTCGCAAATGGCGATGCGGTACCCGCGCTGGATCAAACGCGAGATGTAGCTATCGGCGGCGTGATAGGGAACGCCGCACATGGGAACCGGCTCGCCCCGCTCTTTGTTGCGCGCCGTGAGCGTAATTTCGAGCTCGCGCGCAGCCGTGATGGCGTCGTCGTAGAACAGCTCGTAGAAATCGCCCAGACGAAATAGCAGCAAAGCGCCAGGGACCTGCTGCTTCGCGGTCTGGTATTGCCGCATCAGCGGCGTGGAAGCCTCGGTCACTGCCGCTCCCTCACGGTCGCGGTTCTGATACGCCTACAGAACCGCGCGCGTAAGCAAGCGCTCTTACGCGTACAAGCCACGCCGTCGAATCGCATTCGCCACACGGTCGAGCGCCAGCATATACGCCGCGGTCCGGTTATGAACTCCGTGTTTCGCGGCGTATCCAATAACGTCGTGAAAGCTGGTGACCATAATCTCTTCCAGCCGGCGATTGACCTGTTGTTCATTCCAGAAATAGCCCTGCCGGTCCTGCACCCATTCAAAATAGGAGACCGTCACTCCCCCGGCGTTGGCCAGAATGTCGGGAATTACAAACACCTTTTTATCGGCCAGAATCGAATCGGCACCAAACGTCGTAGGGCCATTGGCGCCTTCGCATAAAATCTTCGCTTTGATCCGGTCCGCATTGTGCGAGGTAATGACATTTTCGTGCGCCGCGGGGATCAGGACGTCGCAATCCATCAGAATGGCCGCGTCGCGATCGACCTCTTCTGCTTCCGGAAAGCCCAGAATGGAGCCGGTCTCGGAACGGTGTTTCATCAGAGCATCGATATCGAGCCCGTGCGGATTGTGGACCGCGCCGTCGTATTCCACAATCGTCGTGATTTTGAATCCGGCTCGCCGCATCAGCCGCGCGGCCATGCCGCCGACGTTTCCAAAACCCTGAATGATAACGCGAGTGTTTGCCGGGGTCAAGCCGAACCGTTTCAGTGCTTCTAAGGTCACAAACATGCAGCCGCGCCCGGTCGCTTCCGGCCGCCCGCGCGACCCGCCCAGTTCCAGCGGTTTCCCGGTCACTACGGCCGTTACGGTGTGCCGCCGGTGCATGGAGTAGGTGTCCATAATCCACGCCATGGTTTGATCGTTCGTGTTCACGTCCGGCGCGGGCACATCCCGTTCCGGACCGATGAAATCATATATTTCGGCCGTATAGCGCCGCGTGATTCGTTCCAGTTCGCCTTCGCTCAGCAAATGCGGCTCGCAGATGACTCCGCCTTTGCCGCCTCCAAACGGAATATTCACCACGGCGCATTTCCAGGTCATCCAGGCCGCGAGCGCACGCACTTCATCGAGCGACACATCCGGCGCGAAGCGAACCCCGCCTTTCGCCGGCCCACGGGCGATCGAATGTTGCACACGGTACCCGGTGAACACCTCGATCCGTCCGTCATCCAACATCACCGGAATGTTTACGATGAGTTCCTTGGCCGGCGTGCGCAGCACCTTGCGCATGCCGTCGTCTAAATGCAATAATTCAGCCGCCTCATCGAACCGATGGGCGGCGGATTGCCAGGGGTTTACTTCCAGGTCGACAGACGGGGTCGATTGTAAAACCATAAGCGGCGGACAGGCGGCATCCACTTCTACACTGTCATGACGGGAGCGTTCATGCAAGTCTTGAACAAACTGGACAACCTTCGCGTCTAACTGGACGTCCGAACAAAGAGGAACGAAACCATGACACCAGACGAACGGAAGATGTTGCAGGATCTGGCCGACAAGATTGCCCAAACGCCCGCTCCGCCCAGGGATCCCGAAGCCGAGGAGTTTATTCGCACGCGGATCGGGAACCGGCCCGATGCTTTGTACCTGATGACGCAAACGGTACTCATCCAGAACCTGGCCCTGGAACAGGCGCAACAGCAAATCCAGCAGTTGCAGCAGAGCGCGTCGCAACCGGCATCCAGCGGCAGCTTCCTTGGCCAGCAGAGCGCCCCGCGCGGGCAGCAATACCCCGCCCCTCCGCCTCAATATGCGCCGCCGCAATCCGCCTACGCGCCGCCTTCGCCCAGCACGGTTGGCCCGAGCGGCGCTCCCAGCTTTCTACGAGGCGCGGCCCAGACGGCAGCCGGCGTGGCGGCCGGCGCTCTGGCCTTTGAAGGTATTCGTTCGCTGTTCTCGCATCCGGGCTATGGGTATGGCGGCTTCGGCGGTTTTGGGGGAGGATATGCGCCGCCGATTGAGGAGACCGTCGTAAACAATTATTACGATGACCCGAACGCGAACAACGACGTGCAGGACGTACAGGACCAGTACGACGATAACCAGCAGTTCGATAATGTCGACTACAACACCGGCGATAGCGGCGGTTTCGACGACAACTCCGGTGGAGGCGACGACTTCGTGTGAACCCGGTAGCCTTCTGCCAGCATTAAGGTTCGCAGGCATTGCCTACGCCCGGGATAACGGGCACTAGCGACCTGGGCCCCATTCCGGAGATCATTCGATCTTTGAGGAAGCCAGCTCCAGCGCCCAAGCTCCCGTTGCTGTTTATCGCCGGCGCAGTAAAGAGATCCGTCAGCAGTGATCCGGAAGGATAATAGAGAATTACATAGCCCCTTCCGAGGGGGTCTGAGCCTGTCTTGCTCTCGCTCAGAACAAAGAAATCGCGCTTAGTGGGAGTCGTGATATTCGGATAGCTCCACCACGCATCGCGCGGTGCTCCTTGGTACGGCTTGTAACGTGTACAGGGCGGTCTGGCGCTTATCAGGATGTACCAGTGGATGAGCTGTGTCGCGTCGGTTTCGGTGCGCCCGTGAGTGCTGCGGGTAGAGTATAGAGCCGGCAGTAAAAGAGAGTAAAAACTGCGCTTTGCTCCCAAAGCGATCAAGGGAATGGCCGACCGGGGTGCGTTGGAGTCCCTGCACGTGGGGCACATATACCACGGGGCTTGCTGGGCTCCGTAGCCGCTGCCGATAGTTTGGAGTTTGCCCCAGTCATTCACGATCGACGTGAACAGGGTCGTGATGCTGTTCGCAAGGGCTGTGCCAAATGTACCGCTCTGTTCCGTTATCTGCTTCACCGTGAGGGTGTAGCCGGTCGGTACACTCGCGTCAACCGGGTTGAAATAGATCACCGCTTCGAGCGCTGCATTCACCGCACTGAATACAGTACCGACGTACGGAATGTTAGAAGCGAGGCTCGCGATCCCAGCGGCCTTCCTCAGGTCGTCCAGTTCTGCCGCTCTGGCTTCATTATTCTGCCTCAGACTCGCGTCAATTTGTCCAACAGCCGTCCTCAGTTGCTGTTGAATCGTATTTCCCGTCGAGTCAGCCGCAAGCTGCGCGAACAGGCCGTATAAGGTATAGACGTTGCGCAGGTAGCCCTGCTCGGTAGCTAGCTGTTTCCGGACAGTGTCGAAGTCTTGTTGACTGTAGTCCGGATTCGGCTGGTATACAAGGCCGTTATAGTCTACTGCAAGCGCTGCGGGCTGTGATCCGGGCCCTGCGATTCCGCCATCGTAGTAGGATCGGATGGGTTGGCAAGGTGTGCTTGGCGACCCATTACAGCCGATCGCCCTGCCAACGGAAGGATACGTGTTCTTCGCCGACGTGAGGTCGGCATAGGCCGCTTGCTGGGCTGCGGTCCAGGCCGGCCAATCGATCGGCTGTTGAAATCCGACTTGGGTCCAGGCGAAATTTAACAGCGAAGTTGGAAAGGGCATTCCGGCGTGCACAGACCACAGATTTTGTCTATTCCGGCCGAGCAGTATGTGCACTGCCCCTGTCTGCTGTTCAGTCGTCCAAAGATTTGAGTTCTCGATCACCTCACTCATGGGATAAGCCGGATCCGCGCCGCTGATCAGCGTGTAAGTCGGTATGGGACTGCCATTCGAAGGCGGAATTAGCTTGGCCATCATGTATCCGTTCCCTCCGCGGCTATTAATGGCCTTCCAGAGATCGTGGCTGACCTGATTCGGAGATGAAAATGGGATTCCCAGTGAAGTAAGAGCGAAGATATACTCTTTAGGAATTGAAGTGAGCCAATACACTAAGTCCCGGAGCGCGCTTGCCGACCCCGCAGGATCCGAGCTGTTGGTCGGGAACAAGTAACTATCTTGGACATAACCCTTCTGCCGGTCAATCATGAAGAACAAGAAGCCGCCGCTTGCGCCCGAGGGTAGGGATTTGCTAACTGATCCGCCAGGGTATAGGACGGTAGCGGTAGGTGCGCCGGGATATGCCGGATCGTTAGGAATCACATTCAACTCGCGGTATTCGGAAGGCACGAAGAAGTAGTTCTGCTGAGTATCGAGCATCAGCGAGCCCACCAGTGGCGAAATGTAATCAACGCCTGGATGAATTGGTTGATAGCTCTCGTAGGCTTGCCCGGGTGCGGCGCCAGCCGCCCCAATCACGTTGTAATAGAGAGGAGTAACTCCGGGTTTGGCGGAGAAGTCCGTTCCACCTATAGCGGTTGTGTTCAGGTTGGGCATGGCGCCAAAAAACGAGTTGGCGATTACCAGATCACCGGCTGGCAGGCTCTTGAGGAAATTGGCCAGGGAAACCGCATCGCCAAAACACGCCTGGCCTGAATTGCCGGGGACCGTATGATCTGGTTCCAGAGTTTTGCCGTGGAGCACCAGGACTTGCACCGAATTTATGCCAGCGCTGCAGGAAAGCTGAGCGGCGCTGTAAGCCCTGGTGGGAAAATTAGCGCCAGGGCCGATTACAATTTGAAAATTGCTGATATCGTTCGGGTCCCCGCCTGTGTACTTCAATGCGTTGACCGCCACGCCGGGAATCAGCCTCTGCACCGGGCCGCCGTTTGCCGCCGCGCCTTGATCCCACTCGAATTTAACGCGTGCAACTCCGGCGGAATCATTGGTTGCCGTCACATTTGTAAGGAGAACGTTGGCGCCTTCCACAAGATCGGATTCGGGCAGCCAGGCTTCTTCCTGGCAACGCATGCCAGAAGCACAGGCGCCTGTCGGGTTGAACAAGCCCGTGACATCAGTGCCGTTTACGGACGCTTCAAACGTTGCTGGATCGGCATCCGGGCTCAGCCGTACTCTTACGTGCAGCGGCGCGTGGGAATACGTATGCTCGAACTCTGGCTCGGCAATTCTGATCAACGGCTTGGGATCGGCGCTCTGCGATCCGGCGCCGCTCTGTGCGGGTGCTGCCGTCAACAGCACCGAACCCAAAATCCCAGCCATGGAAATGAAAGCTGGCACTATAGAGACCGCCCTGCCGCGAGTCTGTTTATCGTTAAACACAATCCTTCTCCTTTGGAATCGGAGCCAAGATTGACATGAAGCGCCGAAGCTTCAGGAGTAACAAAGGGTATCCTTACCCCTCCGGACCGGCGCTTTTTGGGGTAAGAACACGCCATCTTACTCCCGCAGAGCGGCGCGGATGGCGCAGACTTAAGATCTGATTCAACAGATCTGATTCAACGAAAAAAATCAACACGAACGGAGAGTAACTGGGTATGCGGAGTCAGCGACTGCTGCTGATTCCGGGTATTTTATGCGACGCCCGGCTGTGGAGCGAACAGGTCGAAAGCTTAGCGGATTGCTTCGGTATCGCCGTTGCCGAGCTCAGGCGCGGCGAGTCGATTTCCGAAATGGCCGAGGCGGTGCTCGGCCAGGCTCCCCGGCGCTTCTCGCTAGCCGGGTTTTCGCTAGGCGGCCAGGTTGCGCTCGAGATCGCCCGAGTCGCCGGCGAACGAATCGAGCGATTGGCTTTACTGAGCACCACTTGCGCCGGAGTGCTCCCGGACGTACGGGCTGCGATCGAAAATGCGATCTCGACCATCGAGCGAGGTTGCTTCGAACAATATCTCCAGCATGCTTATCTCGGCTATGTGCATCCCCGCCGCGCCCGCGATGGCGTCCTGCGGCGCACATTTCTCGAAATGGCGAGAGCTGTTGGGCCGCAGGGGGCGGTACGGCAGATGCGCGCCTCCTTATCGATTCGGAAGCCGTTTCCTCACCTTAGTCGCATCGCTTGTCCCGCCGCGATCATCGCTGGGGAACAAGACCGCTACACGAGTCCCGCAGCTCAACTGGAGCTGGCGTTGAGCATTCGAGGTTCGGTACTAACGATGATCTCCGATTCCGGCCATTTCACTCCGATGGAACAACCGGACGCGGTGACAAATGCCCTGGAAGCGTGGCTTGCGGCGTGAGCGGCGTCTCAGAAGTTCTCGAGCATCATAATGTCGCTCGATCTCTGGTCCTTCTGTGCGTAGAGGATCCACTGCTCGTCCGGCGAGACCGCGAGACTCGGCGTTCCTGCTACTAAGTTGCGCTGGATCGTTCCGCGAGTCTCGATCTGGCGATTGGAAAAGGAGAAGAACCGGATCGTGCGCGGCGCGCTTTCCTGAGTCACGAAATAAATACCGCGCTCTGTCAGAGCCCAATACCGGCTGGGATGGATCTCGGAGAGTTCCGGCACTGCCTCGCCCTGGCCTCCGGCAATCGGAGCCTTCCAAATGCCGGGCCGTTTACCCAGATAGTAAACCCATCGGCCGTCCGGCGATTCCATGGCATCGTAAGCCACCGCGGCGGTGACGCACCGGGCGGGACCGCTTGCCACCGGGCGTTTCCAGAGTTGGGTGGGGCCGCCTCGATTGGATGTGAAGTATAGCCATTTCCCATCGCGCGACCAGGTAGGCATGCTTTCCTCGTAGGAATTGACCTCCAGCCGCTTGGGTTCGCCGCCGGTGCGCCGGATGAGATAAATGGCGGAGTGGCCTTCCTCGCGCGAATCGAATGCCAGCCATTGGCCATCCGGCGACCAACGAGGGCTTCCGGTCACGGAGCCTCCTAGCGCAGTCAATTGAACCGGATTCTTTCCATTCCGGTCGCAAAGCCAGATCTGCCAGCTCCCGGAACGGTCGGACATAAAGGCGATCTTTTCGCCGCTGGGCGAGTATTGCGCGCTGTCGTTGCGGCGTGAAGAAGCAATGAACGGCTCGGGATTCGCCTGGCTTCCATTCAGGCCGGGGTTTGGTATCCGCCAGATATTTGTGTTCTCCAAGGTGTCTGTATAGGCGATCCGTTTACCGTCTTTGGCGACAAACGGATCTGTCGCGTTCCCCGCTCCAGCCGCAATGAGTTGAGGCCGGCTGCCGGACAGTTTCACGCGCCAGAGGCAGAAGGCGCCGCCTCGATTCGACGAAAACACGATGCTGCGGCTATCCGGCGTCCAGGAGATCCCTTGAATCTGACGCCGATCCGAAGTGAGCCGGCGGACCGGGCCGCCGCGCAGTGGGATCACGAAAAGATCGGTCACCGAGTTGGTGATGTACCGTACAAACGCTAGAAATTTTCCATCTGGAGAGAAAGCAGGCAAGGAATCGTTGTCCGGCGGCGGAGGATACGTCAAACGTCGTTTCGAGCCGTCTTCCACTTTCACCAGGAAAACACCTTCCCCGTATTTCCCGCCGCTTACTTCTTTATCGCCGTCCGTTACAGCTAGAAACTGTCCATCGCTGGACCAAACGGGGCCGCGCCGCTTTTCAGCCTCGGTTGGTTCCGCTGTCCATGTGCCCGGCATCGCGTAGACATCGGTCAACTCGCGTTCCGTTCCCGCTAATGCCGGCACGATCATGATTTCTTTTTTCTCAGGCAAACTTCGAAGAAAAGCCAGGTACTGGCCGTTCGGAGACCAAGCCGGATGAAGATCCTGTCCGGGGCTGGTTGTCACCCGAATCGGATCGCCGACCCCAATCAACTTGAGATAAAGGTCGTAATTGCCCGTGTTGGCGTCCCAAACGAAGGCGAGTTGCTTCCCGTCCGGCGAGATGCTCGGGCCAAAGGCTACTCCGGGATAACTTGTAAGGGGCACCAGATGGGGCCATGCCTTCGGTACCTGGGTCCGGCTCAGAAATCGCCACGTTAAGAGGCCGGCTAGCGCGCAAACGAAAAAGGCAGCCCAAACGTATTTGAGCCGGAGTTGACGTCCGGGGGGTTGCTCGCGCGCGGTTGGAGGAGCGATGCCGAGTACACTTGTCTGCGTCGCAATCTGGAAAGCGTTTCTCTCGAACCGGGGTACATACCCGCCTTTCGGCAGCAGAATGACTAGCTCATCATCGCGTCCGTTGCCGAGATAATATTGCTGTAGTTTCTCCCGCAACCGGCGCGCTTCAACCCGCACGATCGGCTCAATTTTCGGATCATACGACGGGCTCCGATCGAATACCTCGACGCCTAAGTTCGTTTCTTTGAGGCGGTCCAACTCACCCGCCAGTGCCGCCTCCACCACAAAGCGGAGGAAACGACACAGTCTCTCCGATCGGGAGAACTGCGGGCTTGCAAGGACATGCTCTAGTTGTTTCCGAATCAGATCGGCTTCGGGGCGTATTTCAGGAACGTGCGCCCGGGTTGGCATACCAGCTTCGAGTAGAGGGAAGGATGTGGCTGGAATTATACCGCTTTTAGGCCGTGCACAAGGTTGAGGAGAACCCCTCGCTGACGCGCGGGGTTCTGAAGCTGCGCTTTTAATCCACCGCGCTCACGTTCACTTCCGATTCCGCCGCCGCATTCTGTACGCGACGGTCCAGATACGCTTGGCGGCACTCCGTGATCATCTTGCGCGCTTCGCGCGGGCCGGTCCAGCCTTCGATCTGCGTCGTCACGCCTTGCAGCTCTTTATAAATCGCGAAAAAGTGCTCGATCTCCCGGCGGACGTGCGGAAAGACCTGGTCCATGGTATGAATGCTCTCGAATCGCGGATTCCGGTTTGGGACTGCGAAGATCTTCTGATCGTTCTCGTCGGCGTCCACCATTTTCAGGAGCCCGACCGGGCGGGCCTCCATCATACATCCGGTAAAGCTCGGCTCGTCTACCCACACCAGGATGTCCAGCGGGTCGCCATCTTCGGCCAAGGTGCCCGGAATAAATCCATAATCGCCCGGATAATGCATCGGCGAATACAGAGCACGATCTAAGCGAAAAATTCCAAGCTCGCCGTCGTACTCATATTTGTTGGCTGAGTTCTTCGGAATTTCGATGATGACTCGGACGATTTCGGGCGAGTCCGGCCCCGGATCGATGTCGTACAGCTTCACGCGTTCAGCGTAGCACCGCGCGTGAGAAACTCGGAGGCATGCCGAAAAAGGTCCGCTGGGGTGTGCTGGGCGCCGCCAATATCGCTGTGAAGAAAGTCATTCCCGGAATGCAGAAGGGCGTTCGCGGAGAAGTGGTCGCCATCGCTTCGCGCACTCTTGATCGCGCCCAGACTGCGGCACAAACGCTGCGTCTGCCCAAGGCGTACGGCTCCTATGAGGAGATGCTCGATGATCCGGAAATCGACGCCATCTACAATCCGCTTCCCAATCACCTGCATGCGCCGTGGTCGATTCGGGCCGCCGAAACGGGAAAACACGTGCTTTGCGAGAAGCCCATTGCGATGTCGGTGAAAGAGGTGCAGAGCTTGATTGGGGCGCGCAATCGCACAGGCGTCAAGATGGGCGAGGCTTTTATGGTGAAAACGCACCCGCAATGGCTGCGCGTCCGCGATCTGGTGCGGAGCGGAGAGATTGGCGAACTCCGCGCTATCGTGGCTTCGTTCAGCTATTTCAATCGAGACCCGGCAAACATCCGTAACATTCTGGAGTTCGGCGGCGGCGGCGTGATGGATATCGGCTGTTATCCGATTACGATGTCGCGCTTTCTATTTCCAAATGAGCCTGCGCGCGTTAGTGCCTTGATAGATCGCGATCCGGAGATGCACACGGACCGCCTCAGCTCCGCGCTGCTCGATTTCGGGTCCGGGCACGCGCTCTTTACTTGCAGCACGCAGCTCGTTCCGTTCCAGCGCTTTCAGGTTTTGGGGACCAAGGCGCGGATTGAAGTCGAAATTCCGTTCAATATTCCGCCGGACCGGCCCAGCCGTATTTTTATTGACGACGGTTCGCAATTAGGCGGGCTCAGCGCGCGAGTCGAGGAGTTTCCGACGTGCGATCAATACACGACGCAAGGCGATGCGTTTTCGAAGGCGATTCAGGATGATGGTGAAGTGCCGGTTCCGCTCGAAGACGCGCTCGGGAATATGCGCGTGATTGAAGCGGTGCTGCGCGCGGGAGCGACGGGGGAGTGGGAACGGGTGTAAACGACCGTGTGCTAGGCGAAGCGCCTGGGCCACTTGAAAAAATGCGCTCGGAGGCCAAGCTGTTGTGTTCCGCCAGGCGAAGCCGGCTTGCAATCAGTGTCCGGCGAACTCTATTAGTGTTGGATCAGGTTAGCTATCGACCCTTCCAGGGATTGATGATGGTCAATCCACAATCCTCGAAGTCGTCAGTGTTCCGGGTGGCTAGCATCGCATTTCGCGACTGGCATACCGAAGCAATCAGCGCGTCGAATTGAGAGATGGGGCGCCCTAAGTGTACTCGCTTGGTGACGATTTTCGGGTACACGAGCGCGGCTTGCGAATCGAACGGGAGAATCCGCTCCGGAAACTCATCCGCAAATAGCCGCTCGACAGCAGCGTGCAACCGGCTACGCCTTTTTCCCGAGGGGAACATCTCGATGCCATACAAGATTTCTGCCTGAGTAATCGCCGTTGTAAATACTGTCGCGGGATTCTGCTCGGCCAGCCAACGAAGCACGGTTTCGTCAGGTGAGGGCTTCAGAGCCTCTGAAAGGACGTTTGTATCCAGAACGATCATCAGCCCAATACCGGCGGACTCCTAACGGGCTGCCTCTGCGGCAACGCGAGCTCTATCCCGCCGAGCGGCTCGATATGCCTGCGGATGGCCTGCGCCAGATTCTGCGCTCGCGGCTCTTCCGCGACGAGTACACGCTTAAGAATCTCGCGCGCCTCCTCCTCCATGGAACGCCCGTGATGAGCGGCACGTACTCGTAATTTCGCCTTCACACGTTCATCAAGTTTACGGATCGTGATGCTCGCCACGAATCAATGATAGCATTGTAATCACTGCATTCAACGCGGCATTGGGAAACCGTAAACCGTAAATTGTACCGAACTTGTTCACGTATAATGCGTGTAGCACGTGCCGGACGTGCAAAGCGGAAAAAGAGGCATTGTGGGCCGCACCAAAAATAAACAGAACGTCACGATTAGCTTAAGCCGGGAGACGATACAAAAGGCCAAGGTGCTTGCGGCGCAACGCTCGACTTCGATCAGCGGATTGCTTGCCGAGCAGATCGAATCGCTTCTAGGCAGGGAAGAGGCCTACGAGCGCTCCAGACGGGCAGCGCTGGCCATACTGAAAACGGGTTTCCACCTGGGTGGAACCATCGCGGCGAGCCGGGACGAGTTGCATGAGCGCTAAGGCGTTTGTTGACACCAATGTGTTGATTTACGCCCACGATGCGGACGCAGGTTGCGAAACACCAGATTGCTAAGCACATTCTGCAGGAGTTGTGGAACGAACGAATTGGCGCCCTCAGTACGCAAGTCCTGCAAGAGTTCTATGTAAACGCGACACGAAAAATAGCGTCGCCGTTGTCCAAAGAATCTGCCAGAGCGGTTGTGAGCAGCTACCTCATTTGGTGCGTGGATGTCACGTCGCAAGAAGTTTCCACGGCATTCCGAATCGAGGATGAGGCTCGCATCAGCTTTTGGGACGCGTTAATTGTGGCCGCAGCGCTGAAGGCGGGAGCAGATCGAATTCTGTCGGAAGATCTGAATCCCGGGCAAACGATCTCAGGTGTGCGGATCGAAAACCCTTTTGCCGGACGCTTGTAGAACTCGTCCCACATGCCAACCTCGCATCAAACAAACACAAATTCTCCGCCTTCCAGCGCATCGCCGCATAAATCCGGCTTCGCCCGCTGGGATGATCGAAAAAGATCCACTCTTCGACCGGCCTCGGATCCAGCTTCCGGTACTCGCCCAAGAGTAGATCCACTTCCGCTTCTCCGTCCGGTTGCCGCGACGCGTTCAGACCGAAAATATCCGCTTCGTATTCCTGCGTCCGCGTGAACGTGTTTCCGATGGGCAAAAACAGAAAGCTCATCGCCGCCAGGATAATCACCGCAAGCGGCAGCACCGCCATATCGTCCGCGCCGCGAACCTGCCATTTTTCGCCCCAGCGGCGTAGCGATTCGAGCAACGCCTGTCGCAAGATCGCGAGTCCGATCGCGATCACAATGACGGAAAACAAGATCCCGTTCAGGATGTGGTGCATCACGTAATGCCCCATCTCGTGGCCCATCGTCGCCAGAACGGCTTCGGGCGAACACCGGTTCAGCAGATTGTCGTTTAAGGTGATCCGCTCGGTGCCAAACAACCCGCTCACGTTGGCGCTCACCCGCTTGCTCTGCCGCGATGCGTTCACCTCATAAACATCGCCGGCGGGAATGCCGTTCGCCCGGGCCATGCTGAGGATCAGCTGCTTCAGCCTGCTGTCCGGGAGCGGCGTGTAGGTATTAAACAAAGGAGCGACGAAGACCGGGAAAATTAACGTCGTCAGTACCACGAATCCGGTGGCCACGCCAGTCCCCCACCAATGCCAGGTTCGCGGGAACCGGCGCACAATCGCCATAAAGACAGCGAACGCGATCCCGCCGCCAATCCAGGCCAGCGCCAGCCCGATCAAAGCGTCGCGAAACCAGGCGCCGAAGCTTTGGTTCGATAGGCCGTACTGGCGCTCGCGAAAGAAATCCTCATAAACCGTAAGTGGAAACAGGAGCACCGCAGAAACGGCAATGTATTCGATCCAGTACGCAAAATTTTGCAGCCAGCGAATGCGCGTGAGCCACCCTGCCAAGTCGCGCATCCGGGCCGAGGCGCGTGTTGCCAGCAACAGAAACGCCAGGCCGGCCGTCGAGAGAAAATTCCACAGAATCAGCCAGTAGCCGCCCACGAAGTAGGCGTCCGACCGGGCTTCTTCGGCGGGCGGAACAGTATCCAGCCACGCTTTGGTTGCAATCTCCGGGTCGAAATGGTCTGAGGCAACCGCTCCGCGGGGCACGGGAGGAGTTTTGGGAGCCGCCGGAAGGAGTAAGCCGGACCACAGCCAAAACAGGCAGATCCGGAGCATTTTGCCCGGCCTTCCGCTACCCTGGGCTATCATAAAGGCGTCATCATATAAGGAGAAGGAGATTTCATGGGACCGCTAGGCGCGCAGGAGATGATCTGTATCTTTGTTCTTGCGCTTCTGCTGTTTGGTCCGAAAAAGCTACCGGAGCTGGGGCGCATGCTGGGTAAAGCTGTCAGTGAATTCCGGCGGGCCAAGAGCGAGTTGAAGGCCACGTTTGAGACTCATCTGAACGAGTTGGAAAGAGAAACCCGAACGTCCCTGGATACAACGACCGCCACCACGAACTACTCGTCTCCCGAATATCCATATCCTTACGACGATTACGGGCGCTACGATTCCGAGTATGGCTCGACGTCCACGCCGAATGACTCAACGCCGGCGAACTCGAGTAGCGGTGATTCCGGGTCCGAGCCGGAGCGCGAATACGCGCAAGCGGAGAGCCACCCTGTCGAAGGAACCGTACCGCGCTCCAATGGAACCCGGCCCGTTGAGCCTGTGCCGGTCTCAACGGAAGAGGAACATCACGGTTAGCGGCTGAAGTATTCATGTCTGACCAGTTTAAGGAGCTGACTGCTCCGAACGGCAAAATTCCACATCCGGGACAAGGGACGCTGGAGCCGGAAGTCGAAGCGCCCGTGAGCGTTTCGCCGGCAGCCATGGTAGAGCAGCCCGCCCCGGCGCAACCCGCGCCGCTGCCTGCGAGGAAGGTCCCGCCGCCGCCACCACCGCCCCCTCCGCCTTCGGATGAAGATGACGACGGGGACGACGAAGAAAAAGGCATGCTCCGCATGTCCTTCATGGAGCACCTGGAGGAACTGCGTTCGCGCATTCTCAAGATGCTCATGGGCGTAGCCGTCGCATTCCTGCTGAGCATTACGTTTTGTAAGTACCTTTGGGATATCATTTCGGCGCCTGCTGTGGGAGCCTTACAGCACCTCGGAGTGAATCCGCCGAACCTGGCGCAGATCACTCCGATGGAGACTTTCAACGTCATCTATCTGAAGCTTCCTCTGCTGGTCTCCCTTTTTCTCGGTTCTCCGTGGGTTCTGTATCAGGTTTGGGCTTTCATCTCGCCAGGGCTTTATAAGCGCGAGAAGCGTTGGGCTGTGCCGTTCATCGCCTGCACTGCGGGCCTTTTTATCGCTGGCGGGCTGTTTGCCTATTTTGTCGCGTTCCGTTTTGGCCTCGAGTTCCTGCTCGGCATCGGACGCGACATACATATTTCACCCATCGTTTCCATCAACGAGTACTTCGATCTTTTCGTAAACGTGACGCTCGGCGTGGGTCTCGTTTTCGAGATGCCGGTGATCATCTTCTTCCTGACTCTGCTGCGTCTCGCATCGCCGCGCTTCTTAATCCGCCACAGCCGTTACGCCATTCTCGCGATCACAATTCTCGCGGCGATCGTCACGCCCACTCCGGACGTGTTCAACATGATGATCTTCGCCGTACCGATGGTCATGTTGTTCTTCGTGGGCGTGTTTGTCAGCTATCTCCTGGTGTTGAAGCGCGAAGGCAAGCGCTTCCCGTGGAAGACAGTCGGTCTGGTTTGCCTCGCATTTATCGCCGCGGGCGCCGGAGTGATTGCGCTGCTCGTCTATCGCTACCACTTCCAGATCGTTTATCACTGGCCCTACTTAACCAGGTAACGGTTTTTCGCGGCTTCAAAACCTCCACAAAGCCACGCCGCCAATCAACCCGTCCTCATTCGGGACGCGGCTCACCGCTTTCGGTAAGCTGAAATCGACATGCACCGCATTGCCCCCGCCAATGTAGAGATGATCGTAGTTGAATAGCGCGTGTAACTGCTCAATCGCCTGCTCCAGCAACTCATTCCACCGTTTGCGGCCGTGCTTTTTGAGCCCGCTCTTCCCCAAATAATCTTCGTACGTTTTCTTCTTCCAGGGATGATGCGCCAATTCGAGCCCCGGCACTAAATGGCCGTCGGTGAACAGCGAAGACCCGAAGCCCGTCCCCAACGTGATCACCAGTTCGACGCCTTTGCCGCGAATCGCTGCCATCCCCTGCACTGCCGCATCGTTCGCCACGCGAACCGGTTTCTTCCATCGCCGGGAAAGGACTTTCTCCAGTTCGAACCCGACCCACTTCGGGTGAAGATTGTGAGCGGTCAGCGTCGTTCCATGTTTCACCACGCCCGGAAAGCCAACCGAAACACGATCGAAGTCCCCGAGCGAGTCCTTGAACACGTCCAGTATGTTCAGTATGGAAGCCGGGGTGGCAGGATTCGGGGTATCGGTTCGCTGCCGCTCCGTGATGGGTTTTCCCGCGGCATCGAAAAGCTGACCCTTAATCCCGGTTCCCCCGATATCGATCGCAAACGTGGTGATCCTTTCAGAATGTGGAGGCATACCGTCACTTTAGCCGAATGGCGGTGGTGGTGGTTTTCAGCCACTTTCGCCTTCTGTTTTGTCCCATCATTATCCGGGCCGTTAACCGTGTGAACACGTTAACTGTACTTTTTGCACCGTTTCCGCGCGCCTGTTCGTCACTAAAGTGTTGATAATTTTGAGCAGCTCTGTCTTGGAAATGGGCGTGCTCTAGATCAACATGAACAAATGACGGCGCGCAATCATGACGCACCGTACAAGTTACGTCGAGACAGTACGAGGCGTAACAAAACAATATTTTTGGTTGGAGGAATTATTCTGCTATGAGTCGTCAATTTCGTTCTTTTTATATAGGAGCGCTGGCAGTGGCCGGCGTAGGATTGCTGGGCAGCTCGTTTGTGCCAAAAGCCCATGCCGATGCGTGGGACAAGATGACCATCGTCACGGTGAACGAGCCGATCATCGCCGGCAATAAAGTATTAGATCCGGGAACGTACGTTTGGAAGCTGCTGGATTCGCAATCGAACCGGCACATCGTGCAAATCTTCGATAAGGATCAGAGGCATCTCGAAGAGACGATTTTGGCGATTCCGAATTACCGCCTGAAGCCCAGTGGCAAGACCCAGTTCGCGTTTTGGGAGACTCCGGCGGGAGTTCCTAAAGCAGTTCGTGCCTGGTTTTATCCCGGCGACAACTTCGGGCAAGAGTTCGCGTATCCAAAGAAGTTAGTGGCGCAATTAGCTTCGGCAGCTCCGGTACCGATTCCGGCGAACTATAAGGAACTCGAACCGGCTCCTGCTCCGGAACCCGCTCCCGCCCCTCAGCCTGTAGCGCAGCCGGCCCCGCCGCCGCCCGCGCCTGCTCCGGCCGCTCAACCTGCGCCCCAGCCTGCGCCGAGCGTGTCCGCGGTGGAAGTTCCTGCTCCGGCCGCTCTTCCGCATACGGCCAGCTTTAATCCGCTGATTGGTCTGCTTGGTATTGCAGCGCTCAGCCTGGCGGGATTGCTGACACTGGCCACCCGCCACGCCAACTGAGCTGCACATGTGAGGTAGGCGTTTTCGCCTGCGCTTTCAAGACGCCTCGGCCCAACTCGCCAGGCGTCTTTTCCATGTCTGGTACGTCTTATAGATGAATGCGCGCGGGGTTGCTGTCTCTGTTCTGTGCTTCTGCGCTCTTTGCGCAGAACGCTTCCGAGCCCTACACGATTTCGGACAACGTCGATATGGTCTTACTCGATGTCAGCGTTCGCGATGCGCATGGCCGCTATATCACCGGCTTGCACAAAGATAATTTCCGCGTTTCCGAAGATGGACAAGCGCGCCAGATCACCGCATTCGGTAGCGTCGATACACCCGTGACCGTTGGCCTGGTTGTCGATAACAGCGCCAGCATGCAGTCCAAGCGGCCGTATGTCACCATGGCCGGTCTGGCTTTTGCGCAAGAAAGCAACTCGCACGATCAGTTCTTTGTGGTGAACTTCAATAACTACATCGTGCCGGGGCTTCCGCGGCAGGTCGCCTTCACGGACCAGCTTCAACAATTGAGATCCGCTCTGTACTACGGAGAACCCAAAGGGCAGACCGCTCTCTACGATGCCATTGCGTACGCTTTGAAACATCTGGAATTAAGCCGCTTCGAAAAGCGCACGCTCATCGTAGTCAGCGACGGAGGAGATAACGTCAGCAAAACATCTCTTCCCGAGCTCCTGAAGCTGATTCAGGCTTCGCGCGCGACCGTCTATACTGTGGGACTTTTCGATCCCCAGGACATCGACCGCAACCCGGGCGTACTTCACAAACTCGCGAACACCACGGGAGGCGAGTTCTTCCAGCCCGCGCAGCTTACAGACGTACTTACGGTATTTCAGAAGATCTCGCACGATATTCGGAATCGCTATTCCATCGGCTATGTTCCCGACGAGTCGACGAACCATCGCGCAGTCAGGTCCGTCAAAGTGACTGCATTCGAAAATCACCACAAATTCGTTGTGCGGACCAGGACCACTTACACCATTACGCCTTTCTCGCAATTAATGTCGGAGCAAGGAGCGCAGTGATAGTATGTCGAAAGTTCAAGGTCCGCTACTGATCCGCCAGCATCCACAGAACGAACCGCTGTACTTTTATGAGCCGGGCGTCCACAGCCATAACGCGAAACGCCGTCGGCAAAAGGCGCGCCAGGGTTTTAAAGCTCTGCGCTGGACGCGGCTGATTCTGCTGCTGATCGGAATTTCGGCGCTCGGCTATTCCGGATACACCCTTTCGAACGAATATATTTACCAGAGTTACGAAAACTGGGCCTTCGATCAGAAGATTGCCGGTCACGCCGCGACATTCACGGATTATCTCCGCGCGAAGACTCCGCTCAGCTTTCTGCTCGGCGCGCAGGAATCCGCCGCACCCGAGGAGTCTGTTCAGCCAAAAACGCAGGCGACTCCACGTCCGGCCGTGGGTGCGCTGCTCGGCCGAGTGGAGATTCCGCGTCTGCATCTCTCCGCGATTGTTCGCGAAGGAGTAGATACCAAGGTTCTGAGCGTTGCTGTGGGACACGTGCCCTATACGGCTATGCCTGGCGAATCCGGAAACTTCGCGATTGCCGCGCACCGGGATACTCTGTTCCGCGCTCTGAAGGACATCAAAAAAGACGATCTGGTCAGCTTTGACTCGCCCGAAGGAACCTTTACCTACCAGGTGCTCGCGACCAAAATCGTTAAGCCTACTGATGTGAGCGTGCTCCGCGCGGATGGCGGCGGTTTGATTCCAGGCGGCGGAAATCTCCTCACGATGATCACCTGCTATCCGTTCTATTACGTGGGTTCGGCCCCCAAGCGCTTTATCGTGGAAGGCAAACTGATCTCGCGCACCCCCGTAAAGACCGCATCGGCCGGATAGCTTCGAAACCTCGTCGCTTGTTATACTTGCGGTTGAGCTGTTGGGAGGTCGTCTAATGGTAAGACTGCAGACTCTGGATCTGCGTATCGGGGTTCGAGTCCCTGCCTCCCAGCCATTGATTCTCACCCGCCCGCCGCGAGCGATTGGCGGTGTACCGCGTCCAGCACGCCGTTGATGAACGATAACGATTCATCGCTCGAGAACTGTCTTGCCAGTTCCAGTGCTTCATCGATCACCACCGGGGCCGGCACGTTGTGCAAGCTCAATTCATAGATCGCCAGGCGCAAGATATTGCGATCCACTACCGCCATCCGCTCCAGACGCCAATGTTCCGATTTAGCTTCGATCATCTTATCGATTTGTTCGGCATTGTTTACTGCGCCGCGCACGAGCTCTTCCATGAACTTATCGGGCTTCGGTTGTTTCTCGCTCTCCTCGGAATACAAGGTTTCGTAGTAGTGGGCGATGGCGCGGTCGACAGGTTCTCGCCGCATGTCCCACTCAAAAAGCACTTGCAGCGCGCGTTTTCGGGAGCGATGCCGCGCGGCCATCTCAGCGATCCTTCTTGAGCTGCTTTAGAAGATTCGCCAGCTCGATTGCAACTTCCGCCGCTTCCGCTCCCTTATTCCCACTCTTGCCACCGGCGCGGTCCATGGCCTGCTGCATGTCATTGGTGGTCAGCACACCGAACGCGACCGGCACACCGGTTTCCAGGCTCACGCGGCTCAATCCATCGGCAGCGCCGCCGGCGACGTATTCGAAATGAGGCGTATCGCCGCGCACCACCGCGCCCAAGGCGATGATGGCGTCGCACTGCGCGGCTAGAGCCTTCGCCGCAACCGGCAGTTCCCAGGCCCCGGGCACTTTCACAATCCTGATGTTTTCAGACTGGCAGCCGCGCTTTTCGAGCACGGTCAAAGCGCCCTTGGCAAGCTGCTCCGTGATGAATTCGTTGAACCGGCTAACAACCAGCCCGATCCGTAGACCGGTAGCGTCGAGAGATCCTTGAACGGTTCGATAGGACATGCAGGCGGCGAGCGTAAGGGAGACTAAAAGCGCTCGCTATGGGATAATCCGATTTTAACTTCCTCAAGTCTACCGCATCATGGACCCCCGTTTTATCCGGAATTTCTCGATCATTGCGCATATTGATCACGGGAAATCCACGCTTGCGGACCGGTTGCTCGAATACACCGGAGCGCTTTCGCAACGCGAAATGATGGATCAGGTTCTGGACACCATGGACCTGGAGCGCGAGCGGGGTATCACCATCAAAGCGCACGCTGTGCGGCTGAATTACCAGGCAGATGACGGGAATTTATACGAACTCAATTTAATTGATACACCGGGTCACGTCGACTTTACGTACGAAGTCTCGCGCAGCTTGCAGGCGTGCGAGGGGACGTTGCTGGTGGTGGACGCCTCGCAAGGGGTCGAAGCACAGACGCTGGCGAACACTTACCTGGCCCTGAGTCATGATCTTGAAATCATTCCGGTCATTAACAAAATCGATCTGCCCTCGGCGGAGCCTGAGCGGATTCGCGAGCAAATTGAGCAGGTAATCGGGTTGGATGCAAGCGACGCGGTTCTCGCCAGCGCCAAAAACGGCATAGGTATCAAAGAAACGCTGGAGGCGGTGGTGCAGCGCGTGCCGGCGCCTAAAGGCGATCCGAACGCGCCCCTACGCGCTTTGATTTTCGATTCCTGGTTCGATCCCTATCGCGGGGTCATTATTCTCACCCGAATCGTGGACGGCACGCTGCGCAAGGGACAGAAGATCCGGCTTTGGTCGAACGGCAAGCCGTATGAGGTGGAGGGCCTCGGATTTCAATCTCCGAAGCCGGTCGCGTGCGAAGAACTCACGGCCGGGGAAGCGGGTTTTGTTTTTGCGAATATCAAAACGGTCTCCGATGCGCAGGTGGGCGACACGATTACCGACGACGCAGACCCGGCGCAAGAACCGCTGCCCGGCTTTCAGGAAATCAAGCCGATGGTGTTCGCCGGGCTCTATCCGGTGGAATCGCACGAGCACGGCTTGTTACGCGACGCGCTTGAAAAATTGCGCCTGAACGATAGCGCGTTTAGCTTTGAGCCGGAAAATTCCGTGGCGCTCGGATTTGGCTTCCGCTGTGGATTTCTGGGGTTGCTGCATCTCGAAATCGTTCAGGAGCGGCTGGAACGCGAATTCAAAATTGACCTGATTACAACCGCTCCCGGTGTTCGCTACCGGCTAACAACGACAGGGGGCGACATAATCGAAGTCGACAATCCGCAAAAATTTCCCGATCCGTCCTCGATTCAACAGACCGAAGAGCCGATTATCGACGCCACCGTTATTACGCGCGAGGAGTACATCGGCGAGATTCTGAAATTACTCGAAGAGAAGCGCGGCGTTCAGAAGAAGTTCGAGTACATTGGCACGGGACGGGTATTACTCCTCTATGAACTCCCACTCAATGAGATCGTCCTCGATTTCTATGACCGCTTGAAGTCCGCTTCGCGCGGGTATGCTTCGCTCGATTATCACCTTGCGGGCTACCGGGTCTCGCCCATGGTGAAGCTCGATGTGCTGGTGGCGGGCGAACCTGTGGATGCGTTATCCATGATCGTGCATCGCGATTTCGCTTACGAGCGCGGAAAGGCCCTGATCGAGCGCTTGCGCAAGCTGATCCCGCGGCAGATGTTCGAAGTAGCGCTACAAGCGGCGATCGGCAACAAGATCATCGCGCGCGAGACGATTTCAGCGATGCGCAAGAATGTGCTCGCAAAATGCTACGGTGGCGACATCACGCGAAAGCGCAAACTGCTCGAAAAACAGAAAGAGGGCAAGCGCCGCATGAAGCGCGTGGGCCGCGTCGAGATACCGCAGGAAGCGTTTCTGGCGGTGTTGAAGGTCACGGGCGAGAGCGGGGAATAAAAGAGCGCTATCCGATTGAGGCAGTCAACGGATGAGAACGCCTTCTCGCGAGCAGCAGTCCGATGTAGCAGCTTACCGGCCAGGTGAGCAGCCACGACAGCCAGTACCAGTGCGGCCAGCCCTTGCTCCAGTTAGGAATGGTCAGCGCAACACCCATCACCTCGCCGATAAGGAAAAAGTAAAGCACGTGCCGGACAGCTCGACCGGGTGCAAACCAGGCGCACAGAAAGGCACAAAGGATCGACACGACGGCAAAAAGCACAGTGCTCGTCATCAGGGCAGGATTGGAGGGTACACGGCCTTGGACGAAATCGCCCGGGAATAGACGGGAAAGCAATGGGTTCGTTGCAAGGACAAGAATAATCGATAGCACGTAAGCGCCGATGACGACGGCGGCGGATTTGAGCATGACGCGGAGGCTCCTTATAGATGGAGATTATATGTCATCCGGCAGGGGCAACAGCAATTTAAATACGCTAAATCATTCGTTCTGTTTTTTGCGTTTGACGAAGCACGAATTCTCCTATAAAGTTTTCACAAACGGGGATAATTCAACTTCACCGCTAACGTCAGACCGAAACGCTACGTATGAAATCTGTTCTTGTCTTGTTTTTTGTCATCGCCGCAATCTTGTCCGCACAGGAATACCGCTCCACGCTGACAGGGCACGTCGTCGATCCGTCCGGCGCCTCCGTTCCGAATGCCGATGTGCTCGCGCTTAAGTCCGACACGGGCAGCCGTTTTGAAACGCATACCAGCCAGGACGGCTTTTACACGCTTCCCCAGTTACCTCCTGGCACGTATGAACTCAGCGTAGAAGCTCCGGGGTTCAAGAAATACGTGCAGTCCGGAATTACGGTGGGTACAGATCAACGCATCGGCCAGGACGTACGCCTGGATCTCGGCAGTTCGCAACAGTCCGTAATGGTGCAGGCCGATGCGTCGCTGCTGGAAACTCAAAGCGCTTCGAGCGGCCAGCTCATCACCACGCGCGAAGTGGAGAATTTGCCGGTGAACGGGCGCTCGCCCATGTCGCTCGCTTATCTGGGGTTCGGCGTGATCTCGAATGAATCGCGCGACCAGGAGCGGCCTTACGAAAATGCGGGGCTCTCGAACGAGGCGATGGGTGGCGCGGCTGCTGGCGCGAACGAAATGCTGCTGGATGGTGTCCCGAATATTGGAACCACAGGCCAATCCGGCTTGCGCGTCGCCTATAGCCCGCCGCTCGATGCCGTGACGGAAGTGAAAGTGGAAACGCTGAACGTGGACGCGGCGTATGGGCGTTCGGGCGGCGGCACCATCGAACTCACCACCAAAGGCGGCGGCAACGATTTCCACGGCGCGGCTTATGAATACAACCAGACCTCGGCTCTGGCGGCTACTCCCTTCTTCACGAATATGGCCGGTGGACAGAAGACCCGTTTTGTGCAGAACAATTATGGCGGAAGCTTCAGCGGCCCGGTATTAATTCCCAAGGTTTACAACGGCCACGACAAATTGTTTTTCTTCTTTGCCTACGAGGCCTGGAAAGACCGGCAGCCGAACCCCGTATTCGTTACCGTGCCGACAGAAGCGGAACGCGGCGGCGATTTTTCGGCGCTTTTGAAATTGGGCAAGCAATATCAGCTTTATGATCCCGCCACCGCCAAGTTGTCGGGTTCCACGGTTACGCGTTCTCCCTTTGCCAACAATGTCGTCCCGCTGAACCGTCTGAATCCGGTTGCCCTGAACTATTTAAAGTTGTTGCCGCTACCGAACGTAGCCGGAAATCCCGATGGGACCAATAATTTCTACAAAGGGCTGACGACAGCCGATAACTACGAAACGTATGTTGGCCGTCTCGATTACAATCTGAGCGACCGCAATAAGTTGACCGGCGATGTCCACCAGAGTCTCTGGCAGCAAAATTCTGGACAGTATTTCGGTTTGGCCTCCGCCGAAACCGCGTACCGGGCAACCTGGGGAGCCATGGTCGACGACGTCGAAACCTTTACTCCCACTCTGGTTGGCGATTTCCGGGTCGGTTTTACCCGCTATCGGCCCTATTATGTGCAGCAAAGTTTGGGTTACGATCCCACCCAGCTTGGGTTTCCCAGCTATATCGCAACCAATGCTACGGTGCTGCAATTGCCACAGATGAACTTCGCGGATGGATTTACCCAAATCGGCGGCGGGCACGAAACCAATCAGCCTTTGAACAGCTATCAACTGATCGGCAGCCTCACAAAGGTCCTGGGTGGGCACACGCTGAAGTTTGGCGGCGAGGCGCGCCGCTACCAGTTCTCGCAGGTGAACTGGACTGGTTCCAGCGGTAACTATTATTTCGATAGCACTTGGGTCAAGGCCAGCAGCTCAGCTAGCGGAAACCCGACCGGATCGTCCTTAGCAGCCTTTTTGCTCGGTTTGCCCAGCAATAACGTTGGCAGTAGCACAAGCGGTTACACCTTCAATGCCTTCTCCACGCAGGATTCGTATTATTATGCCGGGTTCGTCAATGACGACTGGCATGCGCGGCCGAATCTCACCTTGAACCTCGGCCTCCGCTGGGAGCACAGCACGCCGTCGGTGGAGCGCTACAACCGCCAATCGAACGGCTTTGATCCAGCCGCCGCGAATTCGGTCACCGCGCCCGCCGAGGCCGCCTATGCCGCAGTTTATGCAAAGAACGCTTCCAAATATCCGCTGCTGCTCCCGGTATCGGCCTTTACGCCTGTCGGCGGACTTTACTTCGCAACGCCGCACAACCGCAACAGCTACAACACGCCGATGGATTCTTTCGCCCCTCGCTTCGGCCTAAGCTGGTCGCCCGCCTGGCTGCACAACACCGTGATACGAGCGGGCACCGGAATTTTTTATTATCCGTATCCGGTTGTTACCCAGCCGCAGCCCGGATTCACTTATACCAATCCCTATGTCGCTACAAACGATAACTATTTAACTCCCGCCACCACGTTAAGCAATCCCTTTCCAACCGGCCTGGTTTATCCTCCTGGATCTTCTCTGGGCGTGAACACTTCTCTTGGACAGAGTATTTCGTTTTACAACCAAAATCTTCTGAACGAATACAGTTATCGCTGGGACTTAGATGTTCAGCACGAGTTTGCCAAGAACTACCTTCTTGAGGTTGGATATACGGGCAATCATTCCGTGCACCTTGCGACCAGTCAGAGTCTGGCAGCGCTTCCCGCCCAATATTTGAGCACGCTTCCGTATCGCGATGCCGCGACCATCGGGGCACTGACAGCCAACGTGACGAATCCGTTCGCCGGACTGTTGCCGGGAACTTCCTTGAACAGCACCACCACTTCCGTCAGCAATCTTCTCCGCCCCTTCCCCGAATTCTCCGGCATCACGGAGAATTACGTAAACAACGGCAGCTCGTATTTCGAGCAGCTCTCCGTCAGCGTCCGCAAGCGCTTGAGCAACGGCCTACAGTTCCTCGTCAACTTTCAGCATTCGCGTCTGATGGAGAAAGTTAGCTACCTGAACAACAATCCGGGCGCATTCAATCTGGAGAAACGGGTATCGAGCTCCGACCGGCCCAACCGCCTGGTGCTGGATGAAACTTACGATCTACCATTCGGGCGAGGGCGCAGTTTTCTATCCAATGCAAATGCGTGGGTAGACGGAATCCTGGGAGGCTGGCGGGTTGGCGCGATCTATACCTTCCAATCCGGCGCCCCGCTAGGCTGGGGAGACTACATCTACTACGGAGGCGCGCTCGACTACGATGCCCGCAACGTGAATCACGCCTTCGACACGACGCAATTCGATACGAACGCCAGCCAACAATTACAGGACAATCTACGGACCTTTCCAACTCAGTTCAACAATCTCCGCACCGATATTACGAATAACTGGGACGTGAACGTGAGCAAAACGTTTTCCATATACGAGCGGCTGAAGCTGATGTACCGCGCTGAAGCGTTTAATCTGGCAAACCGGGCCCAGTTCTCCTCTCCTGGTACGAATCCCACGAGTGGAACGTTCGGCCAGATCAGCAGTCAGTCGAATTTGCCGCGAACGATTCAAATGTCGTTGCGTCTGCTCTTCTAACCACTACCTGAGATCCTGTTTGGCAAGAATCATTACCTGAACAAACGTCTTCGCTGGGGCCGGATGCGCCTCCAACTGATTTCTCATTCCCCGCTCAAGCCGATCGGCGAAGGCGCGGAATGCTTCCGTGTCACCCGAGCGTACTCGGTTCAGGGCGGAAGCTAGCGAGGGAGTGAAGACCGATCGAAAGAACAATGCGTGCTTGAGCGCGAAAGCTTTCACGTCGCCGTCCTGTTGATACTGGGCCCATGCGGCGTCCGGCACCTCGAACGACTCACAGGCTTCTACTTTGAGAGTTTCGAACCCCCCTCCTGGCAGGAAGGGCGCGAGCAACTCGTCTTTGTGCCGGATGTATCCCCCAATCACCATCCTTGCTTTTTCCTCGGCTGTGATTGCGCCCTCCTGCACCATTTCAGAAAGCGCAATGTTGGCGCGATTCATACCGGGTTCAAAGCCGCACAATCCGCTGTCGCCAAATCCCGGCAGAATGAGTACCACGCGGCCGCCCGTCCGCAATTCCCGCGCCCTGAGCGCCAGGAACGCTTCCCAGTCCTGTGCAGCCTGATGCGCAATCTGGAAGCGAACGGCATCCGTTGAGCAGTGAACAAAGAAATGATCGGGAATCACCGCTGGAGGACGGCTGAGCCACTGCGCGGCGTAGGAGCTCCAGCCGAGATGGACCGAATTTGCAGGAAGTACCTGCTCGTAAAACGATTTCCCAATGGCGCAAGAAAATACGTTTGATTCGGTCCGAACATAGCTGCCTGGGTCGCCGTTGAGGACAGCGAACAGGGAATTGAAGTCGTTTCGAGGCTGGTCGATGTGAGCTACGAGGATAGAGGGCTCCGGCCCAATACGCGACCGTAAACACTGGATCGCAAACCCAATCGGGGCTAGCGAATTCTTGCCTTGCGAAGATCCGTAATCGGCAATAACAACCGGCGACTCCCCGGGGCCAAGCACTACGCTGTGAGCCGCCTTTTCCAGGAACGGGAGCGCGATTCCGGCGCCGCCGGCCGCCAACCTGGCGTGCCTGTTATAGGCGCCCTCCCCTTCCATGACACCGTGCCAAGACTCCGATGCTGCAGGCATTCCGATTTGCTCCTTACAATAATGCAGCGGACTCGCCCAGCTGACAAGCGGGTACCAGGCTACCGATCTCTTATCGGAGATCATTATGAAGAAGTTGAATCAGAATGTGCCTTATAACGGGATATTCCCGCGCTTCTTCATCGAAGAGTTGGCGAAACCAGAGGGAATACAAGACGCGCTCAACTCAAAGAGGTTCTAATGCAGCCTCGAAACCTCGACATGAGAGGTTATCTCTCGCGCACGCCTGGCGCGCCAAATCGGTCCTGGAGCTGGGGTGCGTAGCAAAGAATGTCCTGGCGCAGGCGATGTAGCGCCAAATCCTTGGCTTTCGCCTCCAGCATGATATCGAATTCCAACTTCCTGGTCTCCCATGCAAAACGTATGAAGTCGAACGGGTGAATGTAGTCGGCGTGCGCCGTCCATCGAGGCGGCTGAAGAACTTTTTTCTTCCTACCCGTTTTTCCATCCACATGAAGCACTTCCCGCATCTGAGTGCGCGGCGAGGAGTAATGAATTTTGGGACGAATCGAGTTAGGCCAGGTGTGCAAAAATCGTTCAAGTGTAGATCGCCACGGCAAGCCTTCCGGGTTGAGGCATTGATGATGTTGCATATCGAACACCAGCGGCACCCCGGTCCTCTCGTGGATGCTTAACACATCGGCTGCGCTAAAACGAACGTCATCATTTTCAAGCACAAGCCGGCGGCGCGCGTGCTCCGGCAGATCCCGATAACACGCCGCCCAACGATCCATGGCCGCACTCTTGTCATCGTACGCTCCACCTACGTGAATAACCAGCACGGCCTCGGGACCAAGATCCATCAAGTCCAGTATTTCCGCCTGGGCCGCCAGATCCCTTACGCTTTGACGACGCAGCGCCTTATCCGGTGCATTCATCACAATGAATTGCGAAGGATGAAACGAAAGCCGCAGATCCATCTGGTTTGCGCGCCGCCCCAGTTCGGCCAGCTCCGACCGGCTTTCTGCGATCTGTCTTCGGAACTGTGGTAAATCGGGGTGCGTTACGTAAGGAGCCACATCCGAAGACATCCGGTACATGCGGATCCTCGACTTCTCCAGATAGTTGAAGATTGCATGGAGATACTCGATCGACACCCGAAGGTGAGGACCCGATTGCCAACGCCGTGAATCATTGCTCTTGAGACCAGCTTGGCCAAGTACCTTTACCGCGAATCCGAGCCGCGCTCGGTCTCGCGGAGATTGGACGTGGGGTGTCGTTCTTACACCCCCTCCGATCCGTGCAGTTTTACCAGCTTGTTGTAGATTCCAAGAAGCAGGAAAGTGGGAGCCCACTGGCCGACGAACAAGGCGGCGTGACCCTTTTTCATGACATTGCACGCCAGTGAGCCTGCGATAGAGCCGAAAGCGGCCCAAAGGAACAAATCCGATGGAAGCTTTGCCGTTTGCTGTTCGATACTCCTTGCGAGTGGACCCTCACGGTGCCACTCCCGGGCTCCGCTCTCGGGTTCTGTTTTTACCAGATTCTCGTAATTCATTAGATGTTTCTCCTTTTCTCTTATGCGGGATCGGCTTTATGCGCGCACCGCGGAATAACTCTCGTTCCGGCGCCGGTTGATAGTTTTCCAGGACAGAGCTTCATATAACCCGGCAAGACCTACCAGAACGTAAATGACCGAGCTGATCGGCGAGGTCTCGCCAAAGTGTCTGCCTACAATTGCGGCCACGAAATCGAAGTGGAAAATGCCGACCAAGCCCCAGTTGAGAGCTCCAATTACCACCAGCGTCCTGGCCAACACATCGATTTTTTTCATCTGTATTTAATCCTTTTCCCAAGGTGTGGGTCGATTCATGACCCTCACAACTTGATCTTACGGAAAATGCAATTTACTGTAAAGAAACAGAAGGATCGCGTTTTCGTTTCGCTCAAAACGCGACGCAAGAGTTGACTGAAAGGAAAACAAAGACAGGAATGGAATCCGACACGATCACACAAGGGCTGAAGCGGTACTCGATTGGCGAGAAACTCCGGCGGTTGCGGCTGCGCAAGAGCATGGGATTGAGCGAACTGAGCAAACATACGGGCCTTTCTCCGTCACTGCTATCGAAGCTCGAGCGCGACCTGATGCATCCCACCCTACCGACTCTTCTGCGCATTGCGCTTGTCTTCAGCGTCGGGCTGGAGTATTTTTTCAATCCCGAGCCCAAACCGGTAATTGAAATTGTGCGAAGGCGGGAGCGTCTCTGTTTCCCGGAAGCGCCCGAGATACGGCATCCCGCGTATTTCTTCGAGAGTCTGGACTTTCGCGCGGAGAACCGGAAGCTGAACGCCTACTACGCCGAGTTCGAAGCAACCGAGCGATCCCATGTGCGTAAACACCAGCACACGGGAATTGAGTTCCTTTACGTCATCTCCGGCAGACTGATGCTCAAAATCGGCGAGCATGCGCCGGAATTACTGGAAGGCGATTCCATTTACTTTGACTCTGCGGTTCCGCACGGCTACTCCAAAGTGGGGTCGCGGCGAACGGCCGCACTCGTTGTGGTCGTGACAATGTAGTGTGCGGGCAGCGGACTCCTCACAGCGGAATATTCCCGTGCTTTTTCCGCGGAATGCTATCTACTTTGTGCGCCAGCATCCTGAGCGCACGGATCACACGGACGCGCGTCTCGTGCGGCTCGATCACGTCATCGATATACCCGCGTTCGGCCGCTACGAACGGGTTGGCAAAGCGGTCGCGGTACTCGTCAACCCTATGCTGACGCACTTTCTCGGCGTCCGGAGCATTGCTCAATTCCCGCCGGTAAAGAATGTTCACCGCGCCCTCCGGCCCCATCACCGCAATCTCCGCCGTGGGGTACGCGAAATTGATATCGGTCCGCAGATGCTTGGAGCCCATGACGCAATACGCCCCGCCGTACGCCTTACGTGTAATCACCGTAATTTTCGGGACTGTGGCTTCGGCATAGGCGTAGAGCAGCTTGGCGCCGTGCCGGATAATGCCGCCGAACTCCTGGGCCGTGCCGGGCAGAAAACCGGGCACGTCTTCGAATGTCAGGATCGGGATGTTGAACGCATCGCAAAAGCGCACGAAGCGCGCGCCCTTCGTGGATGAATTGATATCCAGACAGCCTGCCAGATATGCAGGTTGGTTGGCTACGATTCCGACGGCCTCCCCTGCCATCCGCGCGAAACCCACCACGATGTTGCGCGCGAAGTGCTCCGCCACTTCAAAAAAGTACCGGTCGTCCACCACGCGCGTGATCACGTCTTTGATGTCGTACGGCTTATTCGATTCCTGCGGGATCAGCGCATCCAGCTCACGGTCGGCCCGCTCTTCCGGATCGTTGGTAGCCTGCCGCGGAACTCCATCCAGATTGTTTTGCGGAATGAAGCGCATCAATTCGCGGATGCTGCGCAGGCAGTCTTCATCGTTCGCCGCGAGAAACTGGGCCACCCCGCTCACCGAATTATGCGTATTGGCCCCTCCCAAGTCTTCTTTGGTGACATCTTCGTGCGTCACGGTCTTGATCACGTCGGGACCGGTGACGAACATGTGGCTGGTGTGCTCCACCATGAAAATGAAATCGGTCAGAGCCGGCGAATACACCGCGCCGCCCGCGCACGGCCCCATAATGGCGGAAATCTGGGGAATTACACCGCTCGCGAGCGTGTTGCGCAGAAAGATATCGGCATAACCCGCCAGCGACACTACGCCTTCCTGAATGCGGGCGCCTCCCGAATCATTCAGTCCAATGATGGGCGCCCCGGTCTTCAGCGCCAGGTCCATGATCTTGACGATCTTTTGCGCGTTAGCTTCGGAAAGCGAGCCGCCGAATACCGTGAAATCCTGCGCGAAGACAAACACCTGGCGGCCATGAATGAGACCATGTCCTGTGACGAAGCCGTCGCCGTCTATGACGTTGTTCTGCATGCCGAAGTTGTGGCAGCGGTGGCGCACCAATTTGTCGAGTTCTTCGAAGGTTGCTTCATCGAGCAGCAATTCGATTCGTTCGCGCGCAGAAAGCTTGCCTTCGCGATGCTGCCGTTGTTTCCGTTCTGCGCCGCCGCCCTCTTCGGCGCGGGCGTGCCGCCGCAAAAGCTCTTCATGCCGGGTTTTGCTCATCGAAGGGCATTGTAAATGAGACGATAATAGCTACTGCTTGTATGGACGGCTCGCGCGGTGTCGTGATCGGAACTGCCGGACACATCGACCACGGCAAAACTTCACTGATTCGCGCGCTGACCGGCATTGATACGGACCGGCTGGCCGAGGAAAAGAAGCGCGGGATCTCTATCGATCTGGGGTTCGCGCATTTAACGCTGCCGGATGGACAGCAGGTAAGCTTTGTCGACGTTCCGGGCCACGAACGGTTCATCAAGAACATGCTGGCGGGCGCCTGCGGGATACAAGCCGTGCTGCTCGTGATCGCCGCCGATGAATGCGTGAAACCGCAAACGCGCGAGCATTTCGATATCTGCCGCTTACTCGGTATCGAGCACGGAGTTATCGTGCTCAGCAAAGCGGATTTGGTGAGCACCGAGCAGATGCACGCGGCATGCCGGCAAGCGCGAGCTCTGTGCGCCGGCTCTTTTCTGGAGCACGCCGAGATCATTGAATTTAGTGCTGTCGACGGCCGCGGAATCGAGGAATTGAAGGGCGCTCTCTCGCGTGTGATCGAGCGCATTCCGCCGCGCCACGAAGGCGGGTTGGCGCGTCTGCCCATCGATCGCTGTTTTGCCTTGAAGGGTTTCGGAACCATTGTGACCGGCACCCTCTGGAGCGGCAGATTGCAGAACGGAGACACGGTTCAGATCCTTCCGTCGAAACGGCTCGCTCGCGTTCGCGGCCTGCAAGTCCATGGACGGCAAGTGCCGCAGGCTAGCGCCGGGCAGCGCACCGCCGTAAATTTGACCGGCGTGGAACCCTCGCTTATCCAGCGCGGATTTGTGCTGGCGCATGCGGATGGGCTCGACACTACGGGCCTGCTGGAGGTTGCAATCGATTGGCTCGACGCATCGGAAATTCCGGCGCGGCGCCGCCAGTACTTGCTGCATCTAGGCACGGCCGAGATCACAGTGGCGCTGAAGATTTACCCGCGGGCCCTCAACGGACTTCGAACGTTTGCCAGGTTGTGGCTGACCGAACCCTTGCTGGCGTTCCCTGGAGACCGCTTTGTATTGCGGCGCCTTTCTCCCCCTTGCACGGTGGCCGGGGGCACGGTAATCGATCCTTTCCCTCCTGCCCGGTTGAACCGCGTGCGCGCCTTCGAGCGCGCGCAGACACTTGCGGACGCAGACCCGGCGAAACGCATCCAGGTCTTGGTGGAAGAGAGTATGGCCGGGCGCCGCTTGAAAGACCTGGTGCGCGTCACGGGGTTCCCTCCGGAGGAACTGAAGCGGCTCATCGCGGAGAACTCGAATCTGGTTCTGGCCGATGGAGCGCAACGCGCCATGAGCAAAGCCTGGATCGATCGAAGGCGCCAGAAGCTGGCCGCGTGGCTCAAAGAATTTCACGGGAAGTATCCATCCCAGCCCGGAGCGCCCATTGCAGCCGCGCGCTTGGGGCTGGAACCAGGTGTCGCGGCTGTGCTCTTCGAAGATTTTCCTGCGATCCGGATACATGGCGATACCATTTCGCTGGCCACCCATACAGCGCAGTTCAGCCGTTCCGAACACGAGGCACTTTCGCGCATCGAACAGGCATTCCGTAACGGCGCGTTTCAGCCACCGGCAGCGAGTGAAGTGTTGAAATCCACCGGCACGGATCCGAGTAAAGCGCGCGCATTGCTGGAGGCGCTACTCAAGCGCGGGCGCTTGATACGGGTCTCCGAAGAGTTGGTGTTTCACGCGGACGTAATCGCGCATATCTGCAAGTCACTCGCGGCGCACAAGGGGCGGCGCTTTTCCGTGCCGGAATTCAAGACCTGGACGCAAATTTCCAGGAAATACGCCATTCCGCTGCTTGAATATCTGGACCGCCAGAAGGTGACGAAGCGAGAGGGCGATAACCGGGTGGTGTTGTGAGCGCGTTCCCTCACGGCCGCACTTCCATTGTTTTCTCCGCACGTGCCAGCGTTACCGCTGTTGCCGGCCCCATCTCATCGAAATACGTATTGAAACGTTTTGGCTCCGCAGCTCGATCATACGGCTTTAAATTATTCGCCCAACGATATCCGATCGGTTGATACCAAAGCTCGGCTTCAATCGAAAACGGACCCTGCGCATTGCCGAGCGTAATCGAGTAACGCACGCGGTCTCCCGCATCTGTAAAATTCGCATCGCTTGCGGCGCGGCCGTAGACCGCAATGTCTTTATCGGCGCTTTGCTTATCGAAGCCCTTCGGCAAGAGCCGGTTGTCTTTCAGATATCCAATGGCGGTGATTAATCCGGTCGTAACGCTTCCGTCGGGAGCTTTCAAGATCGATTCATAGATCTGCACTTGATCGCGGCTGGTGATTTCGGTGTAATGCGGTTCGAAGCGCGCGGGATCTGCATCATTGTCGTTGCCTTGAATTGCGCCATCCGGATTCAGAGCGCCCGATTCGAATACAACCCGGTGATTGCGATCCCGCACTACAAAATGGATCCAAGCCCGCCGGGATGGATATGCAGTGGGCAGTTTATGTCCGGTTTGGTTCTCTACCAGAACGTCTGCCTGAAGGCACCCGGACGCTACGCCGACGTCCGTAATGCTGACGCGCGCCGATTTCGCCTGCAGGAAGGCAACAGTGCCTTCTGACGCAGATTTCAGTTCCTGCGGCAACGCTTCGACGCTCAAGTCCTCGCGATAACGGTTCAACAGCCGCTGCAAAAAGAAGTTGCCGCCCACGAAAACGTGCTGATGCAGACCGTCGCGCGCGATTCCGAGGACGCGCGCAATGGGTGTGGGTTGCGGAACCTCCGGCATGTGACAATCCTGGCAGCTCTGTTTGTCGCGATAGTCGCTATGGAGCCATTCGAGATAGGGCATCTGTTCCGGCAACTCGCCGACGGCTTTGCCTCCTGCTCCACGCGCGACGGTGTAGAGCGTGTGGCACGTGGCGCACAGCTTCGAGTCGCGAATATGGAGATCGTCCGTCGGCCGAAAGCCGCCAGTAGAGGTCCGCATGATGCGTTGATTGGCCTGTTGAATGTCGAAAGGACCGTACTCCGGGTGATTCTGCTTGTTTTCCGGCGGATCCACGACAAAGCCGCCGTTAAAACTTTCGCGCGTGCCAAGTTTTTCCTTTCCAATTTGATGACACACGGAGCACGAAACGCCGTCTTCGGCCTCGCGTCCGCTCTCTTTCTCTTCATCGAAGGGAAGATGTATAAACACCTGGCCCAGATGGCCGTGCAATTTTGCCTCGTACCGCGTAATCGGCATGTGGCAGACCGAGCACTCGTCCTCAATGGCCGCTTGCGATTCGAAATGATCGATCGATTCGCGCCGCACGCTTGCTTGCCAGTAGGGATCGCGCGACGAGTTTCCCATGATGCTGGCGCGCCATTCGAAGCCGATCGAGACATCCTGTCCGGAGGGCGTGGTCAGCCCGTTGTGGCAGGCGATGCAGCGGTCGGAGGTTTCAAACCGGACGTGAGGTTCCGCGCCCCGCATCCACGAAGCCGCCAGGACCAAACAGAAGATTGCTTTGCGCATCACCAACCCTCCGTTAATTTGCCGTCCTGCCAGTCCCACAGAACGTAGAACAAAAGCTGTGGATCGCGACCGGCCGTGTTTGTGGCTGGAATGCTCACGCCTGCGTTGAATCTGATGTGCTGCCGTCTGCTGAGCGTGACCTGGAATTCGGGGACTATATCCCAATCAGTTGCCGCTCCTCTCAGGAGATCGCGGTTGGCGACAAACTCTACCATGGGCGACCAAAGGCGACCCAACCCGCTATTCTGACCGAAGCCCTTGCCGACGGCTGCTCTCCCAAACACGCTCTGCGGGGCTTTGCTTGTGTCGACCGGCAGGTCGGCGCCTCCTTGCGCCTGGACAAAGAAGTACTTCGGGAAGAGTTGACCGAACGCTGCAAATGTCTCCACCGTGGTGACACCGGAACCGAGGCCATGCACACTGTTCCCGGTTGGCAATAAGACGCTCCCCTGGACGCTGAAAATGGAACCGCTGTTTTGGTTCAACTTGGCCAGCAAAACTCGCTTTAAGCCCAAAGTCACATCGCCGAATCCGCCGTACCACAAGCCCCGCTCAGGCCGCGTGAATTTGACGGGAACATCAATCTCGATTTGGTTTCGTTCGCCGAACCGCTGTTCATGGATGATGTGATATCCGGTGCCCGGGGCGCCTTTCACATTCAGGCTGCCTGTGACGACTTCTTCGTCTTCCGGATAAGCTTTCTCCGTTACCAGCGCGAGCGGCAGATTCAATTCGCCGCGCGGCCATCCGGAGCCGCGGCAGAAGCCGCGCAGGTAATGAATCACCTGGTCGATCTGGCGATCGGTGAGTGCTTCGCCAAACGACGGCATGATTTGCGAAAAGCCGCGAAACGGTCCGCCATGAATGATAACGGCCTTGTAATCCGAATTCAGTTCCGCCGTGGTCTGGTCGCAGCGCGTGAAATCGGGAAAACTATCGGGCTTTTGGAACCCGGCAATGGATTCGGGCGTGCCCTTTCCATCCGGTCCGTGACAGGCCACGCAAGCGGCTTCGTAGATTTGTTTGCCGGTATTGAGCTTTAGTCCGGGATAGCTGGGTGGCTGGGCCGCCACAATTACCAGCGAACTCCATAGCGCCGCTGCAAGTGCAACTGCTGCTGTTTTCACTGCCCTGTGCCTCCCGCCCCATAAAATGCTTCCATCTTTGAATGAAATCTGCCCGCCTCCTCGCGCCGCATGCCGGCCAGCGCATAGACTACTCCGGCCACGACCGCAATGGTGGCGACATTTACTGCAAACGTTGCGATGCGCTCCCATGCCACGGCCCGGGGCGGAAAACCAAGCACCAGGCATGTGCCGAACCACACTGGAAAAACGCCGTATTGGACCGCCGCTGCAACACCGATCAGATATCTTCGCCCGGCGTCGTCGGCACTAGCTAAACCCGCGGCCACGCCAATGACGCTCGAAATTCCGAACGCCACAAGCGGCGATTGGAAATCGGTAAACGCAAGCGGGCCTCGATGCAGCATCGCGACCACCGCGCCCGCCGCAATCGAAATCAGAATGCTCACCGACAGCGCAAACGCGCCCTGCCTGGCCAGGCGCCAGTCACCCGCCCACGAACCGAAGGCGATCGCGAGCACTTGCGAAAGAAACGGAAGAAACATGGCAGCGACAACGATGGAAATCGAGCTGTTATGAAACATTCCGTAGCCGAGGAGAATCGCGGCTCCGGCCGCACGGCCAATATAGCTTGGCGTGACATGGTTCAACTGCCAGAGATCTTCCAGAACGTCGAGCGCCGGCTCCACCATGGGCCTCGTGATCGCTGCGACGGTTTCGGAGGAAAGGATCGCTCGCAGTTGGCGCGTGGTGATCGAGTATTGTTTCGGGTCGAACCAGGGCGCGGCGAACAGAGCATCGACGAACTGTTTCGCTATCGGGGTAGATACTTCCACGCTGACAACCTGCTTGCGCAGATTAGGACCATGGACGTGCACATCGTATACAGAGACCTCGCGTATTCCCAGGCCGAGAGCCAGATCGGATACTTCGCCGCTCCGGCCGTCGGGCGCACTGACGCGGACTTCGTGCATAGAACCTTTGATTGCCTCCTCTGAAGCGGGCGTCTGAACCGCATCGTAACAATGCGCTGTGTTCGAATGAAGCAAGTATGGAGAATCTGCTGGAATGCCCGAACCGGTGGAACCCGAAAACACGCGAGTGCAAGGCGATTATTGAAACCCCGAAAGGCCGCCGCAACAAGTTCGATTACAATCCCGAATATCGCCTGTTCTCTTTGGGCGGCCTGCTGGCGGAAGGGTTGGTTTTCCCGTTCGATTTTGGCTTCATCCCATCCACGCTTGGAATGGACGGCGATCCACTCGACGTGATGATCCTAATGGACGAACCCGCGCACGTCGGTTGCCTGCTCGACATTCGGATCATCGGCGTAATCGAGGCCAGCCAGACCGAGGACGGCAAGCGCATCACGAACGACCGCCTGATTGGGGCCGCCATCCATTCGTACAGTCACGAAGATTTACGGTCAATCAACGACGTGAGTAAATCTGTTCTGGACCAGGTGGAGGAGTTTTTTATCTCTTACAACAAGAGCCGTGGGAAGCAGTTCAAAGTGAAAGGGCGGCGAGGCCCGAAACGCGCGGTGGAAATTGTGGAAGCGGGCATGGCTTTGTTTGAAAAACGGAAGCATTGAAAATGTGCTACCATGTAGCACATGAGGACAACGTCGGTTCGCGATCTCCATATCCGCACTTCCGAGCTGGTGCGCGAGGCGGCGGACGGCACCGTGATCATCATCGAACGTCGCGGCGAGCCTGTGGCCGAGTTGCGGCCCATTTCGAAAAAATCTGCGAAACCACGGCTGCCCGATCTCACCGGTGTTTGGGAACGCTTTCCTGCAGTGGATAGCGACAGTGGCCGGTTTCTCGAAGAAGATCGCTAAGGATGTATCTGGATTCCGCGTACATCGCAAAATACTACGTCAATGAGCGAGATGCGAACGCGGTCCGAAAGCTGATTGCGCAAGCGCCGCACATCTGCTCATCTGCTTGGGTGCTTGCAGAGGTAACCTGCGTGTTTCACCGACACGTGCGGGAGGGATTCCTCAGCGTGGCGCAGGGCCGGGAACTTGCCAGCGTCTTCCTAACTCATGCGGAAGCGGGTTTCTGGAACTTAGCGCCGATAACCAATGCACTCATCCGCAGAACGGCTGCGCTGGTTCGAGGGCTTCCGCCGAACGTTCCATTACGCGCCGGCGATGCGATTCATCTTGCGACTGCGCTGGATGCCGGAGAAACCGAGATTTGGACCAATGATCGTCATTTGCTTGCTGCGACGGCCCATGTCGGTCTGAATGGCAGAACCGTAGCAGAATTCAGCGCGACGTAGATCGACTGAGGGCCTATTCTACAAGAAGGGTCTTTCTACTTAACCCCCGAGCAGTTCCCGGAGCCATAGCGCCAGACAATGATTGACGTTTTTCGAATCGCGATCTTCCTGCTGATCGTCGCTATTCCCGGGATGGCTCAGCAATTCTTCCCGCTCAAAGATGTCCGCCCCGGACTGCATGGGGTCGGCCGGACCGTTTTCGAAGGCAACCGTATCCAGGAGTTCCAGGTCGAGATCCTCGGTGTCCTCGAGAACCTCGCGCCAAAGCAGAGCATCATCCTCGCCAGACTGAGCGGCGGCCCGCTCGCCGAAACCGGCGTGATGCAGGGAATGAGCGGAAGTCCAGTCTACATCGATGGCAAACTGCTCGGCGCTATTGCGCTGGGATTCCCCTTCTCGAAAGAGCCGATCGCCGGAATCCAGCCGATCGAGCAGATGATCGCCGATTCCAATTTCGTCAAGAGTACCCGGACCGGCATTGCTCATGCATTGACCCCTCGTAGCGGGGCCTTTGGCGATTTGACGGAAATTTTGACCCCGCTTTCGCTCACGGGGTTCACGCCAGCCACACTCCAGGCATTCGCTTCCGATTTCCGCAAATTGGGATTTGAACCTCTACAAGGAGTGTCGGGAGGAACACCAAGTTCTCAGGAATACTCCGGTACAGTGTCACCCGGGTCTATGATCAGCGTGCAACTCCTAAGCGGCGATATGAACATGAGCGCCGACGGAACTGTGACCTATGTGGACGGCAAGCATGTCTACGCCTTCGGCCACCGGTTCCTCGACAGCGGTTCCACGGAGATGCCGTTCGCCCGCGCCGAAATTGTGGCTGTGATACCAAGTTTGAATACGTCCTTCAAGGTGTCGCGCGCGCGGCAGTGGGTGGGAACCATTACGAGCGATCGGAACACCGCCGTTGCGGGCGAAATCGGCCGGCGTGCTCACACTGTACCGCTGTCCATCGACGTTCACTCGACGGCTACGGGGACGCATGAATATCATTTCCAGGTTGTCAATGATCGTCTACTTACCGCTCTGATCACCCAAACGGTTCTCTTTTCGGCCATTGATGCCACCGAGCGGAATTTCGGGGCAGCGAGTTTGCGGGTCAAAGGGCAAGTGGAGTTCGAAGACGGTTTGCCGGCTCTCCACATCCGCGATATGTTTATCAGCGATAACGCGCTCGCACAGCAGGTCTCAGCCGATGCAGTTGTTCCGCTCGGCTTCGTGCTGGGAGGCGGTTTCACCAACCTGCACATCCGGCATATTGGGTTTACGCTCGAACCCTTCGAGACAAAACGGCAGCTTCGCATTGCCCAGGTGTGGGCCGATCACCGGACTGCGCAGCCCGGCGAGGCGATCGCGATTACGACGCTATTCGAAGGCGAGGACGGTCTGCGGATGACGCGTTCCGCCACATACCGCTTGCCCATCGGATCGCCACTCGGAAACCTAAATATCACGGTCAGCGACGCGAACACACTGAATTTCCCCGATTTTTCTGGGTTGAGCCAGTCCGCGCTACGCGATCCGGCTCAGTTGATTCAGGCGATCAACCAATTTCGAGACAACGATTCGGCTTACGTTCGCCTCTGGCGGCAGGAGCCCGCTTTCACCATTACCGGCCCGTCGCCCGCCGGGGAACTGACCGACCCGCCCCCCTCCATCATGCTAGTGTTGGCGGACCCGTCCGGCTCGACCACGGTGAATCCGGCAGTGACCGCCACGCGAGGGTCCACCATTGCCGAGATCCCACTCCCTGTTTCCGGGTACGTAGTGAGCGGCGCGAAAACGATCCAAGTGGAAGTGAAAGAGTGACCGTACGTCTGGTAGCTGCTCTCAGCATCTTTGCCATTTGTTCGCCATGCGCGACGAGCACGGCGTGGGAAATTACCGGGTTCAACGATTTTCTGAAAGGACGACTCACGGGCCTGTCGCTCAGTTCCGATGGCTCGTTGCAATTGGGACCGTCGCTGGCGTTCCACGCTATGCTGAACGAACCCGCCCTCTGGAGTATTGCGTTGGGGCCGGATCAGAACGTTTACGCCGGGAGCGGCCATCAGGGGAAGGTCTTTCGGATTGCGCGCGACGGAACATATTCCGTGATCTGGAAAGCCGACCAGCCGGAGGTGTTCGCGGTCGCTTTCGATGCACAAGGCCATCTGTATGCGGGCACTTCCCCCAATGGCGGAGTGTACCGGATCGAGGGTAACACGGCGCGCGAGGTCTGGCATTCGCCGGCTAAGTACATTTGGAGCATTCAGGCCGCGACGGACGGATCGTTGTACATCGGGACCGGCGAGCAGGGCCGGGTTTATCGGATCGAACCCAATGGCCGGTCCGAAATCTACTACGAAACGGGGCAGTCGAACGTTACCGCTTTGGCGTTAGGTCCGAACGGACATCTGTACGCCGGAAGCGAGCCCAATGGCCTGCTGTACGAAATCTCGGGCCCAAAGCAGGGGACCATCCTGTACGATTCGAACCTGCCGGAAATCCGGGCGATTGCCGTGGATCCGAACGGCGTGGTCTACGCGGCGGCGATGGGAGGGGCGGTGGCGACACGCACCGGGACAGGGACTTCCGCGGTGACCACGACTTCGGGCGCAGTCGTGGCGGCCACGCCGACAGTCATCACCGTAACAGAATCGAAGGCGAACGGACTCGCGTCGAACGACGAGCAGGCGGCGCAAAAAGCTGCGGCCGAGGCGAACCGGGCGGCTACTTCCTCCACGGCCACCGGAACTGGGACAGCGACTACCTCCGTCGTGGAGGTTAGTGGCGTAGAGAAATCGGCGATCTATCGAATCACTCCGGACCGTACTGTCGAGACGCTTCGCAGTTCGAAGGAGGACAACGTCTATGACATTCTTCTGGAAGGCGACGGGCTGCTGTTTTCGACCGACGATCACGGCCGGATCTACCGGCTTCAGGGCATGAAGACAACGCTTCTGGCCGAACCGGGCGATGGCGAGACGATGCGGCTGCTGAAATCGGGTTCGAAACTGATCGCGGCGATGAGCAATCCGGCCCGGGTGGATGCGTTGGACACGGCCGAGCGGGGGATTGGCCATTACGAATCCCAAGTGCACGATTGCACGACCGTAGCGCATTGGGGTCATTTGCAGTGGCACGGAACAGGTTCCGGAGTGACCTTTCAAGTGCGGACCGGAAACTCGGCCCGGCCGGATTCGACCTGGAGCGCATGGTCCGGGCCGATCACCCAGCCGGGCGCAATGCTGATCCAGAGCCCGGCGGCGCGCTTCGTACAGTGGCGGGCGGAGTGGCCTGCCGGGAGCGCCGCGACACTGAATACGGTGGCGGTTCCGTATCTGCCGCAAAACACGCCGCCTGTGATTCACAGCATCACCGTTACGTCGATACTAGGCACCAATGCGGTGAAGGCGGCCGGAGCGAGCGGCGCGGGTTCTTCTTCCGCCTACTCCATTACCGTGACCGATACCGGGGAAGCGCCTGCCGCGAGTTCCAGTTCGACTGCCACGCAGAACGTTTCCAAACTGCAAAGCACCCAAACCCAGATCTCCTGGCAGGCCGATGACCCGGACGGGGATAAGCTGGTCTATTCCGTGTACTTCCGGGCGGAGGATGAGCACGACTGGCAAGTGATCCGAAGCCGTATGTTCGAGAACACGCTGCTTTTGGATCCCGACGTTTTCGCCGACGGCCGCTACTATTTTCGCGTTGTGGCGTCCGATGCGCCATCGAACGCAGCCCAGTACGCCAGACAAACCGAAATTGTCAGTACACCGGTGGTGATCGACAATACCCCGCCGCTGGTCACGCTAGGAACGCCACACCGGAATGGGTCAACCTTTGACATCGATTTTGAAGCCGTCGATAAGGTGAGCCCGCTGCGGTTGTGCGAGTATTCTCTGGATGCCGGGTTCTGGCAGCCGATTGAAGCGGCGGACGGCGTTACCGATTCGCCTCACGAGCAGTTCCATCTGCATTTGGACCGGCTCAGCCCAGGCGAGCATTTGCTGGTCTTCCGGGTGTACGACACGGCGAATAATGCCGGATTGGCACGCATTGTCCTGCGTTAGAATAGCGAGAGCGATACTTTCTAAGCCGGTGTAGCTCAGGTGGTTAGAGCGACGGTCTCATAATCCGTAGGTCGCAGGTTCAACTCCTGCCGCCGGCACCAACCAACCCCGCAAGGCTATTTTGGGCCACAGATTCACACGGATGTACACGGATAAATTCTTTTTTGATCCGTGTGTATCTGTGTCCATCCACGGCTAGTCTTTACCCCTTCACTATCACCGAATAAATCCGGTCCAGATCTTCCTGGGAATAGTACTCCACTTCCAGCCGGCCCGCCGTAGGAGACTTCGCAACCAGCCGCACTTTCGTGCCCAGCGCCATAGACATTTCCTCCAGAGCGGCTTTTACGTTCGGGTCGAGCGGCGGTCCCGCCTGCCTTCCCTTTTCTACCTCAGCCTCTGGCTCTCGGGGCTTCGTCAGCGTTTTGACGAATGCCTCGGTGTCCCGGACCGAAAGTTGGCGAGCGACGATCTGGTCACAGGCGCGGGCTTGTTCGCCCGGATCGGTAATGTTCAGCAGAGTCCGGGCATGTCCGACGCTCAAGGCGCCGCGCGCCAACTGTTCGCGCACGTGTGGCGACAACTTCAGCAGACGCAGGAAGTTTGTGATGGTAGAGCGGTCTTTACCCGTCCGGTCCGCAATCTGCTCATGACTCAGGCCATGATCGCTCGCCAGCCGGTGAAAGGCGGTCGCGATTTCGATCGGGTTGAGGTCCTCGCGCTGGATGTTCTCGATCAAAGCCAGTTCAAGCACGCGGTCTTTTTCCACGGTCCGGATGAGGGCTGGGATCTCCGCAAGGCCAGCCTTGCGCGCCGCTCGCCAACGCCGCTCCCCCGCAATAATGCGAAACGAACCCAATTCGTCCTTGTAGACGGTGATGGGCTGAATCAGCCCGTTGGCGCGGATCGACTGCGAAAGTTCTTCGAGACTGGCATCGTCGAAGGCTTCGCGCGGCTGTTCCTCGTTTGGCTGGATACGGTCGAGGGGTATATTTTGGAACTCCTCGAATTGTTCCGGCAAGTTCGGCTTTGCAGGTCGCTGCGGGACAGCGGCCACCGGGGCTGGGGCTACGGCGGAAGCGGCAGCGGGGCCAGACGCCGGCCGGTGAGGCAGCAGCGCCGAGAGTCCTTTACCGAGCGCTTTGCGCTGACTCCGATCTGGCTCTTTGTTCATGTACCAAAATTTCCTTTGCAAGTTTTATGTATGCCTCGGCTCCTCGGGAACGCGGATCGTACGCGAGGATGGATTTACCGAAGCTGGGAGCTTCCGCGAGCCGGATGCTGCGGGGGATCACGGTCTTGAAGACCTCGTTTTCAAAAAACTCCCGAAGGTCGGCCTCTACCTGGCGGGTGAGGTTTGTCCGGTCATCGTACATCGTGAGGAGGACGCCTTCAATCCGAAGTTCCGGGTTGAAAACGTCGCGGACGCGATCGACCGTATCCATGAGCTGCGAAATGCCTTCGAGAGCGAAGAACTCACACTGGATCGGGATGAGGACGGCGTCGGAGGCGACAAGCGCGTTGAGCGTGAGAAGGTCAAGCGCCGGAGGACAATCGATCAGGATGTACTGATATTGGTCCCGGGTATCCGCCAAGGCGTTTTTCAGGCGCTGCTCGCGGTCTTCGGAATCCACCAGGTCCAGATTCGTTGCGACAAGGTTCTGATCGGCGGGCACGAGCGAAAGGCCTTCGAACTGCGTCGGCGTAATTGCGTCGCGGAGATTGGTGTCGCCGAGAAGAATGTTATACAGCGTTTTCGAGTCCTGCGATTTCTCTACCCCGACCCCGGTGGTGGAATTACCCTGGGGGTCGGAATCGATCAGCAGAACTTTGAGCTCGGACGCCGCTAGTGCGGCGGCAAGATTGATCGCGGTGGTGGTTTTGCCCACCCCGCCCTTCTGGTTAGCTATAGAAATAACGCGGGCCAAGACGTCGCCATCCTACCACGTTTCACGTGAAACATCGGATTTCGGCCCAAACCAGTATTTCACGTGAAACATCAAGACACGGTCGCCAGATTCAAGTAGATATCCAGGACCGCGATCGCGGCTGGCGTCACTCCCGGAATTCGGCGGGCCTGCCCCAGCGTCGCCGGCCGCACCCGCTCCAGCTTCTGTCTTACTTCATTGGATAGCCCTGGAATGTTCCGGTAGACGAATTCCGCCGGAATCTGGCGCGATTCCGCGTCTTCAAGCTGCCGGATCTGCCGTTCCTGTTGGGCCATATAACCGGCATACTTCGCCTCGGTCTCAATTGTGGTCAATACCCCAGGCGCCGGCTGTTCGCCAACTTGTCCGCAGATCCAGCGCTCGAGCTGCTGAATCCGAGCCTCCGGCCGCCGCAGCCAAACCAGCAATATCGGATTATCGGCGCAGCCGAGCTCCGGAACCGCGCTGCAGCGGGTTCGTTCCAGCAATTGTGCAATCTTCTGCTTCTGGGTCTGTTTTTGCTCAAAACGAGCCCAACGGCGGTCGTCCACCAGGCCCACCCGCCGCCCCAGTGGCGTTAGGCGCTCATCTGCATTGTCGATTCGCAAATGGAGCCGGAACTCCGCCCGCGAGGTAAACATCCGGTACGGCTCATCCGCGCCTTTGCTGATGAGGTCATCCACCAGAATCCCGACATAGCCCTCGCTCCGCCCAAGAACCACTTCCGGACAACCCTTCACCTTGCAGGCGGCATTCAGTCCGGCAATCAGGCCCTGACAGGCGGCTTCCTCGTAGCCGGAGGTGCCGTTGATCTGGCCAGCCAGGAATAGCCCCGGAATAGCCTTCACTTCCAGCGAGTGCTTCAACTCCCGCGGGTCGACGGCGTCGTACTCGATCGCATACCCGGGCCGGATCATTTCGGCGTCTTCCAGGCCCGGAATCGAGGCGACCATCGCCGCCTGGACGTCAATCGGCATGCTGGTGGACATCCCATTCACGTAAACTTCGTGTGTATCCAGGCCCTCCGGTTCCAAAAAGATCTGATGCCGCCGTTTGTCCGGGAACTTGACGATCTTGTCCTCAATGGAAGGGCAGTAGCGCGGGCCGATTCCCTCGATCTGCCCGCTGTAGAGTGGCGAACGCGCAATGCTCTCACTGATAATCCGGTGCGTCTCCTCGGTCGTGTACGTCAGATGGCAGCAGACCTGCTCCCGGTCAATGCGCTCTGTTAGAAAAGAAAACGGAGTTGGAACCTTGTCGCCGGGTTGCTCCTCAAAGCGCGACCAGTCAATCGTCCGGCCGTCCAACCGTGGGGGAGTGCCGGTTTTGAGCCGGGTCCATTGCAGGCCAAGGGTTCGTAACTGGCCTCCCAAGGTGTTCGACGGGGCTTCCCCGTTGCGGCCGCAGGCATACCTCTGTTCGCCGACATGGGCTAAGCCGTTCAGGAACGTTCCCGTCGTCACCACCACCGCTTCGGATAGCAGATCGCGCCCATCCTTCAGGCGCACTCCGGCGACCCTGCGCGTGGGTTCGTTTTCGCAAAACAGTAGCTCGCCTACTTCCGCTTGCAAAATTCGCAGATTCGGCTCGTTTTCCAGCCATTCCCGCATCCGTGTGCGGTAAATCTTCTTGTCGCACTGAGCGCGAGGCGACCAGACGGCCGGTCCGCGGCTGGTGTTCAAGAGCCGGAATTGAATGCCCACGGCGTCCGTGAGCTCTCCCATGACGCCCCCGAGGGCGTCTACCTCGCGCACCAGATGCCCCTTGGCGATGCCGCCAATTGCCGGATTGCAAGACATTTGCGCGATGAGATCCAGGTTCATCGTTACCATCGCCGTCCTCAATCCGAGGCGAGCGCAGGCGCGAGCCGCTTCGCAACCGGCGTGCCCGGCGCCGACCACAATGACGTCATATTTCTTTTTCATGGAGGGGAACTAGAATAGAGGCTGTTCTTTCATCTATTTTAGCGATGGAATTCAGGTCGTGAAGGTCCTCATCGTCGGCGGCGGCGGCCGCGAACATGCGCTCGCGTGGCGGCTCTCCCAGTCCCCACTGGTTAGCGGAATCGTAGCGTCTCCCGGCAATCCGGGGATTGCAACCATCGGAAAATGCGTTCCCGCGCCAAAAGACGTATCCGGGTACGCGGACATCGCCGAGCAGTGCGGAGCCTATCTCACGATCGTAGGGCCTGAGGCTCCGCTCGTGGACGGCATCGTCGACCACTTCTACAACCGCCGCCTCAAAATTGTCGGCCCTACTCAGGCAGCCGCCCGGCTCGAAGGATCGAAAATCTTCGCCAAGCAGTTCCTTCAACGGGCCGATATACCTACGGCCGCCTCTGTGCAGGTGACGTCGTATGAGGAGGCTGTCGATGCGCTGAAGCGTTTCTCGTTTCCGGTGGTTGTGAAGGCGGACGGTCTCGCGGCCGGAAAGGGCGTGATCATCGCACAGGATGCGACGGAGGCCGAGCGGGCTATCCGGCAGCTTGGTCCCCGCCTGGTCATTGAGGATTTTCTTGAAGGAGAAGAGGTCAGCTTTATGGGCGTGAGTAATGGCAATATGCTACTGCCGTTTGCTCCCACCCAGGACCACAAGCGTATCTTTGACGGCGACCGAGGGCCGAATACGGGCGGAATGGGCGCTTACACTGATCCCCGCATTCTCACCGCGAAGCAGAGCGGATACGTGATGGACAAGATCATGCTCCCCGCAATCGAACACATGCGTAAGGAAGGCACGCCGTTTACTGGCTTTCTCTACGCAGGGCTCATGATGACAGCGGACGGACCGAAAGTCCTGGAATTCAACGTCCGGTTGGGCGATCCGGAAACCCAGGCTCTGATGCATAGTTTGCACGGCGATTTTGCGGATATTCTGAACATGATCGTGAATGGCGTGGGCGTCGTCTCCGCCGGGGCGTGGGGAAGTTGCTCGGTGTGTGTCGTTATAGCGGCCCCAGGTTATCCGGAGCAGCCGCGAACAGGGAACGTCATCACTGGGATCGAGGAAGCGGAGAGGGCCGGAGCGGTGGTCTTTCATGCCGGCACGAAGCAGCAGAACGGCAACCTCGTGACGAATGGAGGACGGGTTCTGGGCGTTACAGCAGGCGGAAGCACTCTGCCCGAGGCCGCCCGAAACACTTATCAAGCTGTCAAGAAAATTCAGTTTCCGGGCATGCACTACCGCAGAGACATCGGCGCTAAGGGTTTGCGGCGCTGGTAGACTGCCAGTAGGGCCCTATTCGGGGACGTAGCTCAGATGGATAGAGCGGCCGCCTCCTAAGCGGCAGGCCGGCAGTTCGAATCTGCCCGTCCCTACCAAATTTCCTCGCCAACCCTATTCCCGCAAACTTTATCGACATACACTAGAAGTAGAATGCCTGCTTTAGCTGAGAACGTTGTCGCGTCGGAATTGCTGGATCGCATCGGCAATACCCCCTTGCTGGAGATCCCGCTCGCTCGGCGCCGCGCGGTGGCGGTGTATGCGAAAGCAGAGTTTTTCAATCCGGGCGGCTCCGTCAAGGACCGGCCGGCTTTGAACATGATCCTAGACGGAGAAGCATCGGGTAAGCTCGTCCGTGGCAAAACCCTGCTGGACTCAACGAGCGGGAACACTGGAATCGCCTACGCTATGATCTGCGCGGCGAAGGGGTATCCCGTGAAGCTCTGCATTCCCGCGAATGCGTCGCCGGAACGGAAACAGATCTTGAAGGCGTTCGGGGCGGAGTTGGTGCTGACCAATCCCGGCGAGGGCTCTGACGGCGCGCTCCGGGAGTGCCAGCGAATCTATAACGCTGATCCCGAGCGCTATTTCTACCCCAACCAGTACGACAATCCCGCCAACTGGCAGGCTCATTATCAGACCACCGGTCCCGAGATCATCCAGCAGACCGCCGGACAGATCACCCACTTTGTCGCCGCCCTGGGCACGACTGGTACTTTTACTGGGGTCACGCGCCGCTTGAAGAATGACCTCCCGCACGTGCGCTGTGTTTCGGTGCAACCGGCCTCGCCGCTGCATGGACTGGAAGGCACGAAGCACATGCCGACCTCCATCAAGCCGGGCATTTACGATCCTACCCTTGCCGATGACAATCTCTGGGTCGAGACGGAGGAGGCCTACGCAATGGCCCGCCGCCTCGCCCGGGGAGAAGGATTGCTGGTGGGGGTTTCCGCAGCAGCGAATGTAGTCGCTGCGACCCGTGTGGCCGAAGAGTTATCTAACCAGCATCAGCCTGGTTGCGTCGTCACGATTTTGTGCGATGGCGGGCAGAAGTACCTGAGCGAGTCCTTCTGGAATGATTGAGATTCAATCGAGCCCGTGGAACACCATGGTGCTCCATGCAGAGAGAACCTATCCGAACGAGTGCTGCGGCGCGATGTTGGGGCATACGGATGGAGAGAGGAAAATCGTCACCGAAGCGATTCCGCTCCAAAACGCTTTCGCGGGCGAGCAGGGAGAGCGCTATGAGCTCCGCCCGGAGGATCTGCTCGCAGCGGATCAGGCCGCACGAGCGAGGGGGCTGGACCTGATCGGCATCTTTCACTCTCATCCCGATTGCGATGCCTACTTTTCACAAACCGATCTGAAGAACTCCTGCCCGTGGTACTCGTTCGTGGTGCTTTCGATCGTGAAGGGGAAGTTCGATCATGCAAACAGTTTTCTGCCCGACTTGGATCAGACGAAGGCAGATCGCGAGGAATTAATATGGCAAAAATCCTAATACCGACGGCGTTGCGGCAGTTCACGGATCAAAAAGACTCCGTGGATGTTTCCGGCTCGACCGTAAGCGACGCATTAAACCAGTTGACGGCGCAATACCCGAATATCAAGAAGAACTTATTCAACGAGCAGGGCAAGCTCCGGAGCTTCGTCAATGTTTATGTAAATGAGGAAGACATCCGTCATTTAGATAAAACAGATACTAAACTCCAAGGCACAGACACAGTTTCCATCGTGCCGAGTATCGCCGGAGGGACGGCCGGCGTGGCGGAACCCGCGACCGCCGCGCTGAGTCCGGAAGAGTTCTCGCGTTATAGCCGGCACATCATTTTGCCGGAAGTCGGAGTCGAGGGTCAGCTCAAGCTGAAACAGGCTAAAGTGATTTTAATCGGAGCCGGAGGCTTGGGGGCGCCGCTCGGGTTGTATTTGGCAGCCGCTGGCGTAGGCCGCATTGGCATCGTCGATTTCGACGTAGTGGATGCTTCTAACTTACAACGGCAAGTAATTCATGGAACGAGCGATTTAGGGCGCAAGAAACTCGATTCCGCGGCAGATAGCATTCGAGATATAAATCCTAACGTAAGGGTGGATAAGTTCGACACGGGACTTACGAGCCAAAACGCGCTCGATATTCTGAAAGACTACGACATAGTAATTGACGGAACCGATAACTTCCCGACACGTTACTTAGTAAACGACGCCTGCATCCTGCTGAAGAAACCAAACGTCTACGGCTCTATCTTCCGGTTCGAAGGCCAAGCCAGTGTGTTCGGCTATGAGGACGGACCATGCTACCGCTGTCTCTATCCCGAGCCACCACCTCCCGGCCTGGTTCCAAGCTGCGCCGAAGGCGGTGTATTGGGCATCTTGCCAGGCATCATCGGCCTGATTCAGGCCACCGAGGCAGTCAAAATCATCCTGGGAATCGGCGAGACGCTGAAAGGCCGCTTGCTGTTATATGACGCTCTCGGGATGCGCTTCCGCGAGCTGAAACTGCGCCGTGATCGCGATTGCCCCGTGTGCGGCGATCATCCGACCGTGACCAAACTGATCGATTACCAACAGTTCTGCGGCGTTGTGCCGGCCTCCGCGCAGCCCGCCGCAAGCGAGGGCGTGATCGATCCGGTGGAAGTGAAACAGAAGCTGGATCGCGGCGACGATTTCGTCCTGATCGATGTACGCGAGCCGTACGAATACCAGATTGCCCGGATTCCGGGCGCGCGGCTGATTCCGCTTGGCGATTTGCCGAAGCGCCTGAATGAGTTGAATCCGAATGCCGAGATCGTGGCCCACTGCCGCAGCGGCCAGCGCAGCCAGAAGGCAGTTGACTTGATGAAGCAAAACGGCTTCAAGAACGTGCGCAACATGACCGGCGGCATTCTTGCGTGGAGTGACAAGGTCGATCCTAGCGTTCCAAAATACTAAGAGGGAGGCCACTGCATGCCCGCTACAACGGCGGTATTGCTCAGCGAGTATCTGGAGACAAGTTACCGTCCCGACTGCGAATACATCGACGGCGAGCTACTGGAGCGAAATGTGGGCGAATGGGACCATAGCCGGTTGCTTCCGGGTGCCGGATATCTCAGTTTTGACGGAGCCGCCAGAGGGTCCCATAATCCGAGAACCTCCCTTTCTGTGTATTGAAATCCTTTCCCCTCGTGATCGCATCCAGGAGATGCAGGAGCGGATTGACGATTACCTTAACTTTGGTGTTCGATACGTTTGGCTGATTTACCCGCACACACGGCGCGCTTTTGCGTACACTGCGGAGGGAGTGCAAGAAGTCAAGGATGGAGTTCTCTGCACAAAAGGCGTTGACATTCGGGTCCCGCTAGCCGAACTGGAGTGAGATTTACATTTTGGCGAAGTGATTCAAGGGCCCGGTTCCCTTTCCAAGACCCGGCGCGCCCTGAATCGCGTGCTGCACATAACCGCGTGCGTTTCTAACTGCCTCGACTAACTCGCGGCCCAGAGCCAACCCGGCAGTAATCGCCGCCGAGTAAGTGCAACCTGTTCCGTGCGTATGCCGTATGTGAATGCGGGGATAAGTAAAGCATTCAAAAATTCCCGGCGCACTCAGTACATCCACCGGTTCGCCCGACAAATGCCCGCCCTTGATAAGGACAGCTTTGCATCCAAGCCCCCGAAGACGTTCCGCGGCTGCTCGCATATCGTCCTGCGTGGTAATGCGGCGTCCAGTCAGCGCTTCTGCTTCCGGAATATTCGGCGTCACCAGAAATGCGCGCGGCAGTAGCCACTGCTTTAGCGCGTCTTCGGCTTCGGAAGAAATCAGCCGCGCGCCGTGCTTGCTGATCATCACTGGATCAACCACCAGCGGAAAAGAAAATGATTCTGCCAGATCCGCGACTGCTTCTACTATCTCTAGGGTCCCCAGTGCGCCAGCCTTCGCCGCCGCGGGTGGAATATCGGATATCACATGCTCGATCTGTTGCCGAACTAAATCCGGAGACAGCGGTTCCACTCTCGTGAGGGCTTGCGTGTTCTGAACCGTGAGGAGCGTAATCACCGCTTCGCCATACACCCGAAATTGGTGAAATGTTTTCAGATCGGCCTGAATGCCCGCACCGCCGCTGGGGTCGGAGCCGGCAATGGTGAGCGCCACGGCGGGCATGTACACACGTTATCGCGGACGCTACTGAAAATTCTGCGTCGTACTCGCCGTTCCCGCCGAATTCGTCAATGTCACGGCCACCGACCCTACCTGCGTCGCATCTCCCGCTACTGGAAAGCTCGCTTGCAGCGCAAACGCGCCCCCGGCTTGGTTATTCGTGAAAAAGTATTGGTGGAAGTTGGAGGTCGCGTCCACGGCAATACCGTTGGGTGTAATCGCGTGCCCGCTTGTGTCGTAAAAGGTGAACGAAAGTTTCCCTGCGCTGTACGTGTTGTCGAACCCGTTCAAGGTGACCACCAGGTTGGGCGCCTGGCGCATCGCGGTTGCGGACGTAATCTGCGGCTGCGCCGGCGAAATCTGGAACGATTGGCTATAGGGCGCGGTATTCGGAAAACTCACGGTAAACGTAATTGTTCCGGCGGTGGTTCCGGTCTGGAAGGCAATTGCGGATTGATTGTTGAAGATCGCGGTCTGCGCTCCGGCCGCGACGCTCACCTGAAGCTGGCGGCCGCTGGTGGCCAGGAACAGGACCGCGGGATCGTCGCTCACGCCGCTCACCGAGGGCGTGAATTGCATCGTTAATTGCCCGATCGCCGGGATGGTCGACGCACTTCCAAGCTGGAGTGTTACGTTCACCTGCTGCTGGCTCACTAGTGGATTGGCGCTGACCTGAAAAGACATGCTCGGCAACGGCGACGCGACACTCTGGCCCGTCAACGAGAACTGCCGCGAGCCGATCGCGAGCGTGCCGGTATAATTTCCCGACGGTCCCGGTGTGAAAGTCACCTTAAACGAAATGTAAGATCCGGGCGCAATGCTGGTGGGGCCTGCCGGCGCGCCCGAGAGCGAAAATCCAGTCCCGGATACCGTCACGGCCGGAACATCCACCGCATCATAGGAAGTGCTGGGATTCGTTACGGTAAACGTAAGCACGGTGGTCACGTTCGTGCCTGCGACGAGCTGCCCGAAGCTAATCGGCGTGGCGGCCTGCGGCAAGGTTCGCACGCCGGTCTGATCGACGTACGAGATTTGCAACGCATCGATGGTCGCCAGCACGATGCCGGTTCCCTGGATGGGATAAGTCAGCGTACCGACCAGGAGCGTTGCGGTCACTAGCCCCGTCTGTCCCGGCGCAAACGTCACCGTAAACGTCGCCGAAGCACCCGCTGCGAGCGTGGCCGGCAGCTTCGAGGTATCCAGGCTAAACGCGCTGCTGGCATAGATCTGCGTCTGCAAAGAAACACTCGGGACCGTCGCGGCAGACAATGAAACATTTGCGAGTGTAAAGGTGATGGAAGACGTGGCGCTGGTCGAGACATTCCCGAAATTCACCGCCAGTCCAGCATTGGGTTGCATCGGCACATTCCCGGAGCTGGTAGCGTAGCTGAGAAGTAACTGAGGCGCGGTCGCTGTTCCCTGAAGCGTAGCTACTGAATCGGTAGCCGATGGGCACTGTGTCGCGGGATTCTGGCTGGTGAAGCTACAACCGTTCTGCTGAGTCTGGTAGGCGGCCTGCAAATACCCCACCAAGGCGCCCATCGATGCGGGCGTGAAATTCACCTTAAAGTACATGGAGGCTTGCGGCGCTAACGTGATACTCTGGCCCGCCCCGGTCACCGTGAAATTTGGATTCGCGCCGCTAGAGTTTGCGGCGTCGCCAACATAGATCGCACTAATGAAGACGGCCGAACTGGAGCTATTCGTAGCTTTCAGCGTCACGCTTGTGGACCCGCCTTCCGCTGTGTTCGCGAACTGATATGTCGAACTCAGCGCCTGGTCGGGCGTGGCGTTCGTCGTGTCGTGGATGTAGAAGGTCAGCGTCTGCGCCGGAATGGCCGCGCAGAATACAGCCGCGAGGAAAAGTAATTTCATCGGGCGCTCCCCGGCAGCGCCGAAAGATCCAGAGCCGTATTGCTCAGATGCAGCGCCCAGTCCTGCTTCGTGCTGGCCGAGGAAATGTGCAGCCAGTCGTTCGACATGCGCTCGGCCGCCAAATCGGCCGCTGGCATTGGTAAGGTGTGGCGCAGGCCGTTAGCCGATTCGATTTCGAGTCCCTGGTCGTCATGAAACACCACGAAATTCGATTGCAGAAACGCTGGACCTTGCACTCCGGGAAGCACGTCCGATGAAATCGGATTACCCGTCTGAAGAGAAATACTCACTTTGAGCACTTCACCACCGGATTGCGTGGCAAGCAACTCGACCTTGTCCGGCCCGCTCAGCCGGAGCGAACTGACAGCGCCGGTAATTACGCCGGGAATCACATTCGTTGCCGCGAATGACTGTCCAGTCCAATGCAGCAGTACGTGACTCGCCGGAAGCCAGGCGACGGCTGTCGTCAGTTCTCCGTCGAGGTTGAGCACCGGGGCACTGTCGGCACTCGTGTACTCACTCAGAGCCGTGCTCTGGCCGCTGGCAAAGATCTGGATCTTGCCATCCTTCGCAACCAGTCCGCCGGAATTAGAAAAACTGATGGCATCCGCCGAATCGAGCATCTGATCGGCAATCACAAAGTTCGACGGCACGCCATAAACCACCCGCACCGTGTGGTTCGCATACCGCACCACGCCGATGCGCGGCGCGCTGAGTTGCGCCGGAATGGACCCGGCGAGGAGAAGAGGCAAAGCCAGACGAAGACAGCTACGTTTCATGCAAGACGCTCGATTCGGATTTGAAATTAGAAATCACGGGTGGCCGACGCTGATCGTGGGTGTGCCGATGGAAACGCCGCTGCTCGAAGAGGACGACGAACTGGAACTCGACTTGCCCGCCATCGCCACGCCGAGCCCGGCGCTCACCGCCACAACCCCGGCGATGATGAGCCATTTCGTCTTACCGCTATGCGAGTGCGCTCCGGCCGGGTTTTTGATCACCGATACGGAGGGCTCCTCGGTCTGTGCGACCGGCGTAATTGTGCGCGGAGCCGAAGTCGATTGAATGGTAACGTGAGGCTGGCCCACCGCAGCTTGTGCCACGGCCGGCTTTGGCGCGGCCGGGAGCTTCTGCATCCCGGGAACAACAGGGGATGGCGCGCTTTCGGTAGCGGACATGATCGCGGGATCCGCCTTTCCTGGATGGCGCAGCGCCGTGGTCAAGGTCTCCTGAAGTAGCAGCCCGGCATGGGCGGTCCCTTTCGCGGCGGTAATCCGTACCGCTATGGAACCCGGAGCTTCGCCCCACTCCACAGGGCTGGAGTGCGCCCGTCCGCTAGCATCGGTATAGGCGACGGCCGCATGTGTGCCATCGGAAAACACGCCCGTTACGCCGGTATCAGGCAGGCGAAACGCCACCGCCACGTCGGGAACGCCAGCCCCGGTAGCATCGCTGACCTGAACCACAATTCCACTGGCCAGATGCGACCCGGCGACGGCGGTGGCGGTTGGATTCCCGAGGACCTGTATATGCAGTTCGACCGGTTCGGTTGTTGCGGACGGCGCGGCGGGGATGGCGCCCGGCGCCTGGGCCGATAACGGCAGAACAACCATTAAAGGCGTGAGCAGAAGCGAAAGAAAAGGAGAGAGAAATCTCATGCGGCTTGCGAGCCGCGCAAGGCTAGAGGAGCCGGATGAGAATGACCGTTACGTTGTCGGGCCCGCCAGCGCTTTTTGCGGCTTCGACAAGATAGTGGCATTTCTCGACCAGAGTTTTCTCAGAATCGAGCGCCTCCTGCAGGATTTTCTCCGGGACGACTCCGTGGAGGCCATCACAACACAATAAAAGCTGGTCGCCCGCTCCCAACTGCACCGTCCGGGAGAAAACGCGCAAGTCGTCGGCGGTCCCCACCGCCATGGTCAGGACATGGCGCATCGGATGATTCTTAAGCGCTTCGTCGCTTAGTCCGAGGCGCGCTCCGACCTCGGCCACCCACGTCTGGTCCTGAGTCAGCAGCGAAAGCTCGCGGTTTGAGAGGCAATAAGCCCGGCTGTCGCCGACGCTCGCAATCTGAAAACAGTAGTTTCCAAGGTCGCGCGCGGCGAGTAGCGTCGTTCCCATGCCCTCCAGTTCCGCGCTGCTCAAGGCCGCTTCGCGTACCGCCCGATTGGCCCGGAGGAATCCCTCTTCCAGCACCTCCGGAGCGTTGTGGTCGGGAGAGTTCACCAGAAACTCATACAGAGTCTCGGCGCCCTGATGCGACGCGTATTCTCCCGCATTGGCCCCGCCCATCCCGTCGGCGAGGATGAAAATGCCGCCCTCACTATCGCTAATGAAGTAGTCTTCGTTATTCGAGCGAACGCAACCGGGATCTGAAAGGCCAAAAGCCTCGAGCATAAAAGCTCTCCGATTATACTGGGCGCGCGGCGCGCCGCCTTGGACACTCAAATCCGCTGCCACGAAGTGAACACTCTCGTCTAGCGAAAGCGGACCCGATACAAATTACTCTGTTGCGTACGGCGTGTAAAAGCATATACCGTTCCGGACGGCCCCGGAGCGAGACCCATTTCCGGAACTTTACGAATAGCCGCTGCCGTGACGTCGGCCGGCGGCACGCCGCGCCAGGGAATCACGTTGGTAGCGGCGCTGGCTGAACTGGGCGCGTTAACCGGAACAAACAGAAATTTGCCGTCGCCCGACCAACTGATTCGCGGCGGGTCGGGAAAGATGGGGCCTGTCCCAAGCGGCCAGAGCACTTGAGGCGGTCCGCCCGCCAGAGGCAATACTGAAGTGCCGCCAGGACTCCACAACACGGCCCATTTTTCATCGGGCGAAATATTGACCAGGAATGTGATTGGGCCGAAAAGCTGGCGCCGGTGCGATCCATCTGGTTTCATCCGGTAAACGTACGCCATGTCCGGCGGCCGCTCTCGCATAAAAAAGATATCTCCGGACGCTCCGAAAAACGCTCGCTCTTCCTCTATCTCTCCGTCCGGAGTCAATTTACGAGGCGGTTCACTTCCATCCGTACTCGCCAACCAAAGACGCGAGCGCCCTTGTGGATCGAAAGAATCGAACACAACCTGCCTGCCATTGCGCGAAACCTGAAAAAAGCGGACGAGAAAATCCGGCAGCACTCGTTCATTGCGTCCGGAGGCCAGGTCCATCGACCATAATTCTCCGATCGGGAAAGATGCTTTCGTGCCACGGCGCACCAGGTAATAGACTCTTGCTCCGCCATCGGTTACCTGTGGCCGGTAGGCATAGCCTTCCACAGACACTGGCCGGTCGCCGCTCTCATCGTGGTACCAGACCGTGCTCTGGCTGCTTACTACGGCAGTAATCAGCGACTGCCCGTTGGGATCTGCCACAACGCCCTGCTCTTCATTCAGCCCGGATGTGAGCTGCTCCGGAGCACCGTCAGGAAACCGTTGACGCCAAAGATGGGACTCGCCCTGTACCCGCGCCGCAAAGTACATCCAGCGGCCGTCCGGGCTCCAGGCTGCCGCGGTGCAGCTCGATCCAGGCGGCCCTACCGGCTTGCCTCGTGATGAGCCGTTGAAGGGCACTACGCGGCATTGAATCCAGCCGACGTTTGTCAGCATCTCAACGACCAGCACCCATTTCTTGTCCGGTGAGAGATACGAAAAATGCGCCATGCCCTGCCGCGATGCCGGGACATAGACATCACGCTCATCGCCCCGCTCTTCGCTCGCAGTGACGACCGCCATGCGCGGTGAGTCTTTAATTTCGGAAAACAGAATGCGCTTGGGGCCGATCCAGGTGATACCGCTGGCGTTGGCCATGAATAGCGCGGGTGTCCCGCCAGTGATCGGAATGCTGAATGAGGCCCAATGTTCGGATGTATAAACGATCTGCGGCTCTTCCGGCATGAACGTGGGCGCCATTTTCAATTTTCCGTCCTGCGTGACAGGTAAGGTCTCGCCGTTCGGAAGCAGCTTCAGGTAGATTTCGCCCGGCTCGCCAACCCAGCCGTGGTTGCTCCCACGGATAAAGAGCAGCATCTTCCCGTCTTTGGACAGCGCGGGAGAATGCACGGAATCGGGGAAATTGGTGAGCTGCGTGAATTCGAGATGGGCGGGGGCGGGGATGCTTCGTTCCCTCCATACCAGCCAGGATGCAGTTGCCGCCAGTGCAATTAGCGCCAGGACCAGAGGAACGAACGTTGCTTTGCGCCGAACAAGTGCCGTCTCGGCGAGAACCGGTCTTTCGCTCACCGGAGCCGTTATTGGAGAGTTGAAGACATAGCCCCGCCGAGGCACGGTCCGGATGAACTGCTGCGAATCGTCGCCCAAGGCTCGCCGGATTTCGAGCAGACACTGCGCGAGCGAATTGTCCGTGGTGGCGGTATCCGCCCAGACGGCGGCGATCAATTCTTCCTTGCCCACCAGCCGGCCGTGCCGCTCGACGAGATAGGCTAATACCTCCAGAGATTTCGGGCGCAACGGGACCTCTTCGCCGCGCCGAAACAGAAAGCCGTGTTCCAGATCCAGGATGAAATCGCCGAAGCAGTATTGACGGCTCTGAGTTCCCGGCGACTGCCGTTGAGGAGTCTGCACCGCATTCCCTCGTCTGGATATCCGTTAAGCATACTCGAATCGCAATATCACGGCAATTTCAGAAATTTTTGATCGTTTCCAGCCCGGTTGGATGTACGTTCGACCCGAGGTAAGTTATGAAACCACTCACAACCAGACTTTGCACTGCACTATTCGCCGCTACGGCTGCGCTGACAGGAACCAGCTTTCTCTTCGCGCAGGACAACTCCAACGCAACGGGCGGGAAAGGCGCGCAAGTCGCTGCATTGTACCGGCTGCAGGCGGCCTTTCATCGGGCCGCCACGGTCCGCGATCCCGTGAACGGCGATTCGGATGAGGTGATTAATGAGCGGCTTCGAGCGATGCTCTCGCTTTGGACGGACAACGGCTGGACGTTGATCAATCTGGGAAGCCCTCGGGATGGTTACTACATCGGCAACGGCGATCCTTCCGATGCGTCCACATGCCCCGCCCCCTCCGACAACTACGCGAACCGCGGCACACTCTGCACGTTTTTCAAATACGTCGCCGGGTCGTTTCAGCCTGCAAATAAATTCGTCTCACTGGCGCCCAGCTACAAAACCGAAATTCATGTGTACGGGACCGACGCGACCTTGTACTTCGAATGCCACTACTTCAACGTTGCGATGGACCCGGCCACCGGCAAGCCGCTCTGGGTCGCCACGAGCCACATAGCGTTCGATGGCGCGGCGACCAAGGTTGGGAACCGCTGGCTACTTTCACACTCGAATGGTCTGGCCGCAGGCATTCCGGTGCCATAGCGAACCAGACGTGGCGCGGATTCTCAGCCTGCCGCGTCCCGACCCATCGCCATGCTTGCGCCTCTACCGTACTCGAACCCGGTAAATGTTCCGTTCGTTCGTAATGCGCAAAAATGCATAGGTCGACGGATCTGCGCCCACGAACGCATGAGGCTCATGGATTACTCGCGCTCCGGGCAAAGCGGCAGCCTGTTCTGCGGAAGCAATGCCCTCGGCTGGCAATACGGGTAAACTCCGGCCGGGCGGAATGGGAACCGCGTATATCTCGCCGGCTGTGCGATCGTTCAGATACAGAAACTCCCCGCCTGGCGACCAGCTCACGCACGGCGGAGTGATGCCGCGGTCCTCGCCGCCCGCCGCCGCGCAAACCGTGCTTACATCGGTTGGCGCCCCTCCGCTGGTTGGGAAAACCTGCACTGCGCTTCCCCGCCACGCCGCCAGCGCCTGGGCATCCGGCGAAATATCGTAGACGTAAATCATGGAACTCGGAAGCGCTCTCTGCAATTCGCTCCCGTCTTCCCGGACGCGGTAGACAAAGCTCCCCTGTTCACCGCGTCCCCAGAAGAACACTTCTCCTTTTACCCCAAAGAAAGCGCGGTCCGCCTCCAGGCTGGACAAGCAGCGCGGCGCGATGCGGCCGTCGAGCGTGGCGAGCCACAACCTGGACTCGCCTTTATCGCCGATCGCCACAAAAGCGATGCGATCGCCATCCCGCGAAAGGCTGTAGTCTGCCAGCAGGAAATCCCGAAGCAGCCGCGCGCGTTGGCCTGTCTCCAGGTCCGCGCTCCAGAGTTCACCGCTCACATACTGCCGGTTTGTCTGCGCGCGCAGCAGAAAATAAATCTTCTTGCCATCCGGGGAGAACTTCGGGAGCCAGGCATAACCTTGGGAGGTGATCTGACGCTCGCCGCGTGCGTCGTGTAGCCATAATGTGCTCTGGCGAATGCCAACCGAAGTAAGGAATGACTTGCCATCGGCAGCGAATGCGATCTCCTGTTCTTCGGTGGCGCCTGAGGTGACCTGTTCAGGAGCGCCATTCGGGAAATACTGGCGCCAGATGTGATAGCCGTTTCCCGTGTTGACCGAAAAATACATCCACTTCCCATCCGGCGACCACGCCGCGCTGGAGCACTGGCCCGGCGCAGGACCCACGAGCTTGCCAGTTCCGCCTTCAAACGGCACCAGCCGGCAAGGTTGCCAGCCTCCGCCCTTCATCTCAACCACCAGCACTTGTCTGCGATCCGGCGAAAGGAACGAGCGGTGCGCCATTCCATTTGCATCCGAAGGAGAGTACACAGTGCGGGCCTGCGTACGGTTCTCCTCGGAGGTCACGACCGACATGTGGGCGCCTCTGTCCACCTGAGAAAACAGGACCCGCGGCCGTGACGTGCCCGGAACCCATGTCAATGCGGATGCGTTCGACAACAGCAGCTTCGGCTCGCCGCCGAACACGGAAATGGTCCAGGTAGACCAACTTGTTGGATCTGTCATGGGGCCGGGCACGCCGTACACGATACGGTCGCCTTGGGACGTGAACACCGGACTCATCTTCTTCTTGCCATCGTGCGTGAGCTGGACTGGCTCGCCATCCGGCAGAAGTTTGACGTAAATTTCTCCCGTGCCGCCAAGCGGCTCTATGTCTTCCCCGCGAATGAATGCGAGCATTCGGCCATCGAGGGAAAGAGCGGGTGAGAAAGCCGAGTCGGTGAAGTTTGTGAGTGCGGTGTACTCCGGCGCGATAGGCTTCTTCCCGCCAAGTCCCGTCACTCGGAGCAGCACAACCATAATTGTGGCGCCGGCCAGCAGCGCCGCCACCCACGCCCAAATGTGCGGGCGGCGCACCGAATTCTGCGCCTGAACCGCTTCTGGAAGCTGCCGCGGAAATTCCACGGCTGGAGCTGTAACCGGAGCCGTGAACACATAACCCCTTCGAGGAACCGTCCGGATCAACTGCTGCGAATCGTCATTCAGGGCCTTCCGGATTTCGACGATACATTGCGCGAGGGAATTGTCCATCACAGCCGTGTCCGGCCAAACCGCCCCAATCAGCGCATCTTTGGTGACCAGGCGACCGTGATGCTCGACGAGATAGGCAAGCACCTCGAACGGTTTCGGACGTAATGCAATCTCTTGAGGACCGCGGCACAGAAAGCCGCTGTCGAGATCCAAGGTGAACTCGCCAAAACAGTAGCGGCGGTGGAGTGCGCCGCCCGAAACTAGCTCAGGGCTGCTCAACCGAATTTCCCCTCACATCCACGACGGCCTTCTTGGGCCTTGATCGATTTTTGAGGATTTTATCATCCGCCGATCACGACTCGAAACGGCCCCCGATGTTAGTTTCGATTCGCAAAACATCAGGCACAGCCTGAGGAAAGAAAGGAGCAGCCTATGAAACGAATTACAAGTCTCACTCTGTTCGCCGCATCGGGTTTAGCTGGTCTGGCGGCTATCGGAGCCCTGGAATCGCGAGCCCTGGCCGAAGCCGTTGATGAACATGCTTTACAGATCGATGTAGCGTGCGATTGCCGCACAGGATCCAACCCGCGAGGAACGGACCGGGGCGACGTGTTCATCATCCAGGGAAAGATGTTTCCCGCCGGGACGCTTCCGTCCGGTGCAGCTACGAACGATCCCACGGAACCCGTCAACGGGGTCGCGCCGATTGGCGACTGGATTTGTCGGGGCCAGTATGCAGATCCCGCTTCATCAGCGCCGGCATATGCATCGACACCGATGGAATTCTTCACTCAATACTTCCTCCTGGCGCATGGCACCATCACCACCGAGGGTTACGAGACCGCCTCACACTCGCTGTCCTCGGTTACCGGCGGCATCGACCGATACAGGGGTGTTAGCGGCGACTACAGCACGGAACGGCTCGGAACCAACATCTCGGGGTGTCCGAATTTCCGGGTAAAGTTCCGTTTGCGCCGCCAGACTGACGACCGGTAGGCACGGACATGTATCGCTTCAGCAAATTCTGCGGCTGCGCTTTTATTCTGGGGATTGCCGCGCTACTGGCACCGGCGCAGACTGAACAGATCGGCCGGGAGGTCGCGATTCCCGAACATCTGCAAAACGGACAAGAGTTTCAGATCTCACTGACGGCTCTGCTCGAGTTCGGCAAACAGTTGTTCACGGCAAATTGGACCGTCCAGGAGGGCCAGGGGCGCCCGCTGGCAAAGGGGGTGGGAACGCCCGCCCCGCTCTCCGATCCCGGATCGCCCTTGGTTTTCCCGCGGAATTTCAATCGTCTTTCGGCTCCCGACGCGAATTCGTGCGCGGGTTGCCACAATGCGCCAGTCACAGGCGGCGCCGGCGACATTGTGGCCAACGTATTCGTGCTCGGGCAGCGCTTCGATTCCGTCACGATGGATCACTCCGACACACTGGTCACCAGGGGCGCGGTGGATGAGAGCGGAGATTTCATCACCGTGCTCAACTTCGCCGATTCGCGCGCCACCCCGGGCATGTTCGGCTCCGGCTATGTGGAATTGTTAGCGCGAGAAATCACCACCGATCTACGCGCCATCGAAAGCACCATTCTGCCCGGCCAAAGTGCTGCGCTAGTTTCCAAGGGAATCTATTTCGGCAGGCTTGCGCGCCGGGCGGACGGAGCCTGGGATACCTCGGGCGTAACTGGCCTTCCGCCTCAGGCGCTTATTTCCACTAGACCGAGTAATCCGCCGTCGCTGATCGTCCAGCCCTGGCACCAATCGGGCAATGCCGTCTCTCTCCGCCAGTTCACCATCAATGCATTCAATCAGCACCATGGCATCCAAGCGGAAGAGCGCTTCGGCAACGGCGTAGATCAGGACGGCGATGGCTTTATCAATGAACTCACGGAAGCCGATATAACGGCTGCTGTGTTGTTCCAGGCAGCCATGGCGGTACCGGGGCGCGTGATTCCCGAGAATCCGGTCTTGCAATCTGCAATCGTGAACGGAGAAAGGCTGTTCGCAAAAATCGGCTGCGCCACTTGCCACATCCCCAGCTTGCCCCTCAAGAACTGGATGTATACCGAACCGAACCCCTACAATCCTCCCGGTAATTTGCGGCCCGGCGACGCCCCCGCCTTCACCATGGATTTGACGGACCCGCGGTTGCCTCATCCACGTCTACGGCCGGTGAACGGCGTGATTTATGTTCCTGCCTACACCGATTTCAAGCTGCACGATATCTGTAGCGGCGCGGATGATCCCAATGCGGAGGCCATCGATCAGAATCAACCGGCCGGCTCTCAGGCGTTCTTTATAGGCAATCGACGCTTTCTCACGAAACGCCTATGGAACGTGGGCTCCAGTCCCAATCATTTCCATCACGGCAAGTTCACGACCATTCGAGAGTCGATCCTGGCGCATGCCGGCGAGGCTGAAGACACCCGGAGTAATTTCGTCAGTCTGAGTCCTTATGATCAGGGATCGATCATTGAGTTCCTCAAGACGTTGAAAGTCTTGCTTCGCTGATAGCCGACCGCTCGCTATCCCTTGGGCTGCAACATCGCCTTAAGCTGCCGGAACGCGGTCTCGTCAAATTTGGCCTTCACGCGTTCGGAAATTTGATTCCCGCTACCCGGCGTCACGGCCTCGTGCCTCTGCGCGCGGTCCAGCAGCAAACGCGCGTCGCTGTCATTCGGATGCGTGGCCACGAACGTCTGAAGATCCTTTGCGGCCTCATCGAAGTTATTGTTCTTCAGCAGCGCCGCTGCCAAATTGAATTGATACACCGGATCGTTCCGATCGCCTTCCAAGGCATGCCGCAAATCCTCGATCGCCGCCGCGCTATTCACATGATCTTCCGCCGCGCCCAGGTTGTTATAGACTTCGTTCAACGGATACTGCTTCAGCACTTCGCGAAAATACGCGGCGGCTGCGGTGTAATCACCCGCCCCGTACGCGCTCAACCCCATTTTGAAGCGCGCTTCCGTATAGTGCGGATCTTTCGGCCCGATGCGTTGGAACCACTGGAGCGCCTGCCGGTAATCTTTGTTCTCGAGCGCGAGCCGGCCCAGTTCGAACACGGGACTCGCAAATTGCGGATCGAGCGCGGCTGCTTGCATAAACCACTTTTGCTGCTGCTCCTTGCTGGAAGAAAGCAGCCCGCGCACGTAGCTTTCCTGCGCATCGACGCGCGTCAGTTTCTGAGGGGCGAGAAAATCGTCCACTTTGAGATTGGCGCCGGGTTCCAAATATCGCAGTGACTGCCAGGCGAGATGTTCCTCTAAACGCGAAAGCTCGGAGAGCGCACCCGCTTCGAGTAAATCCGGTCCGGTTTGCAACTTTCGCAGATCGATCAGGTGAGCGCTAATCTGCACAGAGCTACTTTTGAGCGCGGAATCCGTGGGCGACAAACTCACCTGATAACTGCCGTAGCAGACGTAATCTGCATCTAATGTCTGTCCAAGCCGGATGAGAGTCGCCTTAGTAAATTCTGCGCCGCGGCGCAACGCGAGCCGGTCCAGCGCCTCTTTGCGGGAATCCCGGTCGAATACGATCTGGCCCGCCTCCGCCAGCTCGCTTCTCAGTATTTCCGCAACGCTCTCGCCGACCCAGTCCAAATCGGAATACTGCGACGCATTATGAAACTGTATAACCAGAACAGTAGCGGAACGAGCCGGAAAAGCAGCGGCTAGAACGCTGAAAAAAAAGAGGAGACGGCAAAAATGCACGTCTCCATCGTAGCAGCGTAAAACACGCGCCGGACACCCTCAGGGCCTGCGCGCCAGGGGAGTTTTTATTTATTCAGCGCCGGTGGCCGGGCCGTTTGGGTTGCTAAATACGATCTTTGTATGGGTTCCGCCGATGCGGATTTCTTGCAGGGTGCTGTTGTTCAGGTACTCCATTTCGGTGCTCGCGAATTTCGAGGGAGCGGTCTCCACGCGCGCGGGAACCTCAATGGTTTGCTCGCCGTTCTTCAACACAGCCGTGTTGTTTTCCACTTGGATTTTGTAATTGCCAGGCTTCAGATCTTTGCCTTCGACCATCGAGTTCTGGTACAACTGCACCTTATAAGTTCCGCTCGCGGCCACTGCGGCCATCACTCCAACGCCCAGGGATGTAAATAGGAATTTCTTCAGCATAGCTTTTGCCTTTCACCTATAAATACGTTCCTGGGAGCTATCGGTGTTACCCGTGCGGCAAAAACAAGTGTAAATGCTTGTAAGTTAGTGCTTTCAGCTTAAGAGCTTTGTACTAAAGCAATAAACTCGCGCGCTATCTCAATCGCTTTCTCCTGAATCCATCCTTCTTCTCCAAATCCATTCAGCCACGCAATGCCGGGCTCATGGCGAAACCATGTTAACTGGCGCTTGGCATATTGCCTGGTTCTGGTCTGACACTCCCGAATTCCGTCTTCTACGTTCATGCGGCCTAGCAACACTTCCGCCGCTTGCTTATATCCGAGCGATTGCAGCGGCTTCGTATGGGCGGAAATGCCGCTATCGAGCAAACGCTGCGTCTCTCGAAGCAGACCGTGCTCGAACATCCGCGCGGAACGTTGATCCAGCTTTTCATACAGCTTTTGCCGTTCGGGGGCCAAGCCCAGCTTCAAAACACAAAAGCCCTCGATCGCATTCCGCGGAAGGCTCTGCGTTGCCGACGCGGGCCGGCGTGCCAGGGCCATCATTTCAATGGCTCGGATCAGTTTCTGATGATCATTCGGGTGAATGCGGCGTGCCGCTTCGGGATCGCTCGCTTTCAAATACCGATGCAGCACTGCCGGCCGCCGTGCAGCCAGCCCCCTCAATCGCTGCCGGAGTTGCTCATCCCGTCCGGGCGCAGGACAAAGTCCATCGAATAGCGCGCGCAGATAAAAACCTGTCCCGCCTACTACGATGGGCAAGCGTCCGCGATCCCGAATTTCGGTTAAGATTTTTCTGGCAAGATGCGAATAAGCTCCGGCCGTCAGCTCTTCATGCGCATCAATAATGTCCAGCAGGTGATGCGGAATCTCCCGCCGGGCAGCGGACGGAAGCTTGGCGGCACCGATTTCGAGTCCCCGATAGACCTGAATCGAGTCGCAATTTACGATTTCGCCGGAAAACGCCTCGGCCAGCACGAGACCCAGCTCACTTTTCCCGCTACCGGTGGGGCCGACGACCGCAATGGCCAAATCGGCATGCGGCTGACCGCTGGCGGCTGATCGCTGAAAGCTCATAGCTGATAGCTATTACCCGAAACCGCCCGGCAGTACAGCGCATCCCCTGCTTTCGGAGCTATACTAGGGGCAAACAACCCTGATCCCGTTGTTGACTCCACCAATTCGAAGCGGCCGAATGTCTCACCCTTACTTTAAATCTTTAAGCGCCACTTGCGTATTTACTCTCGCGTTGACCGCAACGCCTGCCTTGTCGACCGCTAGCCCTGCCAAGGCGCAAACGCCGACCGACCAGGGCTCCAACCGGAACGCAGCTTTGCCTCCTGTTACAAAGCAGCCGAGTTCCTCCAAAGCATCGGCCTATTATCACTTCGCCTTGGGCCAAATGTATGAGGAGTTGGCCGAGACCTATGGAAACCGTAGTGATTACGTGAACCAGGCGATCGACAATTTCCGCCTGGCCATGAAAGAGGACCCGAGTGCCTCGTTCCTGGTAGGCGATATCGCGGAGTTGTATCGCATGTCGGGTCGACTGCGGGATGCGGTCCAGGAAACGCAGGAAGCCATCAAGACGAACCCGGACGATTTGAATGCACGCCGGGTATTGGCCCGCATCTACACGCAGCAGATTGGAGACACGCAGACCAATCACATTGATGAAGGAATGGCGCGCCGCGCCATCGAGCAGTACAAGATTATTACCGAGAAAGATCCCAAAGATCTGGACAGCCTGGTAATGCTTGGCCGGCTGAACTGGGTGTTGCACAATTCGGTGGATGCCGAAGCTGCTTTTAAGAAAGTGATCGAAGCCGATCCGGAAAACGAAGACGCCATTACGGGTCTCGCCAGCGTTTATTCCGAGCGTGGCGATGCGAAATCGGCAAGCGCGCTGCTCGAAAAGCTGACGGCCAAGAGTCCATCTCCCAAAGCGCTTGCGGTGCTAGCCAGCAATTACGAGCAGATGCACGAGTACGCGCTCGCGGTCAATGCCTATAAGAAAGCGCTCCAGCTTGACCCGAACCGGGCTGAGCTGAAGGGCTATTTGGCGCAGGATCAGGCTTTAGCCGGGCAGTACGCCGATGCGCTGAAGACGTATCAGGAGTTGGCGGACGCAAATCCGCAGGACGCCGCGCCGTACCTCGGCATGGCGCAGATCTATGAACAGCAAAAGAAATTTGACTTAGCGCTGAAGACAAACGCCAAGGCGAAACAGATCGATCCCGACAATCTCGAAGCGCGGTATCAGGAAGTACAGATCCTCGATGATCAGGGAAAAACACCCGAGGCGATCGCCGCGCTGAAGAATATTTTGGACTCCACCGCGCGCAAGAGCTACAACGAGGCCGAGCGCGCCTCCCGCGCAAAAATGCTGGAGCAGCTCGGGCTGTTGTACCGCCAGAACAATCAAAACGATCTGGCCGTCGATTCGTTCCGGCAGATTGCGGTGCTCGATCCCGATCTGGCGGCCCGCGCCGAAGCACAGGTGATCGACACCTATCGCATGGGTAAGGATTATGCAAAAGCGCAGCAGGAGAGCGATGCGGCGGCGGCGAAATATCCAAACGATCAAACGTTGCGCCGGGTCCGGGCCCAGTTACTGGCCGACCAGGGAAAGACCGCGCTAGCGGTGGCTGAGTTGCAGAAGCTTCTGGACGGCAAGAGCGATCGGGATGTGTATCTCGCGATGGCCGATGTGTACCAGAAAGGGCACGATTACGCCGCGATGAGCAAGGCGCTCGATTCAGCCGACAAGCTTTCGCAGACCAAAGAAGAGAAGGCCAATGTCCTGTTTATGCGCGGCGCGATGTATGAGCGGCAGAAAAAGTACGATCAAGCCGAAGCCGCCTTCCGCCAGGTCCTGCAAACCGATCCGCCCAACGATTCCACGTACGCCTCCACGCTGAACTATCTGGGCTATATGCTGGCCGATCAGAATGTGCGGCTGCAGGAAGCCCAGACGCTCATCAAGCGTGCTGTGGATCTGGAACCAAACAACTACGCCTTTCTGGACAGCCTGGGATGGGTTTACTACCACCAGAACCGCCTCGATGAAGCTGAGCAGGAGTTGACTCGTTCCATTCAGCTTATGGGCAAGGATCCCACGATTCATGACCACCTGGGCGACGTGTACTTCAAGCAAGGCAAACTAAAAGAGGCCATCGCGCAGTGGCAGGCCTCGCTCGCCGCCTGGAACTCCAGCGCCCCTTCCGATGTCGAGCCGGATCAAGTCGCGAAAGTGCAGAAAAAGCTGGACAGCGCAAAAGTGAAGCTGGCCAAAGAACAGGCGCCCGCCCGGACTAATTAAACGCCGGAACAGAGCCGCAAGGCGCCCGGGGGCGGGTTTCCTCACCGCAGCGCTTTCTCAACCGCCGCTTCCGCTAAAGGCATCATGATCGCGTAACCTGCCTGGTTCGGATGCAGGCAATCGACAGTCAGATCGGACCGTAGCATCCCCTTGTCGTCAATCATCTTCGAGTAATAGTCCAGATACACAATGTTCTGCTGCGCCGCATAACTTTTCAACCACTCATTCAGCGCCAGAATCTTTTCTGGCGGTCTCTTCGCGCTTTGCGGTCGTATCGAATCGCAGACCGGGGTCAGCGAAGAAAGCACCACGCGAATCTGATTGGCACGCGCGAGTTCCACCATCGACATCAAATTGTTCTTTGTTGCATAATCCGGAATCGGCCCGAGGCTTCCGCCAATGTCATTGGTACCCGCGAGAATCACGACCACTTTGGGCTTGAGATCAAGGACATCTTGCCGGAACCGGATCAACATCTGCGGTGTGACCTGCCCGCTGATTCCGCGGTTGATGTCAGGTTTTCCCGGAAAAAACTGCCCACCGCGCCGACCCCAAAAATCCGTGATGGAATCGCCCAGGAAGACAACGCGCGATTCACCCGCTGCAGGAGGAGGCAGCTTCAGGTCCGCGTCATGATAACGGGCCAGATTTCCGTAATCGTGAATTGTACGTTGAAGGCGTGCTAACTGCTGTTCCGGCGCAGTGCGGTTGGGAGCTTCTGCCGGTTCCGTGGATGTAGCCTGAGAACGAAGAATGGAGGCCAGCAGCAGCAAGCCTGCAATGGGTCGGCCGACGGCGATATTCAAAGCGAACCCATTTCAAATGAACTAACTTCCGAATCTGCGAACAGCGCGGGCGCGTGCTTTGGCAGCCTCTTCGTCCCGGCTCTTCGGTGGCCCATTCGTTTCGAGCGAAGACAGAAGGCGAGAGGATATGCGTGCAATCTCTCCGACGGCGCTAAAGAATGACGCTTCGTTTGCCTTTGAGGGTTTGTTGAATCCGCTGATCTTTCGCACGAACTGAAGCGCCGCAGCTTGAATCTCTTCCTCCGTGCTCGGCGGGTCGAAGTTGAAGAGGGTTCTGATGTTTCTACACATGCGCTGAGTAAAGCTAATAAGCCGCGTTCAAATCTTCAACAACGTCCTTAGCCGTCTTGTCTGAATCCGGCTCACCGGAATTTCCGTCTGTTTTTTATCGTCCATCTTCAATTGAAAACTCGACTTGAACCACGGAATCACCTCTCGAATCCTGTTAATATTCACCAGAAACGAGCGGTGCACGCGCCAGAACAAATCGGGATCTAAGTTGGACTGCAACTCTTCAATAGTCCGGTAATTCGACTGCCCTTCGAAATGCGAAGTGACAATCGTAATCAGTCCGTCTTCGATCGTCGCGTAAATCATATCCTGCGCATCGACGATCAAGTTCCGATTGTTCGTCTTGACCAGCAGCTTGGTTCTTTGAACCGGGGGCTTCGGAGCCGCGACTGCTTGGTCGGGGCGCTCCGGCGCCTGCTGCCGCTCTTCAAACATCCGGCGGGCTCGCGCAACCGATTCCGATAGCCGCTCTTTCTCCACCGGCTTCAGCAGATAATCCATCGCCTCCAGCCGGAACGCTTCAATCGCATATTGATCGAACGCTGTGACCAGCACAAAATGCGGGAGCGGACCGCCCCGCTCCCGCAGCTTGCGGATGAGCCCCAGACCGTCCAATCCCGGCATTTGGACGTCCAAAAACACCAGATCCGGCTCCAGTTCCTCGATGGCTTTAAACGCTTCCAGGCCGTTGGTCGCAGGCGGCAGGAGTTCGATGTCGGGAAAATCTTTGAGTAAGTAAGCCAACTCTTCGCGGGCGAGTTGTTCGTCATCGACTACCAGCGTCGAGATGGTTCCGGTTACGCCCTGCGACATTCCAGTGTTAGTATAACGTAGGATTGCGTAAGGCTCAGAAGTAACGGAAGGCGTGGAACTTACGCCTACTTCAGCAATACTCTTCAAGGGAGAACTTGCACTTGCCAAAGCAGACGAATGTCACGATTGCCCCGGCCGGCGGACGCTTGGGAGTTCTGATTCCGGGCATGGGAGCCGTGACTTCCACCTTCATCGCGGGAGTTGAGGCGGTTAAACAAGGATTAGGCGAACCGATCGGTTCGCTGACTCAGCTTGGAACCATCCGGCTCGGCAAACGCACAGAAGGCCGCACGCCGCGGATCAAAGACTTCGTTCCACTGACACCCCTGGAGTGCCTCTCCTTCGGCACATGGGACATTTACGAGGACTCCGCCTACGAAGCCGCCCTGCGCGCCAAAGTGCTCGAACCGGATCTGCTCGACCGTTTGAAAGGACCGCTCTCCGCCATCAAGCCCATGAAGGCGGTCTTCGATCATGAATACGTCCGGCGCATCAGCGGCCCGAACGTAAAATCCGGCGCAAACAAAATGGAGCTGGCGGAGGCCCTGATGGACGATATCCGGGAGTTCAAAGGCCGCCACGGCTGCTCGCGCCTCGTGATGATCTGGTGCGGGTCCACCGAGGTGTTTCACCGCCCCGCTGAGGTCCATCAAAGTCTTGCCGCCTTCGAAGCCGGATTGCGCCGCAACGATCCTGACATTTCGCCCAGTCAACTCTACGCTTACGCGGCGCTGAAACTCCGTGTACCTTTTGCGAACGGCGCGCCGAACCTGACCACCGACATTCCGGCCCTGCTCGATCTCGCTCGCGAAAACGAAGTCCCCATCTGCGGCAAGGATTTCAAAACCGGCCAGACATATATGAAGACGCTACTAGCGCCCGGTTTCAAAGCCCGGATGCTCGGCGTGAAGGGCTGGTTTTCCACCAACATCCTAGGCAATCGCGACGGGGAAGTGCTGGATGACCCCGGCTCCTTCAAAACCAAAGAAGAAACCAAGCTCTCCGTTTTGGAGCACATTCTTCAGCCGGACTTGTACCCCCAGCTTTATAAAGACCTCTATCACGCCGTACGGATCAACTACTATCCTCCCCGCGGCGATGCCAAGGAAGGTTGGGACAACATCGACATCTTCGGGTGGCTCGGCTATCCGATGCAGATTAAGATCGATTTTCTGTGCCGCGATTCCATTCTGGCCGCTCCGCTCGTGCTGGATCTGGTCTTGTTCCTCGATCTGGCCCAGCGGGCCGGCATGCGCGGCATTCAGGAATGGCTGTCCTTTTATTTCAAGGGCCCGATGACCGCCCCGGGGTTGTACCCGGAGCACGATATCTTCATCCAATTAATGAAGCTCAAAAACACGCTTCGCTGGATGCGGGGTGAAGACCTGATTACGCATCTCGGTCTCGAATATTACGACTAAGACCCTAGCCGGGTTCAGCCGTCCAAAAGAATAGGTACCAATGCCCCGGGCACTACCTGGTTCACACGATACGGTCAGGCACAGCGGCGCGCCGCCTCGAGCCGAGAAGCCCGAGCCGAAGAGAATTCTTGTCATCGGAGGCACGCAGTTCATTGGCCCTTTGCTGATCCACGACCTGCTGCGAGCGGGACACGAAATTTACATTCTGCACCGGAAACCCCACCATCCTTTCGGCAGGCGTGTCCACAATCTGGTGGCGGACCGCAACGACGCCGAAGCCATTCGTAAAGCCGTGGGCGCCATCCGCTTCGATGCTGTATACGACATAGCGTACGACTGGGAACATGGAACCACCGGGCCGCAAGTGGAAGCGACTGCCCACATTTTTGACGGCAAAATCGGTCGTTACGTCTTCATGTCGAGCGTGGCGGCCTACGGCGACGGCCTGAATCATCACGAGGGCGACGCCCTGGCTCCTGACGACCATCCGAGCGCCTATGTACGGAACAAAGCGATGGCTGAACGCGCTCTGTTCCGTATGTACCAGCGCACCGGGTTCCCCATTGTGACGCTTCGGCCTCCGTTCGTGTACGGACCCGGTAATCCGTTCTACCGGGAAGCTTTCTTCTGGGACCGCTTCCGCGCGAACCGGCCGGTGATTCTGCCGAGCGACGGACATCGTCTGATGCAATTCGTCTACGTACAGGATTTGGTCGATATAGCAGCGCGGGTCATTGAAACCCGCAACGCCGTGGGCCATGCCTTTAACATCGCCAATGCCCGGGCCATCACGCAGCACGAACTGGTCCTGGATCTGGCCCGGATTTGCGGATCGAAGGAGCCGCAGATCATCTCGCTTCCGCGGGAACTCATTCATCGCGCCGGTGGCCAGGTCTCGGGCGAACGGCTGTATTTCGGCTACTATTACGACATCCCCGCCATTACCGAAATCATCACCAAAGCGCAACGGATGCTCGGCTTCAAGCCGACCGATTTTCTCGAAGGCCTAAAGATCACGTACCGGGATTACTTGAAAAAGCACGCCTCTCCCCGGCCGGATTTTTCGTTCGAGGACGAACTGCTGGCCCGCATACCGGCCCAGCTTCGAAACTCCCGTCCCGCTTGACGTTCAGAGTCCAATCGGAACCAGATTTCAATCCAAGGCCCGGCCAGCACGCCTTTGGCACTCGTGAGCACGGATTTGGCGAGCATACGAATTTCCTTGCTGATGAGCCGTTCTTCGCGATCCACCCAGGCGGGATTTTCCGGTAATGGCAGAATGAGCAGCTCGGAATTCAACAGGCCATCGCAGCGGAATCCAAAGGGTTCGATTAGCCGCTCCAAAGTAGCGCGGCTGTGACCGTATAAATAGGGAAAACCGAGCAGGTTATTGTAGCCCATGGCCTCGATTAAGAAATCGGAGGCGCCGGGCTGAAGATCGGCCCGGCGCAGCAGGGCCTTGCACATGGAATAGAAGAGGCCGTTGGGCGTACGCACAGTGAGAACGCCGTCCGGTTTGAGGATACGGCGGCATTCCGCGAGCAGGGGTTTCGGATTTTCGATTTGTTCGAAACAATTCCAGATGAAGACCGCTTCGAAACTGGCATCCGGAAAACCGCATTGGGCAACTTCGCCTCCGTGAACCGTAAATCCTTTCCCGCGGGCGAAGCGGGCTGTGTCTTTGCCGATATCGACGCCTTCGGCGCGCCAGCCCCATTCCTGCGCGGTTTGGAGGAAAGCGCCGTAGTGGCTGCCTACTTCCAGCACGCGAGCGCCGGGCGGCAACAGCGCATGGTAGGGCGTCTCTTTGGCGCGGAAAGCATCCAAGTAGCCCGGGTAAAGGTGTTCCATTACCGTTAAATCGTATTCGTCTTCCGAGTAGGCGTCGGCGGGCGGCGATTCGAGTTCACGTCGATAGAGCAGCGCGCATTCCGTGCACTCCAGAATTTCGGCTTTTGCCTGATGAAAGAAGTCGGTCAGGTCTTTTAGTTCCGGCTTTGAGGCGGGTCGCGCGAGGCGTTCCTTTATAAAACGCTCGCGGAGGCGGCACTCTTCTTCGAGCTCTGCGGAGGACGCGAGAGTTGAGAAGATCTCGCCGTTACAGACGGGACAGATCACTGACGGTTCATGAGAAAGGTGGCCGTGGATTCGAAGAAGTTTCGCAAGACACCGGCCGGCTCAGGCGGAAGGTTTGTTTCATCGAGAGCCCCTCGCATGAGTTGGAGCCAGCGGTCGCGCGCCGCCTGATCAACCGGAAACGGCGCATGCCGCACGCGCAGCGCGGGGTGGCCGCGCTGCTCGATATAGCGGGCCGGTCCGCCGAAGCGAAAGATCAGAAAATCGCGCAAACGCTGTTCGGCTTGTGCCAGATCGCGGCCCTGGTACATGGGGCCTAGGACGTCATCATTAGGGATCTGCCGGTAGAAGGCGGCTACCAGGCGCTCAAATCCTTCTTCGCCTATAGCAGCATAAACTTCATTTTCTTCCACGAAAGCGATGCTAACACTCGCGCGAAACGTAAGTTCCTGAGAATCGCGCCGCGCCGCGGGCACGATCACTTCAGTGAAGATTGTTGTTCGTGCTGCCGCGGGCTTGGTGATGACTGCGGCACTTACTCTGGGAGCAGAGTTTTCAGGTTCTGTTGTGGACGCCGCGACGGGCAAGCCCATTTCCGGTGCAATTGTAACGTTAGGAGCGAAAGATACCCGTACCGGCGCAAACGGCGGATTTCGGATTTTGGGGGACGGACCGCTGGTGCAGGCCCGGGCCTATGGGTATGACCGGACGCACGTGACGGCGGACGCGCATAACGCGAAATCGCTCCGGTTGACCTTGCATGCCATTACACCGCATGCCGTGTATTTATCGTTCTGGGGCGTTTCCAGCTCAGCCGTGCGCGAGCCGGTTCTGAATCTGGCCAAGAGCTCTCCTGTGAACGCCATTGTGATCGATGTGAAGGGCGACATGGGATATGTGTCGTTCAAAACCGCCTCACCGCTGGCGAGTGAGATCGGCGCGGAGAAAATGACGACGATTCCGGATATTCACGCGCTAATTGACCGGTTGCACAGCCAGGGCTTTTACACAATTGGACGAATCGTCACGTTCAAGGACAACATGCTCTGCCGCGCGCATCCCGAATGGGCAGTGAAGCAGAACGGGCACGCATTTAAGGATCGGGAAGGGTTGGCGTGGTGCGATCCATTCAACCAGCAGGTTCGGGACTATAATGTTGGGCTCGGTATTGAAGCAGCCAAAGCCGGATTCGATGAAATCGAGTTCGATTATGTGCGCTTTCCGGATACCAAGGGCGTGGAGTTTTCGCGCGAGAGCACGGAAGAATCGCGGCCCAAAGCCATCGATGGATTTCTGCGGGAGGCCCAGCAGAAGCTGCTTCCCTATAACGTCTTCCTGGCTGCCGATGTGTTTGGATATATCTGCTGGAACCAGAACGACACGGGCATCGGACAGAGGATCGGCGATGTGGCCGAGGTGCTCGACTACATTTCGCCGATGCTTTATCCTTCCGGCTTCAGCTTCGGCATTCCGAATTACCGCAATCCGGTGCAGCACCCGTATGAAATCGTGCGGCTGAGCCTGGACCGCGCGGCGGAGCGGACGAAGATTGACCCGAAGCGGTTTCGCCCGTGGCTGCAGGCCTTCGCCGATTACGCCTTCGATAAGCGCCAGTTTGGGCCGAAAGAACTCCAGGCGCAGATCAAAGCCGCGGAGGATTTTGGAAGCGATGGCTGGCTGCTCTGGAATCCCAGAAATGTATATTCCGCGGAAGCGATTCGGTCTTTCCGGCGGAGTGAAACGGTGGCTGCGGCGCACAGTGTCGTGAAAGCAGGCGCGGGACAGGAGTAGCACCGCTCGATCTGGATAACTCGTCCGCTACGATGAAGTTATTCCATGAATGTTTCCGATGTTGACCTGAAAAAGACGGTCAACCTGCCCAGTACCCGTTTTTCGATGAAGGCGGACCTGCCGAATTCCGAGCCGAAAACGCTCGCCCGGTGGGAAGAAATTGGTCTATATCATCGCATTCGCGAAGCGCGCGCCGGGCGGTCCCAATATGTGCTGCACGACGGGCCACCGTATGCCAACGGGAACATTCACCTGGGCACGGCATTCAACAAGATCCTGAAAGACTTCATCGTCAAATCGAAGAGCATGGCGGGCTTCGATGCGCCGTATGTGCCCGGCTGGGACTGCCATGGCTTGCCGATCGAATTTAAGGTCGATCAGAAACTGGGGAAACGCAAGGCAACGATGTCGGCCGCAGAAATTCGCGCCGAGTGCCGGACGTATGCCGCGAACTTCGTCAACATTCATCGGACCGAATTCAAGCGTCTGGGCGTGCTGGGGCGGTGGGAAGAACCGTATCTGACGATGAGCGCCGAGTACGAGGCGATCATCGCGCAGGCGTTCGTCGACTTTCTGCACAGCGGATATGTGTATAAGGGTCTGAAACCGGTCCATTGGTGTATCAAGGACCGCACGGCGCTGGCCGAAGCCGAAGTCGAATATGAGAATCACGCGAGTCCGTCGATTTATGTCCGGTTCCCGCTGGTTTCGGATCCGGCGGCGCTGGCTCCCGAGCTGGCTGGCAAGCAAGTTTCGGTCCTGATCTGGACCACCACGCCGTGGACGATTCCAGCGAATCTCGCGATCTGCTTCAACCCGAGGCTCGAGTATGTTGCGGTGGATACACCGCAGGGAGTGACGATTATCGCGGAAGGCTTGCTGCAGCAAGTCTCGGATGCGCTTGGCTGGGACCAGACGGTGGTTGCGCGTTTCCCCGGAACCAGGCTGGAACGGGCCGTTTTCCGGCATCCGTTTATTGACCGCGTTTCAATTGGCTTGCTGGGCGATCACGTCACGCTCGATCAAGGCACCGGGGCAGTCCATACTGCGCCGGGGCATGGACAGGAAGACTTCGTCATCTGCCAGCGGTACGGGATTCCCGTGTATTGCCCCGTGGATGCGGCCGGACGCATTTTTCAGGCGGAAGGCGCGCAGGGGAAGTTGCCTGAGGAACTGCTGGGGAAGACCGTTTGGGACGCTAACCCGATCGTGATCGATCTTCTGCAGAACCAAGGAGCGCTTGCCAGGCAGGACCGGCTCGATCATTCTTATCCGCACTGCTGGCGCTGTCACAATCCGGTGATCTTTCGTGCCACGGAGCAATGGTTCATCGGGATGGATCGCGAGCAGCTTCGCACGCGTGCGCTGGAGGCGATCCAGAAGGTCGAATGGCATCCCGAATGGGGCGAAGAGCGCATTTCGAACATGGTGGCGACGCGTCCGGATTGGTGCATCTCGCGGCAGCGCGTGTGGGGCGTGCCGATCATCGTGTTTTACTGCGAAGGCTGTAGCGAGCCGTTTACCGACAAGCCCGTTCTAGAGAATGTGGTGCAGCAGTTCCGGCAGCATACAGCAGACGTCTGGTATTCGCGCACAACAGAAGAGTTGATGGGGGGCCGCCACACGTGCGGCAAGTGCGGTGGGACCCAGTTCCGCAAAGAGACCGACATTCTCGACGTCTGGTTCGATTCCGGATCGAGCCACCTCGCGGTGCTTACGCCGGAAAACAAGCTGCCGTGGCCTTCCGATTTATATGTGGAAGGCGGCGATCAATACCGGGGCTGGTTCCAGAGCTCCCTTTTGATCGGCGTGGGATTAAAGAATAGCGCGCCGTACCGCGAGTGCGCGACGCACGGCTGGACGCTCGACGCGGAAGGCCGGGCGATGTCGAAATCTCTCGGCAATACGATCGAGCCGGAGGAGATCGTTAAAAAGAGCGGCGCGGATGTTCTGCGGCTGTGGGTCAGCTCGGTGGATTTCACCGAAGATGTGCGGCTCTCCAAAGAAATTCTGGAGCGTCTTTCGGACGCGTACCGCAAGCTGCGGAACACGTTCCGGTATCTGCTGGCAAACACCGGCGATTTCGATCCACTGAGCGACAGTATTCCCGGCAGTGAACTCACAGGCATCGATGCCTGGATTCTGACGCGAGCGGAAGAAGTGACCCGCCGTTGTCTCGCCTGGTACGAAGAGTTCGCGTTTCACAAGGTCTATCGCGCGATTTACGACTTTGCGACGACGGAACTGAGCGCATTGTACTTCGACGTACTTAAGGACCGGCTGTATACAAGCGGGCCGACTTCGCGAGCACGGCGCAGTGCGCAAACCGCGCTTTACCGGTTGAACCTGGCGCTGGCGCGGTTGCTCGCTCCGGTGCTTTCGTTCACGTGCGAAGAGGTCTGGCGGCATAGCAAGACCGGTGCGGCCGCACCGGAGAGCGTGCATCTCGCCTATTTCCCGAAACCGGAAGAGTTGACGGACGGCATCACCGAAGCGCAGCGCGCGGAAGCCGCGGACTGGCAAACCCTGGTTCCGGTGCGGCACCTGGTGCTGAAAGCGCTGGACAATTCGCGGGAAGACCGGGTGATCGGGTCCTCGCTTGAAGCGGCCGTGGTGTTGCAGGCAGGTCCGGAGATCTTTCCGCTGCTCAAAAAATATGAATCTCACCTTCCAGCCTGGTTCATCGTCTCAGAAGTAGAGGTGCATTCCAGTTCTTCCGAGGGCCTGGATGTCGCGGTCGAGCGAGCCCACGGGGATAAATGCGAGCGCTGCTGGAAATTCACGATGGACGTCGGCAGCGACAGCCTCTATCCCACGGTCTGCGCGTCCTGCGCGGCGGTTTTGCGGGAGTTCTACGGGGAATCCGGTGTTTGATCGAAATACAACGGCGGGACGGTATTCGCCGCTGCTTGTCGCGTTGCTGGTGGTCCTGGCGGACCGTATTTCGAAGCTGGCGATTCAGCACTCGATGAGCATGTTCGACGCCGTATCCGTGATTCCGGGCTGGCTGCGGATCATGCACACCGAAAATCCAGGCGCGGCGTTCGGCATGTTCGCGGATGGAAACCCAGTATTGCGAAGTGCCGTCCTAATCGGCGTCTCGGGTCTCGTGATGGTGTTTGTGGGAATGGCTTTATGGAGCCGCGGCAGCACTTTTCAGGCAGCGTGGACGCGTTTCGGGCTGGCGCTGATTTTAGGCGGCGCACTGGGAAACCTTTACGACCGTGTCGTTCACGGCACCGTAACGGATTTCATCGAGGTGTATCACGGCACCTGGTCGTTTCCGGCCTTCAATGTAGCCGATAGCGCGATTACTGTAGGCGCTTGCCTGCTTTTGCTCGATCTGCTGTGGCCGCGCGCCAAGACCGTTCAAGAGCAAGCGAGCGCGATTCAGAAGTAGTACAGAATGCATCCCAAACTCATCAGCATCGGTTCCTTTTACATCCCGACGTATGGCGTGTTGGTCGCGCTTGGGTTCCTGTGCGGCCTCATGATTACGATGCGGCTGGCGCGTCGGGTGGGCCTTTCCGCGGAAAAGATCACCAATTTGGCGGTTTATTGCGCTATTGCGGGAATTGCGGGCGCGAAGCTGTTTATGTTCCTGTTTGACCTGGGTTATTACATCCAAAATCCAGGCCAAATCTTTACGATGGAAACGCTGCAAGCTGCGGGTGTTTTTCACGGCGGATTCATTGTGGCGCTGTTGGTGGCGATCTTCTATATGAAGCGTCAAAAGCTGCCGGCGTGGGGAACGATGGACGTATTTGCTCCCGGTATTGTGATTGGCCAGGCAATCGGACGCATCGGATGCTTCATGGCCGGATGCTGCTGGGGCAAAGAGTGTCACCTGCCTTGGGCAGTCGAATTTCATTCGAATTTCGCCGCGCCGGCGCCATTGAATGTGCCGCTGCATCCCGCGCAGTTATATGAATCCGGAGCGGATTTCCTGATTTTCGGCATTCTCTACCGCCAATTCAAGCGGCAGCACAAAGCCGGGGACATTATCGCGCTGTATTTAATTCTGTATTCGACGGCGCGTTTTATTATCGAATTCTTCCGCGAGCACGAGCAGGCGCTGGTGGGGCCGTTCTCGCTGACACAATGGATTGCGCTGGCGTTATTGGTCGTTGGGATCGCCATGTTCCTCCGTCGGAGGGCGCCTGCGCAGATCGAGACCAGCCCTGGACTAAAGCCCACCGCCGCACGATAAACCTTTGGCTATATAAAAATCTGAGTCGTTGGCCCGGCCTTCTTCGTAATCAGGTGTGAGGGCTGATAAACCGGGTTGCTAGCGAGCTTTCCAGATTACGCGACAGTCTCTGGTACCGAAACGGCCCTGCCGTCCTTTGCCGATACGGTGGAGGAGCATAAAGCGATGGTCTATAGCATCGGGTGGCATTTCCTGCGGGATCATGCGGCCGCGGAAGAGCTGGCGCAGGAAGTCTTTCTTCAGTTGCACCGGAGCTGGGCATCCATGAAGTCTCGGGAGCATATTGTTTCGTGGCTTAGAAGAGTGGCAAGTCATCGCGCGACCGATTTTGCACGGAGAGCCAGGATTCGTGCGGAAACGAGTCTGGAGGAAACCGCCGAGCCGACGGTGCTCGAGCGCGTTCACGATACGTTTCTATCGGCATATCTGGAGCGAATGGTTGCCTCTCTGCCGGAGAAGCAGCGGCTGGTCGTCATCTTGCGATATCAGGAGGACATGGAGGTGGAAGAGATCGCGCGCACGCTTCACATGAAGACGGCAACGGTGAAAACGCAGCTCGCGCGGGCGCTCGATCTGCTGCGCGCCAAGACATCGCGCCGGCTACAAGAAGTCAGGAGTGAGGAGCTATGAACCGGTTCGAAGACGAGCTGAAACGGGCCTTAACCCGGCGGCAGCCATCGGAAGATTTCACTGCACGCGTGCTGGCGGCGGCTCGTCGAGGCGAACCGGAGCAGAAGGATCGCAGAAACGATCGGCGCGCTTGGCTTTGTTGGGCGTTCGCGGTACTGGCAGCGCTGCTGCTCGTGCTTAGCGGAGATGCGGTGTATCAGCATCGTACGCGCATTGTAAAAGGCCATGAGGCTAAGCGCCAGCTTCTGCTGGCAATGCGCATCACAGGAAAAGAGTTACAACAGGTCCGATGGCACGTGCGAAAAATTAGTACGCCGGAGATCGTGGCGCAATGAGACTGATTTCCTTCAAGATTGCTTTAGGGCTCGCCCTGATTCTGCCCGCCTGGGGCTCGGACGACATCAAGTTTCCAGCCAATTTGGACCGGCTCGCGGAGCGGGCGAAGGAGTCTGTGGATGTGACGCTCGATTCCTCCATGCTGCAGCTCGCCAGCGGCTTTCTATCCAACGATCCGGACGACCGGCAGGTGAAGAAGCTTGTCTCCAAGCTGAAAGGCATCTACGTGCGCAGCTTTGAATTCGATAAAGAGGGCCAGTATTCGATGAGCGACGTCCAAGCCATCCGTTCCCAGCTCAAAGCGCCGGGCTGGTCGCGAATCGTGGGTGTACGATCCACCAAAGGCGAGAACTCGGAGGTGTATCTGAAGAAAACCGGTAATGAGATCGACGGGCTGGTTGTCATCGACGCTGAACCAAAGGAGCTGACGCTGGTGCACATTGACGGGCCCATCAATCCGGAGGAGCTGAACGAACTCAGTGGTCACATGGGCATCCCGAAGCTCGGTAAATCCGGACCGGAGAAGCGCTCTAAGGAGGAACAGTGAACCATGCGGCAGATCGGAATTCTCTGTTTGGCTTTGGCGCTTCTGCCCTTCTGCGCCCCAGCAAGCGATTTTGACTGGCTGGTGCGTGAATTCTCCCGGGAAAGCGGCGCCAGGCAAGTACATATTCCTTTTTTTGGTTTGGCGCGCTTCGCGGTTGCGGTTGCCCACCCCGCCGGAACCAGCGGATTGAAACTCGCTATCTTCGAGCGCTGCGATCTGGAAGCGCCCCGCTTCACCACCCTCGTCGACACCAGCGTGGGACCCTCCTGGAAGCCGATGATCCGTGTGCGATCGAGAAACAGCGAATCGACCAATATCTATGAACGGCAATCCGGGAGAGAGCTGGAGCTGTTGATCACGTCTCTGGAGCGTGAAGAAGCAACGTTTGTTCAGGTGCGCATCCAGCCCCAGGCGTTGATGCGCTTTGTTGATGAGCACAGTGAAAAGCGCCGGTAGCCGGTTGAATACGCGGGAGGCAAATACACCCTTGCGGCGAATTGCTATATCTTTTGTGCCGGCTCTCCTGGTAGCCGGGTCGTTATCGGCGCAAACACCGGATGTCGATCAGATCATGTCGCAGGCGGCAGCACATCAGGATGAAGCGGAACAGCTACGCGCAAAGTACACATATACGCAAAAAGTCCGGATTCGAGCGTTGCGCGGAACCGGTCGGCTTTCCCGCGAAGAGTATTGCGTCTACAACGTAGTGCCCACGGATAAAAACACCAAGAAAGAGTTGGTGCAGTTCAAAGGCCGATATGAAAACAAGGGCCAAATTGTTGAGTACAGCAGGCCGGGCGAACAGATACGAGACAAGAAGATCGATATTGATGCAGGCCTTTTGCCGGCGCTGCGTGACGGTCTCATCAACGATAAGGATTCGAGAGACGGGCTGGCAAAAGACCTTTTTCCGCTCATTAGCGCTGAGGAGAAGAAGTATCAGTACAAGCTCGAAGGAGAAGAGATGTACAGAGGCAGGGCGGTTTACCGAATCACATTTCGACCCAAAAAGGAGTTCGAGGGCTTCGACGATGAAAAAACTGTGTGGGCCGGTGAAGCGCTGGTGGACAAAGCGGAGATTCAACCGGTCTCTGTGGCGACGCACATGGCCAAAGGTCTGCCGTTCCTGGTGAAGACCGTGTTGGGAACCAACGTGCATCAATTAGGTTTTGCGGTAAGTTATGCACGTCTCGCCAAGGAGGTCTATTTCCCGGTGAGCTACGGCGGCGAGTTCTATGTTAAAGCGCTGTTCCTTTACAAACGTACGTTCACAATCTCGTTGGAGAATGCCGACTTTCGCCGGGGCGAGGCGGACAGCAAGATTATATTCGGGCAGGCGCTCTCAGCGACCGATAGGTGAATTCCCATTCAATAAGAATTCCATCCGCTACTTCGGGACATCAATCGCCTTCCCGCTCTTCACCGATTGCTGCGCGAGATCGATCAGTTCATGGCTATGGCATTGGCTGCCGGGCCTTTCTTAGTGCCACGGCACCGTCCTATGATGGCTAGCATCCCTAGACCCTCGCCAAGCCCCCGAAAGATTGAGGAGGCCAGCGGCCCTTTCAGGGCAGGTACACCCGGGTACTGCGGACGATTGGAAGGCGAAGGGGACCGGCCGCTTTCATTGCAAATTTTCGGGGAGAAGCGGACTAATATCGATTGGCTTGCCGCAGTAGATCTCTCCGCTGGATAGCAGGCGTTCGCGGGCCGCTGCGCGCTCGGGGTCCTCGCTGTTTGGAATAGGAGAACCCAAGCGGTCCCGGCGTCTCGTATCGCATTCCGGTGACGCGCCCACGTCCCAGGTGAGTAGTTGTCCGCCAACCAGGGCAATGCCGCGGATCAGGTGCAGAGATGCGCGCTCGGAAGCCTCTTTCTTCTGTTCAGCCGCGAGCTGCTCTGCCCTCTTCTGCTCCATCACCGCTGCTTTCGCGTGCCAGAATTGCGACTTGGCGGCATCCATCGGTAACTCGCCGTCATCGAACATTTCGGCGATGCTTCTGGCCGCATACGCATCGCCTCCCGCCGTTGCTCGCTCATACCATGTAAACGCCCAGTTCGCGTTCTTACTCGTGCCAAGCCCTTTACGGGCGAGGTCGCCCATTCCGCTGCGGGACCGTGCATCGCCGAAACTGTCGCCGACATGGTACCAGCAGGCCGCGAGATTGTAACTGCCCGCGTCAGCCGCCATCTTCCCTCTGACGTAAGCCCATTGCGGTTTCACACGGAGAGGATTTTGCGGACTACAAGGGACGTCGTTCAAGCGCGGCGCGGTTATGCGCTGAAATGCAGGCTTGCCTTCGATACTGAAATGATCGGGGTCCAGGACGGTGAGCGTCACAGGCACCCAGTTCGCAGTTACTTCGGCGCCAGTTGAAGATTGGGGTGAGTTCAATGCCTGGACGAGCCCGAATAGACCGACTTCGGCCCATTCGACATGACTCGCCTGTTTATCCGGATCGTAAGTGCCACGCAAGAATGGCAGCCCTATCGGTGATAACTCGAGGCTTAGCCGGACCGCATGGATTGCGTTGTCTTTTTGCACGATCCGAATGGCCTCCGGAAGCATGGGCGTGGTGAAATATGCCTCCCAATCCCCGTTCAGGTCGAAATTCTGCCAGCCGCCGAATCGGATCAGGGCTTGCCTGCCGTTCTCGTTTCCGAGCGCAGCCGATTTCCGGTACCAAAGCTCAGCCTGCTTCATATCTTTCGGAAGCCCGGGCATGCCCATCTCGTAGCCGACCGCAAGCACGTTCATTGCGTCGGTTTCACCAAGCTCGGCCGCTTTCCTGAACCAACGGAACGCCTCGGGATAGTTTAGGGGGATTCCCGATCTGCCCAGATACATCTTGCCGATGTTGTTCATGGCGTACATATCACCGAGCGCGGCCGCTTTCTGGTACCACTGCATGGCTTGCGTTGGGTCTTGCGGAACCCCGTCGCCGTTTTCATATAGGATGCCTAGCTTATTCATGCCCGCAGGGCCGCCGGCGTCAGCGGACTTGTGAAACCAGTACAAAGCTTGTTTCATATCTTTTGGTACGCCATCGCCGGCCGCATATTCTCCGCCTAAGTAAGCCATGCCTTCGAGATCGCCTGCTTCTGCGGCTTTGCGATACCAGCTCACTGCCTGGGTATAATCGCGGTTCACGCCGTAACCCATGTCGTAGCAGTAGCCAACGCGAGTCATCGCGTGAGCGTTGCCCGCTTGCGCCGCTTCCCGATAGAGCGGTAACGCTTCGCGGTACTCGCGCGCGTCATACAACCGGTCTGCTCTTTTCACCGCTGTTGAGATGTCTTGGCCAGTTGAGGAACCGGCCAGAAGGACAAGCATCGTGATTAGCGCGCGCATAGCCGGATACGCTTTCCGATAACGCAAATTACGCCCAGACCAACCGCGAGCAGTGCTACAGATCCGGGTTCCGGGGTCGTAGGGGGCGGTGGTGCTAGCGGCGTGTCCTGGCCCCACACAATGTAGGAACCGGCCGGCGAACCAGCGGCGAAATCGCTCGTGAAATACGGATTGTAGTCAAATACGCCGGAAGACGAATAAGCCGTAAATTCGCTCGAGTCCACGCTGAAGGCGCCCGGCGCGTGTACGCTCACACAACCCATTCCGTCTGCGAGACACGAGCTTCCTGAGCTTGCGCCGCTAATCCCGCCGCCGAATGACCCAATCACACTTCTGAACCCAAGCTCGCTAGTGAGTCCCGTAGCAAGCGTGTACAATCCTTCAACGGTGATCGTATCCGCAGCGGCCGATGCTCCGCCACTCCCATTGCCCTCATAAAGCACTTCGAAAGCGTGGTTAACTGCGCCGGCCACCGCACCGGACGAGTTTGTCGCACTAAAATTCCCGAACACCCGATAAACGTCGTTGTTTGCTAAGGTTAGCGTGTAATCGAAGTTTTGTGTATCCGTTCCGCCGATGGCTAGCACCGATGGAGGACAACTCCCCGCAACGCACGCGCCGTTTACGGTGACTCCAATGGGCGCGGCGCTAACTGCCGCGGCGAAAGTAAGAACTACAACCGAGAGAAAGAACAAACGCATTTGTTGTACCTCCTCGAGTACATAAACCTATGCGTAGAAACTGAGCCGCTTTGCCCCGAAAAATTGAAGGACGCCGCGGCTCTTTCAGGGGCAGGTGCAACCTAAATTTGCGCAGATTCAGATAGCGATGACCATCGGCTTTGGTGTATATCTGGATCTCTCATGAGTTGGCCGCTGGAGCCTCTGCCGTTGGCAATTTTCTGCGCCCTCGCCGCCGCCCCGGCGCTCTGCCAGCAGTACCCGTTTCTTCCGGTACCCGGTTCCCCGAAGAATGCCTTAGGGCTTTTCCAAGATTCGCAGGGCCGCATCTGGGCCGGCGGCCAACAGCCTGCCTGCTTCGATGGCGCCAATTGGTTTTTTCTGTCCGACTACGGTCTGCCGCCTGCCTTTGTTTACCAGTTCAGTCAGGACCCTGGCGGCACCATCTGGGTTGCTTCGGGACGCGGGATTTATCGGTTCGCTAACGGCCGCTTTGAGGAGGTAATAGAGGGACATGCCGACGGCATTTTGGCCGTCGCTCCGGACTTGGCAATCGCGACGATGCAAGACTCGGAAACTCGCCTGCCTGGAGCGATTCGTATCCAGCGTGAGGAAAGCAAATGGAAAGCCGAGTTCGTCATGAGGCTACATTTTTCCGGACATCTGGCAATTAGCCCTGACCGCATGCTCTTGATGCCCATGACCACGACAAGCTGGGCTGAACTGCCGCTGAAGACTATTCTGAATTGGCGGCGGGGTGTGATGCTGAGTCCGATGATCCGAGGTTCACCCGGCGAGTCTCTTGCCGGAGTGGCCCCCATGGGTATCCTTCGCGATCATTCCGGCTGCACCTGGCTCGGCACCCCCGCCAAGGTCTATTACGATTGCGGCGCCGGCGTTCGCCAGGCCGCGGTACCGGCTCTGTTTGCTCAATACCCGATGCGTGAGGGTCCGGACGGAAACATGCTTTTGCTCGGAAATGACCTGCTGGCTGTTGGGCGGCCGGGATCCTTTCGCATTGTCACCGCAGCGAACGGACTTCCCTCGCTGAGCGACGCCCTGCGCGCCGCAGACGGAACAATCTGGTTGAGTACCTCCCAAGGACTCTACCGGTTCGCGACTCCATTCGGGATCGAATATTGGACCGGTCGCGATGGCATCTCCGGTCCGGTATGGGCAACGACGCGAATCGGAAGACGGATGTACGTGAACGCAGGCCGCCAGATCTTAGTCTTGAATAAGCAGCGAGGCAAATGGACCGAGTTAGCGTCAATACCGGATGGGACCCGAAGTCTGTTGGCCACCCAAGATGGAAGATTGTTCGCTGGCCTTCTTAACGGAAACGCGATCCAATTGAGCGCGTCGGGTCACGTCATTGCCAGAACCGAGGGTGGCAAGTTCAAAGGCATCATCCGCCTTGCAGAAGCGGGTGCAAACGAGGTCTGGCTCGGCGGAAATAACGTCTTAACCCGGATCAAACGGCGCGGCGGTTTACTCATCTCCGACGAGCGCCCGATTCCGACCGGCCCGGTGGGGGCCTCGCTCAGAATCAAATATGAGGATCGAACCAGAAAACTATTTGCTTGTTTTTCAGACGCCCTGATAGTTCGCGGCGAACATGACAACTGGAAACGATACACTGCGCAAGATGGTCTCAGAGGGAACGGCTGCTGGTCGGTTGCTCCCCTCGCCAATGGAGACATTTGGTATCTCTATCATTCGCTCTCCGCCATCGCATTGATCAGGCCCGGCGCGGGAGGCCGCATCTCGGTCCGCAATTTCAATTTTCCAGAGACTGCCAGCGGCGACACTCTCGACGCAGACCGGGCCGGCCGTCTCTGGCGCTCCTGGGAATCGGGAATTTATGTTGCTACTCCCGGCCAGGCGCAGGCTGGAGAATGGCTTCTTCTTAACGAATCCGACGGGTTCCCCACCGACTCCATTGAAACGGGCAGTTTGTTCACCGACACAGATGGAACTTTATGGTGGGGCGCGGAAAACAACTTGGTGCACATGATCCCGCCGCCCGATCTCGTGACGCCGCGCTTCGCTCCGCAAGTGTTTGTGTCGGCCTTCTCTTGGAACGGCGAACGTCCAAAGCTCGCGGAGGCCGTCGGAGAGTTGCCCCATGGATCGAACGTCATTGCGCATATTGGCTCGCTCCAGTTCGATCGCGGCAATGCATTGCGCTTCCGATATCGCGTGCTGCCCGCTCAAAGCTCCTGGCGTGAAACCAGGAGCGCCGATGTTGTGCTGGGGGCGCTCTCCACCGGACAGCATACGCTTGAAGTGCAAGGCCGCATCTTTACGGGTCCATGGTCGGCTATCGCCGGACGGAGCTTTTCAGTTCCGCGTCCCTTCTGGCTCGCGCGGCAGGCAGTTTTGCTGTACGCCGGGAGCGTAGCAACTCTCGCCTGGGCAATGTTTGCTCTTTACCTTAGACGACGAGCAGTAGAAGCGCAGGTCTTGCCGGATTTGGCGCCATGGCGCACCGGCGCGCTGGCCTCGGATGTTCACGAAATTACAGGGGCCCTTCTCGATTCGCGCTTCGAGGTAGGCAACTTGCTTGCCCGAGGCGGCTTCGCGAACGTCATGGAGGGCTATGATCGCCGGCAGAAACGGCCCTGTGCGATCAAAGTTTTTCGAACCGAGGTCAGGGATACGGCTTTCATCGCGCGGAGCTTCGACCACGAAGTAGCCGCTCTCGAAATGGTTCGCCATCCGAATGTGGTTCCAATTTATGCTTGGGGGCGAGCATCTTCGGGCGCTCCGTTCCTGGTGATGGAATTCGTGGAAGGCCGGAGCCTCCGCGAAGTCCTGAACCAGGGCGCGCTGCCGCCACGGCGTGTCGCGCGCTTTTTAAAGCAGCTCGCCGGCGCCCTCGATGCCATTCATGCTCGTGGAATCTGCCACCGCGATGTAAAGCCCGAAAACGTAATTGTTCGATGGGCCGGTTGCGAGCGTGAACAGTGTGTGCTGATCGATTTTTCAATCGCCATCATTAAAGACGCCGACGAGACCCTGCACGGTCTTTCGCGAGCCGCCGGAACCTTCGACTATATGGCACCCGAACAGGCCATCGGACACGCGCAGCCTTCGAGCGACGTGTATAGCTTGGCCAGAGTCCTGATCGAAATGCTCACCGGACACAGGTTGCGCGAACTCCTCCCCGGCGCCGCCTTGGATCTTTCAACTCAAATACGCGGTCTGATGGGGAGTTTCCCCTTCAACCTATCGCAAGAATCGATCGACATGATCGCTACCTCTCTGGAATTCGATCCGGCGCGCAGGCCCGTGAATGTCTGCGGCTTTGCCGCGCCGCTGCTGCGCGACCTGGAATCAGACCGGGCGAAGATTGCGCTTTAACCATTTCAAACCCTTTTCCCACCGCAATCGCACTTGCTTCGTTGTGAGTCTCATCTCCCGTGCAATCTCCTCCAGAGTGAAGCCGCTGAAGTAATGCATGTCCACGACGCGTGCACAGTCCGGATACTTGGCATCGAGACGCTCCATCAGAAGGCCGATTTCGACGATGGTCGCTGCGTCCCGATCTGCTGCTATCGGGAAACGTGCCGAATCCTCTAGGGAACAAGGCGCTTCTCCGCCGCCGCGGCGCAAAGCTAATCTTCGCCGCGCCAAGTCCACCAAAATGCGGCGCATGGCTAAACTCGCCAGCGCGAAAAAATGTCCCCGGTCATGGATTTGCCAGCCGCCCTTTGAAAGATTGTTTACCCAGAGTTCATGGATGAGTTCAGTCTTGGAGAGCGGCGCGATTGAATGCTCGCGTTTTAGCTCGCGGGCTGCAATTTCACGGAGCGTGGGCAAGAGTTCATGAAGCAACGATTCGGTGATGGCCGAATTGCCCTCCATGAACAATTGCAGTCTTTCGGTAAGAGAAGTACCATCCGCCATTCGCGCCACGCCTTAGGCCGGCAATGTTCAAAGCTCATTTCAGTTTCTCAGAAAACCGGCGCTAAGCCGCGCTACTTCGGCAGTTCCACAGCCTTCCCGCTTTTCACCGATTGCTGCGCGAGATCGATGAGGTAATTCACGTCCAGATTGATCGCGAGCGCCGTCAGCCCCTCAATGGGCTTATTCTGCCGCATGCACGAAACCATGTAAGTCACCGGCTCGGTTTGATCTTCGGGCAGCGGCGTGAGCGGCAGTTGCTGCGGCTGATTTCTTCCCTGCCGCAATTCAACCCCGCGCTGATTCATGTGGAGGCTTCCGGGCGTTGTTCCATCGGGGCGCCCGAACACTTCCAGATCCTGCATACTGCGCGGCAGGTCCCAGCTTCCCTCGAAAATGCCGACGCCATTGGGATACGTCAGGACAATGGTGGCGTTATCTTCTACCTTCGGGAAACGCTCCGGACGCAAGTGGTTTACAGTCGCATACACTTTCTGCGGCATCCCCATATACCAAAGGCTCCAGAGCATGTTGTAGCAGCCGAAATCCATCAGCGCGCCGCCGCCGTTTTTGACCGGATCGGTCAGCCATTGAAAGAAAACCTGGTTGCGAACTCCTTCCGAAGAGGGGCCGCCGTGCCCGACGATGCCATGCAACCGGTACATGGTGCCGACCTCGCCCCGTTGGACAGCGGCTCTCGCGACGTAGTTGGCGGGCCACCAGGCCATCTGGTAATTGGTCATGATCTGGATGTTGTACTTGTGCGCCAGATCGCTGATCTGCTTGGCATCGTCATAGGTGCTCGCAAGCGGCTTTTCAAAGATGAGATTGATGTGACGCGGCGCGCAGGCTTTGGCGATTTCGAGATGCCGGTTGTTTTCTACGAAGGACCAAACGATATCGGGCTTGGTCTGGTCGAGCATCTGGGTGTAATCGGGGTAAAACAGTCCCATGCCGATTCCTAAACGGTTGGCCTCCTGCACAAGCTGCGGATTCGGCTCGGCTACACCCACCAAGGTGACGGCCTTGTTCTGCAGGATGGAGTGCAGATGCCCCCACACGTGAGCATGAACCAGACCGATGATGGCGATTTTGTAGGGGGCCGGCTGCTGCGCATGGAGCTGGGTGCACAGCAGAATCAGGAAGAGAATTTTTCGCATCCGATCAGATCATATCGGATGACCGAAATCGTACTGGCGGTTTCGGAAGCGAATTATTACGAGTTGTGTGTGACGGGCTCGCGGAACAAATGGTAGAGTAAGAAACCTAAAGTTTGGGGGAAGGCAACCGTGACTCTCACGAATTACGGGACGCGGCGAGACTGGGGAATTCCCTGCACTCTGCCGCTTTTCTTGTTTGTTTTCTCGATTACAGCTCCGGCTGCGCATACCATGTCGCCGGCGGACCTGCATAGGGATGTCGCCCAGCGGGAATCCTCGGGGGACTTGGCAGGCGCTCGATCGCTCCTGCAAAACGAAGCCCAGGTACCGGGAAATACTGCCGCGGCCGAGGCTTTGGCGGAATTCCTGGACCGCCACGGGGACCCGGGCTGCCGCGAGGCCTACCTGAAATGGGCACAGGAGGAAACTGACCCGGCGAAACGCCAGCTCGCTTTGAAGCAGGTGGTCCTGATGGACTTCGTCGGCGGGAAGAATGCCGACTTGGCGGGGGATCTGGACCGCTACCGGGCGGCGGGTGGGACGGATTTAAAGTTGCCTGGGAGAGCCTCGAAAGGCTCCATTTTTTCGACCATTACTATTCCCGGGCCGCTGTCTTCGTTTGCGCGGATGGCGGCGTTATCGCCCGACCTCGCTCCGGAGGAGCTTTTACCGGCACTGGCGCGGAACGTGGTCACGAATGGATATGAAGCGTCTGGAAACGAAGTCCTCCAACAGACCGAATACCTGAAGCTGGTGATCCGGTACGTGAGCCAGGCAAGGGAACTGCAAGCCATGGCAGGGCAGGGCCGGAAAATCGTCATTCCGACCTGCGACAGCGAAGAGACCGGAAATCTCTTGAAGATTCTCGGGTACCGGATGCGCGGCTCATGCGGAAGCGATCTGGTGCTCGAAACCGTGAACCCCACCCGCGCGTTTGTGACTGTGGATTCCGGGTTTCCGCTGACCCAGCTCGAGCAGGATCTGCGCGCCGATCATAAGTTCGAGCTCCCGTATGCGCCCACCCCCATTCCGGTTCTGTATAACGCTGGCTACTGGCTGAGCGCGCTCGGAAAGAATAGTCAGCAAACGGATTTCATCGACGCGTTCATGTCGGATCCCTCGTTATGCCGGCTGTATTTGGGTCTGTCGCACGTAGACCGCGCTACGGCCGAAGCGCTCCGGAAGCAGGCTCCAGCGGCCAAACTGCGCATTTACGCGCATGTGCTCGATTTCTTCGGCAATATGTTTCAAATTCGAAACGGCGTAGCAGTCGTTCCGGGTTCGCCCAAAGCTTGGGGATCTCTTGTTGGAGCCTCGCCCAATAATCCAGGCGCATTTTTTGAAAAGCTGATCGCGACCGACGACGGTTGGATGGCGAGTTACTTCGATGCGTTATCGCGCCTGAGCGGACCGACGGCGCAATATTTGACACAGCCCGAGCATATGAAGCGCTTCTACGAGGCGTTGCGGGGGAAGATCACAAGCCCAGGTCCTGCGCGCCCGGTGTTCCGTTCGAGTACCGAATTGCTCCTGTTGACCACCTCCTTGCGCATCGACGCAAACAGCCAACCCCGAGTTCCCGGAAATTTAGAAGTGTGGCGGAGTCTGTTTATACATCATCCGCACGGGAAGTACGACGGCAAGCTGACGAAGTCCGCAAATTCCTGGCGCACCAATGAAGACGTGCTGGAAGCGCTGTTTGCGCTCAGCAGAAAGACGGTGGAAAACGAGCCGCTGCGGATTTTTCTTGCGTTGAACGACATTGATCGTGACCGCGCAAAGCCGATCTCGCCGGAGCTGGCGTCGCGGCTGGTCAACGGCTATCGCCGGTTCGGCGCGCAGTATGTGATTTTCGCGGATGAGCCGAGCTTGAGCGAGGAATCGATTGGACATTATCTCGATCTTTGTTCGCAGCTTCTCTCCATGCACGATGTTCTGCTGCGCGCGGACACGCTGGGGACAGCGCAATCGCTGGTGGAATTGTGGCGCATTCTATGCCGCCAGAATTCGATTCCCACAGAGCGGCGCGATGCGACGTTTGCGAAGTTGATTGCGCCGTTCAGCGGAGTCAAGCAGGAAACGGAGTTGTTCCATGCAGGGCGATCCGGCGTGGAAACGCTGCTGGCCGGCGCGGGCGTACAGGATGCGAGTTCGCCCCAGGAGGCGTTGACGGAACTGTTGGTTGGTAAAGTGCGAGTCACGGAAGGGTCTGCGCCATCGCCGGCCGCGAATTTCGTACGCATTTTCGACGAGCAGCGGTTGATTCCGTTGGATGCCCTCTTCGCCGTAGCCGATCACGCTGGCAAAGGCGGCGTTCCGCAGAAAACCGTGAAGCTGATCAATGAGCAGCTCGACAGGTTGGAAGAAACAGAATCGCTGCGGGGAACGCTATCGCCAGCCGAGAAGAGCACGTTTGCGGTGGGTTATTGGAGCGAGCGGCACATTGAGCAAGAACGAAAATTCAATCTTGCAAGCGCGCTGAAAGGGACCGACAAGAAAGATGTTCGCGCGTCTCTCGCACCATTTTTGCGCGACAGCCTGGTCGGGATTCTTTACAGCTACTATGCTCCCGATGGGGCTCAACTGCTGATGACGAATCCGCTGTTCGTGCGGCATCACGATTTCATCGGTCCGGAGGGAGCTCCGGCGGAATGGCGTGATACGGAAGTGGCGGGTACCGGCTGGCCGGAGAGTTCAGGAGGACGGCTGATCGGATCGCTGGTTTCGTTGCCGTACGCGATCGCGGAAGCGGAGCAAAATTTCCTGACGCCGCGGCGCGAACAGGCCCTGATCTGGGCGGACCTGGTTCCGCAGATGATTGTGGATGTGACTGTGAATCGCTGGCGGAATGTAACGGCGGAACAACTCCGCTGGGTTGCGCTTCATTTGGAGCGCGGCCGTACGCTTCTGGCGGCAGCGGCTTTAGATCCGGCGGCGACGGGCCCGGTGCTGGATGCAATTGGGCGCCACACGACGCCGGAACGGGTGGAATCGGTAGCCGAGCACTTACGGGCGGGCGATTTCGCCTATGCCATGGGACAAATTCCAACGTCGGTGCTGTACGCGATCGCCTCGGATCCGCAATTGAAGGACGTCTCGCCGGATATGGCCTCCTCCGAGATTGCGACGCTTGCGCAGAAAGGGGAACCGGATCTCACGCCGGCTGCTATCGCTCGGGCTTTTGGGACGCCGAAGCCAACGCTGACGCATTCGTATCAACCGGGGCTGTTATATCTGCGCACGTTTCCGGCCCTGATGGGATATTCAAGCCGCATTCTGGCCGAGAGCTGGGAATCGAACAACTTGTACTACGCCGCGCTCGCCGATCGAGCGGGCATCCCAGTGAACTTGCTGGATGCATATGTTCCTGAGTGGAACCGGTCCGCGATCGAGAACATCTTCGCCACGCATCTGGAGGACTGGCCGGCGATCCTTCGCTCCCTGCAAACGGTGGCCAATAATGTCCAACCGTACGGGACGCAAATGGCGGCTGCGAACAATTCGGAAAATTAGGAGGGCGCTATGACGACAGGTTTGCGCATCGCTGGCATCACGACCATTGCAAGCTTAGCCGCCGCATTCTGGTTGCATGCCCAGGACCAGACCACTTTCCACGTGAAGGTGGATATGGTGGTCCTCGGGTTTTCGGTGACGGACCAGAAGGGCAAGTACGTGAATGGTCTGAAGCCCAAAGACTTCAAAGTATACGAAGACGACATTCCGCAGAAGCTGGCGACCTTCATGGAGGGGAACCACGCGCCGCTGCAGGTGATGGATAACGGAGACACCCGCCCGCTGCATGTGGAGACCGTGGCGGCTCGCGCGGATGGCGCGCCACCCGATCCCAACCAGGTGAACTTGCGGGCTGACACGATGGGCACGAACGTGTTCGTGCTGTTCGACACGAGCAATTACATGTACCGCGGATTCGTGTATGCGTCGGATGCGATTGCAGACTTCATTCGCGGACTGGACCGGGCGGATTCGGTGGCGGTCTATACGTATAGCCGCAATTTGAATCGCGCCGTGGAGTTGAACCGGGATCGCACGAACGCGATCGCGGGATTGCGCAAAGCAGTGGCGGGCGACGATTCAGCGTTGTACAACTGCCTGCTGCTGACGCTGCGCGATGCAGCGAGAGTGCCTGGACGCAAAGTGGTGATCGTGTTTTCAAATGGGCCGGATAACGCGAGCGTGGTGGCACCGGACGATGTACGAGCAGTCGCTGAGGATGAAGGGATTCCGATCTATGTGATCTCGACCAGCGAAGTCAATAAAGACCCGATTTCGAGCGCGATTTTCAAGCGCATTTCGACAACAACCGGGGGTAAGAACTACTTCGCGAAAACCTGGCAGAAACAGGTGGAGGCGTTCGAGAACATCCGCGAGGACCTGGGGAATAGCTACACGGTCACGTACTATCCGCAGCCCAATCCGAATGAAGGTTTCCGGCGCATTCGGGTGGAATTAACGTCGGATGCGATGAAGAAGTACAAAGTGCGTGCCAGACCGGGTTATCGGCCGCAGCGAGGGTTTTAAGATTCAAGGCCAGGCTCGGCCTTACAATGGAAACGCGATGGCAGAGCCTGTGATTGTCAGCGACACCGATGTTATGAACGGAACACCATGCTTTCGCGGCACGCGCGTTCCGTTTCAGAACCTCATTGATTATCTCGAAGGTGGTCACTCTTTGGGGGAGTTCCTAAAGCAGTTTCCAACAGTGACGCGTGAAATGGCTATACAGGCACTTGAGGAAGCAAAGGATTCGCTGTTGGCCAAGATTGCATGAAGCTTTTGCTGGATGAGTGCTTGCCACTCGATTTCCGGCACAGCTTTTCAAGCTATGAAGTCCACACTGTTCAGTGGGCCGGTTTCAAAGGCAAGAAGAACAGTGATTTGCTGCGAACTGCCGAAGACACGGGATACGATGTGCTCTTGACTGTGGATCGCGGAATACCTCATCAATCGAAGCCGTCAAGCCGGAGACTCTCTATCATTTTGGTCCGTTCACGAACCAATCAATTGGAGGATTTGCTGCCTCTGGTGAGCGCGCTCACAGAAGCGCTGGCTGCCATCAAGCCTGGCAGATTGTTGCAGTTCCGGTTTCCGTCGAAGTCGAGCAGAGGTCAGGTTAGGCTGAGGTGTGCAGAAGAAGCGCAAGGTTAACAGGAAATGGTGGCGAAATTGATGTTAATAACGGCTCACGTACGCTGAAGAGATGCGGGGATTCTGGTGCGCGATCTTCTGCACGATTATCTTCCTGCCTACAGCAGATGCTCGACTGGAGCCGCCCGTGCGTCCTGGTCCTTCTACGGCACTTGCCGACTATAAGAAAGCGGCACGTGCGGCATTCGAACCTTTGGGAATCCGACAAATCACGATTCTTCACACCCGGGATCGAAAATTCGCCGATTCCGAAGAGTTCATCGCGCCGCTAAGGAACGCGAACTGCGTCTGGATACCGTGAGGCAGGCTCAATCTCCTGAGAGAAGCGTACAGCGGAACACTGCTTCAACAGGCCTTGCGCATCGTGTTGAAGCGAGGCGGCGTTATTGCCGGCGATTCAGCCGGCGCATTCATTCTCAGCCAGATACTAGTGAGCCGGAATGAGTCGGGCAAGAAGGCAACAATTGAAGGCGATGGGTTTGGTTTATTACGAGACGTTTTACTCAACGTCCATGCGAATCGATTTCGACCGAGGGCCGAAGACAGCCTGGCTAAGTTCGCATCTGACCATCCCGTGTCTGGCTATCGCCAAGTGATCGCTACTATCTTCGGAGGAAAGTTCTCCTCTTGCGCCTAAAAAGGGCGGCGGCAGCCAAGATTGGCTGGCCTCACGATGCGGAATCGGCCCAAAATCGCAAGTTTCCGGGTTTTTACCGTCTATAAAAAAAGAGATTTTCAAGATCCACGCTTTACCGCTAAACCTGCGTAGGCCTGGCAGACGGGCATGAGCTGTATCACATTGATATTTACGTGCGCCGGACGCGTTGCGACCCAATGTACCGCGTCCGCGATATCTTCAGGCATTAACGGCTGCGTGCCTTCATAGACGGCGGCGGCTTTTTTCTTATCGCCTTTGAAACGGACTTCCGAAAATTCGGTGCCGCCGACAAGCCCGGGTTGAATGTCCGTAACGCGTATGGCGGTGCCCAACAGATCCGCGCGCAGGTTGTTGCTGAATTGGTGGACGAAGGCTTTGCAGGCGCCGTAGACGTTTCCGCCAGGGTAAGGCCATTCGCCCGCAGTCGAACCCATATTGACGATGTGACCGCGGTTGCGTTCGACCATGCCGGTTAACAGAAGCCGCGTGCAATACACCAAACCTTTGACGTTGCTATCAATCATGGCGTCCCAGTCGTCCAGGTTGGTGTTCTGAGCCGGGTCCAGGCCGATGGCGCCGCCAGCGTTGTTTACAAGCACATCGACCTCGGCAAAAGCGGCAGGCAGGCTGGCGATGGCCTGTTCTACTTGTTTGCGGCAGCCGACGTCGAAGCCCAGCGGGAAGAATTTTTCGCCCAGCTCATTGGCAAGTTCATCGAGCCGCTCTTTGCGGCGTCCGGTTCCGATAATTTTTGCGCCATCGGCGGCGAATCTTCTGGCGATGGCCTGCCCGAAACCTGCGGTAGCTCCAGTGACGAAAACGATCATGCTTTCAGAATAGACGTGAGCGCGCCCCTCGCTTACGCTCAGGGTTCTGTAGCTGCCTTGGGAGGCTATGTTAGCCTGAGATGGTTCTCGCGCGAACACGCTAAGCCTGCTTTTTGCGGGCCGCTACGACCCTTTTGCCATGTCGCTGCAAGTATTTTTGCAAGCTCAAATGCTCGGCGCCGAAGAGTTCCTGGAAGCCCAGCCGGCTAATGTCCAGAACGACGCGCTCGATTTGATGGGACGTTGTGCATGGCTCGGTCTGATTACCGAAGTTCTGCCGAGAGCGCTGCTGGCGGAACTGAAGCTGTCTCGCATGCTGCTGGGTTCGAGCAGCGCGGAACAGTTTCTATTAGTGCTGGCGGAAGAAGACATTCCGCGGGCCGAAGAATTCCTGAAGAATGCGGCGTATGCGATTGCAGAGATTTCGGGCGATACGCTGCGGCTGGTGTGGGCCACCACCGAAAATCTTGGCGCATGGCCGGTTGCGCGGAAACGGTTAGACGACGCGCTGCAAGTAAGGCTATCGGCGCCGCTCGCCGACGTTGCCGCTCCAGCAGATTTTTTCGGTCCGGGTGAAGACCGGCCGGAGAGCGCCGGCGACGGGTATTTTGAATCCTTTGGACAGTCGCTGCCCGTCATGTCGAGCGTCGCCTGGTCGCCGGAAAACCCTGCCCGCTTGAGTTCGGGCGGCGGCAAGTACACGTGGAGTCTGCGTGAGCAATCGGGCTTCGACGAGGACGGAATTTTGTTTCCGCGGCGTTTCGCCATGGACGAATCGGGATTACAACCCAGTTCCCTTCGCGAGCTAGCCGGGCGGGCTGAGGGAACGCCACGCTGGGGTATTCTGCGCGGCGATGTGGATCACTTCGATGTGCAGTTGCGGCGCGTGAACACGATCGAAGAACATATTCATCTTTCGGTGCTGTTCAAGGAGTTCTTCGCGGGCGAACTTTCGGTCTTGTGCACATTACCGGATTTCTGGCGCAAGGTGACGATCCTGTTCCGGGGAGGCGACGGGTTCGCGGTCATCGGATCGTGGGACGCGCTCATCCTGCTCGCGCACGAATTGCAGCGGCTGTTCGATAAATTCATCGAGCAGAACTTTCAATCGCTGCCCAGTCTGGAAGGAAGAACGCTGAGCATGGCGCTGGCCATCGCGCCGGAAATCGATGCGGCGGCGCACGAAGTATTTCAGGAAGCCGGGCGTCAGCTCCAGAACACGAAAGCCAGCGACGTGGGCACGTTTCACTTGTTCGGGCGGTCCTTAGAATGGAAACGGCTGACGGATGCCGAGGATCTGAAGGCGGGATTGTTGCGGCTGGTACGGGAATTCGGCTGCGCGCCCGACTACATACACGATCTGGCGTCGGTCTACCGGGAAGCCTTTGCGGCGCGCACAATCCGGCGTAACAAGCCGGTGGCGGTGGAGAAGCCGTGGCGCACGTATATGCGGCTTTCGCGAGTGATTCCGCAAGCGCGCGGCAAGGAGTTTAACGCGGTCCGGTCCCAGGTGATCACGAGCCTGGTTGGCAGAGGAACGGCGAGCCTGAAGCTACGGCCATCGACGCGAGTCGGGCTGGAATGGGCGCGGTTCGCGGCGGGGAGTTAGTAAGCCGGGCGGGGTGCCCGGCGGTAAGGACATCGATATGCCGGAGATACAAGAGAAGAGGAATACAGAAGAGAAACGGCGCGATAATCGCGGCCCTGGCGGCGGTGGAGATCGTCCGGGCGGCGGGCGCGGTCCGGCTCCGCGGGGAGGGCCGGGAGACCGGCGCGGCGAAGGGCCGCCGGAGATCGACATCGAAAAGTTGATCGCCGATAGTCTGTATCTGGACAATCAGGCCCACGTGGTTGTGAGCCGGATGCGCGACATGGATTCGGGAACGAAGAGCCAGTTACGCAGGCTCTATAACGCAGTGCGGCGCGCGACACGGGCGCCCGAGAGTGAGCGGCAACATGAGTTTGTGATGGTGCGGGCGCGGCTGGCGTATACAATTGCACGGCATTCGCTGCGCAGCCTGGATGCTCTAGAACGGCTGCTGTTGCAGGTGACGCGTAAAAATGACACGCGAGGTTACGAGCGCTTCCGCGATTTGTTTGAAGCGATTATTGCTTATAACGAGTAAGGCCGCTCCCTTGGGGTCGCGGTTCTGAAAAACAGAAGCAGATAAGGACATTGAGGCAATGAGTGCGCATAGCGTACGTACCGAACTGACGTTTTTGGGAAAGCTGATTTTGGAAGGGGAGTTGCAGTGTCAGACGGGCCTGCATATCGGGGCGGGCAAAGGCTCGCTGGAAATCGGCGGCGCGGATAATCCCGTGGTGAAGGATGCTTTCGGGATTCCGTATATTCCGGGCAGCTCGCTGCGCGGACGGCTGCGTTCCTTACTCGAACAGACGCTGGGGTTGGCGGTTCCGAGCGAACTGGTTTTCCTGTCGAAACGCAAGGGGCAAGAGGTTCGCATTCATCAGAGCGACCGGCCGGATGACGAAGTGTGCGTGCTTTTTGGACGGAATCCGGGACGCGTCGAAAAGGTGAGTGGAGAGACGCTGGAAGCGGCGGGAGCAACGCCTGCGCGGCTTACTGTGTACGATGCGCCGCTGGTGGTGGATAGCATCACGCCGCAGATGCGCGAAAACCTGGACGACGAGTTAACGGAAGTCAAGAGCGAGAACGCGGTGGATCGCATCACGTCACAGGCGAATCCGCGCACATTGGAACGGGTTCCCGCCGGGGCGCGGTTCCGGTTTCGAATGGTTCTCGATGTGCTCTGCGAAGAAGACAAACCGCTCCTGGCGCGTGTCGCCGAAGCATTGCGGCTGCTCGAAGATGATGCGCTGGGCGGCGGTGGGAGCCGCGGCAGCGGGCGTGTCACGTTTAGCGGGTTGAGTCTAACGTGGCGTGGTAAGGATTACTATTCGACAGGCGCGGCGGAAAAATCGCTGCTCTCGGGCGGAGATCTGACCGCGCTTCAGCAGCTTGTGAGTTCGGCGGATTTTGTTGGGCAGTTAGCCTAATGCCACTTGCTTACGCGCGTGGTTCTGTAAGCGGTTCCTAGCATGGAGCGAGCATTATTAGTTCGGCTGAGGCCGCGAGGACCGTGGCGTTACGGACCCGGTGATGGCAGCCGCGACCGCGTGGATACGCTCTATCGAAGCGACCGGCTGTACTCGGCGGTGACGCTGGCGATGGGGCAGCTTGGGCATCTGTCCGAATGGCTGGAGGCTACGGCCAAGGTGTCGGACAGCGCCGTGGTGTTCAGTTCGCTGTTCCCGTATCAGGGAGAGACTCTGTTCGTCACGCCGCCCGCGACGCTCTGGCCGCCGCCCGCCAACTTAGTGTCTACACCCAGCCCGGTGTTTCTGGCGAAATTGCGCTGGACGGCCGCGCGATTTGTGCCGGTGAATCTGGTGGAATCGATACTCGGCGGGCAGAACATTCTGGCAGACCAATGGCTTCCGGATGCCGAGAGCGGATGCTTGCTGCGGCGCGACCGTCCCAGTTCGAGTCCGTTCCGAACCGTGATGCGCACGACCGCTGCCGTAGATCGCGTTACGCAGAGCGCCGTACATGTGGATTCGACCGCTTGTGTGGAGTTCGAGCCCGGTTCCGGCTTGTGGACGATTGCCAAGTTTGCGAGTCCAGAGGCGGAATCGGCCTGGAGCGGCCGGCTGAAGGCGGTGTTTCGTTTACTGGCCGACAGCGGATTTGGCGGGCGGAGAAAAAGCGGCTGGGGACAGGCGGAAGCTCCGCAGTTTCAGGAAGGAAGCTGGCCTTCGGTCTTGATGCCGAAGTTGGGTCGGCTTGCGAATAACGGCACGGAGACAGAGCCGTCGCTCTATTGGTTGCTATCGTTGTACGCTCCTGGTTCGCAAGACGCGATTGACTGGCGAAGCGGCGAGTACAAGATCACGACGCGCGGCGGCCGTGTTGAGAATGCCGCGGAGAAAAAGCTGCTGCGGATGGTCGCAGAAGGATCGGTGCTGGCGGCGCACGCGGAACCGGCGGGAACGGCGGTGGATGTAGCGCCGGACGGATTCGAGCATCCGGTGTACCGGTTCGGATTTGCCCTCTCGGTGAGACTGCCGAAGCTGGAGCCGCGGGCGGAACAGGGACCGGTGGAGATGCCGGCGGGAGAAGAGCCGAAGCCGTGCGAGGAGGAGAGGCCGCTCCCTAGCGGTCGCGGTTCTGAAACTGAGCCAGAGGCTTGGGTAGGGACGGAGCCGGAGGCGGCAGTGCGGGAGAAACCGGAAGGTGAGGAGCCGGGCCATGAAATATAGCGTCACGGCGCTGACTCCGCTGCTGGTGGGTGACGGGCGGGAGCTTGCGCCCATCGATTACATGGTCTGGAAGGACCAGGTAAACGTGCTCGACCAAGCGCGGATTTTCCGCCTGCTGGCCCGCGGGCCACGGTTAGATGGATACCTGGCGCAACTGCGGAAGGCGACCAAGCTGGATTTTGCATCCTGGGGTGGATTTGCGCAGAACTTTTCGCAGCGGCGCATTCCGTTCGAGAATGCGCAATCGACGGCGATCTGGAATGCGGCCCCTTCGGAGGTTTTGTTCATTCCGACGTTCGCGGCGAATTACCGGGGCGCGTATCTGCCGGCATCTGCATTAAAAGGCGCATTGCGGACCGGGCTGGTTTTTTCGCGGTGGTCGGCTGGCACGATCGATCGGGTGGCGGCAGCGATGGAGGGCGACCGGGCTCCGCGGCGCCCGGGGGAAGCGGCCGAGGCCAATAGCGGGGCGTCCCAAGTGAAAGTGTTGGCGGCGGCCGATAGCGAGCCTGTTCCGGCCTCTTCATTCAAGATTTATCTGACGCGGGTGGCCTCGCTCGACACCCGGCAACCCGAAAAACCGCAGCTTGCCTGGAAAGTGGCGGGACGGGGCAGCGTCCCGCCGCAGCGAGTGGGGGATTCCACGCCCACGTTCGTGGAAATGGCCGTGCCGGGGACGACATTTTCAGGCGAATGGGACGAGCGAACATTTTTCGAAAATCCGGAGCTGGCGCGAGCTTTGGGCTGGCGGTCGACGCCAGATTTGGCGGCGATTGTCGAGGCGGGGAACCGGTATGCGGCTGCTCAATTGGCGCTGCAAGCGCGATACGCCGAGATGAGCGGCCTGAGCGGCCTGGGTTCCACTGTCGAACGGCTGAAGAGTGACCTGGATTCGGCTCAAGGCGGGCCGTTTCAGTGCATTTTGTGCCTGGGTTGGGGCGGCGGGTTCGTTTCGAAAGCCGGATTCCTTGAAACGGGCGGTGACGCTTATCGAAAGATTCTCCGCGCTGTTCCGTCTATTGGGAAGGCGATTCGGGAAAACGCACCGTTCCCCAAGACCAGACGCGTAGTCTTTACAGGCGGCCAACCGGCTACGCTGCCGGGCTGGGTGCGGCTCCAGCTTGAGAAGTAAGAGTACTCGTTTGCACTTAAGAGTCAGGCGGGACTCTTAAGAATTCGGCCCAAATCGCCGATAATAAGACTATGACCGAACCTCTGGGCGGCTGGCGTCCTGGTGTGGCAAATCTTTGTCTGACTGAGTGCTGGCCATATTCCACTTATGCAAAACGCGATCTATAACGCGTATTTCGGGTTTACGGAAAACCCGTTCAACATTAGCCCGGACCCAGAGTTCCTCTACCGGAGCCCTCAACATGAAGAGGCGCTTGCCAACCTGATCTATGGCGTGAGAAGCCGTAAGGGTTTTATTGTCTTGACCGGGGAAGTCGGAACGGGCAAGACGACGATGCTCGAATGTTTGCGGGATTACCTGGATAGCCAAAGAATTGAGTTCGCCTTTATTTTCAATTCGCGGCTTACGCCCGAGCAATTTTTCGAGATGATGGCGTTCGATTTCGATTTGCGCTGCGACCGGAAATCGAAAACCGATGTTCTGTTTGCGCTGAATACCTTGCTCATCGAGCAGGCAGAGCGAGGCCGAACGTGCGTATTGATTGTGGACGAGGCGCACAATCTGGAATGGGATGTGCTTGAAGAGATCAGGCTGCTGGGTAACCTGGAAAACCGCCAGGGGAAACTGCTGCAAATCATTCTGTCCGGGCAGCCGGAATTGGACCGGAAGCTGGACGCTCCCAATCTGCGGCAATTGAAACAGCGCATTGTTTTGCGGTGCATGCTGAACCCTCTGACGCCGGACGAATCGTTCGCCTATATCGAGACGCGCTTGGCGCGCGCCGGTATGCCGCGGCAGACCGTATTTCCGCCGGAAGTGCTGGAGGAAGTGTACCGGCGCTCCCGGGGGATTCCCCGCATTATGAACCTGCTTTGCGACAACCTGTTGGTCACGACGTTCGCGATGGAACAGCGTACTAGTACACTCGCGATGCTGGATGAAGTGTGCCAGGATCTGCGGCTCGAATGGCCGGGATCGAACCGGGAACGCAGACCGCGTTCGCGGTTTGGCATGGGCGAAGAGCCGTATCCCGAAGCGTCCGTGCCGGCCAGGGGGGATTAGAGCTATAAGTCCAACGGTGGGGTGAAGCCCACCGGGGCACGCTGAAGCGTGCGCTACATTCGGCTCCACAGCGGTCACTTGTTTTCCGAACAAACGCAAAACGAGTTGCGTACTTCAGCAGGGAGCATAGAATGACGAACACGACGAGTTCTTCACTCGCGCAGATCCACGATCTGCTTGCCAGGAAGCAGTACTCGGTCACCGAACTGGATAGCAGTGTACTGAAAATTCAGGAGGTCGAGACCGGGATGTCGCTTCGGGCGGTTCTGGAAGGCGATATTCTCTTTTTCTCGCTGGTGTGCATGGTGGTGCCGGCGTCGAGCCTTACCGCCGCGGTGATGCGCAAGATGCTAAGCGCCGACAACGGGATCTCGACATCTTACTTTCAGCTCTACGATACCGGGAGCGGCAACGTAGCGGTGACGCTGAATAATTTCTGCAAACTGCAGGAGTTAGGGCCGGATGACGAAGACGATATTCTGTCGTGCGTGAGTTTTCTGCTGGCCGATGTGGTGCACGCAAGAGACTTGATCGGCTCGGATCTCAAATCGGCCTAACCTTAAGGAGAAAGGGAGAATATGGGATTCTTTTCAGATATGTTCAACCGGACGGGCCGGGTAGCGCGCGGGCAAGTGAATAAGACCGTGGGAGCGATGGAGGACGCGACGTTCGAAGCGACCGTCCGGCAGACGATCGCCGATATGAAGACGGAGTTGAACAATGTCGTGCGTTCCTCAGCCATGGCGATGAGCAATTACAACCGCCTGGATGCCGAGTATCAGAAGTACGTGCGGCAATCGCAGGAATGGAAAGATCGCGCGAATATGGCTCTGGACGCCGGGAACGAGGACCTGGCGAAGAAAGCGCTGGCCAAGAAGGCGGAATCGGACCGGCAGATTGCGTCTTTGCAGGCGGCGGTCGATTCGGCGAAGCAGGCGAGCGAATCGTTGAAGGCGCAGGTCACCGAGCTCAAGCACAAGATTGAGGAAGGCGAGCGGACCGCGACGACCCTGGTGGCCCGCAAGAACGCCGCGATGGCACAGCGCAAAGTATCCGAAGCGCTGGCGGGCGTCGGCAAAGCCGACAATGCGTTTGCCGTGCTTTCCAATTTCGAACAATCGGTCGCGAAGGAGGAGGCGACGGCCAAAGCGTTCGATCAGCTTGCAAGCTCCGGAACGGATGCGACGCTTGAATCGCAGTTTGCGCAGCTCGAGGGACACAGCGTGGATGCGGAGCTAGAGGCGCTGAAGCGCGAACGGCTCGGCAGAGTGGAGCTTCCCAAGGAATTACCGGCAGCGGGGCAGCAATAACCAATGTTTTTCGATCGCAAAGCGGCCCATCAGGCTCCGCACGAAGACCTCGCCAACCTGAAGATTACCGATGCGCGCGTCGGAGATACGCTTTCGATTACGGGCGCGGCGGAGGACTTCAGCGATATTGATTTCAACGTGGATCGCCTGGAGCGGTATGAGGCCGGGACCCGGAACTGGCTGGAGCTGAGCGGCACGTGGCGAGACCGGAGAATTTATCTGGAAGTGCATCGCGAAGATCCGGTGCAGGTGCTCGGGAACTTCGATGGCCGCACCATCACCCTAGACGAGCTGGCGTTGAGCGAGGACGATCTGGCGCAGATCGACGAGCGCCAGAACCAGGCGGATTTTTTCGATTATGACGGGAAGTTCTGGCTGTATCGCTTTAGCCGGGAGGTCCTGCAGTACAGCGCGGCGTATCCGGGCGGCCTGGGATTTTACTGCTGGCAGTTTCAGGAGCAGGGCGGCAAGCGCTTTCTGATTGTGCGGAAGTTTGAGGGCCAGCCGTTTGCCGCGTTTATTCGCACCCAAGTGAATCCGGGGGATATTACGGTGTTTCGGGGGAGTTGATGGAGAAGGTACAAGCGGCGGTTGACAACCGCCGCGCAGGATTCCATCCTGCCCCACATTCGGCGGTTGGTCTGGCGGCCTTGTTTCTGCTGCTGGTGGGCTGCGGCGGGCTGCCGCATTCGCTGCGGCGGGATATTGCCTTTGAAGGCGACAAGCTGCAAGCGGCGGAACATCAGCTTGCCAATGTGCAGAATAAGCTGCATCAAGATGAGGCCAGCACGCCGGTAATCTTCCAGAATGTTCCGGAGCCGGCAGAGTGGGATGCGGAGCTGCGCTCTGCGCGGCAAAAGCTGGATACCGCCAAGAACGACAACACCGAACTGCAACGGCTGGCGCGCCGTAACCGCTCCAGTTCGCGCGGTGAGGCGGAGCAATTACTCGCCCAGGAACGCACGCTGCGCGAAGCTGCCGCGCGCGAGGCGCAATCGGTGGATTCCGCGGTTACGAAATGGATGGATTTGAGCCGCGATCCGTCGCGCTGTGTCGCCGAGATGCAGCGGGAATACGATGCAATTCGCAATGACGATCTCACACCTGTCACGAAGATTGTTACGCGCGCCGAAGAAGATTGGCCTGCTAAGAAGAACGACCTGCAGAACCGGCTGAACGCGCTCCAGGAGATTCCGAAGGAGGCCACGACCGAATGGGATTCCACTCAAGCAGCGCGCCAGGCTCCCGCTAACGGGAATATCGCAACGCTGCTCCATGTGGACGATCTGCTGGGCCAGCAGGAAGCGGCTATTCAGGCTAGAACCAAAGAGCTGCGCGATTTGTCCGGCCAGCTTTATTATTCGTGGGACAAGATTCTGACCGATTTGGACGCTCCCCGCTTTGGGTCCGATCACGAATACCGCGAACGGATCAAGACGGTGCGCACGCACATTCTCGACGTGCCCGCAAAGAAGAGCGAGACCTCGAGCGAGGAACGCTGGGTCAGTGTCTCGCCGCAAGCGTACCATGCCGTTCAAAACGATCTGGGGATGACGATCGCGCACAAGGATGCGGGACTGTACGACTCCGAAGCTCAAAATACGCCGCAGCCGCCGGGTTTTGCGTATATCGCGCCGGAATCGCAAGGCTCCAATCAATACGGGTATTGGAGGCATGAGCACGGCGAGAGCGTCTGGACGTGGCTCCCGCAATATCTGATCTTGCGCGAGTTGCTGCGTGGTCCCGATTACCGGCCTATTGTCCTGGACGAATATCGCGGCTATCGAACGGCGCAACAGACTGGCCATACCTATTACGGGCAGACGACTCCGACCAGCCCGCCGCGTTATGGAACGCATGGCACCTACACGGAACAGCGCTATGCGCAAAGCCGGTATGCGCAATCGGGAGGGTTCAAGGGATCGGCGTATGCATCGCACAACGGAACGTTTAGCTCACCGCGCCCCGAAGAGCCTCATCCGGGGATGGCTCCGAACAACGGAGCGGGCCATAGATTCGGTTCGTCACCAGGGCGGCGGTTTGGAAGGCCGGGCGGTTTTCGCAGTCCAGGGCGCGGGTTTGGAAGAGGGCGGTAGCGCGCCGACTTCCGCGGCGCGGGGTTCAATTTCAAAGCGATTCGCCATAGGTGTCTCATTGTTTACACCTTTACTAACTCCACGCCCGCCGCTTCGGCCGCTGTCGTGAGCGCATTGTCCAGGGCCGCAAGCGGAAGCTGATGGCGAAGAGCGAGTTCCAAATACGCAGCATCGTAGGCCGTGAGCTTGTATTGCGCAGCCACTTTGCGAACCGAGGAAAACAGGCGCCTGCGAATAGGAGGTTCAACGTCGATGGGCAAGTCTGCGAGATTGTCCAGAAACGAGTTCGCTTCTGGTTCGGTAATGCGCTGTTTGCGCGTGGCGAGTCCGATCACGTTGACCACTTCGTATAACCACAGACTAGGAACTAGTGCGCTATCGATGAGATTGGATAATCGGGTGAGCAGCGTATCGGTATACGCAGTCGCTTCATCCTGGAAACACCACGCCATGGTGACGGTGTTATCGAGGACAAATCTCACGGGCGGCCTTCATCGATCAACTCCCGGATGGTCAATCCGCTCAGTGTCGCGTGTTTCCGGATCTCACGGATGCGCGCCGCGGCAGCGAGTGCCCTCTCGCGGTCGCGCAGACCGCGGTTGACGGGATGCAAGGCCTCTTCGAGCAGGAGTGCGGCCTGTTCTTCCACTGGGCGGCCGTGGGCCGCTGCCTGGCGCTGCAACTCCACTTGGGCTTCTGGTCCCAGGTTCACCGTAATTACCATATTGGTTCTATCCTTTTCTCTTTTTTGAGACCCGTGCGTCGGGATGCGGCGAGCTCGCCGGAATGTCGAGTGAAACGCGCATTATCTCACCCTAACACTGGTTGCCGATTATCCGGTTACAAGCCGAAAGTAATTGCTACACTCGCTCTCCGTGAAGCAACGCTTTCGACGAACGGAAGAGCTATCGCTATGTAGAACAAATGGAAGTTTACGAGTTTCGTAAAAAGCTCTGATAAACGGGTGAATGGCAATTCCCGCCGTCAAGTACAACACAAAGTGTGGGCACGCGCCGATCAGCGCCCTCCAAAACCAACTTCGGGCGCTGTTTGGGGTTGGAGCACCGCTGAGCGGATTCGCGCTGCTCTTCATTCTGTTCAGCGCGAGCGATAGGAGCACGGCAGTCGCGAACGGGCTACACTGCCCAGCGAGGCGAAAACCTGAATATCAAACACCAAGACTCAACTGCTCAGGTTGGACGATAGTTCCGAGACGAAGCGGCGCGGAAGCCGCGTGACCCAGGCTTCCCGAATCCGGCAATTATCTGACTGCCTTGGCCCGGTCCATGTATTTCATATTGATCAGGCTGAGCCGGATGGTGTCGCCAGTCTTCACAAACGGCGGCACCATTACCTGGACGCCGTTGCCCAGCCGGGCGGGCTTCCAGGCGGCATCCGTCTGGCCATGCGAAGGCGGCGCGGTATCGGCAATCTTCACTTCGATGAATTCGGGAAATTCAACGCTCACAGGCTGCCCCTCTATCGATTCGACCGGGAGTTGCATGCCCGGATCGAGAAATTTTGCCTGTTCTCCGACGAGAGCCATGGGCACTTCGAGTTGATCGTACGAGACCGGATTCATGAAGACGCACGTGCCGGCATCGCTATACAGAAATTCGAGTGTCTGGCGATCCACCGGAACATCTTCGATCTTCAAATCGGATCGAAGGCTATGCTCCCAACTCGTTCCGGTGGAGAGATTCTTCAGCCGCACGTGATTGACCCCGCCCATTTTTCCCTGCCCCGGATGATAGTCCGCGGCGAGCACCTTGTAGAGCTGGCCTTCAAAACGAATCGCCATACCGGCCCGGACCTGGGAGGCGTTGACCATAGCCTAGAGTTTACTGCTAAATACGCGTATTTGCGCGGATCGCCGGAGAGCCAAATTCCACCCCTTGCTTACGCGCGGGGTTCTGAAGCTGCCCGAAATTCGTAAACTAGAAGTGTGGAAGCACGCTGTACCTGCGGAGCCGTTCTCCCCGAGGATGCCCGCTTTTGCCATAAGTGTGGCAAGCCTCAGTTCGATGAGGATATAGAACGGATCGCCGCTCAAGAGCCCGCTCCTCCGGCTCCGCAAGTTGCTCAAGCGCCTGCTCCGACGCGCATTGGGTTCGGAAACTCCCGCGCGGTGCTGATCACGATGGCCACTGCCGCGTGTTCCCTGGTTCTGCTTTGTGCCGCCGCCGTGGTTGCTCCGATTTTAGGTCCGCTCATCTTGTGCCTGGCCGGCTTCATGGCCGTGCGGTTTTATAAACGGCGTACGCCAGAGCCGGTATCTCCGGGAGGCGGCGCTTTCCTGGGGCTTATGACGGGACTTTGGCTGTTCCTGGTTTTGGCGATTTGCGCGGCGGTTACGAGCATTTACATCTCGTCTCCGGATGGCCGCGAGATGCTGCGGGCTTCGATGCCGAAAGTGCCCGAGGTGGCGAAGATGCTGGACGACCCGCACGAGTTCCTGATGGGTATTCTCATGGGGCTGATTCCGACCTTTTTCATTGCCACGATTTCGGCCGCGTTTGGGGGGCTGCTGGCGGCCAGATCGTCGCGGGGGCAAAACCCTCAAAAACTATAGCCCAGACCGTACAGCGGGGCCACGCGCGCAGTAAGCCCGCTATTGTCGAACCGGACCAAGAGATTGAAGCTCGCTACGAGGTTACCAATCACGCGAGCCTTGTAGCCAAAGGAACCGTCATATTGGCCAAAGGAAACGCGCCCCGCGCTGACTAAGCCACTCGCAGCGCCTTTGGCCGGGACTGCCGCTCCGCTGCTATCTCCATTTACGCCGGTTGGCAATAATTGATTCGGGATCGATTGCGTGGTCGCGTTGGGAATGCCATGGATCCAGCCCACTTGGTTTCCCAGAACGTCGGCGATGATTGTGTTATGGCGACCGAGCGCCAGTTCCGCGCCGACAGCCCAGGTAAACACATCCGGAAGATAGTCCTTCGTAAACGTGAAAGGAGCTCCCACGTAATTCACGTTCCCGGCGGATGTACTCTGAGTGAGCGTTGTCCCTTGGAGTTGTCCTCCCAGAATGCTCTTGCCGCCAAACTGCCAGCCTACGTCGAAATGTGGCGAGAAGACGAGGTTGTTACGGATCGGTTTGGTATAAAACGAGACTGCGGCGAAGGGTTTCACCGTGGTCGTGCCGACACCGAGGTAGTTCTGCGCATCGCCGCTGGGGAACCGGATGTCTCCACCGATGGCAACCACAAGATTGGGTCTGCTGATCACGGTGCCTTTCAAGCGCAGGAGCACATCTCCGAACCCTGTTTTCCCCAACGCGCTTTGATTAATTTGCTGCTGGGTGAGCGTTGGATAGCCGGGGGTGAACGTATTCACGCACCAGCAGGTGGAGCCTTGCGTACCAAAGCCGTTTCCGGCATAGATCGTGCCGTTGTAAGTCCGGGCACTCACGGCCGAGTGAATCATCGGAAGCCCGAGAGAGACGTCGAACCGATCCGTTACGCCGTAGGTGAGAAACGCGATATTTTGGGAAAGCCTGACGTCCATGCCGAGAGCGAATGTCGCGGGAACGGTCGAGAGCTGGCTTCCGAGAACAACTTTGGAAGGATCGCCACCGGGGTACAGAATGCTGAGCGCGTTCAGAGAGGTTCCGTTGAATTTTGTGAAGTGAAAATCCTGATGTGACACTCCGATGTAGAACTTCCCTTTCCCGATTGTTTCGGCGCGCTCGGTGAAAATGGGGCCCAAAGTGCCGCTGACGGGCAACTCCGCCCCAGTCGCGGGATCGACGCGTGTGATCACGCCCGAAGCTGGAGAGGATAACGGAATAATCGACAGCGCGGTCGCGATGCTCGCATTCAGAGCATTGTCCAACTGAGCGAGATTTTGCGACACGGAATAATTGGCCGGGCTGACAATAATAGCGGTTCCGGACGGATTGGCCAGATTGGCAGTGGCCGCCGTCTCCGTGAAAACGCTGGGGACAGCGCGATTCAGGGTGAACGTACTAGCGCCGGTCAGCGAGGGTACCGGCAGGCTCGGCGTGGTTGCGGAATACATCAGCACTTGAGAAACGTTTGGCGCATTTTGCGATTGAGCATTCGCAAAACCGATAACGAGGATAGTGGAGACGGGAACTGCCAAAAATTTGTACACAATTTGCTCCCTATTGGTTCCTGCGGAAAAGCAACCCGAACTTGGAATACTTTTTCTTACAGGCCCGCCGGCAACGCGACGGTCCCGCCAGTATATAGCAGCTTTAGTGCCAATGCACTAGCTAGCTAGGCCCCTCCCTGACGCGCTAAAGCGGACGTGCCTTGCACGCCTGGTCGGGGTTCTGTTCGTAGATACGGCTTTTTATGACCCGAGCGGGTCGGAAATGGACCAAGTGCTGCCAGTCTTGCGAAGCTGTACTCTCACTCGCCTGTGGGCCTGATTCGATTGGCCCCGCACAGTGGTTGTCGTGACCAAGTCGCATAACACGGAAGCGGTGTCGCCGGTAACCTGCGGTTGTTCCACTGGGCTCAAGTTCATCACAAAGGTGGTCCCGGACATCCGCATGGCGTCCGTATATTGGGCGGGAACGGTTGGCCAGATTTTCTTTACATCCTTCACTTGCTTGTGTTGAAAAGCGGCGTTGAACTGCGCGAGGGCGCTTTCGATGCCAAACCGCTCCGCCTCTGCTACTCCGGTAGCGGGCTGCTCTTTTACGACGGGCTGTTGTTTCTGATTCGCAGCGGCGGTCTGAGCTTCTATCCTGGAGATCAGGTTCTCGGCTTGCCGCCGGCGTCCGCTGTCCGGGTACTGTTGCACATACAGCCGGAGGGCCTGCTCGCTGCCTTTGTCGAGAGCGATCCAGGCAAGCTCAGCTATGCGCCCTTTGGCCTCGCCAGCGTGCCGGCCGTCCGGATATTCACTGAGGTAGGCTGCAAGCGACTGCTGGTCGCTGGTGTTGACGCGCGACCAATCCCAATCATCTACCATTCTTTGAGCATCCGCGGTATGAACATTTCCCGGGTGCGCATTGAGAAACGCGCGAAGTTGAGCCGGGTCGTGCGAGGCGTAGGCTTTCTGCCAGTCCTGTTCGGCCACCTGCTCGGGAGACAAAGCGGCCGGTTTCACTGGTTGCGGCGGAGTGGACAAAGGCGGCGGTGTCTGCTTCTGAGCTTCTTTTTGAGGCGGTGGAGGCAAAGGAGTCAGGTCTAGGGAAACGCGCTGAATCTGGTCCTTGACGAGGGCGACGCTGCGCTCCGCAGCCGGGCGGAACCCGTTCTTCTCGACGCCGACGGTGTGTTTCTCGGCGGGTAGCTGAAGCGTGAACGTACCGCGAGCGTCGGTTCGTCCGCGGGGTATGCGATCGATCAAAACGAGAGCTCCGGGTTGTCTGGTTTCCACCAGTAGCGTTCCGGATGCCTTTGCGGCTGATGGAGCGACAGGAGGCGGCACGGGCTGCAGAACCAGGTCCATGACATAGCGTTCTTTCTTGACTGTGATGCTGCGCTGTAGCGGCTCATAGCCGTGCAGCGTCGCGTGCAATTCGTAGTGCCCGGGCAAAACGCTTAAAGTGCAGTTTGGGGTGACGCAGGAACGTGAGCCGAGGAGAACCGAAGCGCCGGGCGGATCGGTGCGAATCTCGACCGGTGTTGCGCGCGGCATTTTGGAAATGCTCCTATCTACGACCAGCGCGATGGCGGCGAGAGCCAGCCCGCCTGCGAGGACCGCCGCAGTTCTATTTCTTGTACGTCGAATCCGGGAGAGTTCCCGTGTGACGTTTTCCTGGACCCGAGTTGCGAGTCCTGAGATCTCCTGACCGGCAGGATGCGAGGCTGCTATTTCGTTAGCCTCGCGGCCGGCTTTCCGAAACGATTTCCCTCTAAACCCTTTGACAGAGGTTCTCTCTACCAGCAACCGCAAGCGATTTACGGCGCGTTCGTGTTCTTCCCGCTGGCGCTGCCGCTGAATTTCGTGCTCGATTCGCGCGCGCAGCTCGGCTGCATCGGGAGAACCGCGGGGAAACTGAACGAGCGCGCGGTTCACGGCGGACAAAGCTTCCTCGAAGCGGGATTGTTCGCACAGCCGGTTCGCTTCGGCCAGCGAGTCGTCGTGGATCTTCCGGGCGTGCAATTGACGCGCCTTCGTCAGGATATCGGCGAGTGCTTCCGGAGCTCCGGCACTTCCTTCGACCACGGCGATGGCCTTCGCGAAATCGCGGCTATTTATGTACGATTCCGCCTCGGCACGTACGTTATCGATTCGCTGCGTGAAGCGCTCCCGCTCCAGCTCGCGCTCACAGCGGGTGCGGGCGTCCGACAGGCGAGCATCTCCGGGAAACCTGGCGAGTGCGCTGTCGAGCGCTTCCAATGCGGATTCCCACTGGCGGGCCTCTCCCAAAACGCGCGTACGATCAAGGAGTCTGAGAATCGCTTCCTGCTTCTGGGCCTCTGCGCGGTCATTTTCGAGGCGTTGCCGGATGTCCACCAGGCGCCGCTCGGCCGGATATTTGGAAAGTCCCTCAGCGACAATCTTCAGAGCGCGCTCGATATCGCCGGCGGCGCGAAGGTCTTCCAGTTCGGAGACGAATCTTGCAATCTCGACCTCGCGCGCGATGCGATTACGCAACTCGATAACGGATTCTTCGCGAGCGAGATCCGCGGTTGCGCCGTCCAACGCTTCCAGCGCCGAAATCAGTCGTCCGGATTGCGCGAGCGATTCGGCAGTTTGAAGCAGCTTGCTCAGGGCGTCACGGCGGTTTTTTTCGGCTTCGGCTTGCTCACGTATTCTGTTTTCGGCCAGGGTGAGCAAGCGTTTCACCTCAGGGGTCGCATGCTCTGACGCGACTCCCTTCAGAATGCGCGTTGCGGAGAGCGGGTCGCCGCGCTCGATCAGCGATTCTGCGTCCGCAACTTTTTGCTTCACAACTTGCTGCTGCTCGTGCAATGCCCGTTGAGCTTCGATATCGGTCTTCAGTTTGGTGAGCGGCTCATGCCGGCCCAGGGCGGCAATGGCGGTGTTCAGTACCTCGAGAGCGGACTCGAATTGAGCTTCGGATGCGAGGCGTTTCGCCGTACCAGTCGCCTCGGCCAGTTTTCTTTGTTGCTCAAATGCATTGCGAGCTGCCTCGGTCGCCTCACGGCAGCGAAGCAGACGCCTGTTGCCGGAGTGCTTGGCAATGGCGTCTTCCAGTACGTGCAGCGACTCGTCAAAACGCCGGCCGCGCGCAAGACTCTCGGCTTCGGCGATGATGCGAGAGATTACTTCGGCTTCCTGCTGCTCCCGAAGACGGCCGTGAGCAACCGCGAGCAGGTTAGTGATCTCAAACTCACCGGGAAATTGAACGGTGGCCTGCTGCAACACTTCGGTTGCGGCGGCCGGCCGGCCTTCGTCCATGAGGCCTTGCGCTTGCAACAAGAGATTGCGGACAGCAGCGACCCGGCGAAGCTTTTCCAGTCCTTCTTCCGCCGAGCGGCGCAAGGAGTCGAGGACTGGGGCATCGTCATAAGCAGCGACGAAAGCGGCGATGCGGTCCTGGGCCTGGGCGAATGCATGGCGCGCGAGCAGCGTATTTACTTCGGCCACGGTTCGATCCAGCGCGTCCGCTCTGGCCCGTTCTGCTTTTGCGGACTCCGCCGTTTGCAGCAATTCGCGGAGGCTGCCGGCGTGAGGGTAGTCGGTCAGGCCAGCCCGAATCTTCTCCATGGCCTGGTCGAAGCTGCCGCGCGAAATCAGTTCACCGGCTTCACGCGATATGGCGGCGACGGCAGCAGCTTCCGCGCGCGCCCGGAGTTCTTCGCGCGTGTAAGAGAAAAGGCTCGCCAGTTCCTTCGACTCCGGAAACTGCGGCACCAGGCGGGAGAGAAGAGCGTTTGCTTCCTCGAAACGCTGCTCCTTCAAGAGGCGCTTGACTTTTTCCGTTCCAGCCCGCAACTCCTGCTCGCGGATTCTGGCATCGCGCTCGGCGAGCGCTTCTTTCAGAACGCGATGAACTTCCTCCGACTCAGGAAAATCGCTTTCCAGAGTAATGAGGAGATCGATGGCGGCATCGAAGCTCTCGACCAGCAGCAGTCTCTTAGCTTGATTCAGACGTTCGCGTAATTGATTTTCCCGTTCACGGCGCGCCAGCCTCAGCCCAACTTCCGCCAGGAGTTTTTTGCCGCTTTCGTGATCGGGGAAAGCGGAAAGCGCGTCCGACACGTTCTTCTTGGCGGCGGTTAAATCGCCAGCCTCAAACGCGTGTTGAGCATCCTTCACCAGACGGTCCGCGCGGCGGCGCTGGTCCCACGCAGCCTGTGCTTCCCTGATCAACTGTTTAATGTCGGTGTTGGATTTATCCAGCTTCAGAGCCGACTCGAACTGTTGAATGGCCTGCTCGTAGTTACAAGCTCGCAGGTGTTGGCGGCCGGCCTCCATGAGCGCGGCGACCTGCGGCCTGACGGCTTTCTCTTTGAGCAGATACTGCAACTGCTCACGAAGCTGGCGGGCCGGTGTGGAGCCGGGTTGGATTCCCAGAGCTTCGCGGATGCAGGCTTGCGCCTCATGAAGCTCATCCCGCTCGATCATGCTTCGGGCGTTCGAGACGAGTTCTTCTACGCGTTCCTTTTGAAGCTCAACGCCGATTGGCTCCAGATCGAACAGAGCATCTTCGAGGCTCTGATAGCGCTGCTCGCGATCTTTAGCCAACATGCGGAACACCACGTTCTCGAGCGCTTCCGGGCATTCCGGGAGCAAAGAGCGAATCGGTTCCGGCGTCTTGTTCACGATGTTGAACATGACGCTTGCCATTTCTTCGGCCTGAAACGGATGCACTCCCGTCAAGAACCGGTAGCAAGTAACGCCCAGCGCGAAGATGTCCGTCATGCTATCCGACGACTCTCCTTGGAACTGTTCCGGAGCCATGTAGGGGAAAGTGCCGATGAGAGAGCCTTGCGGCGTGATGCGGGCGGCCGTCGCCTGATTCAGGAGGGCAATGCCGAAATCCATGATCTTGACGGTGCCGTCCGCCATCAGCATCACGTTGGCCGGCTTGACATCGCGATGGACGATGCCGAACGAATGCGCGTGATGGAGGCCGGACGCCATCTGCCGCATGACGTCGACTTTCTGAAGCAAGCTCATCGGGCGGCGGCTCGAGAGAACGTGCTCCAAGTCTTGCCCTTCCAGTAGTTCCATTACCAGGTAAGGAAGACCTTCATGCTCGCCGAAATCGTAAATGACAACGATGTTGCGATGGCGAAGCTTGCCGGTTGCGCCGGCCTCGTTGCGGAATCGCACGAGGAGCTCCGGATCGCCGGTCGAGAGCAGGATCTTGATGGCTACCTGGCGGCCGACAATGGGGTCATGGGCACGGAAGACGCGGCCGAACCCGCCAGATCCCAGTTCGGCTTGCAGTTCATATCTCCCAATTCGGCCCGTCATTGCGAAGAAAACCGGGTCCCGGCAACGGACCGGAACCATAGGTCTTCATATTAGATGGTTCGAAGGAGGGGATTCAATTGAGCGGCGAGAGTGGTTAACGTATCGGGGACTGCTACCAAGTCCCATGGATCAATAACGGCAAGTCGTGTATCCAATCGTCCTGAGTTACGCCGCCGGGGTAGATTATATGCGCGAGATTGTCTTTCGTGTACGCGAGAACAAAGTTGGCGTGCGCGATTCCATAGGCGCCTGTTTTCCGGGCCAGAGGAACTCCGGCCGCGGTCTGCACCGCGTTGAGAGCGGCTTCGGTTCCCGTCAGGCCAATGAATCGTTTGCCGAAAATGTCGAGCCAGCGACGAAGGACGGCTGGGGTGTCGCGTGCGGGGTCGGTGGTCACGAAGACGAGCTTCACCTGATCGGAGATACGGGGCGGCAGTTTCTTTAGAGCCCTGCCGAGCGTCGCCATGTGCATAGGGCACTGATCGGGGCAATCCGTGTAGCCGAAGAAAAGAAGCGTGACCGTTCCCTGGGTTTTGTTCCAGAAATCAAACGGCGCGCCAGACGTATCTGTGAGAACAAACTTTGGCTTGGGCAGGGGCGGCGTCACCAGACCGCCCCTGTAGATAGCTCCATTGTGCTGTTGTGCCGGCGTTAGTGACGCGAGGAGGAGCAATGAACTTACCAGGCGATATTTCATTTCGGGCCTCCTAGCGATGGACAATGACGGTGCCTTTCATGTTGAGTTGGTCATGAACAGCGCAGATGTAGTCGAAGACGCCGGGGGAGAGAAACGTCACGCGAAAACGCGTTATGCCGGGAGCCGATTGCGGGAGCCCCGGCCGATCTTGCGGGGCAGGAGAGAGGAATCCCGAATTTACGCTCTGGCCGGGCGAGCCGATTGCCGCCTGTCTGGCTCCGTCTGAGGCTAACTGCACATCCGGCGAAGGCGGCCGGGGGTCGGCAGGTTCGGTCCCGAAGGTCACGGTGTGGTTGATCGAGGGATCAAGACTGGTCCACTCGACAGTATCACCAACGCGCACGATCATTGTCCGGCGCAGGAAGCGCATGAGCGATGCCGTCTGCGAACCGGCTCCGGTGGTTAGAATTTCCCCGGTACCGGCGGCCACGCTGTTCGTTTGCATCCGCACACGATCTTGCCGGCCGTCGCTAGGGGAAGCCTCGGAAAGCAGCACAGTTTGCTCCTTCTGCGCCTCCCGATCGTAGAAATCCTGGTCATGGGGAAGGCTTTCCGACAGATCGCGGACATGGACCATTCCGGTCATGTCTGCGTGCAGCAGGCAAACAAATTTGAAATTGCCCGCGGCTGGGAACCGGACGGAATAGGTGGGCGCGGGCGTACCCGGACCGGCATCGGCATCGCGCAGCAGGATGTCTGAGGTGACACACGAAGAGCCATCAAAACTGGATCCATCGGGTGTGGTGCCGGGGCACCCCGCCAGGACACCGAATACTGGACCAAAGCCTGGAGGCCGTGTCTGGCCAGGCTTTAGAAAAGTTACCGTGTGGCGCTCGTGCGTGGGGAACGTCCAGCGGATGCTGTCTCCAGTGTGTATCCAGATCTCGTTCGGCAAGAATGCCAGTGCCTGGCTTGCGCGATCCGGGATCTCGGCGCCGGCTGTTATCTGCCATTCGTCGGCCTGAACGGCGCTTGCTCCACTCATGAGAATGGCTATTGCCAAGAGAGTTACTTGGGCTGACTTACTGTTTGCAACTTGTTTCATCTTTCCGCTCTTGCGTGGTCAGGATCGAACACATGGGCGCTGGACGGCAAACGGCAATGCGCGGAAGTGTAGCCGTTTCCACCGATTGCCGTTGAACGCAGTGCTTTGCCGTGGGGGTTACATTTCGAGTTACAATCGAGTTCCTGGATTCGCGATGGGCGAACGGTCGGCTGGTATATCGCCGAGCATCAGATCACCCGAGGACCGCCTGGACTCGTGGAAGGAAATCGCGGCATACCTGAACCGCGATGTGACCACGGTCCAGCGCTGGGAAAAGCGGGAGGGAATGCCGGTTCACCGGCACGTGCATGACCGGGCCGGATCGGTGTATGCGTTTCGGGAGGAGCTGGATGCCTGGTCTCGCAGCCGGAATCCGCGACCAGCGGCGGAGAACGGAAATTACGCCCCCTTGGCCACTCCGCAAATACAGCCGGAGAAAGCAGTCCGTCGAGTCAACAGGAAATTCGCACTACTGCTGTTTGCGGCGGCTGCCTTGGCGATTGGCGTCATTGTCTGGCTTCAAAGGTCGGACTACTTCTGGCGAAGCCCGATAATTGATGCGCGATTTCAGACGATCACCAACTTCGACGGGATGGAGCAGGGCGCGGCGGTATCAGGCGACGGCCACTTCGTGGCGTTTCTGTCAGACCGAGGCGGGCAGATGGACGTCTGGGTAACACAGGCCGGCTCGGGGCAGTTCCACAACTTGACTCGCGGGAGCGTTCCAGGACTCGTGAATAACCCATTTCTGCGAGATTTGGCGTTTTCGCCCGATGGCTCTCTGGTCACGTTTTGGCTTCGTAAGGGGCGCGGCTCCGGAGGCGGCGATATCAGTGTCTGGGCAGTGCCGACACTCGGCGGAGAACCGAGGCCCTACCTGGAAGGCGTGGCCGAATTCGACTGGACGCACGACGGGTCACGGCTTGCGTACCATACGCCAGGGCCAGGAGACCCCCTGTTCGTCTCGGACGGCGGCCGGCGGTTGCCGGGGCGGTGCATCTTCACCGCGCCTGCCGGGCAGCACTCACACTTTCAGTTGTGGTCACCCGATGCAAGTTTCATCTACTTTGTTCAGGGCGCTCTGCCCGACAAATTGGACATTTGGCGGGTTCCGGCGAAAGGCGGAACTCCTGAACGGATCACGTCGCATAATGCGCGCGTGAGTCATCCGGTTTTGTTGGACCAGAGAACGCTGTTGTACCTGGCTAGCAATCCCGATGGTTCAGGGCCGTCGCTCTACGGGATGGATGTCGAGCGCCGCATTCCCCACAAGCTGACCTCCGGTCCTGATGTGTATACATCACTTGCGGCCACGGCGGATGGCCGCCATCTGGTCCTCACGCTGGCAAGTCCGAAGAGGTCGCTCTGGCGCTTGCGAACCGGTGATTCACCCACTGCGGCGGCGGCTCCCATTCCGCTCACGACGAGTACTGGATTCTCCCCGCGGCTGGGGCCGGACTTCCTCCTTTACGTTTCCGCGACGGGAACGGGCGAAAGTATTTGGAAGCTTGCCAAGGGAGCGAGCAGCGAATTGTGGCGCGGCGAAGGAGCGCGAATCCTTGGCGGCCCGGCGATCTCGCCCGATGGACGGCGGATTGCGTTCTCAGTCCGGCAACGCGGACAGGCGCTTCTGTACGTGATGGGAAGCGATGGCACGAATGCCCGGATGGTGTGCGATTCATTGAACCTGCAAGGCTCGCCAGCCTGGGCGCCCGGTGGGCAATCGATCACTTCGGCGGCGGACGACCATGGTGTTCCACACTTGTTCCGTCTGCCGCTCAACGGCGGCGCGCCCACGGTTTTTGTTAGGGAGTACTCGGTCGATCCCGTCTGGGCTCTCGACGGGAGCTTCGTTACTTACTCGGGACCGGATATCGGCACCACGTTTCCCGTGAACGCTGTTACAACTCAGGGTGCAGCCTATCCGCTGCCGAGTTTAATTTTGAGCCGGGGCGCTCGACGTATGGCCTTCGAGTCTCGAGGACGCGCGCTTGTGTTCCTGCGAGGAGACATTCGCCATAAAGATTTGTGGCGGCTTGACCTGGGAACCGGCGCGCAGCAGGAACTAACGAACTTCGGTCCGGATTTCGACATTCGCGATTTCGATATTTCGCCAGACGGCCGGGAGGCTGTGGTGGAACGAGTGCAGGAGCGCTCGGATGTGGTGATGGCGGACTTGGCACGGCGATAACCTCCGAAATCGAAAGCGTTAAACTTTGGAGGAACGCGCAGAACGGGCTGGGGACGGACGCGCCGCCCGAAGACTTTATGTGGCGCTCTCTGTTTGGCGGCGCGGAATCCCTGCCCTGTGCGCTAACCAAGCGCTGGCCTATGAAGCACATCCTTACGACGGCATTGGCCGTTTCCGCCTTTTCCCTGCCGACTCTTATGGCAGGAGCTGATTCGAATGCGATTGAGAAACAGTCGTTCGGCAAGACGCCGGACGGCGAAGAAGTCTTTCTATATACGCTAAAAAGCCCGTCCGGGATGGAGGCGAAGATCACCACGTATGGCGCGAGAGTGGTCTCGCTCAAGACCAAGGACCGTCAGGGTAAGTTCGGCGATGTCGTGCTGGGCTTTGACAATCTGGCGTCCTACACGGCCAAGAACGATCCTTATTTTGGCGCGATTGTGGGCCGGTATGGGAATCGCATTGGCAATGCGACTTTCACGCTCGATGGCAAGCAGTACCATATTCCCGCCAATGAACCGCCCAACGCGCTGCACGGCGGAACCAAGGGTTTTGATCGCCGTGTCTGGCAGGCGAAGGAAGTTTCGGACGCGAACGGGCCGGCGCTGGAGCTGCATTATTTAAGCCCGGACGGCGAAATGGGCTTTCCGGGCAACTTGAATGTCACGGTGCGGTACACGCTCCTGAGCGATGCGCTTCGCATCGACTACACGGCCACGACGGACAAGGACACGGTGCTGAACCTGACCAATCACTCCTATTTCAATTTGGCCGGCGCGGGCAGCCCTACCGTTTTGAATCACAAGATCATGATTGCGGCGGACAAGTTCACGCCGGTGAACAGCACGCTGATTCCCACCGGCGCGATTGAGAGCGTGGCCGGCACGCCGTTCGACTTCCGGAAGCTGACGACGATTGGATCTCGCATCAACGACAACAACGAGCAGCTTAAGTTCGGGAAAGGCTACGATCAGAACTTCGTTCTCAACCGCCGGGGCGATTTGAAGGCCGTAGCGGTTCGTGTAGAAGAGCCATCTTCCGGGCGGTTCATGGAAGTGTTTACGACACAGCCGGGCGTTCAGTTTTATACGGGCAATTTCCTGGACGGGACGATTCACGGAATCGGCGGTGTGTACCGGCATCGTTCGGCGCTGTGCCTGGAGACGCAGCATTTTCCCGATTCGCCGAATCATTCCAATTTTCCGAGCACGGAACTGCGGCCGGGACAGGTATACCGCAATACGACGATTTACCGGTTTTCGGCGGAGTAGGTGGAAGGCCGCTCCCTCCCCAAGTCGCGGTTCTGTTGGATGGTTAGCTATTTGGGGACGCGGCGCAGGGTGAGGGCGTCGGGGCGCAGGCTGGCGTTTTTCAACTTCTTCCAATCGTCGGTGACATGAATGAGTTTGCCCGTGATGTGGTTGGATTGCTCGGAAGCGAGAAATGCCGCGTGCCCCAGTTGCAGTTCCGGAGGCACGCCGCCGGTGCGCCGCGTTTCCTTGGCCGCGCTGACGACGCTCTGTTCCAGGTGGCTCTCGGCGCGGATGATTTCGTCGGTGAGGTTCGTGTAAGCGGGCCCCGGATCGAAACAGTTGATCTGGACGTTGTGGTCGAGGATCTCGGCTGCGAGGGACTCGACGAAGCGGACCACCGCTGTTTTCGAAGTGCTGTAGGCCGAAAAGCTCTTCTTGGGCTGATCGTCGCTCGCGCAGGTGAGGACGATGATCTTGCCCATGCGGCGCTCGATCATTCCCGGTAACACGGCGCGGCAGGAGTGCACCACGCCCAGCAGGTTGATCTGAAGGGCTTCGGTCCAGGCACGGAGCGGAGACTGTAGAAACGAATGCAAGGGTCCGGTGGTGCCCGCGGCACAGATCAGGACATCGACGGGGCGGCCGAAAACGACGCGCGTGCGATTCACTGCGAGCGTTAGCTGTTCGGGATCCGTGACGTCCGCGCGAATCCGAAGCGCATTTCCGCCCGCCTGTTCGATTTCGATATGAGTAAGATCCACCTCCGCCTTACTGCGGCTGACCAGGGCGATTTTGGCGCCGAGCCGGGCAAAGCCTAAAGCGAATCGCTTGCCGATGCCGCGACCGGCGCCGGTGATCATGACGGTTTTGTTCCTGAACTCGTTTTTTTCAGCCAACGAACAATCTCGAAACAAGGGTAGAACATTCGCGGGCAGTGAACTGCCAACCGGCACCGGGTGTGCGACATAAATGTGGAGGGTTGGCTAAGGAGCCCCCTTGCTTACGCGCGGGGTTCTGTAACTGCCCGAATTCCACATTTATGTCGCACACGTGCGCCTCTACGGCGCGGATTACCAGTGGGTGAGAGTCCCACACCAGGAGGAGTCGATATGCCTGGGTAGCTGACGAGCGGTTCGAATGGGGAACCGTTCGGGCTGGAGCCTCGTG